>Ga0082212_10000034_pt1 | contig 193396 bp, 192 predicted proteins | sample TergutNt197P3_FD_71548 | JGI IMG/M metagenome (GOLD analysis project Ga0082212, IMG submission 71548) | Neocapritermes taracua P3 segment gut microbial communities from Petit-Saut dam, French Guiana - Nt197 P3 | ecosystem: Host-associated > Arthropoda: Insects > Digestive system > Gut ... | reverse complement strand
ACTTTGATGGTCTGGTCTTCTTTCATTACCCAGCCGGTCAGTTCTTGTCCGGCTTTGATGCCTTCCACCACGATGACGCCGACGCCGTCGGCCGATTCGTGGACGAGAAAATCGATGGACATGTTTCACCTCAGTTGTGTTGAGTCGAATACAGGCGGGAGCAATTCCCTGTTCCAACCTACCGGAAATATACGGATTTCCGGGGGCGCCCTGAAAAAACCATGCTCCGGCACAAAGCCGAAACAATACCGTTACAAGTTTGCAAACCCCGTTCCAATTTTCTTTTATATCAAATTTTTTTGTAATATCAACTTATTATATTTTTTCGTCCTGATATTGTCTTTCATTCAGGCGTGCTTATATGCCCGTATATAGACAAAATGCCCGAATGCGGGCAAGATATAGCGCCTCGAGCCCAAATGGAGATCGTAAGCACAGTATATATCAGGAGTATTGTATGATTTTGCACACCAATCATATTCAGCAATCCGCCAATGAACTCGGCAAAAAGCTGATGCATGTACTGTCTTCACGGGCTAAACGCGAATTATTTTTCAGCACTTTTTCCCGTTTGCTGCACGAGCATTTCCATTTCGACCGCCTGTGCATCAACCTCTATGATCAGCAGGGCGAGATGCTCACCTATTTCACGGCTGCCGAGGGCACCGTGGTCAGTACGCTTTCTCCGGTCCGTCCGGCTGAAGCTTCAAGCACGGTGGCCGGACACGTCATTGCCACACGCAAGCCGGTAATTATTACGGATTTCGCCCAGTATTTTTCCGAGTCCTCCGTACACCCTATCGCCGAAGCCGGACTCAAGGCCACCATGGCGTTCCCGCTGGTGCTGGATAACGAAATCATCGCCACCCTGCACTGCTCTTTTGCTGAAAAGCCCGATAATATTTATGAAATCACTTCGTTCCTGGTGGAACTTTCTCCCGTAATCGCCGTCTGCCTCGGCGCTATTCTCTCGCTGGAACATCTCTCGTACAACCGCCTGCGCATGCAGGATCAATTCTTTTCCATCCCGAGCAACGAAGAACGGGTCATCTGCCACAGCAAAGCCATGCGGGAGATAATGCGCAAGGTGGACGCGGCGGCCCGCCTGCATATCCCCATTTTGCTGCTCGGCGAGACAGGCACGGGAAAAACCCTGTTGGCCCAGGATATCCACCGCCGTAGCGAACGCAAGGAGCGGCACTTTGTCCGGGTGAACTGCCCCGCTCTGCCCCAGACTCTTTTCGAGAGCGAGCTCTTCGGCCATGCCAAAGGCGCGTTCACCGGCGCGGCGAGCAAGCGCGTCGGCCGCTTCGAACTGGCGCACAACGGCACGCTGTTTCTTGATGAGATCGCCGAGCTCGCTCCGGAAATGCAGAGCAAACTCCTGCAGGTTCTGGAAGAATCCAGTTTTGAACGTGTCGGGGAAAGCGTCCCCCTGTCTGTGGACGTGCGCATCATTGCCGCCACCAATGCCCATATAGGAGACGCCCTGGCCAAGGGCAAACTGCGGCCGGACCTGTTTTACCGGCTCTCACCCTGCACCATTGAACTGCCGCCCCTGCGCGAACGGGCCGAAGATATCCCCCCCCTGGTCACGGCTCTATCCGCCCAGGTCGCGGCCAACCACGGCCTGGCTCCGATCAAGTTCAGCCCGGCGCTTATGCACCCCATGCTGCGCTATGACTGGCCTGGTAATGTGCGGGAACTGCGCAACATTGTCAGCAGACTGGTCATTGGTCATGGTATTCACAAACAGATTGTACCGACTGATGTTGAAGCCATGCTTGAGGAAAGCCGTTCGCTTTTGCGCAGACCACAGAACCTCCTGCCGATCAGCCCCGGAGCGGAGGCCCTGCCGGAAAGCCCGCTCCGGCCGCACCTCCCGGCGACTTCCGCGCAGGCAAAAGACCAGCCGGACACCGGGAATGCGGCGCAAGATACCGACAACGGCACGCCGGAAACCCTGGCCGAGATGGAACGCCGCCATATCCGAAAAGTCCTGGCTCGTACCGGAGGCACTATTTCCGGACCGTCTGGCGCGGCCGCCCTGCTCGGCATTCCACGCTCAACCCTGCAACACCGCATGCAGAAGCTGGGTATTAGTTAGCCGGCACAAAGCCATCAACGGTTCTCATTATTGGGGAGCGTCTTAGCCTGGGCACGCTTACGGACGCGGATGATCTTCTCGCGTCGGCAGGCAAACCTGGCTTTTGTCTCTATACTTCGTCAGAGGGCCGATTTCCTTCGGGGCAGTACTTGAGTACAGCCCCTCGAAAACCGGCTCTCCTCCTCGTCTAAAAACAAAATACCGTCTTTTGCCTCCCGCCGCTCGAAAGTCGCCCTCCGTGTTAAGCGACACATAGAGTTAACGGGAGAAGCAACCGGGATATAGCGGTACTTAGCGGGATATAGCGGGATGGGAAGCCGCGTGGGGGAAAGGTATTCCGGAGCGCCGGGGGGAAAATCGGCAGTGGAATCCGAAAAACTAAACGACACTTAAAAACCCGAAAAACGGGCCTAAACGACACTTATTTCTGACGGCGCAAAACGCGAACCGTCACAGCGAACGGTATGACTACTGCTACACGGTCATGCCGTCTTTTGTTGCGTCCGCTCGTCATCTTTATGGACAGAGAGGGAAAGCTGGTGCTGGAGGTCCTCTACCTGGGACTCTAACAAAGCGTTTTCCATATTCAGCGCACCAATTTCTTTTCGAAGTTCCCTTTCGCGCTCGCTGGCCTCGTGGAGGCGCTCGCAGGCAATCCCCCACTGTTTTACCAGTTCGCGGCTTATGTACCGCAAATCATCGCATGAGGCGCATTCTGCGGCATCCCCCAGTGCTGGCGGCTGCTCTTGCTGCTCGTTATCGCCAAAAATAAGCCAATCGGCTGAAACGTGGTATTTATCGCATATATTGCGGAGAGTACCAAGGTCAGGCTGCCTCTTGCCCTTCTCATACATATATAGGGTTTGGGCATGGATACCCAGTCCCTCAACAAACTCCTCTCTGGATATTTTTCCGCGCAGCTGAGTAATTCTCTTGCCAATATCCATAAAACACTTCCATGCGTGAACAGTTTCGCAAACTGTTTTGCCCGAAGTGCGTCCAATCTACTGAATTAATTTAATAAGTCGTATGATTTAATTTTTTAACTGTTTTGATTAAATCGCTTGACTTTTTAAATCAAATGATTGAAAACGATCTTGCGAGCGGTTGATGGTTCATACTCTTGCAAGTCCAACATTACCCGCCTCGCGTCAGAGGGTCAATGCCGGGGGGCAGTCTTATTTTGGACGGCCGCCCGGCTAGAGTCCCAAAAATCGGACAGAGGCGTTCATGCATCAGACTTCCCTCCTCGATCTCGTTCCGCATTCGGGCGGCGGCACGTCCGGCCTGGCCGGGCTGATGCCCTCCATCCGCGCGGCCATGTACCGCGTGGCGGACGCCTACGGTCCGGGGCGAAAGATGTTGGCGGAAGCCATTTCCAAGGTGGCCCGACGAGAGGGCGTTTCCCTCGGCTCCACCGGGGCCAAGTCCGTATCAGAAGAAGTTTTGGACAAGTGGCTACAGACCGGCGCGCCGGGGCACGAGCCGAACCTCAAGGCGCTCCTGTGTTTCTGCATCGCCACACAAGACTTCTCTCCCCTGGAGCCAATCTGGAAAGCCTGCGGCCTTGCGGTCATCCCTGCGGACGACTTGCGGTACCTGCGTGTCGGAAAAGCGCAGGTACGGCTCCAGGAGGCCAAGGAAGAATACAACAAAGCAAGGGCTGGTCTGTAATGGCGCTGACGCGAAAGGAAATAGCGAGGCGTAAAGCTCTCGGCGCACACCGCGCGGAAGTGGCGCATCTCATCAAATACGAGATGAAGAAGCGCGCCGGGCATGACGGCCGGAGTCTGGCCAAAGTCCTGGGGTGCAGTGGGCAGATCGTATCGGCCACTATCCTGGGGAAGAAGCACAGCCCAACGGTGTTGGACGGGTTGAAGGGACTTGGGGTGCCGGAGTGGTATTTGTATGACCCAAGGGAGGGTGTGTGATGCACCCTAACATAGCGACAGTGAGACAGACATACACAACGAAAGAGCTTATTGAGATTTTGACGCTGGCAAAATCCAATATTCTTTTGCGCGCCCGTCGCGAATCCTGGCGCTCCCACCCCCGCCCTGGCCGTGGCGGCGGCAACGAATGGCTCCTCGAATCCATGCCGGAGCCCACCCGCCTGGCCATTGCCGCCGCGCTCGTTGCCGTTCATGCAAAAGAACTTGACGAGGAACGCCGTAAACATTCTGTAAACACTTCTCTGGCCGCCCTGCCGCAGGAAAAACGCGAGAAGGCCGAAGCAAAAGCCGTGATAGCGCAACTGGCGCGGCGTTTTTTAAGCCTGTCCAAGTTGCAGCGCACGGCTGGTTTTGAGCTTTTCGCCATCCGCTACAACGCCGGAGAGATTGAAGCCCCGGCCTGGGCGCGGGCCACAATCCCGCACGTGTGCCGGGCTTCCCTGTTTAACTGGGAGAAAACCATTGCCGGCCACGGCACAGCGGCGCTTGCTGACAAACACGGCCTGCATCGCAGGGGCACGGGCGCAATGGATCAGGAGTACGTGCGCGATTTCTGTCTGGCCCACATCTACAAATTTCCCCATGTGGAGGCCACGGGCATCCACCGCGACCTTGAGGCACGCCTGACGCTGCAGGGCCGACCGGAACGGCTGCCGTCCCCGCGCGGCCTGCAGCGCTGGTACAAGGCCTGGAAAGCGCAAAACAAGGAACTGTTTACAGCCATCAGCAACCCGGATCAGTGGCGGAGCCTGTTCCGCGCGGCTTTCGGGGATGCGGCCGGACTGGTGGACCGCCTGAACCAGGAATGGGAAATGGATTCCACCCCGGCGGATCTGATTCTGGCCGATGGCGGGCGGCACACCATTGTGGCCTGCATCGACCTGTTCTCGCGCCGGGTCAAGTTCCACGTTTCCCGCACATCCTCCAGCCACGCGGTGGCCACGTGCCTGCGCAAGTCCGTCTCCTCCTGGGGCGTGCCCGAGATCGTGCGCACGGACAACGGACGCGACTACGTGGCCTGGCACATCGAGCGGGTGCTGCTGGACATGTATATCCTGCATGACGTGTGCGACCCCTTCTCGCCGGAGCAGAAGCCCTTTGTGGAACGGGTGTTTCGGACCTTCCTGCACGACAACATCGAGCTGCTGACCGGGTTCACCGGGCACAACGTGAGCGAACGCAAGGCCCTGGAGGCCAGGCGGAGCTTCGCGGACCGCATGATGAACCGGAAGGAACAGCAGACCGTGCAGTTGAACCTCACGGCCGACGAGTTGCAGCAGATCTGCGACCGCTGGACCGACGACACCTACATGCACCGTAAACACCGCAAGCTCGGCATGAGTCCCTACGAAAAGCTTCTGTCCTATGACGGGCCGGTGCGGCGGGCGGAAAACGAAGCGGCGCTGCGGATGCTGTTCCTGCCCTGCGCGGACGGCGACGGCACGCGCGTGGTTTCCAAGGACGGCGGAGTGCAGGCGTTCAACGACAAATACATAGCGCCCGAGCTGGCCCTGCATGTCGGGCGGCGCGTCCAGGTTCGCGTTGATGACGCGGACTACGGCCGGGTGCACGTGTACAACCTGGACGGCTCGGAATTCATCTGCGAGGCGCGGGGCGTCAGACACAGCGGCATGAGCGGCGCGGAAGTCAAGGCCGTGGCCACGGCTGCGAAGCGCTTGCAGCAGCAGAATATTTCCGGCGCGCGTTCCGCGCTGGCCACGCTGGCCAACGCTGCCGATCTCGACCAGATCGCTTACGAGCGCATGAAGGCCGATGCGTTGCGGGCGCGCCGGATCGAGGCGGAGCAGCCGCTGCGCGCCGAACTTATGAACATCCACAGTACCGGCGCTCTGGAAGGGGCGGCGGAAGCGGCAAAGTTGCCGGACTACACACCCGCGCCCGTCACCGCAGAGGAAGCGGCGGCACGGGAAAGAGCCCTGGCGGCTCTAGAACAGGCAAAAGCCGAACGTACTGCCGCCGTCCCCGAAGAAACGCCGGAACAACGGTGGGGCAAGGCTGAAAACATACGGGAGCGTGAGCGCCGGGGCACACACGTTGACCCGGAGGAAAAACGTTGGCTGACCAACTACGAGACCACGCCGGAACATGATTCGCAACGGCTCCTGCGGGAGTTCTTTGCGCCGGAACAACTCAGGGCCTGCGGATAGACCTGATACCTCTTTAACATACGGAGTAGCCTGATGGAACACATGCCTGTTTCTAGCGGCAAACTGCCTACGCGCAACGTGACTCTGCTTATGGAACTGGTGAGCCGTATCCGTAATCGGCCTGACAGCAACCTGCCCGGCATGGGGACCTTTTACGGCCCGACAGGATACGGCAAAAGCATGGCCGTGTGCGCCTGCGCCATCCCCCATCAAGCCTACTACGTGCAGATGCGGAGTGTGTGGACGCGTAAATATCTGCTGGAGATGATCATGTCGCAGATGAACATCGCGTCCGCGCGGATGACCATGCCGCAGATGCTCACGCAGGTAGGCAAGCAACTCAGCTTATCAGGCCGCCCCCTGATCATTGACGAGGCGGATCTGCTGGTGGGTAAGGGCATGATCGAAATTGTGCGGGATATTTACGAGAGTTCGCAAGGAACGGTGATCCTTGTGGGAGAAGAAAACTTGCCCGGCCATCTGGAGGTCGTCGAGCGGGTGCACGGCCGGATGCTGGACTGGGTGGCGGCACAACCCGCCGATATTGCGGATGCGCGGCTCTTTGCCGGAAAACACTGCGCGGGTCTGAGTATTGCGGATGATCTGTTGGAACGCATTCTGGAAGCATCGCACGGATCGGCCCGCTACGTCTGCACCAACCTTGTGCGCGTGGCTGAGTTCGCCCGTATGAAGAATCTGGAGGACTTGGACGCGGCCTTGTACACCGGCGCCCTGTTCACGGGCAAGGCTCCGGCCCGGAGGCGGGCATGAGCGGCAAAGCCGATCTTCCGCCCGGACGCAGGGGCGTGTGGGCGTGCATCCGGGCACTGCGCACCTTTACCCGGCTGGAACTGCGCCTCGCCGCCCAGCATGTCAGCAGAACAGTGGTGGATATCTATCTGGCTGAACTGGTGAAAAGCGGGAGGGTTGCCGTGACGGGAAGCGTCGCCGGGCGCGGACGCGGCCCTGCCAAGGTCTGCCAATATAGTCTGATGCTCGATTCAGGGGCGGAAGCCCCCCGGCTGAACCCTGACGGCACGGCAAAACCGCCCACCGCCCAATCCCTGATGTGGCTGATTATGAAAATAGAGCCGAGCTTTACGGCGCGGGATCTGGCGGCATTGGCTTCCACGGATGAGGTGCGGGTCAATGCGGAATCAGCCGGCGGCTACTGCCGTTACCTGCACAAAGCCGGATACCTGGCTCGAATGCCGGGCAAGGAGCCGCGTTACCGCCTGACGGACAACACCGGGGGACATGCCCCAATGGTGCAGAAAACGCGGGTGGTGTTCGACCCCAACACCAACGCGATCCGCTGGCATGAGGAAATAGAGCCGTGAACATGCTGGCCAAGGCAATAGCGGCTTGGGGTTCTCCCCTGCCGGACTGGATTAAAGCGCTGGCCGAAGCCTGCGACGACACCAGTCTGCGCAAAACCGCCGCCAGGATGGACGTCAGTCCGGCAATGGTTTCTCTGGCCATAAACAGAAAGCGTTTGTACCTGAGTTTCATCAAAGTCCGGGTTGAGAAACGACTCATGATCACAATGGTAGTCTGCCCGATCCTGGGCGTGATGGGCAGGAATGAGTGTTTACAGGAGCAGGCGCGGCCATTTAGTTCAGCGAACCCGCTGCGTGTGCAGCTTTTTAAGGCATGCCGCAACGGCTGTCCCTACTACAAGGAGTGTAAAAAATGAGCATTGCGAGACAGTTGGAAAACTCCGTCACCAAACTCCGCGTCCTCATCCAGCGCGGCAACGGCGACCTTCTGGAAGCTGGGCCCGCTGTTCTGGATGACCTGGACGCCACCATCGAACAGGTGCGCGGCCTGGAGAACATGGCCAACATCAACGAGGCGCTTTTGCAGGATTTTCAGAGCAAAGGAGGCGTCGATGACACGGCAAGTTATTAACGGCGTTGAATATATGCAGGACGGCACGGGTAACCTGGTTGCCGTTGAAAACATCCGGCCTATCGATCTCGCCGAGGACGAACTGGTGAAGGAAATCGCAGCCGAGGCCAGAAAGCTGCACATCAAGATGAGAGCCTTCAAAGACAGCATGATGGACGACATAGGGGCCTTCATCCAGATGTCCGCGGAAAGGTACGATGTCAAACTTGGCGGCACAAAGGGCAATGTCACCCTAGAGAGCTTTGACGGCCGCTTTCAGGTCCAGCGCCAGATTGCCGAGCACATCACCTTTGATGCAGGGCTCCAGGCGGCCAAGGCGCTTATTGACGAATGCCTGCGGGACTGGAGCAAGGACACCGGGCCGGAACTGCGCACCCTGGTGACCGATGCCTTCCGCGTGGACAAGCAGGGCAAACTGAACACCGGGGCCATTCTTGGCTTACGGCGGCACAAATTTGATGACGACCGCTGGCAGCGCGCCATGCAGGCCATCAGCGACAGCGTCAGGGTGACCGGAACCCGCGCCTACGTGCGCGTGTATGAACGGGACGAAAGAGGCGGCTATCACGCCATACCATTGGATATGGCGGCACTGTAAACAAAGGAAGAGTATGATGGAAAACATTCACGAACAAGCCTCCCGTCTGCTGGAACGCCAGACGGAAATTCAGGCCGATGATCCATTGAATAATGTCCGCAAGGAAGCTGTTTCCCACGTTCTTGCCCGTATCCTGGATGCTGAGGGCTTCACGCTTCTGATCACTTCCACCAAAAACGGCACGACATCTGCCCAGGCTCTGGCCGGAGGTATTGTTCCGAAAGCCGAAACCATGCGCGAGATCCTGCGTATGGCTGAAGCAACAGGCAAAGGATTTGGCCTGGATATGCAGTTAAAGCAGATGCCCTGCAACTGCCCGGAGTGCCAAGCGAAAAATGCCGCGCGTATAGTCCATTAACCTCAACCCCAAGGAGACAATCATGACCAAGGCGGAACTCATCAAGGCATTCAAGGAAGCGACTGGCCTGCCCGGAGCCCAGGCCGAGGAGTATCTGAACCGGCTCGGCGACATCATGGCCGCCGAACTGCTCGGCGGCGGCGAAGTGCCCCTGCCGCATATCGGCAAACTGGTGCTGAAAGCGACCGCCGCCCGCAAGGGTCGCAACCCCAAAACCGGCGAACCTCTTGATATTCCGGCAGGCAAAAAGGTGGGTATCACTTTGTCCAAGGATTTCAAGGAATCCCTGAAGTAAGGAGGCGGACATGGGACAACTGTGCGTGAAGTGCTCTGACTGTGAATCACAGTGCAGCGTGGTTATTGAGCGAAATGAATTGGAAGAGGACTGCATCACCGAAGGATTTCAACACACCTGCCCGTGCGGATGTACGTTTACCTTCGATGTGCATGTGGACGTGATGAACAAAGTAACGGTGTGAACGCGAAACCGGCCCAAGCGGGCCGGTCACGGAAGGGGTGGCTCCCCGCCGTCTGATGAGCGAAGCCGAAGGACAAAGCATGAATTTCAAAAAATATCCTGAAATCTGCGGCGAAAAAGGAACACGGTGGAACGGCGTTCAGGCGTTGGCAGATGCTTTGAATGAAGGTACCGCCCAACTTTGGCAAGTTGCGCAAAGCATGCCTACTGTGCAGGAGTTCCTCATCGTCGGTTGGGATGTTGTGCTCACGTTTCCTCGGCAGCCCGGTATTTTGTTCCGGGTGGGCTCGTTCCACGACAAAAAAACAGCCGAAGCCTGCATGACCACGGTTCTGGAAGCACAGGCCGAAGCCAAAACGAGGCGGAAAGCCGAAATCGCCGCGAAACGAGCCAGGAACAAGGTATACCGGGAAGAAGCGCGTGAGGAAATACGGAAACTGTCTGCCATGACACCAGAAGAACAAGGTGAGTATTGGGCGGAAAGAGCCCGGAAGCACGCTGAGGAACTTCGGAAATTTGAAGAGATGCGGGTATCGCGCCGCAGGGAACCTGTCGAGGGGTAGCTTGTATGGAATGGTGTGCCATTGCCTATATGCCGGGGTTTGAAATCAACCGCTCCGGAGAGGTGCGCAATGCCGGCACCGGAAACATTATTAAGCTGCAGCCGCACGTTGGAAGCCATGCCATTGTTTGTGCACAAGGCAGGTGCACAGATGGCATCCGGCGCTTCTCGCAGATCAACGTGCTTCTGGAAGAAACTTTCGGCCCTGGCGCGGCGCAAGCAGCCGGGATGTCCGCTCCAAATTGGGAGAGGGTGTCTGTGAGTAGAGAACGAGCTGAAAAACAGCGCGACCAGCCCAAGGTCAAGTCCTCTAAGAATACGCGCGCCTGCACGGACTGTGGCAAGCCGACGCCCAACTATCGCTGCGAGCGGTGTTGGAAAAAGCGCCGGGGCTTCGGCTTTGCGAATTCCGGCGATGTGCCGGAGATCTGCAGGGAGCGCCGGAAGAAAGCCGCGCCATACAGGCCCGATGTTTTCAAACCGCTGGCTCCCCGTCTGGCCCTGCCGGATCGGCAGGCTGAATTTTTTGCCAGGCAGCAGCAAACCCAGGAGAACACCATGACGAAACAGACCTATACGACCTCGGAACTGGCCGCAGCCCTTGGCGTGACCGTCAGGGATATAGCGAACGCCAAGTACAGTCCTGCCAAAAATCCCATTCCGGGCAGCGGGGTACATACAGTGCGCGAAGGCATGCGGGAAAAAAACATCACCTGGGAACAGGTGGTGTTGTCAAGGGGCGGCAGGCAGCCGGGAAGCGTCAAGGCTGCTCCTGTTGAAGCGAAGCCGCCGACCGTTGCGCCTGATCCGGCCCCCGTTCCGGTGACGGAACCGGCAAAACAGGATGAAAAATTCGAGCCCATTTTGCCCCCTGTAGAGGGCAAAACGGGGGGGGCGAACCCGCTTCCCTTGTCCCTGGAAGAACTTGAACTGGCTGTCCTGGGAATGGTCCCACTGGAACGGCTGCTTGGTGAAGTGAAGCGGCGGCTCGCCGGCGTGGTCACCACGTTCAGTCTGTAGGGAGCCCGGCTATGACCACCTGGATCATCGCGGCGTTTCTGTTTTGCGTTTTACTTTGCGCGGTACACGACTGAGATTTCAAACAAAAGCCCCCTGCTGCGAACAGGGGGCCAAAACGATTACTTGGAACTGACTATGCGTTCACGCACCTCCATAACATCCGCTTCCAGAGCCCAAAAGATAAGTTGGGCTCCGCACAGGCCCGTGTCGGAAAATGGAACATCCCGTCCACCGCACAGAGCTTCACGCATAAACATAATGATGCGTTGCAGGTCTTCCAAGGCATCTATGGGGCAGGAACTGGAACAGACTCTCACTTCACACCCCCTCGCAGATGACGTTCGGTCCGCCATCCTGGCGGCCGCACACCCCCAGGCCGAGCAGTGCGGCGTCTTTGAGCATGTAGAAGATTTTCTGGTGGCTGCAATCCATCAGCTTGCCGATCTCGCGCAGTTCAAGGCCCAGGCCCCGGTAGCGCAAGGCCCGGCGTATCAAGGCCCGGTAAGCGGGCGAATCCCTGCGCCGGGTGGCAAGGGCCTCCTTGCGGCCTGTCTGCCGCCCCTGTTCCAAGGCAGCCTCCCGCGCCAGTTCCACGGCGCGGGCCATCGCTTCCCCGCGCAACCGGCGCAACAGCAGAGCCACGCGGGCGCGGAACTTTTTGGCCTCATTGGTGCGGGCCAGCATGGAAAGGATGTAGACGCCTTCTTCGGTGAAAAGCCTTGTGTCATAGGCTTTTCCGTCAGTGGCGGTCAGTTTGACCGGAACTGCATACAGCTTGAGTTCATTTCGGTTTCTGCGGAAAAGACGGCCAACGGCTTCGGCGGGGTCACTATACCCCAAGTGCCTGCCGATTTCCTCGGCAGTGAACAGAATTTCACCATTTTTCTCTACGTAGGTAAGGCTTTCTCCGTTGTCGAACACGGTCAAAGATGCTATAGAAGAATTAGCCATGATACCCTCCTTCTAAGGGTGGTTGTGGTTAGGCTTGGCCGTGGTGTTCCACCACCCGGCCAAGCTGTTTATTTTTCCTCCCGCCAACCGGGAAAAGCTTTCTCCAAGGCTTCAAACAACAAATCCTTGAAAGTTTTCTTTTCCCGCACCGCAAGCAATTTTAGCCTGTGGCGCTCCTCCTCCGACATTCGCACGGTGATTGTTGCCGCGTATTTGTCAGGTTCGGCCTCTCGCATCGCACTTCCTTTTTTGACATCTTGTATTTTTGCAATCAAAGAGTCAAGCAAAACGACACTTATTTTTACCGAAAAAAAGCCCCGCGCGGCGGGGCTTTGGAGGACGGAACGGCAATCCGGGTTATGCCTCTACCGTATCTTCTTCCGGCATGTCTTTGTTTGCGGTCTCTTCTTCCAGGATGCGGGCCAGGATGTTGTCTCTCTCGCCGGCGGACAGGTTATCAAAGGCTTTGGATTCCAGATACTCTTTGGCTTCGGCCAGCATGGTCAGTTGCACCTTGTATCCCAAGGCTCCAACGGCTTTTTGCACCTGTTCCATATCCACAGTGAAAAATTCTTTGCGGGAGTTCACCTTGTTCAGCCTTTGCGGGTTGAAAATACGGTGCAGGTCGGCCTCCAATTTCACTGCGTCTTCGCTGTAGATCATGCCGTGCACGTCAAAGGCGAAAGGCACGGAGGCGTCTCCCAGTTCCTTGACCCTGTCCAGAGGCTCAAGCCTGCGGGTCATGCCGATTTTGAACACTTTTTCCCCAAAAGAGCCCGTATTGGACAAGATATACACATGCCCGCTACGCGTCAGCGAGGCCATAGACTCGGCCCGCCTGGCCTTTTCTTCGGCTTCGGCCAGCCTGCCCTGCAAAGCGGCGATCCGGCTTTCCAGCAGAGCCTTTTGCGCTTCGCTTATCTGCTGCGCGGAAGCTTCTTCCTGTGCCTTTTTCAAAGCCGCCTGCAAAGATTCCTCTTCCTTGGCCGCCTCCCGCAGGGCTTTTTCGTATTCGCGCCGGGCGCGTTCTTCTTCGCGCATGCGCTCCTTGATGGCCCGTTGTTCTTCTCTGGCTTTTTCCCGCAATTCCACCACCGCGCAGCCCCATTTGGCCTCTTCCAATCTGGCGGCCAGATATTCCGGCAAAATGCGCGCATCCCTGAACGCCTTGCCGTTTATATTCACCAGGGAGAAGGCGTCTTTTATGGCTTGCTGAAGTTTGCCGATATTGTCCTGCCGGACACTGGAGAGGATGGTGTCCACCTTGCCGTTAAAGGCGTCCACAATAAAGGCGATAGCGGTATTTTTGCGGTAATCCTCCACATAGTCGCACGTGGCGGCGTTGCCTTGCTTCACCAGATCGCGGGAGTAGTGGCGCGCTTCCTTCAGCGCCTGCCCGGCCTGTTCAAAGCTGAAGGATTCCGCCAGATCGTCCAGAATGCTCCGGGCAGGGAGCAGGTATTCATCGCCATATCCTTCCAGTACATTGCGCATAGCCTTGATGGCTTTTTCATAATCCAGGTTTTCCCGCACCTTGGCATGAAATTCTCCGGCAATTTCCTCGGCCTGTTTATGCGCCGCTTTGAGGATGGATGCGGCTTCCTCTCTTGCGATAAGCAAAACCTCCTCCGGAGAGCCCTGCAACACAGGCGCGCCCCCCGCCTTTCCGCCTTTGCCTTGTTTTTTTGCGGCGGCTACGATGGCGGCGGCCTCCTGTTTTGCCTCGCGGATAATCTGATCGGCTTTCTCCCGCGCCTGGGCTTCCGGTTCATCAACAGCAGCATAAGCCGGCGCGGCAACCGTCTTTTCCCGGCCGCCCTTGGGCCCCTTCCCCGTGGAGCGTTTGCGGCGCCACATAATCCCTGCTCCGGCCAGCAACAGCCCCACGACCAGAGCGGTCTTGTCGCCTTCAGCCGCCTGCGGGTTTTCTGTGGGAACAAAGCTGGCCAGCGCCAGCAGCACGCCGAGGACGATCAGCAGCCAACTAAAAAATTTTCGCACTACTACTCCCCTCCGAGTGTTCGCATTGTGGCAACTTCTATTTTGCGTGTTTTACATGGCAAAACACTCTCCACAATCCCCCCTCAAAAGTCAATGCAGGCCCCACATGGCAGAACAGCGTAAAAAATCCGACTCCATTTTGCTCCGCACAGAGGGCAAAATGTTCTCGCTGGAACTGTTCCCTTCCGACGAATGGCCGGAGGAGAACGGCGGCGAGGGGCTGTTCCGCGTGCGCATCAGTTCGTGGCCCGCAGGAGGCGGGGCGGCCGCGCAGCGGAGCGGGCGTATTTCGGATGGAGCCGGGGACCGCGCTCCCCGGCTCCATCCTGCCCGCGAGAGCGAGCGCCCCACAGGAAGTGGGGCCGAGCGGCATGTCACGGAAGTCTGGCACTGTCCTGTGGGCAAGTACAGCTTTCTCACGCGCGCGGCGATCGGCGAACTGGTGGCCGCACTACTGAACGATGGTGAGCTTCCGGAGGAAGAGCCCGCGCCCTATCTGCCTGAAAAGGCGGAAGTCCGCGTCTATCTGGAGAATCGCCCGTTCAATGAAACCGGCCATGTCCGGGCTCCGCCGTACCAGAAACGCGATGGCCGCTGGTACGTCCAGGTGTGGGTCCACAAACGGGGCGCCACAGAGTTTTGCTGCAACGATGTGACCTTGCGCAGGGTGCGGTAGGAGGCGTTATGGCCAAGATTATCCCCTTTCGTCCCCGATCCGCGGGTGGAACTCCCCAGGCTGAAACGGCGCACTGTATCGGCAACACCGTTGTTCTCCGCTTTCCCGGCGTTGAAAAAGCCGCTCCAGCGCCCGCGCCGGAAGAAAACATGCCTCCCCCGCCTCTGGTACCGACGCCTCCTGCCCGGAAAGAGCGCAGTCCCGGCAAGATTGAAGATCAGCGCAAGGCCATGCTGGCAAAAATCCATATTGCCACAGGCGGGCGGCGCGGGAAGCCGGGGCTGTTTAAGCTGCTGGAAGGGTTTAACGAGGATGTATACCGGTATACTCTTGGCGTTCGCTGGGGGGTGGACAGCGCGGCGGATCTGGACGTGCGGCAACTGCATGAGGTGCTGGCCTGGCTTGCGGAGCTGGGCTTTCAGTCCAGCCGTCCTTTTTATGCCAGGCGCGACTATCACCGATGGGGGCCGGACGCGCTGATCGCAAAAATTAACGCCCTGCTGGCTGACAGGCGCAAGCCGGGTGAAAAGTTCATCGGCATGGAATACGCCGAGGGCATCCTGAAGCGCCAGACCAAAGGCGAGGTGGACAATATTTACAAGGCCACACCGAAGCAGCTTCGCGCCGTGATCGCCGCCCTGGATAAAGATGCCTCGCGTAAAGGCCGGAGGCGGCCCTGATGTGGGTTTCCATGCCGGACCTCATAGAAATCCTTGGCCGGGACATGGCGAACACCTTGTGCGTCACTCGTGGCGGCGTGGAAATCTATGTACCCCATAACCCCAGCAGCGTCCACGATCTGGCGCGGATCGTGGGCCTGCGCGGCATGGAAGCCTTGTGCGCCGAATTCAAGGGCCAGTATATCATCGTGCCCAACGGCAAGCGGGAGCCGCACAAAGAGCGGGTGCATCAGTTGCTGTCGCAGGGCAAGACCAAGCGGGATATCGCCCTGGAGTGCGGGGTGACGGAGCGTTACGTTTATTATGTGGCCGGCATGGGTCCGAAGCAGGAACAGTTGACCTTATTGTAAGGTCAGGATAATGGCGCTATACAGCCTGCTCTCTCGCACCCTGAAACAGTTCAGGGTGAACCCCGAGGCCCTCCTTCTGTACTTCGGTATGAAAGGAGGGCTTTTCCTATGCCCAAGATGCCCCTGCCCGGAAAGAAGAAGAGTCTCACCGCCATTATAGGTTCAGCAGCGGCCGCCGCTCTTCTCGCCTTTGTTGTCCAGCACGAGGGGCTGGTCACCACCACCTATAAGGACGTGACCGGCACGCCTACGGTGTGCGTGGGCGAGACCGATCCGCAATACGCCATCCCCGGCGTGACCTACACCACCGAGGAATGCATGCGCCTGCTGGAGGATCGTCTGGCGGAGTTTGCCGAAGGCGTGCGCCGCATCACTCCCGGCATTATGGATGTGCCGGAACTGGCCATCCCGGCCATTGATCTGGCCTACAACATAGGGCTTGGCGCGTATGGCCGTTCCACAGCGGCCGGGCATTTCAACGCGGGGCGTTACCGCGAAGGCTGCAAGGCCATGACCCTCTATGTGTACAGCAAGGGCAAAAAACTGCGCGGCCTGGAGATTAGACGGGAGAACGAATACGAGCTGTGCATCCAGGGCGCGGCCATCATGGAGGCCCGGCAATGACGACAACCAATGCTGTAAAAATGGTCTTGCTGGGCGGGGTTGTTCTGGCGTGTTTTGGGGCGGCCTATTGGGTCGCCTACAGCGCCGGTTACGGCAAGGCCGAGGCCGAAGGCCGGGCATCGCTGAACGCCCTGAAGGTGGAGCGGGCCGAGGAACAGCGCCGCGCGGCCGAGGCCTACGGCGAAGCCCTGGCCGACATTCTTACCGAGTATCAGAACGAAGTGGCCAGGGGTGACGCCCTGGCCGTGGACCTGCAGCGCCAGGACCGCGAACACAACGCCCAAACCCAGGCCTTGCAAAGGAGAATCGCCCATGTGGCCCAGAACAGCACTGTTACTCTTGGCCCTGATGTTGTCCGCCTGCTCAACGAAGCAGCCGGGCTATCTGACGCTGCCCTGTCCGCAGCCTTATGCGCCCCCGGCGCTGATGGAGAGCCCGCCGCCCATCCGGCCCCTCGCGCCCGGATACTGGAAGGGGTGAACGAGGCTGATCTCATAGCCTGGTTCGCGGAATATGCGGAGCGCGCCCGCTGGCTGGAGTCCAGGCTTCTGGCCTGGCAGGCCTGGTACAGGGGGCTCAAAGAAGGGGAACAATCCAAGGGAAACTGATGAATTTTTTACAAATAATTATCGAACACTGGAACATCGTATCGGCAGCGCTTGCCCTTGTTGTCGGTTTTGCATTGTGGCACCTGTCGCAACGTTTTGTCAGCAAAAAGGAGTTTGAGACGGCCCTGGCCGACATCACCAAGCTCCGGGAAAGGCAGGAACAGGCCCTGGCCGAACTGAGCGCCAACATCCTCCAGTTGAACGCCGCCATCACCAATATGCCGAGTGTGGCGGCTCTGCACCGGCTGGAATTGGGGTTGGAGGAACTGCGCGGGCTGCAGAAGGAAACAGCGGCGCAACTGAAAGGACAATCAGCGGCAATGGAGCGCCTGAACGACAATTTTGACCGGCTGGTAATAAAACGAGGAGAAGCCTGATGTTCACCGCTGAACAGGAGAAAAAAATCGCTGAGAAGCGACGCTTGGCAATTCTCAGCTTTTTGGAGGACGAGCCGGATCTGCGCATGGGCAGCCACCTGCTTCAGCTCGCTCTGGAGGCCTATCTTATAAAAGGGGTGAACAGCGACGAAATTACCGCTGATACCGACTTTCTGCGCAAAGCCGGGTTGCTCACCCTGGAACACATCGGTTCCATGCCCGCTCTCCGGCTGACGCAGGCCGGCCGGGAAACAGCGAAAGGCACCCGCAAGGTTGCAGGAGTGCAAAAGCCTCCCCTGGATTAAATCATGACCAGAAAGAGCAGCATCAGAACCAAGTTGCCGCCGGAAATTCTGCGGGAACTGGATAAAAAGCTCATGCAGGGCGCGCTCACCCTGGACGCCCTGCTGGCCTTTATCCGCGGCAGGGTAAACGACCCGCCGAGCCGCAGCGCCTTGGGCAGGTATGCGGCCAGCTTCAACGAAACCGCCAGGGCCATGCGGGAAAACCGGGAATATGCCCGCCAGCTCGCCCAGGAGCTTGGTCCGGAAAGTCTGGAAGGCGATCAGGGACGGCTTCTGGTGGAAATCCTGCGCGGCCTCGTGTTTACAGCCATGCAGAAGCGGGCGACTGATCCTGACGCCACGTTTGACGCGGCGGAAGTGGCCAAGATAGCCCGCTCCCTGAAAGACCTCTCGCACGCCATGCATCTGGAACAGGATTTTGCCAAGCGTATCAAGGATGAAACGCGCAAGGAAGTGGAAGCGGAGATGAGGTCCAGGGTGGAGGCGCTCGGCGGCGCGAAAGAATTAAAGGGCCTGTCTGATGCCGAACTTGAAAAGAAAATTGCCGATCTCACAGCAAGAGTTGCTTGACGCGGCCCTGGCCGAGCGCGAGCTGCGCCTCCTGCGGGCCGAGATGGCCCGGCGCTCGTTCTCGGCCTTTGTTTCTTTCACTTTTCCGGGCTACGTCCATTCCGCTTTTTCCCTGGCCGTGTGTGAGGCCTTGGATCAGTTCCTGCGTGAAGCCCTGGCCGGGCTGCGTCCGATCCTGCTGCTTGGCGCTCCCCCGCAACACGGCAAAAGCCAACTCGTCTCCCGCCATTTTCCGCCTTATATTTTCGGCCTGTTTCCGGAACTTCGTATCGCGGCAGCCTCTTATGCCGCCGACCTGGCCAGGGACATGAACCGGGACGTGCAGCGCATCATGATGGATGATTTGTACCGGGCTGTCTTTCCGGGCATAGCCCTGAACCCCAGGCGCGTGGTCACGGTTGAAGGCCAGGCGCTGCGCAACTCCGACCGTTTCGATATTCCCGGCCACCGGGGCTATTACGTCTGCACAGGCGTGGGCGGGCCGCTTACCGGCAAGTCCGTGGATATCGGCATCATTGATGACCCGATAAAAAACGAGGAGGAAGCCCGCTCGCCCACGGTCAAGCGCAGCATCCAGCGCTGGTATGAGACGGTTTTCCTGACGCGCCTGTCCAAGCTGTCCGGGCATATCATCATGGCCACCCGGTGGGCGGTGGATGATTTGACCGGCATCGTGGCCAAGAACAACCCCAAAGCCAGGCTTCTCAGTTTTCCGGCCATCAACGGGGACGGGCAGCCTCTGGTTCCGGAGCTGCATCCTCTGGACAAGCTCCTGGAAACCAAGGCCTCGCTCTCGCCCTCGCAATGGAGCGCCCTGTATCAGCAAAGCCCGGTCCAGGAAGGCGGAAACATCTTCCAGGAGACCTGGTTCCGGCGCTGGAACCTGGGCAACCTTCCGGAGAGTTTTGACGAGATTATCTTCTCCTGGGACATGGCCTTCAAGGATACGGACGGGTCCGACTTCGTAGTCGGGCAAGCCTGGGGCCGCAAGGGGCCGAACTACTTTTTACTACATCAGGTGCGCGCCCGCATGGGCTTCACGGCCTCAAAAAACGCGGTGCGCACCATGTGCGCCCAGTTCTTCGGCATGGCCACCCTGATCGAAGACAAGGCCAACGGCCCGGCCGTCATGGATGCCCTGCGCGAGGAGATTCCGGGCCTTATCCCCGTGGAGCCGGACGGCTCCAAGGTCGCCAGGGCTTATGCCGTGACTCCGCTTTTCGCGGCAGGGAACGTATTTATCCCGGAAGATGAAATAGCGCACCCCTGGGTGCCGGACTATATCGCGGAGATGATCAGCTTCCCGGCCGGGCCACATGACGACCAGGTGGACTGCACCAGCCAGGCGCTCCGCTACCTGAAGGCGCACGGCTTGTCCGTGTGGGAAGCCTTAGCATGACAATGCGGCGTCTTTTCGCGTGATGCCGCGTCAGGCTGCGGCTTTGGCTCAGGTCATGGACCACAAGAGTCCACTCCCATCGCCAAAGCCTTGCCTTCCTTGCCTGACGCGAAAACCCGCCGCATTGTAAACAAGGAGTTATATATAATGGTACGCCATACACGCCCACGGCCCGCCACTGTGCCCACCAAGGCCAGGCGCACCCAGGACGGCTTTGACAATTTCGCGGCCAAGCTTGGCTTGGGGCAGGACAACCTTCTGGCCCGCAGCGGCTATGCGCCCGGCAAGTATGTGACCAGAAATCGGGACGAACTGCTGGACATGTACCGTACATCCTGGATCGTGGGCCGGATGGTGGATGTCGTGGCTGAAGATATGGTGCGCAGTCACTTTGATATCCAGGGGACTCTTGACCAGGGTGATGTTTCCGCGCTGCTGAAAGCCTACCGTGCCTGTGGGGTACCGGGGCGTCTTACTGACTCCATCAAATGGGGCCGTCTCTACGGCGGCGCTCTGGCCGTCCTGCTCATCGACGGCCAGGACACGGCCACGCCCCTAGATATTGCTACAATCGGCAGGGGGAGCTTCAAGGGCTTGTTCGTGCTGGACCGGCACGAGGTGAGCCCGTCCTATGAAAAAATACAGGAGTTCGGCCCCATGCTCGGCTATCCCTTGTACTACACAATTAATTCTTCGGACGCGCAAACCGGACTTGTTGTTCATCACAGCCGCTGTGTGCGTTTTTCCGGGGTAGAGCTGCCGGGTATTGCCCGGCGCGACAACCAGTATTGGGGCGATTCCGTGGTGGATCGGGCCTATGACCGTATCATTGCGCTGGATTCGGCCACGCACGGCGCGGCAAACCTCATGATGAAAGCCTATTTGCGGGTGATCGGCATTGATCGGTATCGGGAAATCCTGGCCGCCGGAGGCAAGGCCGAGGCCGCCCTGCACAAAATGTTCGCGCTGATCCGGCTGCTGCAATCCAACGAGGGACTCACCCTGTTGGATAAAAACGACACTTTTTCTACCCACGGCTGGAGCTTTGCCGGTGTTTACGAGGGGCTGCAGGCTTTCTCCGAGCAGATTGCCGGAGCCACGGGCATTCCTCTGGTGCGCCTTCTGGGACAGAGCTCCAAAGGTTTCTCAACCGGGGAATCGGACTTGCGTACCTATTACGACACGGTGCTGACGCAGCTTGAGGATGACAAGCGCCCGGTGGATACCGTGCTCCTCAACGTGCTGGCCCGGCATCACTTCGGCTATGCCTTGCCGGAGGACTTCGGCTTTGAATACCAGAGCCTGTATATACCCACGGAGCAGGAAAAAAGCCAGATCGGAACGTCTGACGCGCAAAACGTGGCCGGGCTGTATAATGCCGGCATCACTTCCAGGGCGCAATCTTTAGCGGCGCTGAAAGACGCCTCCCGCGTTTCCGGACGCTTTTCCGGCATCTCTGATACGGATATTGACGCTGCGAAAAAAGAAGATGCGGCCCCGCCCCTGTCTGAAGGAATGGCGCCTGGAGAAACACAGATTGAGGCGCATACCCCGCAGGAAATCAGTTTGAACGGCGCCCAGGTGACCAGCATGGTACAGATCGTCACCCAGGTCGCGGCCGGGTTGTTGCCCCGTGATAGCGGGGTGCAGATGCTGCTTGCGGCCTTCCCTGTTTCTCCGGAGCAGGCGGAAAACATCATGGGCGAAGTGGGCAAGAACTTCTCTGTGTCGGCGGCGGCGGTCGATGGCGGACAGACCTGATAACAAGTGGAAACAGCCCTGGGCGTGGGCGGATGCCGCCAAGGCCCGGGCTGATGACAATGCCTGGGGGCCATCGCGCGCGGCGGAGAAGTCCTACGAGCGCCAGCTGCTCAATCTCGCCGCGCAGATAGAGCGCCTCATCCGCTCCGGCGGGTCCCCCGAAGAGATCGAGCGCAAACTGCGTGAGTATGCGGACACCGTAGGCCCCTGGGCGCGTCAATCCGCCGCCAATATGATGGCAGGCGTGGACCGCAAGAACGTACAGGCTTGGTCCAGCGCGGCAAAACGCGCCGGGCTGGACATGCGCCGCCTGATGCATTCCCCTGGCGTGGGGGAAGCTACCCGCGCCGCCATAGAGCGCAACGCCGGACTGATAACGTCTCTTGTCACGGGCGCGGCCGATCAGGTAGCCGAGGCAGTGGCTTCAAATCTGGCTATGGGCTCCCGGGCCGAAGACCTGGCCAAGCGCCTGGAGGGCATAGGCCATGTATCGGCCTCCCGCGCCCGCACCATCGCCCGCACCGAGGTCAGCAAGGCCGGTACCGCGCTTACGATGGCCAGGGCCGAGAGCGTCGGCTCCACCGGCTATATCTGGCGCACGGCCAGGGACGGCGACACCAGAGCGAGCCACAGGGCGATGGAGGGCGTGTTCGTCAAATGGACGGAACCGCCCACCCTTGACGGCATGACCGGCCACGCCGGAGAATTCCCCAACTGCCGCTGCTACCCCGAGCCGGTTATCCCCAGGGAGGATGACGGCGGGGTGTACAAGCCGCCCCTGCAAACAGCCGCCGAAGCCCGGAACAGCGGGCAAAAAACGCTCTACAGCCAATGGGAAAGGACGGAAGGCAGCGCCGTTATCCCCCATGTGCCCGGCTCTCCCCTGGTCGGCGTGGATAGGGTCGAGTTTGACAAATACGGCAAGCTGACCAAGTATTCTCTGAATCCGGAGCATTCCAGGGGAAAAGACAAGGCCAGGGTCTGGCGGTCGTCCATCGGCGTCACCCAGGAACATGCGGACATGATCCACGACCAGGTCATGGCCTTTTTGCCCTATGCCGAGGCCGTGCCTGAATACAGGGACGGCTTCGGCGAGCGTTTCAAGGTACTTGTGCCCGTAACCGGACCCAACGGCAAAACCGTTGACGTGGTGACGGCCTGGATGTATGACACGGATAAGAGCACAGGCCGCAAGATTTCCGTGCGGCCACGGCTCATAAGCATATTTATACCGGACGACAGTCATGCCCGTTGACGGCTACAAGGAAAATGATGTGGTGCGTGTTACCCGTGCCCAGCAGGGGAAAGACCCTTATTTGGGCTATCCTGTTTCCGTGCCTTCGGACGCGACCGGAACTGTCGTGCGCGGCTTTCCCGGCGACAGTTCGTATGATGTGGAATTCAACATTCCCGGACAGGGCAGTACGTATTCCAGTTCCGTGCTGATTGTCCCGGCTGAAGACCTGACCCTGGTGGAGCGCTGGTCCTGAAAACGCCGCAAACGCCCCTGGTTGTCTTTTTATCGAAGGAGACGAACGCAGGTTGGTAAAATAATTTTACGCGCTTCGTAAACGGCCCGTAAACGCTTTAAAATCGATCCAGGCGCCAGTCTCCCACGCCGCCCTTTCTCCCCACCGCAAGCAATGCTCACCCTGAAATAGTTCAGGGTGATTTTTTTTTGTGCCCAGCGCTAGGTTTCCACCATGCGCTACTACACCACACACGATCTCTCCCCGCATATCCAGGAGACACCCGAAGGTTTCCTGCTCTGCTCCGGCGTGCCCATCGCCCGTACCGGCGTGCAGGAATACACGCCTGATGAGGTGCCGGTCGAGCCTGGCCCTGATGGCGTGGTGCTGGTGGTGCGCGAAGAAGCGGAGGTCTTTTCTCCCGCGACAATAGCCTCCTTTGAGGGCAAGAGCGTCACTCTGTATCACCCCGAGCCTGATCCCGATCCGGATGTGCCGGACGTCAACCCGGACAACTGGCGCGAACTGGCCCGCGGAGTGGCCATGAACGTGCGGCGCGGCGAGGGGAGCGAGGCGGATCTGCTGCTGGCGGATCTGCTGGTCACTGACGCCGAGGCTATCGCCGCCGTGCTGAAAAAACGGTTAAGGCAGGTTTCTTGCGGCTATGACGCGGACTACGAGGAAATCCGGCCCGGTGTGGGCAGGCAGGTCAATATCATTGGCAACCATATCGCCCTGGTGCCTCACGGCAGGGCGGGCGGGCGCGTGGGCATCAAAGACGCCCGGCCCGATAGCAAGGAGACAAAAATGACGAAAAAGACAACTGGCAAAAAAACCGGCTTTTGGGACCGTTTCACCAAGCACCTGAAAGCGGGAAAAACGACTGACGAGGCTGCCGCCGCAGCTGTCAGCGATGAAGCGCAACCGGAGTCGGAGTCGCAAGAAAATGCGCAGCCTGCCACGGACAGCGGCGACGATGCCCTTGCAGCGCTGACAGCCAGGGTGGAGGAATTGGAGTTGGTGGTACGCACCCTGGTGGAAGGAAAAGGCGCCAGTGATGCTCCAGTCGATACCGACGACGTCGAGCCAGAAGGCGCGGCGGATGAAGAGCCGGAAGAAGAGACGCCCTGCAGCACAAAGACCGGGGACGCCAGGCGGATGCGCGTGGCTGACGCGGCCGCAGTGCGCCGCGCGGTGACTATCTCTCCCGGTCTTGCCGCCAGGGTGGGGGACGGCCTTGTAGCCGTGCAGAAACAGTCCCTGCGCCGGGCCCTTCAAGATGAAGCATTGAAGGGTGTGGTGTCCGGCGTCCTCGCGGGCCGTACTTTGGACAGCCTGTCTCAGGCCGAACTTAACGCGGCGTTCTGTGCCACGGCGGAGGTGGCCCGGCACGTCAATAACGCCAAAACAGCGGATGGCCTGACGAAAGCTTCGGTGCGTGATTTTGGCAAGCAGACGACCCCGGAGGATATCAACGCTTTGAACGCACAATACTACGGGAGGAAATAATCATGCCCGCATATCTTGATCGCATGCCCACCGGCATTCCCGGCCGGGTCAGCCGCAAAAGCGGCGCTACTTTGGAGGCCGTTCTGCTCGGCGCCGCCATGCTCTTTGGTGCGCCGGGAAAAATCGTTGACGGCAAGTTCGTGCCCCTGGAATCCGGCGATGCCCCGAGCGTCATTTACGGTTTCCTGGCCAGTTCCTATCCGACCCAAAGCGACATGGCCGGCCTCGGTGGCGGTTCCGCTCCGGCGGACACGATGCAATCCGTCATGCGACGCGGCTACATGACTGTGAAGATACAGGGAGGAACCGCTGCCAAAAACACGCCCGTGCATGTAGTCGCGGGCAGCCTGACCGCATCCGGCGGGGCAGCGATCCCCGGCTGCGAGTTCCAGGGCGAGGCGGACGCCTCCGGCAACGTAGAAATCTCTTTCAATATCTAGGAGGCGAAAAGAATGGCTTTCAAAACATACGACCAGCGCACCATTGACTCCACCGGCGCCTTCTTTGTCGGTGAGTTGGAGCGCTTTGACAAAACCCTGCACGAGCCGCTCAGTTCGCAGACCTGGGGGCGGGACATAGACCTGCGCACGGACGTTTCCATCGGTGACGAAACTACCAGCTTTTCCCGTACCGACTTCGCGGCCGCAGGTTCTCCCAACCCCAACGGCAAAAACTTCCTCAGCGACACGGCAACGGATATTCCGGGCATTGAAGTGGACGTCAATAAGATCCCTTCTCCCTTATACCTGTGGGGTATGCAGCTCGGTTTTTCCATTATTGAGCTTGAGAAGGCGCAGCAGGTCGGCCGCCCGCTGGAACAGCAAAAAATGGCGGGCCTGAAGCTCAAGTACAACATGGACATCGACGAGATGGTCTATGTGGGCGACACCGCCGTGGGCAAAACCGGCCTGATCAATAACCCGGCCATCCCGGTGATGAACGTGTCCGGAGCCTGGGGCAACAACCCCGAGGTTATCCTTGAGACGGTCAACGATATTTTGAACGCCGCCTGGAAGAGCAGCGGCTATACGCTGTGCCCCACCCATCTCCTGCTGCCGCCCCGGCAGTATACTCTTCTGAACCAGCCGGTGACCTCGGCCGGGAGCCGGAGCATTCTGGACTATGTGTCCAAGGACTGCATGGCCAACGGCATCAACGGTAAACCCCTGGATATCAATCCCCTGAAATGGCTGGACAAGCGCGGCACGGGCCAGACCGGCCGGGCCGTGGCCTATACCAAGGGCGAGCAATACGTGCGCTTCCCCCTGGTGCCCATCAACCACACGCCGGTGCAGTACCGTGGCCTGCACCACATCACCACCTATTACGCCAAGCTCGGCGTGGTGGAGTTCGTCTACCCCGAAACCGTGGCCTATGCCGACGGCCTGTAAGGGGCGCTCATGTATACGATTATCGTCATTCATCCCTTTAAGTTGCGCCTGAACTCGGAAACTCCTGTGCGTGATTTCGCCGAGGGCGAGCACACCCTCAGTGAAGAGGAATATGGGCACTGGTTCGTCCAAAGCTGCATCCAGGAGGGCCGGGCAGCTCTGCCGGCTGAGGAGGGTGATGCACAAACGCAAGACGATGGCGCAAAGGACGAAGAACAAAACCCGCAGTCTACCGCGCAGTCTAAGAAAAAGGTGAAGAAATAGCCATGTTGAGCGTTGAGGGCTTCAGGGAATCCTTTCCGCATTTCACGGAGGCGCTGTTCCCGGATGGCCGGGTGCGGTTTTACCTGAAGCTGGCCGGGAAACGCATGTCGGCCGAGCGGTGGGATGATCTGTTCCCAGAAGGCATGGGGTTGTTTGTAGCGCACCATCTTACTTTGGAAGCGGAAGTGCAAAAGGCCACAGACGGCAGCGGCGGAATAAATGCCGCTGCCGGGGCTGTGGTGTCCGAATCGGAAAGCAAGACTGTGGGCGGGGTATCCAAAAGCAAATCCGTCACTCGCGCCGGGTCCGCATCTTCCGGCGATCCCTTGGCCGGACAATGGAATCTCACCATATACGGCCAGCAGTACTGGCAATTGGTGCAACTGGTTGGCGCCGGAGGCGCGGTGGTATGAAGCCTAATATCAGTATTACGGAAGTGCGGAATAACCTCTCGCAGCTTGGCAAGGCCATGCGGGCGCTGACCGAACAGGACGTGTTTATCGGCATTCCCGAGGATAAAACGGCCCGCGAGGCTGCGGGCGATACCGGCATCAGCAACGCTTACCTCGGCTATATCCACGAGCATGGTGTGCCGGAAAAGAACATTCCGCCCAGGCCGCACCTCATGCCCGGCATTGAAGATATCCAGGATGAAGCGGCGGATCTCCTTGAATATGCCGCGAAGCACGCCTTGGAGGGCAAACCGGAGGCTGTTGAACGGACTTTGAACAAGATCGGCATCCTTGGGCAGAACGCGGTACGGGCGCGATTCGTGAACAACGATTGGGACCCGCTGGCGGACAGTACCCTGGATTACCAGCCCTTGCGCAAAAACGACCAAGGTGCCGTTTTGACGGATAAAAAGGGTAACCCCAAGCGCAAGAAGTCCCGGCGCGAGCGGGAGCGGACAAATCCGCTCATCGACACCAGCCAGTTGCGCAAGGCATACACACACGTGATTCGCAAAAGGGGCAATACGGCCCTGGTGGTGACCTAATGGATGATCTGCTCGACATCATCACCGACCCGGACCTGGGCGGTTGCGCCTTTGAATACAGCCGCATCACCGAGAGCGTAAACGAGAAGGGCCGCGCCGTGCAGGCGGAACAAATATTTCCGGCACAAGGCAATATCCAGCCCGCACCGGGCAAGGAGCGGGAAGTGCTGGAGGATGCCGACCGCCTGAAGGCGACCATCCTCATTTTTACGCCCGCGCCCCTGACCGCCGGCGATCGTGTTTACCACGAGGGAGGTGTTTACCGGGCGGCCCTGGCCGAGCCCTGGCGGCAGCATGCCGGATTTACCAAAGCCATTGCTGTTTTGGAGTCGCAATGAACGAAAACAACACCAGCGCCACCGGAGGTTTTCTCCGGGTATCGAAGGCTCCCGGGCATACGGATATCGAGGACGTGCTCCAGGCGGTGATTGTCGGCATCACCGGGATCTGCGGCAAGCTGGTGCGTCCGCGCTGGCAGCAGTCTCCGCCTGATGAGCCGAGTCCCCAGGAAAATTGGTGCGCCTTCGGCATTACTCGCTTTGATCCGCACAACTTTCCCGCAATCCAGCATCACGCAGAGGGTTACGATGAAATAACGGACTACGCGACCCTGACCGTGCTGGCATCCTTTTACGGGCCGCTGCACATGGATTTTGCCCGCGCCTTTCGCGTGGGTCTGCACATAATGCAGAACCGGAAAATGCTGCGTGATCATGACATGGCTTTCATCAGGGCCGGGAGCATCGTCCCTGTACCGGCGTTGGTATCCATGCAATGGCGAGCCAGGGCCGACCTTACCCTGACCTTTCAACGCATGACCCGCCAACGCTACGCAGCCTTAAATTTACAACAAGTGAGCGGAACCCTTGTTTCCGAACACTCCCAAAACGACAATGTGCCTCTGGGCTGCCAGGCCTGCACACACGCCTGTTGGCGGGAAGCATAGGAGAGAACCATGAGTAGAGCCTTATCCGTGGACCGCGTTGTTCGCGTTACCGTCAACCTGCAACCCAAAGCCTCGGCCCGGCGCAACTTCGGCGTGCTGTGCATCGTGGCGGACGATTCGGCCATCGACCCGCTGGAGCGCATCCGTACCTACACGGGCATCAACGGCATTGCCGGGGATTGCGGGCTTTCTTCCAATTTCTACAAAGGCGGCGCGTTGTTCTTTTCCCAGGTGCCGCGCCCCTATATCCTTATGTTGGCCCGGCATATCAAAGATCCGACCCCGGCTTATCTCAAGGGGGGACTGGTGGCGGACGCGGATCTGGATGCCACGGCCTGGTCGGGCATCACGGACGGCTCCTTCGGCATCATTGCCAACGATACCGGCACCACGGTTTCCGGCCTGAATTTCAGTACCGCGACCAATATGAACGGGGTGGCATCCATCATCAGCGCCAAGCTGGAGCAGGATGGCGTGCGCTGTATGTGGACCGGTGAGGCTTTTGTTCTCTTTACCATCGACACCGGACTCGGCCAGGAGATCGGCTACGCCGGATCGGCCGGCGTAGGCACGGATCTTTCCAGCCGCCTCGCACTGACGGCAACCAGGGCCCTGCCCCTCATTTCTGGTATGGACGGGGAAACGCCACTGGAGTGTGTGGCCAGGCTGGCGGACCTCTCCGGCGACTGGTACGGCCTGACCTTTGCCGACGAACTTTCTGACAACGATCATCTGGAAGTCGGCGGCTTTATCGAAGCCAGCGCCAAAAGCCGCATATACGGAGCCACCATTACGGACAGCCGGGTACTCTCTTCCACGGTGGCCAACGATCTCGCTTCAAGGTCCAAAGCGCTCGCCCGGCAGCGCACCTTCCTGCAATACAGCAGGAACCCGCATGCCGTGTGTTCGGCCTTTGGCCGGGCCTTTAGCGTCAACTTCAACGCCAACCGCTCCACCATCACGCTCAAGTTCAAGCAGGAACCCGGCGTTGTGGCCGAAGGGCTGACTGAAAGTCAGGCAAACGCCCTGGCCAGTAAGAATTGTAACGTTTTTGTCAACTATGACAACGATACCGCCATCCTGCAGGAAGGCGTGATGTCCAACGGAGCTTTCTTTGACGAGGTGCATGGCCTGGATTGGCTGCAGAACGCCATTCAAAATGAGTGCTGGAACCTGCTTTACCAGAGCAAAACGAAAATTCCTCAGACCGACGCCGGCGTGAATCAACTCGTCACCGTTATCGGCAAGGTGCTGAACGAAGGCGTAAACAACGGCCTGATCGGCCCTGGCGTGTGGAACGGTGACGGTTTCGGGCAATTGGAGCGCGGCGATTATCTGCCCACGGGCTGGTACATCTATGCGCAACCTGTGGACGATCAGCCGCAAAGTGAGCGCGAGCAGCGTAAAGCCCCGCCCATCCAGGTGGCGGCCAAGCTGAGGGGCGCCGTGCACTTTGTAGATGTACAGGTAGATGTAAATAGATAAAGAGACAATCGGCTGGAACGCGGCTTGCGCAGGCAAGCTCCGTTCCAGCCGGGAAAGTAGAAAGTTCTGAGGAGTGAACGATGGGAGCGTATAGTTTTCTTGATGTCCAGGCATCCTTTGACGGGCCGGGCGGCAGTTTTCAGTTGGGGAGCGGCTCCGGCAACGCTGAGGAGGGTATCAGCATAGAGCCGGGCGGCGACAAGAACATCATGACAATCGGGGCTGACGGATCGGTGATGCACAGCCTCAGGGCTGATGCCTCCGGCACCGTGACCGTGACCTTGCTGCGCACCAGCGCCACCAATGCGCGGTTGCAAAATACCTATAATTTCCAGACCGCGAGCAGCCGCAACCACGGGCGCAACACCATCATCATCCGCAATCCGGTCTCCGGTGACGTTATCACCTGTACGGAAGTGGCATTCGCCAAGGCCATTTCCAACCCTTACGCGGTGGAAGGCGGAAAGCTGGTCTGGACATTTCATGCGGGCAAAATTGACAGCAAACTCGGTACCGGCACACCGGAGATATAAGGAGAGTATATGGAATTCACCATTGCCAATACTGTTTACCGGGCAGGCAAGCTGGACGCTTTCAAGCAATTGCACATCGTGCGTCGCTTGACGCCTTGCATAGGGCCTCTGGTGTCTCTTGCGGCTATCGACTCCGAAAAATTCAAGGTTGAAAAGGATGCCGCAGGCAAGATTATCAAGATCGATGGCGATTTCAACCAGGTAGCCGATCCTCTGGTCAAAGCCATTACGGCCTTGTCGGACGAGGACGTGGAATATGTTCTGAATGTCTGCCTGGAAGTCACCGAGCGCAAGCAGTCCGGAGGCAAGTGGGCGCCGCTGCGCGTAAACGGCGTCACCATGTTCGACGGTCTGGCACTGCCCGCCATGCTCCAAATCGCCTATCACGTCATCCTGGAGAACCTGACGGATTTTTTCTCCGGCCTGCCCTCCCTTTCCGGCCTGGAGGGCTTCATGAAGGCAAAGGGGTTGCTTGGGTAAGCCTTCCGGATGGGCAGGACTACCTGCTCCGCCCGGTGCTGCACGGCATGTGCAGGTATGAGAGCCTGAAGGACGGAACCCTGTCCCTGTTTGACGTGGCTCTTATGAACGATGCGCTGGATGTGCAGAACGAAAACGAGCGTAGATATTTGCGGCATAAGGAAAAAAATTAACCGGCTGGAACGGAGCTTGCGAAGGCAAGCTCCGTTCCAGCCGGAAAAATAAAAAGTCATAATGATGAGCGCCGGGTCTATTGTCATAAAGGAGTTTCTCGCCTCTGTCGGTTTTCGGGCCGATGAGAAGAGCCTGAAATCTTCCCTGGCCAAGGTGGCAGCCTTTGGCGTGGGCGTGCAGGCCGTGGCGCTCGGCATTTATGCGGGCATCACCAGGGTGGCGTCCGGCGAGGCGCAACTGGCCCGGCAGGCGGAGACACTCGGCACTACATCGGACAAGCTCCAGGAGATCGGCTATGTGGCCGAGCAGAGCGGGGTATCTTTGGATGCCGTAACCCAAAGCCTGGAAAGGATGGTTCGCAAAAATCCGGGCATCAAAAACACGGTCGAGGCTTTGGAACAGGCCGGCGATCGTATGAAGAAGATGAACGCGGAACAGCGCCTGGCCTATGCCATGAAAATGGGCATCGACACCTCGCTGATCCCGGTTCTGATTAAAGACGCCTCCACCCTGAAAGACGAATTCCGGGCCATGTATGCGGTGGCGGGTATGGACGCCAAGGCGGCGGGCGAGGCCAGCAAGGAGTTCATGGGGGAAATCGGCAAGCTGACCACGATGGTGGGGCTCCTGGCCAAGGGCGTGTCCCTGGCCTTCATCGGCCGGATTCGCCATGACGTGGAGCATCTGCGCCGCATGATTGTGGAGAATTTCGACAAGATCAAGCGCGTTCTGGAGACCATGGTGCGCGTCGTGCTGCGTATCGCCGCCGTGATCAGCGCCTTTGCCTACCGCGTCATCAAGTGGGTTTCCTCCCTGGTGCAGTGGTTCGACAAGCTGGATGACGGGCAGAAAAAGCTCGTTGTCGGCGCGGGACTGTTACTGGCCGCATGGCGGCTTCTGAATGCCGGATTCCTGGCCACGCCGATGGGCATGCTCATCACCGGTCTTCTGGCCATCGTCGCCCTAGTGGACGAATATCTCACCTATATGGAGGGCGGAGAGAGTTACTTTGACTGGGGGCCGTGGGCAGACAGCATTGAAACGGCGCGCCGGGCAGTATCCAGTGCCATTGACGCGGTCAGCCGTTTTATCGCCAACAATCAGGAACTGCTCACCGCTGTCGGCAAGGGGGTTGGCATTGTTCTCGGCCTGAAGGCGGCACTTATGGGCGTGGCCGGAGCGGGCGGTCTTGTGGGCTCGGCGGTAAAAGTTCTGTGGGGGATACTCCGGGCCAACCCCCTCGGGCTGATTATCACAGCCGCCATGCTCATTTACGAATATTGGGAGCCCATATCCGACTTTTTCAAAAATCTGTGGGCGGGTATTGCCGAGAGCTTCCCCAACTTCGCGGCTTGGGCGGAAGGTGCGGCCGGGGCCATAACAGGCATTTTGGGCAAGGCTATTCAATGGGTCAAGGATAAGCTCGGCGCTCTTTTGGAATTTATGCCGGATTGGATCAAGGACAAGATGGGCCTGAATATCAATATGGCAGCGGAATCAGCGCAGGCCATGCAAAATGTTGCCCTGGCTCCGGGCCCGGCCGCTACGGCCAGTATGGACGACTCCAGCGCCAGTAATGTGGAATTGAACGCCAAAACCGAGATTCACATGCACACTTCCGATCCGGTTGCCGCCGGCAACCAGGCTGCGGCCCGGCAGGCTCAGGTCGGTGCGGACCTGGTCCGGCATACCAAGGGAGCGGTGAAATGAGCATTCTTTCGCAAGTGAGTGGCGGTCCGGTACTCATCCGGCCGCGTCGCAGCATTGGCGGCCTGTTCCCGGATATAGTTGTGGAAGAACAACACGAAGATACCCTGGAGATCACCGAGCACCCGGTGGAACAGGGGGCCAACATCAACGACCACGCGTTCAAGAAAGCGGAGTCGGTGACTATCCGGGCCGGGGTGTCTGACGCTTCCAGCGTCCTCGGCGGTGAAAAGCCGAGCACGGATTTCTACGAAAAGCTGCTGGAACTGCAAAAGAAGCGCGAGCCTTTTGACCTGGTGACCGGCAAGCGCCTGTATAAAAACATGCTGCTTGAAAGCCTCAGCGCGATCACGGACCAGGCTTCCGAAAATTGTCTGATGTTTACCGCCCAATGCCGGGAGGTGATTATCGTGAAAACGCAAGTCACGTCCGTGCCGCCGCGCAAAAATCACGCGAGCCCAGGCAAGACGGGCGCGACGGAAGATAAGGGGCAGAAACAGGCCCAGCCAAGACAGGGAGTGATCGCTGCTGGCGCGGGCGGCGGGCGATATAAGCGTCCAGGCGGAGCCGCGCCGGGATACGGAGGCTGATATGTCCGCCTGTTACACCATCCCCCTTAACCCCGCGCCGCAGAGTTTCGGTATCACCCTGGCGGGCAAGGAATACCGCTTGACGGTGCGCTGGTTTGATGCGCCGGAGGCCGGTTGGGTCCTGGATATTGAGGAACCGGACAGAGCCGCGCTCATCGTCATGGGTATTCCGTTGGTGGCCGGTTGCGATCTGCTGGAGCAGTATAGCTACATGGAGTTCGGCGGCGAATTGTGGGTTGAGGGCGAACTGCCGCCCACCCTGGAGAACCTGGGCGTCGAGACGGAGTTGGTGTTTATCGTGGAGGAAAGCGCATGAGTGCGCAGAACGGACATGAAGAAGGGTTGCAGTGGCTCCGAGCCTGTTCTCTGGCCGTTGTCGACAAAAGCGGCAAGGGGCTCTCCTTAAGCGAACTGCGCATCGTGTTCAAGATCAGCAAGGGCGAAACGGAGACGCCTAATTCCGCCGAAATCCGCGTGTACAATTTGTCCGAGGCTACCATGAGCCGGATGCGGCGGGAATTTACCCGGGTAATCCTGCAGGCCGGATACCAGAGCAATTACGGCATTATCTTTGACGGCAATATCCGGCAGACTCTCCAGGGCCGAGAAAACGGCACTGACACTTACCTTGATATCATCGCGGCGGACGGCGACAAGGCTTACAATTTCGCCATCGCCAACGCTACCTTGGCTGCCGGCAGCACCCCGGCCGACCGTGTAAACGCCTGCCAGCAGGCTTTTGCCGCCAAAGGCGCCGGGGAGGGACACGTCCCGGATCTTGGAGGCGCGCGGCTGCCGCGCGGCAAGGTTATGTACGGCATGGCCAGGAAGTACATGCGTAGTGAAGCGGAGAGCTCCGACTGTTCGTGGAGCTTCCAGGACGGCAAGATGCAGATGGTAAAAAATGACGGATACCTGCCGGGTGAAGCGGTTGTGCTCACCCATGAAACCGGCCTGGTCGGCACGCCGGAGCAGACCAGCGATGGCATCACGGTACGCTGCCTGCTTAACCCCAAGCTGCGCATTGGCGGGCGCATCAAGCTGGACAACAAGAGCATCAAGCAGGCCAAGACGGACCTCAAGGCCAGTTCCAAGCAACCGCCCAAAATGGATAACGACGGCTTTTACCGCATTCTCAAGGGAGAGTTGACCGGCGATACACGCGGGACAGACTGGTACGCCAACATGGTGTGTATCGGCTTGGACGATACCTCCGGCCTGCCGCTGGATAAGGTGAAGTAACTATTTCTTCGTTTTTTTGTGCAGCCGCTTCCTGATCTTTCTTAATTTGTGCGGCTTCAGCAAAGAGTAGGCTCAGTGCGAGGAAAACAAAGATGCCAACAAAGATGAGGAGCTCCAGCAAAAGGTCTTTGCTAGGGGTCTTTGTAAAAAACACCAGCATGAGACCTATATATCCTGCGGCACTAACTTGCGAGAGCCAATTGGCATAGTGCGTAAGAAAACCTGATGCGTGCTTAGAAACCAGCCAGGAAACGAAGCACCGACGAAACCTTCTGGAAAAGCAAGCCAGAACAAACAGCGATAAAGCCAGAAAGAAAACCCACAACAGAAAAGTAAACATATCAATTACCTCCCTTGGAGCAGTGATGGACAGACGTGAACGTATAGATGACCCCATAGAAGCCACCCGGGCGGCCTTGGACGGCAGACAGGCCGAGATATGGACTGCGCTGCCCGGTATCATCGAGAGCTTTGATCCGGAGGCCATGACGGTCTCCGTGCAGCCTTCCGTCAAGGGACAGGTACAGGATGAAAAGGGCAACACCACAACCGTCAATCTGCCTTTGCTGGTGGACGTGCCGGTGGTCTTTCCCTGCGGTGGCGGTTTCATCCTGACATATCCCGTTAAAAAAGGCGACGAGTGTCTGGTGATATTCGCCAGCCGGTGCATTGACGGCTGGTGGCAGAGCGGCGGTGTCGGCGGTACGCCCGATGAGCGCATGCATGACCTTTCGGACGGCATCGCCATCGTGGGGCCGCGCTCCCAGGCCCGCAAGCTCGACCCCGCGGTTGACGCGGAGAATGTCCAGTTGCGCACGGAAGACGGCGAGGCCCACATCACCATGATGTCGGATTACACCATTCAGGCGAAGAATCCATTGGCCGGTTGTATTATCGGCAGCGACGGCATGATTGAATTTTCCGGTACCGGCATCAGTATGGCCAACAAGGACGGAGGCCCGACAGTAGCGAAAGTTTCAGGGCGAATGACAGTTGATGAGCTAACTTCCGGAAATGTGGATTTTAACACTCACTACCATGAATGTCCGCATGGTGGACGGACCAGCGGGCCGAAGTCATGAGGTACCGCAGGCTCGACAATAACGGCGACATGGTCTTTGGCCACGGTGATACCGCCTATTTGAAGGACAGCCCGGAGTGTGTGGCACAGGCTGTTGTCACCCGGCTAGGTCTCTTGCGCGGTGAATGGTTTCTGGATCTGACCGAGGGCACGCCCTATGTCCCGGCCGTTATGGGGAAGCATACCGGGGAAAGCTACGACTTTGTCATCCAGCAGCGAGTGCTGGAGACGGAAGGCGTCACGGGCATAGAAGAGTACGAGAGTATTTCTGACGGGGAAACCCGCAAGCTGACCGTAAACATTCGCATCAATACTGTTTACGGCCAGGCCACGATTCAAGAGGTGATGTAATGGCTATCAAAGCCACCATAGACGAGAACGGCATCCACGTTCCGAGCTATCCGGAAGTGTTAGCGGATTTGCAGCAAGAATACAGGGCTATCTACGGACAGGACACCTATCTGGAGCCCGACTCCCAGGACGGCGCACTGCTCGCCGTGTTCGCCTTGCGTTTATACGATGCGTATACGCTGGCCGCCTCTGTTTACAACGCCTATTCCCCGGCCACGGCGCAGGGGGTGGGCCTTTCCAGCGTGGTAAAAACCAACGGCATCAGGCGGGATAAGTCCAGTCATTCATCGACGCCGGTGCGCGTCATCGGCCAGGCCGGCACCATCATCTCTAATCCCAGAGGCGTGGCCGCGGATGATGCCGGGCGCCGCTGGCTGTTGCCGGAAGAAGTTGTGATTCCGCCGGAAGGGGAAATCACGGTTACCGCCCTGGCGGAGAAGCCGGGCGATGTGCGGGCCGCAGCCGGAGAAATCAAAAATATTGCCACCCCCAGGCGAGGCTGGCAGGCGGTAATCAACCCGGAAGCGGCCACGCCGGGGGCACCGGTGGAACAGGATGCGCGGCTGCGCAGGCGCCAGTCCATCAGTACGGCCCTGCCGTCCCTGTCCATTTTTGAAGGAATATGGGGTGCCGTGGCAAGTCTGCCGGGTGTCAGTCGTTGCAGGGGGTACGAGAATGATACGAACCTTCCTGATGAAAACGGCATCCCGGCGCATCATATCTGTTTTGTGGTTGAGGGAGGCAACATTAAGGCTATAGGCGAAACCATCGCCGTCAAAAAGGGTCCCGGCTGTGGAACTTACGGAACCACAAAGGTTTTGACGCGGGATAAACACGGCGCACCTTTGACCATCGGCTTCTTCATATCGGCTGATCAGGCTGTGGCCGCAGCTATCCGCATCAAGCCTTTGCCCGGATATCTCTCCACCTCCGGGCAGACCATCCGGAAAAGCGTGGTGGACTATATTAACAATCATGAGATCGGAGAAAACGTCTTACTTTCCGACCTCTACACGCCCGTGAATGCGGTCAAGTTTGACTCGGGGCGGCGCACCTTTGATGTGACGGAGATCCGGATCGGGCCGAAGGGCGGACCGCTTGTCGCCGCCAACATGATAGTCGCATTCAACCGTGCCGCGACATGCGCTCTTGAAGACGTGGAACTGTTGGAGTTCTAGCCGTGGCCGTTGACGATTATTTGAAACTCATTCCCTCGCAACACCGGAACAAGCCTCTGTACATGGCCACGGTGGAAGCCCTGCTCCGGCCTGTGGACGGCATCGCGGATGCGCTTGAAACCCTGCGCACGGCCTTTGATCTGGACACGGCCGTCGGCAGGCAACTTGATGCCGTGGGTGTGCGTGTCGGCCGTACCCGGCATCTGCATACGCCGCTTACTGGCGTGTATTTCAGTTGGAATACCGAGGACGTGGGCTGGAACGAGGGGGTCTGGAAAGGACTCCACGATCCGGAAAGCGGGCTCCTCTCCCTGTCCGACGACATTTACCGGATGCTTTTGAAGGCGAAGGTGGCCGCGAACAGATGGGACGGCACCACGCCTGGCGCATACGAAGCGTGGGAAGTCGCCTTTGCCGATCTCGGCAGCATCATCATGATCCAGGACAACCAGGACATGAGCATGGTGATAGGCGTCGCGGGCATGCCGCTGAACGCCGTTTTTGAGCAGCTTCTGCTGCAACAATATATTCCGCTGAAGCCGGACGGTGTGCGCATCAAGTGGTATGCCATCACCCCGGACGGCGGGCCGCTGTTTGCCTGGAATTGTGACTCGCCGGCGCTGGCCGGATGGTCTGACCAAAACAAGAAAGAGGGCCGCTGGCCAAACCGGCTGACGCCCACGAATCAACAAGGAGTGTAGTGATGCCCCTGATAGAAGGCGCGATAAACGAGATAATGCCCTTTGCCGAGGAAGGACTGGAAGCGGCCGGGGATTTGCTGTCCCTGGAGGACTACAAGGCGCACCCGATGCGTGCGCGCGGCCACCTAGCCGGGTTAGCCTTGCGGGAACTGCAGAACCGTGCCTCCAGGCAGGCCGCGCACATGGCCGCCGGCGCCGCACAGTTCCTGGCCAACAGGTGCGCGCCGGGTATCAAGGATGATGGTGACTTGGATAAAGTGGAAGCGGCGTGGTTGGAAGTAATCACGGGACTGATCGCAACGGCCCCTAACAAATACACCCTCTGCGAATTCTACTACTTCCGCCACCCCACCCTGAAGCCCGGTTTCCAACCCGCACAAGGCGGCCTCCTCCCCAACGCCGCCGAACTCTACCCCGAAGCCTGGGCCTATCTGCAAACTACCGAAGGACAACTCCTCTGCAAAACCGAGGCCGAATGGCAGGCCATGACCACCGCCACCTGGGCCACCCTCGCCGACGGCGCCAAAGTCGGCTGGAACGGCATCGGTGGCGCTCCCTTTTACGCGCCTAACACCGCCACCGGCGCACTGCGTCTGCCCGACCTGCGCGGCATGTATGCGGAAGCGGCCGGATTCGACTCTCTCGGCGTGGGAGGCGTGCACGGGGATGGGATCAGGAATATGGTTGGAACAGTCCGTTTCTCAGGCATGTATGCTTCAAACGCATCAGGGGCCACAAGATTGATTGTTTCAGGCGCTTTTTCTCCAGGAAACGTACCGACACTTGGTTCCCTATTTCAGGCGAATACTTCTGCTACGCAGACAGAGCAAACACACGCAAATTTTTCTGCCGCTAACGTAGTTCCCACTGCCGCAAAAAATCAGCCCCGCGCGTGGGGCGCGCTGGCCTGTGTTTATTTGGGATTGCCCGCATCATGACGTTGGGAGGCCGAGGTACACGCAGGCGAGGGCTCCCCATGCGCGGGGCTGGACTTTATTAGAGACTGGGTGGACGCGGGAAATATTGATAGCAGCACGGTTGCGGACACAAGCGCCGGGGCCAGTGGCCGCAATTTCGCCGCTCACTCTTTCATCATACATGGAACCAGAGGAGACAGTGCCCGCGCCGCCCTGAAGGTAATTCCCCGCATGCCCGACTATAGGCCTAATCCCATCCCCGTGCACGCCTCCCACGCCGGGAGATGCGTAAAACGAAAACCGGATTTATTGAACAAACCCTAACGGAGCCCGAAGATGGAAGTCCTAAATAAACTAAAGCAGTCCGAGGCACGGCCCATTGTTCTGGCCTTAATTGAGTTGTGTGAGGCCCAGGACCGGCTGAATACGACCATTTCTGCCGGGTGGGCACAAGGCATTTGCTTTGACGATCTGATCACCATCCCCCGCGAAAAGATGAACGAGGCTGGTCAGATGCTTTCGGATGAACTCAACGCTGCCCTATCGGCTGTCAAAGAGGCTGAGGCGAAGCTGGAAACCGTACAATAAAGGAGTAAAAAATGACAAAAGTATACCTGTATGACGCCTCCGGCTACTTTGCCGGTGTGGATGAAGACCACGGCCTGTTGCCGAACAACGCCACGCGCACGGCACCTGAAGTGCTGGAAGGTTTTATCCCTCGTTGGAACGGCGAGGCCTGGGAACAGGAGGAAGACCATAAGGGCGAGCAAGGCTGGGTGAATGGCGAGCCCCACACCATCATTGAATACGGCCCGCTGCCGTCTGGCTGGTCTGCCGACCCGCCCCCGCAACCCTTCCACCCTGGTCCGGACTACGATGAGCAGGAAGATGGCGCCTGGGTACGCGTCCGGTTTACCAGAAAAGACTTTATGCTGTGGTGTGGTCTGGACAAGCTGATTCTGATCAATGCGGCGATTGCCGAGGGCAACCCCACAGTCAAAACCGTGCATGACCTTCTGATGGCAGCGGAATTTATCAGCATCAAAGACGCGGACACGGTGCAGATGGCGTATCTTCTGGCCACGCCTGAAGGCGGGAGTATTTTGACGCCTGCTGATGTGGCGCGGATTCTTGCAGGACAGGAATACCGGGAGCCTGGGGCAGCCGCATGAGTTGGCCGAGCCGTCCAAAGGCTTTTCTTGTCGGTTTTGACCAGTGGATTGCGGCAATCCTTACCGGCTGGCCTGACGCCACGCTGTCCGCCTGGGCGTGGGCATGGGAGCGTGACGGCAAGTGCCGGTGGCTGCGGCCCGTCATAGACGCCATGTTCTTTTGGGATAAGGACCATTGTCGGGAGAGCTATCGTAATGAGCTTGAGGGGAATCAGTTGCCGCCGGAACTTAAGGTTCCGTTGGATGATTTATGAACTGCCCTCATTGCGGGCATCTATGCATTTTTACTGATCAGGGCTGGTACTGCCGCCGCTGCCAAGAGTTTGTGCGGTAACTGACTGACGCTCTTTGACAATAGAATAGTGAGTTTTCTTGAACCCCCGGCGTGGGAGATGTCGATGGGGACCGGGGTCGGCGTATAACGGGGGGATTTTCCATTGGCCTGACCGGATACTCCCACAGTAACGTCGACGTTGCTGATGGGGCATTTTTGAGAGCGAATGCCACCAACGTTAATATGGTGACGATAGTTGGCAACCCAGTGCAAATTTTTACTCGGGCAGGTCTTGATTCCTCTCGCGTCGTTCCCGCCGGCTCTCGCTTTGCCCCGGCCCGCTGGGGCGCGCTGGCCTGCGTCTATCTGGGAGCGCCCGCATCATGACGCCGCTTGTCCGAGGTATACACACGCGAGAACGCCATAGCGGCGTGGGGCAAAGGCCGGGCCGATTGGAACTTGTAATGATGAATCGATTGAACGCATATTCATGTAAATCGTTGTGCCCGCAGTGGAAAAGATTGCCCCATACGGATTTGCTCCTGTATATAGTCCCCCATCAGTTGTGGAACCGACAGTTCCGCCTCTACTATTGGTGTTAACGCGTGCATCGCCGGTTGGGCCTGTGAGACGCCGACCCCGGTCCCCATCGACATCTCCCACGCCGAGAATGCTGGCCCCCCCCGGCGATAAGCCTCCAAAAAGGAGGTTTATTTATGGCACAGGCTCTTTTTCACGTTGTGGCACGGGAATGGTGGGAAAAGTTTATGCTACGCGGTTCCGTACCCTATGCCCTGGAGTGTTGGCGACGGCTGGAGCGGGAGGTTATGCCCGAGATTGGCCACAAACCGCTTGCAAAAATCACCGCGCCGATGATCCTGACTATACTTCGGCGGATTGAAGCGCGCGGCACAGTCGAAACCGCGCACAAGGTCAAAGCGCATATTTCACAGACTTTCCGCTACGGCATTGCCTGCGGCCTGGTTTACGCCAACCCGGCGCGAGACCTCTCCTGGGCTTTGACGCCAAAAAATCCCAAGCCTCGCGCTGCCATCACGGAGCCCCGCCTGGTGGGGCGGCTGATACGCGACATTGATGCCTTTCGCTCCAAGAAACGGCGCTGTGCCTTGAAACTTGCAGCCCTGACTTTTGTGCGGCCGGGCGAACTGTGCAAGGCGGAGTGGGACGAAATTGAAATGGATACGGCTATTTGGCGCATTCCTGCCGCAAAAATGAAAATGAAGCGGGCGCATATCGTACCCCTGGCCATGCAGACATTGGGGGTTTTGCGTGAACTGCGTGCGTTGACCGGCGAAACACGCTGGCTGTTTCCATCACGTTATGATTCCGAGCGGCCTATGCAGACGGTGGTGCTGAATACGGCTTTGCGCCGCCTGGGATACGGGCCGGAAGTTGTAACAGCGCATGGCTTCCGGGCGATGGCAGCCACGCTGCTTTCAGAACAGGGCTGGCAAAGCGAGGTCATAGAAAGGCAGCTTGCCCATGTGGATCAGAATCAGGTTCGGGCCGCCTACCAAAGGTCAGAACTGTTGTCTGATCGCAAAAATATGATGCAAGCTTGGGCTGACTATCTTGATATGAGATGCGCCTGGGCGATTTTGGGAAGGTAAATTTTGAATCAGGCAGGCGGGGCGCGTCCAACGCCCCACCGAGTTACGCAGCCGCGTAGCCCACGGCCCCTGGGCACAGTCCCGTGTCCAGTTCGATCCGCTGCCTTTAGTCCACGTCGACGGGACAGAAAATGTTTACAGCGGACCGGGCAAGCACACAAGGGTGTTTACAGGTTTTTTATGACAACGATGACGGACGATACTTTGATTAACCGAAACTGCCGCCCGCCGCTGGCTGGATGGATGGGCGGCAAGAGTCTCCTCGCCAAGCGCATCATTGAACGCATCCCCGAGCATGAATGCTATGTGGAGCCCTTTTGCGGCGCTGCCTGGGTACTCTTCAAAAAGCCAGAAAGCCGGGTGGAGGTCATCAACGACATCAACAGGGAGGTGGTCACCCTCTACCGCTGCCTGCAATGGCATCTGGAGGAGTTTGTCCGCTACTTCAAGTGGGTGCTGGTGGCCCGGGACGAGTTCGAGCGGCTGAAGGCGGCGAACCCGGACACACTCACCGACATCCAGCGCGCGGCCCGCTTCTATTATCTTCAGCAGAGCTGCTTCGGCGGGCGCATCAGCAACCCGACCTTCGGCTACGGCCTGACACGGCAGCCGAAACTGAACCTGCTGCGTATTGAGGAGTATCTCTCGGCCGCTCATCTCCGGCTGTCCAGAGTTTACGTGGAATGCCTGCCGTATGCCGAGGTCATCAGCCGTTATGACGGGCCGGACACGTTCTTCTACATCGATCCGCCGTATTGGAACTGCGAAAACTACTATGGCCAAGGCATTTTCAGCCGGGAGGACTTCACCAAACTGGCCACGCAGTTGGCCGGGATAAAGGGCCGATTTATCCTGAGTCTGAATGACACGCCTGGTGTGCGGGAGGTTTTCAAAACCTTTGAAATTGAGGCTGTTCAAACGAAATACACCTGTAGCAACGGCAAGAACTTGGCTGCGGGGGAGGTGTTGATCCGGAATTTTACCCCATAAAACTGTAACCAGAGGAGGAGCCATGAAGCAGCATTTCTACACAAACCATACAACCTCACCGGGCAGGCTTCCCTAATTTGGGAAGTCTGCCCCGGTGAGAAAGCCCGTGGGCTTGAAGGTTTTTTGTGTGGAGACGCGATCAGAGTGTTGTTAAACTGTGAGAAAATGTGTGTTTTTGGTGGCCTCAACCAATTGGTTGAGGCCACCAAAATGGTGGAGGAGGGCTGCCCCTCCTTTTACCTTCTTGCCTCGCATAGAGGACAAAACAGCATTGAAAATTCGTGTCGATTTTGCTCCGCCACTCCGGCAAGCTCCGTGTGGGAAATTCGCGCGATCTTCGTCAGAAATAAGTGTCGTTTAGGTCAGATTTATGTGGCGCGCTACACTCCGGCTCCTATCCGCCGCCTTTCGGCGTCGAATGCGGGCCGGAGATAAAGGAAGGATTCCCTTTAGAGGCGTCCGATAAGCCAAAAAAAGAGGGGCTCTCAAAATGGTCCCCCTTCCTTAAATATCCGTCCCGCGAAGCGGGGCGGATGGCGAGTTTCGAGCGGTGGCAGGCAAATGATTGGATTTTGGGCTGAGACAAGGAAGAATGCCGTTTTCCAAGAAGCTGTACTCAGGTACTGCTTCGCTGGAAAACGGCATTCTGACGCAGGATCAGCCCAAAATCCAATCATTTGCCTGCCGACGCAAGAAGATCACCCGCGCCCGCCGACATAACCAAGAGGCAGGATAGTGCTCAAACTGAGGCCCTACCCGCAAAACGCTCTACTTGATCTTTGCAGCAATGGTGTCGGCGCGCTTGCCCGGTTCGGGGTGGGTATCGAACATGCTCGGGGCGCGGCCGGGCGTAGCCAGTTTACGCAGCGCGCTGACAGCGGCCTGCTGATTTTTGTTGTTCTTTTGCATCAGTTGGAGGCCGTAGGCATCGGCAGCGTACTCCTGCTTCTGGGAGAACTGGGAATTGATCAAGGCTTCGCCGATGGCGCCGAGATCGGAACGGGACAGCGCGCCCAGAGCGCCTCCGGTGGCCCCGGCCGCCTTACGCGCGCCTGAGGCGGCATAGGCCAGTCTCAGCTTGTCCGCTGAATCGCCGCCGGCCACGTGGCCGATTTCGTGACCGATGACAAAGTACAGTTCATTGTCATCCATCATGTCCATCAGACCGGAAAACACGCGAATGGAACCGTCGGGGCAGGCAAAGGCATTGACGTCTTTGGTCAGATACACCTTGTAATTCAGGTCCAGACCGGCCTCATTTTTCAGGCTGGCCACGATCTTGTTCAGACGCTTGGCATAGGCGTTTCCTGCCGGAGCTACCTTGTTTTTGGCGTCCATGGCTTCGGCCGTGGCTTTGCCCAGTTCCTTGACATCTTCCGCGCTCAAGGTGGCTGCTTTGTACATATCGCCGCCGGCGTCAAGCATGGTTCCGGGATCAACGCGGCATCCCGCCAGAAGAGCAACTGTCAGAAGAAGGACCGAAACTCCGAAAAATGCGCGATGTTTCAACATGGATTTCTCTCTTTGGAAAAAAGGTGATGGAGCACGTTCTCAGTAAGCGTGCCTTCGCCGGAAACCGCCTGGCCCGGCGCGATCAATCGCCATAATGTGGATGTATGCGCCGAACCGGCGCGGACAGCCTAGGAAATATGCCGAATTTGCGGGCAAAGTCAAGCGGGGAAACAGTCCCTAATGACGCATGAACTTACGCGGCACAATCCCGTGCTTTTTGAGCTTGTACTGTAGAGTGGATCTTGGAATGTTCAGCAGCTTTGCCGCTCCCTGGCTTCCACTTACCCGTCCGTTGGTCTGGGTGAGAATACGCTCGATATGTGATTTTTCCACCTGGGCCAAGGCTTGGGGATCCTGAGACTGCGTCCGTAACACAGGTTCCGGCAAAGGCTCGGGGTTGGGCGCGAGAGCGCGCGGCGGCTCGGTATTCATGCTGCTGCTCTGCTCCAGTAAGGGCAGCACATGTTCAGGTCCGATTTCCATGCCCGAATGCAGGATCAGGAGCCTGGCCAGCAGGTTGGACAATTCCCGTACATTGCCCGGCCAGTGATAGTTCCCCAGCATCCGCAACGCTTCCGGATGGAAACGGGGTTGCGCGCACTGCATATCGCCGGAGAAAATCTTCATCAAATAATGCAGCATGGGGACAATTTCGCCTTCACGGTCGCGCAGGGGGGGGATCTGTACCGTGGTTACGCCCATACGGTAGAAAAGATCACGCCGGAACCGGCCTTCATGCATCATGCTGTGCAGATCCGCGTTGGTGGCCGAGATGAAGCGCGTGTTTATGCTGATGGGGCGGCTTTCGCCCACCCGTTCGAACTTGGCGTCTTGCAGCACGTGCAAGAGTTTGGCCTGCAAAACAATATCCAGATCCCCTATTTCATCGAGAAAAATACTGCCCTTGTCCGCCAGTTCAAAACGCCCCAGCCTGCGGCTGGACGCGCCGGTGAAAGCGCCCTTGGCATGGCCGAACAATTCGCTTTCAAACAGGGTGGGTGACAAGGCCGGGCAATTCACCTTGACAAAGTTGTGGCTTGCCCGTTGGCTGAAACGGTGGATAAAGCGGGCCACGAACTCCTTGCCCGTGCCGGTTTCGCCACAGATGAGCACGGGCGCGTCGCTACGCGCCAGCAGCCGGATCTGGCTCATCAGGTTCTGCATGGTGGCGCAATTATAGAAAAAACGCGAACCCGAATGTATGCCGTCATCCGCGCTGAGCAGCGAATCCACTTGCTGGTTGAGGTATTCGTTCTGCTGGTTAAGCTTGGCATGAATAAGCATGTTGTCCACAGCCAGGGATACCTGCCCGCAGATTTCTTCAAGAAAGGTACGCAGAGAGTCCGCCTCTTCGTCGATATGGCGCAAAAAAGATACGACCACCGCGCCAATGGGCTTGTTCCGGCTGATCAGAGGAAAGGCCATGGTCGAGCGCAGCCCGGCCGCAATCATAAGCTGTACCGCTTCGTCTTTGGCATGCTCCTCAAGGCGCAGAGCAATGACCGGCTGGCCGGACTGAATGGCGAGGCGGGCAAAGGGACCGCGCAAGGGCACATTGTCCGAGTCCATACGGGTCACGGAAATACCTTCCGCCCGGGCAAACCAGGCCAAGGTGTCGGTTTCGGGCTCATGAATGGTAAGGCTGATGCGGTCACAATCGACCATCCGCCGCACGCTTTCGGCAAGACGGCGGAAAAGACCGTCCGGCGTGATTTCCCGAACCAGAATATTGTTAATCTGCAACAGGGACTGGTACAGCGAGTCAGGTGTGTGGAGCATGATTTTTCCTGCGGCTGCGGGATTGCGGAATTCTCTCCGCCTCTATGGCGTACCATGATATGGTAAGGTGCATGCTGTAAAAGAGCAAGGGGACAACAACGCCCCGGTTTGCAATATTACCGCGAACCGGGGCGTTGTTGACAATCATACGCCGAGTTTGGCGTAAATTTCGGGCAGTTTCTTTTTAATCTCTTCACCCACTTTTTCATACAAGTGTACGCCGTGACTGTCCATGGCCACGGTCAGCGGACCGAAGTTCTTGACCCGGAACCGGTACAGGGCTTCAGGATGCAGTTCTTCAAAGTACACCGCTTCCACTTCCTCGATCTGCTCGGTTTCCAGCGCGGCGGCTCCGCCCACAATGGCCAGATACACGGCCCCATATTTTTGCATGGCATCAAGGCTGCCCTGGTACAGACCGCCCTTGCCGATGATGGCGCGCACGCCATATTGCCCGATGAGCCCCGGCGTGAAGCGGTCCATGCGCGTGCTGGTGGTGGTGCCCACGCAAATCTTTTCCCATTTGTCGCCCACCTTGCGCAGGCTGGGCGCGGTGTGGATGCAGGGCATGCCTTCCAGGCTTACCGGCGGAGGGTTGCCCTTGTCAAAGATATGGATCTGGGTCAGGTCGCGGATGCCGAACAGCGGGCCGTCAAAGTACACAATATCTCCGGCATGGAGGCTGCGGATAACTTCCTCGGAAAACGGCGAAGTCAGGTGGTGTATTTTACTCATGCTATACCTCCTAGTAACCGTAGGTAACGTCGCCCTTGGGGGTGATGATCGCTCTGGCGCGGCGGGCGGGCCAGCACTGGGTGTTCACGGCAACCGGGTTCTGCGTGATGTGCGTGTACGCGGACTCGATATGCACCGCCAGGCAGGAAATATCGCCGCCAAGGCCCATGGGACCACGGCCGGTGGCGTTAATGGCCTCTTCCAGTTCCTGCTCCATTTCCGCCAGCACGGGATCGGGGTTGCGCTGGCCCACGGGCCGGGCAATGGCGTCCTTGGCCAGCTTGACCACGAGATCAGAGGTGCCGCCAAGGCCCACGCCGATGATGCCCGGAGGGCAGGGGTTGGCGCTGCTTTCGATAACCGTGTCCAGGATGAACTTTTTCACGGCTTTGATGCCGTGCTGCGGATAAAACATCTGCATCTTGCTCATGTTCTCCGAGCCCGACCCCTTGGGGATCATCAGGATGTTCAGGTCTTCCGAATCCTCGGTAAAATCATAGTAGGTCACGGGCAGGCCGGGGCCGACCGAAGTCTGCGGATTGATCCGGGTAATGGTGTGCGTGGAACTGGAGCGGAACGGGAACTCCAGGGTAGCCCGCTTCGCGCCTTCATACAGGGCGTGCTTGATTTTCGCGCCGTTCCAGGCGTACTTGGAACCGATCAGAACCTTGTAAATCGGCAGGCCGGTGTCCTGGCAAAGCAGGGTTTTTTTGCTGTCGGCAATGTCAATGGCTTTGAACATGGCCTCAAACACGCTCCGGGCCGCCGGGTTGCTTTCTTTGGCATAGGCCTTTTTCAGCGCGTCGCGCACGTCGGGCGGCAGGTCGCACAAAGCCTTGATGTACAGTTGCTTCGCCGCTTCCTCTACGATTGTATAATCCAGTTCTCCCATGTTCTTCTCCTGCGTTTTAAATGAAGCCTGCGCCTAGTTCTGCCCCAGCATAATCAACTCAGGCACGGCAAGCGCGGATTTTCCGCTTTCCTGCTTTTTGGCGTCTTCCAGGATTGTCGCGCTGTCCAGCCGCACCGGCTCCACCTTGCCCCTGAAGTCCAGGGCCAGCAGAAACTCGGCCAATTGCTTGAGCTGTTCGTCGGTCATCTCATATGCGGGCATGGTGGTGGACGCCACCAGCGACTCAGGATCGCTGATGTAGGTTGTCAGGTACTTCAGGTCGCGCTTTTTACGCGCCACGTTGCTCAGGTCCGGGCCGATGCGGTGGCCGCCCTCGCCCAGAATATTGTGGCAGTATGCGCACTCGTTCCGCACAAAGAGCAGCAGGCCTTGTCTCTGTTCCGCCGTAAGTTCCCTGCCGGGCACGAGGATCGTCTTATTGTAGGGCGAAGCTTCGTGGTAGGCCACCCAGGTCAGGTACACGATGCACAGGAACAGAGTGGAGGCCACGGCAATGGACACCGGCCTGTTGATCGCTCCTTTGATCTTGCTCTCGCTGAAGAAAGGCACGCCGAACAGGGCAACGCCCATGCCGCCGAACAGGAGGATGCTGCCGATGGTTTCCCACCGGCCCGAGAAATAGGTCAGCAGTTGGAACAGCCACATGTAGTACCATTCCGGACGCGGCAGATAGTCGGCGATAAAGGTGCCCGCCCTTTCCTCCATAGGCGGGTCAAAGAAGGCCGCCAGCAACAGAAGCGCCACAAACAGCAGGCCAAAGGCCAGGGAGGCCCGGTTGGTCTGTTCGGGGTAAAAGCGGAAGGGCTTGCCGTCATCGGGCGGCAATTGCTCGCCGGCCATGCGCTCGCGGGGGTCGGACAGATTGTGGATGCGCATCAGGTAGATGTGCATGCCCGCGAACAGGACCAGGGCGGCGGGCAGGACCAGGGTGTGCACGGAATAGAAACGGGTCAGGGTAAAGCCGGAAATGTCGCTGCCGCCCAGGATGAAGCGGGTGATGTAGTTGCCCACGCCCGGAAACTGGTTCGGGATATTGGCCCCGACCATCGTGGCCCAGTAGGCTTTCATATCCCAGGGCAGCAGGTAGCCGGTAAAGCCCAGACCAAGCACGATGACAAACAGGAAGGCCCCGGTTACCCAGGTCAACTGGCGCGGGTTCTGATAGGACCCGTGCAGATAGGAAACCATAAGGTGCACGAACACCAGCAGGACCATGGCTCCGGCGCCCCAGTGGTGCAGACCGCGCACGATTCTGCCCAGGGCCACTTCATTGGAAATGAAGTTAACCGAGTCCCAGGCCTTGTCCGGATCAGGAACATAATAGAAGGCCAGAACCATGCCGGTCAGCGCCATGATAACAAAGATCAGGGCGCAGAGAGTGCCGAGCACGGCGCTCCAGCCGGTTTTGGAGGGAAGTTTCTTATACAGGAACGGCTTGAGGTAGGCGTCCCATCCGATATTTTTGCGCCAATCCATTATACAACCTCCACCAGGACTTCGCCGTTTTCAATTTTCCAGGGCAGGCGCGCCAGTGGGGCCGGAGGCGGCCCGGCCACTACCGCGCCGTCGGTATCAAAAGCCCCGCCGTGACAGGCGCATTTGAAGCGCCTGGTCGACGCTTCCCAGGACACGGAACACCCCAGGTGCGGGCAGGAACTGGAGAAGAAAATGAATTCCTTTTCACTATCCCGGCGCACCAACACGGGCGCGGTGACCTTTTCCTTATGAAAAGCCCGAGTGCGGGTATAGTTGAGCATAACCGTGCTGATGGAACCCACGGCAAAGCTTTCCAGCAGTCCGGCCGCAACCCACTGTCCGGGCTGTTCGGCCAAGGTGGGCTGCACCGCGCTCACGCCGAGAATACCGCCCAGGGACAGCGCCACGCCCGCGCCCACCAGACCGGTGGCACCCATCAAAAAGGAGCGGCGGGAAGCGTCCGGCTCCTTGCCGTGACAACAACAGGCCGCTTCTTCCCTGGCATCCGGCCTGGGTTTGGCCTTGGCGGCCTCCTCAACCGGATGCAAGGGCAGGGGCTTCACATCTTTCAGGTTTTTCAGGGCCAAACGCTGGATATACTTGATGGCCCTGGTGCCGCTGATGGCCTTGGGGCAGACCTCGGTGCAGTTGAATTCGGTACGGCAGTTGTAGCAACTGTCAAGAGCCCTGGTCAGGCGGGGCACGAACAGCGCGTCGCGCTCGTCAGCCAGCAGCGTGAAGGCGCGGTTCAACGCGGCCGGACCGGCATAGCCTTCGTGGTGGTTGACCATGGTGCAACTGGACACGCAGCAGCCGCAGGCAATGCAGTCCGTGGCCATGCCGATGTCCATGCGCAGCGGATCATCCGGCTTGATCCGATAGGGCTCGTCCCGCTTTTCCTTGGGTTCAAAAAAGGGAAGCGTGTCTTCATACTTCTGGAAAAAGGGCCCCATATCCACCACCAGGTCCTTGATCACCGGGAAGTGGTTCAGGGGACGGATGGTAATATCCTGTCCGGCGGGCAGATCAGACACGTTGGTTTTGCAGGCCAGACCCTCACGGCCGTTAATGACCATGCCGCAGGAGCCGCACATGTTCACCCGGCAGGCGAAGCGGAACGAGATGCTCGGATCCTGTTCCTTCTGGATGCGGATCAGCACGTCGAGAATCGTGGTCAACTCCGGCTTTTCTATACTGAGGGAATAATCCTGAAAGCGGCCTTCTCCCCCGCTTTCCGGCTCATACCGGAAAATGCGGACTTTACGAAGGGTTCCTGATGACTTCATGGCAAGCTCCTTCGCTTAGTAGATGAAAAGCCAGATGAACGCCAGAAGGATCAGGCCCGCGCCCAGCAGGATGGGAATCAGGTAGCGCTGGTATTTAACGTTCACCAGATTGAAGTCCAGCAGGATGACCCGGATTCCAAGGGCGGCGTGAAAGACAACCGTCAGAAGCAAAAGAAACTGCAAGTACGGCTTGTAAGTGAAGCAGATATGCAGAAAGAGGAAAAGCACGATGAAAATGGCGCTGATGCGCTGCAACAGCCAGGCCCACATGCCGACATAGGTGCGTTCGCGGCGATACGGGTCCACTTCTCCCCACTGCAAAGGCTTTCTGTATTCCGTTTCAGGCGTATTCATCAGATATTCTCCGTACATGTATGGTGGTGAAAGTACTATTTCTTGTGCTTCTGACAGGCTTCAAGGGACTTATGCTTGAACACGACCTCGCGCTTGTCATACTCCGGCAAGCCGTTTGCGCCGCGCCACAGGAAGATGTTGAACAGGCCGTAGTCATCGCGCTGATCCGGGAAGTCCGAACGGGTGTGCGCGCCGCGCGTTTCGTCGCGTTGCAGGGCGCTGGTCGCGGCCATGACCGAAGCGTCGATCAGGTTCAGGGTGTCCAGATACGCGCCGAACACCATATTGTACGTTTTGCCGCTGCCCGCTCCGGCCTTGTTCATGTCTTCACTCAAGGAGGCGAAATCGCTGAGGGCCGCTTCAAGATCCGTCTTGCTGCGCACGATGCCGACTTTGAGCCAGTTCACTTCCTGGAGATCGCGCCGGATTTCCAGCGGGCTTCTGCCACCCGTGCGGGAAAGCGGCTGCACAAGTCTGGCTTCCATGTCTTTGGCCAGGCCCGGCGCGCTTTCCTTGATCGTGCGGTTTTCCGGCTTGGACAGGTAACGGGCCAGGGATTTACCGGCCAGACGTCCGTACACGCAGGATTCGCAAATGCCGTTGCCGCCGAGACGGTTCGCCCCGTGCACGCCGCCAGCGTCCTCGCCGGCCACAAAGAGTTTTTCCAGAGAGGTATGGCAGTCCTTGTCAATGGCTGCCCCGCCCATGAAGAAGTGCGCGGTGGGGGAAATCGGCACCATGCCCCTGGCCAGATCATAGCCGAACTGGGCGCAGCGCTCGGCCATGCCGGGGAAATTCTTGAGCACGAATTCCGCGCCCATGTGGGCCGCGTCAATGCGCACCCCGCCTTCGGGAGCGGCCCGGCCGGCAATCATTTCCATATAGGCGGAGCGACTAACCACGTCGCGCGTGGCCCGTTCGGCAACGTCCGGGGCATAGCGCAGCATGTAGCGCTCGCCCTCGCCGTTATACAGGTGCGCGCCCGCGCCGCGCAGGCCTTCTTCCAGCAACGCGCCCGCAACCACGCTGCCGGGCACGATCAATCCGGTGGGGTGGAACTGGATCATTTCCATGTCCCGCATCAGGCAGCCCGCGCGGTACAGCATGGCGATACCGTCAGCCGACTTTTCCGGACCAGGGGCATGGAAGCGGTACTGGGTAGGACCGCCGCCCGTGGCCACCAGGGTGGCCGCGGCCTCAACCGTGATAAACCGCCCGGTGCGCGTGCTGAAAAGCAGCGCGCCGGTCACGGTTTTGCCTTCCTTGTCCAGCAGGAGTTCCACCGCTCTGGTTTCTTCCAGCACCGGAATCCGGCGCTTGAAAACCTGCTCCGTGATCCGGCTGATGATCTCAATGCCGGTCAGGTCGGCCTTGTGCACGGTACGATCAAAAGACTGTCCGGCAAAGGGCTTCTGATGGATGCGGCCGTCCGGGAAACGGTCGAAAAAGCAGCCGCACACGGTTTCCAGTTCCTTGACCGTGGGCGTGGCCTGCTCCACCAGGGTGAGCGCCAAATCCTGGTCGTTGATGTACTGGCCCCCTTTAAGGGTGTCCATGAGGTGCTTCTCGTGCGAATCTCCCGGATCCAGCACCACGTTGAAGCCGCCCTGTACCATGCGGCTACAGCCGCCCTTGCCTTTCAGCGCTTTGGTGGCAATCAGGATATTCAGGCTCGGATCCGCGTCATACGCATAGATAGCCGCCAACTCCGCGGCGGCGCCCATGCCGATGATAAGTAAATCCACTTGCATGTCGGGTTTCATATGGCAACCTTGGTTAAGACAGTTGGACACGACAGGCCCTTGATAGCAAATAAAATGCCAATACAAGACCGCAAAACAATATGCTGATATTATTCCAATTTTAATAAAGCAGCGTCTGCTTTTTTCCATTAAGCCCAAATTTGAGCGCAAGATGGCTATTATTGGGCATTTTCTCTTGTCTGATATTGGGCATTTACGGGTCTGCTAACGCTATAAGCAATTTTGGCTCCTGCCAAGGAAGAAACGCTTTGTATGGAGGGAGTGTACTCTTATGGTACTCGACCGGAATAAAAAGCGGTTCTGACGCAGGCAGGGGGCAAAAGGGCCATAGCGTTAACAGACCCTCGGACATGCCCCGCCCGCGAGAACAGGCAGGGCATGCCTTGTGATACTTCCTATGCTCAGTCTATGGGCGCGGCGCGGCGCTTTTTTACAAGCGTCCATACCGTGTACCCCAGGGAAAGCAGCGTGAGAATAAAGAATATCCAGCAGATGACAGAGCTGAAGAAGATCCCCGGCGACCCGTGCGAGAGAATCAGGGAGCGGCGCAGGTTATCCTCAAACAGCGGCCCGAGCACAAAGCCCACCAGGAGGGGAGCTTCCGGAAACTTGAACACCGCCAGCACGTAGCCCATGATGCCCAAAACGCCCATGACCAGCACGTCAAACATGCTGTTGTTAATGGAGAACGAGCCGTAGCAGCACACCAGCAGAATGACGGGAAAGAGCACGTACTTTGGAATGTGCACTATTTTGGAAAAGGCGCGGATACACCCCATGCCGGCGATGAGCATCAGGACCGAGGTGATCATGATGCCGATATAGATAGCGTAGACTATCGTGATATTTTCCTGAAACAGAAGCGGCCCCGGAGTCAGGTTGTGCATCATGAACGCGCCCAGCATGACCGCGGTGACCACATCGCCCGGCACCCCGAGCGAAAGCAGCGGAATCAGGGTCGCGCCCGCGCAGCCGTTGTTGCCCGCTTCGGCCGCGGCCACGCCTTCAAGCTCTCCCTTGCCGAAATTGTCCCGGTTCGGGGACAGTCTTTTAGCCTCATTGTAAGACATATACGCGGCCGGGGCGCCGCCGATGCCGGGAATGGCGCCCAGAATGACGCCGATGAAGCTGCCCCGGATAGTCGTTTTGAAGCAGCGCTTGAACTCCGCCCAAGTCACCCGGTCACCGCCCACGGCAGTAACTGTTTCCACCTTCGGAGGTCTGCCCGTGCAGGCTTTAAGCACCTCGGGGATGGCGAACAGACCGATGATCAGCGGGATAAAGCTGATGCCGCTCATCAGATCCACGCTGCCGCCGGTATAGCGGTAGGTGCCGTAGACCAGGTCAATGCCTATGGTGGAGAGCAGCAGCCCGATGCAGCCCGCAATAAGCCCCTTGAACAACTCTTCACCGGCCAGGCTGGCCACTATGGTCAGGGAAAAGGCTATGAGCATGAAAAATTCCGGCGGGCCAAAGCTGAGGGCAAAGCTGGCAATGAGCCCCGCGCAGAAGATCAGCGACAGGTTGGAGATAAAATCGGCCGTGCATGAGGCGTACAAAGCCATGTACAAAGCCTTACCCGCCTTGCCTTGCTGGGCCAGGGGGTAGCCGTCAAGCACGGTGCAGGCCGCCGCGCCCGTGCCCGGCGTTTTAATCAAGATGGCCGAAATGGATCCGCCATACATGGCGCCCTTGTAAACGGCTATCAGCAAAAGCAGGGCCGGTACCGGCTCCATATAAAAAGTGAAGGGCAGCAGAAGAGTGACCGCCATGGTGCCGGTCAGTCCGGGCAGAGCGCCGATGATCACGCCAAAGAGCATGCCGGCAACCAGAAGAAAAAAGTTTTCCAGGGTTAAGGCCAGGGCCAGGGCTTGCGTGAGATTTTCGAGCATGATGACATCCCTCGATTATAAGAAGTCCAGAATACCGAGGGGCATGGGCACTTCGGCGACTTTCACGAAAAGATAGTATAAAATGCCTGAGGTGAGCGCCCCGCCTATGATGGGGCGCACTATCTTGCGGTCTCCGCAGAAAAATCCGAACAAGACAAAAAAGAGAAAACCGGTCAGCACAATACCCAGCCAATCCGCCACATAGTACAGCAGTATGAGCGTTCCCATGGCCGCTATTCGGGTGCAGAGGCCCAGCGGGTCATACCTCAGATAGGGCTCCGGCTGCGGGCCTTTTTTTTCCGCACGCATGCGCAGCCAGGACGAGATCATCTGGCCTATGGCAAAAACCAGGGCCATGCCGCATATCCAGTTGGGGAAAAAGGACGGTAAAATGAGGGCGCGCTCGCTCTTATAACTGGCAATGGGACGGACAATGGCCCAATCGTTGATGAACAATAAAAAGCAGAGGGAAATAAGCGCAAAGACCAGGCCTATAATGAAATTCCACTTGTTTTCGCTCAAAGACATAAACTCTACTCCGATGTGTTACGCATGAAATCGGACAAAACCGCGCCCGCAGGGGAGTATGCCGCCCCGCGGGCGCGGCTGGAGCAAATAACTGTTATTTCTCGATGATAATGTTCATTTTTTGACCCAGTTTGCTGAACTTTTCATACTGCTCCATCACGAACTTCTCGGACTCCTCGGGAGAGAGAATGAAGGGAATGGCGCCCAGACTGTGCGTGGTTTCCTGCCACTTTTCGTCGGTCTTGAGCTTGTTCAGCATATCGACGTATACAGCCACCACATCCTTGGGTAGGCCCTTGGGACCGAAAAAGCCGGACCAGCCGACCGCGTTGGTCAGTTCAGGAAACCCGGCCTCAGCCACGGTCGGGACGTTGGGCAGCATCTCAAGGCGCTTTTCCGTGGTCACGGCCAGGGCGCGCACGTCACCGCTCTTGATCACGTCCATCATCGGGGAGAGGTTATTGGGCAGGAACTGGGTATGCCCGCCCAGAAGGGACACTTTTGCCTCGCCGTCGCCCTTGTAGGGCACGGACACGGCCGCATCCTTGGGCAGCCCCGCCGCGTCAAGCAGCATCATGCCCACAATGTCCAGCATGGAAAGCGCGCCCGCGGTACCGTAGGAAAGCGTACCCGGAGCGGCCTTGATGGCGTCCACGAGTTCTTGCAGGGTCTGCCAGGGAGCGTCGTTCTTGACGCAGATCACAAAGGGGTTGATCTCGGTCACGCCCACAAAGGTGAAATCGTCAATTTTGTAGGGAATGGTTCTGTTCAGAGCGGGCACGGAAGCGTTGCAGCTCACCCTGGACATGAGCATGGTGTAGCCGTCCGGCTTGCTGGCAGCCACGGAAGCCGCCGCCACCACGCCGGAAGCGCCGGGCTTGTTCACAACCACAATGGGGTGGGGCAGAATATCTTTGGCGCTGTTGGCAAGGGAACGGGAGGCCAGGTCAGTGGTCGATCCGGCGGCAAAGGGACAGATCAGTTGAATCGCTTTGGTTGGAAATTTCGCCCAGGCAGAGCCGACGGGCCCGACGCACATCAGTGACGCAAGAAGGAACAAGGTACACTTACGAAGCATAGACATTCCTTGTGTGTTCGTAGCTGGTGATGGTGGAGAGTTGGACTAGAGTCAGGTGGAAGAAAGCGACCGTCCGTTTCCCAGGCGTGCTACATATCCGCCCTAGAAACAGAGTTTCGCCGACACAATGAAAATCACGGCCAGTACAAGCTTGCGAAACAACTCCTGATTCATGCGCTTGTTGGCCGTGTTTCCGATGGCGCTGCCCAGCCACACGGCGGGGATGGCAGGCAGGACGGCAAGAAGCTCCTGCATGCTCAAAGCGCCGATCACCAGGTAGGCTATGGTTTTGTAAACGTTGGTTATGAAGAACATCAGGACGATGGTGCCCACAAAGACGCGCCTGTCCTTAATGGAGGTCATGAGATAGAGCGACCAGACAAGGCCGCCCGCGTGCGCCAGCACTGAGGCTACTCCGCCCAGAGAGCCGTAAAAATAGACTTGTTTGCCTTCAAGACACTTGTTGACGCCGCCCAGAGAGCCCTTCAGCCAGCGCACGGGAGCGAAGTTCGGGAACAGATAGCTGATGGCGTAAGCCATGCCGAAGATGCCGATGCCCATGCGAAACCCGGCAGCGGGGATGATTGGCAGGAGCACAGTGCCCACAAGCAGGCCCGGCACCGCGGCCAGCATGATGCGCAACAGTTCTCCGCGAGATGTCCACTGCTTCCAGTAAAAACGCAGGCCGATGGCGTCAGAAGCCAGCATCAACGGCGCACCGAGACCGAGCGCGGTTTTTGCGGGAAAAGCCAGGGACAGGGTGGGCAGCAGAAATATTCCCGACCCGATGCCCACGCCGGTCTTGATGATCCCGGAACAAAGCCCGGCCAGCGCGATAATGCATATTTCCCAGAGGTTCATACCGGCCCACCCGATGCTGAGGTGAAAAGCAGGAAGCCCACAGTGTACACTGAAAGATAATACAGCAAAGACCATTCCACAAGCGACGGAAGAGCTATTAGCCTAGCGCCATAAGGCTTTTGCTTCCCCTTCCGGCCGGAGCAACAGCCTTCTTATTGACCATTATCAGACAAAAATAACGCCCAATAATGAACAAATAACGAATAGCTACCTATTCCTTGTGCCTGTTGCATATATCTGTATATTTTGATATATGCATGTGAATTATAGCAAAAGATGATCCCCACGGAGTTCCTCATGCCTATTAATATTCCGGCGGATTTGCCCGCCCGCGGCGCTCTTGAACAAGAAAATATCTTTGTCATGACCGAAGAAAGGGCCATGAAGCAGGATATCCGGCCGCTCAGAATAGCCATTCTCAACCTGATGCCGACAAAAATCGCCACGGAAATCCAGTTGTTGCGCCTGCTCGGCAATTCTCCGGTCCAGGTGGACATCACCCTGATCAAGGCCGAGCATCATGTGTCCAAAAATACCTCGGCCGACCACCTGGATCGTTTTTACAAAACCTTTTCCGAGATCCGCGGGCAAAAATTCGACGGCATGATCGTCACCGGCGCTCCGGTAGAGCGCCTCGACTTTGATGCGGTGGATTACTGGTATGAACTGGCCGAAATCATGGACTACAGCCGCACGCACGTCTTTTCCACGCTGTACATATGCTGGGGGGCGCAGGCCGGGCTTTTCCACCATTTCGGCGTGCACAAGCTTCCCTTGGAAGAAAAAAAATTCGGCGTGTTCCCGCACCTGGTGCATGACCGCCTGGACCCCATATTCCGGGGCTTTGACGACATGTTTTTCCTGCCCCACTCCCGGCATACCGAAATTACGCGCGAATCCATTCTTGCCCATCCCGACCTTACACTGCTGGCCGACTCCCCGGAAGCGGGCGTGGCCATCGTCAAAGATCGCAAGCGCCGCCAGTTTTTCATCACCGGGCACTTTGAGTACGATGCGGACACCCTGGCCCGCGAATATTTCCGCGACCTGGACAAGGGCCTGTCCATTGCCGTGCCCAAACACTACTTCCCCGGCGACGACCCCCGGAAAGATCCCTTTGTTTCCTGGCGCGCCCATGCTAATCTGTTTTTCTCCAACTGGCTTAACTTCTATGTTTATCAGGATACGCCCTTTGACATCGAAAACATCGGGCCGGAGCGGTAACGCAGGAGTCAAATAAAGGCAGGAAGTTACATATGAAACTACTCGCCATCAACGGTAGTCCCCGTAAAAGCATGAATACCGCCGCTCTGCTGGAGCAGGTGGTCAAAGGCGCGGCCTCCACAGGGGCGGACGCCGCCTTGATCCATCTGCGCGACCTGGCCTACAAAGGCTGCATCAGTTGCTTCCACTGCAAGCGAATCGGTGACAAGCACTACGGCCGCTGCGCGATCAGAGATGAACTCACGCCCGTGCTGGACGAGGCGCATGAGGCTGATGTGATCGTGCTCGGTTCACCGTTTTATTTCAGCACGGAAACCAGCCTGATGCGCGCCTGCATGGAACGGCTTTTTTTTCAATACTTCCTGTATACCGCCCAAAAGCCCCCGCTCTCCCCGCGCAAGAAAGCCACGGCCCTGCTCTACACCATGAATGTGCGTGAACAGGACATCCCGCTCTATGGCAAGGACAAGGTTATTGCTGTGGCCAAAGGCGTCATGGAACGGTTGTTCGCGCCCTGTGAGGTGTTTCTGTGTACGGACACCAAGCAGTTCAAGGATTATTCAAAGTATGAGGTGGACTATTTTGATGTGCCCGCCAAGCTGAAGCGCCATGAAGAGGTCTTCCCCCAGGATCTGAAGCGCGCCTTTGCGCTCGGAGCGCGGCTGGCCGGGTAACGGTACGGGCGGGCATACAAAACCGCGCGGCTTCCTTGGCGAAGCCGCGCGGTTTGTTTTTCATCCATTTTCTATAACGGCTTTATTTCATGGCCGTTGCCTTCATTCTCTCCTGGTGCGACATAGCGGCCAGCTTCGTCACCTTGGCCAGTTCAAGCCCCAAGGCCTTGGCCAGGCGGGCGCCGTAGTCCTTGTCCGCAAGATAGCAATGGGCGGTGTGGCGGTATTTGACGTTTTCCGATACCGGGCCGATGTTCCGCGCCGTGTTCTCGATCAGCAGCAGCTTTTTGTCCTCGGTGATCAGGCGGTACAGATCACCGGCTTGATAGAAATCATCGGGATGCTCGTCCTTGGGTTCGTAGGAGTCCATCGCGCCTCTGATTTCCAGCGGCGGTTCCTTGTATTCCGGCTGCTCATCCCACTCCCACAGACTGTTCGGCTGATAGCCGAGGGTGGAGCCGTAGTTGCCGTCAACCCGCATCTGCCCGTCCCGGTGGTAGGCATGCACAGGACATTTGGGCGCGTTCACCGGGATGGACGTGTGATTGACCCCCAGCCGGTAACGCTGGGCGTCACCATAAGAAAACAGGCGCCCCTGCAGCATCTTGTCCGGAGAAAGGCCGATGCCTGGCACAATGTTGGCCGGGTTGAAGGCGGCCTGCTCCACGTCGGCGAAATAGTTTTCCGGGTTGCGGTTCAGTTCAAGCACGCCCACCGGAATCCGGGGAAAGGTCTTCTGGCTCCAGACCTTGCTGAGGTCAAAGGGATTGTCCTTATGTTTGTTCGCCTGCTCTTCGGTCATGACCTGGATGAATACATCCCACTGCGGGAAGTCGCCTCGTTCAATGGCGTCATACAGGTCCCGCTGATGGCTTTCCCGGTCACGGCCGACAAGTTCCTCAGCTTCCTGATCCGTGAGATTCTTGATGCCCTGCCGGGTGCGCAGGTGGAACTTGACCCAAACCCGCTTGTTAGCCGCGTTAATCAGACTGAAGGTGTGGCTGCCGAAACCGTGCATGTGGCGGTAGGAAAGGGGAATGCCCCGGTCGGACATGACGACCGTCACCTGGTGCAGCGCTTCGGGCAGCATGCTCCAGAAGTCCCAATTGTTTTGCGCGGAACGCATGTTTGTTCTGGGGTCGCGCTTGACCGCATGGTTCAGGTCAGGAAAGCGCAAGGGATCACGCAGGAAAAAGACCGGCGTGTTGTTGCCCACCAGGTCCCAGTTACCTTCTTCGGTGTAAAACTTCATGGCGAAACCACGGATGTCGCGTTCGGCATCCGCCGCGCCCCGTTCGCCGGCGACAGTGGAAAAACGCACGAAGGCTTCAGTTTTCTTACCTATTTTTGAAAATATTTTAGCCTTGCTGTACTGTGTAATATCGTGCGTTACCGTAAAGGTGCCGAAAGCGCCCGAACCCTTGGCGTGCATACGCCGCTCAGGAATGACTTCCCGGTCGAAATGGGCAAGTTTTTCTATGAACCACGGGTTCTGGAGCATCATGCCCCCACGAGGACCCGCAGTGATCGAATTGGTGTTGTCCGCTACCGGAGCCCCTGCCGCTGTCGTCAGTTTTTTGTTGTTTTTAGCCATGCCATACTCCATTTGGTTACAAATCACAGATTACCTGATTTGTATGCTATTTATATGGCTATGTCTATATTGGCACGCATAATTTAGCTTCCGTCCATGACTCAAGCAGCCTCGCATACGTTCCGTACAGGGCTTATGGCGCTTCTCTATCCAAAGCCCGGCAGTTCACTGCCTCGGCCAGGTGCGGCGTGGTTATATCCGGTGCGCCTTCAAGATCAGCGATGGTGCGGGCGATGCGCAGTATGCGGGTATAGGCGCGGGCGGAGAGATGCAGGACCTTGACCGCCTCGCCGAGAAAGGCGTGGCCGTCAGAGTCCAGGCGGCAGTGGCGTTCAAGTTCGCGGCCGGAAAGATCCGCGTTGCAGCGGGATCGGTTCCCGGCAAAGCGTTCCCGCTGCCGTTCACGCGCCGCCTGTACATGCGCCCGCATGTCGGCCGAGGACAAACCGGGCTTGTCGCTACGCAAGTCCTTGTAAGGTACGGCAGGCACTTCCACGTGCAGATCAATGCGATCCAGCAGCGGGCCGGACAGGCGGGATCGGTAGCGCTGGATCTCCGCCCGGCTGCATGTGCAGGCCTTACGCGTATCCGTGAGGTAGCCGCAGGGACAGGGGTTCATGGCCGCGATCAGCATAACCCGCGCCGGGTAGGTCAGGGTGTGGGCGGCTCTGGCAATGGTGATCGCGCCGTTTTCCAGAGGCTGGCGCAAAACCTCCAGCGTCTGCTTGCGGAATTCCAGGAGCTCATCCAGAAAAAGTACGCCCCGATGGGCCAGGGAAAGCTCGCCCGGACGCGGAATTTGTCCGCCGCCGACCATGCCGTATTCGGAAATGGTGTGGTGCGGCGCCCTGAAGGGGCGCTCCCTGATAATGCCCTGTCCCGGCGTCAGGAGCCCAGCCACACTGTAGATCTTGGTCACCTCGAGGGCTTCTTCGAAAGAAAGCGGCGGCAGCACTGTGCCCATGCGCTGAGCCAGCATGGTCTTGCCGCTGCCCGGAGGCCCCAGGAAAAGCAGGTTATGACCGCCCGCAGCCGCAATTTCCACGGCCCGCTTGGCATGTTCCTGCCCTTTAACGTCCGCGAAATCCCCTAAGACCCTGCCCAGGGCATCCCCGTTATTTTCCGGGGGCAATGGGCAGCACGGCTCCAGATCCATGCTTTCCGATAAAAAGGCCACGGCCTGGCCCAGACTTTCCAGTCCGTAGACCGGCAGCCCTTCCACCACCGCAGCCTCACAGGCGTTGTCTTTGGGCACGAAAAAAGCCTTCGCCCCTTCGGCGCGGGCCAGAATAGCCAGCGGCAACACCCCGGCCACGGCTTTCAGTTCCCCGGTCAGCGAAAGCTCTCCGGTAAAAAAGCAGCCCTCACCCGCTCCTTGCGGCAACACTCCCGCAGACGCCAGCAGGCCTATAGCCAGAGGAAGATCATAGGAACTGCCGCCCTTTTTACGATCCGCAGGGGCCAGGTTCACGGTGATGCGCGCTGGCGGCAGGCGGAAATTGCCGTTGCGCAAGGCCGCAAATACCCGATCCCGTGATTCGCGCACAGCCCCTTCAGCCAGACCGACCATAGTAAATGCCGGAAGCCCGGCGCGCGCATAATCCACCTCCAGGTCCACCCGAAAGGCATCAACGCCATATACCGCGCCACAAGCTACCTTAGTAATCATGCCGTCTCTTTTTGTGACGGGCCAGGCCGAGATCTACCAACCGCTGCACCAGTTGTTCATAGGAAAGCCCGACAGCGGCCGCCTCCTGCGGAATCAGGCTGGTGGGCGTCATGCCGGGCAGGGTGTTCACCTCGAGCAGCACAGGATCGCCGTTTTCCGGCGCCATGAAATCGGAACGGCTGTACCCTGTGATGCCGAGCGCCTGATGCGCGGCCAGCGCCATGGCCTGGATCTTTTTGTTCAGCGTATCGGGCACCGGAGCGGGACAAAGCTCCTCGGCCCCACCGGGAGTGTATTTGCTGGTATAGTCAAAGACCTTGCCCGTGGCAGGCTTGATCAGAATAGTCGGCAGCGCCTCGGGAACTTCCGCCCCGTTTTCGAGCCGCCCGAGCACGCCGCAGGTAATTTCCCGCCCGTTCACCGCGCTCTCCAGCAAAAAGGCGGCATTAACGGCAAAAAGACGATCCAGGGCTCCGTCCAGATCTTCCGGCCGCTCCACCTTTTCCATGTGCAGGCTAGAGCCTCCGGTGTTGGACTTGATGAACAGCGGGTACGCCATTTCCGGTTGCCAGCCTTTGTCCGGCCTGGCATTGAGCAGGATATAGGGCGCCGTGTTCAGCCCGGCCCCCATGAACAGCGCTTTAGCCGCGGCTTTGTTCAGGGCCAGCATGGAAGCCGCTGGTCCCGCTCCCTGGTAAGGGCAGCCGAGCTGTTCAAGCATGGCCTGGACAAGCCCGTCTTCTCCGGGAGAACCATGCAGATTGATAAAGGCGAAATCCTTGCCCCTGACTGCTCCGGGCAGGCCGTCCAGGGAACGGACCGGATCATGAAGCGTCACTTTGTGCCCGAGCGCCTCAAGGGCCTTGTGGATGCCCTTGCCGCCAGAGAGAGATACCTCACGTTCGCTTGACCAGCCGCCCGCTATCAGCAGTATATTCATTCAACCCCACTCCCAAACGACGCGAAAGCGCCTCTTCTATACGTTTGCCCTGCCGGAAGGAACTTTCGATTCTCGAACGCGCATAGTCGTTCACGCCGTAACGCACCAGCAGATCCTCAAAACGCTCCTCAAGCGGTACATACCTGTCGTGCATGACCCGCTTGTCGGCATAAGCAAGAGCCAGGAGCATGAAACTATCGTCATTATCCGCGTCTTCCGCCCAGGGCCAGAACACGTGAGCGAGCACAGCCTGGGCAATGGGACCGTTGCCGGTTTCACGCATGACCCAGGCCGCGCCGAGTTGAGCATGGTTTCCGCCATAGTGAATGGTGTAGGTTTTGGCCAGATCGTGCAGAAGCCCCGCAGCCAAAACCGCTTCCGGGTATATGTCCAGGCCCAAATCCTTGGCCCGCAGAGCCAGGGCATAGGCCATTCCGGCCACTTGTTCACTATGGGCGCGAATGTTGTCCAGCATGGCATAGCGATCCCACAAGGCGTCGCAGTCTTGCCGGCGCGGGATCAGCAGAAGCTCCGGGTAAAGCCTTGCGGCAGCGGCAAGGGGCAGCGGCTCGACGGCTCCGGAAAATCCGCTGTGCCCGGCCGTGGGCAAGCAGACATGCCGGTCCGGATCGAACATCTCCATAGGAGCGTGGGGCATGGCAAGCAGCGGAATATCCTGTGCCTTCCGGGCAGGAGGCCCGGCAGGGGGCGGGTGAGCCGTTGGCAGGCGGCCCGGAAAATCGCCCGGACAACGCTTATCTGAAGAGGAAGGAGAGGTCATGCGGTCAGCATCGTTTGCCATTGGGCATCCTTATCATTACGCGAACAGGAGCGGTGCAAGCCGGAGCATGCCGCAAAGCGGGACGAATGTCCACGCCGCGACTTGATTTTTTGGAGGGGCTCCGCCCCTCCACCCCACCAGGGCCTGGCATAGTAGCGCACCGGCTGTGTCTCTGCGATGCCCTGAGATGTGAACCACGTGAGCCTTTATGATGCATATTATCCGGACCGGGCATTCCTGAAAACAGCGAAGCTGTTTTCAGGTAATGAGGGGTGCAGGGGAAATCATTTCCCCTGCCGGGGTTTGGGGCGGAGCCCCAATAATAGAGCCAGACCCTATTTTTACGGCCTGGTATGCGCTTCCTGATTAAGCATGCGCGGCGGAACTATGGAGGGATTGTTTTGTGGGTCCGGCTGCCCTGTGCCGGTAAGCTGCCTCGGCGCCCGCATGGGCGGCAAGTTGGGAGGGCCTTGAGGAGTTTCCGCAGTCGGTTCCGCCGGGTAGGCCCGTCCCGTGGCTTCAGGTGAACCGGCCTTCACCACTGGCGCGCTTTGCGCCCCTTGCGGCACAACCTGGGCGGAGGAGTCCTGTCCGGGCGCTTCCCCATAGGGCGACTGCACGGATAAAGGGCCGCCAACGGGAGCCGCGGGAACAGGCATCTCCGAAGAGACCGGCGCAACAACAGCCCGACCGTTCGTGTCCGGCGCGTCCGGCAGCGCGACAGTACTTCCGGGATACGGAAGGGGGTTGAGCAACGGAGCGCGGAGCAACACAGTGACCCGGACCGGAAGCTCCTTTTGCGGCAAAGAGAGGGCTGCCTCGTCTCCCTGTTGTGGCAGAACGTCGATCCACACAGCGGCAAAGGACTTTTCATTTCCGGCAGTCGAAACCGCGCTGGCGGGCAATCCCGGCGTCACGGCCGCGACAAAACCTTCGAGCAGCACGGTCTCGGGCGTGTCCAGACGGATTTGGCATTGCTGTCCGGCCCTGAGCCTGGCTGCTTCTTTGTCCGAGGCAAGAGCCCGGACCCGCGCAAGCCGCCCGTCAGGCCGGAACAGCAGGCTGGGCTGCATGGGCGTGGCCATGTCGCCGGGACGCACAGCCACATCAATGACTGTTCCATTCTCGGGCGCGGTTATGACCGCCGTTGCCAGCGCGGCCCGCAGATCAACCACGCGGGCTTCCTGCTCTTCAAAATTTTTCAGGCGTTCGCCTTCTGACAGTCTGTCCGCTCCGACAATTGACTGCATATCGCGCATGCGCCGGATTTCCACCCCCGTGGCCGCGCGCTCCAGACTGAGGCCCTCAAAGGCCTGGCGGGCATCTTGCACTTCCCTGCGCGCCGAGGCAAAATGCGCTTCCGCTCCCTCCAGTTCATGCCTGGCGAGCTTACCCTGGTCCGCCAGCATGGAAGCGCGGCGGTAAAGAATGGCGGCCTGCGCCTCTTTACCCGTGGCCTCCTGCAAACGGCGTTCCGCTGCTTCCTCTGTCAGGCGCTGACGATCCAGGCGATCCGTCAAACTTTCATCCTTGCCGTCAACTCCCGGCACACGCAGCAAGCTCGGTGGCACGAGCATGGCCAGGGCCTGTAATTGTTGCTCTTCCCTGACCAGGGCGGAGCGCAAAGCGGCTTCATCAAAGCGGATCAGGACCGCACCCCGGAGTACGTGCAGACCGGGCCGGACCGGCACTTCCGTAACCTGACCGCCGGATTCCGAAGTGAGAACGCGTAGATTACTCTGTAACACGCCCTCAAGCTGCATGCGGCCGGACAGATAATAAAAGACCCCGGCTCCGGCGCCTGCCAGCAACAGCAGGACGGCAAGGGCAAACCAGAGTATGCGGCGCGAAGCGTTTTTTGTTTGTTCAGGCATGGTCAGCGACATGGGTTCCTCCAACACACTATGTCGGAATTTATCTCAGGATGGGAGGAAATTGCAAGTTCCGCACCAAAAAAACAGGCAGGGACATGATTGCCGAAAATCTCCGCAAGCTGTGCGGATCCGCCGGGAACAGGCGAGCGGGGAAGAAGCGACGGCGTCAGGTTTCTGTTATATGCAGTTTACGCTTTCAAATGGTTGCTTAACGGTCGGCAAAGCCGCCCTACAACCATTTGGCGGCAAGGATTTGCTCGCAAATCCTTGCGGAGCGGATGAACTTTTTCAAAGTTAATCCGCTCTATTCTCCAAGGCGTCCGGCCGTAAGGCATAAAAAGCGCCGAGCAGATAGAGTGAACCGCACAGCAACAGCGGGTGTTGCCGGGCGCGGGCGCAAGCCGGATCAAACACTTCCGGCATGCGATCAGCCATATGCCGCGCGGCAATCTCCAAGGCCTGCGTCAGACTGTCAGCCGGGAACGCGTTCAGCCCGATCCGCGCGGCCAGTTCCGCCGCAGGCATGGCCCTGGGGTTGTCCGCAATGGGCGGCGCCACAATAAGCCCCGTGGCCAAGGCCCGCAAATGCGGCAGCATGGTATCGAGATCCTTGTCGCCCAGGCAGGAAAACACTACAGCCAAAGGCGCAATGCCCGCGCGGGACAGGCTTAGCCCCAAGGCGGCCAGACCGTGGCTGTTATGCGCTCCGTCCAGCAGCAGAGGCGGCCAGCCGAGGGCGCAAGGGCTGAACATATCCGGCTCAGCCACACGGGCGGGAAGGTACTGCATGCGGCCCGGCAGCCAGGCTGAAGCCAGTGCCCGCGCTTCCACATCCGGTTTCGGCTCACAAAGGGTGACAAGCGTTGCCGACACCGGGGCGGGCAATGCGCCGCGCTGCGCCGAGCGCAACAATACCCGCCATGCGGCAAGGGCCAGCCGGGCATTGTCCTGTTGGTGTTCACCGTGCAGGCGCAGTTTGAGGCCGCCTTTTTCCGGGAAAATCTCCTGCACAAAGGTATCCCGCTCCCGGGCCACTCTGTCCAGTTCGGCACGGGCTTCAGGTCGCTGAGGCGCGCTGACCGCCGGTTTTCCCGGCCGGATAGCGCCGGCCTTGTCCGCCGCTATTTCCCTTAAGGTTGCGCCGAGCACGGCCTGATGATCGAGATCAAAGGGGGTGAATACCAACAAATCCGCTTCCAGAGCGGTTGTGGCGTCAAAGGTTCCGCCCAGTCCGGTCTCCATGACCGCGACATCCGCTCCCGCTTGCGCAAAGGCCAGGGTCGCCAGGCAGGTGACAAACTCGAAATAGGAAAGCGCCTCGCCTCCCTGCCGCATCAAGGCATTGCCCAGTGCGGTCCACGCCTCCCCGGACAGCATTGCGCCGTTCACGCGCACCCGTTCACGCACGGAAACAAAATGAGGAGAGGTATGCAGGCCGGTGCGCAGGCCGTGTTCGCGGGCCAGACGCTCCAGCATGGTGGCGGTGGAACCTTTGCCGTTGGTGCCCACAACCTGGATTACGGCATAAGGCGGACGAACCAGACCGAGCCGCTTCAGCACGTCCCGCATGCGCTCAAGGCCGGGCGTCATACGGAACAGGCCGAGACCGTCAAGGTAGCGTTCGCAATCGGTAAAGGAGGAAAAGAAGTCCGTGGCGCACATGAACGGCACTACCTGCCGCTTTTTTTCGCTGCGGGGGTTTCCTTATTCGAACTGTGCAGACCGAGATCCCGCATTTTTTTATACAGTTTGTTGCGGGAAATACCCAAAACCTGAGCGGCCAGGGTCTTATTATATTCAGTGCTGGCAAGCACGGCCATAAGCACCTTGCGCTCGGCCTCGGCCCCGGCTTTGGCCAGATCCTGCTCTTCCACCCGCACGTCTTCAACGACCTTGGGCCGCCCGCTGCGCATTTCGCTCAGGAAACGATCCGGTAAGTGATTGATGTTCAGAATATCGCCGTCGCCCTCCAGGTTATACAGGGCGAAGGTCAGTACGTTCTTCAGTTCACGAATGTTGCCGCGCCAAGGGTAGAGGCCGAACACGCGGTATAGCTCGTTGGAAATGTGTATCTCACGGGCCCGCTTGTGTCCGAGGCTCTGTTCGATAAAATAGCGGGTCAGGAGCGGAATATCGCTGATGCGATCGCGCAGAGGAGGAATGGTCAGTTCCAGGATGTTCAGCCTGTGGTACAAGTCTTCCCGGAAGCTCCCGTTCTTCACCTGTTCGGCCAAGTTTTTGTTGGTTGCGGCAATCAGGCGGAAATCCGAATGCAGGCGGCCGGGATGAGCGATTTTCTGTATTTCTCCGCTCTCCAGCACGCGCAGCAGCTTGGCCTGCATGGGCAGAGGCAACTCAGCGATTTCATCAAGAAAAATCGTACCGTTATCCGCAAGTTCAAATTTTCCCTTCATGCCTCCGGACTTAGCGCCCGTGAATGCTCCGGCCTCATAGCCGAAGAGTTCGGACTCCATAAGCTCATGCGGCAAGGCCGCGCAGTTGACCGTAACAAAAGGCTTGGACGCGCGCTCGCTTGCCGCGTGCAGGGCCTGAGCGATCAGCTCCTTGCCCGTGCCGCTCTCCCCGAACAACAGAATCGGCTCTATGCTGCGGGCAAAGCGTCTGCCGCGCTTTTTCATGGCCTGCATGGATTCGGACTCTCCGACAATGCTCTCGAACGTACTGAGCATCCCATGTTTTTTATGGGACTTACGCTCAAAATAGTCGGCCTGCTCCTCCAGGTTGCGCACCGTGTCCAACAGGGAAAGCAGCTTGCCTTCACCAAGCTTGGTGGAAATGCTTTCTATGGTGACGCCGACGAGTTCACCATTGGCGTCCAGTATGGGATACCTGAAGGAAACACCTTGGACGTTATCTTTGGTGACACTCGAGCAGAGAGTCAGCTTACGGGTGCGGATGGTGGCCATGACGCCCTGTTCGGCGGTCAGAAAATACTCTGAAACGTGCTTGCCGACGATATCTCCGGGGAGATTGAACATCTCCAGGAATGCCTTGTTGACGTAAAGAAAATCGCCGCCGGCGGAAAGTATGGCTATCCCGGTATGCAGCATTTCAAAAACCCCGGTGTAGGGGCTTTCAGCAAGTTCCGCCAGCGCTTCGGGAGTAGTGAAATTGTGGGTAGTGGACATCGGATGTTCCTGGTACAGGCGGTTTGGTCCGGCATTAAGCAGGCATCCCAAGCTTAACGTGCCGTTTAGAGTAGGGAGGAAAACGGGCATCGTCAAGAGGCCCCCGTGGTGTCACGCAGCCTGATACAATTGTACCATTTTCAGTACAAACAGTGTACAGGCAAAAAAGCATACTATTCACAAAAAATAAATAATTTTACATCGTTACATTTTTGTGTCCTGAATAACCCTTCAATAACCGCCCCACCGTCTCTGATTCTGAGCGCACACTTTCACACTGTATATCTATAATATATTGTAATTATTAATAGTATATTGTGGCACGAGCCTTGCTACTAATAAAGTAAATTTCTGTTGCCAATTTCTTTTCACCCAAAGCTTTTCATAAAAAAGGAGCCTGACCATGTTAAAGGACAGTATGCAAACTACCGGCGCTTGCGCCGTGAATTGGGAAAATGCCGATCAGCGCATCAAGGATCACAAGGCGTTCCTGATGGATTCCCCCCAAAAGATGGACCCGCAACGTCTGCAGTTCCTCACGGAGATATATGAGGAATACAGGGGTGAATCGGCCGTTATCAAGCGCGCCAGACTCCTTGAGCGCGTTCTGACCAAAAAGGACATCTTCCTTGACAACAACCCTGTCGTCGGCACCATTACCGGCTTCCGCGCGGGCGTGTATGCGTATCCCGAGTGGCAGGTCAACTGGATCAAAGACGAACTTGACATGGTCAAGATGACCGCGCAAACAACCGCGAAATCCTCCCTCGGCGAAGTGGGCATTCCGCAGGAAACCCAGGATCTGCTCAAGCAGGTGTACAAGCAGTGGAAGGGCAACACCACCTATGACCGCGCCAACGCCATCTACAAAGAAATTTACGGCGAAAACGCTGAACTGCTCGTAAAATCCGGCTGGATTTATCCGGTGAACGACAACAGCACCGGTTCCGGCTCCGCCGATTACAACAAGGTGATCACCAAAGGCATTTCCGGCATTCTGGCGGAAGTGACCGAACGTCTTGAAGCTCTGCCCAAAAAGGCCACCAACTACAACAAGATGGAATTCTACCGCGCCTGCCAGATCGTCCTGAAGGCCATCATTACTTATGCCCACCGCTATGCGGATCTGGCTGAAGCCACGGCCAAGACCGAAAGCTGCCCCAAGATGCAGGCCGAATTGATGGAAATCGCCGAAGTGTGCCGCCATGTGCCCGAGCATCCGGCCCGCAACTTCCGTGAAGCCCAGCAAGCGTTCTGGTTCACCCACCTGATCTTCCAGATCGAACAGACCGGTTGCGGCGTCTCTCCGGGCCGTTTCGGTCAGTACATGTATCCTTACTACCGCCAGGACATTGATAACGGCACCCTGACCAAGGAACAGGTCATTACCCTGCTCCGCTTCCAGTTCCTCAAGCACCTGGAAGTCGCCGTGTACCAGGGCACCTCTTATGCGCTGTCCTTCTCCGGTCACACCGGCCAGGCCCTCACCATGGGCGGCTACACCGCTGACGGCGAAGACGCTTCCACCGAGCTTGAAGAACTGCTCATGGACACCCAGATCATCATGAACAACATCCAGCCCGCCCTGGTGCTGTTCGTCACGCCCAAGACAAAGCAATCCATACTGGATAAAGCCGTGGAGTGCATTCGCGGCGGCAGCGGCATGCCCCAAATCATGAACGCCAACGTGGTCATTCCGCGTCATCTGTCCCGTTTCGGCTCGCGCGGCATCACCATCGAAGAGGCCCGCGCAAACAGTGTCGTGTTCGGCTGCGTGGGCACCGGCCAGCAGGGTCAGGGTTCCTACATAACCTTTGAAGGCCAGCCCAACCTGGCCAAGCTCGTTGAGTTCACCCTTTTTGACGGCCTTGACACCAACACCAAGAAGCAGCTTGGCCCCAAGGTGAAGGACCCCAAAGAAATCAAGACCTGGGAAGAGTTCTATGCGGCCTTCCTTGAACACAGCAAGTACTTCTTCAAGCTGCAACGCCGCATCAGCGACATCGGCAACGCCACCCGTGAAGAAATCGTGCCCACCGTGTTCCGCTCCACTGTGCTTGAAGGCTGCCTGGAAACGGGCCTGTGCGAGGAAGCTGGCGGTCCCAAGTACGCCCAGTCCCTGTGCATCACCACCAGCGGCGTGGACGCGGCCAACTCTCTGTATGCTGTCAAGCACCTGGTATACGACACCAAAAAGCTGACCATGGAGCAACTTCTGGAAGCTCTGGCCGCCAACTTCGAAGGCTATGACGAAATTCAGAAGATGTGCTTTGAAGCGCCCAAGCACGGCAACGACTACCCCGACATGGACAACGTGATACAAAGCATGTACCGCGACCTGGAAGCAATCTATCGCGCCAGCGGCACCGACTACCTCGGTTACGAAGCCCGTATGGATGCCTTCTCCCTGTCCTTCCACAACTACTTTGCCCCGTTGACCTCCGCTCTGCCCAACGGACGCCGCAGAGGCGAACCCATGACCGATGCCAGCGTATCCGCCATGCCCGGCACGGACGTGGAAGGCGTTACCGCGCTCATGAAGTCCGCGGCCAAGGCCGTTGATACCGTGAAGTACAACGCCAACCACTTCAACGTGAAGTTCCTGCCTTCCTTCCTGGCAGGCCCGTCCGGCGCCCGCAACCTGTGGTCTCTGATCAGGACCTACTTTGACCTCGGCGGCTGCCACATCCAGTTCAACTGCGTGGATACCGAAGTCCTGAAGGATGCTCAGAAGAACCCGCAGAACTACAAGGAACTTGTGGTCCGCGTGGCCGGTTTCAGTTCCTACTTCACGCGGCTTGACAAGGGCGTACAGAACGAAATAATCAAGCGCACCCAGCACGAACAGATGAGATAACATTTACCATACCATTAAATACGGCCGCCGCTGTTGCGGGAATCCGCCGGCGGCGGCCCAACTGATAAAAGAGGTTAGCAACAAATGAATGTCAAAATGAACAACGGCGTCGCGGAAAAGTTCCGCGCCCTGCTGAAAGAGGAAGGCGGCGATGCTGCCGTGCGCATCCGCGAGACAAAAGTAGGTACGGCCTGCAAGGCCAGAATAGTGCTTCGGGCAAGCATTGATGACGAGCGCGAAGATGATGATGTCGTAGCGGAAATAGATTCCATCCCCTTTGTGATCAACGAGGAACTTGTCGAACAATACGGACTGGATTTTGTTATCACCCTGGGTGAAGACGGCATGCCCGAGGTTGAAGCGGCAGGCTGATCCACGCGCTGGTGGCTGACGGCTTTGTTCAGCCATATCCGAATTCGCAAGCCCGTGGCCGCAGAAGCTGCGGGCTTGTTGCGCTTTAAACAGGAGATACCGGCCATGCTCAAGATTTCCCTTACTTCCGAAGCCGCGGACGGCTTGCGCGCCCTCCTGGAAAAGGAAGAGAGCAGCGACGCGCGGCTGCGCATCCGCGAGTTCAGGAGCGGCTGCGGCGGCTGAAGCACGAATACCGAGGTGATGCTCAGGTTGAGCATAGACGATGAATTGGAAGACGATGACATGCAAGGCGAGGCTGACGCTCTGCCTTTTGTTATCGGCAGGCTGCTTTTTGATCAGTATGGAAGCGAATTTGCCATCGCTGTAGACCCGAACGGAAGATACCTGGTCACCCCTAAGGAATGGAAAGTCGCGCCCCTCAGGGCTACGCGCTTCTCTATCCGGTAGCGCTCCGGTAAAGTATAAGGAACTTCACATGGATATAGACGCGTTTTTCCAGGGGCTGGACGCCGGATACAAAAGCGGCGACAGGGAGCTGATCGCTGCTCATCTCCTGCACAGCCTGAACCAGGCCGACGCGGAAAAGGACTTTAACGCCGCCGTTACCATACTCAATGAAATGATGGGCTTTTACCGCAAGATCAGCGATCATGCCGCGTCCATCAAAGCCGGGGATCAGGCCATAGCGATCCTGCGCTCCCTCGGCTATGAGAACACGGTTCCCTTTGGCACCACCCTGCTCAATGCGGCCACGGCCCATAGAGCCGCCGGGAACACTGTCCGGGCCCTGGAGTTTTTCACCGGCGCGCTCGGCGTTTTTCGGCATCACCTGCCCGAGGATGATTACCGGTTGGCCGGTGTGTACAACAATGTCAGCTCCATTTATGAAGAATTAGGCAACTATGATGAGGCCGTGGAAAATCTCGAACTGGCGCTGACCATCCTGGAAAAGCAGGATGGCGTGCCCCTGGACACGGCCACGGTTATGGTCAATCTGGCTCATGTACTGCTGAAGATTAACAGACAGGACGAAGCCGTGGCAATTCTGGAAAAGGCCATGGCTGTTTTTCAGAACACGCGCACGGAAGCCACCGGACCGCAATATGCCGCGGCCCTGGCGGGCATGGCCGAGGCCTACTACAGAATAGGCAGGATTCAGGATGCGGTGCGGGCCTATGAATCCGCGCTGGCCCACCTGAAAACGGCCGTGGGCGAAAATGCGGACTATGCCTTTACCCTGCGTAACCTGGCTGTCGCCTACGAAGCCCTTGGGGCGGCGGAAAAGGCGAATGAACTGATGCACAGGGCGCATCAGCTCCTCAGCGCCCTTGGCATGGACACGGCTCCGGAAAGCGTCCTGCCCTCCGAAGACTCGCCGCTACAGTGAAAAGATGCCGATTTACAGCAAATCGCCGCTATGGGATGCATCCCGTAGCGGCGATTTTTTATGTACATAGTGGGTCAGCGTTTTCAGAGCCGGTCCGCCTTACCTTACGCTAGGGGCTGTCTCCAAATAAGGGCTTTTGCTCCAAGAGCAAGGAACCCGGCCCTTTTTGCGAAGGGAGTGTACTCTTATGGTACTGACTCGGCACATCCTGTGCCTCGGCCTTCGGCTACCGCCCTGCGGGCGGTTCCCAATTTTGCTATCCTGCAAAATTGTCGACCGGAATAAAAAGTTTTCCTGACGCAGGCAGGGGGCAAAAGGGCCATAGCCTTAACAGGCCCTACTCTACCCGTTCTCGCGCAGACGCTGCACCAGACCTTGCAGTTCATACGTTTGTTTGGTCAGTTCCGTGACAGCCTGAGTGGACTGGGCCATTGCCGCGGCATTTTCTCCCGCCATTTCATTAATCTGCTCCAGAGTCCGGGTAATCTCCCCGCTGGAGGCGGATTGCTGCTCAGCGGCAGCCGCAATGGCCTGGATCTGCCCGGCAACAGCACGCGCGTCTGTCACTATCGCTTCCAGGGATGTGCCGGATGCGGCGGCCAGCTTTTGCGCGTCCTGCACATTGCGCGCGGCCTCAGCCTGGGCGTCAATACTGCGCTGCGTTCCCTGCTGAATGCCGCTGATGGCCGAGCCGACCTCTTTGGTGGCCTGCATGGTCTTTTCCGCAAGCTTACGCACTTCGTCAGCCACAACGGCAAACCCGCGTCCGGCTTCTCCCGCGCGGGCCGCTTCAATGGCGGCGTTAAGCGCAAGCAGATTGGTCTGATCCGCAATATCGTTGATCACGGACATAATCGCACCAATGGCTTCGGCCTGTTTACCCAAATCAACAGACTCCCTGGTCGTGCTTTCCGCGCTTTTCTGCAGCCGGTCCAAGGCGGTTATGGACTCAGTGACAATACCCGCTCCCTCGGTAGCCTTTTGGCTGGCTCCGTTCGAACCTTCAGAGGCGACAGCCGCGTTGCGGGCGACTTCCAGCACCGTGGCGTTCATTTCTTCCATTGCGGTCGCCGCGGAAGCCACAGCCTGCCGTTGCGACTCCGCGCCGTGACCGGCTTGCTCAACTTGGGCTGACAGTTCGTCCATGGCCTCGGACAGGCGGCCCACTACCTGCTCCACGCTCTGCGCCGCCTCCAGAAGGGCCTTTCTCCCTTCTTCGGCTTTTTCCTTGGCCACATCCGACTCCTGCATGGCCGCGAGCGCTTTTGCGCTATGCTCAGCCGCCTCCTGGCTCTTTTGATCGGCCTCGGCAATGCGGGCCTTCAGGTTGTCCACCATACTTTCCAGAGCTCCGGCCAGAACGCCTACTTCGTCAGTGCTGTGCACCTGGAGCTGGGCACTCAGGTCGCCTCCGGCAACAACCTGGGAAAAGGCCGTCACCTCTTTTATGGGACGGGCCAGCCGCCTGCCGAGAAAGACGCTGAAGCCGGCCAGAAGGAGCGTGATGCCCAGCATTCCCGCCAGCCCCCAAAACAGGGCCTGCCGCTGTCCATCGACGTAATCCTGAATAGGTTTGCCCACGAACCACATGCCGACGATTTGCTTCTCAACGTCAATAACCGGCCAGTAGACGGTTTTATAGGGAACACCGAAAAGGGATATATCGCGGAAAACCATCTGCCCGCGTTTGAGAACCGCCTCCTCTATCTCGGGATGGTTGAGCTTGGTGCCTATTACGCGCTTGCCCCCCTGGGTGAGAGTGCTCATAACCCGGGTATCGTCCTGGAAAAAGGTCACGTCCATTCCGGAGAGCCGCTTCAGCCTGTCCACAAAGTCCTCGGTAACAATGGACACGCCAAGGCCGATGGTGCCGATGACCTTGCCGTCCTTGAGAATGGGGGCTGTGGCCCGGACAGAGAACGGAACAACCGTGGAGGTCACGATACCGGATGTGGATTCTCCCTGCATGGCCTTGCGCACCATATACTGTCCCGCGAGAGAATCTCCCTTTTTGTCCGAATGTCCCCGCGCAACCACGATGCCCTGTGCATCGGTAATGGTGCACACGTCCGATCTGGTCTCATGCATAATATCCGTACTGAACTGCGCAAGATCGTCATATTTCCCGGAACCCATCGCCTCAATCAATTCAGGGAGCGCGGACACGTGCCGGATGTTATCACTGAAACCACTTTCGATAAGCTGATAGTATGCCTCCACCACGCTTCTCAACTGGCGTACCGAGGCATCGAGCTGAGCCTCCGAGGTCTGGCGCATCAGCACGGTCGTTGCGGCCATGACGGAGATGGAAGCAACAACAATCCCGATAACGGTAATCACGACAATTTTGGAGGTAATGGATAAGCGCATGAGGCCCTCACTTCGTTAAATTAAGTATCTCTTAATAATATTAATACCTGTCTTTTAAAAACTTTCAATAGAAAATGATTACTATCATAAAGTATGACGTTATACTCTATTGAAGAACTAAAACAGTGAAAACCGGCGCCGTCCCTGTTCGCTACGAACAGGGACGGCGCCGGTTTGAGGCTTTTAAGATGCCTATCTCGCGGCAAGAGGTTGCGGCGCCTGCTCCTTGATCGGGAGGTTCACGGCAGCCGCCATCAGGGCCAGGGCAACGTCCACCCACCAGACCCAGATGAGGTTTCCGGCTGTTTCCATGGCCACGCCGCCGAGCCAGGCGCCGAAAAAGCCGCCGATTTGATGCGTAAAAAAGGTCAGCCCGAACAAGGTGGCCACATAGCGTTGGCCGAACAGCTTGCCCACGATGCCCGCTGTCGGGGGCACGGTAGCCAGCCAGGTAAACCCGGTCGCGGCCGCGAAAAGATAAAAGGCCATTACCGATTTGCTGGAAAACATGAACAGAGCAATGACCACGGCCCGCGCCGCATAGGTGGCCGCGAGCACGTATTTCATCCGATAGTACTTGCCGAGAACCCCCGCGCCGATGCTGCCCGCAATATTGCACAGGCCGATCAGGGAAATGGTGGCTGCGGACACCGTTGCCGCGTGCCCGCAAGCAATAACCTCGCCGGGCAGGTGCGTGACCAGAAAAGCCACATGAAAACCACAGGTGAAAAATCCCGCGTTCAGCAGCAGAAAACTCGGATCCCGCATGGCTACCCGTAGTTGATCCCGTAAACTCTCCCTGGACAGTTCGGTTTCAGGCCTCCAGGCCTCAATCCTATCAGCGCGAGCTATGGGCGGGTTTCTTTTACACAGTGCCCAGGCGGGCAGAATGGCGGCCAGGGCTATTCCGGCCAGCACCAACAGGGCAGCGTAGTAACCACGCAAATGAATGAAAAACTGCACAACGGGCGCAAACACGAACTGCCCCACGGAACCGCCGGAATTGATGATTCCGCTGGCCACGGAACGCTTGTCCGGCGCCAGCCGGGCTCCGACAATGCCGATCAGAATGGCAAAACTCCCGGCCGCGATGCCGGCCGGAGAGAAAAGCCCCTGAGCCAGTATCAGTATCCAGACGTTGTCTGAAACCATGGTCAGAAGCTGCCCGCCAATAAGGCACAAAGCTCCGACAAACAGGGCGGCAAAGGCATGCCCTTTATCCACCCAGGCTCCGAAAATCGGCTGGAACAGACCCCAGGAGATCTGCCCTATGGCCAGAGCAATGCTGATTTCGCCGATGCTCAGCCCCTTGTCCTGCATGAGCGGATGTACGAACAGCCCGACAGTAAGGCGCACCCCGTAGGCGACCATCAAAATAATGCTCGCCAGAGCGACGCTTACCCACATGCCGGACCAGGACCGGACGGGCTCGGGCGAAAAGGAGGGAGTGGACATAAAGGATCTCCGGAATTGGGGCTCCGCCCCAAACCCCGGCAGGGGACTGAGTCCCCTGCACCCCTCATACCCTGAAAACAGCTTCGCTGTTTTCAGGAATATTGCGGGTCAAGGGGGCCACGCCCCCTTGCGGGGTGGTTTGGAGGGACAGCGTCCCTCCAAAAGAGCGAGCTAGTAACCACCGCCCATCATGCTCCGCACCGGCCCCATGACGAGATCCGGCCAGGCGCACATCACAAAAACGGTGATCAGCATCATCACCAAAAAGGGAAAGGCTCCCTTGTAGATCTTCATCACCCCGATGTGCGGACATACTCCGCGCACCACAAAGACGTTGAGACCCACCGGGGGCGACATGCCCGCCAGCACCATCATGACGGTCACGAACACGCCGAACCAGACCGGATCAACCCCGTAGGCCTGGGTGATAGGGTACATGATGGGCATGGTCAGGACCAGGATGGAGGTGGATTCCAGGATACAGCCCAGGATCAGGTACAGGATGAACATCCAGAAAAGAAGCATGTTGTAGGACATCTGCGCGCCCACGAACATCTCCACCATGTGGCGCGTGGTGCCGGTGGTGACCATGAAACGCGCCATCAGCCAGCCCCCGATAAACAGGAAGAAAATGGCCGCGCTCATCTTGGCCCCTTCCCTGAAGGCCGGAACAAGCAGTTCTTTGCTCATGCGGCGCATGCAGGCCGCAATGAGGATCACGCCTACCACCCCCAGGGCCGCGGCCTCGGTGGGCGTGGCCAGGCCGCAATAAATGCCGCCCACCACAATGAGAAAGGTGATAATAATCGGGATGGCGCTGGGCAAGCTTTCAAAGCGCTCTTTCCAGGTGGCGCTGGGCTGCTTGGGGCCCATGGATGGAGTAATGCAGCAACGGACAATGCAGTAAAGCGCGAACAGGCCTGTGGTCAACAGGCCGGGGCCAAGGATGGCGATGAACATCTGGCCCGCGGACTGGTCCGTGAGCACCGCGTATATAATGACGAACACGCTCGGGGGAATGATGGCTGCCAGACCACCTGAGGCGGCGACGGATCCGGCGGCCAGCTCCTGGTCGTAGCCGGCTTTTTCCAATTCCGGTATGACTGTCGAGGCCATGGTGGCGGAAGACGCGGCGGTTGAGCCGGTCACAGCGCCAAAGGCGGCGGCGGCCAGAACGCCCGCCGCGGCCAGGCCACCGGGCAAAAAGCCTATCCAACGCCGGAAAGCCACGAACAGGTCAGACACAATGCCGGTATAGTAGGCGATGGTGCCCATGAAAATGAACAGCGGAATACTCAGGAGGGAAAAGTTGCTTGCCTGCTCCCAGGCCACGAACATGGTCTGGGTAGCCGCGTTGACAGGCCCCAGGGTGAAGCACAGTCCCAGGCTGGCTACCCCGCACATGGCGTAGGCCATGGGCATTCCCATCACGGAAAGCAACAGCATGACAAAAATGCCCAAGTAGCCCAGCATATAAAGTTCGGTCATTTCTTCCGGCCTCCCTGGCGGTAATGCCTGTACGAGTCAACAACATTGGAGAGTAGCGCCAGCGCAAGCACCAGAAAGCCGATGGTCATGATCACACGCATGGGCCAGAAGGGATAGCGGAAGTCCGCCCCGCTTTCATTCAGGAGATAGGCAGTGGGAATTTCCATGGCGCTGCGGATGGTGGCGCCCACCATCCAGAGAAAGGCAAAGGCCCGGGTCAGCGTGTCGCAGAGCCACTTCATCGTATCGGGATAGCTGGCATACAGGATATCAAGCAGAATATGGCCCCTGTCCAGTTCTACTCTGGGTACGGCCAGAAAGATGGCCCCGATGAGAAAAAGACCGCTGCCCTCAATGGCCCAAGAGAGGGGAGTGTGAAAGAAGTTACGGCCGATTACGTCAATACAAATGACCAGCAGGATGGCGGGATAAAGAACATACATGCTGACGGAGAGACAGCCGTCGGCAACTTTATCCACGCCTCTCATCCACCCGCTTTTGGCCTGGACTTCCGCAGCCTCGCCGGGTGAAGCGTTTTGTTCAACCATACAATAATACTCCCTGTCGGTGTAAATCGGATAAGCACAGGCGCGCGTCCGGCCGGACGCGCAAATCCAGCATCACCCGTACCCCGGAAGCATGCTTCCGGGGTACGGGGTAAGAATAGGCCGGGGTGATCGGCGGCGGTTTAGAATCCGTCAACGATGCCGTGGATCATGTTCTTCGGATCCTGCACGTATTCGCGGATCTCCCGGATGGACATGGCGTTGTACTTGGCAGCGGCATTCCGGAAGTCCTGGGCGAATTGCCTGGCCGGCAGACCCTTGGCTTCGTTTTTCTTGATGAACTGCTCCCAAACGGTGTCGCCCACATCGGTCCAGCGCTTCTTTTCTTCCGCGGGCAGGAAGATAATCTCAATGCCGGCCGCTTTAAGGTCGTCAAAGCCGCGATCTTCCATCTTGGTGTAGCCTTCGGACATGTGATTACCGGCCAGACGGAACTTGAAGTAGAGTTCCTCCTGGAATTCCTTGGGAAGGCTATGGAACATTTTCTTGTTCACGCCATAGTCGATGCGGGTCTGGGACATACCGGTGATGGTGCAGTACTTGGCCACCTCGTGGAAGCGCCAGGGGATGATGCCGCCGGCGGCCCAGGCCACGCCGTCGACAACGCCGCGCTGCAGGCCGATAAAGATGTCCGGAGTGGGGAGTTGCACGGGAGTCGCGCCCAGGGCGATAAGGGTGTCGCGCAGCACTTCGCCGCCAAAACCCATAATCCGTTTGCCCTTGAGGTCCTCCATCGTGCGGATGGGCGTAGTGCAGATAATGCTCTGCACGTCAAAGTGGGGAATCCAGCCGAGATACATCCCCTGAGTTTCATATTCCTTTTTGAAGTACTTGGGGTACATCTCTTCCATGATCTGGGTGGCCACGACCTGGCTGTTGGAAAGAAAGGGCAGGCCGTCGCCCATGGACAGGTTGAAAGCGCCCTGGTTATGCAGGTGATAGGTCTGGCCGACATCGACAAGACCGGCCCGCAGGGCTTTCCAGCCGTCCGCGAGACTGTGCAGGGACTGGCCGAAATAACGCTCGAACTTCAGGCGGCCTTCAAACATGTGCTCAAGGAAGTTGAAGGTCTCCCAGTGGACGCCGTGGCCGATGTCGCCGGTATCGGGGTAGTAGCAGGAGCATTTGAGAACAATAGCGTTCTTGTCAAACTCCTCGGGCTTCATCTGCGCTTTGGCGTTGATCAGATTCGGGCCGAAAGAGGTTCCGCTTTCAGCGCCGTAATAGACCCAGCCTTTGTTGTTATCCGCGATTATTTCGGGCGTGAGCTGGGTGATGTAGGGATTTTGCCCCGGCGACACCAAGCCGGTTGCGGCCGGCTCGGCGGCGGAAGCAATGCCGGGCAGCCCCCCCAGGGAGAGTGCCGCAGCCGCGGCGGCCGAACCCTTCAGGAATGTACGCCTCGTGGTATGCGGGTAGCCTTCATAAATTTTCATCTTCTCTCCGTCTGTTGCATGTTTGGGGAGAGCGTCGGGAACTCTCCCAGGGGTTGTTTATGCGATTTCGGCCTTGAGGCCATGCTTTTCGAAAAGTGCCAGGACGGCTTTCAGCGCTTCCGGGGCGTAGGTTTCCATAGTCGGCTGCTCCAGATTGAGCGCCGCATACTTATTGCGCCCGAAAGCGTGATAGGGCAACACATCGACGTTCATGTGCCTGAACGGCCGCAAAAATTCCGCCAGGGCCGCGATATTCTCTTCCGAATCGTTTAGGCCCGGCATCAGGGGAATCCTGATCCGCACCTCCGCCCTGGATTCAAGAGCCTGGCGCAGGTTGGCCAATATCTGCGCGTTATCCACGCCGGTCATTTCCTTGTGTTTTTCCGGATCCATGTGCTTGCAATCAAACAGGAACAGATCGGTTCGCTCGATCACCTTTTTGAAGCGTTCCTCCGGGCAGAAACCACAGGTATCAACACAAATATGCAGACCGGCATCATAGGCGCCCTGCAAAAGATCCAACAAAAAATCGCCGCTCGAAACAGGCTCGCCGCCGCCAATGGTCACGCCGCCGCCGGAGTTGGCGTAAAAGAGCTCGTCCTTTTTGACGACCTTCAGGATTTCTTCAACGCTCATTTCCTCACCGGTCATGACGCGGGCTTTGCTCGGGCAGCCGGGTACACAAGCCCCGCAATCGGTACAGAGGCCGGTATCGCGGTTGAACTTGTCCCCTTTGCGCACAATGGCCCCGGAAGGGCATGCCTCGGCGCAGTGCCCGCAACCGGTGCACAAATCCTCAAAAACCATGAGTTGGGGGGTGAATTTCTGCGATTCAGGGTTGCTGCACCAAAGGCAGCGCAAAGGACATCCCTTGAGAAATACCGTTGTGCGCATGCCCGGACCGTCTTCGGTAGACATGCGCTGGATGTTGTAAACCATGCCTTTTTGCATCATCAAAACCTTTGCTGTCCGCCCGCCGATTGGCTCTTCCCGCTCAGCAGCCGGGCGTTATAAAAATCACATGGCTCCGGACGCCTCCAACCGACAAAACTGGCTGAGCTATTTGATGAAGCAATGTTCGTACCACGTGCATTATTTTGGTAACACTGTGGTTTAATTGTTGATATAAAATAAAAATAAAGTTATATTTGATAATTTATCTGTACGCGTTTGAGTACAAAGAAGCTTTTCCTGTTTATTCACTTATCTGAAATAATTTAATAAAATCCGTTAACACCATATTGTGTCAAAAGGAGTACACATCTGTCCTATCGGTACACATTTACTGCACGAACGAGAGTAGCCGCTGTCATATCCTAATTATCGCCGAGCCGCTTTTTGTTACGGGTACAATTTCACAGGACACAAAAAAAGAAGCTGCTCAACGAGCAGCTTCTTTCATCTTATGATGCTTAAGTCCAGAGCATCGCACTCCGTGACTATTTGTGCGGAGGAATGGGCAACTGTACCAGCTTAGGGATTCCACTGAGGCTTGCCGGCAGCTTTCAGGAAGGCGTTGATGGCCTCCTTGCCGCCAACAAAGTCAGCCATTTCCGGCCATACCTTCTGCATGGCCACCTTTTTCCACTCATCCTCATCCTCAAGCTGGCTGATCTGGACGCCGACCTGCATGATATGTTCCTTGGCTTTGCCAGATTCCTCGATCTGATACTTCAGCACAGCTTCCTGAGCCGCCATGCCGGCGTCGATCATCAACTGCTGCTCTTCCTTGTTCATCGCGCGGAAGATTCGCTCGGAAATAATCAGCGGCTGCAACTGGTAGGTATAATGGCATTCGCTGATGTACTTCTGATTGGCTTCATAGAACTTCATGGCCTTGAAGCCGATATAGCCGTAGCACTGGCCGTCCACCACCCCTTGCTGCAGGGCGGTGAAAGTCTCGGACCAGGAAATGGGTACCGGACTGCCGCCAAAAGCGCCGATCGCGGCAATAAGTATGGCGTTCTGGGGCACGCGGAATTTCAGACCCTTCATGTCGGCCATTTTGATAATGGGCCGCTTGGAATTGGAAATATAGCGGAAGTCGGTGTAGGTCCAGGTCAGAACGCGAAAACCCGCCGCTGCGGCATAGGTGTTAAGCAGATCCGAAGGCGCACCCTTGGTGGCTGCCACGACTTCATCAAGATTGCTGAACATATAGGGCAGAGTCAGCACGCCCATCTGCTTGGCGAAAGGCACGATATTGGCGATGCCCACGCAGCTCAAGTCCAGGGTGCCGGAGCGCACGTTATGGATGGTTTCGGTTTCGTCCCCAAGGCTTCCGGCAAAAAACAAGTCCACCTTGATGGCGCCCTTGCTCTTGTCTTCTACAAACTGCTTGAAAGTATTGCCCACAACGCCCATTTCCGAATCTTCAGGATCGCCCAAGGCTATTTTCAGTGTTTTGGCGGCATGAGCTTGGGAAACAACTCCGACGGTCAGCATGAGCAGGGCTAACAACAATAAAGTAATGCGTTTCATAAGTGCTCCTTTTACAATGTGTTATAATACGGACTGCAAAAGCTTTCTGTTCAGCCGCCCGCAACGGAGGGCATGAGTATATTGGGCAGCCACAGCACCAGTTGCGGAAAGACCACCAGTAGAGTAACCAGCAGTATGTTCACAAAAACCATGGGCAGAGCTTTGATGACTCCATCCTCATAGGCAATTCTGGCAATACCAGAGGAGATGAACAGATTTTCTCCCAGCGGCGGGGTGGAAAGCCCTATGGCGCAACAGCAAACCAGGATCACCCCGAAATGGATGGGGTCCACTCCATAGGCCACCATAACCGGCAGCAGCACCGGGGTAACCAGCAGGATGAGGGCCAGGATTTCCATGAACATGCCCAGGAACAACAGCAGAATGACGACAAAGAACCAGACCACATAGACGTTTTCCGTATAGCCCAGAATCCAATTGGCTATTTCAATGGGGATGCGATACTCGGTGAGGACGCGCCCGAAAGCGATGGCCGTGAACACGATTACCAGAATCCGCCCGGTGAGCCAGGAAGTGGTATTGAGCGAGGTCATGATGGCCTTGAAGGTCAGCTCCTTGTGAATGAAGACGCCCACGAACAGGGTATAGAAAATGGCCACCACCGCGGCCTCGGTAGGAGTGAACATGCCCGAATAAATACCGCCCAGAATGAGCAACGGCGCGAGCAAAGACCAGAAGCCTTTTAGCAGGGAGTCCAGCAGTGCGCGCAAAGACCAGGCCTGCCCGTCCGGAGGGAGCTTGCGGCACAGAAAAAAATGGATGAGGGTAAGAGCCAGGGCTATCAGCAGGCCGGGAATGATGCCGCCCATAAACATTTTAGCTATGGACTGCTGTCCGGCCACCCCATAGATAACCATAGGTATACTCGGCGGGATTATTATGCCGATGCCTCCCGCCGTGGCCGCTGTCGCGGCGGCATAGCCCGGGTGATACCCCCGCCGTATCATGGCCGGGATCATGAGCATGCCCACGGCTGCCGTGGTGGCCGGGCCGGAGCCTGAAATGGATCCAAAAAATACACAGGCCAAGGCCGTGGACACGGCCAGCCCGCCCGGCAAGGTGCCGACAATATTTTCGGCAATATTCACCAATCGTCGTGAAATGCCCGCCGCTTCCATAAGCGCTCCGGCCAACACAAAGCTGGGCAGAGCCATGAGCGGAAAGGCGGTCATGGAGGATGCGCCCATCTGGATCATGGTATTCAGATCCGTGCCTGCCACCATGAAACAGGCCATGGCGGCCATGCCCAAGGCAACCATAATCGGCACGCCCATCACCAGGAGCAGCATGAATACGCCAAACAGGATAGACGCCATATGTGCGGAGGTAAATTCCATCATCCCTGTTGGCCCTCATCAGTCAAAGCATGTTTGTTTTCCTCAAGGGCCTGCTGATCCGGGTCGGCTATCTCCCGTTTCAGAATATACTTGATCACGTTGACCTGGATGATGCGAATGGCCATGAGCGTGAAACTGATGGGAAAAATCAGGTAAACTCTGGACAAATCCCAACCCAAAGCGGGCGTGTGGTAGGGAAATTCCGCCAGATCAAGCACGGCCAGGTAGCCATGCCAGGCCATAATCAGGCAGAAGATCAGCCAGAGCAAATCCCCGGAGAGCAGCAGGCTGGTGCGGACAGTCGGAGAAAACTTGGAGAAATGCATAGTTATCCTGTTCAGGGCGGCAAGCCGTGTGGCGTAGCAGGCCCCGAACAGGATAAACCACAAAAAGGCGTAACGGGCGATCTCTTCCGTCCATTGCAGGGAGTGGCCCGTGGCCCGCAAGATGGTCTGCATGAAAATAATGCAGACGAAAAAGACCAGAAGAACCTGACAGATATAGCTCTCGAAATGGTCAAAAAAGGCCAGTACTGCGCGTTTTAGCATAAAGCCGCCTCCAAGCAAGGCCGATGCATGAACAATCTGTTACTTCCACTTCCAGCAGGCGCCTTTTACATCATCCTGGATACATTATCATTTTTTTGCAGCTATCTCTACACCAGGGCTCCTTTAATGAGCCCCGACCCTGGTCTTCCCCCGGTTGAACCAGGGGAAGACCATTGCCTGATGCCGGCGGGACGCGACGAAACCTGTACGCCGCACCTCTGCCTGGATGCACCTTCTTGTGCATGAAGTGTACCTTTTCACAAATAGCGCGAAATTCCGTACTTCCGGTGAAATTTCCCCCTTTGCAAACAGAAAAAATGATGCGATATTGACTCACAGCCGCCATGTACTTTAGTCCGTTGATGCAGGCATGAATTATCCCATGCTATATAAAAAAACACATACGAGACTATATCTTTATGTATTATTACCTTTCCAGTGCAAAAAACGCAATAGAGGCCTCTCCTCTCCCCGTATATGCCGGTCTCTGCATAGGTGAAGACTGGGAACTGCGCTCATGGAACGCGCCGCTCCACGACTTCCTCCGTCAAGGCAAGGCGCGAAGCAAAAACGGCCTTACAGGAAAATCCCTGGTGACTCTTCTCAAAAGCAAGGGCTTTGCTACGGCTTCGCAGCAGCTTTGCGCCGCACAACCGGATCAAAGCATTGTGCTGTCCGGGGAGCACGGCCATTTTCTCTTCTCCTGGACCCGTCCCGCCCCTGAGCAGGAAAACGAAGAAGATCAGCGCCTGTTTTTTCTTCAGCCTCTGCCCCCTTCGCCCAGCGCTCAGGAATATGAACAGTTGAACAAGGAACTGCAGGTGATCATTGATTCCCTGCACGACGGAATCTGGGTCATAGACGGTGAAGGCCGCACCGTGCACGTGAACAAAGCCATGAAACGCATTGCCCAGCTTGATCCTGAAACCGTCATCGGTAAACATGTCACGGAGCCCATGCATGAAGGAAAATTCACTACCTGCGTCAGCCTGAGAGCTCTGGAAGCGCGCAAGCCCGTGACCATGTTTGATGACTATGCCTGCGGCACGCGCTGTCTGAATACGAGTACCCCCTTTTTTGATGCTGAGGGCAAGGTATGGCGGGTGGTCGCCGCCATCCGGGATATGACCGAGTTGGAAAACCTGCAAAAGCGTCTGGCCGAGGCCGAAGTAGAAGCCCATCTGTACAAAAGCCGCCTGGACAACGTACAGCGGGAGCAAGCCGCGGGCTTTATCGCCAACAGCAAAATCATGCGTAACTGCATGCGCGAACTGGAGAAAGCGGCCAAGGCCCCGTCCGGCATCCTGATTCTGGGGGAAACCGGCACAGGCAAGACCCTGACCGCTTCGCTCATCCACCAGAAAAGCCCGCGCGCCGCTGCTCCCTTTATCAGCGTGAACTGTGCGGCCATCCCTTCATCGCTGATCGAATCGGAGCTTTTCGGCTATGAACGGGGGGCTTTTACCGGAGCCGGACAGGGCGGGAAAAAAGGATTTTTTGAACTGGCGGACAAGGGAACTTTGCTGCTCGACGAAATCGGCGAGCTCCCCTTGAGCATGCAGGCCAAGCTGTTGCATGTGCTGGACAATCAGACTTTCCACAAGATCGGTGGAGAAAAGAGTATCAAGGTGGATATCCGCATCATCGCGGCCACCAACAGGCCTTTGGAGCAACTGGTGGCTTCGGGCGACTTCCGGGCTGATCTCTATTACCGTTTGCGGGTGCTCAGCGTCGTGATTCCCCCTTTGCGCGAGCACCCGGAGGATATCCCTGAACTGGCCATGACCTTTCTGGAAGAAGCCTGCCAGCGCCACGGCACCATGAAAACCTTTTCCCCCAAAGTGCTCAAGTGCTTTTCCGCGCATGACTGGCCGGGGAACGTGCGGGAGCTTCGCGCCGCGGTCGAGTTTCTGGCTGCCATGACCGAAGGCAGTGTCATCCGCGTTGCGGACCTGCCCCCGCACATCCTGGCGACAAGCCCGGAAATGGCCGCCTTCGTGGCTGACATGGGCATGGGCGCCACCCTGCTTCCCCAGGAACAGGCCAGTGACCTGCCCTCGGCCGTCCGGGCTCTGGAAAAATCCCTGCTGCGCAAGGCCTTGGCCCAGGGCGGCAGCACTTACAAAGCGGCCAAAATCCTGGGTATCAGCCAGTCCACGGTGGTGCGCAAGATGAAGGAGCTTGGTATTGGGAGTGAGAAATAGAGGCGTAACACCCTCAACTGGAACGGCCCGGCTTTAAAAAGCCGGGCCGTTCCAGTTTTGTGACAGGGTCTAGGTCTAGCCCAGTACTGTTTTAATCGCGTCTCTCAACGTGGAGAGCATGACGTTGATATCATCCTTGGTCACCACATAGGCCGGCGCCAGGTTGATGATATTATTCTGGTTCGGGAAGCTGCGGTTGGTGCGTCCCACCAGCACGCCCTTGGCCGCCATTTCGCCGCATATGGCAATGATTTTGTCCTCGCCGAGCGGAGTCTTGGAAGCTTTGTCCTGCACGAATTCGATGCCGCAGAGCAAACCTTTGCCGCGCACGTCGCCCACGTTGGCGTGGCTGAGGTTTTCCTTCAAGCCTTCCAGAAGGTAGTTGCCCATGGCGGTTACGTTATCGAGCAGTTTTTCCTCTTCAATAATCCTGGTGTTTTCCAGGGCGGCCGTGGCTCCCGCGGCGCATCCGCCAAAGGTGCTGATATCCCGGAAATAGGACAGCTTATCCTTGGGGTCCTGCAGGGAGGCGAACACCTCTTCCGTGGTCACGGTGCAGGAAATGGGCATGTAAGCGCTGGCAACACCCTTGGCCATGGTCACGATATCCGGAATCACGCCGTAATGCTGGTAGCCGAACATGGTGCCGGTACGGCCCATGCCGCAGACCACTTCGTCCATTATTAAAAGTACGCCGTGCTTTTTGCAGATGGCCGCCACTTCCGTGTAATATTCTTTCACCGGCGGAATCACGCCGCCGCCTGCGGTAATGGGTTCGAAAATGGCTCCGCCGACCGTGTCCGGACCTTCCTTCAGGATAACATCCTCAACCGCCTTGGCGCACTCCAGGTTGCAGCCGGGGTACGTTTTGCCGAAAGCGCAGCGGTAGCAGCAGGCGTGCGGCACTTCCACAAAGCCCGGCACAAAGGGGCCGAAGCACTCCTTACGCTCAGGCTGGCCCGTGGAGCTCAAGGCGCCGAGCGTGGTGCCGTGGTAATCGCGGTAACGGTACAAGATTTTCTTTTTCTCTTTCTTGTCGCTGTTATAGGCGCGCAGACGCACCATTTTGTAGGCTTTTTCATTGGCTTCGGAGCCGCTGTTGGAAATATAGACGCGGGATAATCCGGGCATATACTCCAGGAGCTTGGCCGAGAAATCGATGGTCGGCAGATTCCCTGCCGAAGCCGCGTAATAGGCCATAGTTTTGAGTTGCGCGGCGACCGCGTCCGCTATCCTGTCGCGCCCGTAGCCGACATTGACGCACCATACCCCGCCGGAGGTGGCGTCCAGGTATTCCTTGCCGTTAATGTCCTTGATGCGCAGTCCCTTGCCTTCCACCACGATCATCGGGGCCTTGCCCTGGTGCAGGGTCAGATGGTGCCATACGTTTTTAAGATCACTGTTGATGTAGTCAGAAGGATCCCTGGTCATTGCGTGTTGCCTCCATTTATGGTTAGCCCAGGACAGAGTCCACGGGCTTGTAGTCGGCCATCAGACCAAAGGCTTCAGCCACGGCCTGATATGTAATGATACCCTTGTACATGTTCAGGCCCATTTTCAAGCCCTGATTTTCCCGGCAGGCCTTTTCAGCCCCCTTGTTGGCGAGCATAAGGCCATAGCGGAGGGTGGCGTTGTTCAGGGCAAAAGTGGAAGTGCGGGAATAAGCGCCGGGCATGTTGGCCACGCAGTAGTGGACAATGCCGTCGACTTCGTAAATGGGGTCACTGTGTGTGGTGGGGTGGGATGTTTCAAAGCAGCCGCCCTGATCAATGGCCACATCCACCAGCACCGCGCCGGGCTTCATAATTTTCAGATGTTCCCTGCGTACCAGTTTGGGTGCGAGGGCTCCGGGGATGAGCACCGCGCCGACCACAAAATCGGCCGTGCGCAGACAGGCTTCCAGGTTAACCGGATCGCTGTACAGCGGCGTCACGTTAGCCGGCATGATTTCACCGAGGTACTCAAGGCGAGCCAGGTTGACATCCATCATGGTAACCTTGGCGCCAAGACCCGCGGCAACACGGGCCGCGTTGGTTCCCACGACGCCGCCGCCCAGAACCAGCACCTCGGCCGGAGCCACGCCGGTCACGCCCATGGGCAACAGGCCCCGGCCACCCTGGGTTTTAGCCAGATAAAAAGCGCCCATCAGGGAAGCCATGCGCCCGGCCACTTCGCTCATGGGCTTGAGCAGAGGCAACGCGTGTCCTTCTTCCACGGTCTCATAAGCCAGGGCAATAATCTTCTGCCGCATACAGGCCTTGGTCAGTTCCTCGTCCGCGGCAAAGTGAAAGTAGGTGTACACGAGCTGATTCTCGCGCATTTTGGCGTACTCTTCCTTGAGCGGCTCTTTGACCTTCACGATCATGTCCGCTGTGGCCCAGACATCATCGGCTGTGGCGAGAATCTTCGCTCCGGCAGCCACATATTCCTCATCCGTAAGACCCGACTTGAGGCCTGCTCCCTTCTGTATGAACACCTCATGCCCTGCGGCCACATAAGCGCTGGCGGCGTTCGGGGTCAGGCCGACTCTATTTTCGTTGTTCTTAACCTCTGTGGGGCAACCGATCTTCATGCGTATTCTCCTTACCAAGGATATAAAAATGAGTGTAACAGGTCACGCTGATCAGCCACATGGAAATGCGGCTTTTTTTCGCTGAATGTACCGAAGAACTTCCGCTCGCGTCCTTAAATATGCCGATTGCAGAAACCATGCCTTATGGTGAAATTAATGCCGGACAAAGAAAAAATACAGCAAAGAATGGAATGGCCATAAAAAACGATGCAAAAACGACTTGGACTTCGTAAACCTGAAGCCCGGCGTTTCCGCCGGGCTTCAGGAGCTTAAGGCTCGTCCGTTTTTTTCATGGCTTTGGCAACGGTCTCGCCGAGAAAGCCGAGCTCTTCAATGACGGTGATGCCCGCGTCGCGCATAGCCGCGATCTTGTCCTCACCCCGGCCCTTGGAGCCGGAAATGATGGCCCCGGCATGGCCCATGCGTTTACCCGGAGGCGCGGTCAAGCCCGCGATAAAGCCGAAAACCGGTTTGGGATATCTGCTTTCCTTGATGTAGGCGGCGGCCTTTTCCTCGTTGTCGCCGCCGATTTCGCCAATCACGACAACCGCCTCGGTCTGCGGGTCGTCACGGAACATTTCCAGAAGCTCGATATATGTGAGGCCGGGCACCGGGTCGCCGCCAATGCCGATACAAGTGCTCTGGCCGAGCCCCGCAACGGTCAACTGGTGCACCGCTTCATAGGTCAGGGTGCCGGAACGGCTGATCAGGCCGATGGAACCCCGCTTATGAATGTAGCCCGGCTGAATGCCGATTTTGCACTTGCCCGGACTGATCAGGCCGGGGCAGTTGGGGCCGATCAGCATGGCTCCCCTGGATTTAAGGTAGGCCTTGCAGCGTACCATATCCAGCACCGGGATGTGCTCGGTGATGATCACTATGAGCGTGATACCCGCGTCGGCCGCTTCACAGGCGCTGTCGGCAGAGGCTCCCGCAGGCACGAAAATGACGCTGGCGCTCGCTCCGGTCTTGGCAACGGCCTCGGCAACCGTATCAAACACCGGCACGCCGAGCACTTCCTGCCCACCCTTGCCGGGAGTGACTCCGGCCACAATCTTGGTCCCATAGTCCAGCATCTGTTGGCCGTGGAACATGCCCTCGCGGCCGGTCAGACCCTGCACCACCACGCGGGTGTTTTCATCAATCAAGATACTCACGGGCGGGCTCCTTCCTTGTTCTCACGGGTCAGTTCGGCAATACTGCGCGCCGCTTCAATCATGGTCTTGGCCGAAACGATGTTGATCCCGCTTTGTTCGAGGATTGCACGTCCGGCGTCCACGTTGGTGCCTTCCATGCGTACCACAAGGGGAAGCTTCAGGTTCATTTCCCTGGCCGCCTGGACAACGCCCTCGGCCACAATATCGCAACGCAGAATGCCGCCAAAAATGTTGATCAGGATGCCGCGCACATTGGGGTCGGAAAGCATGACTTCAAAGCCCTTCTTGACCATCTCCACATTGGCTCCGCCGCCCGCGTCCAGAAAGTTGGCGGGCTCGGCTCCGGCCTGTTTGATGGCGTCCATGGTGGCCATGGCCAGCCCCGCTCCGTTGACCATAGTGCCCACATAACCGTTCAGTTTGACGTAGTTCACGCCAAGTTGGGCGGCCTTGCGCTCCAGCGGATCGACTTCGTCCGGGTCTTCCAGGGCGGCAATTTCCGGATGCCGCTTGAGCGCGCTTTCGTCAAAGTTCATCTTGGCGTCCAGAGCCAGAAGAGCGCCTTCCCGATCCAGGGCCAGAGGGTTGATTTCGACCTGGGTGGCGTCTTTCTCCACACACAGCTTGACCAGATTGGTCACGATCCGCACGCCCTGGCTGACCTGTTCGGCCTTCAGGCCGCAACCGAACATCAGTTGCCGGGCCTGGAAGGGCCAGACCTGGCTGGAAGCGTCCAGGCGAGTGCTAAAAATGCGTTCGGGATGCTTTTCCGCCACTTCCTCGATATCCATGCCGCCATCCGGCGAGGCCATTATTGTCAGGCATTCAAAGCCGCGATCCAGTACCACAGCCAGGTACAGTTCACGCTCAATGGCGGTGCCCTGTTCTACCCACACCTTCTTGACCTTCCGGCCTTCCGGCCCGGTCTGGTGGGTAATCAGTTGCATGCCGAGAATAGCCTCAGCAGCGGCCTTTACTTCGTCCATGCTCTTACAGACCTTCACGCCGCCGCCTTTGCCCCGGCCGCCCGCATGAATCTGAGCCTTGACCACCCAAACCGGACCCGGCAGGGTCCCGGCCACAGCAAGCGCGCCCTCCACGCTGTCGGCCACGCCCCCTTTGGGCACGGGCACGCCATAGGCCGCCAGCAATTCCTTGGCTTGATACTCATGAATATTCATTATGACTCCTCCTGAGGGGGCTCTGCCCCCTCAGACTCCCCCGGCAGGGGCCGCAGTAACACGCTAGTTTTGCTTCTGCAATGCCCGCGATGTGAACAACGTGAAGCTTTATCGTAACTGCTTGCCCCCTGCACCCCCATATCCGGAAAACGGCTTTGCCGTTTTCCGGAAATTGCGGGGTCAAGGGGACTCAGTCCCCTTGCAGGGAGGTTTGGAGGGACAGCGTCCCTCCAACTAATCCGCCCCATCCAGCAGAGACGCGGCCATAGCGACACCGAGATGCAGCGCCTTTTTGTTGTTTTCGTGGTGCGCGGCGGCAAAGCGTTCGACCAGAACTTTTTCCAGTGCGTTCAGGGAAACGGCGCCGGTCAGAGTGGCTAAAGCGCCGAGCACGCAGATATTGAAGGCCTGGGGCCTGCCCAGAGTATCCAGCACGGCCTGGTGCATGGGCAGGCCATATCTGCGGGCATCCACACGGGCGTCCGGCTGCACTAGATCTGAATCATACAGGTACAAACCGCCCGGCCGGATCAACGGCAAATACTTGGCGGCAGCCTCGTTGGTCAGAGCCACCAGATAGTTGGGCTGTATGACTTTGGGAAAGTAAATCGGACCTTCGGACACGATGACGTCGGAACGGGTCGCGCCGCCGCGCGCCTCCGGACCGTAGGATTGCGACTGCACGGCATTGAGGCCCTCATAAAGGACAGCGGCTTCCGCCAAAAGAATAGCCATGGTAATGACGCCCTGACCACCGGAGCCGGACATGAGAAAACGGTATCTTTCCATCATCTTACGCCTCCCGGACCTTGGCGACCATTTTGGCGTATTCGTCACAGTATTCGGGCCGGATTTCCTCCCGGAATACGCCTCTGGGAATGAACTGAGGGTTTTCCTCCAGCTTTTTGGAACCGAGAGGAGCCGTATTGTCACGATAGTATTCAAGCATCTCCACTGCTCCGCCTATCTTGTTCTTGCGGCCGAAGTAGGTCGGGCATTGCACCATGACTTCCAGCACGGAAAACCCCTTATGTTCGGTAGCTTTTTTGATCAGGCTGCCCAGTTCCTTGACGTGGAAAGAGGTGGTCCGGGCCACAAAGCTCGCGCCCGCGCCCAGGGCCAGGTTCACAATGTCAAAGGCCGGGTCAATGCTGCGATAGGGGGCTGTGGTCGCCAGAATGCCTTGGCCGGACAGAGGCGAGTACTGACCGCCGGTCATGCCGTAGATACGGTTGTTGAGCACAATGGCCGTAAGGTCTATATTGCGGCGGCAGGCGTGGATGAAATGGTTGCCGCCAATGGCCGTGGCGTCGCCGTCGCCCATGGGCACAAAAACATTGAGCGAGGGCTTGGCCATTTTCAAACCGGTGGCGCAGGCCAGAGCCCGGCCGTGCATGGTATGCATGGTGTGGAAGTCCACATAGCCGGAAATGCGGGAGGAGCAGCCGATGCCGGAAACCATGCACAAAGAGGACTGATCAAGATTAAGTTCATCAACACTGTGCAAGATGGCGTTGAGCACGGTGCCGTGACCGCAGCCGGGACACCAGATATGCGGGAAGAAACGTTCGCGGATGAATTTTTTGAAGGACATCTTAGAACCCCCTTCCTTCAATGGTGCGCATGACTTTACCGATATCCGTGGGAGTCACGAGCGTGCCGTCCATACGATTGACCAGGAAAACCCGATCCGGATTGGTAACGGCCGCCTTTACCTGGGCCAGAACCTGCCCCATATTCATTTCAACCACGAACACATTCTTGGCCTGCCTGGTTTTTTCCCTGACAATCTGCGCGGGGAAGGGCCACAGCGTTTGCAGCTCGAGCAGGCCGATGCGATCGCCCTTGCGGCGGCGGCCTTCCACCAAATGCAAAGCGCTGCGGGCCGAGGAACCATACGAAATAATAACGTGTTCGGCGTCTTCCAGGTAGTATTCTTTATACCGGGCCAGTAAATGGGCGCGGTTTTCAATCTTGTCCACCAGGTGATGGATAAGCTTGTCCACCTGCTCCGGATTTTCGGTGGGGAACCCGAAAATATCGTGGTACAGGCCGGTCACGTTATAGCGGTGCACACCGCCGAAATCGGAGATGGGCAGGCGGCCGTCCTCGCGCGGCAGATAGGGATGGTAATTCACCCCGGCCTTGACGCTGGTGCGCAGGCGCTCCACCACTTCCAGTTCGCCGGGAGCGGGCACAATCAGTTTTTCCCGCATGTGTCCGATCACTTCATCAAAAAGCAAAATGACCGGTGTACGGTAGGTTTCCGCGATATTAAAGGCTTCAACGGAGATGGAAAACACATCCTGGATGCTGGAAGCGGTCAGCACCACAATGGAATGGTCGCCATGCGTTCCCCAGCGGGCCTGATTCACGTCGCCCTGGGCCACCTTGGTCGCCAGGCCGGTGGAGGGACCGGCGCGCTGCACATTGACCACCACGCAGGGAATCTCCGCCATGCAGGCGTAACCGATGGCCTCCTGCTTCAGGGAAAAACCGGGGCCGGAAGTGGCGGTCATGGATTTTTCACCGGCCAGGGATGCGCCGCACACGGCGCACATGGCCGCAATCTCGTCTTCCATCTGGATAAATGTGCCGCCCTTTTTGGGGAGCAGTTCCGCCAGATGCTCGGCGATTTCCGTGGAGGGAGTGATGGGATAGCCCGCGAAAAAACCAACGCCCGCATAAAGAGCGCCGCGCACGCAAGCCTCATTACCCTGAACAAAGCGAATTTCCGGCGCTGCCGCGCCTGCGCCGCTTTTTTTCTGCGCACTCATGCCGCCTCCTCTTTCTTCGCCTTTCCGGGCTTTTGCGTCTTATCCACAACTACCGCCAGATCAGGGCAATAGAGTTCGCACAGGCCGCAGACAATACACTTGTCAAGGGAGTGGACCGCCTTTTCACCTGCGAGCGCCAGCGCGCCTTTGGGACAAAAAGCCACGCACACGCCGCAGCCCTTACACCACTTGACGTTGATTGTTACAGGCTCCATAGACTTCTCCGGGATTTTTGCGCCTGAACGTCGGCCTGGCCGACAGACGCCTCGTTGCTTTGTATGATAAACATACCATCTGATACGCCAGCTTGCGTACAAAGGAAAACGAAATTTTGTCAATAGCCTGCCGGTGTTATACAAAAAACCGCCGGTCTCCCGGCGGCTTTATTGTGCAATCATGCGCACTCACTTACCCACATATTTTTTCAGGGCTTCGCCGCAACGCAAGTGCTGCGTATCCAGCGGGAGATGCCGCGTGTCCACCTGGACACCCTGCCGTTTGGCGCTGCACAGGATGTGCTTCTGAGCGGCCGCTTTAGCCCGATGCGGCTCCCGGGCGATAATGGCTTCGTACAGGGCCGTGTGCTCATCCAGCACAATACGGGCAATCTCTTGTACCTGGTTGAACAGGTCACGCGCGCTGTAAACCCGCATCCAGATTTTGCTGGACAGATCTTTGGTAAAGTTGGCGATATATTCATTGGCCGCCGCCTCGGCAATCAGCCCGTGAAAGCGGTAGTCAGGCTCCGCGCCGGAAGTTTTTTCATCCAAAGCCCGCCGCATCTGGTCAAGGTAACCTTTGAGCGCAGCCGCGTCAGCCTCCGTATGCCGTATGGCGGCAAGGGCCGAGGCCTCCCCCTCCAGCAGCAGACGAAACTCGAAAAACTCGGACAGCGACTCCTCGGCAGCCATAGTGATATCCATGTCCAGGCTCTTGAGCGCAATGGTGCTGCACACCACAGGCCCGCTGCCCCGTTTGGACAGAATAATCCCCTCATACTTGAGCCGGGCCAAAGCCTCACGCACCACGGTCCGGCTGACCTTGTACATGTCCGCCAAGGCCTGTTCCGACGGCAGGACATCGCCGAGTTTGAAGTCTCCCCCTTCTATGCGGGAGATGATAATGGAGGCCAACTCCTCGGGAAGCCCCCGGCGTTTGCCCAAAGCAAATTGTTCAGATCCGTTCGACATCGCGTACATACCCTGTTCCCGGCCTTTACACAGCCATCATATCGCCGTACTGATCACAATTGTATAAAGGCTACGTTGACAAGGCCCGAATGTAAAGTCAATTTACAAGGACACCCATCCGCCATGCTCTTTCCCTTTTATTCCCTGATCGTGTTCTGTTATGCGGCGTTGCGACTCCTGCCCGGTTTGCCTTTGACGCGGAAAAGCAAAATAGCGGCCGCGCTCTTCATGCTGCTGGCTTCCCTGTATCACCTCATTTCCCGTTACCTGCTGCGCTCGCTGGCCGCTCCCGAGCTTCCCGCTCCCGTGCTGATGATCCAGGGCTGGCTGTTTTTCGCTCTGGTCCTCCTGTTCGCCATGCTGCTCCTGCGCGATGTGACGCTGATCGCCCTCTGGCTGGCCCGGCGGACCGGCCTTACGGCGCGCCTGCCCGGTTCACCTTTGCGCCAGGCCGGAATCATGATCAGCATCGCCCTTGTTCTTTCCGCTTACGGCGTCTGGCAGGGCGTGCGCCCGCCCGAGGCCCGCAGTGTGGAAATCATCCTGCCGGATCTCCCTACGGCGCTGGACGGATTCACGCTCGCTCACATCACCGATCCGCACGCCAGCGCCCTGTTGCGCGGTCCGCGAGTACGGGCGATGGTGGACACAGTCATGGCCATGCAGCCGGACCTCATTGTGCTGTCCGGCGACCTGGTGGACGGATCGGTTGAGAGAAGGTGGCGGGACGTGGCCCCGCTTGCGGATCTGACCGCGCCGCATGGCGTGTTTTCCGGTATCGGCAATCATGAATACTATTCGGGGTACAACGACTGGATGGCCCGTTTCGCCGAACTCGGGTTCACCATGCTGGAGAACAGCCATATTGTCATCGAGGTAAACGGCGCTTCCCTGGTCATTGCCGGAACAACGGACCAGGTAGCCGAGCGCTTCGGCCTGCCCGGCCCGGATACTGACGCGGCTCTGGCGGGAAGTCCGGAAAACGCGACGCGCATTCTGCTGGAGCACCGTCCCGGCAACGCCAGAGAAAACGCGGCCAAAGGCGTCCACCTGCAACTTTCCGGGCATACTCACGGCGGGCATTTCCTCGGTTTTGACCGCATTGTGGCCCGGTTTAACAACGGCTTTGTTTCCGGCTTGTATCAACTGGATTCCATGCAACTGTATGTCAGCCATGGAGCGGGACTATGGAGCGGCTTCCCGGTCAGGCTGGGCGTGCCGTCGGAAGTGACGCGCATTGTGCTGAGGGCCGGAGCGCGGTAACACACCCGCCCCGGCCCTTACCCTTCATTTGGCCGTATTACCATTGCCGCCAAGGTCATCGCTGACTTTGACGCTGACTGTTTTCTCATAGCATGAGAAACTGGCTTCAACCAAAGCTTTGTCCGGCGCTTTTGTAAACAGGCTGACGATCGGCACGATAACAAGACCGGCAAGCATGACGAAGGCGCCGGCATTAATGGGCGACTGCAATAGCGCGGGGAATGCGCTTCTGAAAAAGATATTCAGGGTCATCAGTCCCGTGCTGAATATAAAACAGCACCAGACAGAAAGCGCGCTCGCGCGCTTCCAGTATAATCCGTACAGGAACGGCGCCAGAAACGAGCCTGCCAAAGCGCCCCATGAAATGCCCATGAGCTGGGCTATAAAGGTAATTCCGCCCTTATACTGTATAATCGCGATTATTGAGGAAATAAGGACAAATACCACAATCAGCGCGCGGATGGTCAAAAGCAGCTTTTTATCGTCCATGTCCTTGATGATGTGGCCCCTTAAAAAGTCCAGCGCCAGGGTCGATGCCGAGGTCATGACCAGAGAGGCAAGCGTGGATATCGACGCCGCGAACACCAGGAGAATGACAAGGCCGATCATCACGTCGGAAAAGCGCGAAAGGATTGTAGGTATAATGGAGTCATATATGACAACGCCGTTTGCGCCTACTTCAACCAGGTCCGAGTACAAGCGTCCGAAGCTGCCGATGAAGTAGCTGCCGCCCGCTATGATGAGCGCAAAAATCGTCGAGATTATCGCACCCTTGGTAATTTGCTTTTCGGACTGTATGGAGTAAAACCGCGCGACCATCTGCGGCAATCCCCAGGTGCCGAGCGAGGTTAGAATCACAACGTTCAGCAATGCTATCGGATCCGGGCCGAAAAAGGACGTAAACACGCCGGGCACAGAAGCCGCTTCGCCAACATTGACGCGGGCAAGAGAATGTATCGCTTCCGTGAAGCCGCCGTTATCGCTCAAGACCACGGCTATTATCGCGACAATCCCTCCCAGCATAATCATGCCCTGTATGAAGTCATTGACCGCGGTTGCAAAGTATCCTCCGGTGACCACAAAAATCCCGGTCAAAATCGCCATCGCCAGAATGCAAACCGTAAAATCAACGCCGAATGCCATTGAGAACAGTCGCGACAGCCCGTTATACAACGATGCGGTGTAGGGGATGAGAAAGATGAAAACAATGATGGCCGCGCCTATTTTCAAAGCCGTTGACCCATACCGGGACCCGAAAAATTCCGGCATGGTGGCGCTTTTCAAATGATTGGTCATGATGCGGGTGCGCCGCCCGAGGACGAGCCACGGCATTAATGAACCGATAAAGGCGTTGCCGAGGCCGATCCATACGGCTGCCGTGCCGAAGCGCCAGCCGAACTGCCCCGCGAATCCCACAAAAACCACAGCGGAAAAATAGGTCGCCCCGTAAGCGAAAGCGGTCAGCCACGGCCCGACGGAACGCCCGCCCAGAACAAACTCGTTCACGCTGGACGCGCGTTTGCGAAAATATAACCCGATGGAAATCGTGACCGTAAAAAACACCAACAGCAACAGAATCTTGATCAGCATGTGACGCACCTTCTTCCAATGACTGCACGGGTGGGGTGAAAAGCAAGGCTCCCTTGTAATAAAAAAACCGCCGTCCCGGGTGGGCGGCGGTCTGACAAAACTCGTGATATGCTCAGGTTATGGCAGGCGCAACGCAAAGAGCCCGGGTGCCGATATGGAATCCGGGTAGTAATAATACTGCGTGAAAGCCTGCGGCATAAGTTCGTTCCTTGCTGACAACAACATCATGCCCGGGTCATTCCGGGCGCTTTTGTGTGGGTATGCCGTATCCGATGCTTTGTCAAGATAAAACATTGGTAGCAAATGCTCGCCTGCTTGCTGATCAAGTCAGCATGAGATATGAAGAATCCGAGAAAATTTTACCCTGGGAGTTCATATGTCCGCGCCTGATACCAATACTCCGACAGAGCTCATTGTAAATGAAAAAAATATTGAACTTGACGGCGGCGATACCAGTAGTCAAGATCAGGATACCATATCATTTCCGTTTGATACGAGCAAAATCCGCATCGAAGCCAAACCTATGACCATTGACTTGCTGATCGGGCGCATAAAGAACAAGGAAATCGACCTTATGCCTGACTTTCAGCGAGAAGCCGGAATATGGAAAGATAAAGAACAGTCTCGCTTAATCGAATCTCTGCTGCTGCGCATTCCCATACCGGCCTTTTACTTTGACGCGACAGATGACGAAAAATGGCTTGTGGTGGACGGCCTCCAACGGCTGACTGCGCTGAACCGTTTTATTCTGGACAAAGACCTCACACTACAAGACCTTGAATTTCTTGGCGATAAGTATAACAATGCTTCTTACGACAAATTGCCGCGCCCGTTACAGCGCACCATCCTGGAAACGGTATTGACTACCTATCAGATAATGCCGGGAACACCGGCAAAAGTTAAATTCAACGTATTCAAGAGAATTAACACCGGCGGCTTGTCCCTGAGCCCGCAAGAAATTCGGCATGCCTTGAACCAGGGGTCTGTTACCAGGAAGCTTGAGCAACTTGCGGAAAGCGACGAATTCAAAGTTGCCACCGCCGGAGGCGTGTCGCCCAAGCGTATGGATGACCGCGACTGTATAGCCCGCTTTATTGCTTTCAGCCTGACTTCACCTGACGCTTACAAGGATGATTATGATACCTTCATTAATGCCGGCATGGAAAAGGCCAATCTATTGATGCCGAAGCAGTTGGAGGCCATATGCGAAAACTTTTTGCGGGTAATGCGATACATCCCGGATATTTTTGGCAGTGACGCCTTTCGTAAGCGTTACAGAAGAGAAGGCGGGCGTTATCCCGTAAACAAGGCGCTGTTTGAAACCTGGACTGTCAACCTGGGGAGCCTTTCCGAACAGGATATGGAAGTTCTGATATCGCGTAAGGAAACGCTTAAAGACGCCTTCATCGCTCTTATGAATAACCGCGACTTTGAGAATTCCGTCTCTCAGGGTACAGGTTCAGTTGCCCGCGTACAACTGAGGTACGCTGCAATTCAAAAAATAATCAAAGAGACACTCCATGCTTGAGAAAATTTTTCTGCACAATTTCAAATGCCACGTCGAGCAAAGCTTTGATTTTGCGCCCCTCACCGTACTGTCCGGTGTGAACGGCATAGGAAAAAGCAGCCTCATTCAGGCGCTTCTTGCTCTTGAGCAGACGTGCGGCGCGGCCGTTCCGGGGCGTAATTTCATCATCAACGGCTACCTTATCAACTTGGGGCAGCCCAAAGATGTTCTTTCCGAAAACGCCCTGGACGACACCCTTGCCGTAACTCTCATCCATAACTCACAAGAGATGCGCTACCACATGGCTTTGGAGGAGAGCGTATTTTCTTTGACCGATAATACGTCATGGAAGTCTCCCTTTGCAGCCAGGCTTGTATACCTGTGCGCCGAGCGTATCGGCCCAAGGGCGCTGTTCCCTGTACCAACACCGGAGCAACATTCCGCCAACAGGCTTGGTAATATGGGACAGTTTGCCGCCTATGAGATGGAACGGCTGGGCATGAAAAGAGTCTCGTGTGAGGAGCTCATTCTTTCTCAGCAGGACGGCGAGCCTTTGAGCGGCGACCTTCGAACACAAACTGAAGCGTGGCTTGCGCGTGTTTGCCGTCCGGTGCGGGTACATACAGATTTTCAACCCAAGATGGACTTGGTGAATTTGGAGTTTTCATTTTCTGACGATGGTTTTATACGCCAATTCCGCGCCTCCAACGTAGGATTCGGGCTGACGTATGCTCTCCCGATCTTTGTGGCCGTGCTTTCCGCCAGGCCGGGAGACTTTATCATTATTGAAAATCCGGAAGCGCACCTGCATCCCAAAGGACAGGCCGTTATAGGCGAATTTCTCAGTTTGGCGGCCGCTGCGGGTATTCAGATTTTAGTGGAGACGCACAGCGATCACCTGCTCAACGGTATACGTGTAGCGGTGAAGCACGGCAAACTTGCTCCCGAGCAGACCAAAGTGCATTTTTTTACCCTTGGTGATGAGGGCAAGGCTATGGTGATAAGCCCCCGCATTGATGCAAACGGACGTTTTGACGTTTGGCCGGACGATTTTTTCGACGAGTGGGACAAACAACTCGCGGAACTTCTTTAAAAGGGGAAATTGTGGATCAGATCTTTAACGAATTATCCCTTTCAGGCGCCCACTCTGACAAATATCGAGCCCTACAGGCAATGTACGATGTTTGCCAAGCCTCAGTATCTTTAGAAAAGCTGGGATTTTGCCGCAGCGTGAGAACAACGAGGGATTTTGCCACGCGCGAGTTGGCGAAAGGATATACCTACAATGACTGGATTGTGGATAAAGACGCTCGGATCGCATTCAAAGATATGTACTCACTCATGCTTTCCAGGTTTTCTAAAAGCCCTTATGTGGAAAGCCTATGCCAAGAGCATGGCATGACTGAATTTGAAGAGTATCGTTTTGATGAAAGCAACCACTGTTTTGGGTTGGCTCTGGCGCATATTTGGGGAATACCGGCTCTTTCGCTGGCCGGTGATACGCGTTTTGCCGATGACGAAATCTCTTTTTCTCGGAATGTAATGGATGAAGACGCAAACATCGCTAGTCATCCTTGCCGCGTGTTACGTCTCTCGCGTGAGGCGGATATATCGAAGCACGAGGATAAAGTCCGCGCCTGCCTTATGCCGGATATACCCAATGGCGCAGTCTTATTGGAAAAGGCTGCGGTCACTTTCCCTTACTTGGCCTTTTGTGGAGATGCCCCTTGGCAACTTGAAGGCATGGACAGGAACGATATGTATTTTCGGACTATAGTAGGAATTTTACAAGCGCTTAATGAGGCGATGCGTTTAGTCGATAGACCTGAAGCCGAATTCGCGCCGCAGGGGATACATTATATTCCCGGTGAAAGATCCACCACCATGGATATGCCAAAAGCACGCGCCGCACGGACATTTTCATGCCCCGATGGGATAAGACGTGAATTTTGGGAGCATGTGCGAATCAACCGCGCTTTGCGGGTACATCTCTTTTCGGACAGGCCCAATAAAAGAGTATATATTGGTCATGTAGGAGAGCATTTGCCAACAGCCAGATTTTCATAATATTCATTGCTATTTATTGTCGCATCATCTTTCTACAAACAAGGGAAAGAGCAGTATCACGCCAAACTCAGACTCTACCCCCAAGAAAGCACTATACCCGCCATCACCAGATAACGAACCGTCTTGGCCAGGGCCACCAGCAGGACAAAAGACCAGAACGGCTCGCGCAGTAGGCCCGCGGCCAGGGTCAGCGGACCCCCGATAACCGGCGCCCAGCTTAGGAACAGGGACCAGCGTCCGTATTTATGGTACCAGCCTTCAGCCTTGGCCAGACTTTCCCGCTTGACCGGAAACCAGCGCCGGTCAATGAAGTGGTGCACATAGCGTCCCATAAGCCAGTTGACGGCAGAGCCCAGGGTATTGCCGACCGAGGCCACGGCGATTAAAGCCCAGGCGGGCTGTTTCCCGGACAGGAGCAGGCCGGAAAGCACCAGCTCGGACTGCGCGGGCAGGAGCGTGGCAGCGATAAAAGCCGTAAGGAACAAGCCCCAGTAAGTAAGGAGGTCGGCCATCTTGACTCATAGCGGTTTACGTTTGAGATTGTCGCTTGACGGTGGGCAAAGCCCACCTATGCCAATCTCACGGCAAGGATTTGCTCGCAAATCCTTGCAGAGCGGTTTAACATTTTCAATGTTAAACTGCTCTCAGACCCGGTAATGGCAACCCACGTTCCCGGTGTTGCGCAATGCCGCCTGGGTGATCAGGTAGGCGGTCTGACAGCCGTGGAACAGGTCCACAATGGGCCGGGAAAGCGGTGTTGTCCGGTAAAAGGTATGCAAATGGCGGGAAAGATCGCGCAAATCTTCAAAGGCCCTGGCCAGGCGGGAACTGGTGCGCGTAATGCCCACATAGTTCCACATGGTGTTGCGAAGGGCGGCCCAATCCTGGGCAATGAGCGCCGGGTCGTCATTATGCTCGTCCCCGGACGGTTCCCAATCCCGGATTTCAGCATGCAGCCGCCGGGAGGGGTCCAGCCCGGCCCTGACAGCCGCGGCAATGTCTTCGGCCGCCGCCCTGCCCCAAACCACGGCCTCCAACAGTGAGGTACTGGCCAGACGATTCGCCCCGTGCACGCCCGTGCAACTGCATTCCCCCACGGCGTACAGCCGGTTCAGACTGGTACGGCCCTGCCGGTTTACCAGGATGCCGCCGCAGAAATAATGGGCGGCCGGGACCACCGGAATGGGCTCGGTGCGGATATCAATGCCGCGCTCCAGACAGCTTTGCAGCACTGTGGGGAAGCGCTCTTCCAAATCCTGTTTGACCCCGCTGAGATCCAGGAACACGCAGGGTTCGCCGCTGGTCAGGAGCTCATCGACAATGGCTCTGGCGACAATATCGCGCGGGGCGAGATCCCCGCGCGGATCGCGCTTCTGCATGAAATATTCACCTTTGGCGTTGAACAGTCGCGCGCCCTCGCCGCGCAGAGCCTCGGTAATCAGAAAGCGGCGCGGCTCCAGATGAAAAAGCGTGGTCGGGTGAAACTGCATGAACTCCATATTCATCAGGCGCACAAAAGCCCGGCTGGCCATGGCAATGCCCGAACCGGTGGCGGTGGCGGCATTGGTCGTGTGCAGATAGACCTGCCCGGCCCCGCCGGTTGCCAGCACGGTCACATCGGCCAACATGGTGCCCACCTGTCCGGTTCTCTCATTGAGCACATAGGCGCCGCAGCACTGGTCCTCAAGCTGGTAACGGTAATTCATGCCCCGGCTGTGGTGGTGCGAGGTCAGAAGGTCAACAGCCGTGTAGCCTTCGAGATAATTGACGGCCGGATGCTGCCGGACCGCGCGGAACAGGTATTCCATGATCGTGAATCCGGTATGGTCCGCACAGTGCAGAATCCGGTTGGTCGAATGCCCACCTTCGCGGGTAAGAGCCCACGCGCTTTTTTCCGCCGTTGTTGCGTGCCGATCAAAAGGCACACCGACCCGGTCTATCAGCAGATCTTCCACGGCCCCCGGACCTTCGTCGGCCAGAAAGTTCACAGCGTCCGGAAGATTCAGGCAATGCCCGGCCGTGAAAATGTCCTCGGCCAGACTTTCAGCGTCGTTTCCCTGTTCGGCCTTATAAATGATACCGCCTTGGGCCAGCCAGGAATTGGCGTTATGGGGATTGTCCGTGGCTGAGAGCAACGTGACCTGAATACCCATATCCGCCAGGCGCAGCGCCGTGATGCATCCGGCAAGACCCGCGCCTATGACCAGGACAGTGGAAGAGGTTCTTGGCATTTATTTACAGACCTCAAGCATGCGCTCCAAAGCCGCTCTGGCCGGAGCCTTGAGATCTTCGGGCACACGGACCAGAAATGGAGAGTCCTGCCCCGTTTCCCGGCTGTTTTGCAGAGCGTCAAGCGCCGCGGCCAGGCGCTCCTCTGTTGTCTGAGCCATGTGCGGACAGGTACTTTCTGTGAGAGGCAAAATACTGATACGCCCTTTGTGCTGCTCGGCAAGCCGCCGCACCAGATTGATTTCCGTGCCGATGACCAGGGTTTCGCCATCCGGCAGTTCCGCGGCATAGCGAATCAGATAGGATGTTGATCCCGCGCCGTCGCAGGCCCGGACCACCTCTGGCGTGCACTCCGGGTGCACCACGATTTTAGCTTCAGGATGCGCCTTGCGCATGGCCTGGACCTGGGCCACGGTAAAATGCGTGTGGATGGAACAAAATCCGGGCCAGAGCAGGAGCCTGGCCTTGTCCGCCTTGGCCGTGTCAACGGCTTCGCCCTTGCGCCGGATATCCACCTGATGCCGCTCCGACTCCGGGATGCCAAGCACATCCGCTGTGTTCATGCCAAGGTTCTCATCCGGCAGAAACAGCACCGCGTCGCCCTCGTTCAGAGCCCACTCCAGCATGGTCCGGGCATTGGCCGAAGTACAGACCGAACCATCAAAGCGCCCGACCACGGCTTTTACGGCCAGAGTGGAATTCACATAGGTCAGGGGGATGACCTTGCGCCCGCCGCGCATGAGCGTGCGCAGCACCCCCTCCACATAATCCGGGGGCGACATCAGGGCCATGCTGCACTCGGCGGACGGCTCGGGCAGGTGCACCTGCTGCCCTTCCCTGGCCAGCAAGGCCGCGGATTCAGCCATAAAATACACCCCGCAAAACATGATGTACTCGGAATGTACGTTCGCGACCTTGCGGGCCAGTTCCAGGGAGTCGCCCCGGATATCCACGTGGCGGATGACCTCTTCGGCCTGGTAATGGTGCCCGACAACGGTCAGGGCGGAACCCAGGTTCTTGCGCTGTTGCTCAATGCTCTGGAAAAGGGATACTGTCGTCATGAGGCCTACACTGTCCTGTATTGTAATTTTACTCAGCTATTCCATGCCAGCCAGGGCTGTGCTGACAAATACGCATGCTGAAATCCGCCGCAGGCGCGGAATGAGTCAACCTGCCCACGGAAATGAAGTCGGCCTTGCGTTCTCCGCCCACACGGGCCAGTTCGGCCAGAGAGTCCAGGGTCACGCCGCCGCTGATTTCCACTTCAATGCAACGGGGAATGATGTCCAATGCTTCTTGCATCATCTCCGGCTTCATATTGTCAAGCATGATACGCGACACTTGCGCTGAAACCGCTTCCCGAACGTCGCCCGGCGTGCGGCATTCCACCTCGATGGGAATCTTGTCGCCATAAGCCGCGCGCAGCCGCTCCACGGCGGGAATAATGCCCCCGGCCGCGTCAATATGGTTGTCCTTGAGCATGAGCAGTTCACTCAGATCCTTGCGGTGGTTGTGCCCTCCGCCGACCAGTACCGCGTATTTCTCCGGATAGCGCAGGCCGGGCAGGGTTTTGCGCGTATCCAGCAGGCGCACGCCCGTGCCTTCCAGAGCCTGCACATGGCGGGCAACCAGGTTGGCTATGCCTGAAAGGTGGCAGATGAAATTAAGGATAACCCGCTCGGCGCGTAAGATAACCCTTGCGCTGCCCTGAATTTCCGCAACCATGCTTCCCATGCTGAGGCGCGCCCCTTCCTCGGCCAGGGGAGCCCACGTCCATTGGCCGTGTTCCAGAGCGGCGGTTTCCTCCAGCACAAGAGGCACAAGGGGCAGCCCGGCCAGTAAGCTATCTTCCTTGGCCACAATGACGGCGGTCAGGCGCGCGCCTTCCGGGAACACGGCGTTGGTGGTCAAATCAGGGCCGTCCTCCATGAGCGCATCCCTGATAGCGCGCACCAGATGGCGGCGCGCAACGCCGGAAAAAAAATTATCAAAAACAGCCCCGTGCATGGATTGTATCTCCAGCCCTGAAGTGATAGAGGTTTCGCGATGCCGGACCACGTTCCGGCCTTTCATTGTTCCTGATACATGAATCCGGTACAGCCTAAAAGCCGCTCCCGGTTTCGTCAAGTCGCCTCGCGGCCGGATGAAGCATCACTCCAAACTGAGGCGCTAACCGCCGGATCTTGTTTCCTTTGTTTCGCTCCGGGAGGACCGCCATGAGTAAAAAAGATATCTCTCCTACCCCCTCCCTTGAATCCCGCCACAGTGCTGACAACGCCGAAGATGCCGCTCTTGCGCAGGAAAACAGCGCAGGCGAACAGCAAACTCTGGAAGAACGCCTGCGCAACTGTGGTGAGGAGTTTCTGGCCACGGAATTCAGCCATCCGGCTGACGTGGCCGAACACCTGGAAAATCTGACCCTGGAGGAACAGGTCTGTATTGTTACGGCCCTGCCTCCTGATGAAGCGGCCGAAGCCCTGGCCGAACTTGACGAACACACCCGGGTCGAACTCCTGGAAAACCTGGACCCGGATACCGCTGCGGAAATCGTCGGCGAAATGTCTTTTGACGACGCCGCGGACGTTCTGGAAGAACTGGATGAAGATCACAGCGTAGTCCTCCTGTCCAAACTGGAATCCGAAGATGCGGAGGAAATCCGCAACCTCATGGCCTTTGACCCGGAAACCGCGGGCGGGGTCATGAACACGGAAATTATCATTCTGTCCCAAGATATTACAGCGGACGAGGCCATTCACCAGATTCGCAGTGAAATAAGAGACAAGGAAATTCCTTACTACGCCTATATTGTCAGCGATGACGATATCCTGGTGGGCGTGCTTTCCCTGCGCGATCTGCTGGTCAGTCCGCCGGGCACGCCGCTCAAGGACGAACTCGCGGATCAGGAACTGATCACGGTCACCTATGACACGGAACGTGAGGAAGTGGCCAGGGTCATCGGCCGCTATAACCTGGTGGCCCTGCCCGTGGTCGACTACGAAGGCCGCCTGCTGGGCGTTATTTCCCACGACGACGTCATCGACATCATGCAGGACCTGGCCAGCGAAGACATGCTGGGCATGGTGGGCGCGGGCCAGGACGAAACCGCGGACACGCCGTGGCTTGAGTCGATCAAAATGCGCCTGCCCTGGCTTTTGGTGAACATGGTCAACTCGGCCCTTGCGGCCGGGGTGGTCTATCTTTTTGACGGCAGTATCGCCCAGATGGCCATTCTGGCCGTGTTTATGCCCATGGTCGCCAACCAGGCCGGAAACACCGGACAGCAAGCCCTGGCCGTGATTATCCGGCAGTTGGCCACGGAAAAATTTTCCCGCCGCAAAGCCTGGAGCGCGGTTCTGCGTGAGGGGAAAATATCCATAGCCAACGGCCTGATCCTCGGAGTCATAGTCTGGGCGGCCGTGTTCCTGTTCACCCGTTCTCCGGCCCTGACCTCGGTCATGGTTGTGGCTCTGATGCTGAACATGGTGCTCGGCGCGGTGGCCGGGGCTTCCATTCCGCTTCTGCTCAAAGAACTCGGGCGTGACCCGGCCCAGGCCTCCAGCATCTTCCTCACTGCCATTACCGACAGCGCGGGCTTTTTTCTGTTCCTGGGCCTAGCCACGCTGGTACTATTATAGGGGTGGTTGCCCCTGGACCCCTTTATTCTTCGTAGTGCCTCAGTTTGCCGTCAGACGAGGAAGGCGCAGCTTTGGGCGATGGGGCTGGACTCTTCTGGTCCTGCCCCGGAGCACAAAGCAAGCCTGACGATGTATCACGGCAAACTCAGGCACTACCTCACTCTTCGTCAATCCAGCGCAACGCCTTGGTAACCGCCTTTTTCCACCCTTTATAGCGCGCGATCTGCTTTTCCTTGTCCGGCGAGGGTTCGAAGACGTGCTCCACACGCAGGTAGTCGGCCACCTCATCCAGACTTTTCCAGAAGCCCACGGCCAGACCGGCCAGAAAGGCCGCGCCAAGGGCGGTGACTTCCAGCACGGCCGGACGCTCCACCTTCACGCCCAGAATATCCGCCTGGAACTGCATCAGGAAATTGTTGGCCGAAGCTCCGCCGTCCACACGCAGAGCCTGCAGGTGGATGCCGGAATCAGACTGCATGGCCTCCAGCACATCCTTGGTCTGGTAAGCGATGGATTCCAGAGTGGCCCGGATGATGTGCTTTGCGCTGCTGCCTCGAGTAAGGCCGACTATCGCGCCGCGCGCGTAAGGATCCCAGTAGGGAGCGCCCAGCCCGGTAAAAGCCGGGATCACATACACGCCGTTGGAGGTCTCGGCTTTGCCCGCAAAGTATTCCGAGTCCGAGGCGTCAGCCACGATTTTCAGTTCGTCCCGCAGCCATTGAATGGCCGATCCGGCGACAAAAATGGAACCTTCCAAAGCGTAGGCAACGCCGCCGTCAGGACCGCAAGCCAAGGTGGTGATCAAGCCGTTTTGGGAACTTACCGCCTTATTTCCGGTGTTCATAAGCATGAAGCATCCGGTACCGTATGTATTTTTGGCCATGCCGTCGCGCACGCAAAGCTGGCCGAACAGCGCGGCCTGCTGATCCCCGGCCATTCCGGCAATGGGAATCCGCGTTCCGCCCCTGCCGCCGATGTTGGTCTGTCCATAGACGGCTGAGGAAGATTTGACCTCGGGCAGCATGGTCCGCGGGATGCCCAGAACCGAGAGCAGTTTTTCATCCCATTGCAGCGTTTTGATATTGAACAGCATGGTGCGCGAGGCATTGGTGTAGTCAGTGACATGCACGCGGCCCTGCGTCATGTGCCAGACAAGCCAGGTATCAATAGTGCCGAACACCAACTCTCCCTTTTCCGCCCTGGCGCGCGCGCCTTCCACGTTATCCAGGATCCACTTGATTTTGGTGCCGGAAAAATAGGGATCGATCAAAAGGCCGGTATTTTCACGCACGTACTCGTTCAGACCCGGCTGCTTTTTCAACGCCTCGCAGATAGCCGCCGTGCGGCGGCATTGCCAGACAATGGCGTTATACACCGGCTTGCCGGTTTCCCGTTCCCAAACCACCGTGGTTTCACGCTGGTTAGTGATACCGATGGCCGCGACCTGTTCCGAGGTAAGGCCCGCAAGAGCCAGGGCCTCGGTCAGCGTTGAGCTCTGCGTCGCCCAGATCTGCATGGGGTCATGCTCCACCCAGCCCGGCTGAGGGAAAATCTGGGGGAAATCACGCTGGGCCACGGCCACGACTTTTGCTTCATGATCCAATATCACAGTACGGGAACTGGTCGTGCCCTGATCCAGGGCGACAATATACTTCTCACTCATATAATTGACTCCTTGGCGTTATGACGCAATGTCCGTCAGTCTATCTTACAGGCCAGGCTTCTGCCGATCAGGTTCTTATACAGCCAGGCCCCCAGCAAGGCGCCGAACACGGGCATGATAAGCGGCACCAGGAAATAGGGGATGGTAATATTTTTGCTCAAGGAATAACCGGTCATGACATCGCTTCCCCAACCCGCCAGATAGGCGAAAACACGCGGCCCGAAATCGCGGGCCGCATTCATGGCAAAGCCGGTCAGCGGACCGAAGGACGCGCCGATAACCGCCACCAGCAGACCGATCAGCAGCGGAGCCATCGGACCCTTGGGCACACCGTTACCGTCGTCAGTCAGGGCCATGATCAAGGCCATGAGCAGGGCTGTAATGGCCATTTCCGTTAATCCGGCCTGGAGCATGGAGATACCGGGATTGGGGAAGGTACAGAAGGCTCCGGCCAGAGCCACCCGCTTGGCCGCGTCTCCGGCGGCGGCGGTCAGGGCCGCGTCAAAAAGGTTCTGGTACAGAAAATAGGCCAGGGCTGCGGCACAAAATGCGCCAAAGGTCTGGGCCAGAATAAAGGGGATAATCTTGCGCTTGGGGAAACAGGCGAAAACAGCCAAGGCAATGGTCACGGAAGGATTCAGATGCGCTCCTGACACGCCCGCCGACAAATACACGCCCATGCTTACGGCAACACCCCAGACAATAGCAATTTCCCATTGTCCGAAGCTGGCTCCGGCCACCTTGAGCCCGGCCACGCAGCCGATACCTAAAAACAAAAAGACAAAAGTGCCGAAAAACTCCGCCAAGTATTCATGGCTGTCCTTTTTCCCATTTCCACTCATGACTGGCCTCCTCCTTTCGCAACGCCGACAGGTACAGAGCACGGCGGTTATTATTGATAATGCCATAACCTAGCGCATACCTGCTATTTTTTGCAAGCCTTCAAGGACCTGTTTTCAAACTATTCGCTTTTTTTAAAGCGAAATTGCTCTAAAAATCGCGCAAGATATTTGCACAACCCTAAATATAGCATAACATATATTTTCCGTGTCGGCATTTTGCTGTCCGGCGCGCTGCCGCGCCGGTCCCGGCGGCATGGTATGGCTTACTTTGGAGGATTTCATGTGCAAATATCTATTGATCGCGCTCACGGTCTGTCTGCTACTGTGCGGGCCCGCCGGAGCCGAAGATATAACCGTAAAGCGGGTGGATACCTCGGACTGGCCTACTGTCCGGGTCATTGTCGAAGCCTTGGGAAGAGAACAGACCAAGGGTTTCATGATGACCCTGCCCGCTCCCGGAACTGCCGGAGGCGCCAATATCGCCGCCTCCGGGGTCACGGAGTTGTCCGAAAGCCCCAGGCCCGCAAGCATTGTCGTGGCCTTGGATACCAGCAGGAGTTTAAGCCCCGCCCATCTCAAGATGATCAAAGACAGCCTGGCCCGCTATGTGGACGAACTGGACAAGGACGAGCAGGTGGCGCTGCTGGCCTTTAACGATTCCGTGGAACTGGCCTCCGGCTTCACTTCAGACAGGGAAACCTTCAAACAGGCCCTGGCCCGGCTGCGGGTTGCCGGAGAGTCCACGGAACTCTACCGGGCCATGTTGTCCGGCTTGGAGCTCATGAAGTACATTCCCGGACGGCGGGCCTTGTTGGTTATCACGGACGGCAAAGACGAAGGTGGAAGCGTTTCGCGGGAAGAAATCCTGCACATGGCCGAGGCCAATGATATCCGTATCCTGGCCATAGGCCTGGCTACCTTGGCGGGCAATGAGCCGCAACAGTATCCGGCCGCCCTCAAGGAACTGGCCGAGGCCAGTGGAGGCGATTTCCGTTTCGCGGCTTCAGCCGAGGCTCTACAGGAAGCTTCTTACGAACTGCTGAGAGGGGAGCGGGACAGCATGACCCGAATGTATGAAGCTGTGTTCGGAATTCCCGAAGATATCCGGCCCAGTTCCGGGCAGACCCTTGATGCCGTTTTGAGCCGGATATACCGGAACACGACGCAGACGGCCGGATTGGAACTAAAAGTTCCGGCCACTATAGGTCAGGCCGCGGCCTCGCTGGCCGGGCCTCCCATTCACGAAAAAAACAAGCCCACCCCGCCGCCGGGCGTGAAAACCCTACAGGTTACTCTGTCCGACTATCTGGCCATGGCCGATACCGAAGGCCTGGCTGCGGGAAACGGTCCTGAGCGCGTTTCGCTCTCCAACCATGAGGCGCGGCCGGGAGCGCCAGCCGCCAATGAAACAACGCCCCCTGAACACAACACCAAGGAATCCGCCCGTCCGGAGCCCGGCGGCAGTACGAACCTGCTTTGGGGAACGCTCCTTCTGGCCCTGTTCATCGGACTGTTATTGGGAGTACGGCTGCGGTTCCCGGGGGCCATTTCCAAATAAGAGATTTTGCTCCAAGAGCAAGGAACCCGGCCCTTTTTGCGGAGGAAGTGTACTCTTATGGTACTCGACCGGAGCAAAAAGGGCCGGGTGACGCAGCTAGTTGGACAAAAGAATTATTTGGAAATGGCCCCCGGATCCTATCTCCAGGCTTCGGCAAAGGCAGCCCGGAACTCGGCCTCATTAAGAGGAGCAAAGCCGTTCGCCTTGGGCCGGAAAAGATACATTTGCTGTGTGGCAACCCCTGTGTTCCAACGAATCGGGGCAATGCTCCAGCTCATGTTCACGGCCTGTAGGGCGGCATTTACACTGTCCGGGGTCCAGCCGTCGCGCACTCCAAGCCCGGCCGAAAGCCGGGCAAAATCGTAGCCAATCCCGGCCCAGTAATCCGCCGTGCCCGCGCCTGCTCCCGCCAGGCCGGACTGGAGCCTCTGACCGGCCGGAGAGGGCTGGGCCGCATTCCAGGAGCCTGGGAATACCGCCAGATTATAATATTGCATGCTGACAAAGCTATTGCCGGACAGCCCTTGCTCCCAAAGAGACGTGCCGAGCAGGACCTGGCGGGTTTCATTATAATAGAAAAAGTTGGGCACGATCTGATCCATATTTTTCCAACTGTCGGGCAGAAAAATCGCCTGGAAAGCGCGGCCGGACTTGTTCTGACCGAGCAGGTCGCTGGCGGACCGCATCCAGTTGTTTTGATCGCCCGGCTGGTAGGATTGCAAAACCACATTGCCCGCGCCCGAGGCCCGGGCGCGCTCGTCAAACAGCGTGGCCATGCGCCGCCCGAAGTTTTCTTCCGGATAAAAAACCGCGTAGCCCTTGATGCCCAGACTCGAGGTAAAAGCCAGCAGGGTGTCGATCTGATCCTGCGCGCCGGAAAAAAAGCGCCAGGCCGTGCGGCCCTCGTCGCCCGCTTCCAGAGCGGGAAGGAAGGCGAACAGAGCCCGGCGCGAGGTCAACCCACGGGACTTGGCTTGAGCATAATCGTCCCGGCGCAGGGGACCGCCGACAACAGCCGCGTTTTTGGGCAGGGCATCGACTTGAGCCACCCAGTCCGGCTGGTTCGTATCAATGACGAGCAAAGAAACCTGGTTGCCGCTTGCGGAAAGTTCATCGCAGGCCACACGGGCTCCGGCCACGATTTTTCCGGCAACAGAGGCGTGTTGCCCGGAAAGCGGCAGGGCCAGCACCACAGGCTGGCCGGGAACCGGCCCCGTGGGCGCGGGCGCGGCAGCGCCGCCCTGGATAACAATGTCGGACTCGCTGGGCGGCCCCTGCAACAAAGAGGGGTCGGCAAGCGAAATTTGCCCGGAAAGCTGTTGCAAGGCCGCCTGTGCCGCCTCCCTGGTCTGGGGGCTGTTACTTTCGCGGCGCAAATTGTCGATCAGGATAACACTATACGGGAAGGTTCCCCGATTGCTTTCAGTGATCGCCGAAGCCGCAAGGGCCGAAGTCGCGGCAGGCGCAAAAGAGAGTTCCAGAGCCAGCCGCCGTTCCAGCGTGGCCTTATCCTGAGAGCCCGCGGCCGAAACATAGATATTTTCCAACGCGACCATGCTCTGGCCCAGATCGCCGTCCCGCCACTGCCGCACGGCCAGAACCACCCCGGCCATGCTGCGAACCTGAGCCGAGCGCGAGGCATCCTGGTAAACAGCATTGGCCCTGGTTCTGGCGTCATGCGAGGAGAGTACGCGCATGGCCCTGGCCCAGGCGTCCTGCCACTCCCTGGTGTTGTCCGTGCCGGGAGCAAGGGTGTTCCACTGGTCAAGGGCGGTCAAAGCCACACTGGGATGCTTATTCCGCAAGGCGGCGGCGGCAAGAATCCGGTTCGCTTCCACACTCTGTTCACGGGTCAGGGACTTGTCGGATGACAAGCGCAGAGCCACGGTTTCAGCCCGCGCGTAGTTGCCGCCGCTATAGGCTTGCCTTGCTTCATCCAAAGGACTTGCCGTCACAACCGGCGGCAGATCGCTCTCGGCCAGCCGTTTTTTGTCAAGACAGCCGGAAATGACAAGAGGCAGCAAAAGCAGGCCACAGAGGGCCAAGCGCAGGGCGCGGGACTGAAAAGCGGAGATATGTTGCTGTTTTTTCATGGTATGGTGGAGGTAAAATGTGGGCTGCGGGCCGCAGGCGCGGTAACAGACAGTCGGTATCGGTTTCCGGGTACGTTAGCCCGCTTTGGCCTGTAATGCAACGGCCTTCTGAAACGTCACGCCTGCCTCTGCCGTAACGCTCCGCGCGGAAGAAGGGCGAAGGCAGGTGGAAGGGACTTTACTCCCGGATGGTATTCCCGCCCTTTTGGGAATACTTAAGGAGAGCGGGCGTATGGAAAACCCCATCGTTGAAGTAATATGCTGATTTAACCAAAGATAGCCAAGGCAAAGGTCATTACCTTGCCTGTGGTCGGGTGTTCGTATACGATGCTTACTAATCCAAGATTTATTGTAGACGGCCAACAAAGATTAGGCATCTCTCTGATAGTCACTATGTAACAAAAAGGATTACCATATGGACCTGCCAGTTGAAAATAAACTTAAGCTCATGAAAGAGCAGCACAAATTTACTATGATAGAAAAGACAAACGAATTCTCCATGGCCTACGCAAAGTTGAGCTTAAATGCCTGCCTTTTGTTAAATGGCGCAGCTGCCACCGCTTTACTCTCGACAAAAGACGTTAAACTTTATTGGGCAGCCGCGATATTAGGGCTTGGTGCTTTGGCTGGTGTATTAGCTCTTGGCGTTGCCTACTGGTATACAATGGCCTTGCTGGAGTCATGGCGGCATACCTCTGAAGAGCCAGATAAGCCATATATACCTGTGTTCTGGCCTTGCAAAGGAAGAATACTTATTACCTACGAGCAGCTTGAAAAGTACAGATGGGTACCAATAGCTTTTTTTATTGTATCTCTGTTTCTTTTTCTCATTGGCCTTGGAGTGGCAGTAAGATACGTTTAGCCATCAGGTGATTAAGCGTAGTCGCTGAGCAAAGCAATTTAGACAACGTTCAAGTCCTATGCAAAGCTTATCACAGCAAAACTATTCAGTATGAACTTAGAATCACCGCCAGAAGATGAATATAAAGAGTCTGGTGTCTAAATAATTCCTTTTGTGTATAGTATGGTATCGCTAAGGATTCTTTTTGAGCCTGATTGGTGCCTTTGTGGCAAGGAGTAACCGAATGAATGTACAAATCGAAAAAACGATACATGATATTAACCTTTCCATGTCCATGGAAAACATGCCGCTTACAGACCAGGATAAAAACCGTCTTCGCGATTGCCTGACAGGCAAGGCCAATATACATGAAGTATTGCGCCAAACCATCAAACGTCACACACGGGCGAACGATGGCAACGCAAAATTATGAATATTCCCATGATGGGCAGGATAGTTATTGCTACCCAGGCACTTCCGTCTTTCGGAACAAACAAGGCATCCGCGATTCTGAAGCCCTGCTTTTGGCGGAACGCGAAATCACCAGTCTCAAACTCCTTATGCTTCGAGTAAAGCCCTCGCGGGGGCACTATGGCTTTCCCCATCTTTGTGCCATCCATAGGTTTATTTTTGGTGACATATATGATTGGGCCGGTTCCATCCGGCGTGGAGAATTTATGGCAAAAGGCGCTTCCATCTTCTGCCTTGGGCGGCACATTCCGGAAAATGCCAAGAGAATTTTTTCCGCCTTGGCAGAAGAAAACAAATTACGCGGCTTGGACAAGGAAAAATTCGTTCAACGTTTAACTCGCTATATGGGCGAGGTAAATGCCCTGCACCCTTTCCGTGATGGAAATGGTCGTGCTGCGCGAGAATATTTCAGGCAGCTATCAAAAAGCGCCGGGTATGATCTTGATTTTGGCGGTATAACTGCGAATGAACTACTTGCCGCTGATATCGCCGCCTTTAAAGGCGATGATGCGCCGCTTGCGGCGATACTGGAAAAGTCTGTAACGAAGATGTTATAGTTTCAAGATTATAATACCCTGTCGTATGGAACATTTGAGCTTGACGCTCAACTGTTCCACCCGCGTGAGGTACGCATGTCCATTCTGTTGACTCTACTTTCCCTGGCCGCTCTCGTTTTTCTGGTCATAGGCTGTTGCGGCAGCGCTCTCTACTGGTATGAAACCATGAACAGCCCGGAAGAGCGTATTCCCGCGCCAAAGCCGGGCTTTTTTTCCTGCCTGTCCCACTATTGCGCCACCCTGACCAGTTACGCCTTATGTGTCGCTTTGGCCGTTGTCGGCCTTTTCCTGCACCGCAAACCCGCGTTGAAAGACGGACCGGCCGGTTCCGGCGCGGACGCGTTTCCTCCGCTCATCTTGATCCACGGCATCTACAACAACGCCGGGGCCTGGCTGTATATGGCCAGAGCCCTGGACAAAGCCGGATACAATGTCAGCACCTATGCCTATTTCAGCTTTTTCGTATCCTTGGACAGGATCCTGCATGGCCTGGACGAGCATGTGGCCACGGTGCAACGGCTGACCGGCCAAAAACCGGTTCTGATCGGTCACAGCATGGGGGGGCTGTTATCTCGAAAGTGGCTGGCGGAATATAACGGGAGCGATCGCGTGCGCGGCATCATCACCCTCGCTACGCCGCACGCGGGGAGCAAAATGGCTGTGTTCGGCCCTGGCGCGTTGGTCCGGAGCATCCGGCCGAATGGTTCGCTGGTGGCTTTTCTGCGCGATCTCCCGCCGATCTCCAATCTGCCCTGTACCAGTCTGGTCAGCCCGGAGGATGAAGCCGTGCTTCCATCTTCCTCCCTTATCCCGCCACAAGGCTGGAACATGCGCCTGACCCCGCCCCTGCCCCACTTTGCCATGCTTTTCAGCCCGCGCACGGCTGCCATGCTGCTGGAAGAACTACGGACCATCCGGATCGGGGGCTGATGCCCTAGTCCACCAAGCCCGGCAACCACAACACCATATCCGGAAAAGCCAGCATCACGGCGATGCAAAGTAAAAAGGCCGGAATAAAGAGCAGCGTGCCCCTGAACACATCACCCAGGGGAGTCTTGCCCATGGAAGCCACCACATAGGCCGAGGCTCCGACAGGCGGCGTGATCGCCCCCAAGGTGGTGACCACCAGCAGGAGCAGGGAAAACCAGAGCGGATCATACCCCATGCCTTGCACCAGAGGGAAGAAGATGGGCAGGGTGATCAGAAGCAAGGCCAAGGCGTCCATGATCATGCCGCCGACAATATAGACCAGCAAAATAAGCAGGAGCAGGGTAAAGGGAGCAATGGCCGCACCCTGCACCCATTCGGCCACCATGAACGGCGTTCTGCTTACGGACAGGAATTTGCCGTAGCATCCGGCCCCGGCCAGAAGCAGAAAAATCATGGCGGAAACGTTCAAGGTTTCCATAACAGCACGGGCCAGTGTTTTACCATTCAGCCCTCCGCGGGCAAAGGCGAACAACAGGGCCAAGGCCGAACCCGCTCCTCCGGCTTCGGTGGGCGTGAATATTCCCGAAAAAAGCCCGCCCACCACCAGGCCGAACAGCAGCACAGCCTCCAAGAGGCCCGGCAACCCGGCCATGCGCTCGCGCCAGGTCGCTTTTATCCCGGCCGGTCCCCAATCAGGCCTTACTCTAGCCAGCCAGGCAATGGTCAACAAAAAAAGGGCCAGCAGCAGCAGCCCCGGCAGCACCCCGCCCATAAAAAGTTTTTTAATCGAAAGCCCGGTCTGGATGCCCAGCACAATGGCCACCACACTGGGAGGAATGACCGCGCCCAGCGTGGTCCCGGCCGCGATCACCCCGGAAGCGAACGCGGACTGGTAGCCGTAACGCCGCATCTCGGGCAGGGAAACCACAGACATGGTTGCCGCAGTCGCGGTATTGGAGCCGCAGATGGTCGCGAACGCACCGCAAGCCGCCACAGTGGCAGCGGCAATTCCGCCGCGCCTGTGCCCTATCCAGGCGGCAATCCCTTGGTACAGACGCGAACTCAAGCCGGAGTGGAAACAAATTTGCCCCATGAACACGAACAACGGGACCACTGTCAGACCCGCGTTGGAAAAGGTCCCCCAAAATTCATTGCCGAGCATGGAAACGGCATTGGCCGGACCGTCCAGTAAGGCATATCCGGCAACACCGAGCAAGGTCAGAAGCATGCCTATGGGCATGCGCAGATAACAAATGGCGGCCATGAGCAAAAAAACACTGGCCAACACCAGAACAGCCGCGCTCATCAGGCTTCCCTCCCCTGCGCTCCACCGGAAGAGTCAGCGGGAAGAAAGAGCGCGCACAGTGTTTCATGAATAAAAATAATGCTCTGTAAAAACAGGCCGGAGGCCAAGCCCAGGGCCATGAAAGCATAGGAAAAATCAAACCCGTCAATGTATTCGCCCATGTCGTGCGCATACGCTGCCACGCCCAGAATTTCGTTTCCGGCCGCGCCCAGCAGAAAGGCGCAGAACAGGCCGCACAAAATCCGCTGTATCTGCCGGGCCAGACGAGGCAGGGCCGATACCCACAGTCCGGCGGCGATATGGCTCCCCGCCAGTTGGGCGGCAGGCATGCACAAGCCCACGGCCAAGGCGCAGAGATAGCCGGAAAGCTCCAGAGCGCCCCGGATGCCGCCATCCAGAGGCCGTAAAATAATATTGGCGCAGATAACACCCAGCATCACCAGGAATATGCAGCCTCCTGCCCCGGCCAAGGCCAGCGAGGCCAGGCGCAACACCCGTCCGCTCCGTTCGAGAAAAAATTTCATGGTTATATCCTGTTGCTACTCAGTGACCGGTTTGCCACTATACTCCGCTTTGGCTGCCAGCACTTCCCGCAGCAACACTTCAGCATCCACGCCCTTGCCTGTCGAACGTTTTTTCCAGGCCTCCAGCACCGGCGCGGCCTTTTCACGCAGGGCGGCTTTTTGCCCGTCATCCAGGCGGAGCAGGGAATAGCCGTAGGTTTCCTCGGACCAGCGCACGGCTTCCCGCCCGTGCTCGTCCACATAGCGGCCGGTCCAGACGGAATGTTCCTCGGCCAGTTCCGTAATGGCGTCCTGCACGTCCTTGGGCAGGGCATCCCATTTTTTACGGCTCATGAAAAACATAAACGGATATACCGGGCCGTCCACAACCATGCCGTAGCGGCAACTCGCGGCGAAGTTATAGTCCTTGAGCACGTCAAAGGAAGAAAATACCCCCTGTACCACGCCTTTTTGCAAGGCTTCGGGAGTATCGCTCTGGGGCATGGACACCGGGGAAGCGCCCAAGGCTTCGGCAACGTCGGAAAGTACGCCGGAAGCGCGCAGCACGAGACCTTGCAGAGATTCCGGTCCCTTCAACGGCCTGGTGCTCATTATTTGGGAAGGCGCGCTGGAAAACAGGGCAATGACCTTGATTTTGGACAGTTCGTCAGGCTCGTGCCGCCCCAGTAGCTGCCACATGACCCTGCCCGCTTCTTCGGCCGAGGCAAAGCCCAAGGGCAGCTCAAACACGCTCAAAAAAGGATACGCGCCCGGATGGTAGGCCACACTGATGCAGCCGATGTCCGCCTGACCCTGGATCACCCCGCGCACCATATTTTTCGCCTCCAGCAGGGTGCCGCCGGGAAAGGTTTCCACAATCACCGAACCGTTGCCGCGTTTGCGCACCTCCTCGGCCCAACGCTCCATGGACACGCAGGGAAAGGTGGCGGCGGCGGGAAAATTGGCGAAACGCAGCCGCGTTTCCACCGCCCCGGCATCGCCCGCGGGCAAGAAAAGCAGACTACAGTAAAGCAACAAAAAGGCTGAATACAACGCCGTCTGTCGGGCAGCGAAAACACGCTGCAAGCTGGATTCGAGCATGGCCTACTCCTGGTTGCCGGATTTCCGGCGGGAAGAATAAAAAAAACCGCCGGAAATACCGGCGGCTGTGGGTGTTGGAAAAATTCCGCGTATTACCAACCAGATGCCCCGGCATGCACAGACCAAGAACGCCACCACTGGGAGGCGAAGCTGGAACCAAAAAAATCATGACGGGCAATATATTGCATAACGGAAGAGACCATAAAAAAAAGAACTCTTCCTGTCAAGGCCGGGATTTTCTGGGCATTGCTCAAACTGGAGCACTCCCGAAACAGTACGCCAGAGTGACAGCTTTTGCCTGCCACCACAGTGCGTTTCATATTTCACCAAGCCAAGGAATGCAAAAACAGCATCTTGACTTTTTTCGCTTAAAAGCTACTATCGATTCATGAACATCGTTCACTACATGACTGAAGACGGTACGGACTTGTACCAGGGATGGGTGGACGCCCTGCGAGATGCTCGCGCCCGGATTGCCGTTCTGCGGCGGGTTGACCGGGCGGCCCTAGGCAACTTCGGCGACCACAAGGCTTGCCGTGACGGAGTGTCGGAAATGCGCATTGATTGCGGGCCAGGGTATCGGGTGTATTATTTCCAGCATGGGCAAACGCTAGTTGTGCTTCTGTGCGGTGGTGACAAACGCACGCAGGATGCGGACATCAGTAAGGCAGTCGCCTATAGGGCCGATTTCCTGCACCGGATGAAAGGCAAGGAGGAATGATAATGAACAAGCCATATGTTTCGCATGAAGAAGCCACCATTGAGAGCTTCAAACAAGACCCGGACTATGCCGCCGAATATCTGAACGCCGTGCTTGAAGATGGCGACCAGGAAGAGCTTATGCTCGCCCTGCGCCGTATTGCTTCCGCTTACGGCATGAAAGATGTGGCGGAAAGCGCGAACCTCAATCCCAAGACTCTTTATCGCACCCTGTCGAGTGCCGGGAACCCCGAACTGCGGAGCTTTCAGGCCATTCTCGGCGCGATGGGTATGCGCCTCGCGGTAACGCCGCTGGCACGGGAACATCAGCAGCAGTAAATGGCCCCCGCCGGAAGCGCTCGGTTTCCGTTGGCGCGGGAAGCATCTTTTGCTATTGTCCCGGCATGAAAATTCTTCATACATCCGACTGGCACATCGGCAGAACCCTTCACGGCAGAAAACGCTACGAGGAGTTCGAGGCCTTTCTTGTCTGGCTGGCGGAGACGATGCAGCACCAGGCAATCGATGTCCTGCTGGTGGCGGGCGATGTCTTTGACAGCAGCGTTCCGAGCAATCGCGCGCAGGAGCTCTATTACCGTTTCCTGCGCCGAGTGGCCGCCTCGTCCTGTCGGCATGTTGTCGTGGTGGCCGGCAACCACGACTCCCCTTCATTCCTTGATGCCCCCAAGGAACTGCTCAAAATCCTTGATGTCCATGTGATCGGAAGCGCGTCCGAAGATCCGGAAGACGAAGTGCTGTTGCTCCGCAACGGGCAGGGTACGCCGGAATTGATTGTCTGCGCCGTGCCATATTTGCGTGACAGGGATATCCGCGTGGCGGAAGCCGGGGAAAGCATCGAGGATAAGGAGCGCAAACTGCTTGACGGCATCCGCAATCATTACGCCGTTGTTGCCGCCCTGGCCGAACAAAAGCGCAGGGAAGTCGGCCTTGCTGTGCCCATTGTCGCCACAGGGCACCTGTTTGCCGCCGGTGGACAAACCGCCCTGGGCGACGGCGTGCGCGACCTCTACGTCGGTTCGCTGGCCCATGTAACTGCCGGGATTTTCCCGGCCTGCTTCGACTACCTGGCGCTTGGGCATCTCCACGCCCCGCAGAAGGTAAATAACTCCGAAACCATGCGCTATAGCGGTTCTCCCCTGCCCATGGGCTTTGAAGAGGCAAAACAGCAAAAGTCTGTTTGCCAAATTGCCTTTCACGACCTGGCTGCATCCGTGCAACTGATTGATGTGCCGGTGTTTCAGAAGCTTGAGCGTCTCCAGGGGGACTGGGACGGCATCGCGCGGCGCATTGCCGAACTGGCGGCAACCGGCTCTCCGCAGTGGCTTGAAGTCATCTACGACGGCGACGAAATCCTCGGCGATCTGCGCGAGCGCCTGGAGACCGCCGTCTCCGGCACGCGCCTGGAAGTTCTCCGGGTGAAAAACAACCGCATCACTGAGCGCGTGCTGGGACAAATCCATGAGCGGGAAACACTTGACGACCTGAACGTAACCGACGTGTTTGAACGCTGCCTCAACGTTCATGGCGTGCCTGAAGACCAGTGGCCGGATCTGCTCCGCACCTACCGGGAAACGCTTTCGTCGCTTTATGACGATGACCGGCGGGCGGAGTAAAGCTATTTATGAGAATCCTGCAAGTACGTTTCAAAAACCTGAACTCACTGGCCGGTGAATGGGCAATCGACCTGACCCACCCGGCCTTTGCGGCCGACGGCATCTTTGCCATCACCGGCCCCACGGGCGCGGGAAAAACCACTATCCTTGACGCCATGTGTCTCGCCCTTTACGGACGAACGCCGCGTCTGAGCAAGATCACCAAGAGCGGCAACGAGATCATGTCCCGCCAGACCGGTGAATGTTTTGCCGAGGTGACCTTCGAGACGCAAGAAGGGCGCTTTCGCTGCCACTGGAGCCAGCGCCGGGCGCGCAAACAACCGGATGGAGAGCTCCAGGTCCCGAAACACGAGATTGCCGATGCGGCTTCAGGAGCAATTTTTGAATCCAGGATCAGAGGCGTTGCCGAGCGGATTGAATCGGCCACCGGTATGGATTTTGACCGCTTCACCCGTTCCATGTTGCTGGCCCAAGGCGGTTTTGCCGCCTTTCTCCAGGCAGCGCCGGATGAACGGGCTCCGATTCTGGAGCAGATAACGGGCACGGAGATCTATAGCCGCATATCCATTCGCGTCCATGAACGCCAGCGTGAAGAACGGGAAAAGCTGAACACCCTTCAGGCCGAGACAACAGGCATCGCGCTCATGGAGCCGGAACAAGAAAAAGAGACACGGCAGGCGCTTGAGGCAAAACAGAAGGAAGAAGCGGAGATCAGCGCCAGAGCCATTGCCGTGGGAAAGGCCATTGCCTGGCTGACCGCCATAGAGGGCCTGAAGAAAGAAGTCCTCAGCCTGGCCGACGGAGCAAACAGGCTGCAAAGCGCCGACGCTGCCTTTGCGCCGGATCGTGACAAACTTGACCGGGCTCTGCGCGCGGCCTCACTGGATGGCCTATACGCAACACTTGTGACCATCCGGAAACAACAGGCGGATGATCAGCGGGCTCTACAAAGCGGGGAAGCGGCCCTGCCTGAACTGGAGTCTTCCACCAGGGCGCGGGCCGAACGGCTGCATCTGGCTGAACAGCACAGCGCCAAAGTCAAAAAGGAACTGGAAGCCGGGATGCCGATCATACAAAAGGTTCGCTCCCTCGACCAAAAGCTTGCCGAGCGGAAAAAAACCGTTCTGGAAGGTGAGGAGAACTGCCGGAAAGACGCGGCACAGATTGATGCGGATAACCAAGCCATATGCAAAGAGCGGGAAAAACGCAACGCAGCCCAAAAGGCCAAGGATGCCTTGGGCCATATGCTGGAGAGCCAACTGCTGCGCGCCTGCCGCGACGAAAAAGAAACGCTGCTGCGTGAAATGGCTTTCCTGGCGAGAATAGCGGAGCTTGAAGACTACCGGGCCAGATTGGAAGACGGAAAGCCCTGCCCGCTCTGCGGCGCGGCACAGCACCCCTTTGCCAAAGGCAATGTTCCTGTTCCCGATGCGGTCGAACAGCGGATTGCGGCGCTGACCCAACGGATCAGCGAGGCAGAGGCCCGGATTGAGAAAAAAGTGGCCATCGAGCAACAAATAGCGGCTCTCGACAGCGGGATACAGCGTTTGGACGCGGTTATCGGCATCCGGCGCGCCGCCCTGACCGAAAAACAAGAAAACCTGGAACGCCTGAAAAAAGAACACGCCGCCAAAAGTGACGAGCGGAAAGCATTGTACGGCGATGCTAATCCGGATGCTGAAGAGCGGCGCTTGAACCAGGCTGTTGCCGCTGCCGAAAACGCTGAAAAAGAGTCCAGAGCTTTGCACGGTGAGCTGCAACAAAAACTGAACAGCACAAAGACCCTGGTTGCCTCTTTGAAAAGCGGCGTCAGCCAGAGAGCGCCGGAACTGAGACGGTTGGAAACGGAGTTTTTTGCGGCGCTTGAGCCTGTCGGCTTTGCTGGCGAAGAGCAGTTTCTTGCAGCCAGACTGACTGCTGAACAGAAAAACGCCCTGACCGCCAAAGCCAGGGAACTGGATATTGCCCAAACAGAACTCAAGGCCAGGCAGGAAGACCGTAAAGCACGGCTGGCCGAAGAAATTGACAAAAAAGTTACTGATACGTCTCTTGATGAGCTTGAGCCACAAGCCAAAGCCTACCAAGACGCTCTGAAAGACCTGCGGGATACCATTGCCGGTCTCAAGCACAGGCTGAGTGAAAACGCCGTTGCCAAGGAACGGATGCGGACAAAGCAAACGGCTATTGATGCTCAGAAAAAGGAATGCCGCAGGTGGGAGAATCTGCACGCCTTGATCGGTTCAGCGGACGGCAAGAAGTACCGCAACTTTGCCCAGGGGCTGACCTTTGAGGTGATGATCGGTCATGCCAACCGGCAACTGCGGAAAATGACCGACCGCTACTTGCTGGTTCGTGATGGCGTTTCGCCCCTGGAACTCAATGTGGTTGACAACTACCAGGCCGGAGAGATCCGATCCACGAAGAACCTTTCCGGCGGCGAGAGTTTTATCGTCAGCCTGTCACTGGCCTTGGGCTTGTCGCACATGGCCAGCAAAAACGTCCGGGTGGATTCGTTATTCCTGGATGAAGGCTTTGGCACGCTGGACGAAGAAGCGCTTGACATCGCCCTGGAAACCCTTGCGGGACTGAATCAGGACGGCAAACTGATCGGCGTGATTTCGCACGTGCCGGCCTTGAAGGAACGCATCAGCACCCAAATTCAGGTAACGCCGCAAACCGGGGGCAGAAGCCGGATATCCGGTCCCGGTTGCGGTAGTGCCCCGGTTTGTCGTGATACTTCGTCAGGCTTGCTTTGTCCTTCGGGACAGGACCGTAAGAGTCCAGCCCCATCGTCCAAAGCTGCGCCTTCCTCGTCTGACGGCCAAACTGAGGCACTACCATAACGTGAGTGATATGGAGCGAGGCTCGACATGATGCGCACGGTTTTCTTCATTCCCGCTCTGCACAGCATGAGCGGAGGGCTGGCCAACATCTACAGCGTGGCCCGCAATCTGAAGGCGTTGGGCAGACAGGTCGCGCTCATGGGACCGGACCGGGACGCGGCCGGACTCAAGGAAGCCGAGGCCGAAGGTTTTGCCGTTCTTCCTTGGGGCACAAAGCTCACCGGCTCTGATACCTGGTGTGTTCCCGAAAGCTGGCCCAACGCCTTTTCCGTGGGATTCAGCGCCGGAGCCAAGGTGCTTGTCTACGTGCAGAGCTGGGTATACATGTTGAGCAATCTGCCGCAGGGCATACGCTGGAAACAACTTCCTCTGGAATATCTGGCCGTGTCCCATCCCGTGGCCTGGTTCATGCGTGAAGTGCTGGCCCTGGAAGCGCGGGATATTGTCCCTCCGGCCATAGACGACATCTTTTTCCGGAACGGAAACCGGCCGGGCAGCCACGTGCGGGCGGCCTATATGCCCCGTAAAAACCGGGCTCTGGCCGAGCAGATACAGCGAGTGGCCTCGGCCTGCCTTGCGGAGCGCCCCAACTCCCCGCGTCTGGAATGGGTGGAGATTCACAAAAAAACCCGTGCGGAAGTCGCGGAACTCCTGTCCAGTTGCCACCTGTTCGTAAGTACCGGATTTCCGGAAGGCTTCGGACTGCCTCCGCTGGAGGCCATGGCCTCGGGCTGCGTACCCGTTGGCTTTACCGGCTTCGGTGGCTGGGAATACATGCGCCAGAGCCACCTCAGCGGCTTTCCACCGCCAGGCGTCATCCCGACCGGTCCACCCTATGTCCTGCCCCCCTCTCCTCAGGATGCCTGCGGTAACGGCTTTTTTTCCTCTGACGGAGACACGCTGGGCGCGGGCCTCGCTCTGGCCCATGCCGCGACCGCGGCGCATGAAAACAGCGAGAATTGGCGCAGCCTCTGCCGCTCCTGCCGTGAGACAGCCGCTCGTTACAACGAGAGCGCGCAAAAAACGATCCTGGATCGTGTTTTTCGTTAAGGAGGCAGAGCCCGCAACCTTGGCTTCCGGACTTCTGTTTCCACCGCCATTTTTTCATTGACCGAAAAATTTGTTGCATATACAATAATTGTATGTGCAACCATTATTATGATGTTCAATCATCCATAGGCTTTCTGACCATCACCGCCAACCGGCTCATGAGCGCCTATTTTCGCAAGCGGCTGATCGAGTCCGGCATTGATCTCACGGCCGAACAATGGGGGGTGCTGGCCCAGTTGTGGAACCAGAACAGCGTTTCACAGGATGAGCTCGCGTACCTTCTCTGCGTGGATAAATCCAGCTTAAGCCGCGTACTTGACGTCATGGAGCGCAAAGGCCTGGTTGCCCGCCGCCGCGATCCCGGCGACGCCAGACGCAAGATTCTCTGTAGCACGCCCACTGCGGAGCGCCTCAAAACACAGTGCAGGGACGTTGCCGAAAACGCTACAGCCGATATACTCAAAGACATTTCCCCGAGCGATCACGCCGCCTGCGTTAATGTGCTCAGGCAGATCAAAGATAATATCAGAGCAATTTAGGGCAGTTTAACTTTGAAAATGTTAAACTGCCCTGCAAGGATTTGCCCACAAATCCTTGCCGCGAGATTGGCGTAGGCGGGCTTTGCCCGCCGTCAAGCGACAATCTCAAGCGTAAATCACAATAGAGGACTCTTCGAATGAGCGCGAATCAGGAACAGCCTCCGGCTTCCGCCGCACAGGAAAAGCAAGCTTCCCCAGGGGCGGCCGGGCTCGTGGCGCAAACGGCGCATCCCGCACGGGCGCGCGTCATGAGCCTGCTCCTGTTGTTTTTCACCCTGGCCGGGACGAGTTGGTTCATTTACTGGCATTTTTTCCTGCGCTTTGAAGAGTCCACGGACAACGCCTATGTGGCGGGCAACCAAGTCCGGGTTTCCCCCCGGATTGAAGGCAGCGTCAGTGCCATTTTCGCGGACAATACGGATGCCGTTGCCGCCGGACAAGTGCTGGTGCGGCTTGATCCTGCCGATGCCGCCATTGCCCTGGACCGGGCTCGCGCCTCCTTTGCCGATGCGGTCAGGCAGACCCGCAGTCTGATGATCGAATCAAAGCGCCTTGAATCCCTGCTTGCATTGCGCCGCGAGGAATTGAACAAGGCGGAAGGGAACTTTCTGCGCAGGCGGGATCGCAAAACCGCTCTGGCGGTCAGCGAGGAAGAGCTTAGCCACGCGCGCGACAACCTGGCTATTGCCCAAGCTTCCCTGCAAGTGGCCGAAGAAGAACTACGCCGCAACCAGAGCCTGCTGCTGGACGGTCCTCTGGAAGAACAGCCTCTGGTTATGCTCCAGGCTCAGCAACTGCGGGAAGCCTGGCTCACGTTCAAACGCTGTGAAATCAAAAGCCCGGTACATGGTTACGTCGCTCGTCGCACTGTGCAGCCGGGCATGCACGTGACGCCCGGCCTTCCGCTCATGGCCGTGCTTCCCCTGCACGAAGTCTGGGTGGATGCCAATTTCAAGGAAGTGCAACTCACGCACATGCGCATCGGGCAAAAGGCCTCGATACGCACGGATATGTATGGCGGCGCAGTCATCTATTCCGGCACTGTGGTCGGCTTTTCTCCCGGCACCGGGAGCAGTTTTTCCCTGCTGCCGCCGGAAAACGCCACGGGTAACTGGATCAAGGTCGTGCAGCGCGTACCGGTCAGAATAGCCCTGGATGCCGACAACCTGGCTCAATTCCCGCTCCTGGTGGGCCTTTCCTGTACCGTTCGTGTGGACGTTACAGATACATCCGGTCCCATGCTCGCTCCGGCGCGTGACGAAACCGCTCCCTTGTTCAAGACAGACGCGCTTGAACATGATCCAAGCGTAATCGAAGCTGAAATACAGGCTATTATCCGAACGAATGCTCTTTAAGAGGTCAATTTGGGCAATGGTAACGGCGTCTCATATACGGCCGGGCATCACCGGCAAGTTGTTTCTGGCCATTTTAGCCGTGTGCGCGCTCACGGTACTGGGCATGGGCCTGGCCGCGCGCCTGAGTTTTCAGACCGGATTTCTCGACTACCTCACGGAAATTGAAGATACCCGCGTTTCCGCCCTGGCCGAGGAACTGGCCGAAGATTACAGCCAGACTGGAACTTGGGACAGTTTGCGCGAGCCCAGGGCTTGGCGCAGGCTGATCAACCGTTTTGTGCGCCATGAACCGGATACCGCAGCCAGAGGCAAAAAAGGGAAAAAAGGCTCCGAGTCCGGGCCGGAGCAGGATACTCCCGCGGGGGAAACGCCCGCGGAGCGCGCGCGCCGGAACTGGGAGCGCGCCCACCTGCGCTCCACGTTGGGGCTTGTCGCCCTGGACAAACAGACCCTGATTGCGGGACAGCCTCCCGGTCCGGATGCCTACTGGAGTCCGATTACCCTTGAGGGCAAGGGTATCGGCTGGCTGACCCGCGAACCCCTGACAGGCATTACGGACGCGGTGGATCTGCGCTTTCAGGAAAAACAGCGTACCGCATTCGCGTTAATCGCGCTGTTCTCCCTTGCTTTAGCCGCCACCTGCGCCCTGATCATGGCCCGCGTCCTTATCGCGCCCCTGCGGCGCTTTGCCGCTGCCACCGGCAGACTGGCTTCAGGCGATTTTTCGGCTAGAGTGAGCCCGGCTCCGCCCCAAGATATCCTGCGGAACACGGCCGTTTCCACTGCCGCCGGGGAACACCCCCATTATGACGAACTGGAAGTGCTCGCCGCACAACTCAACCGCCTGGCAGGCGCGCTTGAGGCCAATGAAAACGCCAGGCGGACCTTTATGGCGGAAATAGCGCACGACCTGCGCACGCCGCTCTCCATATTGCGCGGAGAGATAGAAGCCCTGGAGGACGGCCTGCGCGCGGTCACGCCCGAGTCGCTGGCTTCGCTGCGCGTGGAAGTGGAAATCCTGGGCCGCCTGGTGGATGATATCCAGACGCTGTCCCTGGCCGATTTGGGGTGCTTGCGTTACGATATGCGCGCGTTGAATCTGGTGGACAGCCTTGAATCCGCCCTTTTTGCAACCAGGGATCGCATTGCGGCGCAGGGCTTATCTTTGGAGGCTGACCTGCCTGATGCGCCGGTCACGGTTATGGCTGACCCGGCCCGTATTGCCCAGGTATTGCGCAATGTGCTGGAAAACAGCCTGCGCTATACCGATCCGGGCGGTTGCATCCGGGTCCGTTGCGCCACTGACCATGCCAACGTTTGCGTGGACGTGTTCGATTCCCCGCCCGCTGTGCCTGAAGATCAGCTTTCCTCGCTCTTTGAGCGCTTTCACAGCGGCGATCCGTCCCGCAACCGGGCGCGCGGCGGTTCCGGCCTCGGCCTAGCCATCTGCAAAACCCTGGTTGAAGCCCACGCCGGTCAGATCAGCGCCCGCCCGTCTCCCCTGGGCGGACTTTGGATACGCCTATGCTTGCCGATCATGGAGGATGCGTGAGCAACGCCGTACAGCAACAGTCCGAGAACGGGCCGAACATTCTGATTGTGGAAGATGAGCCGAAAATCTCCGCTCTCTTGGCCGAATATCTTGCGGCGGCTCATTACCGCGTCCATGTGCTGCACGAAGGTTGCGGCGCGGCGGAATACGTGCGGGAAAACCCCCCGGCCCTGGTACTGCTGGATCTGATGCTGCCCGGCAAGGATGGCCTTGCCGTAACCCGGGAAATCCGGGGGTTTTCTCAAGTGCCCATCATCATGCTCACCGCCCAGGTGGAGGAGATCGATCGCTTGCTTGGGCTGGAACTGGGCGCGGATGATTACATTTGCAAGCCCTTCAGTCCGCGTGAGGTGGTGGCCAGGGTCAAAGCCATGCTGCGCCGCGCGCACCCGCCTTTATCAGCCGCGCATCCCGTGCAGGGAGTGGAATCTTCCGAGCCCTCGCATCTGCGCCTGGATGAACAAGGGTTCCAGGCCTGGTTCAAAGAGACCAAGCTCGATCTCACCCCGGCTGAATTCCGCCTGTTGCTGCTTTTCAGCAAAGCACCGGGGCGGGCCTTTTCCCGTGAACAGGCGCTGAACGCCCTGTACGACGACAACCGCATTGTCACGGACCGCACCGTGGACACCCACATCAAGAATTTGCGCCGCAAACTCGAGCAGGCGGGAGCGCCGGAAGGGATCATCGTTTCGGTTTATGGCGTGGGCTATCGCTTTGAAGGCCTGCACAGGCCCCTTGCCTGAACGGGAATTCCCAGAGCCGTAAGCGGCTCCGCAAGGATTTGTCCGCAAATCCTTGCCACGAGATTGGCGTAGGCGAGCTTTGCTCGCCGTTAAGCGACAATCTCAAAGTGAAAATGCTCTATCAGACACGCTTCACTGTTTCCTCATATTTCCTCCATACTGTCTTCGAACTTGGCTTCTATTTTTCTTGCAACGACAGCGTGAAAGTCTGTCGCCAAACGGTAGTTTCCAGTGTACAATGACAGTAGCGTACCTCAAAAACCAACGCAAAAGGATGAAATCATGAAAAAGCTTAGCGTATCCCTTGCCTTTCTGATCTGTATGTTCGCCACCGCGGCCGTTGCCGCCGATTCGGGCATGACCGAAGGTAAACACAAGGGCGATAAAAAAAAGCGGCCCAGTTTCGAGGACTGTGACAAAAACAACGCCGGTGCCTTGACTCTGGAAGAATTCCTGGCTTGTCACCCGCGTGGTGGGGAAAAACTTTTTGCCGCCATGGATGCCAATAAGGACGGCAAAGTCACCCGTGAAGAATGGCAAGCCTTCAGAGAAGCCCGCCGGACGGAAAAGCTCCGGCAGATCTTCGACCAGTGTGACAAGAATAAGGATGGCGTCCTGAGTTTTGAGGAATTCGAACAGTGCAAGTCCGAGCACAAGGGCAAGCGCGACGGCAAGAAGCAGCCGAACAAGGAAGCCGGAGCTTAAAACATTATCTTGCTTGATAACAGAAACCGCCCGGCTGCCGAATGGTAGACGGGCGGTTTCTGTTTGGAGGGCAAATATTTTACATGCGAAATGCTACGGCTGGTGATTCACCTGAGCCTGTATCGCGGTGATAGCCACGGTGTTGACAACATCAGGCACGGTGGAACCTCTGGAAAGGTCGTTCACCGGCTTGTTCAGCCCCTGCAGAACCGGCCCGATGGCCACCGCGTCCGCAGCCCGCTGCACGGCCTTGTACGTGTTGTTGCCCGTGTTCAGATCCGGGAAAATGAAAACCGTGGCATGTCCGGCCACCTTGCTGTCCGGCAGTTTGGTCCGGGCCACCTCAGGGTCGATGGCCGCGTCATACTGCAAGGGGCCTTCAAGCAGCAGATCCGGAGCCAGTTCCTTGGCTATGCGGGTGGCTTCCTTAACTTTGTCCACATCCGCCCCCTTACCCGAGGCGCCAGTAGAGTAGGAAAGCATGGCCACCTTGGGTTCGATGCCGAAAATGCTCGCGGTGTGCGCCGAACTGATGGCGATATGGGCCAGTTCCTCGGCCGTGGGGTTGGGGTTCACGGCGCAGTCCCCGAACGCGAGCACGCGGTCCTTGAGACACATCAGGAAGATGGAAGACACTATGGATGTGCCCGGCTTGGTTTTGATAAACTCAAAGGCCGGGCGGATGGTGTGGGCCGTGGTGTTGATGGAACCGGACACCATGCCGTCCGCATCGCCCTTGTAAACCATCATGGTACCGAAATAGGTCGGATCACTCATGATGTCCCTGGCCTGCTCCAGACTGATGCCCTTTTGTTTGCGCAACTCAAAATAGGTCTGCACATAGTCGTCGAACTTGGGCGACAGGTCCGGCTGGATGATCGGCACGTCCAAATCAAGGCCGAGCGCGGAAATCTTGGCCGTCACCTCAGTCGCCTTGCCAAGAATGATGATGTCGGCCACATTGCGGCGCAGCAGTATATCCGTGGCGCGCAGGATGCGTTCTTCCGCGCCCTCGGGCAGAACAATGCGCATTTTTTTCGCGGCTGCCCGCTCAAGCAGATTGTACTCGAACATTTTGGGCGTAATCTTGGTACTGTGCAGGTTGACGATACGCGCTTCTATCTCGCGCGAGTCCACGCAGGCTTCAAAGTGTCCCAGGGCCGTGTTGATCTTGCGCGTATCTCCGGGCTCGATTTTACCGTACAGATGGGCCAGGGTCTGGGTAGTCTTGAAGGTGTTGTCCCGCACGGAGAGAATGGGCACGGGCACGCCGGTCCAGCCTTCGATCAGACGGTGGATACTCACCGGGATATCCAGACCGCCGGTCAAAACCATGCCGGAAATATCCGGATACGAGGTGGAGAAGCGGGAAGCCAGGCTGGCCAGCACGATGTCCGCGCGGTCTCCCGGAGTGATGATCAGATGACCCTGCTCAACATGTTCAAGAAAATTGCCCACCTGCATGGCCGCGATCAGGTACTCGTCCACCAAAGCATCCAATCGCCCGTGACCATAGAGTACCTGAGCGTTCAGCCATTTTTTCACATCCCCGACAGTGGGCTTGCCCAAGGTCGGCTCCTCGGGCAGCACATAGGTGATCAGCGGATGCGTACTGTTGTCCCGGCTTTGCAGGGCGGAAGCGATCTGGCTTTCCTCCCGTTCGGAAACTTCCGAACGGTTCACAATACAGGCCACCACATCCAGTCCTTTTTCGTCCAACTGGTCCAGGGTCATCTGAGTGGAGTCAATAACTTCTCTGGCTGACTTGCCCGCGGCATTGGCCACAATCAACACCGGGCAACCCAGGTTGGCCGCGATTTCGGCATTGAGATCGAACTCAAACGCCGGATCCTTGCCCATGAAGTCCGTGCCTTCACACAGGACAAAATCATACGCCGATTCCAGGCTTTTATATTTCTTCAGAATGGTATCCAGCATAGTCTCATGCTGCCCGCTGTTCATGAGGTTGCGGGCATCCTGCAAAGAATAGGCGTAGGTTTCCTCATAGGGGATATCCAGCCCGAACTGGGCCATAACCAACTGGATATCATGATCCTGCTGCTTGGCGCCCGGCGGCAGGGAGATGATCGGACGGAAAAAAGCCACCTTGCGCACATGGCGCAACAGGAGTTGCATCATGCCGAGCACTATGGCGGACTTGCCGCTTTTCGATTCCGTTGCTGTGATATAAAGATTGTTGGCCATGCTGTTCTCCGGAATGTGGTGGTTGGAATGGCGGAAAAACACTCGCCAAGATAATGTCAAATGTCACTGTTTACATAAAATGAAAAAATACACAAGGCAGGAGCGGCAAGGGGCATATATACGGCACTAGGTAGTGCCTCAGTTTGGTTGCGCTACGCTTTGCCGCCCCACAAAGGACAGGAAAGGCGAGACAGCGAATACAGCGTTGAGCGCCGTTGACTGTTTGACGAGGAAGGCGAGTTTTTGCGAGGGCGGGCTGGACTCTTCAGTCCTGCCCCCCGAGCAAAAACGATGCCTGACGAAGTATCACGCCAAACTGAGGCACTACCCGGCCAAGACAAGCCGCATAAACCGTGCTACAGCATCCCCATGAACGCACCGGACAATAAACGGCACATCGTTGTCTTTGCCGTGATCGCGGCCCTTTGTCTGATCGGCGACTCCATGTTGTATATCGTGCTTCCCGTGCATGCCGCCGAACTGGGGCTTGCTCTGTGGGAAGTCGGTATTATTTTGGCGGTCAACCGTCTTGTCCGGCTGCCTCTCAACCCGTGCATAGGCTGGCTTTATTCCCATATCAGCGAACGCACGGGCATTCTGATCGCCATCACTCTGGCCGCCGCTACGACCTTTTCCTACGGCTTTCTGCCCAACTTGGCTTTCTGGATACTGGCCCGCTGTGTCTGGGGTGTGGCCTGGACCTTGCTGCGCCTTGGCTCACTCTTCTGCATCCTCAGGCTGTCCGGACCGGAAAACCGTGGCCATTACACGGGCCTGTTCAACGGCCTGTACCGCCTGGGCAGTCTGGTGGGCATGTTTCTGGGGGGCGTTCTGGCGGATATCTGGGGCATGCAGGTAACAGCCGTGGTTTTCGGCCTGCTCACATCCCTGTCCTTTTTTCTCGCTCTGGCCGCCATTCCGAAAGGCAAAAACACGCAGGAGGAGTACGGTCACGATACCGGCATCAGAGCCGGTCTGGCTCTTCTCGGGCAGGATAGGAAAGTGCTGTGGATAGTGGCCGGGGGCGGGCTGGTGGCTTTTGTCATCCAAGGGGTCATTGCCTCGACCCTGAGCAAGCTCATAGATGTGCACACGGCCGGAGGCATCGGCCTGGCCGGAACACTCATCGGAGCCGCCACTCTGGCCGGGTTTTTCCAGGCTCTGCGCTGGGGGTGGGAACCCTGGCTGGCTCCTTTTGCAGGCCGCATGTCGGATCAACACTTCGGGCGGCCACGCATGCTGTGCTGGGCCTTTGCCGCGGGAGCCGGCATGCTGGCCCTGCTGGCCTTGCCGCTGCCCCTGCTTGTTTGGTTTATGTGCATCCTGGGCATGCAGTTGACCGCAACCGTGCTGACCACCATTTCCGACGCCACGGCTTCGGACGCCGCGTCCCTGGCGGGTGGACGGGCCCTGCTCATGATGTACGCCCTTATTGTTGACGTGGGGGCCGCTGTCGGACCACTGGTCGCTTACGGCATGAATGAATTTTTCGGCATCAACGCCGTGTATCTGCTGAGCGCGGGCCTGTTTGCCCTGCTCTGGACCAGATGGCGCGGCTACTGAGTCGTCTTGACCATGATAATGAATTCGGTCAGCAGTTCCGTAAGATAGGGGATGTTCATGCTGATGAGCGTGCTGACGGCCTTGTACAGAGCTGCCAGCACAATGGCCGTGCCCACGGTAAACCCCAGCCCGCGCGCAATGCCGGAGAGGAAGTTCAGCCAGAGGACTTTCGGAATATTCTGCGAAAGCCGCACATAGTCCGCCACACCGCTGTTTTCCAGCCGCCGGGCCAGCTTGTCCAGTTGATCAATCTGCTTTTGTTTCATACCAAACTCACTTTGGCGCGCCGAATCCCGGCACATAGGCCTTGTTCTCCAGCCACTTGAGAACCCACGCGGCCAGTGTGGTCATGGCCAGATAGTACATGCCCGCCGTAAAGTAAATTTCGATGTAGTGGAAAGAGCGCGCGGTCAGTTCCCTGGCGTGGCCGGTCAGTTCGATGAAGGTGATCACATAGGCCAGGGAGGAGTACTTGATCAAGTAGATGATCTCGTTGCCGCAACCGGGCAGAGCCCGGCGCACAGCCTGGGGGATGACCACAAACAGAACCATCTGCACGGTGCTGAAACCCATGGAATAAGCAGCCTTGACCTGCCCCTGTCCAATGGACAGCAGCGCTCCGCGTATGTATTCGGACTGATAGGCGGAACTGCACAAGATAAAGCCGATAAGCGCGGCCTGATAGGCGGTAAAGCTGATGCCCCACTTGGGCAGGGCATAGTAAAGAAAGTACAGTTGCAACAGCAGAGGAACACCGCGGATCACGCCGACATGAAAATCCGCAACCCGGCGCACTGTTGGCGGAGCATAGACGCGGAGCGCCCCGATCAGGATGCCTCCGAGAAAACCGGCTATGGCGGAAGGAATGATCAGGGCAAGGCTGAAAAGAAGACCTTCGTTCAGGGCGGGAATGACCCGGTTCCAGAACAGGTCCATGCTCAGCACGCGCTTTCCTCCGAAACCAGCTTGGCAAAAAAGGCCTGAGTACGGGTGGTTGCCCCCGGCGCCAGCAGCGCGGCAGGCGCGCCGCGCTCGATAATGGCGCCCTTTTCCATGAACAGAAGTTCCGTGGCCAAAGCCCTGGCAAATTCCATCTGGTGCGTGGCCATGATCATGGTCATACCGCCCCTGGCCAGTTCGCGGATGGCGGAGAGCACCTCGCCCACCAGTTCGGGGTCCAGCGCGGACGTGGGTTCATCCAGCAGAATAACCTCTGGGTCCATGGCCAGGGCTCTGGCAATGGCCACGCGCTGCTTTTGTCCGCCGGAAAGCTCCGCCGGGTAGAGTCCGGCCCGGCGGGACAGCCCTACCCGCTCAAGCTCCATCATGGCCCGCAACGAGGCGTCGCGCTTGGACATGCCTTTGACCTTGACCAGGGCGATACTTACATTTTCCTGCGCGTTCAGGTGGTCAAAAAGATTGAAGTCCTGAAAAATCATGCCCACGCGCCTGCGCAGAGCGTACAGATCGCTCTTGTTGGAGGGGGTGACGCGCTCGCCGTTCAAGCAGAGTTCGCCGCTGTCCGGGTGGATAAGGTAGTTCAGACACTGCAAAAAGGTGCTCTTACCCGCGCCCGAAGGCCCGATCAGCACCTTCATCTCCCCTTTGTTCACGGACAGGGAAATGTCATTCAGGATAAGACGGCCGCCAAGGCTTTTGCCGATACCTCGAGCCTCAAGCACGGGCGTTTGCTGGTTCTGTTTCATGACTGCAAAGTTCACTACAAATGTGAGTATCCGGGGATACGGAGCGATTTTTCCGCATAGCGCAGACCGCGCAAACCAAGCCAGGTAATCAGGAAATACAGCAGCGCGGCAGTCAGGTAAAAGGCCATGTATTCCGCCGTGCTTGTGGCAATCGCCTTGGTCCGGGCCATGAGTTCCATGGTGCCGAGCACGGATACCAGGGCCGAATCCTTCAGCAGGATGGAGTACTCGTTCGACCAGCCCGGAATGGATAGGCGTAACGCCTGCGGCAAAATAACGGACATGATGGATACGGAATCGCGCATGCCGAGGGCGCGCGCCGCTTTAAGCTGTCCGCTGGGCAGGGAATTGATCGCGCCCCTGAAGATCTGGCTTTGGTAAGCCGCGCTGACCAAGCCCAGGACAATGCAGGAAGCCGCAAAGGGCGACAGCGCGATCGAGATGCTGCATTCCAGGCCGAACAGGCTGAATTGCAGCGGACTGAGCTGATACACCAGGCCGAAATAGAAAAGGTACAGCAACACCAGAATGGGTACGCCACGGAAAAACCAGACATACATACCCACCAGCCTGCGCGTCACCGGGCCGCCATATACCTGGCCGACAGCCATGGGCACGCCTATGACCAGTCCGAGCAGCATGGCCGCAACCACAGTGCCGATGGTAATGAAGGCGCCGTTAAGGATCCACGGCATGGCTTCCAATATGCTCAGTATGCTTTCCTGCATGACGGCCCGGCTGACAAGGCAATGCGGGGAGGCCGCAGGTAGTGCCTCTGTTAGGGTGATACATCGTCAGGCATCATTTTTTGCTCCGGTCGAGTACCATAAGAGTACACTCCCGTCACAAAAAACTCGCCTTCCTCGTCTGACCCCAACAGAGGCACTACCAGATCGGGCGGACCTCCCCGAAAAGACAGATCAGGTGAATTATTTTACGATAATATACTTGGCTTTGAGCTCTTCCCAATACGGATCATTCTTGAGCAGCGCATAGCCCTTATTAATTTTGTCCAGCAGAGCGGTGTCTTCTTTACGCACGGCCACGCCGAAATCATCCGGCTCGGCAAACTCGCCGGCAACCTTGATCGGCTTTTTGCCTTTGTTCATGGCCTCATCAGCCGGGGCCGAGTCAATGGCCGCGCCGTCAATGCGGCCGTTGATCAGGTCTTCAATGGCCAAGGGAGGCGAGTCATAGAATTTCAACACGTAGTTCCAGCCTTCCTTTTCCGCCTGTTGTTTGAGCAACTCGGCTTCGTTGGTGCCGGCCTGTACGCCCAGAGTCTTTTTGCCCTTGAGCAGATCTTCCTTGGTCAGGGCGCTATCATTCTTCACCAACAGGTACTTGCGGATCTCCCAGTAAGGCTCGGAAAAATTCACCCGCTCCTTACGCTCGGGAGAAATGCTCATGCCGGAACAAACCATGTCAATCTGCTTGGCCAGAAGGCTGGGAATGATGCCTGCCCAATCCATAGGCCGGTGCTCCACGGTGAAGCCCATTTTTTTGGCGATCCAATCCATGGAGTCAACGTCAAAGCCCGAGGGTTTGCCGCTTTTGTCCACAAAGGCAAAGGGCGGATAGTTGGCGTCAATACCGTTGACATAGTGCTCCGCAGCCAGAGCCGGAGTGGCCATAAGCATAATGGCCGCAGCCAGAGCAAGAAAAAACGATTTGAAAGTCATTCCGTCACCTCTCGGTTGTAGGTAGATAGCAAGAAAATCATACACCGGACAACCTGACCTCCATACCAGAAGGGCACTTGGGGCGCAACCGGGTAGCGTCTCAGTTTGCCGTGATACTTCGTCAGGCTTCGTTTTTGCTCGGGGGGCAGGACTGAAGAGTCCAGCCCACCCTCGCAGAAACTCGCCTTCCTCGTCTGACGGCAAACTGAGACACTACCGGCTTTGCTCAAACTGCGGCACGAGTAATTTGTTTAACTCTTCCTCTGGCTCAAGGCCACTCCGAGCAAAATGGGCACGATGGCCAGGCTCTGCACAAAACTCAAGCTCTCGCCAAGGAGGACGATGCCCATGATCAGCGTCAGAGCGGGAATGAGATTCGTCCAGGCCGCGGCAGGCCCCGCGCCGAGGCGGGCAATTCCGAAATTATACAGCCCGTATGCCATTATGGTTGAGAAGGAAAGAAAAGCCAGAGCAAGCAGGGGTTCAAGCGCGGGCAGGGTATCCGGCAAACGCGCGTCAAGTACGAGAGCCATGACAGCGAAAAAAACCGTTCCCGCAAGAGCCTGCAAAGCGGTAATAAAAAAGGGAGGAAAGCCCGTTAACTTGCGCACGCACAAGGTGTATACACAGGCCATAAGCATGGCGAAAAACTCAAGAGTATTGCCCAAGAGGGCATTGGGCGCGTCGGCCGTATCTTCTCCAGCCAGAGTGAGTATGATCACCCCGGCAAAGGCAAGAAAAAAACCCGCCCAGGCGTGCAGGCCAAGCCGTTCTTTCAGGATGAAAAAAGCGCTCACACCGACCAGAAGAGGCAACAGCGCGGTAATTATCCCGGCCTGTGAAGCCGTGGTGTAGCGCAAGGCATAGGCCTCAAACATAAAGTACAGGCACGGTTCGGCAATCACCAACAACAGTATGATGCGCCAGTCACCTTTGCTGTATCGCGTCCTCTTAATCCACCTTCCCAGCAGCGGCAACAGGAACACGGTACTGATCAGCATGCGGGAAAATATCATCAGCACGGGATGAAACGCGGTCAAGGCAATCCGCATGGCGATAAAAGTGCCGCTCCATAAAAACATGGCTCCAACGAGAGCGCACAGAGCCATGTTATCCGCTTTTGCGGGCGATGCGGGCGCGGGAGCCATCATGCCCCCGGCGCGAGTTTTCAGCGCGCTTCTTTGCGCCTCTTCTCCCACAGTTTCATATCCTTCATCTTTTTGCGCCGCTCACGCTGCAAGCTTTTACATACCAAAGGAGCATCCTTGGCGTATCCCCATTTGGCGCGATATTCATCAGCGGTCAGATCGTGGGACAGCAGGTGTCTGCGTGTGAGCAGCTTAAAGCTTTTCCCACACTCAAGGCAAGTGACGGATTTTTCAGAGATCTGCCGGGCAGCGGCGTCCGGTCCGTTAATAAGCGCCTGCCCATCTCCTGAGGCCAGTTGACGTATGGCTGTTGAGAGCGACCGAACCATGGAGCTGATCTCTTCCTCGGTCATGGTCCTAAAGCTCGCCTGAGCTTTCACGATTTCAAGAGCCTGTTTGATATAATCATCCATAAATAGCTTTCTCCTTCCATTCGAGGATGTGATGAAAAAATCATATGCAGTTCAAATATACAGCATCGCAAAGCATACTGAAAATACTGCACGCGAATTTTATAACAGATCTATTTAGACAACTGAAGCCATTTTCATTTGCAGGTAACCGTCACTATTACCAGCAGGTAATATATAAAAAAATGACGATACTTTTATCATTACATAATCATGCAATAGAGATACATTTTGCGCCATTTGGAGGCTTAACATACAGCAAACGTTCTTATTTGACAAGGCTTACCCATGTTATTTCATGCTTATTCGCAAATAAATGCATACATAAACCTCCAGATAAATCCGAAAAAGAATCAATGGCAGTAAAATCTGTTTTACCTGCAAATTTAATTGTGCATACCAGATGCGTACAAACACCTGAATCAACCCATTTACGAATATAAGAATATAGTCGCTCGGGATAGCAGGCCACATCACAGAATAACCATGAGACATTGCCGGTAAAACGCGGTTCAACGGCAAAGGCGCTGCCCTTGCAAAACTCCACCAGAGGGTCGGACGCGATATGAGCGGCAAGCGGAGCCTTGTCCACACTAAAAACACGCGCGCCGAGCCCGGCCAGAACCCATGTCCAGCCGCCGGGCGAACTGCCGAGATCCAGGCAAAGATCTCCGGGACCGGGCATGCGGCCTATACGGGTAAACACCTCCCAAAGCTTGAGATAGGCCCGGTTAGGCGGGGCATGTTTGTTTTCAGCAAAGTGTATTTCTCCGTTGGCAAAAGAACTGCTGCACGCGGGGGAAGCCAGCAGCAAATCCCTGGACCACAGGGTCCATGCTCCCATTGGAGCAGTGGGCAAAGGGGAGCCGAACACATGCGGCTTTGTCCTGACGACCGGCAGCGCCTCTTGAATAAGAGATGCGCGGCGATGTTCGAGAGTGGAGTAAAGAGCCCAGTTCCGCTGTATGGCTTTGAGCGCTGCCGCAGCCCCGGCAATGGAAACAATGGGAATAAATCTGGGAGATTGCCAGATGTTTTGCGCCCATACCGCATGTATGGGGCCTTCCCTGGTGCCCATGAGGCGCTCACGCCGGAAAAGAAGCTCAAGACCGCTTCGCCTGAGCTCGTACTCAAGCTCCGCCTCGAACCCCCGCGCCGCCAGATACACAGCGCCGGGGCAATCCGGGATGCCTACTTGCCTTTGCTTCTGCTCGTTTATATATAATACATTCATTACTCTATATTCAGGAGTCAAATATGTCTATTGCAAATCGCATTATTTATATCTGCATACTCTTCAGCATGGCAATCCATAGTGCGGGCTGCGCTTCCTCAGCGGATATTTCGAATAAGAACTCGAGAACATCCGCTTGGACTTCACCCTCGCCCGATCCCGATATCCCTACGGAAAACCCGTATTAGAACGGGTGAGAGCGGATCAGTCGCTCTAAGGCTGATCCGCTCTGCAAAAAGACTCTGTTTACAGCGCCTCGCCCAGCAGTTCCGCAAAGCGCCGACACCCTACCTGAGTGGCATGGTCCATTTGCCCGGCCAGGTCGCCGGTCACGGTTTTATCCGCAATGACCTTATCCACTGCTTTATGAATCAACGCCGCGGCATCCGGCAGGCCCATGTGCTCGAACATCATGGCTGCCGAAAGAATGAAGCTGCACGGATTGGCTTTATCCTGTCCCGCGATGGCGGGCGCCGTGCCGTGGGTTGCCTCGAAAAAGGCCAGACTGTCGGACATGTTCACGCCCGGAGCCATGCCGAGCCCGCCCACCTGGGCGGCCAGAGCGTCCGAAATATAGTCGCCGTTTAAATTGGGCGTGGCAATGACGCTATACTCACGCGGGTGCAAAAGCACTTCCTGGAACAGGGCATCGGCGATGCGGTCTTTTATTACTATCTTGCCCGGCTGAATATCGTTTTCCAAACAACTGACATCGGCAAACTCCGCGCGAGCGACCTCGTACCCCCACTCCCGGAACGCGCCTTCAGTAAATTTCATAATATTGCCCTTATGCATCAGGGTCACACTGCTGCGGCCGCGATCCCGGGCAAAGGCAATGGCTTTGCGAACCAGACGTTTTGAACCTTTCTCCGTCATGGGCTTGAGGCCGATGCCCGCATCCAGGCTTACGCCGACACCCATTTCATCGCGCAGAAAAGCCAGGAGCTTCCGCGCCTCCGGCGTGCCGCTTTTATATTCAATGCCCAGATAGAGATCTTCCGTGTTCTCCCGGAAAACAACCATATCAACGTATTCCGGGTGCTTGAGCGGGGAGGCTATGCCCGGAAAGTACCGTACCGGGCGGATACAGGCGTACAGGTCCAGGGTCTGACGCAAGGTTACGTTCAGACTGCGGAAACCCTTGCCCACAGGCGTGCCCAAAGGCCCTTTGATGGCCAGAGAAGCGCTCTTCAATGCGGACAGCGTGGCTTCAGGCAAAAGCTCTCCTGTTTCCCGCAGAGCCTTTTCACCGGCAAGCAACTCCTGCCAGTCTATGCCTTGCTCACCGCCATAGGCTTTGGCAAGCGCCGCGTCCAGAACCGGACGCGCCGCCTGCCAGATTTCAGTCCCGATGCCGTCGCCCTCTATGAAATATACCCGGTGTTGCATAGGTGGTGTGCCTTATTGTTAGTGGATGTAAGGGAATGGTTACACAGCCGCAATCACACGCAACGGATCCGGCGGCAACCGCATCTGACGCCCCATAAGAGTAGCCAGAGAGAATCCGGAAAGCAAATCCGACGGTTCGGCAGGCTGCGCCTTTGCCTGCCATCCGGCCAGATAGCCCAAATAGCCGATGATCGCTTCCGGGCCTATGCCGTTTCGCCGCAGAGCCGCAATTTCAAGCCCCTGGTGCCGCTTGGCCAGACGTTCCCCTGAAGCGTCACACAAAAGAGGCAGGTGGGCATACAAGGGCGGTGCGGCTCCCATAAGCCGTAACAACAGTATCTGGCGTGGAGTGGACGGCGCCAGGTCATCTCCGCGCACAACCTCGGTCACGCCCATGGCAGCGTCATCAGCCGCCACCGCAAGCTGATAGGCGACCACTCCGTCGGAGCGGCGCAGGGCGAAATCGCCGCCCCAGGTTGCCGTTGCAACGGCTTGGGGGCCAAGCACGGCATCGCGGAAGGCCATGAGCGCGTGTACATCTTCATCCTCTCCGGTCCGCAAGGCGGCCAGCGAGGCTTGGATATTGAGCCGGAGCGAGGCTTTGCGGCTGCTGTCTTCATACTCCAGACGCGCACCGGAAGACAAGGCCCGGCATGTGCCCGGATACGGCACGCCTTCATCGCCGATGTGCGGGGCCGAAGCCAGCAGGCGCAGTTCTTTGCGGGTACAATAACAGGGGTAGGCAAGGCCCCGGCGCTGCAGGTCATCCAGCAGGGCGGAATAGCGATCCAGGCGGCGACTCTGCGCATAAGGACCAAAGGAACCCTCCTGATCAGGTCCCTCATCCCAGGTGAGGCCAAGCCAGGCAAGATCTTCGTAAATTCCTTCGGCGAAACTTTCCCGTGAACGCTCGGGATCAATGTCTTCCAGGCGCAGGATAAGCGTGCCGCCCTGAGAGCGCGTCCGCAGCCATGCCGCAAGGAAAGCGTAGGCATTCCCCAGATGCAGCCTGCCCGTGGGGCTCGGAGCCAGCCTGCCGCGCACGGCCGGAAGTGAATGTGATATCATGTACGCGATTTTGTAGCGGGATTTTTACTTTTCGCTCCGGCTGTCGTTTTTTTCTTTGCCGTAGCGACTTTTTTCATGGTTCCGGCAGCTTTTTTCGCGGAAGCGTCAAGCTGCCGCGCGGCACGAGCCAACATCTCCCTGGCCCGTTCATCTTCTTTTTCGCTACAGGCGCAGTCACCAGCGCCTCCGGGAGCCGTATCGGGATTTTCCGCCCGGTTGGTACGCCAGGACACTTCTATGGCAAACTCGGCCCGCTCGTCACTGATCGCCGCCTCTATCTCCAGGTCAACCACGCGCGGCACTTCGAGCGCAAGGGTCTCTCCGCTCTTCTGCACTTTGAGCACACCGTCTTTCAGGCCCTCCACAAGGGCTTCAACCAGTCCCGCGACATCTTCCCGCGTCAGCCGCGTGACAAACTCCAGCTTCCGTTTGGCCATGTTGCCGATCCTCGCTTCCGTTCTCAGGCTTGAAGCCGCGACAGGACTCCAGGACGTGAGTTTTGGCTGAATAATAAAAGATTCCCCCCTCAAGTGCAAGGCGGGAACAGAAAAAACCACATTCCAACAGGAGAAAAAAATAATACGTCCAATAGGTGAAGAAACACAGCACGGTAATCGTTTTCATTTTTTTTGCGACAAGCTTTTTTCGATCATCCTCCTTGACACCCCTGTCCTGCAAGGGATAGGACTTAGCGAACTCTATCTGACCCACTTTTTAAGGAGGAATCCGGCTTATGAAAAGACTGCTCATGCTGGCCATCTTCTGTATGACGGCGGCCCTTGTCCTGCCGGCTGTCGCCGCGCAGCCCGATGTTCCCGCCGACGGCATCAAGATGAACAAAAGCGGCAAAAAGGAAGTCATCTTCAACCACAGTACCCACGCCACTGTTACCTGTGTCGAATGCCACCACCCTGTGGACGGCAAAGAAGAGTTCCGCGCCTGTGGCACCGCGGGCTGCCACGACATCACCGGAACGGCGGACAAGAGTATCCACTCTTATAACCAGGCCATACACAAGAAAAAAGACAACAAGTTCCCAAGCTGCCTCAGTTGCCATGAAAAACTCGCGGGCGACGACAAGGAAAAGAAAAAGCAACTGGCCGGTTGCGCCAAGTCCGTGTGCCACCCGTAGGATAGAGCGACAGCCTCAGAAAAAATATGATAAAAAGCAGCCGGTAATCCTTTTGCGGAGTTACCGGCTGCTTTTTTTGCATTTTATCGTGTATTGCCCGTAAAGCGGACTTGCCATAAACATCAAGGTATGGTTATTCTGCGAACGACTTACAGCATTTTACCATTTTCAGAGGGCTTGTTTCTTCCGGGCCGACAGGCCGCAACCCACATCGGACCGTTCAATGGCAAAAGATGAACACGGGCTGAACTTGGCTCTTGAAACCGATTCTGCTGAGGCGGACGACGAAATTGTAGACCTGCTTGAAGTCGTTAAGCCGGGCAAGGTCGTATCCAAGGCGTCTGACGCGGACGAAGACTTCAGCGCGGATCTCGAATCCATGCTCGATACGCTGTCCAAGGCGGAACAGGCCAAGGCCGCGGAAGAGAACGATCAGCCTTTTCCCGATCCGACTCCCGTGGATCACGAAGTGGACCCGGACGAAAGCCTTGACATGCCCAGCATGGATGATCTTGATGACATCCTGAATGCCCTTGGCGCGCCGACGCAACCCTCCCCTTCTGTGGAAAATGCTGATGCGCCGGACCTGCCGCCAGCCGACGATATGCCGGATCTGGACGCCGTTCCCGTGGCTAAAAGCAGCGCCGTACCCGTTGCGCCTCCGTCAGAAGAGGATTTGCTGTCCGAACTCGGCCTGGATGACCACTTTTCCACTCCCGTCCCCGCAAGTGCTCCGCTTCCGGAAACAACACCCGTTGATCTGGAGGGACTCCCGCCGGATATTAACGCGGCCGATTCCGAGGTTGCGGTTGAGGAGTTTCCAGAAACGGAAATGCCGGAAGAAGAAGACGCCTTTTCCCTGGACACGGCAGTCGGGGACATTGCCTCGGAATCACTGGACATGGAACGCATGCTCGAGCCGAGCCTTCCGGCTGAACCGGAGAGTGAAGAACCCGCACAGACCGCCGCAGAGGATATGCCGGTAATCACGGAAGAGGATGTCTTGCCCGCACTGGTGGAGGCCTCTTTGGACGCCCCGGCCGGCCCGCGCTTTGATGAGGTGGATCTCAACGAGCTTGATGCCTTGCTTGACGACATGCTGGCCTCAGCGCCGGCTTCCGGTCCCGCACCGGCAGGAGCTTCCGCCGTTGCCTCTGAAAACGGCCCGGAATCTCAAACCGGTACACCGCCGGAAACTGCCGCCGGGTCTGTCCCGGCGTCCGGTTCGGAATTGGCTTCCTTACGCATGGACATGGATGCCCTGCGCCGCGATCTTGCCGCCCTGCGCCCGGTCGACACTCCCGGTCCTTCCGCCCTTGAGGCGAAAATTGAGGATATGGAACTGACCCTGCACAATCTGGACAGCAGGATGGCTTCGCTGGAGCACCGGCAGGGCGAGATGTACGCGAACATCGAAAAGCTTGCGGCCGAAGCCGCGGCAAAAATCATTCGGGAAGAGCTGGCGGCGCTTCTGGAGGCCGGGTTTTAGACTTCGCTTTGGAGGGGCTCTGCCCCTCCACCCCGCCAGGGCCTAGCCGGCCCTGGACCCGGCATTCCTGAAAACAGCTTCGCTGTTTTCAGGGTATGAGGGGAGTCTGAGGGTGTGGCTCGTGTTGTATGGAGACCTTTGAGCCGCTGGTTTGAGTCCCCTCAGTCTGACACTAATCATCTGAATATCCCTCCAGACGGGCAAAAGAAATTTCAGGTTCCGCGCCCGGATCCGTCCAATGCACGGCAATTTGCCCGAATTCCGCCGTACTGCGTAACGGTATGTCCAACGCTTCCAAAGCCGAAACCACAGCAGGCGCCGGGAAACCCCAGTAGTTGCCGTAGCCGCAACTGACCAGAGCCAGTTGTGGGCTGACCGCCCGGTAAAATTCCGGAACAAGACTGCCAGCCGAACCGTGGTGGGGCAGTATCAGGACCTGTGCGCCGAGCCCGGCACTGTCCTGAATTTGCAGCAGCCCTCGCAGAGCGGCAATTTGAGCGTCACCGCACGCCAGGAGCAGGGGGACGCCATGCCATGTCAAACGTAACACTAGAGACGCGTTGTTGGCACGGTCCCTTTTTGCCCCCTGCGGCAGCAAAGCCCGCTGCTCGGCATGCGGCGGCCACAAAACCTCCAGATACAAATCCCGCGCGAGTTCCAGGCGATCACCGGCGCACAGCACCTCCTTGTCCAGGCCCCGCCGCGCCAGCGCTTCCTGTTCCCGTTCGGCCAAGGGAGACAGAGGCGGGTCCCCGTTGCTGTAATAATGGCCCACGGCAAAGTGCCGCAAAATAAAGAACAGACCGGCGATGTGATCCGCGTCCGGATGCGTGGCTATGGCCATATCCAGCCGGGGCAGGGCGTTCCTGGTCAGTACAGGACTGACCACCGAGCGCCCCACGTCAAAACTGCCCACGGTAAACCCGCCGCCGTCTATCAGAACCCGCCCGGCTTCACGATCCCCGCCAAGGCCAGTCCATTCCAGCAGTACCGCCTGCCCCTGCCCCACATCCAGCAAGCGCAGGCGCACGCCGGGCCGCGTATTCTCGAACCAGGCCTGCCCAACCGGCGCCATGAGCATGACAAGACCACACACAACAAAGGCCGCGTAACCGGACAAAGCGCCCTGCCCGTCGCCGGAGCGGAACTCGCGCCTGGGGATGCGCCGCAAAAAACCGGGAAGAAGCGAAAGCAGCAACCAATACCCGGCAGCGCTCAACCAGTGCGGCCGGGGCATAACCGGAGCCAGCAGCAGTCCGGCTTTATCCAGGGCGAGCAGCAGGGCCATGAGCGCTTCACACGGCAGAACCGCGAGATATAAAACGAACGAGGCCAGCGTATCCGCTCCAAGGGCGATGAGAAAAAGCCCGGCAAAAGACAGAGGCAGCACGACACTGCCGAGCACCGGCAGCCAGATCAGGTTCAGCGGGAAGAGCAGCCCCGAGAAGCCGAAGATATGGGCTATCAAAGGCAACAGAAAAACCTGAATACTGAAGGATATTCCGAGCGTGATAAAACCGCCGCGCAGGATTTTACCGCTGACCCCCGGATAGCGCCGCAAGGGAAAGAAGCGGGTCGACAGTTGAAACAATTCCGGCAGGCATAGGGCAATGGCGGCCACGGACAAGGCCGAAAGCTGAAGGCCGATGTCGAACAGGGCCAACGGGTCAACAGCAAGTATAACGGCCAGGGCCGCGAACAATCCGTCCAGCAGCACACGCGGGCGCTTCAGAAAGACCAGCAGGCTCCAGAAGGCGAGCATACAGGCTGCCCGGACCAGGGAAACCGGCATCTGTCCCAACCAGAGATACAGAAGCGCAAAGGGCAAAGAAAACAGCATGGCCAGAGAAGGCCGGGCTATGTGCAGCCATAGCCGGGGGTACAGGAGGCCCGCCACATAGGCCAGAGCAAAACCGGCCAGCACGGCAAAGCCCAGATGCAGCCCGGAAAGCGCCAGACTGTGGCCCAAAGTGGATTTGGCAAACAGATCGCCCTGCTCGTGGCTGATGCGCGAACGATCCGCGAACACCATGGCCGGGAGTATGGCCGCGGCCTGAATGATGCGCGAGCCTTCGCTTATCTCCTCGCGCGGCAAAACGGCGTAAAAACGTTCACGCAGATCGCGGCGCAGGCGGGACAGCAAACCGCCGTCTTCCAGGATCACCGCCTTTGTTTTGTCCCCACTTGAGGCCCTGAACCATACCCCGCGATCGCGCCAATACCCTTCAGTATCCCAGGCGCCGGGATTGGTGAGGCTGCGCACTTTGGACAAGCGGACCGAGATCTCCAGCTTCTGGCCGGGCAGCGGCATGAAGTCGGGCTCGCGCCAGGCCCACACGATTTTGCCGTGGTATGGCGTGTCCTCCGCCCCGGACACAGCGGGCAAAACATCCGTAAGTATAACTCTGGCCCGCTCCCCTTGCAGCAGATCGCAACTCAATACCCTGGCCTGGATGCGCAACGCTCCGGAAGGGCGCGCGGCTTTTCCCCGCGCGTCCACAACAGCGGAGGCCACGCGCAGCCAGTCCGGCACAGGCTCAGGCGCGGGCGTCCGCCAGGCGGCATAGCCAAAGGCAAAGCAAAAGACCGACAGATAGAAAAAGGTTCTTGTCCAGGAGGCTGTACGGGGTAAATCCAGCAGCCAGACCAGAGCCAGCAGAACCAGGCCGGGACCGGGAAAACGCTGGGCCAGAATTCCCGCAATACCAGCCAGCAGGCAAACCTCTGGAAAAAGCAGAATACGTAAAAGAGAGGTGGGATAAAGCGCGAACGGCATGGGGCACCATAGCCCAAAGCGCTGTCGGAAGAAAGACGGGGCACTGCCGCGAAACGCCCCTGATGGTTATTCATGCCTCCTGCTGTTACGCTGCCAGACGATGAAATGCCGGGTAGCCATGCCGCCATGCACGACAACGTAGAAGAAAATCAACACGCCCCCTGTTTTATGAAATGTGAGTGCGGTTTCCGCATGCGCCGATCCGGTCTGCCAAAGCACGAACCAGGTCAGTCCTGAAAACGCGGTCAGAGCGAGAAAAACCAGTCCAACCCCTTGCACAACCGCTCCCAAACCTCCAGGCCGGGGAGGAGGCAGCTTGAAGTGGACGGCCTGGCGCAGGTCGTGCTTTACAGTGGCCACATCCCCCCACAGATAGGGATAAAAATGGCGCGGGCCTCGCGCTCTAAGGCTGTACACAGGCAAAATAACGGCAAGCAGACACAGGTTTGCCCCAGCCCACATGTGGTACCAGGAAGCAAGGCTGCCAATCTCCATCACTACACCGCTCACAAGTTGCAACAGAACAAAGAAAACCGCCAGCACATGCGCAAGCCGCAGGGGCGGCGACTGAAATATGCCGAGGAAACGCCACAGGCGTTCCGGCTGGTCAAGCAGAGCGCGAAAAAACATACAGGGCTCCCGAGGTCAAAACACGTTCTGGAGAATATACTCTATATTCTTATCTCGATAAAGAAATTCTCATCTTCTCTATAGCAGTTCGCGCTTGAGATTGTCGCTTAACGGCGGGCAAAGCCCGCCTACGCCAATCTCGCGGGCCTTGTGGCGCTTCGCTTCACAAGGCCAGAGCATTTTATCAACTATAAAGTTTCAATGGTAAAATGCTCTGGCGGGCGCATTCGCACGCATATATGGTATCAGTGCGAAAATGCACGTGCGAATGCGCTCATTCGTAGGAGGCAACAAATTCCCTCTCTGCTGTCACAACAGTACATATTCATCATAACACTGCAAAATAAAACAATAAAAAAATTACCTCACAAATTCGCAAGTTCTGGCACGATTCATGCTTATAAAGTATCAACTGACTTGGCCGATGTCCCCCTCATTCGAGCCACAACCTCCCCCCAGGTTGCGTCAGCAAGTCCCCTTTGTCCGGTCCCCCTCTTTTGCCGGACCTGTGAAGTCCCCCTTCACGAAAAAGCCTTTGGTCCCCCTCCAAAGGCTTTTTTCTTTTTAGAACCTTACTTCAGGTAAAACCCGCCTGCAACCCTCTGTCTCCCCTTCCCTTTTTTCAGATTTTGCTTATTCTCTTTTCAGGCCGCGACTCTTTTGCGCCACAAAATAAACTCGTAGCACCTGTTTCGGTAGCGCCTCAGTTTGGCGTCAGACGAGGAAGGCGAGTTTTTTGTGATGGGAGTGTACTCTTATGGTACTCGACCGGAGCAAAAAACGAAGCCTGACGAAGTATCACGACAAACCGAGGCACTACCCCTGTTTCCATGCCACCCCTGCCGCCTCAAAGGGAACCTATGATTCTGCCCGTTCTGCAATACCCGGATCCGCGCCTTGCCCGCATATCCCAGCCAATACAGGAAATCACGCCCGAGATTCGTAAACTGGCCGAAGACATGGTGGAAACCATGTACGCCCGTGACGGCATCGGCCTTGCCGCTCCGCAAGTCGGCGCAGCCATCCGCCTTGTGGTCATGGACGTTTCCGGCCCTGAAAAACGCGAGGACCTGCGTGTTCTCGTCAACCCGGTGCTCAAGCTTTCCGGCCCTGAGATCGACTCCGAAGAAGGCTGCCTGTCGGTCACGGATTACCGCTCCACGGTCTGTCGCTCCGGCCAGGCCCATGTGGAAGCCACGGATCTGGACGGCAACCCGGTATCCTTTGACGCTGAGGATCTGCTCGCCATCTGCGCGCAGCATGAATGCGATCACCTGGACGGCATTTTGTTCATCGATCATATCAGTCGCCTGAAGCGGGAAATGTTCGACCGCAAAATCAAGAAAAAGGGCAAGTAATGGACGGAAAACCCGTTTCATGTCCCGCAGCCGCAACCGGCGATGCGGCCGCTCCGGCCACATCCGTTCAGGCGCGGGCCGGCAAAGCCGCGGCCTTGCACCCGCCCCTGCGAGCCGTGTTCATGGGAACCCCGGACTTTGCCGCTGTAATCCTTAAAGCCCTGTTGAACAGCCCGCAGGTGCAACTGCTCGCGGTCTATACCCAGCCCGACCGCCCTGCCGGGCGCGGCCAAAAGTTGACCCCGCCTCCAGTCAAGGCGCTGGCCCTGGAACACGGGCTGCCTGTTTTCCAGCCTCTAAATTTCAAGTCCGACCCGGACGGCGACGCCGCTTATCATGAACTGGCCGCTTTGCAGCCGGATGTGCTTATCGTGGCCGCATACGGGTTGATTCTGCCCCAGCGCGTGCTGGATATTCCCCGGCTTATGCCAATAAACGTGCATGCCTCGCTTTTGCCCAAATATCGCGGGGCCGCCCCGATTCAGCGGGCGATCATGGAAGGCGAGTCCGTGACCGGGGTGACCATCATGCGCATGGAAGCGGGACTGGATACCGGCCCCATGCTCATGCAGCGGGCCGTGGGCATTGATATCAACGACACTTCCGCCACCTTGCATGATGAACTGTCCCATGAAGGAGCCGACTTGCTGTTGCGGGCCCTGGAGCGGCTCCGGGCCGGGGCTTTGCCCGCCATTGCCCAGGAGGAAGCCAGAGCCACCCATGCCGCCAAACTGCGCAAAGAAGAAAGTGTACTGGACTTTTCCCTGCCCCCGGAAAAACTGCATGCCCAAATCAGAGGCCTCACGCCCTGGCCCGGCGCTGTCATGTATCTGCACCGCGACGGCCGGGAACCTCTGGCCGTGCACCCCGCCCCCGGACAATTTCCCCTGACCGGGAAGATGCGGGAAGCCTGCGCCTCAGCGCTCCCCCAAGCCCAGGATCGAACAGCGCATATTTTGGGACTGGTTGACAATGCCCTGCTGATCGCCTGCGGCACAGGCTGCTATGCCTTTACCAGTCTACGGCCCGCAGGTAAAAACAGCATGGATGCGGCAGCCTTTGCCAACGGCTACCTCAGCGGCTTTTCGCAAGCCTTTTTCACGGACAAACCAGACACCATCGCGCTTGCAACCCCCTCCAAAAAGTCCTAAACTTTCAGTAGCGATATAATATATACTTCCCGCCACTGTCGGCCTCAGGTCTCATGTTTTATCCAAGAGAGGTTCCCATGTCTTTGCGAGTTGTCGTTATCGGCGCGGTGGCCCTTGGCCCCAAAGCGGCAAGCCGTTGTAAACGCCTCATGCCGGACGCCGAGGTTATCCTCATTGATCAGGCTCCGCGTATCTCTTATGGCGGATGTGGCATTCCTTATTTTGTTTCCGGCGAGGTGAACCGGATCGAGGACTTGCAAACCACGCCCTACGGCACGGTGCGCGATGCCGAGTTTTTCAAAACCCACAAGGGCGGCATCACTGTCCTCTCCCAGACCCGGGCAACCGCCATTGACCGGACCGCGAAAACCGTGCGCGTGGAAGACCTGAGAACTGGCGCGGTTTCCTCTCTGCGCTATGACAAGCTGGTTTTGGGCATGGGCAGTTCGGCCCATTGCCCGCCCATTCCGGGCGTGGAGCTTGCCGGTATCGGCCCGGCCACCAATCTAGACGAGGCCGAGGCCATCCGTAACGCCGTGTCCGGCGGTCAGGTCAACAATGCCGTTGTCATCGGCGGCGGCTTTATCGGCCTGGAAATAGCCGTGGCCCTCGGCGATATGTGGGGCATTCCCACGGCAGTGGTGGAACTTGCCGAGCATATTCTGCCCGGTTTTCTCTCGCCCGCCCTAGCCCGTATGGCGGCCAGGGACCTGGAGGACAATGGCGTCACTGTGTACAGCCAGGAAAAGGTGCTGCGCTTTGAAGGCCACAACGGGCGGGTGACCAAGGTAATCACGGACAAACGCGAACTGCCCGCCGACCTTGTGGTGATGGCCGCCGGAGTGCGGCCGAACAGCGAAATCGCCAAGGCCGCGGGCATTGCCTGTACGGAACGCGGCCTGATCATCGTGGATGATCGCATGCGTACCTCTGATCCGGATATTTATGCCGGGGGCGACTGCGTCAGCATCACCAACCAGGTTACCGGCAAGCCGGGCTGGTTCCCGCTGGGGTCCATGGCCAACCGCCAGGGGCGGGTCATCGGCACCAACCTGGCCGGGGGCGATGCCGTCTTTCCCGGCGCAGTGGGCTCCTGGGGCATCAAGCTCTTCAACCAGAACGCGGCGGGCGCCGGTCTGACCATTGAATCCGCGCGGCGCGAAGGCTATGACGCTATCGTGGCTCATGTGGAACAGATCGACCGTGCCCACTTCTATCCGGATAAAAGCTTGATGGTGCTCGAACTGGTGGTGGAACGCTCCAGCCGCCGGGTGCTCGGCATCCAGGGCATGAACGCCAATGGCGACGCCTTGGCCGCACGTATCAACGCCCTTGCGCCGCTGCTCGCCAGAAAGGCCGTTGCGGCTGATGTGTCAAACCTGGAAGTCCTGTATTCGCCTCCATTCGCGGCGGCCATGGATATTATCAACGTGGCCGGAAACGTGGCCGAAAATATACTGGAAGGCCGCAACATTCCCGTCACCCTGGAAGAGTTTGAAGCGCTCTGGGCTGACCGGGACAGTAACGATGTCTGTTTCATTGACACGCGCGTGAACCGGGATGCCGAACACATGGTCGCCAAGTTCGGCGGCCGTCTGCTGAACATACCCCAGGACGAGATTGCCGGACGCCTGAGCGAAGTGCCCGCTGACAAGCCTGTCGTGCTGATCTGCAATACCGGCCTGCGCTCTTCTGAAGCCCAACTCAACCTTGCTCACAAAGGACGCAAGAACGATGTCCGGAGCGTGCCCGGCGGTTGGTCCAGCGTGAAAAAGCTGGGGATAGAAAGCTAGAGCTTTTGGTGTAGTCCCATGCCCACTCCCGTGCTCAACATAACCATGCCCGTGTTCAACCGGTACGAGTTGACGCAAGCCGCTCTTTTAGCCTTGCGGAAATGTTCGCAAGACATCCCCTTTACGGTCACTGTTGTCGACAACGGCAGCGATGCCGACCTCGTTAAAAAGCTGATTGAATTCAAGGAAGGGGGAGTCATCGACAAACTCTTCCTGTTGGAAAAGAATATGGGCATCTCCTGCGCGGCCAATATAGGCTGGGAAATGACGGATGCTCCGGTGTACATGAAGCTGGACAACGATATTGTGATAAAGGATCGGAATTTTTTCAGCAAAATATTCAAGCTGTGGTCACATGGAGACCCTTTTTCCACACTGGGCGGCGCGGCGCGGCAAATGCTCCTGCATAATCCGGGCGCGCTACACACCCAAGACGGCGTTCTCGGCCTTTGCGCGAGCACACTCGCCGGACAGGCCATATTCATCCCCAAACAGGTTTCCGACATCCTCGGTTTCTGGAGTGAAGATTACGGGCTCTATGGAGCCGAGGATGGAGACTACGGGCTGCGAATGAACTTTGTGGGGTTCAAGCAGTACTACTATTGTTCGGACAATCTTTTGATAGATCTTGGCAGCGATTTGGCGTCAACATATACAGCCAGGGGGTTTGATAAACTTACGGAGCAAAAACTGGCCCTTACCGACAGCAAAGGGGACTTCGGCCTGTTCATGGTCAATCAGGCCTTATACAACCTGTGTATACGGACCTGGAAACCGGTCAGAAAATACATCGTGGCGGATGTCTCTTCAAAGTATGAGGTCCGGCTTGAGGAAAACGAAGCCTTTGCGGATTATAAAGCCCTTCTCGACCTGTGCGCGCAAAAAATCAACGAACGGGTGAAGGAACTGGGCGCACCCAATCCTGATTATATTTTCAGCCATGATTTTATCCTGGAATTAAAGGATATCATGAACTCAGGCGGCTACGGCTGCGGGGAATGAAGCGTTCGCCTCAGGACCGAGTCATATCCACGGACGCGTAGTGCAGCACCTCGTCAAAATAGGCGATCACGCCCTGCAAGGCCGCTTCCACACTGGCAACATCTCCCAGCAGTAGAAGCGACCCCCCGAAACGATCAAGAAAGCCGATTTCCACGGCAGCGGCTTTGGTGGCAATGTCCGCCGCGATAATAACCCCCTCGCTGGGAGTGATGGTCAGAATGCCGATGGCGTCGCCCCCCTCGTTATCCAGGCCGAGCTTCATGTAAATGCCTTTCTGGGGACTGGCGATAATATGGGCCAGAGTCACCTGTTTGCCAGGCACATATTCCTGGATAACTCGCTGCTTCGGCTCGTTGTCCATCTTGGTCATGTCCCACCTTCCGTTGCTTACTTGCCGTCCGCGCGTTTTGGCAAAATCATCTCCACTTCACTGTGCGGACGAGGAATCACATGCGCGCTCACCAGGTGCCCCACGCGTTCAGCAGCGACCGCTCCGGCATCCGTGGCGGCTTTCACCGCGGCCACATCGCCCCGGACCATCACGGTCACCAGGCCGCCGCCGATCTGCTCGCGGCCCACCAGTTCGACGTTGGCGGCCTTGACCATGGCGTCCGCCGCTTCAATGGCTCCCACAAGACCTTTGGTTTCAATCATGCCCAGTGCGCTCATCATGACAAAGTTCTCCTTTTGGTTCAGATATTAGACTTGATAATGTTCACAGCATGCAGGCTGAGCGCCTTCAACTGTTCGGGGTCCGTAACCCCGTATTCTTTTTTCAACATTGCGGCCAGGCCGAACAGAAGCGTCTCAAAGCCCGCTTCGGCGCCGCCTTCCTGGCACGCGCCGCTGACGCAGGCAAAAAGCGCGCCCGCAGCCGCCTGTCCATGCAGCGTACATGTTGCCGCTGCCGGACAAGAGCCGTAAACAACGGCAATCTTCCGCCTGGAGAGCTCGTCTTTCGCCCCCGAGGTCAAAATCATGGTACTGCCGTTGACGTATATCCTGGATTCCGCCCGGCAGACGAAATCATCCAGGTTGCTGACCTGTACAAGCTGTTTTTGCATCTTCCACCTCACGTCCTGGTTAACGCCCTGACCACCGCCGCATCAGGCCGGGGCATCACTGCCGTTTCGATACAATCGCGCCCCAGTGACTCTTTTGCCGCCGCACAGGCCTGCTCGACCGAAGCCACATCCCCGCTGAGCACGAAATAGGACTTTCCGAGAATCCCCTGCCCAGTGACCAGACGGCACAAACGCACAAAAGCCCGCTTGAGCGCCTTGTCAGCGGCGCTCAGGCCGGAAGCCACGGTACGGCACTCCACAACGCCGATGGCTTCTCCCGGTCCGGCCGGTTCTCCCTTTTTCAGGGCAGCGATAAGTTGCGGCGCAACATTGGAAATAACAAAGCCTCCGGCCAGGGGACGCCCTGAATCTTGAGCAAAGGCAACCGCCGTGCCCACGGCCTGGCGATCGCCGGAAACAAGAATCAGATAGCGGCCCGAGCATACGGTGGCGGCGCGCACAAGCTCCACCTGCGCGGCCTTGACCATGCCGTCCGCCAGTATGGCGCCCGCGGCGATGCTTCTGCTTTCCACCACGCCCAAGGTATCCACGGCATCCATACATCACTTCCGCGCGCCACAGTTGAGGGCTATGCCCAGGGGCGTCACCAGAAAAGGGTTGGCCGGCTTGAACACCGGTACGCCCGTTTCTCTTCCGACCACCTTTTCCATCCCTGCCAGGCAACAGGTGCCGCCCACCAGGTAAATGGCGGAAACATGCCTGCCCATAATATGTTTGTTGATAATGGAGGACATTTTTTCAATGACCGGACTCACTACGGGCAGAATCTCCCTGTGACGTCCGGGCTGTTTTTTCAACTCCTCGGCCTCTTCAAAGGAAATGCGGTAACTCCCCGCAAGCACCAGGGAAAGATGCCTGCCGCCAGTGGGTTCATCGGCCACGTAAACCACGTTTCCTTTTTCCAGAATGGACAGGCCGGTGGTGCCGCCGCCAATATCCACAATAACGCCGCTGTCAATTCCAAGCACGGCATTGGCTGCCGTGGGCTCGTCAAGAATGTCGGTCACTTCCATCCCGGCCGCCTCAACCACATAGCGATGGGTGCCGCAATCCTTTTCCCCGGTGCCCGGTGGAACGGCAATGGCCGCATGGGTAAGCTTCCGCCCGAGGCGCTCCTCCAGACCGGCGGTCAGCCTGCTCACGATACGAACGGTCCCGGCGTAATCCACAACCAGACCATCCTTGATCACCTGGGCGAATTCCATGGCGCAGGCCACGGGCTCTTTTTTGCCGTTCAGAACCACCACCACGATATAGGCGGTGCCGAGATCCACCCCGACATGCAGAGGCTCGTCAGGGCTCACCGGAACGGTGTTCTCAATACAGGCCTCAAGCGCGCCTATCCGGCGGTCAACAGCGGCAGCGTCCATAACAACAGTTCCTTATTTTTTCCCACAATTCTTCCTGACCCTACCGCACACTTTTGGGCAAAATCATTTCCACTTCAGCGTGGGGACGGGGAATGACATGCACGCTGATCAGTTCACCCACGGCCTTGGCAGCCACGGCCCCGGCATCGGTGGCGGCCTTGACCGCGCCCACATCGCCGCGAACCATAACAGTCACCAGACCACCGCCGATCTGCTCGCGGCCCACCAGGGTGACGTTGGCCGCCTTGACCATGGCGTCAGCCGCTTCAACCGCGCCAACAAGCCCCTTGGTCTCAATCATTCCTAATGCGTTGGATACTGACATAACGTTCTCCTTCTCAGTCTTCTAGCATAAAATGCCATTACAAAATCAAATAACCTTAGGTCGCGCTCAGTGCCTGATCACGGAAACCGGAATGCCATGCTGCCGGATACGGCTCTCGATGCGCTCCAGATCCGCCTCGCTCAGTCCGGGTTCGCCTTTGATAGGGTACTCCCTGTCCAACTGGCTGTACTTGTGCACTCCCATTTTGTGGTAAGGCAGCAGGTCTATCCCCTTGAAATTCTTGTGTTCCGAATAAGGTTTCAGAAACCGGACCAGTTGATCAAGTTCACTGTTCCCGTCGTTCACGCCTTTCAAAACAGGTACGCGTATTTTTACGGTATGCCTGCTTTCCAGAAGCTGTTTAAGGTTGCCCAGGATGGTCTCGTTACGCACGCCGGTCAGTTCGTAGTGGCGATCCGAATCCATATGCTTCAGGTCATAGAGAAAGAGATCGACGCTCCCGGCCACCTTGGCCACGATCTCGGGCCTTACGTAGCCGCAGGTTTCAATAGCCGTGCCAATGCTCTGCTGCTTGCAAGCCATAAGCAGATTGGCCGCCGCTTCGGGCTGCATCAGCGCCTCGCCGCCGCCAAGCGTCACGCCGCCGCCGGAAGTCTCATAAAAGGGCTTGTCCTCTTCAATGATCTGCATGATCTCCGAAATGGTCTTGAATTCGCCGGTCACGGCCAAAGCCCCGGCGGAACAGGTCTGCTCGCATTTACGGCAGCCCACGCATTCCAGGTTTCTGTCCATCACATGGCTTCGCCCGCCCGGTGCAAGCCTATGGATGCCCACCGGGCAAACCGGAACGCAGGCCCCGCAGAGCACGCACTGCTCCCTTTTGTACAACACCTGAAACTGCCGCGATTGTCCCTCGGGATTCGAACACCATTGGCAACGCAGGGGACAGCCCTTGAAGAACACCAGCGTTCTGATGCCGGGGCCGTCATACATATTGTATTTCTGGATGTTGAAAATCAGTGCTTTTCTTTCAATCACGGTATTGTCTCTAAATCTCGCGCAATACGGTCCGGCTGATGATCTCGTCCTGCACGTCCTTGCACAGCTCCACGAAAAAGGCGCTGTACCCGGCCACGCGGACCACAAGATCGCGATACTTTTCCGGGTGCTTCTGGGCATCCAGGAGCACCTCGTTATCCAGGTAGTTGAACTGCATCTCGCCGTTTCCGAGAATGCTGGCCGTGCGGATGAGCGTGATGATGCTGCTTTCCCCCTGCGGGGTATCCAGTAGACCGGACATCAGCTTGAAGTTGTGCACCAGACCGATGTTCATGTTGTCGTTGGCCATTTTGGACACGGATTTGATAATTGCCGTGGGACCTTTGTAGTCCGCGCCCTGGGTAGGGCTGATGCCGTCCGAAAGCGGCATCCAGGCCCGGCGGCCGTTGGCGGACGCGCCCAGGAGTTGACCAAAGGGGGTGTTGTTGGAAATGGACAGAGTGCCGTGGCTGAGCACGGAATATAAGGTCTTGAACTTGCGGTGCTCCATTTCCGTGAAGTTGATCAAATCCGCCGCGATAAGATCGGCGTAGTCGTCATCATTGCCGTATTTGGGCGCGGCCAGACAGTCGGCCAACAGCTTCTCATGCCCCGCGAAATCGACCTTCAGGGCCTCATTGAGTTGGGCCAGGGTATATTTTTTGTCGTCGTACACGAGCTTTTTGATCGCGGCCATGGAGTCCGCGTAGGTCGCCAGACCGCTCCAGACAACGCCGGGGCCGAAGTTGTACATGGCCCCGCCGGCTTCGACGCCGCGCCCCTTTTCCATGCAGCCTTCATACATGAGGGACATCAGCGGCTTGGGAGCGAGATCTTTATGCACACGCTGCGAAATGACCGTGGCCACACTGGTCCACTTGGTAATCCACTTGATCTGTTCTTTGACGGCGGCTTCAAATTTTTCGTAGCTGTCGTACTGGCCGAGATCGCCCATATCAGGGGTGACCCGCTTGCCGTACCACAGCGGCACGCCGCGGTTCAGCACCAGTTCGATGCAAATAGGCCATTGGGTGTAAGCGGTGGAGGTCCACTGGTACAGACGGCCCGATTTTTGCGGCTCCACGCAGCCCATCAGGCAGTAATCGCGGGAATCTTCAATGGAAACGCCCTTGGCCAGCATCATCTTGATGTGCGAATCGTCAAAGTGGATGGCCGGGAAGCCCATGCCGGAACGAATGACATCCACTATCTTGCGCAGATATTTTTCCGGCGACCTGTTGTGCACACGGGCGGCCAGGGAAGGCTGGTAAATTTTCACGTGGCGCACCGCGTCCATGAGCAGATAGGTGAGATCGTTGGTCGCGTCGCGTCCGTCGCGGGTCACGCCGCCCACACACATATTCACAAAAGGCTGATACCCGGCAAAGAATTTGGAACCGCCCTCACTGGTGATCCACATCATTTCGGACATTTTGATCAGCATGCAGCCCGCGAGGTCAAAGGCCTCGTATTCGGTCATGCGGCCGGAATCGATATCGGCCCTGTAGAAGGGATACATGTACTGGTCCACGCGGCCGATGGACATGCCGGTCTGGTTTTCTTCGACAACCAGCAGAGATTCCACGGTCCACACGGCCTGGACGGCCTCCCAGAAGGTGCTGGGCTTGTGGGCGGGCACCCTGGCGCAAACTTCCGAGATCTTCAGCAGTTCGGCTTTGCGTTTGGGACTGCTTTCATGGGCCGCTTTTTCAGCCGCATATTGGGAAAGACGTTTGGCGTAAATCATCACGCCTTCGGTCGTGTCGATGACGGACTTATAGAAGTAGATCTTGTCAATGTCGTCAGGATTTTCGTAATCCAGTTTGTCCAGGTGATCCTTGGCTTCCCGCTGGATGTCCAGCATGCCCTTTTTCATGAGAATGACGTCAAAGCCGGGGTTGGAGTCGCCGCCGCCGTTAATGGCATGATAGGAGCAGTCGGACACGAAGGATTCGCCGGACATCTCCCACACGCCCGCTTCGCGGTACTGGTCCTCGCAGTATTCGTCAACGGACTTGCCCTTCCAGAAGGGGAAGAGCTCTTCGCGCATGATCCGCTTATCTTCCTCGGCAATATAAAAGGGATCCTGAGGCCGGGAACCTATGGTGTCGAGCTCCTGCTCGGTCCAGCGCCAGGCCAGATCCGGGGAGAACGCGCCCGCGCGCGGAGCGCCGGTGGGATTGCCCACGATAAGCTCATGATCCTGGATGACCAGGGGCGCTGTTTCGCAACTGTAGCGAAAGGCTTTGCCCCGGAGGAGCGCTTTGGGCATGCCCGGATTTTCCCTGGCAATCTTGGTGATGGCCCGGGCCCGGTAGGTAGTGATGCTGGGCACCTGTTTCAGAAAGTTTTCCTTGAGCTTCACATGGCGCTCAGTAGGCCCTTCAGGCACGCCGCTATCTTTGGAAGGAGCCGCCGTGGAAACAGGAACGTTTTGCAGGATATCGGCGGAAATGCCTTCAAAAATCTTCCTCAACGATGCCTTTTCCGCGGGCGTCAAGTTCTTGGTCGCTTCCGCGAGCTTATTGGAAAAATCGCTCAGATCCATTGTTCATCCTCCATTGAGCAAGGAATTACCTGTCTGCGGACCCGCTTGGGTACCCGTTTATAGCCTCGATAGCTTCTGTCAATATGCGCTGCAAAGCCTCCAGCCTGCGCGCGCTGTCGGCCTCGGCCGGGGTGTTGTCTACATGCGCGGGCGCTTTTCTGACGCCGTACCCGACTTTACGTCTGTAAATAAGGTTTAAAGGAGAGACGTTATCGGAAGTGATGCCGTACCCGGCCAAGCCGCTGCCGAGGGTCATGGCCGGGAAGAGATTGGTGCTCATGCCCACGCCCCCGTAGGCGGCGGGAGTGTTGACCAGCATCCGGCCCACGGGCTTTTTCAGGGCAAACTGCCGGATCACGTCTTTATTGTTGGAATGAATGGCCAGCGTATGCGCATTTCTCTCATGCAGCAGCAGTTCAATGCACTTTTCGCAGGCATGCTCCCAGTCATCCTCCACATAGTAGGCCAGCACAGGAGCAAAAAACCCTCTGGAGTAGGGATCCGCTTCCGACACATACTTGCGTTCCGCCAGCAACAGCTTCACCCCGGCGGGCGCGGAGATGTCCGCCCGCTTTGCCAGAACATCGGCCGCAAGGCCCACCATGGACCGCTTGCACCGGCCATCGGCGTGGAAAAACCGGTCTGTCAGGCGCAGGGACTCTTCCTCGGACATAAAATATGCGCCGTGCTCCTGAAAGAGCCGCCTGACGTCCTGCGTGATGCAGGTCTCAACCACCACGGACTGCTCAGCTGACGGGGCGATGCCGTTATCAAAGGTTTTGCTGAGAATGATGTCCGCCACGGCTTGGCGGAGATCCGCGCTACGCTCGATAAAGGCGGGACCGTGGCCCGCGCCGCCGTAAATAATCGGCTTGCCGGTAGAGCGCGCCACTTCGAACATGCCGGGCACTCCGCTGATCATGATCAGCGTGGTGGCCGGATGCCGCATAAGCTCGGCAGTACCACTTTTGCTAACTGTGCTCAGATAGGAGAGACAGCCTTGCGGCAGGCCCTGCGCTTCGGCGGCAGCGATCATGATGTCCAGGGCCGTGCTGATGCTTTTCGAGGCTCCGGGATGGGGAGAAAAGATCATTGCGTTGCCGGACTTGACGGCAAGCAGCGCTTTATAGATCGTAGTTGAAACAGGGCTGGTCACAGGGCAGAGCGCCACGATAACGCCGAGCGGCACGCCGATCTCCATGAGCCCGTTTTCCGGCTCATCGAAGATCACGCCCACACAGCGCATGTCCCTCAGAGCTTTCCGCACTTCGGAACAGACAAACAGGTTTTTGGCCAGCTTGTCTTCCCATTTGCCATAATCGGTCTCTTCGTGGGACAATACGGCCAGAGTCCGGACCTGCTCCGCAACCGCTGTTGCCATGCCTTCAACAATGGCGTCGAGCTTCTCCTGCGGAAAGGCCGCCAGCCGCTTCTGGGCTGCAAAGGCGTTCTCCGAGAGAATCCGCGCCTGCTGCATGGAAAGTAAATCTTTATCGGCCAGCATACCGTCCCGCCCCTTTCCCGTGTACCTTAGGGCAACAGGTTTTCAATGGCGTAGCGCTTGATCAGCTTCGCCAGATCAGGATGGGGCATGGGGATAACGCACGAGCTGTACACGTTGCTTCCCATCGCTTCCACCGCCCTGACGCCCGCCTCCACGGCGGACTTGCACGCGGCCACATCACCCTGTACCAGGACGGAAATGTAGCCCGAGGCCACGTTTTCAAAACCAATAAGCTCCACATTGGCCGCCTTGACCATGGCATCCGCCGCTTCCAACAGATACACAATACCGAAAGTCTCGATAAGTCCCAGGGCTTTGAGCGGCGGGGCGGGGGCGTCATCAACCGCATACACGGACACGATGTCGCCGACGGCGCGGATGGGCCTGGGCATGACGTTGCGCGCGGTGAGCTTGCCGATGGACGCGGCCGCCGTTGCCCCGGCTTCAACCGAAGCCTTGACCGCCGCCACATCTCCTTTGACCATGATGGTAACCAGGGTGGAACCGACGTTTTCATAGGAGATCAACTGGACATTGGCCGCCTTGAGCATGCCGTCCGCACCGTTGATCGCCGGAACCATGCCCAGTGTCTCAATGAGGCCCAGGGCCTCTTCACCATAGTAACGCATATGCTCTCCGGATTATTTGGGATGGAAAATACCTCTACTCTAGCCCTTCCTCCAAGGGGGAAAGTCAAGAGGCTTTACAAAAAAAAGGGGGAAAAATGCAACTCGCTGATTTAGCATCAATATACCGCATACGAACAGGCCGGACAGGCAGGCCGAAGCAAAAGGCCTTAAGGCAACAATCCAAGGAAAAAGCTGTTTTCCTCCCCGGAGAAATTCGGAAAACACGTGGCCGTACTCACTATTGAGCGCACAAAACGAGGCCCTGCATTCTTTTCCAAAAAAGATTCCCCTTATGGCATTGACCTTCCCCTTGAGGGAAATGCTACCTGTATAGGAAAAGAGGAGATGTATATGGCGCAGGCAGTCAGTTCACCAACCCCGGCGGCTATTGCCGCCAGAAAACGGTTGAAGTCCGATTTTTTACGAACAGGGGTCATCACCGCTGTTCTGTCAGGAATGTCATACGGCAACTATACGGCCTTCATGACTCTGGCCATGGGCCTGGGCGTGTGGGGAGTATGGTACGGGCCTGATTCGGGACTGTCGTCTTTCGGCGTTATGTTTCTTTTGAGCGCGCTCGGCGCGGCGGTCACCGATACTTGCAGCGCTCTCTGGGCTCTCGGTATTGCGCTGGCCAAAGGCAAACTCGGAGACTTTTTCCGCTGCCTCAAGACCAAACCCGGCTGCGTCATGATGGGCGCCGCGCTCATCGGCGGCCCGATCGCCAGTACCTGCTATGTGGTGGGCCTGCAACAGGCGGGCTCGATTATCGTGCCCATCAGCGCCCTGTGCCCCGCCATCGGAGCCATTCTGGCCAGAATTCTTTTCAAACAGCGGCTGACTCCGCGCATGATGTTGGGTATTGCCATCTGTTTTCTGGCCAGCGCCCTGATCGGCAGCGTCGGTCTTGGTGAGGACGCTCCACAGAGCTTGTTCCTGGGAATATTTTTCGGCTTCCTCGCGGCCCTCGGCTGGGGGCTTGAAGGCAGCGTGTGCGGATACGGCACCGCCATGATCGACTCCGAGATCGGAATCACCATCCGCCAGGTGACTTCGAGCCTCTCCAATCTCTTCATTCTGGTGCCCATCTTTGCCTATATCACCGGCGTAAACCCCTTTGACATGATCGGCGCGGCCTTTGTTGATACCGAGGCCATGCCCTGGTTCATCGTGGCCGGTTTCGCCGCCTACTTTGCCTTCCAGCTCTGGTACAAGGGCAATGCCATGTGCGGCGCCGCTCTCGGCATGTCCTGCAACGGCATGTTTTCCTTCTGGGGTCCCTTCTTCTGTTGGGTCATCCTCGGGCTGATTTTCAAGCAGGACGGCTGGATGCTGCCCGGCATCGCCTGGATCGCGGCCGTGGTCATGGTCGTCGGTATTTTCATCATCGCGATGAACCCCCTGGATCTGTTCAGAAAAAATGACGCGGAGGCGCATAATGAAGCCGCTTAATTATGCCATTCTGGAATACTTCACCCAGGTTGATGAAGCCTCCACTGATGAGGTTATGGCCGCGCTCAAGGGTCAGTACAGCCACTTCAAGGCCTTTAAAAAGAAGGATATATTAAATGCTCTGATGACCGCTGAAGCGAACTGCCTGCTTGAGGAGTCCCGCTTCGAGCTGGATTCCGACAACCAACTCAAGGTTTACTTCCGCGCCCCTGCGGAAGGGGCGGCCACTATCAATAAATATATCAAAGATTAAATAATATTTACAGAAAGCCGGACACGCTCTATTCTACCGGTAGCCAGGTAACGGTGGGGGGTATCCATGAGATACAAAGAAAAGTATTCCATCGGAGATATGAGCAGAATATGCAACATATCGAAAAAGGCTCTCCGCTATTATGACAGAATCGGCCTGATCTCCTCACAGCGGCAGGACTACAACAACTACCGCTATTACACCGATGAATCCCTGCTGACGGTGCCGGTTATCAAGTATTACAAACAAATGGGGTTCCGGCTTGATGAGATGCGGGCCTTTATCGAAGGCAATGTGCCCAATGTCTACCGGGCAATCCAAAATTCATTCCTGGCAAAAATCAAAGAGCTGGAACAAGAGCAGGAAGCTATCCGCAGAAAATATATATCCGTCAAAGACTGGTATGACCTGATCCGCGAAGCGGAGATGGTTATTGAAAACAATATCCAGGAAGTTTCCGTCAAGTATGTGGAAAAAACGGAGCTTATTTTCCAGGAGCAGACGTTTGACAACGACATCAAGGCCGCCATCATCAATATTGATTTCACCAACTTTCTTGAAAAACAGGGCCATGAAATAACCGGCCCGGTCATCATACAGTTTTCCTCTTTCAAAAAAAGAATGCGGAATGAAGCCCGGCAGATAAAAATCATGCAGAAAACGCTGCTGCCCTGCGCCAAAGAGGTCAGGGAAGCCTTTGGCGGCTGCATGATGGCCACCTGCTACCACATAGGCAGCCACGAGACCCTTGGCGACACCTACGGAAAAATTTGCAACTGGGCACGGCAGTATGGGTATACCTTGGATGAAGAGTCGTATGAACGCTATGTCACCGACTATTGGACAACAAGGAACCACACTCAGTTCGTTACCGAGGTAATGGTCAAGGTTTCCAAAAAGAAAGCGTTCAGCCCGGCGGAATAGCGTCCGCTAAAACCCTGGCGGCCTTAAAATATTCCGGATGCAAAAACCACAATTAATACAAAATAAAGCGTTGACTTTTATAAACGGAAAAAATATAAAAACTCATAAAACGCGCAAGAAGAAAGCTTCCTTGCCGTAGCCCTGCCACAGCAGCCTTGCCCCAATGTGGAGAGCAAGGAACTCCCGGCCCTTTTTGCAAAGGGGCATTTAGAAACAGCTCCTAGCGGAGGTCGTTTTTATGGCTATAGGCGTAGAAATTGTAAAAAAATCAATAAAGCTCCTTGGTTTTGTGCCGTTGGACGGCGAAGCCGATGTCTACGTCAAATCGTATGCTCAGCATGAGGGCTATTCTTTGCGTGTCGATGTTTCGGCTAATCGTATCGAATATGCAGATAGCTCCTTTAATGAGCCTGCTCAAATACTTGTGAGAAATAGAGCAGCCAGCAATTTTTCAAGACCAGAGAATTTGGTCGTTTTAGAATGTGTGAACCGTTTGCTCGAAAAGGGATATGCTCCGGGCTGTATCGAGCTCGAAAAAGTGTACCCGTCTGGCAGGGGTCATTCGGCAGAGCTTGACATATTGGTAAACACTCCAAACGGGCAAGCTTTTTTAATGATTGAATGTAAGACTTGGGGCAAGGAATATGAAAAAGAATTGAAAAAGATGCTCACCGATGGTGGGCAGCTATTTACATACTATAAAAATGCCACCTCAGCGAAACATCTATGCTTATATTCCTCTCGCCTTGCTAATAATGCCTTTGAATCTGTAAACAGCATTGTTGACACGCTCGAAGAGTGGGCTGCGCTGTCCGAGACTAAAGACATACACGAGCGTTGGAATAAAGTATTCAAGAAAAATGGCATTTTTGAAGATTACGCATCGCCGTATAATATTGTCCACAAACGATTAACGTATGGCAATTTAGAAAATATGGACGAAGAAGATAGCGGCAAAATTTACAATCAGATTATGAAAATTTTGCGCCACAATGGGGTTTCCGATAAGCCTAACGCTTTTAATAAGCTTCTCAATCTTTTTGTGTGCAAAATTATTGATGAAAACAAGAATCCAGACGAAGAAGTGGCGTTTCAATGTTGGGATGGACTAAGTGATGAAGAACTGCAAATGACGTTGAACGACCTATACAAAGATGGTATGAGCCGTTTTTTGGATATTGATGTCATTGATCATCCTATGGATGAAGTGGAGAAAAAGCTCGGCGGTCTTGAAAATTTCGCAAACAAAGCAGAACTGATTAGCATTATAACTGACCTTCGATTAAAAAAAAGTCCTAACTTTGCATTTATTGAAGTCCTCGATGAAAGAACCTTTGAATTGAATGCCAATATTGTTCGTGAGATAGTTGAGTTATTACAAGGTTACAAATTTAGATATGAGCAAAAGCATGAGTTTTTAGGCAACTTTTTTGAACTTTTACTAAACACCAGCATGAAACAGGAAGCGGGACAGTTTTTCACGCCTGTCCCTATTGCCAAGTTTATTATATCGTCATTACCACTTGAGAAATTCGTGTATGACCGGATAAGGGCAGATGAGCCATTACCCACGGTCATTGACTATGCTTGCGGTAGCGGCCATTTCCTAACGGAGTTCATGGCTCAAATGCAGGGCATTATAGAAAAAACTGATACAAATAATGCTTCACCGAGCAATAGAAAAAAATTTGCCGCTTGGAGCGATAGTGTTAAATTCTCTTGGGCTGATGAATATGTGTATGGCATTGATTTTGATAATCGCCTTGTTAAAACAGCCAAAGTCAGTGCTTTCTTTAATGGTGATGGCGAAGCCACAATTATATGGGGTGATGGGCTAGATGGCTTTGAAGATTCAAAGACTTATAAGGGCAAACTAAAGAAAGTAGCATCTAATAAGAAGGATAACGGACAATTTGATATTCTAATATCAAATCCGCCGTTTTCGGTTACTGCCTTTAGGCATAATCTGAAGGATGGCGCAAAAAATTTCGATTTGTTTGATAGCCTAACGGATAATAGCTCTGAAATAGAATGTCTTTTTGTCGAGCGTATGAAGCAGTTGCTTAAAGAGGGTGGTTGGGCAGGGGTTATTCTTCCCAGTTCCATTCTTTCTAATGGGGGCATATATTCGCGCGCTCGTGAGATTATTTTCAAATATTTTAATGTAAAGGCTATTGTTGAGTTTGGCTCTGGCACATTTATGGAAACTGGAACAAATACAATTGTGCTTTTCTTAGAGCGTCGTTCTGATAACGATCATGAGAAAATAAACCAAGCCATAAATGCATTTTTTGCCAATAAACGTGATGTTACCGTCATGGGAATCGAACGAGCTTTCTCTTCTTATGTCACTAATGTTTACGATGGTTTGAATTTTGAAGATTATATTTCGCTAATAAGCGAAAACGCCAACGATGCTATGAAAAATCATGAGCTTTGGAAAGATTGCTCCCGAGATTTTGGCGAAGTTCCATATACTAAAGCCTTTGAGGTTGAAAAGGAAAAGATGCTTTTCTTCCTTCTGACCCACAAGCAAGACATTATTTTGGTGAAATCTGGTCAAAAGCAAGATGAAAAGACATTTTTGGGATATGAATTTAGTAAGCGCAGGGGACACGAAGGCATAAAATTTTTGCCTAAAGGCACTATGCTTTTCGATGAAAGTGGCAATGTATCAAACTCCAAAAAGATAAATAGCTATATTCATGATGCTTTTCTTGGTAAACCTGTATGCGCAGTTGACGAAGTAGTCGCAAAATACGCTTCCCATGGACGTTTGAGTGGCTTTTTTGAGTATGGAACAAGCAGATTCGGGAAGCGTGTGAATTTAAGAATCAAGCCAAGTGTAAAATTGATGCAGCGAAACAAGGAGATGCTTGTTGAGCTTGGCGCGATCTGCGATGTTATATCTGGGCAATCACCAGAAAGTGAATTTTATAATGAAGATGGTGTCGGACTACCCTTTTATCAAGGAAAGACAGATTTTACAGAGAAATTTCTTGGTGCTCCACGAGTTTGGACTACCTCTGTAACGAAAGAAGCCCGCAAGGGTGATATTGTTATGTCTGTCCGCGCGCCTGTAGGTCCGGTAAATTTCGTGGAAAGTGACATTTGTATTGGTCGTGGCCTAGCTGCCATTAGATGTGACGAGAGTAAAATCATTCCGCTGTATCTATTCTGTTTGCTGTCATCAATGCAAGAGGAAATATCTGGACGCATTGGGATGTCATTCGATTCAATAAGTCGAGATGAAATTCTTGCATTAAAAATCCTTCTGCCTTCACTTGAAGTCCAGCGGCAAATTGTAGCTGAGTTTGAAGCTATCGAAAAGGAGATTGACGGCGTTAAGATACGCATTACCGAGTTGGGCGAAGAGGTAAAAGCAAAATTTTTAGATATGTTTGGAGACCCAGTTGCCAATCCAATGGGGTGGGATACAGAAAAATTATCGCAAGTATCCACAAAAATTGGATCCGGCGCAACACCAAGAGGTGGAGAAAGCAGTTATGTGGAAAGTGGTGTAAGCCTTATCCGCAGTATGAATGTTTACAATGGTTACTTCAAGTATGATGGGTTGGCATTTATAACGGATGAGCAAGCCAAACAACTTGACGGCGTGACGATACAGGAGAATGATGTTTTGCTTAACATTACAGGAGCTTCAGTGGCTCGTTCTTGTATTGTTCCCAATAACGTTTTACCGGCGAGGGTTAATCAGCACGTTTCAATTATCCGTTGTGATCCTGCTCAATTAAATTATGTTTTTGTTAATGCTATACTTACCAACGACAGCTATCAACGGCTCTTGCTTTCTTTGGGGGAATCAGGCGGAATGTCGAGACAAGCAATTACAAAAATGCAAATTGAAGATTTGACAATAATTCTTCCGCCAATAAAGCTCCAGGACGGTTTTGCCGAATACATGAGCAACGCCACCGAATCAATAACCGAACAGCAGAAATTATTGGATAAACTAATCGTAAACCGCAAAAATATTTTGGAGAGATATTTGTAGATTAGGCAAAAGAGAGGGGGGGGTTGTCTCCAAATAATTCTTTTGTTCAACTGGCTGTATATACCCCCCGGACCTTTTGCCGTAAAAAGGTCCGGGGGGTATAGCTATTGGGGGGCAGCTCCCTCTATTCTTCTCCAATCTGAATGCCGGAAGTATGGTATCCCGCGTCCACAAAGATAATGTCCCCAGTAATGCCCGAGGCCAGGGGAGAAGCCAGAAACAGGGCGGTGTTGCCCACGTCTTCAATGGTTACGTTCTTTTTCAGCGGCGTGTACTTTTCAATGTGGTTCAGGATCTTGTGAAAGCCGGAAATACCGGAGGAAGCCAGGGTTTTCAGGGGACCCGCGCTGATGGCGTTGATCCGGATGTCCTTTTTGCCCAGATCGTAAGCCAGATACCTGACCGAAGCTTCCAGAGCCGCCTTGGCCACGCCCATGACATTGTAATTAGTGATATGCTTCTGCGCGCCATAGTAGGAAAGCGTGAGCACGGACGCGCCCTCGTTCAAGATCGGCTCAAAGTGCTTGCACATGGCCACCAGGGAATAGGCGGAAATATCCAGGGCCATGGCAAAACCGTCCCGCGTGGTGTCTATATAGCGGCCCTGCAGGTCGTCGCGGTTGGCAAAAGCCACGGCATGCACCAGAATATCCGCTTTGCCCCACTTTTCCTGTACGGTTTTCGCGGAAGCAGCAATATCTTCATCCTTGGTCGCGTCACAGGGAAAGGTAAAAGCGGCGCCGAGCTCCTCCGCTATAGGTTCCACGCGCTTTTTCAGGGCGTCCCCGACCCAGGAAAGGGCGATTTCCGCCCCGTTATCACGAAAAGCCTTGGCAATGCCGTAGGCGATGCTTTTGTTGTTGGCCAGGCCGAAGATGACGGCCTTTTTCCCCTGTAACAGCATGATTAAACTCCTTGATACATGGACAAAAGAATTATTGAGAAACAGCCCCTATGGCGAGTTCTTTGCCGGTGAGAATAGTATAGGCTTCGCGGTATTTTTTCGCTGTGCTTTCAATAACGTCGGGCGGCAGCGGCGGAGGCGGCGGGGTTTTGTCCCAAACCTGCTTTTCCAGCCAGTCGCGCAGATACTGTTTGTCAAAGCTGGGTTGCGCCTTGCCCGGAGTGAAGCCTTTGGCCGGCCAGAAACGTGAGGAATCCGGGGTCAGCACTTCGTCAATCAGGTACAGTTCATCTCCGATCAGGCCGAACTCGAATTTGGTATCGGCAATGATAATCCCTTGTCCGGCCGCGTAGTCGCGGGCCTCGCTGAAAATAGCCAGAGAAAGATCCTCTATGACATGAAACAGGTCCTTGCCCACAATGCGCAAGGCTTGTTCCCTGGTGATGTTTTCATCATGCTGCCCGGCTTCAGCCTTGCTGGAAGGCGTGAAAATGGGCTCCTCCAATCGATCGGACTCTTTGAGCCCTTCAGGCAGACAATGCCCGCTGACCATGCCGGTGTCCTTATAATCTTTCCAGCCGGAGCCGTAAATATTGCCGCGCACAATGCATTCCACCATCAGGGGGTTGGCCTTGCGAACCAATACACTCCGGCCTTCCAGCATGGACTTGTACCCGTGCAGGGGCTCGGGGAAGCGCTCAATGTCGTGCTCAAGCAAATGGTTTTTCACCAGCCCGGCAAACCGTTGCATCCAGAAGATGGTGATCTGGTTCAGAACCACCCCCTTGTACGGCACGGGCACGCTCATGATCACATCAAAGGCGGACATCCGGTCCGTGGTCACAATAAGCAGCGTTTCCGCGTCAATTTCGTATATGTCGCGTACTTTGCCGCGTGACACAAGGGGGTATTCCACAATGCTTGTTTCCGTCACTACACGCATGGGACAATCCTTGGTCTGAAGTAATGGAGTTGCTATGGTAAATCCAGCCTGCACAAGGCTGATCTGGCATGCGCCTCAAGGCCTTCAAGGCGGGCCAGACGAGCCACCGCTTCCGCGCCTGCCCTGGTAAATTCCGGGCCTGCGGCGATAATAGAACTTTTTTTGCAAAATGTATCCACAGACAGAGCCGAGGAAAAACGGGCCGTGCCCATGGTGGGCAGCACGTGGTTGGGTCCGGCAAAATAATCGCCCACGGCTTCCGGCGAAAAATGCCCCATGAATACCGCGCCCGCGTGGCGCACTTTGGGCAGGAGCGCCCAAGGGTCATCCACCAGCAGTTCCAGATGCTCCGGGGCGATGCGGTTGGCAATGGCCAAGGCTGTTTCCATATCCGGCACGGCAATAACCGCGCCGTACTTTATAAGGGATGCTTCCGCAATGTCCTTGCGCGGCAGAAGCGCGCACTGCCGGTCGGTTTCCTGCGCTATGGCCCGGGCTGTTGCCGCATCCGTGCACAGACACACGGACGAGGCCTGGGGGTCATGCTCGGCCTGTGAAAGCAGATCCGCCGCGGCCCAAGCCGGATTGGCCGTGGCGTCCGCAATCACGCACACTTCGCTCGGCCCGGCTATCATGTCGATGCCCACATGGCCGATCAGCATACGCTTGGCCGTGGCTACAAAAATATTGCCCGGTCCGGCTATCACGTCCACGGGCTTCAGCTTTCCGGCGCCAAAAGCCAAGGCGGCCACAGCCCAGGCGCTGCCCGCGGCGTATACTTCCCTGATGCCCAAAAGATGGGCAGCGGCCAAAATATGTTCGTTGACCGTACCATCCCGGCGCGGCGGAGAAATCACGGCCAGTTCGGGAACACCCGCAACCTGGGCCGGTATGGCGTTCATAAGCAGGCTGGACAAGAGCGGCGTGCTGCCGCCTTTGCCGCCGGGCACATACAGTCCCGCGCGGTCAACCGGCGTCACCATCTGCCCGAGAATGCTGCCTCCCTTGCCCGGAACAAACCAGGAACGGGCTTTTTGCGCCTCGTGAAAGCGACGGATATTGTCAGCGGCCTCCAGAATCACATCCCGGTCGTCAGCGGGAATGGCTTCCGCAGCCCAGGCCAACTCAGCCTCGGGAATCACAAAACGGGACTCGGAAAAGTCCGGCGCGTCAAAACGCCGGGTGTAGTCCACCAGAGCGGCCAGACCGCGCTCTTTCACGTCCGCCAGGATAGATGCAACTGTTTCCTCTACGGAACGCTCATTTTCTTCCGGGTTGGCCCGCTCCGCGAGGCGGGTGAGAAATTCGTCCGCTTCCGAAGCCGCGCGCAGGGTGAAAAAGGGAATGGTCATGGAACCTCCAACCAGGAAAAATACCTCAGCATGGCTGGAAAGGCAAATATCCTTCCTTTGTGGTGGTGGGGTAGTTTGGGATGGGTGTGGTGTGATCTTCTCTCAAAATGGTCCCCTTCCTTTAATATCCGCCCCGCTACGCGAGGCGGATGGCGAGTTTCGAGCGGCGGGAGGCAAATGATTGGATTTTGGGCTGAGACAAGGAAGAATGCCGTTTTCCAAGAAGCAGTACCTGAGTACAGCTTCTTGGAAAACGGCATTCTGACGTGGTATCAGCCTAAAAGACAAGTTTACCTTCCGACGCGAGAAGATCTCCCGCGCCCCCAACCACGCCCTCTCACAACCCCTAAGGCAGCATGGTCACAACCGTGGGCGCAATGGGCGAGCCGCCGGAACCGGAACCACTGCCGGAACCGCGCGCCAGAGCCGCAATCTCTCTGTTCAAAGGCAGGGTGATGGTGGACATGGCCAGGACTTCGCGGTTTTTTGTCCGCACCATGCGTATATTGAAGCGCACATGGTCAAGCGCCACGGTATAGGTGCCCGTAATAATGGCGGCGCTGGTAACGCTCCGGTTGCCGAGCAACCGATCTTCGCGCGTCAGGAGCATTTCACCGGTGGAAGGTTCAAACAGGATGTCAGCCCCTTTGCGGATTTCAACCACGTTATATCCGGCCTGAACAAACCAGCGGGCGATTTCTTCCTGCATCTGGCGGGCCAGCGGGTTGGAGGCCGTGAGGTCGTTCACGTCCACGGGCGTGGTAATGCATAGGGACACGCCCTGCGCGGGCGCTTCCCCCTGGCCCAGGCGGCTGACCACCTGGCGGTCCATTTCCCGGCCCGCTGCCGAGGCTGCTTGGGGGATTGTCGCCGCAAAGGCCTGCGGGACGCAAAGCATAAAAACAAGACCCAAAAGCAGCCCCAGGGCAACCATGTTCCTGCGCGGCAAAAGTACGCGCTGCCGCTCGCTTTCCCGATGGGAAGCGGCAATATATATGTTGTAAGGTGTGCTGGTCATCATAAGCGCCTCAGCGTTGTGTTTGTATCATGGTGTCCACGCTTTTCAGTTCGTGGGTCAGCAGACCCCGCAGATGGGGATCGCTGTTGGAGGCCACGGCCATAAGCAGATGCTCCCTGGCCAGTTCATAGCGCCCCTGGGCCGCGTAATCGCGCCCCAGTTGCAGGTTCCAGAGACAGTTGGAGTTATACGGCGCCACAGGCCTCGTGTTCTTGCCGCTGCACCCGAGCAGGAGCACGGCGAAAAGCGGTATAAGCAGACAGTATTTCATGGTCTGTATCCTTGTTGGTCATCCAGGATCAGTGGATGTCCTCTCCCTTGTCGATGGCCGTCAGGTTCTGCGGCGGCGGCGGACTCATGACCGTGTCAAAGTCCCGGATATTCATGGTCCCGTCGGCCACGGTCGAACCGCCCGCCTTCTTGTTTCTGGACCTACTCCCCAGCATGCGTTCAATGGTGGGATTGGATTCGATGACCAGGTTTGCCGTGCGGATCACTCTGCCGTCCTTGGGGCGGACCAGCCTTGCGTTAACAAATACCGCGTTGTTGGCCCAGGCATAGGTTCCCACGATCACCACCGCGTTGCCGGACTTTGCGGAAAACTTGCCCAGTTCACGGGAAAGGGCGAACTCTCCCGCCTTTTCCCTGGGCTGGATATTGCCGGACATCCTGTATTCCCGCACAGGATATCCACGCTGGTTCAGCTCAAAAAAAAGCTGCTCGCCAATAAGCCGCCCAAAGGCCGAGGTCTCGTTGAAATCATCCAGGTTCACAAAAGAAGTGGGCAAGGCCACGGAACCTTGCAGGGAACAGTCCTGCATGTCGGCAACCAGTTGGTCGCCGAGTTCACGCAGTTTGAGCTTGAGTTCGCGCGCGTCGGCATAATCCGGATCAGGCGCTTTGTAGTCTATGCCCTCTATGGTCCGGGAAGCCGTTTGGGGGCGGTCAGCCCCGGCATGAACAAAATCCTTGTTCGACACGCCGCCGCAGCCGGCGAGAACAAGCGGCAGCAGGGCTGCTATGAAAAGAAAAAGCGTATGGGTTCGCATCAGGGACTCCTTGCCTCATCCCGAAGAAGCGTCAAGCGCAACTTGAAATCTTACGGCTGCAACGTTTGTGGCAGCTCGTGTACAAGGCTTATCGGCAGGAAACGCTTTAGTATTAGAGCGGGACATCCCCTTGTGCAGCGATCTAGGAAAGGACCGGGTGACGCGGCTGTCCGGCTCTATTTCTTCACCAGGATATAAACCGCACCCTTGTTGTTGAGGTATCCGGCAATGTGCGCGGCCTCCTTTTCCGCTCCGCAAAAAAGGTCAATCCTGTTGCCCTTGATCGCCCCGCCCACATCCTGGGGCAGAGTCAGACCGTAAAAGGGGCGGCGCGGTTGTCCCGCGGCGTCCGGCAAGGGCACGATGGAAAATACCAGGCTGCCGTGCGGCAGCACGCTACGGTCTGTCGCCGTGCTCACATATGGCGTCAGGGGCCGCCCCATAGCCCCGATGGGGCCTTGGGCAGCCTCCCGGAAAAAGACATAGCTCGGGTTGGTGTCATAGAGTTCGGCGCACTTGTCAGGATTGCCCAACAGACACTCACGGATGCTCTGCATGTTCACATTATCCGGCTCAAGCAGGCCCCGGTCGCGCATGACCCGGCCCAAAGGCACATAGGCCCGGTTGTTCTTGCCCGCATACAGCACATGGGAAACGCTTCCGTCCTCAAAAACAAGACGGCCCGAGCCCTGGATGTGCAGGAAAAAAGCGTCCATTTCGCTGCTGACCCAGGCGATTTCCAAGCCGCGCCCGGCCAGCGCGCCCTTGCGGTCAATGGCGTTCCGGGTGTGATAGGGGACGCCCTTGCGCAAATCGGGCGGCGCCTTGTACAGCGGGTATGGATAAGCGGCGGACTTTTTCCTGCTGGCGCGCAAGGTGGGCTCAAAATAACCGGTAAAACCGAAATCCGGACCGATGCGATACCAGGCAAAATCGCGGGCCAACAGGCCGGGGTCCTTGTCCAGCTTGGGCAAAAGCGCTTGCAGATGTTTCAGGGTGGAGGCAAGCTGCCCGTAAGTGAGGCTCAAGCCCGGCTGCTGCACCGCAATAGAGGAAGCCGGACGGGCAGAAGCATGGGCCAGGCTCTGGCTCACGCCAAAAGCCATCTCGGCAAAGGAACGCATGCCGTGATAGCGCGGGTGCATCTTGCGGGCCAGTTGTTCCGCCTCCTGAAGGGGCACCCGGAACGCGCCGCGCTGGTCAAGGGGCGTGAACATGGGCGGTCCTTCAGAACCACCGCTGATGGATGTTGTGCTTTCCGTTTTTTTCAGTGCGCAGGCGCAGAGCAGACAGCACAGAACGGCCAGAGAAAAAACTCGGGCCGCCGGGATCAGGCGGGCGTGACGTGATGCGGAAGAAAAGCGGATCATGCGGCGAGTGCCTCCTTTGACAAAGCCGTGCGCCAAGCATACAGGAAAGAACTCGCACAGCGATACCTGCTTACAGGTATATGCTTCCTTTAGCAACGCGGGAATGGCTAGGGGGTGTCTCCAAATAGTTCTTTTGTCCAACTAGCTTCGTCACCCGGCCCTCTTTTCTCCGGTCGAGTACCATAAGAGTACACTCCCTTCGCAAAAAGGGCCGGGTCCTTGCTCTTGGAGCAAAATTCCTTATTTGGAGACACCCCCTACACCAAGGGAGAAATGGGATGATGACGGAAAAGACAGATCCTGAGGTCTGGATGCAGCACCGGGTATCGTATGGCGAAACCGACACCATGGGTGTTTTGTATTATGCGGAATATCTGCATATTTTTGAACGTGGACGCAACGCCTTTATCCGCGCTTTCGGCATGTCCTACAAGGATGTGGAGGCTCGGGAGCTGTACCTGCCGGTACGCGAGGCCCAGTGCCGTTACCGCTCTCCGGCCCGCTACGACGATCTCCTGCACCTGGTGACCATAGCTACGGACTGGCGTCGCGCCTCCCTCATTTTCCGGTATCGTTTATATAATGAAGAGCGTGCGGTATTGCTGGCCGAAGGCTTTACCCAACATGCCTGCGTTGACGGCACAGGAAAGCCCGTGGCCGTGCCTGGCTGGTTCAAGGAGTGTTTTGAGTAAACGGGCATGTAAAAGGCGCCAGGGGGCTGTTTCCAAATAAGGAGTTTTGTTCCAAGAGCAAGGAATCCGGCCCGTTTTGCGAAGGGAGTGTACTCTTATGGTACTCGACCGGAGCAAAACGGGCCGGATGACGAAGCTATTTGGACAAAAGAACTATTTGGAGACAGCCCCCTAACTGGCCTTGGAAGTAGCCAGCAAATAAAGCTCATGCGGGTCAAGAATAAGAATAACGCTGCCGTCGCCCATGATTGTGGCTCCGGAAATGCCCTTAATGTCCCCAAGATAGGCTCCAAGGGGCTTGATCACGATTTCCTGCCGCTCCAGCAGCCGGTCGACCACCAGGCCCAAGCGGCGATCGTTATCCTGAATGACCACAACGTTGAGGATCTCGGTCTCGTCCATATTGTTATTGAGACCCAAAAATTCGCCCAGGCTGACAATGCCCAGTACTTCGCCGCGCAGAGTGACCGCCTTGCGGCCCTTCACGTCCGTGAGCCGTTCGGATTCTATCTTGGTGGTTTCGGAAACCGCGTCCAGGGGAATGGCATAGGTTTCGTTGTCCACAATAACCATAAGAGCATCAATAATGGCCAGAGTCAGCGGCAGGGACAGGGTGAACTTGGTACCCTTGCCCACCTCGGAGGCGATACTGATACTGCCCTTGAGATTCTTAATGTTCGTGCGCACCACGTCCATGCCCACGCCCCGCCCGGAGATATCGGTGATTACTTCGGCGGAGGAGAAGCCCGGCGCGAATATAAGTTCCATGGCCTCGCGGTCGTCCAGGGATCTGGCCTCTTCCGGGGTGATGACGCCCTTGCGGACGGCCACTTCGCGCATCTTCTCAGGATCAATGCCTTTGCCGTCATCCTCAATTTCAATGGCCACGGAGTTGCCTCTGTAAAAGGCGCGCAGCCACACGTTGCCTTTGGCGGGCTTGCCGCGCTCGACGCGCACGTCCTCAGGCTCAATGCCGTGGTCCACGGAGTTCCGGATCAGGTGCACCAGCGGGTCGCCAATAACTTCAACCACGCTTTTGTCCAGTTCCGTCTCTTCGCCTTCCATAATCAGCTCCACTTCCTTGCCGCTCTTGCGGGAAAGGTCGCGCACCAAACGCGGGAAGCGTGAAAAGACCGAGGCCACGGGCACCATGCGGACCTTCATGATGGTGTCCTGCAAATCATCCGATATGCGGGCCATGGCATAGGTCGTTTCAGTCAGGTTGTGGGCAATGATGCTGATGTCCGTGCTGTTGTCCTCAAGCTGGCGGGCCAGCATGGAATAGCGGTTCCGGTTGATGATCAATTCGCCGATGAGGTTCATCAGGTGGTCCAGCTTTTCATGATCCACGCGGATGGTGGAAGAGGCTTTGCCGCCGTGGTCACCGCCGCCCGCAGCCGCTGCCGCGCCTGCTCCGGCCGGAGCGGGCGGAGTGGCAGCCGGGGCCGCGGGTTTGGCCTCGGCAACCGGAGTTACAGGTTTCACAGCCGCCGGGACAGTGGGAGCCGAAGTTTTTGCGGCAGCGGGCGGCTCGGGCTTGGGTTCAGCCGGAGCAGCGGACGTTTCCTTGGCAGGGGGCGCGGATTTGGCCGCTTTCTTTGCGGGAGCCGGTTTATCCTGAGCCGGTGCGGGCTTTGTCGCCGGAGCAGCCGCTTTTGCCGCGGCTTCCGCCTCCCCGGACCTGTCCGCAGGCTCGCCCGCCGACGGAGCGCCGGAGGCCGCGAGAGTCGCTATGGCCGGTTCAATCATGTCTTTGATAATGGCGCATTCCTGCTGCAGCAAATCAGCCATGATGCTGAAGTCCATGTTCGAGTTCCGGCCCTGATCCACAAGGCCGGCCGTGCGCTGGGCATAGGTCTTGACCTCATCAAGCCCCATGAAGCTGGAGCAGTTCTGAATGGTGGTCAGGGAACGGAACATGGCGTCCGCAAATTCACGGTTGGCCCCGTCCGCGCGCATGCCTTCAAGAGCCGAGACAATGTGCGTGAACTGTTGTTCCACCGTATTTTGGAACACGGAAATGTCATCTTGGTCCACGCTGTCTTCCCCAGCGGGCGGCGCTGCTTTTTCCGCAGCCGCTCCGGCCGGAGCAGCGGCCATCAGGCTGGCAGGCATGGTCACCTCGTCACCGGCCACGGCTGCGCGCAGTTTTTCCAACACCTCATTCGTGTCTATGGGTTCGGCTGAACCGCTGGCGACATCAATACGGTAGATCAAGGCCTCAAGCACATCCACGGCCAACAGCAGCAGGTCCACCACAGGGCCGGACACCGGCCCCGCGTCTTCCTTGCGCAGAGAATTGAGCAGGGTTTCCGCCTCGTGGGTCAGGCCGTTTATTTCATTATAACCGATAATGCCGCTGTTGCCCTTGAGATTGTGGAAATAGCGAAACAGATCGTTAACCAGTTCTTTCTGCCCTTCCGGATGCTTTTCCAGCACCAGAAGACCGTCGGACAAACTGGAAATATTGTCTTTGGCTTCTTCAATGAAGTCACGCAAATGCCCCTCGCCGAATGCGGTCAGGGCGTATGCGGGCAATACCGCGCGCGACTCTATCCAAGCCTGCACATCGCCGGTCTGACGGACGCCGGACGTTTTCGCGGGAGCGGCGGGAGGCGCTACGGGAACCGGAGCTTCCACTGCTGGAGCGTCATCTTCCGCCACTGCCTCGGACTCAAGCGCGGGCGCTTCTTCTTCGGCGGCGTTCTCTTCCACGGCGTCGGCAGGAGCGGGGGGAGCGGAAGCAGGAGACGCGGCAACAGGCATTTCTCCGGCCATAAGCGCGTCCAGAGTGGCCTCCAGGTGCTCGGTATCCACATCGCCTTCCGTGCTGGTGGCCTCCAGGCTGTCAATCATCTGCCTGAGCGCGTCCGTGGTGGCCAGGATGATATCCATGATTTCCGGGGTCACGGCCATGGCGCCTTTGCGCAACTCATCCATAATGCTTTCCGCTTTATGCGCAAGGCCGTTCATCTTGTTCAGACCCAAAAATCCGGAAGCCCCCTTCATGGAATGCATGGGACGGAATATTTCATTGAGCAACGAGAGGTTATCCGGAGCTTTTTCCAACTCCAGAAGGTTCGGCTCAATGGTCTCGAGGTGTTCCCTGGCTTCGATGATAAAATCACCAAACAGTTCCTCGTCCATAAATTCCTGGCTCATACATTTTCCTTTTCTATGGCATTTTACGCTTAAGCTGCCGGTTTAACAGCGGGAGAAGCACAGGGTCTGCTCGCCGCGCCTCAGCCAAGCAACATTCTGACGTTTTTCATCATTTTGTCGGGCTGCGCGGGCTTCACCATATACAGGTTGGCGCCAAGATTGATGCCCTGTTGAATGTCCTGCTCCTTGCCTTCGGTGGAGAGCACAACAATGGGCACGTCCCGGTAAGCCTCCTGCTCGCGCACGGTTTTTATAAAGGTAAAGCCGTCCATGCGCGGCATATTGATATCAGAGATGATCAGATCAATATGATCGGAGGAATACAGTTTTTCCAACCCGTCCAGGCCGTCTTCGGCCATGGTCACCTTGAAGCCTTCCTTCTTCATGATGAAGGCGACGAGATTCCGTATGGTTTTAGAGTCGTCGACGATGAGAATATGTTTTGGCATAGGACTCTCCCCTTACTTGAGAATACTTGCAATCACGTTATCAACCGAAACAATGCCCACGAGCTTGTCCTTCAGCTTCAAAAGTCCGGAAATAAATTCCACGTTAGCGCCGATATGGCTTTCCACAGCCCAGTCTATGTCCTTTTGCGGGACCCGGTACATGGTATGCACCCGCTCAATAATCATGCCTACCTGAATGCCCTGGCGGCGGCAGACAATAATGAACTTGTCCTCCTGTTCGCGGGCTGAGGAGACGCCCAAGGCTTCGCGCAGGTGGATCAGCGGGGTCACCTTGCCGCGCAGGTTGATAACCCCGGCAATGAGCTCCGGCGCGGCAGGAAGCTTGGCCAGAGGCATGGTGCGGATGACTTCCTGCACAGCGACCGTGGGAATGGTGTATTCCTGCCCACCGATGAAAAATCCTACCATAAGCAGCTCTTCGGAGTTGCGCAGCATACTCTCCAAAGGCTCTTCGGCAGTCATTTCCCGGTGCTGGTCCGGCTCGGCGTCGGGCGCGGGCGCAGCGGTAATACCGAGCTTCTCCAGCGTGGCTCCGCCATCCACCCCCAGATACTTGTCCATAAAGGCCTGCTCAGCAGGGGAGAAGGAGGATTTATCATCGCTGACGGCGGAAAAATTCTGTTCCTTGAAATAGTCTTCAGGGCTTTTGTTCATAGGGCCAGTATCTCGGTTGCAAGGTCCTCATACTCACGCGCTCCCCGGCTCTCCGGGGAAATTTCGTATATCACCCTGCCTTGCGCGCTGGCTTCACGAAAACGCGTGTCCATGCCAATGACGGTATTAAACATGCTGTCCTTCATCTTCAGAGCCAGGAGATCCATCACCCTGGCGCAGGCCCGTGCCCGCCGGTCGTACAGCGTGGGCAGAACCCGATAACAAATGGGACGGGGCAGCACTTTGTTCAAAACCTTTATCGTGTCAAAAAGCAATTTCAAGCCATGCAAGGCCAGGAAGTCCGTCTGGATCGGAATGACCAGCAGATCCGAGGCCACCAGGGCGTTGACCAGCAGGATGCCCACATGCGGCGGACAATCCAGCACAATAAAATCATATTCATGCCGCACATGCTCAAGCGTCTGTTGCAGAATGGCGCCCTTGCCCTTGCGGTTGCGCAGGTCTACCTCCAACTCGGCCAGGCGGATATTTGCCGGGACAACATCAAACTCCTGCACCGGATGGTGATGGCGGATCCTGTCCCACAACTCGTCCATGTCGCCCGGATGCTCGCCAAAAATGTCATTGACCGAAGCCGAGAGCTCATCCGGATAATAACGCAGGTGTACCGAGGCGCAGGCATGCGGATCAAGATCTATTACCAGAACCCGCTTGCCCAGACGGGTCAACGCCGCGGCCAAGGTAACGGCCGTGGTCGTTTTGCCGACGCCTCCCTTCTGGTTCGCCACGGCAATGACTTTGGCCCTGGCGTCTCTGTTTTCCGGCCCGTGTTCCGCGTTCATACTGCGTCACGCTTCTTTGCGATAAACAATGGTACCCACATGGTGCTCGGGCTTAAAGGCACGCGAAATGTTGTGCAGCGACTCGGAGTGCCCGATCAGCAGGCACCCGCTCGGCACCAGGTTGTCATAAAACGACTCGATTACCTGCCGCTTCATATCATCGTCAAAATAAATAATAACGTTACGGCAAAAGACTATTTGCGAACGCTCCACGCGTTTGAGCATGGCCCTGTCGCTCAGATTTATCGGCCCGAAAGAGATGAGATTTTTGAGCTTGGACTCAACGTGATACACCTCTCCTTCCTTGCGGAAATATTTGCTTATGATCTCCTTGGGCGTAGTACGTAGCGCGTATTCCGAATAAATTCCCCTGCGCGCGGCCGCAAGCACGCCCTCGGAGAGATCATTCGCCGTGATCTTGATATCCCAACTGGTGATCTCCGTTTTCAACACCTCATGCAGAATCATGGCCAAGGTGTAGGGCTCTTCCCCGGTGGAACATCCCGCTGACCAGATGCGCAAACGCTTGGTCTTGGCCGCGCGCAGCTTGTCCAGTTCCACGGGCAGGACTTTTTCCTGAAACACCTGCAATTGTGGAGGATTACGGTAAAAGCTGGTTTCGTTGGTGGTGATCACCTCAAAGAGCTTGGGCAACTCGGCCCGGCGACCCGGGTCAAAGCGCAGGTAGTAGTAGTATTCCCCAAAGTTTTTAAGATTCAGTTCCTTAAGCCGGTTGGTCAGCCGGTTTTCCACAAGGTATTTACGGGTTTCCGCAATATAAATGCCGCTCTGCTCATAGATGAAGTCCCTCAGTTGGACGAACTCATCATCGCCCACCTTGGTGGCGCGGGACACTGGAGAGGCGCCGAGGGGACTGGGAGCGGCCGCCGGTTTGCTGAAGAGTGCCATGCGCTATTCTCCTGCCTGCTGGTGGATGGCGTTCACGGCTTCTTCGGCCGCCTCACTGACATCCCTGTCCGGGTGTTCAAGCAACGGCAGAAGCGCCCGGAAAGCCGCTTCGCCGCCTATCATACCCAGAGCCTGGGCGGACTTGATGACCACCAGGCTGTTTTCGTCCTCCAGCATGCTTACCAGGGGCGGCACGGCATCGAGTATTTTATTTTCACCCAGCCGTTCCGCGGAACGAACACGCACCCAAGGATCGGCATCGGAAAGCCCCATGATCAGGCTCTTGACGAAACGCTCGCTGGAACACAAGCCCAGGGTATCGAAAACAGCCATGCGCACTTCACGGTTTTCATCATGCTGCTTGCTTTCGACAAGTTGCAAATAGGCGTCTTTAAGCGGACAGGCGCGGCCGAAAGCCTCCACCGCCACCTTGCGCACCTCCGGCGACTCGTCGTTCAAGGCCAGCGCGAGTTCTTCCGCAGCTTCGTCAATGTCAAAATAGCCGAGACCGTAAGCGCCTATCATGCGTTGCGTGGGGTCCACGTGCCGGATCAGGTCTTTGAAGTACTGCTCCACTTCCGGCGTGTGCAGGGCAATACAGGCTTCCAGAGCCGATTCCTTGACGTCGTTATAGCGATGTTCAAGGAAAGGCAGAACCTTTTCCAGCACCGTGTCGGGATCGCCCCGGCGGCCAAGGAAAAGCAACGCGCCGCGCAGCACATTGCCGTCCTGATGCCGCTCAAGCACATCAAGAAAGAAGTCCTGATATTCGGACGGAGCCCGACTGGCCAGTTCCAGAATCATCACCCGCTGCAAATCGCGGGACTTTTCCCAGAACACGGAAACAAGCAGGGGCAGCGCCGCCTCTTCATCCACCTGCAGGAGAACTTCCATGGCAATCTGGGCGGTAAAGTCGTCCTCGTTTTTCAAGGCGGCATCAAGTTCCGGCGAATGTCCGATAGCGGCCAAGGCCTCTATGGCGTTGACAATCCTGGGAGCATCCTGTTCCATATCCAGTTGGGAAACATACTGCAGAACATGCGTGGTCGCGCCGGGCCCGCCAAGCGCGGCAAAGCCTCTGACCGCCGCGTCCTGGATATCCGGGTCCTCGTCCTCAAGGGCGGAGGGCAGGTACCCGCGCAGGCGTTCACACTCCTTAACTCCAAGCAGGCTCAAGGAACGCTCGCCCATGATATTCAGTATAGCCCGGACGATCTTGTTGCCGAGCGGTGTAGGCGATGAGTCCAGGCGTTTGAGCAGGAGCGGCACAACCTTGATATCTCCCATTTCTCCAAGTGCGTCCACAATGGTTGAAGCTACAAGCTCGGAGGCCTTGCCCAAAGCCTTGATGAGCGCCCCCACCGAACCGGCGTCGCGGACCTTGGTCAAGGCTTCAATGGCGGAAAACTGCACCCATTCTTCGTCTTCCATGGCGCTGTTCAAACAGGCCGCGGACTCGGGGAAGGAAAGCTGCCCGAGACTCACGGCCGCCTGATAGCGCACATTGACTTCAGGGTCATTCAAAAGGGCATGGCAAAGATGCGGCACTGCAACCGCGCTGCCTGTGGAGCCGAGAATATCCGACGCAAAAATGCGTACATCCGGGTCGTCATCCTTGAGCAGGTCATACAAAGCGGGCATAGCCGCGGATCCAAGATAGCGCAGCAGGTCCATAGCCAAATTGCGCGCCGGGGCGTCGTCGGAACGAAGCAGCGGAATAACCGCATGCACTACCTCCAGTCCGCCTATTTTGCGCAACGCTCTGTCCACGGCCTCCTGCACGCCGATATTGGCACTGGTGATATGCCGCACCAGCCCCGGAATAGCGTCAGCCAGCTTTTGCTCACCAGCCAGCCGCGCCCCTTCACGGATCTGTTCGGGGCCTTCTTCAGCAAGAAGAGCGAGTATGTGTGATTGTTCTGCCATGAAGTACTCCATATGATGCGCAGGTAAGGGACAACGCCCTAACATCTGTATTGATCGTATTCAGAACAACGAGGGTCCGCAGCAACGACAAAGCAGCTTCTCCGTATGTTTTTATACCCTACCGGCAAAGTGGGCAAGAATAGTCGCGGCCATATCGTTTATATCAACAATTTCATCCGCCAAATTGGCGTCGACTACGGCTTTGGGCATGCCGTATACCACGCAGGAGGCTTCGTTCTGGGCAATGGCCCAGCCGCCCTTGGCCTTGAGCACCTTGGTCCCTTCAAGCCCGTCGTTGCCCATGCCGGTAAGCGTGACGCCAAGCGCCCGGCGACCCAAGGCAAGCCCTACTGTTTCCATGAGCACGTTGGCCGACGGTTTGTACAAGGCTGTTTTAGGCTCCTCCGTGACCACGGCGGTCAGAACGCCGCCGCGGTTCTCAAGCCGCAGGTGCTTGCCGCCGGGACAGATATACACATGACCTGCCTTAACCCGTTCCACGGGTTCGGCCTCTTTCACGCTCAGTTCGCACAGGCCATCCAGCCGGACGGCAAAAGGCCCGGTAAAGGCCGCGGGCATATGCTGGGCAATGAGGATGGGCGCCGGAAAATTGCCCGGCAGAGCGGACAGCACTTTCTGCACGGCAGGCGGCCCGCCGGTAGAAACACCAATGGCCACCAAGTCAAAAGGCCCTGCCCCGCCTTTTGGGGCCGGCCTGACCGTAGCCGTTCCCGCCGCTGTTGCAGTTCCGGTAGTATTCCTGAATTTCAGCCGCATGAATGCCTTGCGCCGGGCCAGAGCTTTCAGCTTGGGGTTCAATTCGCTTTCCAGATGCTGCATGTCCGATGCGGAACCGGCGTTAAGCTTGGGCATGAAATCAAGCGCTCCCAGGTCCAGAGCCCGCAGTGTCACGTCCGCCCCTTCACTGGTCAGGGTACTGACCATGATCACCGGGCAGGGGTGCTCCTTCATAATATGTTCCAAGGCCTGCAGACCATTCATTTTCGGCATCTCGACATCCATGGTGATGACATCGGGATCATACTGCTTTGCCTTGGCAACAGCTTCTTCTCCATTGGAGGCCGTTGCAACAACCTGAATATCTTTGTCTTTTTCAATAATGCCGACCAAAGTGCGCCTGACAAAGGCGGAATCATCAACAACCAGAACCTTTATCACGAAAATCTCCTTCACCGGCAAACAGGTATGTTCCCAACGCGGCGGAGATTCGTCACCGCCAAAACATCATTACCACGCAAAGAGGTGTGCAATATAACTTTTTTGCGCCAACGCCCTGTGATGCGCATCACAGATAAACCCAGGTTAGCAGCGCTAACAACAAACTGCGCAATTATTGCTTCACTATGTCACGGAAATGCAAAAGGCACAACGCTTCTTGTCTAAGGCCCGAGCGGAAAAAGAAGCTCTCCCCGTTGTGCTCCATACATGAATGCTCCTCCCAACAATCTAAATATACTTAAAAAATTAACGTAGTTCAATAAACAAGACCGCACTCGCTTTTTTCTTGCAAGATACGAAAGCTTGGCATATAAATCCACCCTGTACCGGGATGTGGCTCAGTCTGGCTAGAGCGCAGCGTTCGGGACGCTGAGGCCGGAGGTTCGAATCCTCTCATCCCGACCAGAATTTCAAGAAATCCTCGTATAACCAATGGTTATACGAGGATTTCTTGTTTTTATCGCCTTGTTGCGCCGGATACTCTTTCGCTTACTACCATCTGTGCCCGCAAGCTTTACAGGTTTTGCGATCACGCGGCAAACGCAACGGGATAGCGAAAAGAGTCAACAAAACTCCCCGCAGCCAGCCGGAGCGGTTTCGCGTGAACTCCGTGCTCTTGCATTCCGGACAACATTGTTCCAGCGCAGGAAAGGCGTCTGACTCGCGCGTTTCGTCCAATTCCCTGCCTGCCAGCACTTCCAGCGCCTCCGGCACATCGCTTTTTAATACGCGCAGATCCACGCCACCCACGCCAAAAGAAAAAAGCGGATAATGGACATGCATGAGAGACTCATTGGCGAGGAAGCAGTAGATACCGGAACCTTCAAGCCTGGCGCGGGCAAGATAGGCGGTCTGTAAGTCAAGGCCTGAGGCTATGGTAACCAGGTCCGGCATAGTGCAGAGAATACTATCCCGAAAGCGGGGAGGAGGCAATCTGGCCGGAGGGCTATGCGCTAGCTAGGGCCTCTGAACGGTCCGGTAAAGGAGACGACTGCCCGCATTTCCTCCAGGCGCTCGAACAGTCGGCGTTCCTGATCCGGAGAGAAGCGAACCAGCAGGGCCGCCCGCCAACGGTCAACCACGGTCATAATGCCAAGGTTCTCTTCGGCTTCAAGAAAGTAGCGGAAAAGATGCACCTGTGAGGGATCAATATAGACATAGCAGCGCGCGGATCGGCGGGCAGGCGGGAGAACGCGCCCTTTGCGGGAGCGGCGTTTGTTTTTAGGAAAAATCAGAGGGAAAGCAGGCATCCGGCCCATGTTCAGTCTCTTGCACCATGTGCGGGCTCGACAACAAGGTTGTTTTTCCGCACGGCAAGGGGCCGCACTGTGACAATTTCGCGCCGGGGGAGGTCGTGCTCCGGTTTGTCAGCGCTACCCAGGGTGCAATCAGCATAAAATTCGCATACCCCACGGGGCGGTGCAGAGCCGTCCTGCTCTTCCCGGTCTTCAAACACTACCTGCAAGCGGGGAAGGGTGAGCAGGAAATGGAAAAAATGTTCCTTTTTCTCCTGCACTAGCGCGCGCAACCGGGCGGCCCGGTCTTTCTTCACTTCCGGCGGCACCTGATCCGGCATACCAGCCGCCCTGGTCCCGGGCCGTCTTGAATAGGGAAACACATGGGCATAAGTCAGGGGCAGAGCCCTGCACAGTTCCAGGCCCTGGGCAAACTCGGCCTCGCTTTCGCCGGGAAATCCGGTCAGAAGGTCCGCGCCAAGCCCGAATACAGGCCATATCCGCTGCAAGGCGGTAAAAAACTCCGGCAGAGAGGCCGGATCATAATGTCCCCGCCCCATGCGCCAGAGCACTGAGGGGCTGCCGCTCTGCAAAGAAAGATGCAGGTGCGGCGCAAGCATCGCACAGGCTTGCAGCACCTCCAGGGCGTTATGATCGAGTTGTCCCGGCTCCAGAGAACTGATGCGCAAGCGCGCCCTGCCCCGCCACTCGGGCGCCAAGGCCGCGTCGAGGCGGGACAGAAAATCCCAGAAGTCGCCTCCGGCATCCCCCTCCGAAGTCAGTGTGTATTGGCGCAAGTTCACGCCACTGATGACAATCTCCCGGAAACCGGCCCGGAGCAGCCGCCCGGCCTCTTCCACGGCATCCGCATAAGCACGGGATCTGGCCCGGCCTCTGGTCAGGGGAACAATGCAGTAAGCGCACCCGTGCGAACAGCCGTCCTGGATTTTCAGGACGGCCCGTGAACGGTCATACCCGGAAACGGCAAAGGGCGGGTATGCCGTCTCCTTGCTATCCACCGCTGTAAAAGGAGGAGCCGCGAGCAGACCGGCTTTGTCGGCTTGGCCCACTACGGCCCACACGCCGGGCAGCCCGGCCAGTTCTTTTTCCAGGACTTCGGCCGCGCAGCCGCTGATAATGATTGCCGCCCCGGGAGCGGCCCTGTTCAAACGCCGTACCGTGGCCCGCACGTCAGCAACAGCCTTGGCCGTGACAGCACAGGAATTGACCAGAATGATCCCGGCCAGGGCCGGGTCCTTTGTTTCGCGCAGACCGCGCCCGAGCCAGGCCTCGCGCAGGGCGTGGGATTCATACTGGTTTACTTTACAGCCGAGCGTGGCGAGAAAAAATGTGTTTTGTCCGGTCACTTCTTTTTGCCGCTCTTTTTTTGACCCATTTTGTCCTTCAGAGCGCTGAGGCGGACCGTAACCACTTTGGTATTGGGGTAGGTTTCCCGGATGCTTTCAAAGAGCGAGGCGGCTTCCTGAAGTTTATCCCGCTGCTCCAGAACATCGGCCAGGATAAAGGTGGCCAGGACTCTGCGATCCGTGGAAATATCGGTCAGGCGGAGCAGATCGCGCAGGGCTTGTTCGGATTCACCCAGCTTGTCGGTCAGCATCTGGGTTTCGGCCAGGGCATAAAGGCAGTCGGCCTTGGTGTCCGGGCGCACGTCCAGTTGCAGGCAGAGGCCGAGCATGTCGGTGGCCGAGGTGAACTCCAGGCGGCGCAGGTAGGCGTGGGAAAGCTCGCGGTAGACAAGGGCGCGCTCTTCAGAGGACAGATCAGGGTCCGTGGCCAAGGCTTCCCACAGGGAAAAGGCACGGGAAAACAGCCGCATATCCTTGTACAAACCAGCCAGGGCCATCTGGATGTGCCGTCGCTTGGGCGGATCGGCGTTGAACTCCGAGAGCATAATCTCAAGGTAGTCCCCGGCTGTGGCCTTATCCTGACGAATATCCAGGGAAATGGACAGCAGTTGCAACCAGACTTCCCAGCGGTCTTCTCCGTCCGGATTTTTACGCAGGTAACGCTCAAAATACATTTCCGCGTCACCGATATCGCGTTCGCCCAAGGCCTCCTCGGCCAAGGTCAGGTCGTCTTTGTTGGGCTTGGACAACACCTCTTCCAGCGGACAGCCGGTCAACAGCAGCGTGGCCAGCAGCAGCAGCGTTCCGACATACAAACGCATTGTGGAGAGGTTAGGTTGCCTGCTCACCTTCTTCCCCGCCGTCGTCAATACGGTCAAAGCCGACCACCGAGGCGCCTTCATCCATCGTTACCAGGCGCACGCCCTGCGTGGCCCGGCCGATACTCCGGATCTCTTCCACCCCGATCCGGATGATCTTGTTGGTGGACGTAAGCAACAACAAGGCGTCGTTATCGGAAACCGGCATGGCCCCGATAACCGGCCCGGTCTTGGACGTGGCCTTGAAGTTAATGATCCCCTTGCCGCCGCGCGACTGTACCCGGTACAGATCCAGCTTGGTCCGCTTGCCGTAGCCGTTACGGGAAATGGTCATGATCGAGGTTTCCTCATCCGCCTCTTTGGCGATAACGCAGGCAACCACACTGTCCACGCCGCGCAGGGCAATGCCCTTGACCCCGGACGCGCCGCGCCCGGTAGGACGCACATCCCCGCAGTCAAAGCGGATAGCCAGACCGGCCTCGGTGGTCAACACCACCTGGCAGTTTTCCTGCACCTCGCGCACCGTGATCAACTCATCGCCTTCGCGCAGGCCCACGGCAATCAGGCCGCTCTTGCGGCTCCTGGCATACATGGAAGCGTCGGAGCGTTTAACCATGCCCTTTTTGGTCACAAAAAGGAAATACTGGCTCGGGTTGAACTCACGCACGGTCAGGGCCGTGGTTACCCACTCGTCCTTGTCCAAAGGCAGCAGGTTGGCGATATGCGCGCCCTTGGCCGTGCGGCTGCCCTCGGGCACCTGGTGCACCTTGAGTTGATGCATGCGGCCCTTGTTGGTGAACAGAAGCAGGTACTGATGATTGGACGTGGTTAAAAAGTCCTGCACCACATCGTCATCGCTCATGTGCAGTCCGGCTATGCCTTTGCCGCCTCTGCGTTGCTGCTGGTAATTATCCAGAGTGGTACGCTTGATATAGCCGCGCCGGGACAGAGTGATTACCACGTCCTCGTCCGGAATGAGATCCTCAATATCAATGCCCGCCAGGTCGTCATATTCAATGGCGCTTTTGCGCGGCGTGGCAAAGGTGGCTTTCAGTTCGGCTATTTCGTCCCGGATAACGCCGCGCAGAACATCGTCATTTTCCAGAATCGACTTAAAGTATTCAATTTTCTTAATGAGTTCCTTATACTCTTCAAGCAGTTTTTCATGCTCAAGGCCGGTCAGGCGTTGCAGTCGCATGTCCAGGATGGCCTGGGACTGCAATTCGGACAGGCCGAAGCGCTCCATAAGGCCGTCTTTGGCTTCCTGCGGCGTTTTTGAAGCCCGGATCAGGGCCACCACTTCGTCAATATTATCCAGGGCAATGCGCAGACCTTCCAGAATATGCGCCCGTGCTTCCGAACGTTTCAGGTCAAAACGCGTGCGCCGGATGACCACTTCGCGCCGATGTTCCAGAAAATAGGTCAGGGCGGACTTCAGGTTCAGCAGTTGCGGCCGGTTGCCCACAACAGCCAGCATGTTGTAAGCAAAGGACGTTTCCAGCGGCGTGTATTTGTACAGCGCATTGATGATGATGTCCGGGATGGTGCCGCGCTTGAGATCCAGCACGATACGGATGCCCCGGCGATCGGATTCGTCCCGCAGGTCGGACACGCCTTCGATACGGCGGTCGTTGACCAGAGCCGCTATTTTTTCCACCAGGCTTGACTTGTTCAGAGCATAGGGAATTTCCCGGATGACAATGGCTTCCCCACCCTTTTTGCGCGTTTCCACTTCCACCACGCCGCGGATCTTGACCGAGCCGCGTCCGCCGGTGAAGGCGTCCTCCAGGCCTTTTCCGGCGTATACCACGCCGCCCGTGGGAAAGTCCGGCCCCTTCACATACTCCATGAGGTCATAGATCGTGCACTCAGGGTCATCCACCAGGGCCAGAAGGGCATCGCACAATTCCCCCAGGTTATGGGGCGGCACGTTGGTGGCCATGCCCACGGCTATGCCGGAGGTGCCGTTGAGCAGGTAGTTGGGAACCTTGGCCGGCAACACCGAGGGCTCTTCCAAGGTGTTGTCGTAGTTGGGCCGGAACTCGACCGTATCTTTTTCGATATCGGCCAGAAATTCCCCGGCCAGACGGGACATGCGTACTTCGGTATAGCGCATGGCCGCCGGCGCGTCGCCGTCAATGGAGCCGAAGTTGCCCTGTCCGTCCACCAGGGGATCGCGCATGGAAAAATCCTGCGCCATGCGCACCAGGGCGTCATACACGGCCGAATCGCCGTGCGGATGGAATTTACCGATAACGTCACCAACGACGCGGGCGGCCTTTTTCGGCGGACGGGTGTAGCTGTTGCCGAGTTCGTGCTGGGCAAACATGATCCGCCGGTGCACCGGTTTCAGGCCGTCACGCACGTCCGGAATGGCCCGCCCAATGATCACGGACAGAGAATATTCCAGATACGACTTGCGCAGTTCCTTTTCTATGCTGATGCCGGGCCGTACTTCCCGGCTATCTGTGCTTTGCGACATAGGGTGATGATCCTCAGGTCAATAAATCATGCTGTAAAAAAGTTTGTTATAAACCAAAACTATTTCAATTTTTCCACTGTACCGAAAGCGGGATGGCCTCCAGTTGCGCAGCAACCGATTGTCCGGCCTTCAGGTCATGTACCGCGCTGATGCTGAGCATGCTGTCGCCATGCAGAAACACTGTTTCCGAACGCATAAATTCGCCTGATTCATCCCGCAGCATGGTGTCCATAACCATGATCATATCCGCTCCAGCCTCAATGATTTCGGCAGTTATAGCCCCGACGTGAACGCCGCGTTTGTCATAGCCTGCCTGAATCACTCCGGCAAAGGTATCGGCAAAAGTGTTAGCCGCTTTTTCGCGCTCTGCGCCCTTGGCCTCTTGTAAAATACGCAAAGCCTTGCCCATGCCGCTCTGGCGAAAACTGACGCTATACGCGCCTTGCAGGGTATTTCCCTTCATCAGCCAGCCCACCTGCTTGAGTTCGGGCGCACCTGCGTCCACAGCATTGAGCAGTCGGTACACCGCAGGATGGGTCAGGATAGCGAAATCTCTGCTCACACTCTCCCAATCACCGGGAGTTTGCAGAGACACATTGGGTCCCGGCTGCAAAGACGCCGCAAAGGCGGGCGCACAGCACAAAAAGCAGCACATCGCTAAAGTCGTCAGCAGCTTTTTCATAGTTTTTCCTGTTAACTTTTTGGAGGGGCGCGAACCAGTGACGCAAAGGTCTCACTACATCGACACCCACCAATGGGATACACGTGAGCTTTACCATCACTGGCCACACCTCCAAACCTCCCCGGCAGGGGCATGATGCCCCTGCACCCCCATATCCGGAAAACGGCAAAGCCGTTTTCCGGG
>Ga0082212_10000033_pt1 | contig 193669 bp, 166 predicted proteins | sample TergutNt197P3_FD_71548 | JGI IMG/M metagenome (GOLD analysis project Ga0082212, IMG submission 71548) | Neocapritermes taracua P3 segment gut microbial communities from Petit-Saut dam, French Guiana - Nt197 P3 | ecosystem: Host-associated > Arthropoda: Insects > Digestive system > Gut ... | reverse complement strand
ATCAAAAACCCGGGAAAGCGGCCCGCAGGACGTGCGGGAAACCATCGCGGATATCCCCGAGCCGGATTACGATTTCGGGGGATACAAATTCAGGGCGCTCGTCAACGGGGACGCCTTCGGCGATTACAGGTCGCGCGAGTTTTTCGCCCCCGAGGAAACCGGGGACGTGATAAACGACGCGGTGTATAAAAGAAATATCACCGCCGAAGAAAAATACAATTTTACCTTGGAAATATCCGGAGATACCACGTGGTCCAATCCCGCGCAGACCATAGCCGAAAAAAGCATAAAATCCGGGGACGACGCCTACGACCTCGTGATGCCGTTCATGACGGCGGAAGCGGCCTCGAACCTCGCCCAGCAGAACCTGCTTTTGGACTTGAAGGCGCTGCCCGGGATCGATCTCGAAAATCCCTGGTGGGACCAAAGGGCCAACGAACAGCTCACAATAGGAAACAAATTGTTTTTCACCACGGGGGACATATCGATCGTGCTTTCCAGCTACTGCACATTCGGGATCCTGTTCAACAAATCCTTGGTAAAAGACAACAGCCTCGAAGACCCTTACGCCCTCGTGAAAAACGGCGACTGGACCATCGACAAAATGCATGAAATGGCAAAAAACATCACAAAGGACATAAACGGGGACGGCATCTTGAACCATGAAGACCAATGGGGCGTTTTAAGCGAGCTCAATGCCTCCAATGGATTGTTTTTTGCCGCAGGGGAGCAAATCGTCTCCAAGGGGGCGGACGGCTACCCCGAAATCACCATGTACAATCCCCGCTCGGTTTCGGTGATAGAAAAAGCGCTGGATTTTTTGCAGGATGGCGGCACGGTGATTTTCGCGAACACGATGAAAGTGGATTCTGTCTGGGAATACGCCACGAAAATCATGGCGGAAGGGCGGGCTCTTTTTCGGAGCTGCGCGCTCGTCGGAGTCGAGGAGCTGCGGGCGGCCGAGCTCGATTTCGGCATAATACCGTACCCAAAATACGACAAGGCGCAAAACGGCTACAACAATCTCGTGAGCACGATCTGCGTTCCCGGCGCGTGCGTGCCCACGACGGTAAAAAGCCCGGAAACGGTCGGGGCGATAATCGAGATATTGGCGCGCGGGGCGGCGGCCACAGTCACGCCCGCGTATTTCGAGCAGACGCTGTACAACAGGCTCGTGCGCGACGACGAATCCTATGATATGCTGAAATTGATATTTTCGACCAGGGTGTATGACCTCGCGTATATTTACGACTGGGGCGGAATGGGATTTCTTTTGATGAACATGAATGATCGGGGGCAGAAGGATTTCACGTCGCAGTATGAAAAAATATTGGACAAAACACAGGCGGCGATGGAAAAAACGATAGATTTGTACAAAGAATTTCAATAAACGGAGGCATTTCGATGGACAGCGAAAATCTGCGGCGGCTGCGCGGCCGCGCCAATTTCTTTACCGACGAACTGAGCGGGCACATTGTTTTGAAAAAATATTGGGACAGCCTTTCGTTAGTGCTCAAAGGGAGTACTGCAAGGGGGTATTCGGATCAATATTCCGATATAGATTTCGTCGTCTATACGGATCAGGCAACCCAGGACGACATAGTCGCGGAATATATTTCAAACGGCCTGTCCGACCGGAAAGACAGCGTCTTTCTGCCGCTCAACAATTGGGAGGGGCATTACAACACGGACACATACGAGAACGTGGCGAAGCATTTTTTTAACAAAAACATGATGAAAGTATGGGAATGCTCCAATGTCATGATCATGCACGACAGCCACGGCAGATACGAGGAAACCATCCGCAAAAACACGGACAGGCTATTTTCCGGAATCGACAGCCTGATCATGAGGAAATATTTTGACATACAGCTGCATTTGGATTGGATGCGCCATCCCTTAAAACGCGCCGACATAAACGCGGCCTTGCAGTACGCCTCGCATTTGCATAGGTACTGCTGCCATATGATGTATCTGCTCAACAGCCAGAGCTACCCAAACGAAAAGTGGCTTTTTTACTACCTGAAAGAGACAGGGATCCCGGACAGCCTCTATTCGAAATTGACCGGCTACGGCGGAGCGATATGCGAAACCTCCGCCATAAAGCCGGATTTGGAGCTGGGCGAGTACAGCTTGTATGCCAAGATGGCCGACATTGCCGGTGACATCGCGGATATGCTGAAACTGCGCTACGGCCATGCGAAGTGGATAGACGAGTGGTATCTGTATGCCGAATAAAGAAGAACGGGCGGGAATATGCGCGATCAGCGGTCGAAATAGCGGTGGCATCGATCATTGGAATTTCAGAAGCGATGTAGAAATAACATAGTCAGAGTATCATAATTGTTTGAAAATGTCAACATAAAAAAATTTTTCAAATTTTTTCAAAAACCCCTTGACAAATCCGTTCTAATCGCTCCAAACGGCAAAAAGCGAAAATTTAATTAAATGCAGGTTATTTATATTAGGCAGTATAAAAAATTTTTAAAAGAATTATGTAAAACCCCTTGACTCGCAAACCGTTTGACGGTGTATAATTAATTTCAAGGAAACAGAAAGGGGAAAAAGCATGGAATTAAAAACGATAAGGCAAGTTTCACTGGATTACGGTATTTCGAGGCAAATGTTGTGCTATTATGAGGAAATCGGGTTGATAAAAAGCAGCCGCAAAGACGATTATGCGTACAGGGTGTATGATGAAAACGCTATTAAACAGCTACAGCAAATCATTATTTTACGCAAACTGCAAATCCCGATGAAGCAAATAAAAAACGTTCTCAATAATGAAAACGCCGTAGCGGTCATCGAAATTTTCAGGCAAAACATCAGCGAGCTTGACGAACAGATAATAGCTTTGTCGGTCGTTAAATCAATCCTGACACGCTTGGTCGAAGAGTTGCAAGAAAAAGCGGATATTCATTTGAAACCTGATATATTGAATGACAAAACCATGCTTAACGTAGTGAGTTCCCTTTCATTTTCCGAAAACAAAATTAATAATGCAAAGGGGAATGTAACAATGGAAACAATGGAAGAATTAAACAACGCACATGAAACTCTAAGCAAGCTAAAGCGCAGTGACGGTCAGGTTCGGATAGTTTACGTGCCGCCGATGACAGTAGCTGCTCACGGTGTGATAGGCGAGGAGGAAAGAAAAATCGCCGAGAAATTTGTACAGGAAAGAGGAATCTTAAAAATCAAACCGGATGTAAGAGTGTTTGCGGTTTTTCACTGCTCCATAGAAGATTTAAAAGACTTGGATACACAATCGGACGAGGGATGGGCATCCATTCCGGATGATATGGAATTGCCTGCGTTTTTAACAAAAAAGACTTTTGAGGGAGGCTTATACGCCGCATATGCAGGAATCGAGAATGTCGAGGGCTTTCGTGCTCTCGCCGAATGGGTCAATGCAAGTGAAAAATTCGAAATAGCCGATGATGGACGGCCATTGTTTGATGAATGCTTAGATGCCTACCACCTTATAAATGGAGATTTAAAACAAGGAACAGGAGAACTACAGGGTGATTTGCTGATACCTATTAAGAGAAAATAACAGAATAATGAAGTGTCGTGGTCATTAAGAAAATAACCATTTTACGGGGCAGGTGGACGAATCGAACACCTGCCCCGGCGATTTTAAAATCTTCTCGCCTTTCATTGTTTTTACAATAAAACGGATTATATAACCGATAAAAGGCATAAAAGAACGAGGTAGCGGGCGCGCCCTGTTTTTACCCCGCTTCTTCCATTTTGGCCACGAGCTTTTCTATCGCCGACACTATTTTAGGCTCGTTTTTTTCCCACCATGAAGCGAACCTGTTGCTGCGCTCGCTCATCAGCTGGCGCATGACGTGCCAAGGGTAGCCTATGCTTTCGTTGTAGATGCCCGCGAAATTCAAATACGCCCCTTCCCTGATCGTATCGAGCATTTTCGCCGACGCCTCGTCCCTCGCGTATTTTAATTTCATCGCCACGTCGAAGTATGCCGGCGAGACGTTTTTGTAGCTCTCCGAAGAAACCGCTTCCATGAACGCGCCGACCATTTCCGGGTTGCCGCAGTTGTTGGGGACGCAGAACAGCGAAACGCCGTCCTGTATGCGGGTGTAATACCGGTTTTGCGCCTCGTCGTATTTCGGGTAGGGTATTATGCTGTAATCCGATTCCATGTCCCTGAACCTTTCGATTGCGATGACAAGCATGCCGGGCCAAAACAGCACTTGGTCGTTTTTGAACATATCCGAGGAAAAATCCTGGCCGACATTCCCCTTCATCACATATGAACCCGGGTTTTCGTATATGAGATCGTAGACTTTGTCTACGAGGCTTGCCAGCTTGTCATATTCCGCGTCGAGATACGGTATGCCGTTTTCGTCTTTTTTCGTCATTTTGATGTTTGAGGACTGCATGAACCCGTCCCATTGATTGTAGTTGGTTATATATGCGCCGTATAAGTCGTTTTCGTCCATGATCCCGTCGCCGTTCAGGTCTTTGCTTATCGTTTTCGTCAATTCGCTCATATAGTCGATCGTCCATTTGCCGTCAAACACCGTGTCATATATGTTCGGCAAACCGTATTCTTTCTGGACCGTGTTGTTTACGAACATGACCATGCAGCACGCGAGCGAAGACGAATTGCCGTCGCCCACCGCAAAATTCAATTTTTTGTTTATCGTCAGCTCTTCCGTGATTATCCGGTTCCACCATGGTTCCGACAAATTCAAATGCGGCAGCTCATAGAGATTCATCAGCAGGCCCTGGCCCGAAAGCGACATTTGCCATAATTACTCCCCCTTTTATTTGGTTTCATTCATGATTTGCGGCGCGTCATCGGATTTCGTATCTTTGAGCGTCGAGGTCTATTTCCACTGTGCTCCCGTCGGCGTACACCGCCCTCTGCCTGCGGTAGTTGCCGTCGATGAATTCGTGTTTCACCATTTCCGAAAGCGCCGTTTTTTCGTGCAGTTTCAACGCGATTTTGCCGCGCCCTATATTTTCCGGCGTTTCATGGGCGGAGTAGTAAATCGTCCCGCCGCATAACAGCCCCCACAAAAACGCCGAATCATCGCGGGCGATGCCCCAGCCGCCGAGCTCTCCGCCCACGCCGAACCACGGCACGACCACGCACTCGTGGTACACGAGATTAAACAGCGGAATGGGCACGCCGACCGCATCGGACTTCCCTTCAAAAGAAGTAACCGCAAAGGGCGCGTGGTGGCACAGGGCGATAGAGGGCAAAATCGTGTCCGTCACTTCTTCGCTGCTGGGTATGATCCCCAAAGCGGTCAGGTATTCAAGGCACTCGCGCCTGTATCCGGCGCACATCTCGCGGCTCATCAAATGATTTGGATTGAAACATTCGTCGAGTTCGACAACTGCGAACACGTCGAGATACGAACCCTCTATGTTTATGCCGAGCTTTTTGAATGTGCTGTAGTTGCGTTTCACATAATCGCGCGCCAAATCGGCGCACAGGCACGTGTGTTTGCCCCCGTACCACACGGAACAGAACATATGGCTGCCGTCGGCGTTTTGGGCGGCGCTGTCAAAAGAAAAGCTGGCGGCGTCGTAATAATAGTCGCGGTACTGGTCGTGTATGCCGAAAATATATCCCAATTCGTGCGCGGTATCCGAGAGGCGCTTCATGCCCTCACCGCCTCCCGCCGCTTCGTGGACGGGGAACGGGTCGGGGTGCAGGTTGTCGTATCCGTGCGCCCCCCAGCCGTCATAATGCAGGTAGGCGCGTTCCACGCCGTTTTTTTTGAGCTTTTTCAATAGCTCCGCCCTCGAATCGAAAGTGTTGTGGTAATCGTTTTTTTTCGCGTCTTCTTTGTTGTAGTAATCGGAATCCGGGCTGATATGGACCGCTATCCCGTCATGGATCACGGGGGTGCCTATCAATTTCGCCACATTCGGGTTGCGCGCGATTTTTTCCTTCAATGTGACAAATTTGCCGCGCTCGATCATATGGCCCCGGTATATTTTGCATAAATCGTTGTAGTCGCCATTTTGCACGAAATGGTATTTCATTATTCTTTTGTATGCGATTTTCCCGAGCGAAGGCCGCCAATAAGGGCAAACCGATGTTTCCCCGCCCGGCGTGTGCTCCGCCGTATAGCCCGCGTCAAACGGCGTGTCAAAAATCGCGCAGTAACCGCATGCGCCGTCAATCTGCCCGAAAAACGCCATATAGCCGTCGCGGTCGGATATTTTGCCGCCATTGTACTGTATTATGGGTTTTTCCCAGCGGGAGGGGATCAATACGCCCTGCATCATCGGGATTATCGTGTACCCCTGTTTTTCGGGTATGTCAAACTCAAAAGCCCCGGGCCAGTAAATTTTTTCTATTTCGCAAAGCGAGTCGTTTTCCGCAAACAGCTCGAACGACAGCGCGTCGTCGGTTTTGTTTATCGCCACAGATGTGTGCACAGTCACACCGGACCCCTCAAAATTGCTGTAAACGGCTTTCACCCCGGTCGAGACCCCGGTTGAAAATTCTTCGGAAACGCATTCGGCCGAACAAAAATCCCCCTTGATTTTTTTGTCCGAATCCTTGAATTTGACGCTTATCTTGTCTTTTCCCCATTCCCAAACCTTATCGCCGATTTGCACCGACAAAAACAAATCTTTTGGCGAATAGGCCACTTTGTACGATTTTCCCGCCAAGACATATACAGGCATATGTTTTTCCTCCATTATCATTATCAGTCACTTTGCATTTTTGAAATCTTCCACCAATTTATCCAAATCGATTTGCAGGCGCGGCGCGATTTTTTCATATTTTGAAACAAAATCGGTGCTTTTGGTTTTTGTCAAATCGCTCAGGATGGGGTTGACGGTGTTGAAAAAAAACAAAAACCCTATGTCGTATTTTTTTGTCGAGAAAATTATTTTGAGCATTTCTTCGGATTCGACGTCCCTGATCCCTTTTTGGATGAGGCTTATGTCAAAGAACGCTTTTGTCAGGGTTTCCACGGAACCGTATGCCAGAGCCTCGGTGACGATTCCCGCTTTTTCAAGGTCTCCGGTCGTGTTGGGGAAGGCTATCACCCTTGCGTCGCTGTATACCTGGGTATAATAGCGCGGCTGCTCCTTGTTGTATTTCGGGAACGGAAGCACGCCGAAATCGGTTTCCATTCCCCTCAAGTCGCGGGGAATGGCCTCAAACAGGGAGGCGCGAATAAAATATTTGTCATTTTGGAACAAATTGCTCGCTTCCTGCCATATGTCGCTTGCCTTGATGGTGTCGGCGTGGAACATCGAAACGCCGTCGGTGGTATAATTCAATATTTTTTCGATGACATCAAGCGCCCTGGGGCTGTCCATAGTCAATGAAACATCCCCGTCTGCGGTTTTCACCGCCACGCTTTCGCCCGAAGCCTGAAACATCATGCCCGCGGTTTCGTATTGCGCCATAAATCCCCACTGGTCGTTTTGGTCCATTTGCCCGTCGCCGTCCAAATCCTTGTTCAGCCCTTTTGTGAGCTGGGCGAGGTAGTCAAAAGTCCATTCGCCGTTTTGCACGGCTTCGTAAGGATACGGGAGCCCTGCGCCGGTAAACATCCCTTTGTTGAAATACATGCTCGCTATCCTGCAATCGTCATACACGGTGATGTCTCCGGTTTGAAAATACAATTTCCCTGCGATCATAAGTTCGTCTTTTAGATTTTGGTCCCACCATTCCTTGTCATTGCCGATATATGGCATGTCGAGAAAATTCAAAAGCAAATTTTCCCTTGCCATCGTCGCCGCCTCGGAAATCCGTATATGCGCTATGTCGTAGGCTTTTTCATCGGCCAATACGCTGGTGCGCGCATATGCGCCCGCGCCGTCCCGCGCAAGCTGTTTGACGGCTACGTTGAACCTTTCCTCGACTGCGAGGTTGCGCGTGTATATGGCGTCGTTGATGGGTTCGCCGTTTTGTTCTTCCACGGCCTGAATCCACCATCTTGCGTTTGGATTGGCATTTATTTCCGTAAGTATGATAAATTCTTCTCCGCTATAGTCTGTTTCGGGAAGTTCTACGGGCATCTTGGAATCGTCGGGCGTTTTTTCATTTTCCGCGTTTGATTCGCCGCTTTTTTCGTTTTCCCCGGCTGATGATGTGACGCTGTTTTCATTTGTTTTTGTTTCGTCGTTTGCATTGCATGAAAACATGAGCGGCAAAATCAACGCCGCCGCCAATGCCGCGCATATGAATATATAATACCGTTTACGCATAATTATTTACCTTTTTATTTGATGTTTCAAAAAATATGCCGCTTCACATAGGCATCTAATTTTTCCTGCTCGCCGGGCTTGAAATCGATGTCCGCTTCAGCGGAGGAGTCGATTAGCCGCCATGTCTCCGCATGCTCGATGAATTCGCCGCGCTTCAGCGTTTTAAGCTCGGACAAGGTTTCGGCTTCGGAAAACAGATGGTTTGTGAATACTTCCGTAGACATTCCCCAATCGGGATAATTTCCGGCCGGATGGTTTGGTTCGTATGTTTTCACAAATATCTGCCCGTGGTTTTGGTATGCCAGCCAGCCTTTTGTGTTGTTTATCCCGAACTTGAATTTTTCGTTTACGGCTCCGTTTTGCTTCACTGTGATATACCTGTCGTAAAAATTCGCCCTGGCGTCGGTCAGATTCGTGTACGGCCAAAAAGCCATGCATCGGTTTCCCAAAAGCCCCGTGTCCTCGTCGGGCTGCGGGCATATGACAGTGCCGCCCGGCGCCACGACGCTCATAGCCCAAATCGCGCCGGTGATTTCGTTTTCTCCGATGTTTTCGAGTTTGTGCGCGACTTTCGCGCATGGTTTGTCCCCGCACATGGAAATCTCCAAGCTGTGCTGCAAATTGTTGGCGGTTTGCGGCCCCGGGAAAAACGAAACTTTGTTTCCTTCGATTTTCGCCTCGACGGGATCGTTGTCGGGATAATAGGTTTTCGGCATGTCTTCCGGGCTCACCCACATTCTGTGCCCGCCATAGATATACCAGCATTTGCCGCTGCCGAACGTTTTCGAAACATCGATATGCATTTCCCTTTCGACGTCGTTGAACATGAGGTTTTCTTTCCCGGGCAAATTTAACTTTATGATCCTCGGCCCGAGATCAATTGTGACGTACATCTCAAAAAGCCCGTTTGAAATGGCTTTGCACCTGCCGTAATTTTTGTACTCGACGTCGCTTATTGTTATTTTTGGCATTTTTTCATCTCCTTGATTTTTTCGTTTTGAATGATATCAATTCATCGCGAGTATCTGGTCTATGTCCTTTTGCACCGAATTTGCCATGGATTCCAGCTTGGAGGCGATATTTGGGTTGTTCGCGCCGAACATGGCGGTGAAAACGCCGTCGCGGATTTTGTCCGCCCAAACCGTGTCGCCGAGATCCACCGTCAAATTGGAAAATATGATGTCCAGCATGGCTTCGGATTCCTCGTCGCGGGAATTGCGCGTTTTGAGGCACCTGTCATAGTAGACGGGTATCACCGTTTTGTATGACTCGCTGTTCAGGGCTTCGATGACCGCGCTGGTGCGCTCGAGGGCGGTATTTGAATTTGACACGATGAATGTGTCGTAAAAACCGAATCTCGTGTGGTAGTTTTGCTGGGTTTCGTCATATTTCGGGTACATGATGATCCCGAAATCGGTTTCCATGCCGCGCAGCCTGTTTATGTCGAAAATCTGCGTGTCGATGAACAGCGCCCTGTCCTCGGTGAACAATGTCACGGACGACGAAGGCACATTGCCGTCTCCGGAGGATTTTTTGTACCACAAATCCGATTCCCAGGTGAGTTCGAACACTTTGTTGAACACATCGATGAATTTTTGGTCGCCGGCCGAAAAATACGGCACGTCGTTTTGGTCTTTTGAAATCGAAAACAATCCCGCCCCGATCCAGAAAGCGGGCAGAGTGACATTCATGCCCGATGCATATCCGTACCTGTCGTTTATGTCGTATATCCCGTTGCCGTCAAGGTCGGCCCCCACGGCTTTCATCATCTCGCTCATCTTGCCGATAGTCCATTTGCCGGTGTCTATCAGTTCGTACGGCGATTCGAGCCCGAAATCGGCGATCAGTTTTTTGTTGAACAAAAGCGTGAATATGAAGTCATATGCGCCTATGTTCGCCGCCCCGATGGCCACATACTGGCGCTTGTTGAGCGAGAGCGACTCATTGGCGGTTTTGTTCCAGTAGGGTTTTTCCAAGTCTATGTACGGCAGCTTGGGGATTTCCACCGTAAGCCCCTCGAGCCAGAAAGTGAGCGCGTGGGTGCAGCGCGCATTGTACATATCGTATGTGTCGTCGCCGGACAGCATCAGCGCGCGCGGGGAGTTCGCATCGGAATTTTCGGTTTCCTTCAAAGTGATGTTGAGCCGCGCCTCCACGTTCCGTGCGCGCTTGTAGACGGCGTCGCTCAAAATTTCGCCCGTTTCCTCTTCGACCAGATAGTTGTAGAAAGTGTTGTTTATGCGCGAGTATATATGGAACTCGTGCCCCTCATAGTCGAGCTCGGGCAATTCGTCGCTTTCGTTTTGGGCTTGATTGGTTTCGGTTTCCGGAAGGTTTTCCGTCAAATCCCCGTTTTGCTTTTTGTCGGCGTCTTTTGGGCTTTCGCCCGAATTGCAGGAACAAAGAAAGCAAAAGGCGAGAACGGAGAAAAACAGCAATGCCGCGATTTTTTTGAACATAAAACAAAATCCTCCTAAACACATAATTCAATCGAAAAGTTCCATCGTTTTTTCTATATTCGACAAAACTTTGCCGCTTCCCTTTTCAATCAGCGAAACCACGGTGTTTTTGCCCTTGTCGAGGCTGTCGCGTATGGCGACGTACAAATCGGAACTCCAGCCGTATGCTGTGCCAACATCGTAAAGCACGGAATCCTTGACTATTTTCAGCATTTCGATCGATTCCTCGTTGCGCAGCCGTTTTTGCGACATCGTGACGTCGAAAAATATCGGGGTTATGTTTTTTGTGCTGAGATAGGCCATCGCATCCAATATGACCCCGGTGCTGCCCGGTTCGGGATTTGTAGCGGGTATGACCAAAACCGGCATCTGCCTCGCCACCGAAGAATAGTATTTGTCCTGGTTTCCGTCGTATTTCGGTATTGGGACTATGCCGAAAGTGCTGTCCATGTCCCTGAACACATCGGAAGCTTTGAGTTCCCCGACCATCATCAGAGTCCTGCCGCCCTTGAAGATATATTCGAAATGAAATCCCGTATCGTAATTGTTCGCATTTTGGTATATCCCCTTTGTTCCGGTCAATTCCGCGATTTTTTCGCAAACGTCAAAGAAGCGCGGGGTTTCTATGGATAGATACGGCATTCCTTTTTCGTCTTTAGAGATGAATTTTTCCCCCGAACCGACCAATAGGGCCCCGGTTCCGCCTTCATACGATGTATAGCCGAAAACGGCGGCGCCGCTCGGCTCCCAATCGAACGAGGCGGCGCCGTTAAGCTGCGCCCCGGCTTTCACATATTTGTGAAATTCGTCGAGCGTCCATTTGCCGTTTTTCACGAGTGAATACGGCAAATCCAAACCCAAATTTTTTATCATGTCTTCATTGAGGTATACGCACCACGGCGCCTGCAAATTCATGATGTTTATATCGCAGGCCGTAAAAAACAATTTGTTCGCGCTTCCGATGATGCAGTCGGTGTTTACAGTCTGGTTCCACCAAGGTTCGTCAAGCCGAAGTTCCGGAATTTCGTTCAAATCGAGAAACATGTTTTGCGCGACGAGCCCGCCGATAGGCGCATTGTTGTACGAAGGGCAATATGCCGCATCGTATATGTTTTCCCCCGCGAGCACGGCGTTTTTCAATTTGCCTTCGACTTGGCCTATGTCAAATGCGGTTTCTTTCAGGTTTATCCCGAATTTTTCCTCGACGGCGCGGTTCCTCGCATATATGGAGTCGTCGAGGATTTCTCCGGTTTCGCTTTCATGGACTATGACCGAATAAAAATCCCATGTGGTCGTTATTCCCAAAAAAGTGAAATCGGAACCCCCGCAGTCCAATTCGGGAAACAAATACTCATCGGTTTCGCCCGAATCCTGCGCATTTTCGTGATTTCCCGCGTTTTCTCCGCCGTCATTTCCATCTCCGCCATTTGCCGCTTGGTTTCCGTTTTCCTGCTGCCTGTCGCATGACGCGGAAAACAAAACGGACAAAATCAACTGAATGGCCAAAATTGTCGCGGCGATATTTGGCGCCCTTGTTTTTTTGTTCACTTTTGACATGCCCCCCTTCTTGTTTCGCTTCATTTCTGTATGTTTTTCAGCCTTTTGTTTCGCAGTTTGAGGTAGAGTTTCGGCGAGCGGTTCCTCACGAAACTTTTTATGCCGCCGTACACCGCCGCTTTGAAGTCGGACCACCAAACCAAGCACCTCCTCGGGGTCAATGGCCCGGTGAAAACGAAATCGTAATATTTTTCAAGCGGCTTTCCGATGAAGCCCGGCAGTTTCGCGCACCTTTTGTATCTTTTTATGTATTTCATGAAATATGAAGCCGCATAGAGCACCTCGTGCTTCTTGAATCCCTTTTGCCTGAGGGACACGCGGCAGTCCGCGGGGATGACGTCCGGCACGAACCCCGCTTCCTTTGCTATGTCGTGCAAAACCGTCATCGGGTAGGGATAAAATATGTTCGGGATTATTTTGTCCGGATCCAGCTTCACGTTTAATTTTATCGTGGAAAGCGCTTTTTTCAGGTTTTCGTGCGGCAGGCCCACTATGTTGTAGGACAGGGCAGTTATGCCGTATTTGTGGAACCACGAAAAAGCGTTTATCATCTGCTCGTCGGTCATAAGCCGCTTTAAATATTTCGAGCGCAGCTCATAATCGCCCGACTCGACCCCCACATCGATCAGATAGCAGCCCGCTTCCTTCATTTTTTTTACTGTTTCCTCGGTGAGTATGTCAAGGCGCAGGTTGCAGGCAAAAGGCCTGTGTATTTTTTCCTTGTACAATTCGATGAATTTGTCGAAGCGGTCGGACTTGGGGAACATGTTGAAAATCGCGTCCCTGAAATTCAAGTATTCGATTTGAGGGTACATGGACAGCAGGGTCTCGAGGTATTTTATGCCGTTTTCCGCGCTCCTGAACCGGGCGTATTTGCTTTTGTTCGGGTAGACGTTTCTAAACTGCGAATTGCCGCAGTATGTGCAAGAAAAGATGCAGCCGCGGCTCATCATCACCGTGGCGGTGTTGATTTTCGTGGCTTCGAGGTTTTTAAAGTCGAACAGGTTGAAGTCGGGGATGGGGAGTTCGTCCAGATTCTCGAGAAGCGGCATGACCGCGTTTTTTTTGACTTCGCCGCCGGGCAGCTTGAAGTGCATGCTCAAAATATTTGTGTAGTTTTCCCCCGCCTTTATTTTGTCGCACAATTCGAGAGTGGGGTATTCGCCCTCGCCGATCATCACCGCATCTACGCCCTCAGCCGCGAGCACTTCGTCCGGAACGAGTGTGACATGGTAGCTTCCGCAAAACACAAAACAATCCGGCAGAGCTTCTTTTGTCCATTTTATCAGTTTTTTGCAGGAATTGAATATCGTGGTCCTGACGGAAAACCCGATTATGTCGCAGCCAAACTCCTTTATTTTGCTTTTGAATTCGGCTTCGCCGTAATCGTAGAGCAGATGAAACAAAACGCAGCCGTGCCCGCCCGCTTTTACGACCGCCGAAATCGAAGCGAGCCCCTCGCTGTAGTTGCCCCCGTAGGATTTTTTATAGGCGTCGCCTTCGTCGTAATCCGGGTAGACCAATAAAATCTTGACCTGTTCCCCGCTTTTTGCGTAATCTTTCAAGCCAGAGCCTCCTTTATTTTCTCCATTTTATGCCAGTATCACCGAGATTTCGCCGGTTTTGCCCGCATCCAATAAAAACATCAGCTTCTTTTTTTCCCTGCTTTCGATTATCAGGTTCGCCATTTTGTCCTCGATCTCGGTCTGAATGAGCCTGCGCAGGTTCCTCGCGCCGTATTTTTTGCTGTACGCCTTTTTGGCGATTGCCGCCGCGGCTTCGTCGGTGAAAGCGAAGCTTATGTTCTTTTCGTCCAGCACTTTTTTCAAGTCGTTTAGCATTATCTTGGAAATTTCCGTGAAGTTGTCTTCGGTGAGCGCGTTGAAGGTGATTATCTCGTCCACCCTGTTCAAAAATTCGGGCCGCAGAAAATCTGAAAGCGCCTTCTGCGTTTTGTTTTCCGCGGATTTGGCCTCGCTCTCGGAAAAGCCCAAAGCGGACATGCTGAGGTTCGAGCCCGCATTCGTGGTCATCACGATGATGGTGTTTTCAAAATTCACCTCGCGCCCGTGGGCGTCGGTTATTTTGCCGTCGTCGAGGATCTGCAGCAGTATGTTCATCACGTCCGGGTGGGCTTTTTCTATTTCGTCGAACAATATAACCGAATAGGGCTTGCGCCTTATTTTCTCGGTTAGCTGGCCCGCTTCGTCATAGCCCACATAGCCGGGTGGCGCGCCTATTATCCTCGAAACCGCGAATTTTTCCATGAATTCCGACATATCGAGCCGTATGAGAGATTCCGGGGAGCTGAAAAGGTCGGCGGCAAGCGTCTGCACCAGGTAGGTTTTGCCCACTCCGGTGGGCCCGGCGAATATGAAGGAAACCGGCTTGCGCTTGTAGGAAATGCCCACCCTCGAGCGCTTGACGGCGCGCACCACCGCCCCGATCGCCTCGTCCTGGCCCACGAAGCGCGCCTTGAGCCTGGTTTCGAGCCCGTTGAGCCTCGAAAATTCGTTTTCGGTTATGGAGGAAGCGGGTATGCCCGTCCACTTCTCGATGACAAGCGCCAAATCCTCGGTTTTTATTTCTATTTTGTCCCTCTCCGCCGAAAGCCGCTCGTACTCGTGGAGCAAATTTAGTTTTTTCGCCTTCAAGTCGGCCAGCTTTTGATACATCGCCGCCGAACCCTCCTGGGTTGCCGGCATATTTTCTCCGGATTCCAGCGAATCTATCTCGATGGCCGTATCTTCGATCAAATCTCCGAGCCTCTCCATTTTTTCTATTTCTTTTGAATGGATGGCCACGTGCGCCGCCGATTCGTCCAGCAAATCTATGGCTTTGTCGGGCAAAAATCTGTCGGTGATGTACCGCTCGGACAAAACCACGGCTCGCCGCACCGTGTCTTTCGATATTTTTATTCCGTGGAACTGCTCGTAATAGTCTTTTGTCCCGAAAAGCATTTCGACGCTCTCGTCGACTGAGGGCTCGTTGACGATGATGGGCTGGAACCTTCTCTCCAAGGCCGAATCTTTTTCTATGTATTTGCGGTATTCGCCTAAGGTGGTGGCCCCGATCACCTGGATGTATCCCCGGGAAAGCGCGGGCTTTAGGATGTTCGCGGCGTTCATCGAGCCTTCCGCGTCGCCTGCGCCGACTATCGTATGCACTTCGTCGATCACCAGTATTATATTGCCCAGCCTTTTTATCTCTTCGATGAGCCCCTGCATCCTGCTCTCGAACTGGCCGCGGAACTGCGTCCCCGCGACAAGCCCGGTCAAATCGAGCAGGTGTATCTCCTTTTTTTCCAATTTGGCGGGAGCCCGGTTCGTGGCGATTTTGAGCGCCAAGGCTTCCGCTATCGCGGTTTTACCCACTCCGGGCTCGCCGATCAGACAGGGGTTGTTTTTTTGCCTGCGGCACAAAATGCCGATGACCCGCTCGATTTCCTTTTCCCTCCCGACTATCCTGTCCAGTTTGCCTTCCTTGGCTCTCGCGGTCAGGTCTATGCAAAAATTTTCCAGGTATTTTCGCTTCTGGGGAACTTGTTTTTTGTTTTTGTCGTCCCTGTCGGATCTGCCGAATTTGTCCCTGCCTTTTTCGCCCTCGCCGCCCTGCTGGCTGTTCGCGCCCGAGCTGTTTTGCAATGGCGGGGAAATTTTCGCGGCATCTTTGTCGCTTCCGAGTATTTTGGGCAAAAAAGACGACAAATTGGCCATGGAAATGTCGCGGCTGTCCGCGCCCTCATCGCCTTCCGCCCCTTGCAAAAACGGGAACGCTTCGTCGTTTTGCAACAGGCTGGTCATTTCTTCCGCCATGGATTCGGTTTCTTCTTCGCTTATCCCCATTTTTTCGAGGGCTTCCGATACCGGCCGTATCCCCATTTTGCGCGCGCAGGAAATGCATATCCACTCTTGTTTCTTTGCATTGCCTTCAAACCGGGTGACAGATACCATCGCCGTGTTTTTTTTGCATCTGTCGCATAATTGAAATCCCATAAGACAGTTTTTATATTCCCTTCATAGAATTATTTCGAATTATTTCTGAGTTTATCATTCACTTTTTTTGAAGCTCGGCGTTTATGCGCAAGGTGTCTAGGATGTACATCACCATCGAAAAAAAGGCCAAAACCAGCGCGGAGACGAACAGCGCCAATGCGGCGGTGCCGTTTATGTCTATGCCGAATATTTTAAACATGAAAACAAGGAAAGCTATGGCGTAAAAGACCCCCGTGGTAAATTTTCCGTACCAATGCGACTTTACGGTGACTTTTATCTTTTTGAGCACGATGAGCGCCCCGCATATCATGAACAGCTCTTTTAGCATGAACATCCCCGCCAGCCACCAAGGAACGATTTTTTTTACCGTGAAGCATACAAGCACGGAGCATTGCAGCAGCTTGTCGGCCAGGGGATCCAGAAATTTCCCGAGGTTCGTGACCCAGTTGTTCCTGCGGGCCAAATATCCGTCCACTATGTCCGTCATTCCCGCAAAGGCGAAAACCAGAAGCGGCAGGTAGATATGTTCCTCGTAATAGACGAAGAACAGGCATACAAAAACGGGGACGAGCAAAAGCCTTATCGCCGACAGCATATTCGGAATGTATTTGAATTTCGTTTTCATATTTTTCCTTTGACTCCAATATACCACAAAAATATGTACTTTTCGTCTGACACTCCCCACGGGTAAAGCCGGAGGGTTCTTGGTGCGAGACCAATGTCGTATTCATACGACATAGCGTATGCCTACGGGCGGTGCCATAACGCCTACTACGGGAGCGTACTCCCGATACATTTGTTTTTGCCGAATGTTGATAGCGCCAACACCGTCCCTATGGTACGCGAAACCGCAAAACGGACAGATATAGTTCCTGTTCGACGGTTTATGCCTTTTCAGGCAATTAGGACAGGTTTGACTGCTGTACGCCTCGTCGATGAGGACAGTCGCAATACCGTTTCTCTCGCATTTGTACTCGATCATAGCCCTGACCTGACCGCTTGGCATTTGATGTATCTTTTGGTTGGCTTTCGCGCCATAGTCAACATTTTGGCGTATATCCCGCACGTCGCCTATGGCTGCGGTGCAAACATCGTTTGATTTCAGAGTTTGTACGAGTTTCGCAGTCTGCTTGTGCAGTATGTCTTTGATCTGATTGTCAAGCCGTTTCAAGACTTGTTTTTTCTTAAGGTTGAGTTGCTTGTATTTTCGTGAGCCTTTCCTGTGCTTGCTCAGTCTTTGCTGGAATTTGCCTTTGATTTTGTTTTGGTATCTGCGCTTGCTCCGCAGTTCCCGCCCGTTTATGATGACTGTCTTTGATTGATTGGCGTGGACTGCATGTAAACTGTCGTTTACATTCGTCACACGTACTGCATGCGAACTCCGTTCACATTCGTCGCACGTTTGCCCTCCTCCCGCTGTGATTTCGCCTGGCTTTCGATATACCGCTTCATCGCGGAAACAGGCTCCCCGCCCACCGTTGAGATAAAATAGCTGTTTGTCCACAGCGTCGGCAGTTTCGTCGTCAGTTCCGCGAACTCTTTCCGCAGCATATGCGACGTGTAGCCCTTGATTAGCTTTATCGCCTTGTTTACCCCGTATCGCGGGTCTGCTTCAATCAGCAAATGCACATGGTCCGGCTGTATCTCCATTTCGATTATATCGACCCCTATCTCCGAACATTTCTCTTTTATCAGCTCCTTCAGCCGTTCGGATATATTGCCCCGCAGCACTTTGCGCCGATATTTCGGACACCAGACTATATGATATTTACATGAATACATGATATTTTTATTTGTTTTGAAATCCATATCTGCATTATATTATATTTTATTGCATAATACAAGCATTTGGGACATTGTTCTCAAAAATTTAACAGAACTCAAAAGAAAAGGTTCGGCGGCTTGTATCCCTCACGCCTAACGTGTAGCGAATGTGAACGCAGTCCACAGGACGAAGTTCATATGCAGATTTTATGCAAGTCTGCGCATGAACGGCATATGAACTACCGTTCATATTGGTTCATGTCACGCCAATCGGTCAAGCGCGGGCTTTACGCCGCCATTCCGTAAATCAATTTAATTTTGTCACATAATCTATCGAAGGGCGTATCAAGTCCGCGATCGGGTGCTCCAAAAACCATTTGAAGATGATCGTGTTTTCGAGGGTGTCCCCCGCGGAGTTTATGACGTCGTTTGCGGCGAAGTAAGGCAAAACGTAAGAGGCCAGGTATACAAATATGTAGCTTATGGCAATTCCGTACAAAAGACCCAAAAGAATCCCGCCTATGCGGTTTACGAGGTTCAGCCCGGGCAATTTGACCGCATTGTTGATGATTGCCGCCGCTATTTTCAGAAGCGCGAACGCCACAAGCAAAATCGCAGTGAAAGCGAGAAAATATGAAACCGCCCCCGCAACCGAAACCACTATGTTCTGCGCCGCTTTTTCGACTTCGTTGCCCGCTTTTTGCGCCGCGCCGCCGAGCCATTCCCCCGCGTCGATTCCGTACCTTTTGAGTATGTTCATAAAATCGGGCGGCTGGTCTTGGATAAGTTTCTCGAGCCCGCCGCTCGAAGGAAGGATCTTTGTCAGCTGGTCTGCGGCTTTGCCGGCGAAATTAGGAGTTATCCAGTTGGAGTTTATGAATTCGGCCAGCCCCGGGGAAAACGTTTTGGCCACGATGAATGCCACGAAAAAAGACAGCACGCTCATCACGGTTTTTACAAACCCGTTTTTGTAGCCCATGGCTAAGCAAAAAATGAGTATCCCGATGATCAAAATATCCAAAACAGCGTTCATGATTTATTCCCTTTCTAAAATTCGCCCAAAGACACAGCGTTTATTTTCACGAGCCCCGACAAAAACACCGTTTTGCCGTTGGCGTGAATTATGCGGTTGGCGGTTTCTTCGTACTCCCCCGTCAGAAATTTGAATTCGGAGTTTCCTATTTCCACCCTGTAAAGCCCGGTCCGGGCGAGAAAGTACAGAAAGCAATAATCTTCGGAAAACTTTATGTCCATGATTTCCAGCCCTATGGCGCCGTCATAGGCAATCTCGCCGCTTTCGCCGAATATCAATATCCGGTTTTCGATCCCGAGTGTTTTTTCGCCCAATACTACGCAGGAGAATTTGGCGCCGAGCTCGGCTTTCTCGATCTTCCTGTAATCAAAACCGTATTGCGAAACCAACTCCCCCGTTTGGCTGTAAAATTTGAGCGAATTCTCAAAAAGCGCGAAAACGCCGCTTTCGCATAGCTTTATCCCGTAGGGCCGCTCCCCCGGGATTTCGATCGTTTTTACCGGGTCGGGCGAATTTGTTTCGTATAGGATGATCCGGCCGAGGTAATCCCCGTCCATGGCGTAAAATCCCGCGACGGCAAGCCTTTCCGCCTTGTCGTCTATGTCCGCGCCTATTATATAGTCGTTTTCGAAAAAGCATCTGAATTTTGTCTCGAAGCTGCTGTTCAGGACATAAACCGCCGAGGCATATCCTTTCTCGGAAGTGACATATGCGACATTCCCCTTGTCCGTCACTGTGGCCCCGTATATCGGCCTATCCCCTTTGTATTCGTAGACCTTGGAAAAGGCGTTGTATATTTCCAGCTTCTCGCTGCCCAGATCGTAGGAAATTATGTACCTGTCCGAGGCTTTGAGCGTCGGATTCGAGTAGACGAGCTTCGAGGTGAAGTTTTTTTTGCCGTTTGTGTCGTATATGTCGAGCCTGTTTTTCCTGAGCACGGCTATGTTGTTCTTATAATAGCATATCGAAGAGGTTTCGTCAAGCTCAGCGTAAAATTCGGGCTTGGCGGATGCGCTCGGGCCCTGTATGTTCAGGTACCTCAAAAGATACCAAAAATTTCCGCTGTTGAGCTCTTTGGAATTGAGGATCATCCCGCCGAAGGCAAACAGCGCCAAAAAGGCGATGACGCAGAATTTCGCGATCCTTATTTTGTCGGCTATGGCGCTGTAATATCTGTTTTTTTTTGGTTCGGCTTCCGCCGGGCCCTGAGTTTCCGGCTTTTTCCCGTAACCGTTTTTTTTGCCGTATCCATCGCCCTTTATTTTCAGCGGCTTTTTGTGTTTTTCCATATTCTTCCCTATTGTCCTAATAACATATACTATTCAAGTACAGCCCGTGGGGCGGCAAGGTCCTGCCCGCGCACCCGCGGTTTTGCGCGCGTATTATGCCCGGCAGTTCTTCCGGGGATATTTTGTTTTCGCTCACGTCTACCAACGTCCCCGCGATTATCCTCGCCATTTTGTACAAAAAGCCGCTGGCCGATATATATATTTCCACAATGTTGGTCCCTGTGCCCGAAACTGCGCTCTCTATATCTATTTTATGGACCGTCCTCACGGCCTCGGAGGCCGGGATATCCGATTTGTCGGCCATGAAAGAGGCAAAATTGTGCTCCCCTGCGAGATGTTTTGCCGCTTCGCGCATTTTGCCCAAATCGAGCGGCTTGTGGTAGTAGAACGCCTTGCCGAGGCAGAACGGATCCCTGTAGCTGTTGTTCTGGATTTTGTAAACATATTCCTTCGATTTGATATGGTACCTCGAATGGAAGCCGGGATCGACTTCGCGGGCGCCGACGACGGAGATTTTTATGTCCTTGGACATGAAGTACCTGTTGAGCGCATTTGCAAGGCGCTCTACGGGAAACTCCTTTTTTATGTCCAGATGGCAGCAGTACCCGTATGCGTGCACCCCGGCGTCGGTGCGCCCGCACCCCGAAATGCCGGGGCGCGCGCCGAAGACCGATTGCGCCGCATCCTGCACGGTCTGCTGGATCGTGTTTCCGCCGCTCTGCGCCTGCCAGCCGTAAAAGCCGCCGCCATCAAAGCGCAGGGTCAGAAGCACCCGTTTGCTCGTAAAATCCGCATTCATAGGCATCACAGATATTTCATCAGCGTTTTTTGGAGTTTGTCTATCAGCTTGTCCCTGAAATACAGCGGCTCGATCACTTCCGCATTTTGGCTGAATGAGAGTATGTAGCCATAAAGCCATTCGTCTTCGGGGAAAATCGCGTTGATGATGAAATTCCCGTTTTCGTCCGTTCCTATATCCTTTTCGTCAAATTCGTCGAAAACCCTGTATGCGAGCGAGGCATCGACTGAAAGCTTCAAGTCCACGTTGTTTTTCGGGTTTTTCGAAACTTGGTCGTAAGGGTTTCCCTCGGGGTCTTCGTAATAGAAGTCGCCGGACTTGTTTCGCGTGTTGGGCTGGATTATCTCGAGTTCGAACAGATCCGCGATCTCAAAATTGCTCTCGCTCGAAGAAGCGGACAAGTTTTTGACGCGGGATATCTTGAACAGCCGGCAATCCTTGCGCATCAGGCAAAACGCCTTCATGTACCAGGCCCTGTGCTTGAACCAGAGCTGCATCGGGTATGCGTTCCTGTGGGTTTTTTCCCCGTTTGTCCCGAAATAGTCGAAGGAAAGGCAGCGTTTTTCCAATATCGCCGATTTGATCATTTCGAATTTCTCTTTTCCGTCGGCCGACCATTCCGAAAAATCCACGTCGATCCAGTTTATGGCGTCCTTGTTGAATATCGCGCTCAGCTTCTTTAACACGCTGTCGGCGCTCACCGCTTTGAGCGACCTGAAACTCTGCAGGGCGAACACGATTTCGTTTTGCTCCTGCTCCGAAAAGGCCGAGTTGCTGAGCATGAAATCGTCGAGGAGCTCGATTCCGCCGCCTTTGCCCTTGTTGGCCGAGATCGGGATGCCTGCGGAGTTCAGCACGTCTATGTCCCTGTAAACGGTTCTCTGCGAAACCTCGAAATGATCCGAAAGCTCTTTGGCGGTCATTTTTTTTCTGTCCATAAGGATATACACCATTTCAAAAAGCCTGTTTATCTGCATTTGCAATTCTCTCCCCATTTTTGCTTGTTTATCGCCCGGCGCAAACGGGCCCCCGTTACAGCCGCTGTGCGGCGAAGCATATCCTGCCCGGAATTTTTGCGCCTATGCATCCGGCGGTCAGCCTGAAATCATGGAAAACGCCTATTTTCCCAAAGCCCGCATCCAGAAGCGCCCGCTCCAAAAATTCGGGGCTGTGATATTTTTCCCTCTGCGCCTCCTCGTGGCGCATATAGCCCCCATTTGGCTGCTTTGCGAACAAAGTGATGTAAAAATCGCAGCTTCCGTCTTTTTTGCGGTAGCGGTTCTGCCATATGCAAAACACCTTTTTTTTCGCGTCCTCGAGTATGAAGCTGTTGTTTGCGTACACGGATTCGAACTTGTATTTTGAATTGACGTCGAAGACGAACAATCCGCCGGGGTTCAGGTAATTGCGCGCCAGGGCGAAACATTTTTTCACATCGCCGGGATCTGCGACGTAGTTCAGGCTGTCGAAGCAGCACAGCGCCGCATCCACCGTTCCGTAGAGCTCGAAAGAAACCATGTCCTGGTTTGTCCACAGCACCTTTCCCGCGTTTTTTTTCGCGGCAGCAGCCGCGAGCATCTCGGCCGAAAGATCCAGGCCCGTCATGTCGTAGCCCCTGTTTGAGAGTTCGATGGCGAGGTTCCCCGTGCCGCAGGCCAGATCCAGGATTGATTCCGGCTTTTTTTGGTACAGCGAAAAAACCCCCTCTATGTAGTCCGCCACTTTTTTGTAGTCCGCGTCGATATTCAAGGCATCGTAATATTTCGCGATAACCCCGAAACCGGCCTTCGTTTCTTCAGCGCCCATTTTTTTTGAGCCTTCCTATGGCGGTCCCGTATCCGCCGGAACCGTATTTGAGGCACCTGTTGACCCTGCTTATCGTGGCGGTGCTGAGGCCCGTGGTTTCGGAGATTTCGCTGTAAACCATTCCGGCGCTGAGCATTTTTGCCGCCTTGAGCCTTTTTGACATTTCGGAGACTTCCGCCACCGTGCATATGTCGTCGAAAAACCCGTAAAATTCTTCGATGTTTTTAAGGGACATGAGCGCCTCGAACAGATAGTCCACATCCGCGCTTTTTATTTTTTCGATCATAATAACAAACCCCAACCAATCCTTTTGCCGTAATGTCACATATATTCTACCTCATTTTTATATATTTTTCAACAACAAAAAGTGAATTTATTTTAATTAATTTTATAGTACACAATATTTTGTACACAAAAAACATATAAACAGTCATGCAAATAAAAAAATTTTACACAATGTTATTGACATGTTCGACAATAATATGATATACTAAGAAAATAAATTTTTTACATGGCAACAGAAAGGAGGGATTGTGATTTTTTTTACGGACAAAACCATTTTCATTGTGGACGACAGCGATACGAATTTGAAAAAAGCCAGAGAAGCACTGAAGGACAATTACAGGGTGATGACGTTGCCGTCGGCGGTCAAGATGTTCGCGCTTTTAGAGAAAGTGAAACCGGATCTTATCCTGCTGGACATCGAAATGCCGGAAATGGACGGTTTTGAGGCACTGACGCAGCTGAAAGGCAACGCCGCGCAGGCGAATATCCCCGTGGTTTTCCTGACCAGCATGAGCGATCCGGCGGTGGAGGCCAGGGGGTTCGAGCTCGGCGTGATCGATTTCATAACGAAACCGTTTTCCGCGCCCGTGCTTCTCAACCGCATCAAGACCCACTTGGACATCGACGAACTGATCAAGGAGCGGACAGAACAGCTGCTGCAAAAAACGATCCAATTGGAAAATTTGCAGGGGGCCATCATATTCAGTTTCGCCGACATGGTGGAAAACCGCGACAGCACGACGGGAGGGCACATTGAGCGAACCACGAAGTACATCGAAATATTGACCAACGCCATGATCGAGCGCGGGATCTATGTTTCCGAGCTCACCGCATTGGATATAGAGCTGATGATTTCCTCGGCGCGGCTGCACGATTTGGGCAAGATTTGCATTTCGGACATGATTTTGAACAAACCGGGCAAATTGACCGATGAAGAATTCACGCTCATGAAAACCCACACCACGGAAGGCGAGCGCGTCATAAACGACATCGCCTTGCGGACGGTGAACATCGATTACCTGCAGAACGCCATGCTGTTTGCGGGCTACCACCACGAACGCTGGGACGGGAGGGGATACCCGCGCGGGCTGACCGGGACCGAAATCCCGCTCCAGGGCCGGATCATGGCGTTCGCCGACGTGTACGACGCGCTCATTTCCCCCCGCCCGTACAAAGACCCGTATACGGGCGAGGAATCGGTGAAAATAATAATGGAAGGTTCGGGGACGCAGTTCGACCCCGTCATAGCCGACGTGTTCTATGACGTGCGGGAGCGCTTTTTCGAGGTGCTGCCGCCCGGAAAATGAGCCTAAAAATGGGGAAAAGCCACATAATTAATTCAATGATTTAAGGGGGATTTCATCATGCGAATAGATTGCCACATCCACTCAAATGCAGCCGACGCGGGGCGTGGCGACATTTTGTCCAAAATGAAGGAAGGCGGTTTTGACGGCGGGATTGTTTTTTCGCAGAGCCCGGGGAAAGCCAAAGGCTCCCCGGATGCGGAAAAACGCATGGAGGCGGTGCTGAAAATCTGCGAGGGTAAAAAATATCTTTTCCCTTTTTATTGGATCGACCCGACCGAGCCGGACGCGCCCGGGCAAATTGAACTCGCGGGGCGCAAGGGCATAATGGGCTACAAAACGATCTGCTCTTCGCATCACCCCTGCGATGCCCGCGCCATGCCGGTTTATGCCGGCATCGCCGCGCAAAACAAACCTTTGATGTTCCATTCCGGCATATTGTACGACGGCAGGAACGCTTCGGGGGAATACAACCGCCCGTGCGGCTTCGAGGGGCTGCTCTCGGTGGATGGGCTGCGTTTTTCGCTTGCGCACGTTTCGTGGCCGTGGACCGACGAATGCACGGCGGTTTACGGCAAATTCAACAACGCGCTCTCGCATCAAAAGGAAGGCGCGCCGTCGGGGGAGATGTTTATCGACCTTACCCCCGGCACGCCAAAACCCTACCGCAAGCCCATGTACGAAAAGCTGCTGTTTTCGGGGTACAGCATAAAGAAGAACCTGCTGTACGGAATAGACAACAGGACGGGCCCATACGACTCCGGATATTCGAAGTCGTGGCTGGATTTCGACGAGGGGATATTCGACGGGTTTGAAAAAGGCGGCGGGATGTACGGGATAAAATTGGACGGCGATTTTTTGGAGCATCTGTACTTCAAAAACGCGATGAGGTTTATCGGGCTGCCGGAAAATTACTGAAATGCGAAAGGGGAAACTATCGTGAAAAAAATATATATACACACGGATTTGGAAGGGATAAGCGGAATTGACAAGGGCGAAATGGTGAAAGGCGGGGAAAAGGCAAATTCGGATTACGTGATAGAAAGGCTGATGGCGGATGTGAACGCATCCGTGGACGGGGCGTTTTTGGGCGGGGCGAGCCATGTCACGGTGCTCGACAGCCACGGGGGCGGCGGAAATTTCAACTTGGATTTGCTCGACAGCCGCGCGGAATTTGACGAAAAACCGAATAAAAAGTGGTGGGGCATATTGGATGCGAGCTACTTCGGATCGTTTTTCATCGGCGCGCACCCGATGGCGGGAACCCTGCGCGGGTTTTTGGATCATACGCAAAGCAGCGAGAGCATATACAATTATTATGTGAACGGGCGCAAAATGGGCGAACTCGGGCAATGGGCCATGGTTTGCGGGCATTACGGCGTGCCCCTTGTCATGATGAGCGGGGATCTGGCAGCGGCAAACGAAGCCGCGCAGTTTTTCCCCGGGATCGAGACGGCCGTCGTAAAGACGGCGATATCGCGCAGGCGCGCCAAATTGGAGCCTGTCGCCGAAGCGGTCGAGGCGATACGGCGGGCGGCCAAAACAGCGGCCGAAAAAGAAGAAGGCGGCCCGAAGCCGTTTTTGCCGCTGCTTCCCATCGAGATAAAGATAGAATACCTGCGCAGCGATTATTGCGACCATGTCGATTCGAATCCGGCCGTCGAGCGCCTCGACGCGAGATCCGCGCGCATGGTGGCGCAAAGCTACCAGGATTTTTGGTTTTGACCCATGCTGCAATGGATTTTGTGATAGGGCCCGAATCCGCGGGCAAAACGGTCAAGGAATTCTTGCGGGCGAATGTCGAAATTTCGCGGAACATGCTGATCGCGCTCAAAAACAAGCCCGACGGCATAACGGTCAATCATGGAAGGGTCACAGTCAGGTTCGTTTTGTCGTCGGGGGACGTCCTCGGCCTCAACCACGAAAATTTGGACGAATTGAATCAGGACAAAAGCTATGTCGCGGAAAACCGCGGCCTTTTGCCTTTGCTGGACATAATATATGAAGACGATTATATATTTGCAGCAAACAAACCCCCCGGGATGCCCTCGCACCCGTCGCCGAACCATTTCGACGACACTTTCGCCAATTTGGCAGTGGCATACTTCCGGGGCAAAAACATGAAATCGCTTTACAGGGCCGCAAACCGGCTCGACAGGAACACATCGGGCATCGTCCTTTCAGCCAAGGACAAAATGACGTCGGCGAAACTGAACGGGATGATGATGCGCGGGGAGATAAAAAAGACGTATATCGCCTTGCTGAATGGGGACATGGGCAAAATGGAGGGCGCGGGCCTCGAAAAAATCGGCGGGGCGCTCGAATATGATCCGCATGGCAAAACCGGGCGCATAACCGCGCCCATATGCCGCGAGCAGGGGAGCATAATAAAGCGCGTCTGCGCCATTGGGGGCGACTATGCCGAAACAGGCTTCAAAGTCCTTCAATCCGGCGAAAACACGGGGATCGGCATTGTCGAGGCATATCCCAAAACCGGGCGGACGCATCAGATCAGGCTGCATTTTTGCGCCATCGGGCTCCCGCTTTTGGGCGAAGATTTGTACTGCGAAAACAACGCAAACCCCAATTATCGGATAAACCGCCACGCGCTGCACGCGCGCTCGCTTGAGTTCGCCCACCCGGCAAGCGGCGAAAGGATCCTTCTGAGCTGCGATCTTCCGGCGGACATGAAAGGCATAGTTGATGCGGCCTGCCCCGGCTGATTGTTTACAATTTGTTCACAAGATTCCGCCGGCGCAAATTGTATATATAGATAGACGCGTCAAAATTAGGCCAGAAAGGAAATCCTGCACATGGAATTGTTAAATGTGGAAGAAATGAAAAATATGGGCGGCGAAATGGACGGGCCGGACGAAACTCTCGAGGTGAACGACAAGTTTTACGACAAATACAACCCGCATATACGCAAAACGGTGGCGAGGATATTGGCAAGCGCGGGCCAAAGCGGATATATCGAGGACTGCGTGAACACGGTTTTCGTCCAGCTTATAGAAAGGCTGAGGCAATACAACGAAACGCGCGGGAGCATGGCGGCCTTCGTGACGATAATCGCGCGGTCTGTGGCTTTGAATTTCATCAAGGGAAATTCGCGGAAAATCGGGGAACTGATAGGCGACGACAACATAAATTTTCTGACTGAGCCCGCAAGTTTTGAAAACGAAGTCGAAGAAAGCATCGAGTACGAAAGACTCGTCAAAACCATACTCGAAAAGCTGGACAAAAAAGAAGCGGCTTTGTTCACCATGAGGTTTTTGCTCTTCTACCCGCCGGAGGAGATCGCGAAAAATTTCAAAATCACCCGGAACGCGGTCGACGGGCGCATAAACAGCCTGAAAAACAAAATAAAAAGATTTTTGACAAAAGGAGGCGTTACGCTATGACAGATAAAAGTTTTATGGAATCCATCGACGACGAGACCCTCGCCAAACTGATCGACACGACCTTGAAATTTGAAAAAGCCAAACAAACCGGAAAAATGAAATTCACCATATTGAAGATGCTGCCGGCGGCGGCCGCGGTTCTGCTCTTGATCGGGCTATTTAACATAATGCCCGCGATTATAAATCCGGGAAATATTGAAACCGGCGCAGGGTATACAGGCCCGGGCGCGGCAAGCGTCTCAAGCGTCGCCCCAACATCCCAAACAGAAACGCAAAGCCCGTGCGAACCGGTCGAGCTGTTTGTGCCGCCGATAGTCGAAAAAAGCTTCTTCGAAGAAAAGATATTGGCAAATATCCCCGATTCGGATCAGAGAGCCCGCGAAAAAATGTTAGCGTATTACAGATTGATAGATTTGGAGGAGATTGGGGCCGGCTATGAGGGCCTCGATCCCGACGATCCCGGCTATGCCGAGCGGATCAGGGCAATCAAGGAAGCCATCGAAATGTACCCGATATGCCAAAGACTGCCGGTATATGTTTTCGACCCCCACGCGAGCAACAGGGAAATAGCGCAGATTTTGGGCTTTTTGAAAACCTACACGACCCTCTTGGGCGACGAACTGATCCAAATGTACTTGGATAACGGCATACCGTACGCGGATCTGCCAATGCTAACAGGCGAGGATTTCGAGGGGGAAGACTCGACTTCGGTGACGCAACAGCACCCTTCCGAAGTGACCATAGAGCCCATTTACGGCTTGTGCCCCACCGAAGACGGCGCCAAATACCTCGAGTTCAAAAACAGGTCGCTGTACGGCGCCTTGATGGAATACTTCGGAATGGACCGCTGGATCGGCGACCGCATAACCTTGGATATGTTGGCCCGGATCAATTCGATAAAAATCGAGGTGAAACCCGAATACAGCTACATTTACGACAACAAAGGGCTGCGCGAGGAGTTCGGGCTCGACTGCAAATATATCGAGTACACCATCAACGGGAAAACACTGGACATACTGCCCGAAAAATTCATGGAAGGCGGAGTGCTGGAGGGCCACATGGAGCAGGCCGGGCTCGACATAAACGAATATTTCGACTATGAGCCGGGGCATTACGATTCGGACTATTATGTGGCGGGCTACTTCGTCACAAAGCCAAGCCTGACCCTCGAAGAAAAGCTGCGCGTGTACGAAACGTTGGCCTGGGGCGGGGCGGTCCGCATGCCGGTGGAACAAAACGACGACGGCAGCTACCGCACGAATTTCTACAACGCATCGCCCTCGATATATCTGATCGGCTTCCCCTCGAGATACTATGACCAAAGCGAATATGACGCCGAAGACACCCAATATATGCCGAATCTGCAGGAGTTCGGGGTTTCCGGGATGCCGACCTCAAAATTTGTCCAGGAGACAATAATCGATTAAAAAATGCGAAAAACATAGATAAAGCACAAATTATCGGCGATAACCGCCGATAATTTGTTTTATCCGCCATTATTTGCCTTTTTTGGCGTTTGACTTTCCCTGACTATTGGGATATAATATAGTCAAAGATAGTCAATATCAGATTTGGCCATCTTTAAAATAAAAACAATCAAAAATATCTAAAAGGAGTTGTTAAAAATGGCAGGACTCATACCATTCAACCGCAAAAACACAAATCTCGCGCGCACGGACGCAGGTTTCGACAGCTTGTACAATATGCTCGACGATTTTTTCAACGACAGCTTCGCGCCGCGCCGCAGCTTGTCGAGGGACACGTTCAAAATCGACATCAGGGAAACGGACAAGGGATATCAGATAGAGGCGGAACTGCCGGGGGCAAAAAAAGACGAAATCGGGCTCAGCGTCGAAAATGAAGACCTTTGCATCTCGGTTGAGTGCGCCGAGGAAACAAACGACGAGGGCAAAAGTTACATCCACAGGGAGCGCCGCGTAAATTCGATGAGCCGCAGGATACGGGTGGCAAACGCGGCGCTGGACGAAATCAAGGCGAAGCTCGAAGAAGGCGTATTGAAAATCTCCATACCCAAATCCGACAAATCCGCGGCCGCAAAAAAAATCGAGATCGAATAGCGCCCCAACCCCCGCCCAAAGGCTTCCCTTCAAAATTGAAGGGGGAGCCTTTTTGTATCCGCCGGGCAAAATTCACAAAAAAATTCGAAAAACCCCTTGACAAACAAAAATTTTCGTGGTATAATGGCTCTCATGACAAAGAAGCAGAACGTCTCCGTTCTCACCATAGGCTTTTTTCGCTGTTTGGGCACTATGGTCGATATGCAAATTTGCGCGCGGCGTTTTTCGCGCGCGTTGGGGCGGGGAATTTTGCGTTCCCCGCCCTATTTTTCTTTTTTAAACATTTTTGGAGGTGTTTATACATCGCAACGAAAGATCTTTCCGTCAACAACGAAATCAAGGCGCCCCAAGTGAGGCTCATCGACGATTTGGGAAACCAGGTCGGGGTCATAAAGACAAGGGACGCGCTGGACATGGCAATGGAAAGGGGGCTTGACTTGGTTGAGATCGCCCCCACGGCCCAAATTCCCGTGTGCAGGATTATGGATTACGGCAAGTTTAAATTCGAAAAGGCCAAAAAAAACAAAGAGGCCAAAAAAAAGCAGAAACAGGTGATCGTGGAAACGAAGGAGACGCAGCTCTCCTGGAACATCGACATCCACGATTTCAACACGAGGCTCAGCCAGACCAAAAAATTCATCGAAGCGGGCAACAAGGTGAAAGTTTCGCTCGAGCTCAACAGGGGCAGGGAAATGGCCCACATGGAACTCGGCTACCAGATGCTTGAAAAATTCGAGCAGGCCTGCGAGGATTTTAGCGTGGTCGAAAAGAAGCCGGTGCGCGAAGGGCGGCGCATATCCATGTTCATCGCCCCCAAAAAGCCGAAAGGCGAAGAAAAGCCGTCCAAACCCGCCAAGGATGAAAAAGAGGGCGAATGACAGGGGCAAAAAAAATAACAATACAGAAGGGATTGATAAAAGTGAGCAACAAAATTAAAACGCACAAGGCCACGGCGAAGCGCTTTTCCATGACCAAGACAGGAAAAGTCAAGTACTCCCGCCAGAACAGACGCCATCAGGTCAACCTCAAAGACAACAAAAGAATGAGGCATCTCAAAAAGGGCGCGTATCTGCACGAAGCCAACGTAGGCGCCATAAAAAAGCTGCTGCCCTATTTGTGATCCATTTTTTGCGATATTGCAAGACGCATAACGAGTGTTAAAAATTTTTAGGAGGTTAATTTCATGGCAAGGGTAAAAGGCGCGGTCATGACGCGCAAAAGAAGAAACAAGATGCTGAAGGCCGCCAAAGGTTACTGGGGAGCGAAATCGAAGCATTTCAAAATGGCCAAACAGGCTGTCATGAAGAGCGGCAACTACGCCTATGTGGGCAGGAAACAGAAAAAAAGGGACTTTCGGGCGCTTTGGATAACCCGAATATCCGCGCAGGCGAGAGCAAACGGCATAAATTATTCCAGGTTCATCAGCGGGCTCAAGAAGGCCGGCGTGAATTTGAACAGGAAAATGCTTTCGGAGATAGCCGTGTCCGACAAAGACGCATTCGCCGCGCTGGCCGAAAAAGCGAAAGGGCCTTTTTAATTTATACATTTTTGTAAGGGACGCGCCCCCGGGAAGCGTCCCTTAAGCAAAAATTCTGTAAAACACAGAAAGGAATGTCAGAACAAGTAGATGGATGAAAACAAAGAAGCGCCGCTGACCTACAAAAACAAGCCCCTCGTGCGCAAAGGCAACGTTATCTGTTTCGGCGACGCGAAAACGGACAAGTATGTGATGACCCTGACAATAAAGGAATCCAAAAATGAAAAAGGCCGTGAAATCGCCACGAAAGTCCTGATATTGATCCAGAGTTCCGACAGCGGCTCGCAGGAAATCGTCAAATTCGGCGAAAAAGATTCGCTATACGAGGCCTTTGAAACAGGGGAAATATGGTTGAACAGCTATTTAAACGCATAATAGGTTCCATAGTTCTGGCCGCCGCCGTGCTTGTCTGCATGGCCGCTTCGTCGTGCGGTCTCGGGCAAAAACCCGCGATGGCCTTGAGCCGCGGGAAAATAAAGGAAACGATTTCATCGGAAATATACGGCTATTATCTCAGCTATGCCAAAACGAGGATGCTTTACGGATATTACCAGACGGCGTACGGCGCTTCGATGCCGGAGGACCCGACTTCGCTTCCCGACATACCGGAACTTTGGCCGCAGTTCTACGCCACGCCGCAGACTTACGGCTCCATCGTGAAAAGGCAGGCCGAGTCGTCGCTCGGCCAGCTGCTCGCCATCGCTGTGTACTGCAAGGAAAACGGCCTTGAGCTTTCAGGCAAGGAGCTTTCCGAAATTGACGGCAAGATAGAGGGGATAATAGGAACATATTTCCAGAACTCGAAATCCCGCTACAATTCAAAGCTGAAAAGCCTCGGCATCAACGACAAAATATACAGGGAAATAAAGAAATACGAGGCATTGGCCGGGGTATTCGGCAAGGATCTGTTCGATTCCGAAACCGGCAAAAAGAAAATCACCGACGACATGGTGAACATGGTCTATGGGGAAAGCTGCGCGAGGGTCAAGCACATACTGATACTCTACAGCCCGGGGACCAACGGGCCCGACGGCAGCCCCGATAAATATTCAGACGAAGAAATGGCCGCCAGATACGCGAAAGTCGAGGACATATACGGCCGGATAGAAAACGGGGAGGATTTCGACGGATTCCTTTCGGAATCCGAAGACCCCGGCTCCGCCGCTTACCCCGACGGGTACACGATCAACGAAAGCGCCGCTTTCATGCCGGAGTTTGTAGCGGCGGCATTCGAGATGCAAATAGGCGAAACAAGAAAAGTGGAAACCGGCTACGGAATGCACATCATGAAACGCTTCGACCTGCTTCCCGCCGCCGATTCGCTCGATTTGGACAACGGCGCCACGTGGAGAAACGTCATATTCACAGAGATACAGACCTATCTGATGGATGAGGCGCTGAAACCGTATGTCGAGGATATAGAAATAGATGCGGAGCAGACAAAAAAATTCAATGTGTCGAAAATACCGATCATGTTCGACTGCCTGGAGCTGTGGTGATTTATATGGATTTGAAAAAAACGCTGTTGGGCGTAAAAAACGGGGAAATTTCGATAGAGGAAGCCGCAAGCCGGCTCAGATACATGCCAATCGATGATCTGCAGTATGCGGTGATCGATTACAACAGGGAGCTTCGGGCCGGCTGCCCCGAGGTTGTGTACGGCGAGGGCAAGACCTTGGAGCAGATAGGCGGGATCGTTTCCAACATGAAAAGAAACGGAGCCGAAAACATCCTGCTCACCAGAGTGGCCAAAGATGCGTATTTGGCCGTCAGGGAAATATACCCAAATGCAGAACACCATGCAGTCTGCAGAATCGTCACGGTGGAAGGAAACCCATTTCCGAAAAACAAAGGGAAGATCGCAGTCTTTTCGGCGGGCACCGTGGATGTGCCCGTATGCGAGGAAGCGGCGGTGACAGCGGAATTTTTGGGGAACAAAGTGGAACGGGTTTACGACGTGGGGGTGGCGGGGCTGCACCGGCTGCTCTCGCGGCTCGACAAGATAAAAGAAGCGAACGTGATCATCGCGGTTGCGGGAATGGAAGGCGCGCTTGCCAGCGTGGTGGGCGGGCTCACCGACAAGCCCGTCATAGCCGTGCCGACAAGCGCGGGTTATGGGGCCAATTTTGGCGGGCTGTCCGCGCTTCTGACCATGCTCAACTCATGTGCGAGCGGGGTCGGGGTGGTAAACATAGACAACGGGTTCGGCGCCGGTTATTTGGCAAACAATATAAACAGGCTGAGCGGCAAGGAAACGGAGATTATCTGAAATACTGATGAAAAAAAACAAAAACAAACCCGGCGCGGACGCCAAATCTAAAAAACAGATAGAGCAAACCGCCCAAAAACTCGCGGAACCCGAATTCGCGGCCTTGGGGTATGAAATCTGGGACGTCGAATACTACAGCGACGGTTCCGAATGGGTTTTGGAGATAACCATCGAAAACCTTTCGGGGGCCCCGATAACGATCGAAGACTGCGAGAAAGCCACCCGGGCTATAAACCCGGCAATCGACCAAGCTGACCCGATCGAGCACAGCTACTGCCTTGCGGTGGGATCTCCCGGATTGAACAGGGAACTCAAAAAAGCCGCCCATATGGAAAGGTACATAGGCAAAGAAGTCACAGTGAAGCTCTTCGCCAAAAACGAAACTGCGGGGGGCAAGAGTTTCGATGCAATTCTGAAAGAGGCCGGCGGGGCCCAAAAAGGTTTCGTTTTCGAGCTGGCCGGCGAAACAAATCTCGCCATCCCCAAAAAAGAGATCGCGCACATTTACGCGCGCGACGCCGATCGATCATATTTGTAATATTAAGGGAGAAATCAAATGAACGCCGAATTTTTCGCCGCGCTTGACGCGCTCCGGGATGAAACGGGTATACCAAAACAGTACATGCTGGAAAAGATAGAAACCGCGCTTGTCACCGCCTTCAAGCGCGACAGCGGCAATTCCAACGTGAAAGTCCATCTGGACGAAGAAAAAAAAGAGATGAAAGTGTTCCAGCTGAAAGAAGTGGTCGAAACGGTGGAAAATCCCGCTTTGCAGATAGATCTGGAAGGCGCGCAGAAGATAAGCCGCAGGTATGAAATAGGTTCGATCGCCGAAGTGGAATTCAAGCCCAAGGACTTCGGCAGGATTTCCGCCCAGACTGCAAAGCAAGTCATAATCCAGGGCATAAGGGAGGCCGAGCGCGGGCTTTTGATAAAGGAATACGAAAGCAAAAAAGAAGAACTCATTTCGGCCGTGGTGTACAAAATCGACCCCCCCACGGGAAACGCGATACTCGACATAGGCAAGGGCGACGCCATGCTCGTCAAATCGGAGCAGATACCCGGCGAGGAGATAAAAGAGGGCGACCGGATAAAGGTATATGTGATCGAGGTGAAAAACCAGACAAAAGGCCCGCTCATCACCCTTTCGAGAAAACACGCGGGACTGGTCAAGCGCCTGTTTGAACTCGAAGTGCCGGAAATAAGCGACGGCACGGTGATAATAAACAGCATAGCGCGGGAACCGGGAATGAGGACCAAAATAGCGGTGAGCTCGCAGAATCCCGACGTCGACCCGGTGGGCTCGTGCATAGGCGCGAAAGGCGGCAGGATCAACGCGGTGGTCGGCGAACTCGGCGATGAAAAAATCGACGTGATAAAATATTCGGACAATCCGGCGGAGTACATAAAATCGGCGCTTTCCCCTGCGGAAGTGATCGAGGTCACAGTAAACGAAGCCGAAAGGAGCAGCCATGTGGCAGTCGACGCATCCCAGCTCTCGCTCGCAATCGGCAAGGAAGGGCAGAACGCCCGCTTGGCAGCCAAACTCACGGGGTACAAGATAGACATAAAAACATCGCAATGAAAACCGATAACGAAACACGGAGGGCTGTCTTTATATGCCGGCGGAAAAAAAAATTCCTCAAAGAAAATGCCTTGGATGCGGCATTTCAAAAAACAAAAGCGACCTGATACGCGTGGTCCGCAGCCCGGAAAACGATATAAGCATAGACTTGAAAGGCAAAAAATCGGGGCGCGGCGCATATATCTGCCGCGATTCGAACTGCCTGAAAAAAGCAGTGAAAGCCAAAAAATTCGACAAAAGCCTCGAAATTAAAATCTCTGACGAGATATTCGAGTCGCTGTCGGCTCAAATAAACAATCGATAAATCTACGGAGGTGCACTTGGCAATATGGCGATAAAGCAATTTAAACTCAAGGAGATTGCCGCTAATTTCAATGTAAAAAGCAAAGATATATCCGACATTTTGGTATCATACGGCTTACCGGCCAAAAACACGACGGCGAATCTCGAAAGCCTCGACTTGGATCTGATATTCGAACAATTGACACGGCAGAATCAAGTCGCTGACTTGGATGTTTATATGTACGCTCCGAAGATCGAAACGCCGCCTCCGCCCCCGCCCGGGCCGGAAGCTGCGGAAACAAAAAGCGAAATCAGGGAAGAGCCCAAAGAGAAAGTCAAGGAAGACGTAAAGCCGGAGATCAAAGAACAGCCCAAACCCCAAAAAGCCCCCGAAACGCCCAGGCCGGCGGAAGAAGCGGAGCGCCCCAAAAAACCCCAGCAGCAGCCGCAAAGGCCGGTGCACCCGCCGCAGGGCCAAAACCAGCCGCCGAGAAAAGAGCGCGACTTTTCGAATCCCGCTTTTGGCAAGGACGGCAAAGAGGCGAAAAACATCCGGAACGCCCGAACCGAAAAATCCCAGCCAAAACCCAGGCCGGATTTCAAAAATCCGCAGAGGCCGCATAGGACCGGCGAAAAAGTCGATATAATTTCAAGCGACAGCATCAAAGTGACCGAAGGGGTGAAAAACGAATCGGCGAAAATAGTGGACACCAGGACGACGAGCGTGGATCTTTCGAGGTACAACGAAAATCTCGAGACTTTCGTCCCCGACGCCGGCAAAGGAAAAAGCAGGGGAACACCCGCCGAAACCAAGCCCAAACAGCAAAAAAAGCCCCCGGCCTACCAAGCCGGAAAGCCCTATGAAAGGGACAAATCCGGCAGGCCGATAGACAAAGAGAAACTCGCGCTCGAAAAGCTCCGCAAGATTCAGCAGGAAAAAGGCCAGGAAAAAGCCAAAAAAAAGCAGCTTTCGGTCATACTTCCCGACAAAATACTGCCATCGGCGCTCGCGTCGAAACTCCAGATAACTTCGGCCGAAGTGGTGAAAAAATTGTTCATGCTCGGCGTGAAGGCGAATGTGAATGAAGAAATAGACTACGACACGGCGGGGCTTGTGGCGATGGAATTCGGCGCGAAAGTGGAAAAAGAAGTGGTCGTGACCATAGAAGACAGGCTCTTTGACGATTTTGCGGATCCCGAAGACAAACTCGCCTCCCGGGCTCCCGTGGTGGTGGTGATGGGACACGTGGACCACGGAAAAACCTCTCTTTTAGACGCAATCAAGCACACGAACGTGACTGCGGGCGAAGCGGGCGGGATCACCCAGCACATAGGGGCTTACAGAGTCGAAACCTCCGGAAGGGAGATAACTTTCCTTGACACCCCGGGCCATGCGGCCTTCACCGCGATGCGCGCGCGCGGCGCCAAATGCACGGATATCGCAATCCTCGTGGTGGCCGCCGACGACGGGATCATGCCGCAGACAATCGAGGCGATAAACCACGCCAAAGCGGCGAATGTCGCAATCATTGTGGCCATAAACAAAATGGATTTGCCCCAAGCCGACCCTGACAGGGTGAAGCAGGATCTGACAAAATACGAACTCGTCCCGGAAGAATGGGGCGGAGACATCGTCTGCGTTCCGGTTTCGGCGGTCACCGGCCGGGGCATAGACGAGCTCTTGGAGATGATACTCTTGGTTGCCGACATGAAGAATTTCAAGGCAAACCCCGACAGGCCCGCGCAGGGAGTGGTCATAGAAGCCAAATTGGACAAGGGGAAAGGACCCGTCGCCACGGTGTTGGTGCAAAACGGCACTCTGAAATCCGGCGACATAGTGATTGCCGGAATGGCCGTGGGCAGGGTCAGGACCATGAACAGCGACAGGGGCAAGAACATGAAGTCCGCGGGCCCTTCCATGCCCGCCGAAATCACGGGGCTATCCGAAACGCCGAACGCGGGTGATATGTTCCGCGTAGTCGCGGACGAAAAGATGGCCAGGGAACTTGTCGAGCAGAGAAAGTCCGAAGACAAGGAAGAGCAATTCAAGACCTCTTCCTCCATCACGCTCGAAGATCTGTTCACGCAGGTCAAAAGCGGCATAAAAGAACTGGCAATCATAATAAAGGCGGACGTGCAAGGTTCGGTGGAAGCGCTCCGCGCCTCGCTTCTGAAGGAATCCAACGAAGAAGTGAAGATAAATGTGATCCACAGCGCGGTGGGCGGAATAACCGAATCCGACATACTTCTGGCCTCGGCCTCCAATGCCATAGTGGTGGGATTCAACGTGCGCCCCGACAAAGACGCAATCGACGCCGCCGAGAGGCGCGGCGTGGACGTTCGGACATACAGGGTCATCTACGAGTGCATAGAGGAGATAAACGCCGCGATGAAGGGAATGCTCGCGCCCAAATTCAAGGAGACGCTGTTAGGCCGCGCCCAAGTGAGGCAGATCATCAAAGTCCCGAATGTGGGCACCATCGCGGGCAGCTACGTGCAGGACGGGAAAGTCACGAGAAATTCACAGATACGCGTGGTCAGGGACGGCATCGTTATATTCGAGGACAAAATTTCATCGCTTCGGCGATTCAAGGACGATGTAAGAGAAGTCGCCCAGGGATTTGAGTGCGGCGTGGGCCTGGAAAAATTCAACGACATACGCGAGCTCGACATCCTGGAATCGTTTGTAATCGAACAGATATAGTTACGAGTTATCAGCGGAACGAGGGGAACGAGGATAACTGAAAACTGATAACTGAAAACTAAAATAAAAAATCAGGAGGGAAAATTTCATGAAACTTACCATAGGGCTGCAACTTTACACAGTGAGGACCGAAATCGGACTGGGCTACGACGAAATCATAAAAAGGGTCGCCGAAACCGGATATCAGTGCGTCGAAATGACCTATGACCCGGAGCACGGAGAAGAAGCGGGCGAAGCGATCAAAAAGTATTCGCTTTTTGCGACCGGGGCGCACGTGGGAATCGACGAAATCGAAAACAACTTCGATAAAGTCGTGAAATTCATCAAAGACATCGGGGCCAAAACCATCACGGTCCCGGGGATCGGCGGGTTGGACACCGAGGAAAACACTATAGCCACGGCAAAAAGGCTCGAAGCCGCATCGCAAAAAATCATGGCTGCGGGCTATGAAGCGGGATTCCACAACCACACCGGGGAATTTTCCAAAAAGTACGGCGAAAAAACGATCATAGACATCTTCCGGGAATACGCCCCATCGCTAAAATTCCAGATCGACGTGGGCTGGGCGTATGCCGCGGGCGCCGACGTCGTGGCCGAAATAAAAAAACTCGGCAGCAGCCGCCTATCCTCCATGATCCACATCAAGGACGTGGACGACAATAAAACACCCACAGAGATAGGCGCCGGGAATGTGTGCTGGGAATGCGTGATCAAAGCCGCATCGGAGCTCGGGGTCAAGTACGGAATCGTGGAGCAAGACGCCTGCGTCAACTATCCGCCCTTCGAGTCAGTCAAAGTGAGCTTCGACTATCTAAAAACGGTGAACTGAAAACCAATCGAAACCGGGGAAGAATGCAAAGAAATTTCGCATTCTTCCCTTAAAAATAATTGTTCGAAAGGAGATTGAAAAAATGAATGCGGGAATAAAACACAAGACGAAGTTTTTTTTGGCGCTTGTTGCGTTTTTTATGCTTTTTGCCATATATTCATGCAACACGAACGAAGATTCAACGGAAAACACCAAAGAAAATGCGCCGGCCGAAGCAAATGCGGAAAAAGAAACCGAGCCGGAAATACCCGACAATCTGCCGGAAATGGATTTTGGCGGATATGATTTCCGGCTATACCTCGACGAGAGCCAGCAAAAAGACATGTACATAGAGGAAGAAGTCGGGGAAATCGTGGATGACGCCGTCTACAAGCGCAACAGGCGCGTCGAGGATAGATTCAACATAAACATAACGGCTGTTTTGCACCCTGCGGAATGGTCGAGCGGGATGGACGGCTCAAAGGCGATAAAAGCCGGGGACGACGCTTTTGACCTGATGATGACGCACGGCCGGATCGCATACCAGTACGCCGGACAGAATATGCTGATAGACTGGCTTGAAAATATGCCGTTCACGGATTTGAAAGCGGTTTGGTGGAATCAGGACGTGAACGGGGACAGCACCATGTTCGGGAAACTGTATTGCCCGGCGGGCGATATAAGCTACAGGGGGCTGCGCACCACGTTCTGCATGATATTCAACAAAAATCTGTTTCAGGCGCTCGGGCTCGATTATCCCTACGACGACGTGGCAAAAGGCTCCTGGACGCTTGAAAAGTTCACCTCGATCGCCAAAAACGGAACTGCCGATTTGAACGGGGACGGGATAATGAGCCCGGAATCGGACAGATACGGGCTGGAATCTGGCAATGTATGGTGCTGGCCGACTTGCATCTTGTATTGCGGGGGCGACAGAGTCATCAAAAAAGGCGAAGACGGGCTGCCCGAGCTGGCGATGTACAACGAACGCACAATTGACATATTCGACAAGTTTTTCGATATGGCAAACAGCGGCGCGATGTGCATCGGGGACGAAAAAACCGCCCCTTGGGGAAACCCCGACAAAATAGCCGTGTTCAAGGACGGGCGGGCACTGTTCAAAAACGCCGGAATGGGCGATATAGTGGCCCTGCGGGACATGGAACAGGAAATAGGCCTCATCCCCATTCCGAAATATGACGAAGAAACCCCGAAATACTACGGGCTTGTGGAAGCGTACGGGGGGTTGTTGAGCGTTCCGGTCACGGTTTCGGATCTGGAAAGGACGAGCATCATAACCGAAGCCCTATGCGCCGAAGGTTACAAGATAATCATCCCCGCCTATTACGAAAAAGCGCTCAAGACAAAATATGCGCGCGACGACGAATCCGAAGAAATGCTCGATTACATAAAAGACAGCGCGGTGTACGATTACGGGTATATGAACCACACATTGGCAGGCGACCTGAGTTCCATCGGGGCGACCCTCGTGCAGACGAACAACCCGAATTTCACGTCGCTTTACGACAAAAACCTTTCCAAAGCGCAAAAAAACATCGAAAAATTTATTGAAAAAATGGAGGATTTGGATTAGTATGGGCAGCTACAACAAAATATCCACTTTTTATGTGGGAAAAGCAAAGTTTCCGGCCGACGCCGAAGTTTTCGGCTCGCTCGGCCAGGCATTTTCGGAAATCGCGGAACTCAGGCGAAGCGGGGTAAACCAGCCGATAACGGTGAAGCTCGCTGCGGGGGAATACTTTTTTGGCAGCGCCATGGAAATCAAGAACAATCTGACTGCGGTGACAGTCGAGCCTTTCGGGAACGCCGAAGCGGTGATAAGCGGAGGCAAACTGCTGAAGGGATTCGAGAAGTCCAGCTTCAACGGCGTCGAATGTTTCGCGCTGGCCATTCCCGAAGTCAAAGACGGCTCATGGAAATTCACGGATCTATATGTAGATGGCAAAAGGGCGGATCTGACGCGTTTTCCCGAAAAGGGGTTTTTTAGTTTTCTCAGCTGTGAAAACAAGGAAACCCACCTGTTCGATTCTTCCAAATGGATAACCGTAGACCCCGGCGACCTCGCCTGCATAAGCGACAAGAGCCTTGAAAACGCGGTGATAAGCTACTGCCACTACTGGATAGACGAGCATTCGCCCATTGAGAGCTTCGACAGGGAATCGGGCAAACTGGTGATGAAACACATGTCGCGCTTTGAAATGTCCGGCGAAAAAGAGTACTATCTCGAAAACGTGCCCGAGGCTTTCGGCAAGCCGAACAGCTGGTATCTCGACGTTGAAGGCGGAATGCTGTACTACAAACCGCGATGCGAATCCCAAACGCCGGAAAACATATCCGTCCATGCCCCGGTGGCCGAAAGACTTTTGAACATCACGGGCACGCCCGAAAAGCCCGTATGCAACATCTGTTTTAGGAACATAACTTTCGCGCATACGAGGGGGGACTACAAAATAATGAACTCCACGGGCGGCGAACCCGGCCAGATCGAATACGCTTCGGACTCGCAGGCTGTTTCAAACGCCCATGCGGCAATCAACCTCGAATACGCCGAGTATTGCGCTTTCGACAACTGCAAGATGACAAATTACGGGTTGCACGGAATAAATATAAACAAAGGGTGCAACAACATCCGCGTGATAAACAGCGCTTTCTTTGACGGCGGCGGCGGGGGCGTCAAGATAAACGGCGCAAGCGCGAAAGATTCCGGGCGCGACATCACCCACAACAACATCATATTCAACAACACCATCAAATCGTGCGGGCGGCGCTATATGGCCTCATGCGGCGTGCTCATGATGCACTCGCATTCAAACGTCATATCGCACAACGAAATCTGCGACCTCTTCTACACGGGCATTTCGGGCGGCTGGGTCTGGGGCTACTCTGACAGCGTTTCAAGAAATAACCTGATAAAGAAAAACCACATACACAACCTCGGGCAGGGCGTGCTCTCCGATATGGGCGGCGTATACCTGCTCGGCGCGCAGAGCGGCACGGTGGTGAGCGGCAACCTGATCCACGACGTGAAAAGCAAGCGCTACGGCGGCTGGGCGCTTTACACGGACGAAGGCAGCGGTTTCATCACGCTTGAAAACAACGTCTGCTACAACACTTCGAACAATTCATATCACCAGCATTACGGCAGGATGAACGTGGTCAGAAACAACATATTCGCTTTCTCCGATTTGGAGCTCGTCTGCATAACGCGTTTTGAGCAGCATCTTTCGATAATTTTTGAAAACAACATAATGTACACCAAGGGGCCGAACATATACAGCCTTTCGATGCGCCATTTCAAAAATTCCACTGTGGGCGCGGGCAACAATGTGTTCTGGGGCAAAAACGGCGCCCCCGCATTCCACGGCGAGCTGAAAACGCTTGAAGATGTGCAAAAATACGGAATGGATGCAGGGAGCATAGTCGCCGATCCGATGTTTGCCGATGCGGACAATTTCGATTTCACGCTCAAAGATGAATCCCCCGCCATCGCGATGGGTTTCGTGCCAATCGACATAAGCGAGGCAGGGCCGATCCGGTAAAAGAAAGGCGGATGTTTATGAAGAAGAAAATATGCCTGATTTTCGCTTGCCTGATTTTGCTTCTTTCCGCGTGCGGCGACTCGAATCAGGGCGATATTTCGGGAAATGCCGAAGAAAATGCCGAAATTCCGGAAAATGCTGCGGAAGGGCCGGTTGAAAATCCGAGATATTCCGACGATTTGCCGGATATGGACTTTGGCGGCGAAAAATTTACCATGCTTTCATTCACGAACTTGGACACGGTGCATATCAACCTGCTCGTCGAAGAGCAGACCGGGGACGTGGCGGAGGATTCGATATACATGGCAAACAGGCTCGTCCAGGACAGGTTCAACGTGGCATTCGAGCAGATACTCTCAGATGATTACAACAAGCTTCCGGGGCTCGTGAAAAACACGGTGCGCTCGGGCGACGACGCATACGACTATGTGCTCATCGCGGACAGGCACGCGATGGATTTGGCGATGGAGGGCAAGTATTTTTACAACATGACCGAGCTTTCGCATGTGAATCTGGACAAGCTGTACTGGGATCAGGCGGCAAAAACCGACATGTCGATTGGCAACGTGCTGTATTTCACATATGGGGCGAATATGCTGTCCTCATACGATTTTGTGTGCTTTTTGGTTTTCAACAAGCAATTGGCTTTGGATTTGGGGCTTGAAAGCATATACGGGCTGGTGCGCGACGGCAAATGGACGATCGACAAAATGTACCAGATGGCCTCCGAAGCCGTATCGGATATGGACGGCGACGGGAAAATGACGAAAAGCGACCGTTACGGGGTGCTGTGCACGCCCAATTTCTACTACCCGAGTTTCTGGGGCGCGGAGCGGATCCCGATAATCGGCAAGGACAACGACGATCTGCCGTATTTCAACGTGCCGGGAAACGAGAAGCTGTTCACCCTTTTTGACAGGCTGTATGACTACGCCCAAAGCGGGGCCGAACTTTCCGAATGGGGAAGCCCGACCGACGCATTCCCCATGTTCATCGACGGCCTGGGGCTGTTCGCCAATGCGACGATGTTCACCGTGCAGAATCTGAGAAACATGGAAGTGGACTACGGGATAATCCCGTATCCGTCACTGTACGAAAAAAGCCCGGGCGAGCCGTATTCGGCCCGAGTATGCACCGGGCTTCCGATAATCGTGCCGATAACCGCCGACCCGGTCCGGGCTTCCGCGGTGATGGAGGCGCTCGCCTGCGAGTACCAGAGGCGCGTGATCCCGAGCTATTACGATTTGGCCGTGCAGACGAAATCGACCCGCGACGAGGAATCGGTCGAAATGCTCGACATGATGCTGGCAAACCGCTTCACCGACCTCGGGGACACCGTCTGGCTTTCCGTGGGCCGCTCCCAGTACGAGGGGCTTTTCACCAACAAAAAGAACACTTTCGTATCCGTGACAGAGAAAGCGGAAAGCAAGGTCGCGGCCACCCTCGACAAGGCCATCGAAGCGTTTTTTACTGCCGGGGGGTAGGGCAAAGAGAAGCAGACAAAACGAAAAAAGCACGCAAAGAGCGTGCTTTTTTGTTTTGCGCTTTTTTTTAGCCAGCCGCAATATTTCGTAAAGCATGGCCCTTTACGAATGAAACCAATATTCCGACGATACTGTATATTTTAACATAGTTTGTCGTAAAAGTCAACAAAATACAAAAAAAATTAAAATTATTTGAAAAAATTTTTTTGAAACGTGTAAAAATAATAAATATATTGTTGAAAATCAATTTTTTTGCGGTAAAATCGCCTATCAAAAAATATAAAATCAATTTTGCGCCGTCAAATTTTTGGTCAGCAGATTATTTCAAAGTCTTGAAATATAATTGATATGAACTATTAAACTTATATTTTAGGAGGAAAAGAATCATGCCTAAAACAGGAAGAAACATATACAAACGCAAAGATGGTCGCTGGGAAGGCCGCTACATTAAAGAACGCAATGGCAACGGCAAAATCGTTTATGGTTCCGTATACGGAAAAACCTGCACGGAAATAAAACAAAAACTTTCGGTTTTTGTTTTTGGAAAATTCATGCCTTCGCCGCTTGTTGCCGAAACCGAAAATCAAAATTTAACTTTTGCCGATGTCACAAGCAAATGGCTGTCCGCCATATCGCTGAAAGTAAAGCCTTCTACATTCGCCGAGTATAAAAACATATTAAATTTACACATTATCCCATTGCTTGGAAAACGCAAAATGCAAGGTTTGTCGGCAAAAGAAATCGGATGTTTTTCGAAAGAAAAGCTGGAAAACGGACGCACGGACGGTAATGGCGGCCTATCGGCAAAAACCGTGAGCGATATGCTTTCCATCATAAAAGCGATATTTTTTTTCGCCGAAAAAGAAAAAATCATCAATGGCGGGTTTGTTATAACCTACCCGAAAAACCAGCAAAAATCAATGCGCGTATTGTCGCGTCAGGAGCAAACATCTCTGGAAAATATTTTGAAAGATGGCATTGACATTCATAAATTGGGCATATTGCTCTGCCTTTATACCGGAATCCGGATCGGCGAATTATGCGCATTGCAATGGAAAGATATATCTTCCGGGTATGATGTGTTGTCCGTTCGGCAGACGCTGCAACGGATCAAAAACATAAACGGCGATGGAACTAAAACAAAAATCATAATAGACATTCCGAAAAGCCAGCGTTCCACGAGAGATGTGCCAATCCCCAAATTTTTATCGCCGTATTTGCGCAATTTTGTCTGCGAAAGCAATGAATATTTTTTGAATACTCCAAAATCGATTTTTACAGAACCGCGTACCATGCAGAACCATTTTGCGAAAAACTTGAAAGCCGCAAATATTGCCGGTGCAAATTTCCATTGTTTGCGCCATTCGTTTGCCACTCGCTGTATCGAAGCAGGAGTGGACATAAAATCCCTCAGCGAAATGCTCGGCCATGCCAATGTCAATATCACGCTCAACTGTTACGTTCATTCATCTTTCGAGCAAAAGCGTGAGGGAATGAACAAATTGGAACAATATATCGGGATATAATTTTTTGCGCCGTCAAGTAAGCCGTCAGAAAGCCAAAAAATTCAATGTTTATGCGAATTTTCCAATTTCATTCGTAAAGGGCCATGCTTTACGAAAAAAATAATATGCATACAAGAGCGATACGCACTTAGCTTTGAATCATTTGAATGAATATGCTTGATAGTTGTTTTTGGGTAAAATGAAAAATCAAATAAAATATGTCAGAGATGGGAACACCATACGTTTCATAGCGCCAATGAACACGGAAATAGATTTAAATTTATTGAATTTATTGGCATCAGGAATTTATCCGAATTTTTTGGCGTGTTCCTATCACCTTGAAGGTTCCCGGCATATAATTGCCTACGATATAAAAGGTTCATACAGCTTGAAAAATTATATCGACAATCAATTCAATAATTTGGCGTTTTTCCTTTCGGAGCATTTTAGCATCCTCAACGAATGCAAAAAATTAAGCATACCATATTGCAACATTTTCATGGAAATCGACACGATTTTTGTTCGAAATGGGCATTTGCGGCTGATTGTTTTGCCGTTGGTCAACAAAGAGCAATTCAACGCAAAAAAACTGTTCAAACGAATCGTCCGCTTGTTTGCTTTGCCGTATGAAATGCGGCAACGATTGCTCAATATCGTAAGAAACGCTTGGAGCGAAGATGATGCGTTAATTCAAATCAATAACGAATTAAAAATATACAGTTCAAAATCCGTACCAATCCTGCCGTCGAACAATTTTCGTAATTTGCAAAAAAAGGCGGAAGATTTCGTGACAGTGCCTTTTTTGGAACATGACGGCGAAGCTGACGATGTTGATTTCGATTATGAAGATGAAGAAAAAACCAGCTTTTTTTACAATGATGATGAAAACGAAAGCGAAACGATTTTTTTAGCTATAGACGAAGAAACAAAAAGCGCAGATGAGGATATTCAATGAAGAGAATTATTCGAGGCAGATAGGAGTGACAGGCAATTGGCGCGTTTGGGGGAAGTAATTGACAACCGATATAAAATAATCAAGGAAATCGGCCGCGGCGGCATGTCGGTCGTTTATCTTGCGGAAGATAAGCGCTTGCAAAAAAACTGGGTGGTGAAAGAATTTCGCCATGGCGGGAAACATCAGCAGTTAGCAAAAAAAAGTTTGCTGCAAGAAGCGCTTATTCTGCAAAAACTTGAACACCCCCAGCTCCCACGGATCATTGATATAGTTGACATCGGCGAAACTATTTACATAATCAGGGATTATATAATAGGGGAACCGCTGGACAAAGTAATTGAAAACAAAGGCGTGCAATCGCAAGAAACAGTAATCGAATGGTTTAAGCAATTATTGAACATACTGCGCTATATGCATACGCGTACACCGACAGTTGTTTACCGCGACTTGAAACCGGCAAATATCATGCTGAGGCCGGACGGAAGCATTCATCTTTTTGATTTTGGGACTGCGATAGAAGTCGGCGAAAACATAAATATAAAAGAGTTTGCGTCAATAGGAACCAGAGGCTATGCCGCTCCGGAACAATTCGGCAACGAAACGAAAATAGATTCCCGGACGGATATTTACGCATTGGGAATTACGATTCACTATTTGCTTACAGGCAAAAACCCCACAGAAGAACCTTTTGAATTGTTTCCGATCCGGCAATATAACCCAAACCTTTCGGCCGGTTTGGAAGCGATCATAACCAAATGTACGCAATTTTCGCCCAACGGACGATACAATTCCTGCGATGAAATTCTTTCGGATCTTGAAAGATTACATTCAAGCAATTCACCCCATAAATCTTTTTCCACAACAGTCGCCGTCGTATCGTCACTTGCCATTTTCATGTTAGTTGTTGTCCTTGTTGTCGTTTTGGCATTTTCCCCTGCTGTTGCTCCTGTTACTCCCATCAATAGTGCCGCATTGCCTGCGACGGAAATGTTGACAACGCTTCCGCTTTATAATACCGCTCCCACTTCTATATTGTCTGAACCTGAAAAAATGCCAACTTCGTTACCAAATGGTTACAACACACAAATATACGATGACGGCGAATATAAAGGAAATTATGTTAACGGGATCAAATCGGGACATGGGGTATATAAATGGACAAATGGCGATGTATATGAAGGAAATTTCGTGAACGGCGAACCAAGCGGCAAGGGGATATATACAATGGCGAATGGTATTGTGTATGACGGTTATTTTGAAGAAGAACTGTCTGGCAAAGGAAAAATAATATGGACAAATGGCAGTATATATGAAGGAAATTTTGTGGACGGCGCACCAAGCGGCAATGGGATATATACAACGGCGAATGGTATTGTGTATGACGGTTATTTTGAAGAGGGAAGATTTGTATATGGTTTTGAAAACGGAAATCCATATCCGCTTCCTTAATACACTATCATCACTGTCATACTGTTTATCGGAGAATAGGATTTTATGGTAATAGATTATGCGAGTTTCACCAATGCCGGCGAAAAAGAACGCAATGAAGATACTGTCAGAACATTTATAAATGAAAAACATACGGTTCGCGGTTTTGTGTTGGCGGATGGGTTAGGCGGGCACGGGAACGGCGAAATTGCCTCCCGTTGCGTGGCCGAAAGCGTTGGTGCCGCCATAAACGGCATCGATAGTATTTCAGAAGGTTTTATCGATCAATGCTTTGAGAATTCACAGAAAATGCTCATGGAAGAAAAAGAGCGAACCGGGTATGTCTCAATAAAAACAACGATGGTATTGCTTATAATAAATTCTTCGGGCATCGCCCAATGGGGGCATATCGGAGATAGCAGGCTTTATCTTTTCCGGAGCGGCAAAGTCCTGAAGCGCACTTTGGACCACAGCGTCCCGCAAATGTTGGCTATAAGCGGCCAGATCAAAGAAAAAGAAATCCGGCGCCATCCCGACCGGAACATTTTACTCAGGGCAATGGGGACTGAATGGGATTTGGATTCTCCGATTTATGAAATCGGCGAACGAAAATGGAAGTTGCAAAAAGGCGATGTTTTTCTTCTTTGCTCCGACGGATTTTGGGAATGGATTGAGGAAAAATCCATGGCCGAACAATTAAGAAAGTACAAATCAGCCCGCGAAGCGCTCCTGGCTATGGCAACCAAAGCAAAAATTGCCGGAACCGGGCAGGATATGGACAATTTTTCCGCTATTTTAGTTAAAGTGAGTAGGTGAATGCATGGCGATTGTTCAATGTAACCGGCAACATTATTATGACGACGCCAAAGATGGTGTTTGCCCCTTTTGCGCCAAAGAAAACAATTTGCCTGATTTATACGAAAACGGCAATTTGAGGGAACAGCAAACGGTTTTCATGGGAACAAGCTCTTCAAACGATGAAAACCAATTGACCGAATATTACGGCGAATTGGTGGACGAGGGGGACAAAACCGTTTATTTTCCATCAAACGAAATGGAAAATTTGTTCACTGCGGGGTGGTTGGTTTGCGTTAAGGGTTTTGCCAAGGGCAAAAGCTACACCCTGCATAGAGGGCGCAATTACGCCGGACGCTCCATGGATATGGATGTTGTATTATCAGATGATTTGTCTATATCCCGGGAAAAACATTTTTCTGTTATTTATGACCCGAAAAGCAATCTTTTTTATATCGTCGCCGGATCCGGGCGCACTTATATAAACGGGAACCATTTGGGCAATGACCAAGAACTTTTTGAGGGCGACCTTATTTCTGCCGGTGAAAGCGAATATATTTTTATTCCATTTTGTAAGGTGGGGCGTATATGGTAATGGCACTAAAAAGAATAGGCGTTTGGTTTGTAGCTTTAACGCTGTCAATCCTATTTATCTTCAATATCTCGGTAGACGGGTATGATGTGCTGAGCATTGTCAGGGCATATATATTCATGCCTGAAATAACTGTGGAAGTCAAAGGATCGGGATACAATGCAAGCGACATCGCATCAACTCTGGGGGAAGAAAAACTCAAAGTGATGAGTTCGGAAGCATATGACCAAAAAAAACATTCAGTCCGTGCATATATGGTTGTCGATTTGTCAGGTTCTATGAGCAATATCATGGACAACGTAAAAAGTTGCATCGAAGATTATGTAAACAGCATGGGGCCAAATGACCATTTGGTGCTTATAACTTTCGGCACATCGATAAAATTTGTTTTGTCGGGCGGAGAAAGCGAAAGCGAAATCCGTGAGGCTGTTTCAAATTTAAGCATCAACGAAAACGGGACTTTGTTTTATGAAACATTGATCCAAGCATATAATTATGCAAACGCTGCCCAAAGCAGCTTTGACCGCGAATACATATTGGTTTTTTCCGATGGAATGGATTACCAAAAAGGAAATTCCACTTATGAAGAAGCCATATCATTATATGAAGCGCGCAATTTTCCGTTGTATGCCGTTTGCGCGCCCCATGCATCGCGGGATGCATCGGATGATTTCGGGAGGATTGCGCGGGCTTCCGGCGGTTTTTTGACGATGATGAAAGGAAATGTTTATGATGGCACATTTGACGAAATAATCGCTTCTGTCAACGACGTGACACTTTTGAAATTGAAAGCGGGCAGCAATTTTGTCAATGGCGACGACAGGCTGCTATCCGTAAAAATAGGGGACATACAGGCAAATATAAACGTCCCCGTCGTCAATTGGATTCCTGACAATGTTGCACCCGAAACAAATAGGATCACCTTTGACGAAGACAACAACACTCTTGCCGTCTATTTTACGAAAGATGTCAAAAACGCCGATAAAATTTCGGCTTTCGATATAACCGAAACCAGCAGCGGAAAAAAGTTGAATATCAAGGAAGTCAAATATTTCGCGGACAGGCAAGCAGCAAACCTAATATTAGATGCGTCGTATTCCGGGAAATTTACGATGATTTTCAATGGAATCACAGATTGTTCCATGGAAGCGAACAAACTCATAAAAAATGCGTATTTCGAACTTAAATTGGATCATGTCGCAAATGGGTCAAATTCAGAGTTTTCGTGGATTATCGTTTTGATTGTCGTCGGGTTTGTTTTGCTGGCACTTTTGATGATAGGCGTTTTACTGGCAACTAACAAAAAGAACAAATCGGAAAATAACGATGGCAATATCCCCGTGCTCCCCGGTATCGGCCAAAGCGGAAACGAACTTGAAGTGAACGAATATGAATCAAACGGAATAAAAAAAGTCAAGCACCACATAAAAGCCCCTCCCGGCATCCGCGTTTCGCTGCGCATAAAAACGGGCAATACATCGGAGCAGAATGTATCGGTAGATATTTCCAGCAGTTTGATTGTAGGCCGATCCGATGCGTGCGATTTATATATCGACGATACAAAAATGTCCCGCCAACATTTTGCCATAGAAAATCAAAATGGCAATTTGGCGCTCATGGATTTGAATTCCAGAAACGGCACCATGCTGAACGGGATAAAGATCAACGCCAGCCAGCGCCTTTCAACCGGAGACAAAATATTTGCGGGGCTTTCGGATATATTTATTTCTTTTTCGATATAGGGGATAAACATGAGCGTAAATTTAAATTATGACAATTGCCCCAATTGTTTTCAGAAAACGAATGGAGGTTCATTATGCCGCCAATGCGGTTTCGACATTGCCACTATGAAAATGCCGTTCTCGTCGCTTCCGCTGTTCACAACTCTGAACAACCGTTATCTCCTTGGGCGAACGCTGGGAAAAGGCGGATTTGGAATCACTTATATAGCAAAAGACAATTCGAACGGCCGGATTTGCGCGATCAAAGAATATATACCTTCCGAGTATGCGATCCGCGACAAAAATAACCAAAACATATGCCCCTTCCCCGACACAAAATCAAAATATGTATTTGAACACGGAAAAGAAAAATTCGTCGAGGAAGCCAGAAATCTCATAAAACTCATCAATAATCCCGTAGTCGTGGATATATTGCACTATTTCACGCAAAACAACACTTCTTATTTGGTAATGGAATATTTGGACGGTCAGGATCTGAGGAAAATGGCCAAGGCCAATGGAGGCACCGTAAATCCGGAATTTGCTAAAACCGTATTGGTTACCGTGGCGAGTTCATTAATGGAAATCCACCGAATGAATATCCTGCACCGGGATTTGAGCCCTGAAAATATCATAATCACTAAAAACAACCAAATCAAGCTTATAGATTTCGGGGCGGCAAGAAACTTCGTCAGCAACCAAAACAAAGGCATGTCCATATTGCTGAAACCCGGTTTCGCTCCGCCGGAACAATACAACACGAAAGGTGCCCAAGGGCCTTGGTCGGATGTATATGCGCTTTGCGCGACTTTCTATACGATAGTATCGGGCAGACCTTTGATAGACGCGCTTTTCCGTTATCGGGAAAAACAACCTTCCCTGTATTCATTGGGTTGCAAAGTTACAAAACGGACATCGGATGTCATCGAAAAAGGAATGGAATTGGATTACAGGCGACGCTATCAGGACTTCAAGCAATTGTTAGATGATATCGATATGCCAAACATAAATACATCGCAGAATCCCCGTCGAGAACTTGAGTCATTCCGCCTGACCCCTGCGCAATCTGTGCCTACCGTGTCTTCGCTGATTGCGGGAAAACCCCGAGGCAATGCCCAGATCCCCAAAAATGATGTATTGCAGATAGGGCGCAAACAAGGAAGCAGTTTGGGTTTAGACAGCGACAAAAACATAAGCCGGGTACATTGCATTATTCGATATGACGAAAAACGACATAGTTTTTACCTTTCGGACGCAAAATCGGTAAATGGCACATTTCTTGCAAACGGGCGGCGGCTTGAGCCAAACAAAGAATACGAAATTCCACCCGGAACCAAATTCTATTTGGTTTCAAAAAACAATATGATGGTCGCAAACTTAAAATAAATGTCATGCGCTTTAAATTCGGATAATCAAAATCGAAATGGGGAGTTGTCATTTGAGCGAAAAAAGAGGAGAAAATCAAAAAGGTCATTTGGGCAATGAATCGGCTGCTTCGCCGCAAAATGGCGACGAACCGCTTGTTACGATTCTTATCGATGCGTATCCAAACCGTGTCCAAACAGGTGTGGCTACAAGTGTAGGGCAACGCAAAAACCAAGAAGATGCCGCCATGGTAGAAAACGACTACATTTATGTTGACACAAACAAAATGATAGCCATTTTATGCGACGGCATGGGGGGGCTGTCCGGGGGGGAAATCGCCAGCAAGCTATGCGCCAATACGCTGTACAAAGATTTTCGTTCTTCCGATGTGTCAGAAAATTTAGATAGATTTTTTAAGGCATCCATTCAAAAAATCGACAAAATTGTAGCGAGCTTGAAAAATAAAAATGAAAAACCCTTGAAAGCCGGGACAACCCTTGCCAGCGCTGTCGTAATCGGCGACAAGCTTTATTGGGCCTCCGTCGGGGACAGCCACATTTATCTCATACGCAACAACGAAATGATACAAATCAATATAGATCATACTTACGGCGTTGAATTGGACGAAAAAGTAAAAAAGGGATTGATGGCCAAGCAAGAAGCGGATTCGCATCCCAAACGCGAAGCATTGACCAGTTTCATCGGCATGGGCGGAGTAAAACATATCGATTTGAACGCAAAACCGTTCCAGCTGATAAACGGGGATCATATCGTGATATGCAGCGACGGGTTATATCGAAGCTTAGACAAAGAGGAAATAAAAGACGTCATTTTAAATTCGCAATCCAGCATCAGAGATACAGCAAATGATTTGGTAAGCCGCGCAATAGCCAAAGGGAAAAAAAACCAGGACAACACCACGGTTGTTCTCGTCAAATATACAGACTCCCGCGATGCCGGGCATAATGCGATAAATACCAAAATAGTATATCCTGCCGAAGATGCAACAAAATCGACTTCGGAATTGCCTTCAACGCAAACCAAAGAAAACGAAAAAGTTGAATTTGATCCAATAAACAATGAAAAAAAGCCGAAAAAAATTTTCCCGGCGATAATTGTTGGAATCATCGTTTCGCTTTTTGCAGTAGTATTGGTTGTGAGTTTGTTTTTGATTTTTACGAGCGATGACAAAAATCATAACGAAACTACAAATCAAGAAGGAAAACCAAAAGAATCGGAGGCGACTATCACCGAGCCAACCATATCAGAACCGACTACCGCCCAACCGACGACAATACCCGAGCCGACTATATCAGAGCCAACAACGCCTGCACCGACTGCCACTCAACCAACGACTACGCCCGAGCCGACTATATCAGAATCGACTACCGTACAACCGCCAACAACGCCCGCGCCGACTACCGCTCAACCGACAACAACAATTGCGCCGACAACACCTGCGCCGACTACCCCCCCATCGACAACAACGCCCGCGCCGACAACCGCCAAGCCGCCAACAACGCCCGCGCCGACTACCGCTCAACCGACTACAACGCCCGCACCGACAACACCTGTGCCGACTACCCCCCAACCGATAACAACACCTACGCAAACACCGCAAAATCCACCTGCACCGAGCAGTTCATATGAAAATAATAATGTAGATGGAAACGGAGAGGAAGCGGAGACGGAGACGGAGACGGAGACGGAGACGGAGACGGAGACGGAGACGGAGACGGAGACGGAGACGGAGACGGAGACGGAGACGGAAGCGGAGACGGAGACGGAGACGGAGACGGAAGCGGAAGAGGATAATTGGGAATAAAAAGAAATAATTCCACTACGAAAACTAATCAGTATTGTTATAAAAATTATAATAAAGCAATTACAATATCCAAATGATATTGCGATAATATATGATAAATTGTAAGGAGAATTTTTTATGAACAATTCAACCAGATGCCAAAATGGTCATTTTTATGACGTTGAACGATTCCCCGCCGGGTGTCCGTATTGCAATCAAAAGGGCGTGAGTACCGTTGGGTTCGACGAGGAAAGCAATGAGAAAATATACACGCAACCCCTTGATGATGAAGACTCTGGATATACGACCGTGAAAGGTCCAGGAGGAGATGATGGGCAAGCTACAATTGGCATATTCAAAGAGCTAAAACCTGTTGTTGGATGGTTGGTTTGCATTGAGGGCAACCATGTAGGAGAAGATTTCACATTGAGAAGCGGCAGAAATTTCATAGGCCGAAACAGCGACATGGATGTCGTTTTGGGGGGAGATGGTTCCGTTTCCCGCGATAAACACGCTATAATCGTGTATGAACCGAAAGGCAACGTGTTTTTGGTGCAACCCGGCGACGCAAGGGAGCTGTTCTATCTCAACGACCACGTTGTCCTGTCAGCAAAAGAAATTGAAAGCAATGATGTTTTGCTCTTGGGCGAAACAAAACTGATGTTCATCCCCTGCTGTTCCGAAAGGTTCAATTGGGATGCCCTCATAAAAGCAGAAGAAAAAAAATAATAAAGAAAGAAAGGTGTACGCGATATGGTGGAAAGAATAAAAGAAAGAAGCATGATGAATTTCGTGCTCAGCACGTTGATAAACTTCGGAATAGGATTGGTTTTTGGATTTATAGTAGGGATAATTTTTACGATTATGACCAGTGGTCTCATTGCGCTATATACAATGTTGGTGATACCTGTTATCGGCGGTGTTGTAGTCGCAAGCGTTTCGTCAGATATGTATCGAACATATTTTTATTACAGATTGTCGATGGATATTGATGCCCTGTGCGAAGGCGACGGGCAAGAATCTGAAAGTTATATCATAGCGGCAGTTTTAAGCACGATTACTTTTGGCATATACCGTCTTTATTGGCTGTATAAATTGGCGCAGCGCCTTAGGGTGAATTCCCCGAGGTACGGTTTTAAAATGTTTGAAAGCGGCAAGGACATTGTTGTGCTGGATGCTTTCAGCTTCGGTTATATATCCGCATGGGAATTCATCAAAAATGTAAATCGGGTCGCCGGGGTTTATAATCAGACTGGATTAGCGGATGTAAATATAGGGGGTGTTTCGTAATGCAGATACAAAAAAGAAAATTTTCCACGTATGTGCTGTTAAACTGCCTGACTTTGGGAATATATGGACTTGTTGTCAATCAGCAGATTGGTGACGAAATCAATGCTCTTTGCAAAGGTGACGGCGAACAGCCTGCTTTCGGTTATGCGGGAGCCGTTTTGATTCGCAGCATCCCCACATTTTTCGGGTTGATTTTTGGCTTGATTATTGGGGTTATCGCGGGAAGCGGCAGCTTAAATATATTCGGATGGTTGTCGTTCCTTTCCGCGATAGGCAGTTTTTTGTCCGGCATTCCGTTAATAGGCGGATGGGTTTTTACCATAGTAAGCAATTTGCTATCCTCTATTCCATTGGTAGGTGGATGGCTGTCTTCCATTTTAGCGGGCGGACCGGTTCCGCCTCTTCCCGTTTCTTTCCCCGGCATATCGCAGGCGTTTGTTGTATTCAGTTGTATTTTAGTTTTTGGAGTTTTGTTTACTTGGCTGGGATCCGCCGTCAGCAGCTTATATTTGAATTATTGGTGGTACAAACAGGCCAATCGATTGAGTTTGAATGCGCACCGCTTCGATCTCGTGGTAAAAGAACGCGGAGCCGATGTTTTTCTTTTCAGGACAGTCATAAATTTGTTGTTTGTCCCGATTACGGTTATTATATTTTCGCTTTCGATGCTGCTGCCGCTCACAATCGCGTGGCTGATTACATTGGCCAATTCCGCCGGCGCATTCTTAGCCGCTGTTGTGATTTTGACGATATGTGCAATTCCGCTCATGTTGTTTGGATGCGAATTGACTACGGGCAGTTTGTTTTCCTTCTTCTTCATCACAAAAAATATCAATCGTTACTCCAATATTTACCGCAACGGCGCAAGGCCTTTCGAGCCGATGGGATATGAATATTATCCTTCTATAAACAACCATTCCATAAAGTCTTTGCCCAAAATCGTGGATGGCAGCGCTTTTGATTATCCTGTTATTCCGGATTATTCAGGTTCGCAGGGTGGAGGCACTATTGCTATTACTTCGGGTAGCATTGCAGGCTTGTCCGGTACTTGCGCGGGCTATCATTTCGACCTTGCGGCAGGCGAGGAGATCATAATTGGTAAAGATGCGAATGCATCGAGCATCATTATTGAGTCTGCTTACAAAGAAATCAGCCGCAAACACGTTGGTATCAGTTATGACACGAATCGGGGCGTATATCTCGTCAGGGATTATTCTTCCAACGGGACATGGGCGAACGGGCAAAAACTCCAGCCGGGCATCGAAACTATCCAACAACACGGTACTGTTTTGCAACTCGCAAATGAAAAAAACACCTTCCGGCTTGATTGACAAATCATTTTCCGTATTTGGCGGGCTCGAAAAAATTTAATTTGAAAAAGGGGCAGTGATGCCTTTACAAATAGTGACTGCCCCTTGATGGCAAAGAAAGGAATAGCTTGTGGTAAAATCCAAAATGAACCGAATAAAAAAATTTATGGCATTGGCTGTCCTTATGCTGGTCTTGTCATTTTCGTGTTTTATTCCGAATATTTTTGTTTTTGCCGCAAATACCGCCGTCCTCGATGCGAGAGAAGGCGTGGTTCGGGTTATTGCCTACTTTGACTTTGAAGGCGAAAAATATTATAATACGGGAACCGCTTTCGTGATATGCCACAGTCCATCGACTACTTTCCTTGTCACAAACAAGCACGTGATTGAGAATGGCCCGGACGAGGTGTACATCATACTGGATGATGTCGAAAACAAAAAAAAGGCTGAAGTGATTTATTTTTCGGATGACGAATATTTAGATTTAGTCCTCCTTTCCGTGGATTATACGTTTTTAGGATATAGGGCGCTTCCGTTGGCTCCATCTGACAAAGTAAGCGCGATCGATACAGTTTATGCGCTTGGATTTCCGGAAGCCGCCGATGATTTTGACGATTTGGGTCAGCAGTTCCCATCCAAGATAGATGACATCACGGTGACAAGCGGAATTGTCAGCAAACAGCAGGTCGTAGTCGATGGATTTAAATATTTTCAAACCGATGTCGCCATAAACCCGGGAAATTCAGGAGGCCCTCTTGTAAACGAAGACGGCGCAGTAATAGGCATAAATACGCTCCGCCATATTTTTGCGTCAGGCACATATTTTTCGCTTTATATAGATTATGTCATCGAATTTTGCGAAAACAGGGGTATACCATATATACCTTATTCACCCAAGGAACCGCCCATTGAAACTGCCACCGAGCAACAAACTACTGTTGCCGCCACAGAACCCGAAACAATCACCGCCGCCACTACCAACCAACCAACAATTGAAAATTCAAGCAATGACACTTCAAGACCAACCGATAAGCCACCGATGGAAAATGAAGAAGATTCTTCGGCAATATGGATAATATTAATCCCGGTGCTGTTGTTAATATTTGTAATTGCAATTGCCTTGGTCATTGCCGGAACAGGAAAGGGCAATCATTCTGGCAAATATGGCGATAATGAAATTCCGATAAAACCTCCCTCCTTGCAACCGACTCCATTTAATCGGGAAATAGACGATAATATGCCAAACCACATCGCGTCAAACGGGCGTGTCACGGTTTTGACAGGCTCAATGGCGGGGCATGAAGCTTATATAAAAGGCGGCGAAACCGTTAATTTTGGAAAAGATTCGAAGAATGTTCAATTTGTATTCAGCACGGATTACGCCAAAGTCAGCCGCATACACTGCGCCATAACTTATGCTCCCAATTCAAATTGTTATTTCGTCACCGACAATTCGAGCAACGGCACATATTTTTCGGGCGGAAAGCGATTGTCAAAAGGAGCGCGAACCGCCGTGCAGCCCGGCACTGTATTGTTGTTGGCAAATGAAAATTGCAAAATACAATTAAAATAACAGCAATATGCGCGGCATGGATACTATGGAAGGAAATTTTAGCATGAAAAAGTTTAAAAATATTTTCGCACTGATGATAGGCCTGTTTATCGTTATTTCCTGTTTTTCGATTTCGGGGAATTCTGTTTCCGCAGTCGGCAACATATCGCGTTATACCGTGCTTGTTTTGGACACGACCGGGCAATATACGATTACATCCGGATTTTTTAACAAAATTATAGTCGGCTCCCCATTGGATAAGGTCAAACAGGCTGCTTGCGTTTTCGTGGAAAAAGTTTTGTCCGCCGATGGCGACAATTATGTCGCCCTTGTTACTTGCGCCCAAAATGGGGAAATTGCGATAAACTTTGCCGATGACGCGCAAAAATTATATGGTACAATAGACGGCATTCCCGAAAACGATTCTGAATCATCAACCGGTTTTTCCAATTTCAATGAATCGCTCGAAAAAGCAGATGAATTGCTGTCGTCCGTCACAGATGCCAATGCGATAAAAAACATTCTTTTCTTCTCGGGCTGTTTGCCGGCAGCCGGAAAATATTCCGAAACGGGACATTATTCGTCGGCAGATTATGATTATATTGTCGGCGCAACGGGTATAAAAGTTTACGCCCATGCAAATGTTGTTTATGACACTGCGGAAAAAATGAAAAACGCAGGATATAATATTTATACATTGAGCTGCTTCACAAACCTCGACCAGCAAAAAGAAACATTTGAATTTGCAACGCAAATGATGGAAGATATACAAAACAAGGGTTATTACAATGCGGAAGAATCAGATGATTTGATTGATGAAATTGTAAGCATTGCCGATGATATCGTATATCCTTTTGAAGTTGCGCTATCACACAAGCAGGTAAGCGTCACCCGTGATATACAAGATTTTGGTAACGGTTCTACGCTTTATGTCAATCATTATATTTTTGAGATTACGGCAACAATTACTAACGGGAACAACAAGATCATTGAAAATGTTACAGCTAAGCTCGAACTTCCGAATGGAATGGTTTTAGAATCAGGGGAAGAACAACAGAAAATTAACTTGATTGTTTCCAAGGGGAAAGTTATTGCTACTTGGGTGGTTAAAATCCCTTCTGTAATGGATGACAAAAATTTAGATTATAGCGTTACTGTTTATTCTGATTATACATTGCCTGTTTCCGCTTATGGAAAAATATTTGTGCAGGGAATGGTAACACGTAACAATTTACTCGTTTTTGGGCAGGATACATGGAATTTCGAAAATACAGGCGAAACAGTTTTTTTAATTAACTCGGACAAAAATACATTATTACACGCCATTAATGCGCAACCAAATACATTAAAACAGAAAATAAATGATGAAATAAAAAACGGTAATTCGGGCGGTATCTGTTATGGTATGTCTGTAACAAGCGTTCTGTACAAAGGCAAAAGATTTTATGTTGATAAAATACAAAATAATAATTCTGCCAAGAATTTATATGAAGTACCTAAAAATACTAATTCACTTTCCGCAATTCTATATCACCATTTAACTTGGTATTTGTTTAAGAATTCCGATTCTTTTAATGATGAACTCGATAAAACTATCGCAAGAAAATTAACTGATATTTTTTTGGCAGCGCAAAAAGTCGAGGAAGGGGGTATGCCATTTGTAATAGTCTATTATTGGAAAACTGGTTGTCATGCTGTTGTTGGATATGGTTTTGAAACAGGTTCATTCAAACAAAATAATGTCACATATAATACAAGAATATTGATATATGACCCGAATTATCCTGAGTATTCCAACGATGCTTGTCTTTATATAAACATAAACAACAATACAGCAAACGGAGAATGGGTAATACCCTATTGGGGTAATTGTGGCTCGGCTTATTCCGGTTCAGCAATACAGAATGGTGTGTATGACTTGAATGAAATGGATATGGTGAATATGCAAAGTAGCGAAAAAAGTTATCGCTCTTATATAACCGCAAAAAATGCAACTGATTTAATCATTCGATCAAAAACAAACATTTGGCATATAAACGGCACAGAAATTGATGAACAAGATGATATAACCGTATCAATATTCCCCAAAGGCAATATTGATGAAATAAGGTACGGGATAAAAAAGGAATCCGTAAACAAAGAAGAATTGTTTAGCATTGAATCAGCCGAAAGAGGAAAGGCGCTTAATCTATCTATGGAATACAATAATTATCTGATGACCGCCGATTCATTGTCTGATGGAATTATTACTTTTAATCCCGCAGGTTCGGTTCAAATATTTGGAAACTCTCAAAAATTCAATTTAAGTTTTACGGCAAACGAGGGTTATTATTCTCTTCCGTGGTACACTGTCAAAGTGTCTGGTGACAAAGCGGAGTCACCCGAATTAATATTTACGCCCGATGGTTGTATTCTAAACGCAAAAGATATGGTCAATATCCATGTCATGGGTCAAAATGATTCAGAAATAAAAGAAGTGGATTTTAACACGGACAAAAACAGCGTGTTTATCGGTTCTTACAACGGGGAATTGGCGGTTTATTCCGATGAGAACGATGATGGAAAATATGAAAAGCTGATCGCAATAAGTGGCGGAAACGACCCGGAACCGCCTAATCCAACTTCTCCAACTACAACACCCATATTACCGCCCAATATTCCGAGTGATGCTGATTGGACTATTGTTCCCATTGCCATTGGCGCGTTTTTTCTTGTCATTATGATGGTTGTCTTAGTTGTTTTTGCCTCGAGCAGGAATTCAGGGCGGCAAAATGAAAAAACGGAAATCGACATTCCCATCAGGAGAAATGAACCTAACCCGAAAATACCTTCTTCCAATGAAAGAATTGGCAAGGGAATAACAGAGCCGCTCGCAAATGCGTCGATGACAATACTTGCCGGTTCGATGAAAGGAGCTACGATTCCAATAAACGGCGGAAATGCTGTCACTCTCGGCAAAGACCCAAATCGTTGCCAATTGGTATTTTCCCGCGATTACGCCCATGTAAGCCGTCTGCATTGCGTAGTGGCATTCGATTCAATGTCCAATCAATACTTTGTGACAGATTATTCAAGCAACGGGACATATTTCGAAAATAGAAACCCATTGCCCAAGGGAAATCGCACTCCCGTCAAACGCGGCGTCACCTTGCTTTTGGCGAATGAAGATTGTAAAATCAAACTGAATTAAAATATGCCGAACATGAAAGGATGGACATTGCATGAAGGCGTTTTTTCCAAGAATCAATAAGGCGCTCAAAGCGGTCGTTGCGCTTTTGATCATCCTCGGCGCATTAAACAATCCGCATTATGAAATTTTCAAAGCCTCTGCGATAATAGCCAATAACCCAAGCGACATAAACGACTTTTACATCGTTCCCGAAAAAGTGATAACCATCGGGGAAATCGATGTGATAGAACCTGAATTCGACCCGCCCGGGGCGAGCGGCTTTACCATTTTTTGGACATCTTCCAACGAAGCTGTGGCAAGCGTATCAAAAGAGGGCGAAATCGGGATAATAACCGGAAAGTCGATGGGCACCACAACCATTACCGCCACCTTGAACGCAAATGGGCGGACGATTGCGAAAACGATTGAATTGCGCGTCGCCTCCAAAGGCAGGGACACCATACTTGTGCTCGATGTATCCGGGAGCATGGAGGGGGTGCCGCTCAGAGAAATGAAGACTTCGGCAATTAAATTTTGCGAAGACTTGATGATGGACAAATATAATAACCGCGTCGGCCTTGTATGGTACGACAGCTATGTGGATTCGTTTGATTTGACCGAGGATTTGGATGCGCTGATATATAAAATAAACACGCTTTCCCATGGAAGCTCTACCAATATGGAGGGCGGTTTGGCGAGTGCAAAACAAATGATGGATGCGCAGGGAAGAAGCGGCGCGATAAAAAACATCGTCTTGATGACTGACGGTTGCCCGAATCATGGAAAAACCAGCAGCAGCGGTTCCTTCAAAACACCCGGCTATCCTTATTTCAATGCAGTGGTCGATACCGCCATGGAGGTAAAAAGATCATCGTATAACCTATACAGCTTGGGTTTCTTCCATTCATTGGGTGCTGAAAGAGACGATGCAATTGAATTGATGCAAAAAATAGCCACACCGGATACAAATGAAATGCGCTATTTTTACATCGTCGATAGAGCGGAGGATTTGCAATATGTGTTCGGCGATGTGACAGGTTCGATCAACTTGGGTTCCAGAATCACTATCAACATCGCTTGCCCCGTCGATGTAACCGTGACAAACGAAGGCGAAAGTCTTCGAAGTGACATTAATGGCTTTAACGACAAAACGACATTTGGATCATTAAAAATATTGGGGAAAGATCAGGATATAAAAGTACTGACGCTAAAACCCGATAAAATATACGATGTGGAATTGCGCGGGACAGGTATCGGCGAAATGGATTATTCGGTTTATTATATCGACGACAATGAAAATATATATGATTACAGGCGATTTGGCAAAGTTCCGATAACCGAAAACATGATGATATATACATCGACCGACGCTTCCATCGATACCGAACTGCATATCGACAAAATCGGCAACGGGATTATAGATGAAATATTAAAAGTGGGCAAAATGGGGGAATGGTCGCAAAATGAGGCAAATGGCTCAGACATGACGGTCGTTATTTTGGCTGTCGTCATATCCGCGATATTGTTCATCGCAATAATTGCGGCAGTTATCCTTGCCACCACTTCCAAATCCGAAAAAAAACGCTCTTATGAAGATTATGATATACCGATCATAAGGCGCGACCCCAATAATGGCTATACCGAACCGATTGGATCAAATAACGGTGACGATAATACCGCGCCTGTTACCGAACCATTAGACCACAACCCATACAACGCTTCCGCCGGCTCCCTGTCTGTTATATCCGGCTCAATGCAAGGAACTATCGTTCCGATCATGGACGGCGAAACGATAAGCATCGGCACAGATTCGGCCAAATCCCATTTGATTTTGTCCAATGACTATAGGTATGTCAGCGGAATGCATTGCACGGTCACATATAATGCGCAACATAAAAAATATTATGTTGTCGATTGTTCCAAAAACGGCACGTATAAAAGCAACCATGTGAAATTCGGAAAAGACCAAAGGACGGCTGTCGAACCTAATTCGGTTATTTTGCTGGCCAACGAACAATGTTCAATACTTTTGAAATAGTTGATTAAAAATGTAAATATGCTTGTAAGGACGGTAATACATGGATGATAAAAATTTCGCCGAAATTTTGCCAAATGACGGCGCAAAAAAAGAAACGGAGATGAAACTCCGCAGACTCACGCTCTTTTCTTCTGGAGTGGGATTTTTTGAACACAATGGAGATATATCAGGCAACGTCGAATTTACTCTTACTTTCAACAAGGATGCGGTAAACGACGCATTGAAGTCCATCGTGATCAATGACCCTGATGCAAACCCCGTTATTTTTTATCACTCCGAAGATACCCTGTTGCGGACATTAAAAGGATTGTCCATCGATTTGCACGAAAACGATTACATAGCAGAATTGCTTAGTGAACTCAAAGGCGCGGAAATAGAAGTGTTTGCCCCAAACTCGATAAAAGGCAGGATTATGCTGGTGGAAGATCGCAGAAACTTTGAGCCGGAAACTAAAACATTTGGCCGCGACGCATTCTTGACTTTGTTTGCTTCTGATGGAATCCGTGTTTTGTCTATCAAAGAAATCAACCGTTTTTTGTTTACCGACCCAAAAATCAATGCGGATATAGACCGCGTACTCGACTTGATCATGCAATCGCGGAATTCGGACGCAATAAATCTTTCAATCAAGCTCCCTGGACAAAAAATGCGAAAAGTTTCTTTGAGTTATGTAACGCCGACTCCGGTTTGGAAAGTTTCGTACCGCTTGGATTTATCGCAGGAAATGCCATTTTTGCAAGGCTGGGCCATTGTTGACAATGATTCCGACATGGATTGGGAACAAGTAGAACTCGCCTTGGTCACTGGAAAACCTGTTTCCTTTATTCAAAACTTGTACGCGCCATATCGCCTTGCCCGTCCGACGATCCCATTGGCCATTGCGGGAATTGCCAAAGCAAATGTGTATGAATCGGGAACACCTGAAACAAATGCTTTGTATACATCACAAATGCCGTTTGCTGCGCCTTTGGCTGATATGGTGGAAGTGAATCAGGATACTGTATTGCCAATTGATTATGATTATTGTTATGAAGAAGAAGCGGATTTTCCCTTGGGAGAAGGCATGGTGGAAACCGCGCAGGGACGCGCTGCGGGCGACCAATTCGAATTTACGATAAAATACCCTGTCAGCCTTGCACGGCAACAGAGCGCAATGCTCCCTTTGGTGGAAGGTGCAGTATGCGCAAAAAAAATGCTCATATATTCCGGCAGCAAAGAATTGCCCGGCAAGATTTCGAACCCTGCCATCGGCGCAGAGTTGACAAACAACACAGGAATGAAACTTCCCGCGGGAGCCATAACTGTTTATGACGGCAAAACATATGCGGGCGATGCCTTGATCAAATTTTTCCCCGAGGGCGAAAAGCGCATTATATCTTACGGCGAGGATTTGTCCGTCACATGCAGTTTTGCAGTTTCTTCCAATCGCGTAATAAGCGCAATATCAATTAAAGGCGGAATCATGCTTGTCAAAACAAAAGTATCCAACAAACGTGTATATACATTCAGAAATGCCTCAAACGAAAGCAAGCGGCTAATTGTTGAGCATCCGTTCAATTCTAAAGATGCTTTGTTGGTGGCACCTTCCGAATATATGGAAAAATCAAATGATTTATACCGTTTTGAACTAAATTTGCTTCAAGGCGAATTGAATTTTGAAGTCATTGAAGAAGAATTGCAATTAAGCGACATTGTTCTTTCAACGATGCCGGATAGGGTTTTCGTGCGATATGTTTCCGACCAAGAAATACACGAAGACGTGCGCATAAAACTAAAATTCGCCATTGACTTAAAACAGAAAATAAACACAGAAACGGAAAAATTGGATGATTTGAAAAATAAATTGACCCATTTTTTAGATGAACAAGAACGCACGCGGGAAAATCTTGAAGCGTCAGGCGTGGAAAGCCAACAAGGAAAAAATTATTTGGTCCGCCTTGAATTGCAAGACAAAAAAATTGATAAAATAAACGAAGAGATTTTTGCAGCGGGGCAATCTGTAAAAGACGCACAAAACACTTATGACAGGTACATACAGGAAATGGATTTTGGGGATGGATTTATTATTGAGGACAAATATAAGAGGGAGGTTAAAGAAAATACCCGATCTGAGGCGAAAAAACAAAAATACGAAAGATGCAAAAATGGACACTTTTATGATTTGGATAGATTTGATAAATGCCCGTATTGTCGAAACGTGAAAAATTTAAAATAAAAATAAATTTTCATTGAAAGGTAGTGGCGAAAATGTTGCAAACCGGGACGCTGTTCGACAATAAATACAAGATTCTCAGCGTTTTGGGCAAAGGCGGAACCAGTTGCGTATATTTAGCCGAAAACACAAGAATCAAAAAAACATGGGCGATAAAAGAGGTTTACAAAAACGGAGTGGATCAAGTCGTCAGAGTCAAAAATGGTTTGATCGCCGAAACTGCCATACTGACAAAATTAAGACATCCCTATTTGCCCGCTATCATCGATGTGGTCGATACGCCAAATTCATATTATGTAGTCATGGAATATATCGAAGGCAAGCCATTGGACAAAGTATTGGAACAAAACGGTGCGCAAACGGAAGCGAATGTAATAAAATGGGCGCGGCAACTCTGCGAAGTATTGCACTATCTGCACACACAGCAGCCCGCTATCATATACCGCGACATGAAACCAGCCAACATCATGCTCAAACCGGACGGAAATGTCACATTGATCGATTTTGGCACGGCGCGTGAATACAAATCCGCCGGAATGCGAGATACCGTCCATTTAGGCACTCGCGGATATGCCGCTCCGGAACAATACGCCGCACAAGAACAATCCGACGCGAGAACAGACATTTATTGTTTGGGCGTGACTTTGTATCATTTGATAACCGGCCACGATCCTTGCCTCCCGCCGTACGGTTTGCGGTCCGCAAGACAAATTAACCCGTCAATTTCGTCAAAATTGGAACAAATCATTCGCAAATGCACCCAATTGAACCCTGCGGACAGATATCAGGCAATAAGCGATTTAATGCGAGATTTGGATAACCCTCAACCAATTCGCGAATATGCCTCCGATATTAATTTTGAACTAAAAAAGCGTCATACCAACATTTGGGTGATTGTTTTGATTCCAATACTTTTAGCCATTGGCGGTATTGTCGCCGTCGTCGTTTCGTTGAATTCGTCCGGCGGGGTATTAGCCAAACCGCCTGCAAGCGTTTCTGTCGAGGATTTAATCGGCGAACCTTTGAACGATGTGAAAGACGTTTGGCTAAGCTATGACGGCGAACGCAAAATTCTTTACTATATCCCATCGAAAAGCGGAATATATTATTTTTATTCTAAAAGCGGCGATGAAGTTCCCGTCATATGGTTATCAGATTCAAAAGACAATGTTCTCTGCGATTCAAATACATATGGCGCGAATGATGAATTTGATTTTTCATATCGTTTAAACGCAAATCAAGTATATTATTTGACAATTGCTTTATACACTTTAAACGATGACTTTCCAAAAGCGGGGCGCATTGAAGTTCATATAGAGTTCAAGCCTGAATGAATATTATAAATAAATTCCATTTGTTTTGATAATTAATTGGGGAGGATAACAATGGCACCGGAATTGATCTTTTATATCGGCATTTTCATATGTTGCATTGCGGTTATGGGCGCGATAATTGCGATAATTTTCCTGCATCTTTTCAAAGTGCGCTTAGACAAGCAGCTTGATGCCGAATATGGGAAGCGGAGGCATTGAAGATGAATAACAATATGCCCCTGTTTGCAGGAACATACAATATAGTCGGAAAAATAGGATCGGGCGGCGGCGGTATCGTCTACTTGGCTGAACACGCGCGGCTTGGGATAAAAGTCGCATTGAAAGCCGACAAGCGAACTTTGTCTGCAAATCGAGAGGATTTGCGGCGCGAAGTGGATGCGCTCAAAAATCTGCACCACGCCTATATACCGCAAGTTTACGATTTTATCGAGGAAGACGGTACAGTCTATACCGTCATGGATTACATCGACGGCGAAAGTTTCGACAAGCCTCTAAAACGCGGCGAACGTTTTTCACAAGCGCAAGTTATTGAATGGGCTTGCCAATTATTGGAGGCCATTGTTTATCTGCACAGCAGACCGCCTCACGGTATGCTGCACGCGGATATAAAGCCTTCCAACATAATGCTGACCCCGCAAGGAGATGTTTGCCTTATCGATTTCAACATCGCCCTCGCTTTGGGGGAAGAAGGCGCAGTCGCAGTCGGGCGAAGTTCCGGCTATGCTTCCCCGGAGCATTATGGAATTTATTATATGTCGCCACATACAATGCAGGAAATAACCGGCGATTTACCCACCGATTCGATTAAAAGCAATTCAATCTCAAAAACGGAAAGCCTTCCGCGATCAAAAATGACAGAGAGTCTTCCGCAATCAAATCCGCCGCCAAATCCAAGCAGCAATTCGACAGGCAAAAAAACAATAATGCTCAATGTCCGTTCGGACATATACAGCCTCGGAGCGACTTTGTACCATATGCTGACAGGCGAGCGCCCGGCGCAGCACGCAGCAGATGTCAATCCTATATCGACCAAGGATTTCAGCCCCGCCGTCGTCGATATTATAGCCAAGGCGATGAACCCCGTTCAATTTTTGCGTTGGCAAACAGCCGAAGAAATGCTCTATGCCTTCGAGCATTTACGGGAAAACGACCCTCGCACAAAACGGCATAAAAGGATGAGAATAATGACAACTACCGCATTGACGCTTCTATTCCTCGCGGGCGGTTTTACTATATTTGCGGGACAAAGGCTGATAACACAAGAGCAGCAACATATAGCGGAAGAAGCGCAACAACAAGCTGAAGGCGCAGAAGAACAAGCTTCAGAGGCACAAAAACAGGCAAGTGAAGCAGAAGAACAAGCTAAATTAGAGAGGATAAAAGCAAGCGAAGCAGAATCACAGGCTGAAAATGAGAGGATAAAAGCAAGCGAAGCGGAAGAACAAGCTGAAATAGAGAGGCAAGAGGCACTTCGTCAGGAAGCATATGCGCTATCCGAATATTCGGCAAACTCATTGCGGAAAGGCGATACAAATGCGGCGATAAATTATGCGCTTCAAGCATTGTCCAATTCATTTGTCCCCCAAGCGCAAAAAGCGTTGACGGATGCGCTGAAAGTGTACGACCTTTCGGACGGATTCAAGAACCATAAAACGCTCGAATTGCCTTCTGCCCCATTATATATGCGGATATCGCCTGACGGCAGAACCGCCGCAGCCATATACACTTCTGCCGTCGCTGTTTTTGACACAGAAACCGCCGAAATCGCATTTACTTTCCCTGCCGACAAATCTGCGCTTGCCGAGGTAAAATTTTTGGACAATAGAACTATAATTTATGCCGGAGAGGGCGCAATAAAGGCGTATGACATAAAGAAAAGCGTTGAATTGTGGAAAGGCAAACCCGCCACGGCGATAACCATATCAGAAGACAAAAAAACGGCTGCTGCCATATACAAGGATGAAAAATTCGCCACAATATATGATACGGCAAGCGGGCAAATAGTGCGTGAAATAGACTTTGGCGGCAAAAGCCAGAGAGTTCCGCCAAACGATATTTTTGCCAATCCAAACGATAACCTGCTTGCTTTAAACCATGACGGAACTTTGCTTGGGGTAAGTTTCTCCGATGGTTCTTTGTGCGTTTACGACTTGAAAAACGGCGAAAAAGATTTGGAAATATTTGAATCATCGGATTACATTTATTTTGAAGGGGGATTCTTTGAACAGTATTTTGCCTTTTCCGCAACTAATGCGTCCGATTCCGTTTTTAACATAATTGATATCGCGAAAATGGAACAGACGAAAGGGTTTCAATCCACAAGCTATTTTTCAACGCAAACCGATAAAAACGGCATTTACGTTCAAACGGAAAATATACTGGTAAAAATTCATCCGGTTGATGACGAACAGATTCCGCTTGTATACACCGGCGAAAACATTTCTTGTTTTGCACACAGCGAAAACCATACATTGATAACAACAAAAAATGAATATATGTTTTTTGACAAAAACTCCGATTTGATTTCCCGCCATACTAAAGATCTCGGGAGAGATTTTGTGCAAATAGCGGAAAATACCGCATTGATCGGCACTTATGAATCTCCCGTCATACGGATTATGAAGTTTGAAAATCACCCTGAAGCCGATTTATTTGCCTATGATGCTTCATACGGGCATAGCGAAGCCCGAATCAGCGCCGACGGAAAAACGATAATGCTTTTTTCATACGAAAAATTTCGTTTATATGAAATCAATGGAAGCAAAATTGCAGATGTGGAGATACCGAACGCCAAAGAATTGCACGACCAGCAATACCGCAGAGACGAAAACGGCTCTTGGCTGGAATTGATATACAACGATGGGACAATTCGCGCATATTCCGCAAAAAACGGCGATTTGTTGCATGAAACTTCCGGGGAAAAACCGAATAAAGATTTATCTGAAGTATATTTTACCGATACATTGAGAATAGAAGCGCCGCTTGGAGGACCTATTGTCGCATACGACAAAAATACGGGCGAAAAAATACGTAAATTGGATGAAGATGCGTATCTCACTTACGTCACGCAGGCCGGCGAATACATAATCACGCAATATCTCACGCAAGCCGGTGATTTTTATGGATTGCTGCTAAACAACAATTGCGAAACGCTGGCATATTTGCCCTATCTCTGCGACATAGTCGGAAATGAATTGATTTTTGATTATCCAACCGGTAATTTGCGGAAATCCCGCATTTACGATATAGGCGAGCTTATCGGGTTTGCCGATAAAAAACGAAACTAAGCGATTGCGAGAACGGAAAAAATAAACGGAAAGGGCTGATGATGTTTTATGTTCAATTCATCTTGATATGGCAAAAATTAAACTAAAACAACATTATTTATCGGAAAAGTTGTAAAAAATTCCGAAACGAAAAAAAACAAAAAAATTTAAGCAACCTTAAGAGGAGGATTCTTATGAATAAAAAGATTTTAAGCTTTGTATTGGCTTTTTTAGCGGTTCTTTTGGTTTTCGCAACATCAGTAACGGGGACAGACATCCTAAGTGACGACGGGAATGACATAAATGACGATGAATTTTACATAGATGACGAACCTTACGATGCCCCATCCAACAGCGGCGTGCATTATTACGTCCTTGTCCTTGATGTTTCCAGTAGTATGGGTAGTATGGGTGGTGCTCCGATAGCAAACCTCATACCCGCCGCAAATAACTTTTGCAAACAAGTTTTGGCAAGTGGCGGAGAAAATTATATAGCCATAGTAGCTTATGCCTCTAATGCCGATATAATATGTCATTTTACTAACGATTTGAGCGAATTGCAAGCCAAAATAAATGCTTTAACTCTTGGCAGTAATACAAACATGATTGCCGCGTTAGAGTGCGCCGACAAATTGTTAAGCGAAAAACCAAATGGCAATGGAATAACGAAAAAGATTTTATTTATGTCCGATGGTTTGCCTGGAGTTGGTTCCTCTGAGTCGGGGCCATATACAAGTTCGGATTCTGCTTACTTTATGGCTGCCAATGCAACTTACAATAAAGCAAGTGAATTGAAAAACAAAGGGTATGATATTTATACACTCGGCTTTTTTCATGGCGTGTCTGGCAATAACTTATCGTTTGCCGAAAGATTCATGAAAGACTTGCAAAGCCAAGGGTATTATAACGTAACAAATATTGATGATCTTGATGATGTATTTCGTAAAATTGCAATTGACATCACAGGCAATACATACCATCGCCCCGAGTATGATTATCAACCTGGCGACAATAATATCCGCAATTACAACAATGACCCACCATTGGTATTGAGTTATTCTCTTGCGTTTGCGATTAAAGACGTGCCGTATTCATATTTTTTGCAAAATAATGGGCAGACGACATATTGGGAGATAGGAAATACTTTAAGTTCCCATGGTTTGAAGTTGATGCCTAACGGTGAAATATATGGCGTTCCGAAAAATATCGGAACTTTAACTTTTACGGTTGGCGCAACCGGGTATTCAGTAATTGATCCTAAATCACATAATCCAATGAATTCCGCAGCTGAAATAAAGTGTACATTGAATGTATTGGACAGTATCGATGCAAATATTTACATCAAAAGCGATCCCGGGTATGAGTTTACCGTTGACAATATAATTATAACGGAAATTAGGGATTATGAATTTATATGCAATGGCCCTTACGCCAATTTTGCGCATCATGTATATCTCAACGACATCGAATTGATTGAGCGAGGGAAGAATTCGACAGAATTTGATTATGATGTAAGAGAAGGAAGCAGTATAATTACGATATATGCGCCAACTTTTGCAAATAAAGCGAAAAACGGCGAAAATATACTCATAATGGAATTCAATGAAGGCAGCGGCGCATCTAAGACATTGAAAAAGGGCGTGCTGCGTTTCACGCTTGCATTGGGCGGCAGCGCAAACAATTCGGGTTCCTCGGCCAATGATGCCAACAACCAGCAATATGACGACAAGGATAATCCGAAAACCGGCGCGGAAACAGGCGTTTGGTTTATATTGGCTTTGGCCTTGTTGTCGAGTTCAAGGGTTGCAAGGGCATATAAAAGGAAAAAAACAATATAAATCGAACAATTGAAGTATATGGCAGAGAGCGCAAAAAGTTTTTGCGCTCTCTCATGTAAAAACAATAAAAAGAGGGAAAAGATCTGAAAAACGAAGTAAATAACGAGTATATAGATAAAATTCTCGATGAACTTATACCGATTTTTGGAATTAAAGAATTTGTAAACTCATCAAAATTAACAAATCTTATTTGCTCGAAAATAAAAGAGGCCATTAAAGAAATCGCCAATCAATTAGGATTGCCAATTGAAATAAATTTATCGTATGTTTCAAAAGATTATCGCAAAGATTCAAAAAGTGGATTTCAAACCAAAAAGGTAGTTAAAACAGATCATGAAGGGCGTGGAATCACCAAAATAACGGGACGAAAAATCGCTCCGTTATTTTTATCATTGACTTTTTCGCGGGCTTGTGGTACAATGGTACCAGTACACGGGGCGGTGGACAAAGGCTGAACTCTAAAGGCTGAAAGCCGGAAGGGGTGAGGTCGATGTTGGAATCTATTATCAGTATTGTTTCGATAGTAGTTAACGTGAGTTCGAGGGGAAAACAATGGATTAAGGCGATGTATTGGTCGATAGGTGGTAGGGGACGTCGTCCTCGACGTCCCGTGGTAAGAATTTGTGTGAAATCAGACTCGCGGGACGTCGAGGACGACGTCCCCTACAGGTAAAATTCCGTAAATTCATCAAAATCCATATTTATTTTCATCGCACTCTCGTTAGTTACAATAATTTCGATTATTGTCACGTTGAGAAATAAGAAAAAATAGACCGCCCGAGCTAAGGTAGTGGTCTATTTTTCGGCTTGACTTTTTTAGTTGATCCGAGTTTGGCCGTACCGCCAGTGTACGCGGGAGGGTGTGGCTACCCTCTCTCTTATGGCTGGTTTCATTGTATCACGTTTTCCCGCGCTTGTCAATAGGTGCGGGAAATTTTAAATCAAATCGCAAAAACATCCAAATGAAAAGGCATATAAAAGAAAAAAATAATATAAAACGCACTTGAAAAAAGGCTCCTCATGCAATCCTCGCGCCGAACGGCATGAGGGCGAGTTTTGCTATTTTGAAACACTGCAAACCGAACGGGATGCCGATTATCGTGCAACAAAAAAGCAATCCGTTCACTGCGGCGCATACAGCCAAAGGGATGCCGCTGATAACAATCCAAACGATATTCGCTATGAGCGACGGCGTGCCGCCCCCATATTTAACTTCCTTCCCGAATGGAGCAAAGGCAAGCGAAGCGAACTTGAAACATTGCCGCCCTATGGGAATCCCAATAATCGTGGCACACCACAAGAGCCCCATCAAAAACCAAGCTAAGGCTTGCCATATCCCGCCGCATAAAATCCAAATAATATTACCCAAGCAACCCATTTGATTTCATCCCCTCTTCATCATTCTCCGCGTCTGTATATCGACGTGTACGCCGGTTTTCCGTTTATGCGTTCCGATTTCATCAAGTCAATCGCGCCGATTGTTTCGCCAAACAATTTTATTTGCCACGGCTTTGCGCCCGTTATCACTTCGCGCCCAAGCGTGATATGAGGGCTGTACTTTCGCTCATCGAGAAAAAACCCTGCGGCAATCAGCTTTTCAGCCAATTCGCCTTGCAGCGCAACCAAAGGTTTGCTTCCGCGCAGCCCCGCCCACCAAATATCGCCGCCGTCGCGTTTGAATCGCCCGATGCAGTCAACCGTTATATCGAACGGCTCAAAATTTACGACGCTGAGCACAGACTTGACAGCGGCGGCCTGTTTGTCGCCGCACTCGCCGAGAAAAGCAAGAGTCAGGTGCAAATTCTCCGGCGCGGAGAAGTTCCCGCGCTGTGCTTTGTAGCGCAGTTCATCGCGCAGCGCAAGCAGGCGCGAGCGCGTTTCATTATTGAAATTTACGGCGATAAACAAACGCATATTATAAACCAACCTTTCTGTCCGGGTTCGACTATCGGTTTTTTAGGCGCGTTCCATATCCCGATTTCTACATTTTTTCGACATATGCGTAATATGCGCCCTGTTTTTGGTTATCCCCGATAAACCAGGCCTCCAAAACAGTCGGGCCCTTCCGCGGCACATCGATTTCGAACACCGCTTCCTCTTCGTCGCCATTTAAGGGCAATTCGTAGCCGGTTTCAAACAATTTTATCCGCGCGAGTTTTGGGCGGATCGCTTTTGGCGTTATTTTTTCGTACGGGGCAAGCCGCCCGGCTTCTTCCGCCGAACAGTCGTCATATATCTTCAGCGGGAATTCTCTTGGCCATCGCCTGAGCGATATGCGGTAACTTCCCGCGCGGCAGACCTCCACCGCCCATTTGCCCGTGCTTTTTTGGGCGGCGGCGATATGGTTTTGGTTCCAAGCCACATCCCCCATCACATCCATGGCGTCTAGCCGCGTCGGATTTTCCATTTCGCTCCCTATCGCAATCGGGCAGTAGTCATCCAAATGGGGCGCGACTTTCTGCCACCAGTTTTCGTGCAGGGCGCGCATGTGATCGACGATTTTTGGGTTTGCGCCCGAAATGTCCGTGCGCTGCCCGGGGTCGTTTTTTATGTCGTACAGCTCGCACCCGCCGACAAGCCTGTACCGGCGGGTGAGCACCGCGTTCTCCCATTTCCTGGGCGGCTCCGTGTATTGGCGGTACTGCGCGAAATCCACGCGCTCGCCCTCAAGCCGTTTCTTTTGCCCCCGCAGCAGCCCGCCAAGCGTCTCCCCGTCAAAATCGAGCGCCGGCGCTTCGATTCCGCACAGATCAAGCAGCGTCGGCATGAAATCGACATGGAAGCACAGCTCGTCTATGTCGCGGTTCTGTATTTCCCCGCCCGGCCAGCGCATGATGCAGGGGACCCTGTGTCCCCCGTCGTAATAGCTGCCCTTCATTCCGCGCATTCCCGCGTTGTACCCCCTCTTGGCGAACTGATCCTTGTCGAGCTCGGCTGCGGCCGACGACCCGTTGTCGGTCATGAAAATCAGCAGAGTGTCGTCCTCTATTTCAAGTTCCCTCAAAAGCGCCCTCAGTTTCCCGAAGTTTTCGTCGATATTTTCGATCATACCGTAAAATTCGGGCGAGACGACATCGTCTATCCCCCTGTAATGCGCCGCATATTTTTCCTCGACGAGATAGGGCCAGTGCGGCGCGTTCGTGGCTATGTAGGCAAAAAACGGTTCGTCGTTTTCATGTTTTGCGCGTATGAATTTTGATGCTTCGCAAAACCAAACGTCCGTGCAATAGCCGGTATGCTCGGTGGGCCGGCCGTTGTGGAAATATGTGTCGTCGAAATAGTTGTTGCCCCAAAAATCGGGCGTTTGCCCCACTCCGCCGCCTTTGTGGGCCACCACGGTGTCAAATCCGCGGTCCTGGGGGCGGTACGGGTAATTGTCGCCGAGGTGCCATTTGCCGAACATGCCCGTGGCGTACCCGTTTGCCCGCAAGACATCGGCCAGCGTCACCTCGCTCGCTTTGAGCAGCGACCTCCCCCAGCAGGTGGCCCAAACGCCGTTTCGCGTGGGCCTGTGCCCGGTGAGCAGCGCCCCGCGCGTCGGGGCGCACAGCGGCGCCACATGAAAATCGTTCAGGCGCGCCGACTCATCGTAAAATGCGTCGATGTTCGGCGTTCTTATATATGGGTTTCCGGTGCAGCCCAAATCGGGGTAGCCCTGGTCGTCGGTCAGCACGAATACGATATTCGGCTTTTTTCTTGTTTTGTCCATCTCTGTTTCCTTTTTTCCTTTCCTTATGTTTCAGTTCGCGGGCAGCTCAAAAGCCAGAATATCGGAAATGCGATCATAGGGTATGTAAAAAACCTGGGGGCCGGATGCGCCGTCGGCAAGCACATACTTAGGATAAAAGACAACCAAACAATCCTCCGTCAGGTAAAAATCGCTTTCATCGTGCGTCCGGATGCTTTCGTAGCCTTCGCCGGAATACGGATCGTCGAACATATATCCCGCGCCATCGCCGAACCTCGCGATATTCGCCGCGATTTCCCCCGCGACGAAATCATGGAGGCGCTCCGAATATTGATCTTTGCCCACATTGAATATATCCGGAAGGATCAATTTTTTGCCGGTTCCGAGCCGGAACACATCTCCCTCGATGCCCTGCCAGCCAACGCCTCCCGCCCCTCCGTCGAGATCCGCCCATATTGAAACGATGTCGCCGATTCTGGCGGCAAAGCGGTAGTGCGCGCTCCTGAAATAGCCGTCTTTTTTGCCTTCGGCCTCGCCCGCCGATTCCAAGGACTCAAGGGGGAGTTCGCCGTAAAAAAAATCTTTTTTTGCCGCGAAAAATTCGTTGATCGTTTCTATCCCCCCGTAATATCCGTCGATTGCCGGCAATGTCAAATCCAATTCGGCATAGCCGTTTGCGGAATTGTAATATTTTTCCCGGATGGGGTATGTTACGAAAGTGATGTTTTCGCTGTCTATGCCCGAGCTGAAATTCGGGTCGATGAATGTGATGTGCCACCTTTCCTCGTCGAGTTCCAAATCAAAAATCAAGGTGACTGTTTCGGCTTTGCCGGAATTTTCCAAAACGACGACAATATTGGAATCGCTCCCCAATTCGGCTTCACGCGCAATCATGTTCGGTTCGCCGGAATTTTCTATGCCCGAAATATATTTGTACAGCGCGCTCTGCCAGTCGTCGGCGGAGCCGAATATGTCCCAATCGGCATTTTCCGCCAGTTCATGGATGCGTTCCGTGATTTCGCCCGAATTATATCGTTGATTGAGTAAAATCAGCGAAAGATATTGTATTACCGCTTCTTCCGGGGCAGACGGATATTCCCCGATTGAAACTGTGCTGTTTTGCGCCTCGAATCGGCCTCCGGAAAAGTTGTAGAAGGTCGTGACGGGATAATACAGGACGTCGTAGCTTGAAAGCGTTTTTATGAAGCCGCCGTAGAGCCCGTCGCCCCGGTCGTCGTGCAGATACGCGCTGCAAACGCCGGCCGGCGAAACCGCCCGGATCGATTCCGTCATATCGCCCCCGATTATTTCGTAGATGGCCAGCCCGTTCATATTCGCCTGGTTGGTGATCCCGACAACGACGAATGCGGCGGGCGAACCGGAAAATCGCGCGAATTGGACTTCGCAGCACTCGTATCCCCGGCCATCGCAAAAATCCTGCTTTATCAGTTCTATTTCGCCTCCCCTGTCGCGCAGCGCGAAACTGGCCTTTATTATGCCCGCGTCATTTCCCTCTTGCGCCATGTTCCCGAAAGCCGCGACTATTTCCATGTTTCCGTCGTTGTCCGCATCCATTTCCAAATAGGACAATTCGTCCATTTCCGCAATCTCGGGATTCAGGTTTTCCATGAAGGCGATGTAATCGGCGGCCGTATTTTGGATGACGGGCATTTCGGCGCTTGTCGGGGAGGTCGTTTCCTGTCCGGTTTGCTGTATGATATCCGTATTGGATGTGGTGGCCAAATCTGCCGCTTGCTGATCTGCGCTTTTTTTTGTCACCCGGCAGCCGCACAGCGCAAAGGCAGCCATGCAAAAAAGCAGGCAAAAAAACATTGTCTTATGCTTCATGGCCATAATTCCTCGTAAAGTCATGCCAAAACCTCGCACATTGCCCTGACGTTTTGCTCCGGGACGTCGTAGAACAGATAGTCGCTCGCCGCGAGGATGTGCTTGCGGCCGCACCTTTTCGCCGTTTCCACTATTTCCCCGGCTATTTCGCTTATCTCCCCGGGGGTTCCAAGCAGCAGTTTGTCGAGCCCTATGTTGCCCCTCGTGCAAATACCCGGGTCAAGTTTTCCGAAAGCATCCTCAAGGCTTTTTATGTTGCCTACCGGCGGCGGCGAAATCGTTTCAAACAAATCTATGCCCATTTCGTTGTAATAACCCAATGTCAGCATCGGTTCGATCGGCGAGCAGATATGCGAATAGATCAGCAGGTTTTCGGAGTGGGCCATGGAAGTTGCTGCCTTTGAGTACGGAACCAGGAAATCTTCGTAATATTTCGGCGAAATCATTTCGCTGCCGGGGCCGCCCAAAAATACGAAATCGCTGCCTCCCGCCGCCACCGCTTTTATCAATTTTTCGTCTATCGCGAGTATTTTGTCCATCATCTCCATGAACTTTTCGCGTTCTTGTTTTGCTAAGATCGCCGTGTGCATCGTGGTCGGGAAGCCGAGCATTTCATAGGGCTGCATGCACCATTGAATATCGAAAGCTTCGTCCTCGCCGACCATTTTCCTGACATTTTTCACATGCGCCGTAACGGGGGAATAATCCGTCACTTCGAGCAGCCTGTCCAGATAATAGTCGAGGATTTCCAGCTCTTCGTCCTCGGTGATCAGATACTTGGTTTGGAACCCGCCTTTTATTTTTTCTTCCATTGTATGCACATCGAGATGGTATTTGCCGATATGGAGCCTGTTTTCGTGATATTTCCTGTCGCCTTCATCTTCGCTTTTTAAGTTTTCCCAGCGGCATACATCCGGCATGAGCGAGCCGAGGTCGATCATGCCAAAATTGTACAGGGGGGTCATTTGAAATTTTTTGCAGGCGTTCGCCGTATCTTCGAAAGTCGCCTGTGAAAGCCATTCTTTGCCGGCCAATTTGGCGTCGAAGCCCGCCCCTGCGCCTATCTGCGGCGAAGCGAACATGGCGCCGCCGTTTTTTATGTAATCCTTGAATTTTTCCCTGTTTGTTTGTTTTGCCATATTTTTTGCCCCTTTTTGTTTCATTATTTTGCGAATTTTATTTTTACCGCTCCTATGCTGTTCGGCATGAGTTTCGCCGCGATTTTGGTTATGCCGTTTTCTTCCGTAATTTCGCACTTTGCGCATTCGCGCTCCATCAAGTCCGTCATATGCGCCTCTTTTGCCGAAACTCCGAGGGTGATGGAGACCCCGCAAGCCTTTCCGCAGGTTTCGAAAAACCTCACGAGCATGCAGTCGTCCGCTGTCATTGAGACAGAACTCAAAACGGCGCTGTCCCCTTCAAAGCCCATCAGCGATTTTTGCAGCGGGAGGATTCCCTTGTGGTTTTTCGAAGTGGCATAACACAAAGAGTTCAGCAGATTCGAAGCATAATCCGAAAGCGCCTTTGGGCAGGGCCGCTCAAAGCCCACGAAGAGATTTATCCGATGGATGCCCGTTTCCGGGTACGGGTCGGGATATTTGGAGGTATTGATCAAAGTGGCGGAAAAATTGCCTTCGTATGCCCTATAGCCGTATTTGCAATCAGAAGCTATGACCAGCGACTTTTTTCCATCGGGATTTATCGCCGCCCCGTAACGCAGCCCCGGCACGTCCAAATTCATGGCTCCCCGCTTTTGCGCCCCGGCCGGCACATCGTACAAAAATTCCGAGACTTTTTGGCCCAATGGGAAATTGTAGTGCAAAACCGGCGCGAAATCCGCCCCGGCGCTTTCGTTCCAGTCTATATCCAGGCAATATTCGAGCGCCTTTGAGCCTTTTTCGAGCGAAACCGTTTCTTTTATCGTGGAATTCCGGATTTTTCTTTCGATGAAAAAGCCGTTTTTCAGCGCGCCGAAACCGACAGGGTGTATTTTCGCCACTTTGTCGATTGGCTCTATTTTCATGTAATGGCCGATATTCCAGGCATCGGAAGTGGCGTTTTCCGTTTGGACAAATTCCAAACCGGCAAATTTGCCGCACAAAAGCGCGTCTTCGCCGGTTTCCTTGTCGATCAGCGAGCTCAAATATCCGCTTTTTGTGTCGAACTCGGCTTTGATGTATTCATTTTCGAGGATGTATGCGCCATATGGCCGGGTAGTCCTCGCGTTGTCGTGGAAATAATGGATGTATTCGTCTTTTTGCTCTTCTTTCAGCACGATTGTGGCATATCCCAAAGCCGGGACTGTGACATTCGCCAAAATCCTGAAATATTTGTGGCTCCAATAATCCTGCATGCGATTGTCCATTTTGGCGAATTCCACTTTTTTTCCGCTTTCGGCGTATGCCAGGTCTATGTATCTCATGTCCCCGGTCCAATCCCAAACCGTTATTTCGACGTTTTTGGCGCGTTCAAACGGCAGCGGGTTGAAAACGTGGTAAATCCTCACAAGCCCGCTCCCCCTTTCGGCAGTCGGGATTCCCGCATAGTTCGAGAGCCCGTAGCCCACGCCGGCTCCTTCGGATTGGGAGTTTTTCATGCCCGCATCCGTCGCGATGCGCGAGGTGTCGATGTTTTCGGCGATAAGGCGCAGCGCGTTGGAATGCCGGGTGTTTGCCACCGCCATCGATTCGCTGTACAGCCCCATGGCGTGCTCCCTCGTCTCCTGGACGCACGAGCCCGTCAGTATGTCGTGGAAATGCGTGAACAGCACGTTTTGCCACGCCTTTTCGAATTGGCGGCGGTAATAGGGGGATTTCAGGTATGCGCTTGAAAGCGAACTGTAAAGATCCGCTTCAATCAGCGCTTTTTCGCTCTTTCTGTTGCCGAGCTTTATTCTGCTTTGCGTGGTGTAGCAGCCGGGGGCGAGATAGTTGAGCTCGAAATCCAAAACGCTGAGCTTTTCCCTGACCGATTCGGTGAGCTTGAAAAATTCGCGGAAAGTGCCGAATTTTATTTTCGGGTAGATCGGGTAATCCATCATTTCGGCGGCTGTTTCTATGTCCCGCCTCGTCGCGCCTCCGCCGTGATCCCCTACGCCGTACACCACAAGCCCCGTTTTCAGGCCGCCGCAGCGTTTCGACAATTCGGGAAGCCCGGTCGCCATATCGTCAGCGATGCCCCTGTTGTACCAGTTGTTCTCCCTGCACACGAGCACCTCTTTGCCCGACGGGGCCTTCCATCGAAACAAAATCTCGTCGCCGTCGAGCCCCCGGCACTGGTAATAATATTTCACATTTCCAAACGAATTGATTTCGGGCACGTTCGCGCTGTGTCCGAAAGTGTCCGGCGAAAAATCGACTTCGAGCGAATCCGGGTCGATCCCCCAGTGTTCGCCCAGATAGTCGCGGGCGTATTTTATATGCCGCAGCAGAGACTCCGCATCGGGCATGTTCTTGTCCGTTTCGACCCAGGCGGAAGCGGTGATTTCCCAGCGCCCCTCTTTTATCCTTTCTTTGATTCGCCCCATCAGTTCCGGGTCGAAATCTTCCGTTATCTTGTACACCGAGGCCTGCGACTGCGAAAAGGTGAAATCGGGGTATTCATCCATGAGATCCAGCATTGTCCTGAATGTGTCGAGGGTGGCCGCCACCGTTTCCTGCCAGCCCCACATCCAGTTCATGTCTATATGCGCGTGCGCCGCGAGTATCAAGCCGTACTCTTTGGCCGCCTCTTGGAGCGGAAGCAGCAGCTTTTCGGCTTCCCCGCAAACCGAATTGGCCAAAACGCCGTCTTTTTCCATATGCGCGAGCAAAAAATCGAGCGCTTTTGAAACCGCTTCTTCAAATTCATCTTTTTGGCGCCCTTCTTTTTCGGCTGTGAGCCGAAGGGCAAATTCGAGCTGCGACAGAATCCTGCTGTTCCACCGATTCGGCGGGGTTATATTCCATTGCTGCTCCGGCGGAGCCCCGAACGAATACTCGAAGCCCCTCTTTTCCCTGTTGCCGCCTATGCCGGTTTTCAATTTTTTGAACTTTGTCCATAAATTTTGCATAAATACGCACCTTTCCCTCCCGGATTGTTTTATACCATTATACATGAGTCAAGCCAAAAAATCAATATATTTTTTTGCCATTCACACAATTTTGCCTTTATTTATTTAAAATTATTATTTATTTTCGATGTAGAATGATATTCATGGCATATTACGCGCCGGGAGGATTTGAATGCGATGGGGCAGATACAGCACAAAAGGGAGCGGGAACTTGCATCCGCGCTCAAAAAGGAAGTGACAAAAGCGGTCATCGGCCAGGAATATATGATCGACAGGATTTTGACCGGGCTGATCGCCGGGGGGCACATACTGCTCGAAGGGGTTCCGGGGCTGGCGAAATCATTGGCGGCGGGCGCGGTGGCAAAGGCCGTGGGCGTGGATTTCAAAAGGATACAGTTCACTCCGGATCTGCTTCCCGCCGATATTTTGGGAACTGAAATCTACCACCAGAAAACGGGCGAGTTCGTTATAAAAAAAGGGCCGATTTTTTCCAATTTCATCCTCGCCGACGAGATCAACAGGTCGCCGGCCAAGGTGCAATCGGCGCTGCTCGAAGCCATGCAGGAAATGCAGGTGACCATCGGCGAAGCCACATACGCGCTCGACAAGCCTTTTTTCGTCATTGCGACCCAAAACCCGCTGGAGCAGCAGGGCACATATCCGCTCCCCGAAGCGCAGCAGGACAGGTTCATGCTGAAATTGAAAATACCTTATCCCAAAAAAACGGAGGAGCGGGAGATAATCAGGCGCTACGCCAAGGAAACCTCCGTTTTGTCCGATTTGGGGCGGATTGTTTCCAAGGAGGACATTTTTGCCATGCGCAGATGCGCAGAGGGCACATATCTCGACGAGAAGATAGAAAGCTATGTCATAGACATCGTCTTCAAGACGAGGGAGCCTTCGCCGTACATAGCCTGCGGCGCTTCCCCCAGAGCTTCCATCTGCCTCGTCAAAGCCGCCAAATGCAGGGCGTTCATCGCGGGCCGCGACTACGTGACGCCCGACGACATAAAAGATTTGGCATACGATGTGCTCCGGCACCGCGTGCTGCTTTCATATGAGGCCGAAGCGGAAAACATCAGCGCCGAAAAACTGATTGAAAACATCCTCGAAGAAGTCAACATACCTTGAATTTGGGGGAAAAGCCGCGAAGCGGCGGCGGGGAGGCGGCAACTTTTTTATGGATTCAAGCGAATTGCTCAGGAAGATAAAAAGGATAGAGATAAAATCCGGCAAGATAGCCGAGGAAATTTTCACCGGGGATTACCGTTCCGCATTCCGGGGAAAAGGAATGGAGTTTGAGAACATACGCCAGTATATGCCGGGCGACGACGTCCGAAACATCGACTGGAACGTCACCGCGCGCCAAAACAAGGCTTTTGTTAAACAGTTTTGTGAAGAGCGCGAGATGAACATATTTCTTTTGATAGATATGTCCAAATCCAACAGCTTCGGAAAAAAGAAAGAATTCATCGCCGAAATCAGCGCGGCCCTGGCGCTTTCGGCCGCTCAAAGCAACGACCGCGTGGGCGCGATTTTTTTCACCGGGATCGTGGAGAAGCTGATTGCTTCCAAAAACGGGAAAAAGCACGTTTTGTCCATCATCGACAGCATCCTGAATTTCGAACCCGCGCAAACCGGAACAAACCTCGCCGGGGCGCTCGATTATTTCAACCGGATCGAAAAAAAGCGCAGCGTCGCGTTTTTGATTTCGGATTTCATGGATGAGGGGTATGCAAATAAATTGAAAATAACGGCCGGGCGCCACGATGTGATTCAGATCCGCGTGGCAGACAGGGCGGAGGAGCGTATCCCGGAAGGCGCCATCTTCACCTTCGAGGATCTGGAAACCGGGGAAAATTGGGTCATGGACAACACGAAACGCGGATATGAAATGGAATTGCCGGAAGCTGGGCTCAAAAAAAACCTCATCACCATTTACACGGACGAAGATTACGCGAAACCGTTAAGGCAGTTCTTCAAAAGGCGGGGGGTCAGATGAAGGCAAAAAAATACATAATTTTGTTTTTGTTTTTGTCGGCGAGCATGCAAACATTCTCTTATGCGTCGCAGGAAAGAAACATTTACATAGGCGACGTCATAACGCTGCAAATAGATTCGCAGGATTTATCCGCCGATGAAATAGCGGAGAAGTTCCGGGATTTTGAAATTTTGGGGATTGCAAAACAATCCGGCGGATATTTGGTCTCCGCGCGCATTTTAAAAGTCGGGGAGCACAAGATTTATCTCGGCGGCCGGGAAATCTTGATAGATGCGCGCTCGACTTTGGACGATATAGACAGGGACGATATTTTCGAAGCGGAACTGCGTCCCCCCGAACCTGATTTTGCGTTTTATCTGCGCATAGCCGTTTGCGCTTTCGCGGGGATTTTCGTTTTGTCCGGCGGGTATGTGCTGCTAAAAAAAATTTTCGTGAAAAAGCCGAAAGAACAGAACCCGCTGGAATTGTTTTTGCATCGCTCCGCTTCGCTTTCCGAGGAGGATGAAAACTACTTCGTGGATTTGACCCATTATTTCAAAAATTACCTTGAAGCCCTGTATGGTTTTCATATCATCGGGAAAACGACGCCCGAAATTGCGGGCGAGCTAAAAAATTCGGGGCTTGCGGGCGATACAATCACGGAGATTTGGCATTGGCTCGCAGAATGCGACAGGCTGAAATTCACCGGGGTTCAAGTTCAGGGCGAAAAAAAGAAAGAACACTATACGAGGCTTTTGTATTTGGTCAAAAAAATTATATGAACGCTATGCGTTCATATACAGTTCATTCGCAGGCTTGCGATAAATAGAGAGGGCGCACAATGGGCATGATGCGTTTTGCAAACTGGTGGTTTTTGTTTTTGGCTCCAATCGCCGTATTTTTGTTTTTGGCCTCGAAAAAAAAGCGCGGGCTTAAATTTTCGAGCGTTAAATTGCTGAAAGGGGCAAAGGGCAAAAAAACCATAAAACACAAAATCGGGAAAATTTTGGTTTTGTGCGGCGTCGTTTCGGCCATTTTCGCGCTGGCGAGGCCGCAGTCCGAAATCAGATTTGATTGGCTCGATCGCCGCGGAATCGACATAGCGGTGCTTCTCGATGTTTCGGGTTCCATGGAGTCGATCGATTTCAAGCCGAATCGGCTCGAAGCGGCCCGCCGGACAATCGACGATTTCATATCCCGGAGGACAGACGACAGGATTGCCCTGATTGTTTTCGCGGGGAGCGCCTATACCCGCGTCCCCCTGACCCTCGACAAGAACATAGTCAGGGAATCGCTTGCGGGAGTCACGCTGAAATCGGTCAGCGAAGACGGCACCGCCATCGGGATGGCGGTGTCCGTGGGGCTAAACCGGCTAAAAAAAAGCGACGCATCCTCGCGAATCATGATTTTGATCACGGACGGGGACAACAACGCGGGCGCAATCGACCCGATGACGGCCAGCGCCTTGGCGCGGGACTTGGGCATACGCATCTACACCATCGGGGTCGGGAGCGACACCCTGATGATCCCCGTGCAGACATTCGGGGGGCAAACCCGGTATGCGCAATATCCCGGAGGATTTGACGAAGCGCTGCTCGAAAAAATCGCCGAAACGACGGGCGGGCAATATTTCCGCGCCGAAGACCCCGAAGCTTTGCCCCGGATATTTTCCATCATCGACCGGCTCGAAAAAACGGAATTCGATGACGACAATTTCGGGGAATACGGCGAACTGGCATTTCCCATGATCGCCGCCGCATTGATTTTGATCGCCGCCGGCATTTTTTTGGATAAATATCGCTTTGTGCAAATACCGTAGGGGGAATTCAATGGAATTAAAATATCCATACAATACGGCATTCATCGCGCTGGCTGCCGCCGCCGCTGTTTTTTATGCGCTTTCGTTCCGCAAAAAAGAAAAGATAATGGCCCAGTTGCATTTGGATTTCAAGATGCCGCTTGCGGCGATGCGCTCGGCGCTTGTCTTTTTCGGGCTGGCGCTTGCGGCTTTTTCGCTTTCGGGCCCACAGGTATTCACCGGATATTCCGAAGCAGGCAAAACCGGGCTCGATATTTACGTGCTCATGGATACCTCGAAAAGCATGCTCGTCTCCGACATAAAGCCAAACAGATTGGCAATGGCGAAAAAAATCGCCGAAAATTTGATTTATCGCTTGGATGGCGACAGAATCGGTTTTATCCCCTTTGCTTCAGATGCCTATGTCCAAATGCCGCTGACCGACGACTATCAGCTTGCGCAGATGTTTCTTTCCGTGATGGACACCGATATGATAAGCGGAGGGGGGACAAATTTGGCGGCGGCGATAAAACTGGCTAACGATTCTTTCAAAAGGACTTCGAGCGCCGACATGGTCATAATAATTTTGAGCGACGGGGAGGAATCCGGCGATGCGAGCGTAAAGCTTTTGCAAAACATAGCGGAACCGAATTTGAAAGTTTACGCCATAGGGATCGGCACAGAAATGGGCGGCTTGGTGCCGGTATACAACAATTCCGGCGAAACAATAGTCGATTACATGAAAGACGGCGCCGGAAATCCCGTGACTTCGCGCCTGTGCGCCGACACATTGATAAAATTGGCCAAAGAAGGCGGCGGCTCGTATTACCGGGCCGGCTTGCAGGGAATTGAAATTTCGTCCTTGGTTTCGGAACTTTCCGAATTGAAAAGGTACACCTCCGAAATGGAAAAAACAAGAAGATTTGCGCCGCTGTATCAATATTTTCTCGGCGGGGGAATGCTCATGTTTTTGGCCGGTTGGTTTTTGCAGGACAAATATGGGGGATCAAAATGAAAAAAATAGCGATTATTTCGGGCGCGGCCGCGATTTTTCTTTTGGCGCTGATGGTGCTTGGCGCGGGCAAAAACGAAAAAGCCGATGAATATGCGGAAAAATATTTGCACGACGGAAATATCTTTTTCAGGGCGGGGGATGCGGCCGAAGAAGAAGACCAAAAAATGCAGCACTACGCACAGGCACTCCGGATTTACCAGGAAGGAATAACCAAATTCCCGCAGGACGTGCCGCTGAAGTATAACTATGAGCTGCTGCTGGAAAAAATAGAAATGACCGCGCAGGAATCGCAAGAACAAAATCAGGAAGATGGCGACGGCGATTCAAGCGAGGGCGAAGATGCCCAAACAAAAGAGCAGGATAGCGGGGATGGGCAGGAAGACCAGGCGCAGGAAGGCGAAGAAGGCGGAGAATCCGAAGAAAACCGGGAAGAGGGCGAAGACGGCCAAAACGAATCGGAATTGGACGAAGAAGCCATCGAGCGCATATTGCAGATGCTCGAGAACCAGGAAGAGGAAAGTTTGAAAAACAATCAGGAAATCGTCGGCGGAGGGGATGAAAATGGATGGTAAAACAAAAAGCGGCATAATATGCATAACTTTAGCATGTATGCTGTCCGCCATGCTCTGCGCCCCCGCTCGCGCGGATGCGGAGCCGGATCTGTTCATTAAAACAATCATATCCCACGAGGAAGCGTACTTGGGCGAAAAAATCGTGTTGAGCTATGAGCTTTATTCGCGTTACGGCATCGACAGCTTCGGGTTTGCGGACAATGTGGCAATAGACGGCACAGTCGCAAAAGATATGCCCGAAAACCAGCTGAAATGGGAATATGTGGATATAGGCGGGGAAAAATACGTCATGTACGAGGCAAAGCGCCTTATAATCGACCCCATAAAAACCGGCGCATACACAATACCTTCATATAATTTCCATGTCAACGTGCTGACCGGTTCGGGCAGGGGCTTTTTCCGCACAACTGCGCCGATGCAATTGCAGACCGAGCAAAAAGATCTGAACGTGAAGCCTCTGCCCCAAGACGGGAGGCCCGATGATTTTTCCGGCATTGTGGGCAATCTGCAAATTGCCGGAAATTACAGCCGCGACGAATTGGATTACGGCGATTCCATCGCGCTTTACCTGACTTTGTACGGAGAATGCAACCTCGATGCGGCGAAAAACAGCATAGTGGGAGACATGGCGGGTTTTTCTGTTTACGAGATACTGAAAAACGCGGAGGAATACGTGGAGGACAGTCGATACCGCGCAAAAAAAGATTATGAATCGATATTGGTCCCGGAAAGAAACGGCAGCTTGGAAATACCGCCCATATCCGTATCATATTTCAACCCTGCAAGCGAAAAATATGAGAGGGCGGAAATTCCGGGGATTTTAATAACGGTTTTGGGCGATATGCCCCAAATGCCCGGCGGCGCCGCCGGATTGCCCGCAAACGAAGCACTGGTCATAAACCAGGTGAAATACGAAGACGACAAAAAAAACGATTATTTTGCCTTTCAGGTAAAAAAAGGCACAGCGTATAAAATATCAATAGGCGCCGCGCTGCTTCTCGCCGCCGCGTTCGCTTTGGCGAAATTGGCGGCAAAAAACAAAAAGCGGGATCCGGAACTCAAATCCGTTTACAGGAAACTCATGGCGGAAAAAGACCCAAAGCTCATATACGGCATTTTCAATGACATGGTCAAGCGTTGCTATGGCGCAAGCCTGAAGGCCAGTTCAAAAAACATGATCCAAGAAAGCCTCCCCGATGCGGCTTTGGCTTCAAAAGTGGAGGAGGTCATGGAATTCATGGAATCCGGCGAAACGGGCGCGGGCACAGTCGAGCTTTTGAAAGACAAGATAAAAGCGATTTACCGCATGATGCAAAAAAAATAATAAATTTTCGAAAAAGCTATTGACATTTGCTTCAAATTGTGCTATCATTGTTTTCAATCAAGTAAATAAAATTTACAAAATTTTTTACAAAAATTGAAAGGTGGCCAACAATGAACGAAATGAACAGGAATTCATTCAAAAACCCCAGCTACACTCTGGCATATATCGTGACGGCGGTGCTTTTGGCCATAGTATTTGCGCTGTGCATAATTTTGTTTGGCACGGTCACCTATGAAGCTTCGGCGATAATTTTGAACTTGATGCACGCGGTCGCCATCGTGTCGGCTTTGGTGGTTGCGTTCATGCTGTGCCTGAGATGTTCGCGGGAACACGCAGCCAAAAATTTGGGCATTTCCGCCTCCGCGGAAAAAAAACCGGATTTTTACGACTCCGAAAAAAACAAGGAAAAAAAACCCGACATATATTTCACTCCGAGGGACGCCTTCTATTACATGAAACGGATGATTTTTTTCGTTTTCATGATCGTCTTGATGAACATAGCCGCATCCTTTGTGGGAATGGCCGCGGTGTCGATTTTCGGCGGTTTCATTCTGAGGATAAACAATGCGTTTTTCCAGGAGTTCGCCTTCAAGCTGCCCATGTTTGCCTTGTATCTCGCGCTCGTGTACAAAATGCTCGTGCGTTACGGGTTCATGGACAGCCAGAAGAAAATATTCAATTTGAATTTCAAAATGTTCACTTTTCTGATCGCCTCGATGGTGATGCTCCCCGCCGCCGCGTGCGACAGTTTCTTCTGCATGCCGGCGGCAAATACGCTCTTGCTGAACATACAGACCGTTTTTAGCCCGAATGTGGGCGTTTACATAGTGGAAGAAGACGGCTTCATGACGCTAAACGGCAGTTTCGGCGCGGGCAACGTGGTTTTGATTTGCCTGACGCTCATTTTGACATTTGCGGTGCAAATCTGCTTTTTCCGCTTCGCCTACAACAGGGGCAAAAAGATTTTCATAAAAGAACATATCCGCCAATTGGACGAATATGAAATGGACGAGAACATATGACGGGGACCTTGGCGGTTCAGAGCTTGATGTCGATCCCGTAGAAACCCGCGAAGGCCATGGCGAGCAGCCCGGCCGCGACCAATGCGAGAGGCACTCCCTTAAATGCGGCGGGAGGGTCGGAATAGCTCATCCTTTCACGCACCCCGGCGAATATCAAAATCGCCAGAGTGAACCCGACCGCCGAAAATGCCCCATTTATCAGGGAATTGATCAGCGTGTATTCTTTTTCTATGTTTATCAGCGCCGCGCCCAGAACCGCGCAGTTCGTGGTTATGAGCGGCAGGAATATGCCAAGCGTCGTGTAGAGCGCGGTGAAGTATTTTTTCATGAACATCTCGATGACCTGGACAAGCGAGGCGATGATCAGAATGAAGGCGATTGTCTGGAGGTATTCCAGCCCGAAGGGCGCAAGCACGAAATAGTACACCACCCAAGTCGCCGCGGAAGCCACGCTCATCACGAAAGTGACCGCCATGCCCATCCCGAAAGCGGTGGATGGCTTTTCTGAAACGCCCAAAAACGGGCATATCCCCAAAAATTTCGTGAAAACAAAATTCTCGGTCAAAACCGCCCCGATCATTATCATGAATATTTCGCCCATTTACTTTCCCTCCCCTTTCGCCTTCTTTATTTTTTTCCCGGCATAGGCAGTCGCCGTTTTGAACGCCGCTATCAAAATCCCAAGGGAAATGAAGGCTCCCGGAGGCGAAACGAACATGGCGGCGGCGTATTCGGGTGAAAAAAGATACATCCCGAAAAAAGTTCCGGAGCCCAAAATTTCGCGGATCGCCGAGAGCAAAAACAGCGCGAAAGCGAATCCGGCCCCCATGAACAGCCCGTCCAGAACGGAAGCAAGCGGGGCGTTCTTCGAGGCGAACGCCTCCGCCCTGGCCAGCACGATGCAGTTCACCACGATCAGCGGAACGAACAAGCCCAGCGATTTGGACAAATCGGGTATGTACGCCTTCAATGCCATGTCGATGATCGTCACGAATCCCGCTATGACCATTATGTACGAGGCTATCCTTATCTGTTTTGGTATGATTTTTCGAAGCAGCGAAATCAAGAGATTCGAAAACACCAGCACGGCTGCGGCGGAAAGCCCCATTCCGATCCCGTTTGCAACCGAAGTGGTGGTCGCGAGCGTGGGGCAGGTGCCAAGCACCTGTATCAGAATCGGGTTGTTCGTCAAAATCCCCTCTTTGGCAAATGTCGCCACGTCCTTTATTTCGAAGCGCTTATTCATCGGCGGTTTCCCCTTCCTCATCTTCTTGGGCCTCTGTTGTTTCTGCGGGTTTGGTTTCTTCTTCAGGGTTCGGCGCGTCCGACAATTGGCTTTTTATTTCGTAGGCGGCTTCGAGCGCGGCGTTCACGCCGGACAAAAACGCCTTCGAACTTTTCGTGGCTCCGGCTATGACGTCTACCGCATTGGCGCCCGGAGCCGCCGTTATGTCCCTCGGTTTTGTTTTGAATTGCTCGACAAACCAGCTTTCGCTTTGTATTTTCGAACCTATTCCCGCTGTTTCGCTCATTTCCAAGATTTTTGCGTCCCTGACCGTGATATTGGCATTGACCGCCACGAGCATGACTATGTTGCCGGAAAAGCCCTTTGGAGCCACCGTCACGCAATATCCGGCAAGCTTTTTCGACGATGCCTCCCTGACATACAATGCCCCGGTCACAGGAGCCTCAAAATCGAAGTCTATATATTCAAATTCAACTCCCCTGCCGAAAAAGCCGCTTATCGAATCTTCCATTTCGCTTTGCAGCCTTTTTTCGATTATCGGGGCAGTCAAGGAATTGAACGCCGCCAGCATAAATCCCACAATCAGCGTCAACGCGCCCAAAATCGCGGCAGTGCCCAAAATCGACTCTTTGAATTTAGAAAATGCCACGCCCTTATTGTTTTCCGACATTTGACGCCCCTCCGAATCTCATTGGCTTTGTGGCTTTGTCTATGTACCAGACAAACAGGTTCATTATCATTATGGCAAAGGAAACCCCTTCGGGATACGCCCCGAAGTATCTTATGAATATGGTGACAAGCCCGCATCCCGCGCCGAAAATCAATTTTCCGGTTTTCGTTATGGGGCTTGTGGCGTAGTCGGTGGCCATGAACAGCGCCCCCAAAAAAAGCCCGCCCGAAAATACGTGCGCCAACGCGAAATTCAAATTGTCGGAACTCTCTTTGGGAAAAAACAAGGTGATCAGCATGACCACGGCGACGAAGCTGACGGGTATGTGCCAAGTTATGACTTTGCGCCAAATCAAATATATCCCGCCGGCCAACAGGCATAGTGCGGAAATTTCGCCTATGCATCCGCCCATTTCGCCCAAAAACATATTGAAGAAGCCGATTTCGGGGGTCATTCCCTGTTTAAGCTCATAAAGGGGAGTGGCTCCCGCTATCGCGTCGAGCGGCGCTTTCAGGTTTATTTCAAATGCGGGCAATTTTTCCGTCAGGTTTATATCCCAAAAATACGCCATGAATCCAAAGGACAGAAACATGAACACGCGCGCCGCGATCGCCGGGTTCACTATGTTCTTGCCGATCCCCCCGAAAAGCTGCTTGACGACGAGTATCGCGAAGGCCGCCCCCACGGCGGGGGCCCAAAGCGGCGTGTTGACCGGCAGCCCGAAAGCTATCAGCAACCCGGTCACCACCGCAGAAAGATCCTTGACGGTCACGCGTTTTTTCGCGAGCAGGCAAAACAGAAACTCGAACAGCATGCAGCTTAAAACGGAAACCGCCACGAGCGTCAGCGCCCGCAGCCCGAATATGTAAATGCCCCACCCCAAAGCGGGGAGCAGCGCGATTATCACGTCGGCCATAATCGTGGATGTGGTTTCGCTGCCTTTTATGTGCGGCGAAGCGGAAACCGTCATCATGCCGTTCGGAGTGATCGCCATGCGTTTTGATTCGTCGCCGATTTGGTTTTCATCCATACTGCAATCGTATTCCCCCTAAATCATTGTTTGTTCATTGATTTGTGCAAGTCTGCGAATGAACTGCATATGAACTAGCGTTCATATTTGTTCATTGGTCTTATGCAAGTCCGCAGCCTTGCGTCTTTCGGCTATTCTGCCTTTCGCGGTTTTTATGTGCTGCACGATCGGCGAGCCTGCGGGGCATATGTATGTGCAGCAGCCGCATTCCACGCAGGAAAACACGCCGTATTTCTCGCACATGTCCAAATCGCCTTTTTTCGCGAAAGTGGCGAGGTACGACGGCATCAGCTTCATGGGGCAGCCATTCACGCATTTGCCGCAGCGTATGCATTCCGAACTTTGGCTGTATATGTGTTTTTCCGAAAAGGCGAGGATCCCGGTGGTGCCTTTGGTCACGGGATTTTGCGCGTCGAAAATCGCGAGCCCCATCATTGGCCCGCCTGTGACTATTTTCCTCGGTTCTTTTTTTAGCCCGCAGTATTCGAGCACCGCTCCTATCGGGGTCCCTATCGGCACGCTCAGGTTTTTTGGGTTTATAACGCAGTCGCCGTCCACGGTGAGCACCCGCTCGATTGAGGGCATCCCCAAAACAAACGCGGCCATGACCGCCGCGCAGGTTTCGGCGTTGAACACCACGCAGCCCAAGTCGGCGGGAAGTTTGCCGGCGGGAAGCTCTTTCCCTGTGAGCGCGTATATGAGCTGGCGCTCGTCGCCTTGCGGATATTTGGTTTTCAGGATCTTTATCTCCACCATTTTGCTCTTCGCGGCGGCTTCCGTTATCGAGTCGGCGGCGCTCAGCTTGTTGTCCTCAATTGCGATATATCCCGTCTTCAGCCCGAGCGTCTTGAGCAAAATTTTCATCCCGTTGATTATCGCCTCGGGGCGCTCCATCATCAGCCGATAGTTTGCAGTCAGGTACGGCTCGCATTCGGCGCAGTTCACGATGAGGGTTGTCACTTTGTTTTGCGCGGACATTATTTTCGCGTAAGTGGGAAAAGTCGCCCCGCCCATCCCCGCGATGCCCGCCCTGCGCACCACCTCTATTATTTCGGCGGGGGTCGTTTCGCTTATCTTTTTTCCGAATGGCTTCACGGCCACGTGGTACCTGTCTTCAAAGTCGTTTTCCACGGTGACGAAGTCCGCCATCGCCCCCGTGGCGAGCGCGCGTTTTTCCACGGAAACCACTTTGCCCGAAACGCTCGCATGGACGGGACAGCAGAGCCCGGAATCGTTTTGCGCTATTGTCTGCCCTTTGTCCACGATTTCGCCGGGGGCGACAGTGGCGATGGCATGGGCCCCGATGTGCTGCGACAGCGGGATATGGACAAATTGCGGCGCGGGAAAAATTTCAATTGGGGATTTTTTCGCGTTTTTCCTGTCCCCGACATGAACCCCTCCCGTAAAAGTCAGCGCCATAGGCCAAAAACTCCTTTTTTGTAAATACTGAAAAATTTGACTTGACAAAACAGCATTTATGTTATACAATGAATAGGTACATATATGATTTTAAATCCGATTTATGTAATGCAAACAAACAAATATGAAAAAAATTATAAATTAATTGTATAATATTTGCGATTTTTATTTAGGAGGATATTGGATCATGGTTGTATCAATCGCTTCCGACCATGCGGGCTACGATTTGAAAGAGACCCTGAAAAATTATTTCGACGCCAACGGCATAAGCTACAGGGATTTCGGCCCCGGCAACACGGAATCAGTGGACTACCCCATATACGCCAAAAAGGTCTGCGCCAGCATACAGACCGGCGAGAGCGAGTTCGGCGTGCTCGTCTGCGGGACGGGAATAGGCATGGCAATCGCGGCGAACAAGCACAAAAACATACGGGCGGCCTGCTGCCACGAAGCGTACAGCGCGAAGATGGCGCGGCTGCACAACGACGCGAACGTGCTAACCCTCGGAAGCAGGATCACCGGAGCCGGGCTCGCGCTCGAAATAGCCAAGCAGTTTTTGGCCGCCGATTTCGAGGGGGGCAGGCATTCGGGGCGCGTGGACATGATCAATTCGCTGTGAATCATTTAAAAAGATTCCGCAACTCGGAAAATATTTCGTCGTAGGCGGATTTGCCGTCGCCGCCCGCTTCAAAAAAGTTATACACCGCGTAAACGTCGCGTTTTTGGGATGCGGGGTAGTAGACCTCGCTTTCCGGATATGCGGCGTAATCTTTGGAAAATATCGTTTCTCCGGTCGCGGCGTCTTTTATCGTCACTGCGATTTTGGTTTCGTAGCCGAATGTGCCGTCGTCGTAGGTCCCGAAATATTCGGAAGAACCCGGGAAATTGACGACATATCTGACCTTCTCGGGACTGTCCGCCAAAAAGAACGCCGGAAGATCGGCGATTATTTTGTCTGTCAGGTCTTTCACATAATACGCATTCTGCCGCTCGTTGACATATATTCCAAATCCCGTGACTTCGGCCGGGTTTGCCGGGTTGCCTCCCCCCGCGTAATAATCTTCGAGGCCTTCGGCGGCGTTTATCGCGTTTTTGATGTCGGCCAGGCGTTTTTGGCGCCATTTGGCGTCGTTTTCGGAGTCTGTCAGCGGCAGCAGCGGCAGTTTGGACAGATCCCTGTTTCCGAACTGGAACTGCTGGTCGTAGTACAGATAGATATATTTTTCATAAAGATCCTTGCTGTCCAAAAACAAACCGCCCGAAATCCGCAGATACTTTTCCGCCGCCTCGCCAAAGTTCTGCTCATCTGCGGCTTTGCCCGCCTCGATATAGAACACATACGGGATGCTGTCGATAAAATCGCCGAGTTCCAAAAATTCGGAGTATGCCGCCTCCGTCTCCCCGGCTTCATACATGGCCAGGGCGTTTTTGTATTTTATGTGTTTTGCGCAAATTTTATAAAGCGCGGCGGATTCCTTGTATTCCATCGTTTCGAAAATGGGGAGCGCTTTTTCATACAGCCGGGCATCCATATACAAATTGGCTTTGCCGTACAAAATATCGTTTATCAGTTCGGTCAGCTCTTCGTTATGGCCCCTCAGGGAGAAAAGCATATCGACTGCCCCGTCCGGATCGGAATCCATAAGCTCGTTTGCCTGCAGGTAAGTGATCCAGGAGATGTAATCTGCGGAGTCCCTGTAACCGCCTAACGCCGAAAACATCTCTTTTGCGCTTTCATGCTGCCCGGAATCGAACATATAAACAGCGGCGGCATAATCTTTTTCGTTTTCTGCCTCTGTTTTCTTTTTTGAACTGTTTCGATAGCCCTCAATCGAAGCGTATGCGGCTATCGCCCCGTCGAAATCGCCGTCTGCAAAGCGCTGGCCGGCATAATGGTACAAGCTCCTGTTTTTTATTTCCTCGGAATCCCTGTATTCGCCCAGCTCTGCGAATCTTTCCGATGCCTTTTTGTACTCGCCGTCTTCGTAGAGTTCGATTGCCGAAATGTAATCCTTTTTTTTCGGATCGAGCAAATCCCCGACAAAGCAGCCCGAAAACGAAGCGCAGGCCAAAAAAAGCGATATGGCCAATATTGTTTTTTTCACGTTTTTTTTACACACCCTCAAAGCGAATTATTGCAGTTTTGATCAGCGGCGCAGTCTTTGCCCAAGGCTCCGAGCAGGCTTTGCCCTTCCCACTCCGAATCCGAACTAACCGCCATGACTTCGGTTATCGTCGGGGCAATATCTGTTATATTCGCCGCCTTGATCTTGGTTCTGTCGATGTTTTTGAATATATCGCCATTGAAAATGATCGGAATAGTCATGTCCTCCGCGCTGTCCGTGCCGTGTCCCCGCCCGCTGCCACCGTGGTCGGCTGTCACTATCATTCCGCAGTCGCCGGGCAGCGATTCTTTGATTGACTTTATGTTGTCCCATACCGATTTCACCGCTTCCCTGTATTCCTCGCTTGTGAACCCGTATTTGTGCCCCGCATGATCCGGCAGCCCGAAATACACGAACATAAAATCCAAAAAGTTTTCTTTCAGCCGTTCCACGACGATTTTTGTCATGCGGGCCATGCTGTTTTCATATGAATACGCATCGCCCTGCATGAAAACCGCGTCGCTCACATTCCCCGGGCGGTATAGGTCTTTCAGCTCCTCCCAGTCGTAATAGAATCCGTTTCTTTTCCCCGCTTCCCTCAATACTTCGCAAAGCCCCCTGACCGGCCTTACCTGCGGCACATATGTGTTGGTCAGAATTCCGTGGCGTTCCGGCGTTACGCCGTGAAACAGGGACATATGGCACGGCAGCGTGACCGAAGGCATGACGGCGCGCCCATCCATGGTGTATACGCTCTCTTTTAAAAACATTTGGGCGAACGCATTCCCGCAGTTCAGCACAAAATCCGGCCTCATTCCGTCCGCTAACAATAACAACACTTTATTGCTCATAATGGCATCCCCCTTGCCCCAAATATACTTTTTTGGCATTTCATTTTTATCTCTATCATATCAAAAGTTTTTTTTGTTTTTGTCATTATTTTGTAAATTTTTTTGCCTTGCGAAACGCAATTTTATCGGAAAAATAATTGCTTGACAAACCGAACAAAACGGGATATAATGATCGATGCAAGGAATACGATGAATTAACGCTGAAGCATCATAGTACGAACAAAATTTATTTTAAACGGGGGACAGATATGCATGAAAAACATAATCATCGCAGGGGCGAGCAGAGCCGGCAAAACGACATTGGCAGAAAGACTGAACGAAGAATTGAATTGCTTCGTTGTCAGCCTCGATAAAATCGTCGCCGCGTTTGGAAGGGCATACCCGCAGTTGGATATAAGGCTTCATATGGACTATGAAAAAATGAAAGACAATCTCGCGCCGTTCATCGGCCATTTTCTGGGCGTTTTTTCTGATGCCCGCCACGTTGGGGACGACCAGGAATTTCGGGCGCGGAAAATACAAGGAAACAGGTTTGTGCTGGAGGGAGCGGCTTTCAATTTTGATATAATATCATCTGTTTTGAATATGTACGGAATGGAAAAACTGAACGAGCATTTCATGCTCATAGGGTTGGTGCAAAACAAAAAAACGGCTGACGAGTTTGTCCGCGACTTCAGAAAATACGACACGGAAGACGATTGGACATACGAATGGAGCGATGAGGAATTGAGAGATTATGCCGTTTCGAGAGCCATTCCGTTCAACCGGGAAATGACCGAGCTTTTGGCGAAGCACGGGTTTGCGTTGTATGACACGTCCACGGAGCGGGAGCGGGTTTTTGATAAAATCATAGAAGAAATAAAGTCCCAAATTGGTACGATAGGAGATTGAAAATGGCTTTATTAATGATGTACCCGGATAGTAATGCAGAGCAAAAAATCAAAGATTATCAGAAAAGCATACATGAAAACGGCATATATTCACATTGCTTCACATTTGACATAGGACCGCATATTACAGTCGGCGGTTTTGATATTGAATTAGAAACATTGAAAATGTATTGCGCAAAAACAAAAAGAATCAATATACGGTTTGGTCACATAGGAATGTTTAATCATAACAATCCGGCTGTTTTCCTTGCTCCTGACGTAACCGAAGAACTTTTGGGGCTGTATAAAGATTTGCATAAGACTTTTTATGATTGCTTTGACGGAGATTACTATTGGGTTGACAAATGGATTCCGCATGTTACTGTAAATGAATATCCTGATGATACTGTGCCGCATGATGTAAGATTAGACGTTATATTTAAGTCAACTGAATATCTTATGAAAAATTTCCAACCATTTGAGGCGTTTATAAGTTTAGGTTTTGCCGATAACTATCCTGAACGCTTTGAACTCGCATTATAAGCAAAATCCGATGTTGGCAGATAAAAAAGCTAATCATAGAAAATCAAAAGCACGTAGGTTGAAAAATTCATATTTTTGTGGTATGCTATATATTAAGAATTTTATGCGTTCCTGCCTGCTTTTGAGCGGGAGAGTATAGCCGTTAATTTATTAGTAAGAGGTGAAAATTTTGTCAGTAAATATCCGTATGGCATCTTTGGACGATATAGATGATCTTGTAAAAGTAAGATTTGATTATTTTTCTGCTGAAAATTGGGAAGTATCTTCTGAACAGTGTAAGGTTATTGAAACAAGTCTCCGGCAGTATTATTTAAAATATTTAGATACTGACTTTTTTGCGGCTATTGTTGAAGTTGATGGTAGAATCGCTTCCGTGGCATTTCTGGCGATTTCAAATAAACCTGCGAATTTATCCTTTCCATCTGGCAGAACCGGAACTGTTTTTAACGTACTTACATATCCTGAATTTCGTAAAAGAGGATATGCTACCAGCACGATGAATTTATTAATTGACCAAGCAAAGAAACAAAATTTATCTTTTATTGAACTTTCCGCATCCGCGTTAGGTAAGCCATTATATCAGAAACTTGGTTTTAATGAAACAAAACCGTCTGAACATTTTATTAATATGAAGCTCTCGTTACTGTAAATGGGAATGCGTCCCAAATAAGCCAGAATGTGTAAAAATGGGTTGAAAGAAGCGGCGAAATATGATATATATAGAAGCCTTATATGCAACGCAAGAACAGAAGGCACCTTGACTTCTATTTTTTGTACAACAAATATGCGATTGTACCTTTTTATTTTTGCTATGATATTGCATGAAGGGAGGGTTTGAAATGGAATGGTTGAAAAAGATGAACTCGGTGTTAGGCTACATTGAGGATAACTTGGATGGCGATATAGACGACAATAAAGTCGCTATGCTGTCCGCTACCCCAAAAGGCGTTTTTCAAAGAGTTTTTTCGACTATGACCGATATGACTTTGTCCGAATACACGCGGAAAAGGAAGTTGACATTGGCGGCTTCGGATATTCAAAACACGGACGATAAAATCATTGATATTGCCGTAAAATACGGTTATAATTCCGCAAATGCGTTCACTTCGGCTTTCAAAAGTTATCATGGAGTAACGCCGTCTTACGCGAGAAAATCGGATACGCAACTTCAAGCGTTTCAACGCCTTGCCTTTACACTATCTTTATCCGTAAAAGGAGGAAACGATATGCAATATCGTACAATTAAGAATGTTGAGGATTTTTTGCAGCAAATGGCAAACAAAGAGCATCATAAAAAGCATTTGCAAATTATTTCAGATCACAACGGAGCGAAATGCGTCCTCGACGGTATAAGGGCGGCTGTAATATTACCCGAGGGAACTGCGGATTGGGATTTAAGCGATGCTTATTTTGATACGGGAGATAAGGAAAAACCGACAGTAAACCTTAGCTCAATATTCATTAAAAGCGATTTTTGCTTTGAACTCAATGTGGCAAAAGCGCAAATAGAGAGTTTAATAAATTCTTTCGATGACTATAAGATGAAACTTGACGCGTTGATCCCAGAGATTATTTTTATCGACATCAACAAAATGGCGTTCGTTACAAAATCCGAAGCAATGGAATTGAAAGATAAAGAAAACGAGCGCATCATGGCATTTCAGCCTAAATACTTGAAAGAAACATTGGATTTTATTGTTTGTTCCGAGTGCGATGTTATCGAAATATATTTCAACAACAAAACAATAACGTCCAATGACGGGAAATTAGGACCGATAATAATGAAGTCCGGCAATTTATACGCAGCAATATTGCCAGTGTGTATTGCCAGTTTTTTCAAAAATAAATTTCAATAAAAGGATTTTTTGATCAAATTCAAAATAAATTCCGAACGGCAGCGAAACAATTGACAAAACAGCACCGATATGATATACTGCTGATATAAAACAAGAAAGATGGTGAACTTGTCAGTTTGAAGTCCTGGGATAAATCCGGGGGCTTGTAACTGCCCCGTGGTAAGAGCGTTAAGACTCCGAAAGTCTTAACTCCCACGTTTGTCTTACCGAAAAAACGGTAGTGGCGTTACATTGCAGGATTACTGACGGAACCCTTTACAAGCGAGTTTACTCGCTGGCAACTGCACTCAGGTACTCTATTCCCATTCTGTGCAGATTCATTGACCCGATACGGTCATCGTTGCTTGCATAATCGCAGTTATTGCATTTAAAGATATGATTTTTCTTGTCACGGTTAGCGCGTTCTGTGTGCCCGCATTTCGGACAAGTCTGCGAAGTATAGCGCGGGTCAACAGCGATAACCTTGTTTCCTGACATTTTAGCCTTATACTCTAACTTTTGGCGCAAATCGTAGAATGCCCAGCTTACGGAAACATACCTGTCCCTGAGCCTGACCTTTTCAGTAGCGTGACGAACGCCCGTTAAATCTTCGAGTATAAAAGCCGTCCCTTTCGGGTTGGCGTCAACGAGTGCCTTAGATATGCAATGGTTTACATCGTTTATCCAACGGTTTTCTCTTGACCCTATAGCTTTCAGCCTGCGTCTCGCGCTTGCGGTTTGGCGTTTTTGCAGTTGCTTGCGTATGTTTTTATAGTGTGCGCGTCTGTGCTTGATTTGCCTGCCGCTGTAGAAAGTCGTGTTACCCTTGCTGTCATAGGCTGTCGCTGTAAAATTGATGCCTAAGTCAACTCCGACAATGTTGGCAACGTCAAAGTCCTGCAGCTGCTCAAACTCTTTGGACATAGAAATATGCAGGTACCAGTTGTCGTGCTTGTTTACAGCTTTAGCCGCGCCGAACGTCCATGTGCCGTCAAAGTATTTTTCCATGCCGCCGCTGTCATATTCGAGTTTTATACGGCCTTTCAGCGTGCCTACGGAAAAATAGTTCTCACGCAGCAGGTAATCTCTGTTCCACGTCAAGGGATATGCGGTATGTTTATAGTCTGGCTTAATCCATTCTTTTTGGCTTGCGAGAATAGTCCTGTAGCTCCCTATGACATGACGAATAACGTTGATTGCCATTTGGGATGGCATACCATAAGTGCCGCGCAAGGTATTGTAAGTTTCTTCCTGTAGCTTAAACTGATTCAGATTATGCGTGTCGAATATAATGCCGGAGATATAATTGCATGCCTTAGAAAATGCGCGTCCGGCTTTAAGCAACAGAGCTTTCTGTTCCTCTGCCGGCTTGATTAACAATTTTGCGGTAACAGTTAGTTCTATCGCAAACACCTCGCTTTCACTAATTATATTATATCATATATTTTAGAGAATGTCAAGTGTTTTTACGACAAAAATCAAAAAATTTAAAGATTTATGAAAGGGCGCGGCGTTCCTCCCCATGGCTAAGGCAAGGGGCTTCCCGCCGCAGTATTATCGTGAAAAGGCATTTTCGATGCAACGGCTCAGTATGGTTGAGAAATCTGCCGCGGACCATGCTGAGCGGAATATCCGAAACATAACGGATACACCGCGGACAGGCTCAACCGTACTTTTCATTTTCTCAAATATAAAATGAAAAAGGAGTACGGATATGAAACACTTAAAAGAAGTTGCGGGAAAGCACAAGGCTTTAATCACCGTCTTTCTGGCAGCGGGGATTTTTTGCACTTTTTTAGCAAACTACGCCCCTTTCTATTTCCAAAGGGTCGTGGACAATTTCGCAAACGGCACACTGACGGCGGTCAACATCGTTGTTTACAGCGCGGTTTTATTCGCCGATTACATCATGGGATACTTGAGACAATATCCCGAACGCAAACTCGACGACAGCATCGTACAAAGTCTAAAACTGGCAGCGCTGCGCAAAATGTCCGTCATCGATTACCTTACCTACACAAAGTTAGGTACGGGCGCATTAATACAGCGAATAGAAAACGGGGCGGCGGCGGGTCGGTACATTCTAAATAATTTTTACTTGCGGCTTGCCAGAGATTTAGTGCCGTCCATGATTTTCAGCATTGTCTTTGTTTTTATCATAAACAGGACGATTATGATAGCTCTCGTGATAAGCTACATAATCATGTACATGGCATCCAACCTGTTGTTAAAAGCCTTGTACAAGGTTAAAGAACGTATCCTTGTCAACGAGGAAAAGTTCAACCATTTCCTTGTGCGCGGTTTTATGGAACTGGTCGTGTTCCGCACCAACAGACGCTTTGCCAAAGAGATAGCGAAAACGGAAGCCGCTTCAAAAGAAATAATCTCTTCGGCTGTCAAAATGCTGATGGTGCATGAAGCATTTTTCACCATTTGCGCCTTCTTCGTCTTTTCCATTAAAATCGGGCTTATCGTCTACGGTTGGATTACGGGCGATTTGACCATCGGACAGATTGTGGCATTGCTTGTGCTGGTGGACAGAACATACGAGCCGATTGCCGTTTTCAATGTGGTCAACGTGTATTACAAACTGGAAAAAATCGCCTTCGCCCGTTACACGGAGTTTTTGGACGCCAAGGAAGATGCCCGGCTCACGCAAGGAGAAGAAATCGGCAAGATAAATGGCAATATTTCGTTTATCAACACAGGATTTAATTATGACGGGCGCGAAATATTCAACGACTTCTCTTTTCATATCGGGCAGGGGAAAACCACGGCTTTGGTGGGTGAGAGCGGTTCGGGAAAGTCAACGGCCGTCAAACTGATCGTCGGATTGCTGCAGCCGCATAGCGGACGCATTGAAGTGGATGGTTTTGACTTAAGCAAAATCAATCTCAACAGTTACTACAAACACATCGCTTATCTCCCGCAGGAACCGCCTGTATTCAACGGAACCTTGCGCGAAAACCTTGTCTTTGACGATGCGGCGGACGATGCCATGTTGATGATGGCGATTGAAAAAGCCGGATTGAGCGACCTTTATGCCAAACTGGAAAAAGGGTTAGATACGATTTTAGGCGAACGGGGCGTCAACTTATCAGGCGGGGAGCGTCAGCAGCTTGCGCTGGCGCGGCTTTGGTTTTCCGACGCAAGTATCGTCATCTTTGATGAAGCGACATCGGCGATTGACAACCTTACCGAAGAAGCCGTTATGCAGAATGTAATGAATCTGCTCGCCGGAAAAACAGTTATCGCCATCGCTCATCGGTTGGATTCAATAAAGACCTTTGACAATATTTTCGTTTTCCAGGATGGTCGTATTATTGAACAAGGTTGCTTTTCCGACTTGATGGACAAACGGCAATCCTTCTATGATTTGTACAACAGAACAAACTGCTACCTATGATTTGAGCAACCGTTTTTCCATACATTTATTATGGCAATCGCATAAAAATTTTATATATGAAACGCGATATATGTTGCCGTGTTTTGCGAAGAAAGGCGCGGCGCATAACGAACTTGCATTCCGAACAAAGTGAAAAAGCCCAAAATGGGCTTTTTCACTTTCCGGCGATGAGCCGGCTGTAAATATACATTGTTTTGCCGCCATGCCGCGAAATGTTACCCCGCATACCCTTTTGAGGTGTCGAGCGTGATCGTCTTGGTCACTTCGTCGTAACCAACGTAAACGTCGAATTTCTCCATCATGTCGCGGAGCTTGAAGTAGTCGGTCGATGCTCGTCACATACAGCAAGTCCCCGCTGTTCATGCCCCCCACCATTATTTCAATTATATTCTTACCATCTAAAAACATTTCCTGTGCCGTTTCTTTGCCTCTTTCAATCTTTCCTTCATCTCTAAATTTGGCAAAACTCCACTTCGATTCACTCATTTGTATTGCCTATCTTTCTACTTCCGCGTAACTTTTGTAGTTGCTGTATAGATATTCTGATAAATGCTGTAACGCTTCAAGCATATGTTCCGCATGAAACGCCGTTAAGCGTTCACTATTTTCTGTCCAGTCGCGGATTTTTTCCGTCACTTCCGTGTATATATCTATCATCTCCCGGAGTTTGTCTTCTATCAGTTTCGCCTTTTCCGACTCTGGCTTTTTTGATTCCGCTATCGCTTTCAAGCTCTTTCGAAGTTTGAATACCTGCAACGGCAATAGCGGCTCTAAATGCTTCGCCTCCAAGCTGGCAGCCGTTTCCTCCCAGTACCTCATTTTTGAATTTTTCTTAAAAAAGGAACACAAATTGCAGAAATTCGGCGGGATTTATGATATAATAATAAATATCGGCCAATAAATATTTTACGCGAGGGGAGCGATGGACATGGATGCATTCATGCAGATGGCGACGACCACCCGCCATAATAGACTGATAAATACATTTATCGGGGATGTTTTGGCTTTGAGCAGAAAAAGGGAAATCTACGCTTTGCAAAGCGACTGCGCGTTAGTGTACTGGGGGCAACAAAAAGAACCGCAATTGGCGGAACTGATCGATATATCAAAAATATCGGATGTCGAAAAGTTTTTGAATTTGGAAATAGAGTATCTGGATTACGTCCAGCCTGATTTTATGTTCTTTAAAAACAATTTGTTTTTGGAGAACGGCAAAAAATTGCGGATTGCCGGACAACCGGACCTTATTGTGGAAATATGGTCGGAGGGGAACACGCAAAGGGAAAAAGATTTTAAAATGTCTCTATACAAGACCTCGCCGATAACCGAGCATTGGTATATAGATCAAGACTCAAATAAAGTCAAATGCCATATGGGCGGCGGGCAGCTTCCGGACCAATGTTTGACAAATATATTAAAGACGCAGAAAGGCCTCGAGTTTGACTTGCGCTACTTGGCCATTTAGACCCGCAGGGCGAATATCTCGAGGTACTTCGACCTGAATTGCTCAAAGGCGCCCGCCTCCAGCGCCTCCCTGATTTTTTGCATCAATTCGTTGTAAAAATACAGGTTGTGTATCACGCAAAGCCTCATGCCCAATATCTCGTTCACTTTCAAGAGATGCCTTATGTATCCCCTTGAAAAATTTTTGCACGCATGGCAGCCGCAGCCGGAATCGATTGGCCCGGGATCCTGCTTGAACTTCTGGTTCAACAGGTTGAGGTATCCGTTCCAGCAAAACAGGTTGCCGTGGCGGGCGTTTCTCGATGGCATCACGCAGTCAAAAAAGTCGATCCCCCGCCAGACCGCCTCGATTATGTTGGAAGGCGTGCCCACGCCCATCAGGTACCTCGGCTTTTTTATTGGCATATGGGGCTCCACCGTGTCGATGATGTCGTACATTGCCCCGGTCTCCTCGCCCACCGCGAGCCCCCCGATCGCATAGCCCGGAAGATCCAGCGCGGCTATCTGCTCCATGTTCTCGACGCGCAGCTCGCCGTATATGCCGCCTTGGTTGATCCCGAACAAAATTTGGTTTTTGTTTAGCGTGTCTTCAAGGGAGTTTTGCCTGTCCAGTTCGGCCTTGCAGCGGACGAGCCAGCGCACGGTCCTCTCGTGGCTTTCCTTTATGTATTTATACGTGGCGGGGTTTTCCACGCATTCGTCGAAGGCCATCGCCACAGTCGAGCCCAAGTTCGATTGTATCTGTATGCTCTGCTCGGGGCCCATGAATATTTTCTTTCCGTCGAGGTGGGAATTGAAATACACGCCCTCTTCGTTGATTTTCCGCAGCTTGGCGAGCGAGAACACCTGAAACCCCCCGCTGTCGGTTAAAATCGGGCGGTTCCAAGATATGAATTTGTGAAGCCCTCCCATGTTTTTTATCAGTTCGTCGCCGGGCCTGATGTGCAGGTGATAGGTGTTGCACAGCTCCACCTGGCAGTTCAAATCGACCAGATCCGGCGAGGAAAGCCCGCCCCGGATCGCCCCGGAGGTTCCCACATTCATAAAAACAGGCGTTTCAACCGTTCCGTGCACGGAAAAAAAACGCCCCCGCCTCGCCTTGCCCTCGGTTTTCATGATCTCAAACATCCGCGCCGCCTCACTTGAAAATAATCATCGCGATGAAATATGTCACCGTCCAAGTCCCGACCACGAAGGCGTACAAAAATCCGAATTCGTCCCCCGGGGTCAGGATGTTTACAGTGACGCGGTTGTCTTTTCTTATGTTTTTAAGCGCGAGGCCAAGCACGCTGACCAAAAACACAAGCAAAACCAAAACAATAAAAGCGATTTGCACGTCCGCCATTTCGACTTTGCCCAAAATTCGCAGTATGTTGAACACGGCCGAAACCGCGAAAGCGAGGGTAAGTATTGCCGATATTATCTGTTTTATGATTTTCATGTTTTTTTCACCTCGAGGCATTGCCAATCGTTTTCGCTTGTTATGCCGATTATGTCAAATCCGAGCGATTTGGCCGCCGATTCCACATCCGGCAGATACCTGCCGATTATCCCTGACAAAACCGCGACGCCGCTGGTTTCCAGCACATCCCTGATAAAGGGGAGAAGCGCAGTTATGACTTCGGGGACAATGTTCGCGAGCGCCAGCCCGTATTTTTTTTCCGCGATTTTTTCGCGCAGGTTTTTTTCGGATAGGAGATCCCCCGCATATGCGCTGTAGCAGCTCGGCGAAACGCCGTTCATTTTGGCGTTTTCCAGAGCGGTTTTTACGCAGTTTTCGTCGATGTCGGCGGCCACGGCGCCTTTTGCGCCGAGCATCGCGGCGATTATCGACAATATCCCGCTGCCGCAGCCCAAATCCAAAACAAATTCGCCGCTTTTCACATGCTTTTCGAGCGCGGCCGCGCAAAGCCGGGTGGTTTCGTGCATTCCCGTGCCAAAACTCATCCCGGGCTCGATCTTAAAGATTGTATGCGACTTGTATTTTTTTGGCACAGCTTCCCAAGCGGGGCATATGAGGATATTTTTGCCCACCGGTATGGGCTTGAAATATTTTTTCCAGGTTTCGGCCCAGTTTTCGTCGTCCACAATGTCAAAAACCACGTTGAAACTGCCATATGCCTTGCTTTTTATCAAATCCAGCGCGGCCATCCCCGCTTCGGTGTCCTCCACATAAGCCGCCACGCTGCACGCCTTGGATTTTTCCTCGTACAGCGCATCGTCGATAAAGTCCCAATTGCGTTTTGTCTGTTTCAGCGCCTCCAAAAATTCCCCGCTGTCCTCTATTTCAAGCGAGGGCAAGCCTGCGGACTCGAATATCTCGGCGGCGGCGCCGAGGCTTTCCGGAACCGTTTCGATTTTTATCTTGATCCATTTCATGCGAATGCACCGTATATGGCCCGCATCGCTTTTTCGAAATCCCCGTCGTTGACGCCGATTATTATGTTGAGCTCGCTGGAGCCCTGGTCGATCATGCGCACGTTCACGCCCGCGGCCGCCACCGCTCCGAACACTTTGGCGGCGGTGCCTTTTGTCCTGATCATGCCCCTGCCCACCACCGCTATCAGCGAAAGCGATTTTTGGTATTCTATCGAGTCGGGGGACGCTTTTTGCTGCAGCTCTCGAAACAGCACGTCCTTGTAGGTCTCGCCGTCGCGTTCGTTGATGATCAGGCTCAACGTGTCTATTCCGGTGGGCAGATGCTCGAAATTTATGTTGTATTTCTCGAACACTTCGAGCACCCTTTTCACAAACCCGATCTCGGAGTTCATCATGTCCTTTTCCAGCGTGACCACGGCGAAATTTTTGCGACCCGCTATCCCCGTTATTATATTTTCGCCTATGGAATCGGTGTGGTTGACTATGAGCGTGCCTTTTGCCGAAGGGTCGTCGGTGTTTTTTATGTTTATCGGTATTTTGGCGTGTTTCACCGGGAAAATCGAGTCTTCATGGAAAACCGAAAAACCCATGTAGGAAAGTTCCCGAAGCTCCCTGTAGGTCATCACGTCTATCGGTTTCGGGTTTTCGATAATTTTCGGGTCGGCCATCAAAACCCCCGAAACGTCAGTCCAGTTCTCATACATCGAAGCGCCCGCCGCCCTTGCCACTATCGCCCCAGTGATGTCCGAACCTCCGCGCGAAAACGTCTTTATGGTTCCGTTTGGCATGATGCCGTAAAAACCCGGTATCACGGCATTTTCGCACTTGGCGAGCCTTTTGCCCATCACGCTGTTGGTGAGCTCCGCGTCGAAACTCCCATTGTTGCCAAAAAAAACCACTTCGGCCGCGTCGATGAAAGGAAAGCCGATGAATTTTGCCATGACGAGGCCGGAAAGATATTCGCCGCGGCTCGCGGTGTAGTCCCTTCCCGCTTTGTTGACTATTCCCTCTTTGATTTTCGCGAATTCGGGCTCAAGCGATATGTCGAGGCCGAGCTCCTCTGTTATTTGGTCGTAGCGCTTTTTTATCTCGCCGAATATATCGGTTATGTCGCCCCCCTTTGCGGCGATTTCGTATGTTTTCAAAAGCATGTCGGTCACTTTTATGTCGTCGGGAAACCTTCTGCCCGGGGCGGAAGGCACAACGAATTTCCTGTCGGGATCGCTTTTTACTATCTCCGCCACTTTCTTGAACCTGGATGCGTCGGCAAGCGAAGTGCCGCCGAATTTAACAGCTTTTATGCTCACGCTCTGATGCTCCTTATTTTATTGGCGCGAACTGCAACGCGGGCGGGACGACCGTCCGCAGTTCGTCGCGCATGCAACCATTATATACAAGATTTCGGGATTTGTCAAGGGAAATATCGTGTTTCTTTGGGTATCGGCGATATTTTTGTTGACAAAAATTGCCGCATCTGATATAATGGGAAATGACATTCGGCAAAAATTTAAAAGATTTTGGATTTTGGAGGGTAAAAATCGATGTTTGGCAAAATAATATTCCCATTTTTGGACGCAGCCCCGGTCGACCCGGCAGACGCGGGCGGAATGAACCCGCTTTTTTCCACGGTGATCATGATTGCGCTGTTCGGGGCGCTGATTTATTTCATGATGTACAGGCCGCAAAAAAAACAGGAGAAAGCCGTCAACGAGATGAGAAACGGCCTCAAAACGGGCGACGAAATATCCACCACCGGAGGCATACTCGGGAAAATCATCCAAATAAAAGACGATTTCCTCATTATAGAGACGGGAGTCGACAGGACGAAACTTAAAATAACCAAGTGGGCGGTGCGCGCCGTCGAGCGCCGCGAAGAGGAAGAAGAAGAGGAAGACGACGAAGACGACGAATAAACATGAACAAATATGAACGATTTTTCGTTCATATGCAGTTCATGCGCAGACTTGCATAAACATGAACAAATATGAACGATTTTTCGTTCATGTGCAGTTCATGCGCAGACTTGCATCAATGGTCAGTCTATCGCTTTCCTGCCGCTGCCGTCGAGGTTCATGGAATACATTTTGTAGTTGTCGCTTATGTTGACGTAATAGATCCTGTCGCCCACTACGTTTATATTCTGCGAATCGTCGTCGTTCAGCTTGCACTTTTCGCCGGTTTCCGCTTTTATCATGTATATCTTGCCGCCGTCGCTTATATTGCTGTAAAAAATCAAATCGCCGGCGACGTTTATATTGTGCGAACCGTCGTCATTTAGGCCGTATGCGCCGGTGCCGTCGGTTTTTGCCGCGTACAGCCGCTTGTTGTCCCCGGTGTTGCTGTAATAGATGAAACCGCCCGAAACGTTCATGTATCTCGCGTACCAATCGTCGCAGAGCTTTCTTTTTCCGGTGCCGTCGGTATTTATCGCGTATATCGTCCCGTTGTCGCTTTCGTTGGTGTAATAGATAAAATCGCCCGAAACGCTGATGCCGGAGGCTTTGTCGCCGTCAAGCTTTTTTTTCCCGGTGCCGTCGGTATTTATCGCGTATATCGCCCCGTTGTCGCTTTCGTTGGTGTAATAGATAAAATCGCCCGAAACGTTGAGGTTGGAAGCCTCGTCGCCGTCAAGCTTTCTTTTTCCGGTGCCGTCGGTATTTATCGCGTATATCGCCTTGTTGTCGCTCGCGTTGATGTAATGGACGACTCCGCCCGACACATTTATGCCGTATGATTTGTCGTCGTTTAGCTTGGCCTTGCCGCTCCCGTTCGTTTTTACCGAATAGAGCGTCCAGTTGTCATTGCCGTTGGAATAATATATGAAATCCCCGGAAATCGCCGCATAGCCGCCATTGGCGATATTGCCCGGCGTGTTTCCGGCGGATTCGGCGCCATCGCGGAGATATTCGCCGATATCTGGCCGTTCTGTTTCGCCGGGATTTTTTTCGGGCTTTGCCAAAGCCAAAATCGCGAAATATGTTCCCCCGGCCAAAAGCGCGAGGATCGCCGCGCAAAAAAGCATGATCGACTTCCATCCGCGCTTTTTGGGATTAAGGGGCGCCTTGGGCGTTTTTGGAGCCGGATCTGTTGCCATGTCTTCGAATTCGTCCGCCTTTTCGTTTTTTTCGGGGCTACGGGGGGCGGCTTCCCAGACAATGGACTCGGAAAAGGGTATATCGTCTTCTTCGAGATATTCCAAGGGTTTTGCCTGTATCAGGTCGCCGCGCGGATATGCTATCACCGCTTCTTCCTGCGTGTACAAAATGGATTCGAGTTCGTCTTTCATCTGCCCGGGCGAAGCGTAGCGATCTTTGGGGGCATATGCGCAGGCTTTCAGAATTATCTCCGCAAGCCGCCCCGAGGCGTTCTTAGGTTCCGGCAGGCTCGCGCCCCTCACGCGCTTCATCACCGCCTCCTTGTACACGGATCCGCTTATCTGCGCCGGATAGTCCGGCAAAAACGGAGTGCGGTTGTCGTTGAGCATGCGGTAGAGCACGATCCCGAGGGAATATATGTCGGCATTGGCGCCGCATGGGTCGCCTAAGTACAGTTCCGGGGCCACATATGCGTATGCGCCCTTTTTGGGGAGCCCGCTCGCGATTTTCCCGGCTGTCCGGGAGAGCGCGAAATCGCCGAGCATGAAACCGCCCAGCTTCGAGGCGAATATGTTTTCGGGTTTGATGTTTTTGTGCGCTATGTTGAATTTCTGGGCTGTTTCCAAAGCCGCGCAAACATCGATGCCCAGCTGTATTATGTTCCGCACGGCGAGCCTGCTTGCGTGGGCATATTCCAAAAACGGAGTGAGCAGCTCCATTCTCAGTATCACATCGCAAGCCGCGCCGTTTTTGTCGCCGACGATTTCCCTGTCGTCATAGCCCACTATGTTCCCATTCCCCTTGAGATTCGCCATTATCGAAAATTCGTCGATTTCATCGAGCAGCTCTTCGATTTGGCCTGTGGGGGCGGAGATTATCTTCACTGCCGCGGAGCGCAAGCGACCGAAATCCTCGCGCCTCGCCTCGTATACCTTGCCCAGCGAACCTTCCCCTATGAGGTGGTTGAGTTTCCAGTTCCCCAAAACCACGTCGCCCGGATTGTAATTTCCTTTTGCCCGAACCGCCATCTATACCATCCCTCCGAAATTTATATTCATGCATATAAATTACCACACAATAATGACGGCTAAATTAATATTTTTTTAATTTATCTCGCGAGTGTTGACAAAATTTTGCCGTACGTGATATAATGAATGTGCGCAAAACAATTCAGGAGATTTTAAACGCTTCAGAACGCTTTCAGGAGGATGTTTTTATGAATGTTGCTTTTGTGACCGATTCGTTTCCGCCGATCATCGACGGTGTTGGCAGATGTGTCCTCGAATGCGCCAAGGAATTTGTCGCGGGTGGGCATGGGAAGTGCATCGTGGTGACCCCCCATGTGCCCGGCAGGGACTATTTGCAATATCCTTTCCCCGTGTTCCATTTTTCCTCGCTGCCCCTCCCCAACATGGAGTACAGGGCGGGCTATCCGTATATGCCCTCGCTGATCAAGAAAATCGGGCAGATGGGCATCGACATAATCCACGCCCACAGCCCTTTCACCGCAATGACCATATCGAAGAAACTGCGCAAAAAATTTGGCGTCCCCATAATCTACACGCAGCACACGAAATGGGAATACGACATCGCGAGCGCGGTGGGGATCCCCGTCATCGCCAAGGCTTTGGAAAAATACATATACAGCAACATAAACGCAGCCGACGACGTCTGGGCGGTGAGCCAAAAAACGGGGGAGCACATAAAAAACAGAGGGTTTTCGGGCGAGTTCACCGTGATGCAAAACGGCACGGACTTTTCCCGGGCGGACGCCGATCCGGCTTTGCTCGAAAGTTTGAGCCAAAAATACGAAATAGGCGAAAGAGCCCCGATTTTGCTTTTCGTGGGACGGATGATGTGGTACAAAAACCAGATGCTTACATTGGAGGCGCTGGAAACGTTGAATAAACGCGGTTTCGATTTCAGGATGTTTTTTATCGGGGACGGCATAGACCTTGAGGACATGAAAAAGACCGCGCGCGAAAAAAATTTGCATGACAAGGTGTTTTTCCCGGGCAGGATCGACGATAGGGAATTGCTCAGGGCATACTACGCCAAATCGGATCTTTTCGTTTTTCCATCCACATACGACAACGCCCCGCTGGTGATCCGCGAGGCCGCCGCCTGCGGCTGCCCGCCGTTGGTGATCAAAAACAGTTCCGCATCCGAAATACTCGACGATTCCAAAGAAAACCAGACCGCGTTTTTCGCCGAAGAAACGCCCGAGAGCGTGGCGGATGGGATAGAGGGGGCTTTTTCCGATATGGGGCGCTACGAGTTTGTGAAAAAAAACGCGGCGGACAAAATCTATCTGCCCTGGTCGAAAGTGATAGAGCGCTCGCTCGCCAAATACGCCGAAATATGCGGGAATTATGAACTTCGCGCCACTCAGAAAAAAGGGGGGGATTGACATTTTCGTAAAACAGTATCTAAAAAGGATAGGTTACGAAGGCGAACCGAAAGCGGATTTGGCCACGCTCTCAGAATTGCAGCACGGGCATCTCATGAGCGTCCCGTATGAAAACCTGGACATACTCCGGAATATCCCGCTTTCCCTGGATACGGACGATTTGTTCGACAAAATAGTCGCGCGCAAAAGGGGAGGGTACTGCTTTGAGCTGAATGCGCTGTTTTGCAGGCTTTTGGATGAAATCGGCTTCAAGACAGCCAACTTTTTTGCGCGCTTCCTTTTCGGCGAGCAAAAAGTTCCCATGCGCAGGCACAGGGTGATGGGCGTCGATATAAAGGGCGAACTTTACCTCGCGGATGTGGGCGTGGGGAGCATAAGCCCCGAATATCCGCTCAAAATCGCCGAAGGGGAAACTACGGAAATCAGGGGGCTGTCATATATGTTTTCCAGGGACGAATTTTTGGGTTGGGTGCTCTGCGTCAAAATCAACGGCGAATGGAAGCGGCTGTTTTCATTTTCGGAGGACAGGCAGTTCGAAGTGGATTTCGTCCAGCCGAATTTTTATTGCCAGCACAGCCCCGATTCGGTTTTCAACAAGACGAACATGGTGGCCATGCGCACAATAGAGGGCAAATACAGCATAGACGGCGACATTTTCAAAATATTCGATTGGAAAACCAGGCAAACCAAGGAAACAAAATGCGCAGACGCTGAAATCCCCGGCATTTTGAAAAAATATTTCGGAATAGAAGGCATATAACAAAAAAAATAATAGCGAAACGAGGGCTGAAAATTTATGAATCTTACCGCAAGGCTTGTTCTCATGGCAAAAAAACATTGGCGCACGATCGGATTTGGGACTCTGGGCGTAATCGGCGCGTCGCTTTTGAACCTCATCACCCCCGCAGTGGTGCGCAGCTTGACCGGGGCGCTGATGGATCCCGGAGATTCCGGCGTGCTCAACGCCCGGCTCCTTATCATTTACTCCGCCGTTTTGGTCGGTGCGTATCTGCTCCGAATGGGCTGCCGCTGGGTCGCGCTAGCCATCAGCCATATCGCGGCATGGAATTTCGTGGGCGAGCTCATGGCCACGATATATGAAAAGCTCCAGCGGCTCTCCATGAGGTATTACCAGGACAAGCAGACCGGGCAGCTGATGAGCCATATGCTCAACGACAGCAGCAGGGCGCACGACCTGATCGCGCACGCCTTGCCCGACTTGATCGGAAACGTGATCATCATAATCGGCGTAACGGTCTTGATTTTCACGATCAACCCGATACTTGCCGCGGTCACGCTGGTGCCCGTTCCGTTCGTGATTTGGGCGGGGACTTTTTTTTCCAAGAAAGTGGCCCCGCTCTTCAAATTGGACCGCGAAGTCTTGGGCGAGCTCAACGCGGTCACCCAGGATAACCTTTCGGGCATGAAAGAGATACAGGCCTTTGGGCAGGAAGATCGCGAGCTCGAAAAAATGCGCAAGCTTTGCAAATACTATTCCGACGTCAACGTCAAGGCAAACTACGCCAATGCGCTGTTTCACCCCGGAATCGAGTTTCTGACTTCGCTGGGAACGGTGATCGTAGTGGGTTTCGGCGGATATTTGGCGATGGGCGGCCACATGACCGCTCCGGACATCATAGCTTTTTTGATGTATCTCGGCATTTTTTACGGGCCGCTCGCGGTTTTGTCGAGGCTGTTCGAAGATGTGCAGCTCGCTTATGCGGGCGCCTCGCGCATATTCGAGGTATTGGACGCAAAATCCGAAATCACGGACAGCCCCGATGCCAAAATTCTGGAAAAATGCGAGGGCAAGATAGAATTCGACGAGGTTTGCTTCCATTACAATGAAGATGAACCGGTGCTAAAAAACATATCCTTCGCCGCCGAACCCGGACAGATGATCGCGGTAGTGGGGCCCACGGGGGTAGGAAAGACCACTATAGTCTCGCTGATCGAACGTTTTTACGACCCGCAGGGCGGGAGCATAAAAATAGACGGCGAAAACATAAAAAACCTGACCGTGGAATCCCTGAGATCCCACATATCCATGGTTTTGCAGGATGTGTTTCTGTTCAACGGCACGATAGCGGAAAACATCGCATACAGCGTGAAGGAAGCCACGCGGGAACAAATAGAGGAAGCGGCCAAAATCGCCTGTGCCGACGAATTCATCTCGCAGATGCCCGACGGCTATGAGACGCTGATCGGCGAGCGCGGCATACGGCTTTCCGGGGGCCAAAAGCAGCGGCTCTCCATCGCGAGGGCGGTTCTCCGAAATACCCCGATACTGATCTTGGACGAAGCGACCTCGTCTGTGGACATGGAAACCGAGCTGCAGATACAGCAGGCGATCGAAAATTTGGCGGGGAGCCGGACGGTGATAGTGATCGCGCACAGGCTCTCGACGATTATAAGCGCGGATCAAATCATAGTATTGGACAAGGGCGCGATCATCGAGAGGGGCAGCTATGCCCGGCTCATGGAGCAGGACGGCTCGTTTGCCAGGCTGAACAAGGCGAATGCAAAAAAATTGAAAAGGTAAAAAAGGATAAAAAAAGGAGGGCAAAAACCATGAAAAACCCGTTTTCGAAAACAATCCCGGATGAAAACTTTGAGCTGTCGATGAAGAGGTACGATGCGTTTTTTAGGGGCGAGGTGTATGACAGGCCGCCCGTGTGCTTCACTTTCTGGAACGAAACCCCGGAGCAGCGGGAAAAAAGACCCGAGGACAAAAAATACGCCTCCCACCGGGAGCGCTGGCTCGACGTGGCCCAAAGGGCAAAGCAAACCGACTACCACATCGGCTGCACGAAATTTTACGCCGACGCCATGCCCACCAGTTTTCCAAACCTCGGCCCGGAAATATTTTCCGCGATATGCGGCTGCGGCTATTATTTCGGACCGGAAACCACCTGGACTTACCCCAACATCATCGATTGGGAAAAAGACATGGACAAAGCGGTTATGAGCCGCTCGAACGAATATTTCGTGGCGCTCGACAATTTCATCAGGGAACTTTTGAAGTATTCTAAGGACAAATTCGCGATAGGCTTCACAGATTTCCACGCGGGGGCGGATCATCTCGCCGCGCTGCGCGATCCGGAAGTTTTGTGCGCGGATCTGTACGACTACCCCGAATTCGTCAAGGCGAAACTTGCCTCCTCATATGAGGAATATTTCAGGCTGTACGAATATTTCTACAATATGACCACCTTGGAGGGCGAACCCACCACGGGCTGGATAAACCTTGTGGTCGATGGCAGGTACAACATAACGCAAAACGACTTTTCCTGCATGATAAGTTCCAAAATGTTCGAAGAATTTTTCTTGGGCGGGCTGATCCGGGAATGCGAAAAATTGGATAAGACCATATACCACTTGGACGGGCCCGACGCGCTCAGGCATTTGGACATGATTTTGGATATACAAAAGCTCAATGCGGTGCAATGGGTTTGCGGATCGGGAAACGAAGGTTTTGGCCGCTGGATTCCCGTATACCAAAAAATACAGAAGGCGCATAAAGGCATAATGCTCTATGCGAACATAAACGAGCTCGACGAGATTTTCGCAAGTCTCGCCCCCGACGGCGTATGGTTTGCCTCCGTCGGAGGGGTGTCCACCGCGGAGGAAGCCGATAAAGTGATAACGCGCATAAAAAATTGGAAATAGGGCTTGGTTAAATAAAGTTGGACAAAAAGAGTTGGGCACCTTTTTGACGCCCAACTCTTTTTGTTTTGCTTATCATGATGTCAATATTTTTTATTTGGCCAAAGAAAATTTTTTTCGATTTTTGCGATAACCGGTTTTCACGCGAAAATCGAATATTTATGGCAAACGCCCGCAATTGTTAATTTTTTGACAATATGGAATGTTTTTGTTGCAATAAAACCCCATATCGTGTATAATATATGCAAACGATCGGCTCCGGGGGATAAACGTTTATGGAAACTCGCTTCAAGGTTTTGTTTGTTTGCACGGCCAATACGTGCAGGTCGGCCATGGCCGAATATTATTTCAACAGCGAAATGCGAAAATTCGGCGGCAAAATCGAAATGGCGGCGGATTCGTGCGGGCTCTATGCGAACCCGGGCAGCCCGATTTCCCCAAATGCGGCAAAAATCTTAGAATCGGAAAATATCGCTTGCGAGGGCCACAAATCGAAACAAGCCGACAAGAAGCTCATAAAAGCCAATGGCTTCGTTTACGGGATGACGGCCCGCCATGCGGCCGCGCTCAAAGGGCAATTCCCGGAATTCGCCGAAAAAATATTTTGCATGCCGCAGGATATCGGCGACCCATATGGGGGGAGCCTGGATGATTATGGGAAATGTTTTGAGGGGATAAAGGAATCCGTGGACGCGATAATCGACCGCATGGCAGAAGAAGCGTGTTGAAAATGGCTGAGATTTTGCCGCTTTCCTTTGGGCACATCGAACCCATATTCGAAATCGAAACCGAAAGTTTCGGCGATCCGTGGAGCAAACAGTCTTTTGCCGCGATATTTGCCAGCCCGCATTACATGGGATTCGCCGCCATCGACGGCGCGGAAGTGGCGGGATACCTGATCGCGCGGCGCATGCCCCCCGAAATCGAAATATTGAACATAGCGGTGGCGAAATCGAAACGCCGCAAAAAAATCGCGACGGGATTGTTTTGCGCCCTTTTCGAATATGCGAAAGCCGAAAAAACCGAAAGGCTGCTCTTGGAAGTAAGGCGCTCGAATTCCGCCGCGCTCGGGCTGTACAAAAAACTGGGGTTTGGAATAGACGGCTTCAGGAAAAATTATTACTCGAATCCCAAAGAGGACGCGGCATTGATGAGTGTGAGGATTTAATCGAAAATGTTGGTGCTCGGAATTGAATCATCCTGCGATGAGACTTCGGCCTCCGTGGTTTCGGACGGAGGCGCGGCATTGTCGAACATTGTTTTGTCGCAAGCCGAAATCCACGCCAGATATGGGGGAGTCGTGCCCGAAATCGCCTCGCGGGCGCACACGGAAGCGATTTATCCGCTCTGCGAAAATGCGTTGAAAGAGGCGAATGCCTCCCTTGCGGATCTCGGCGCGGTTGCCGCCGCATACGCCCCGGGGCTCATAGGGGCGCTGCTGGTGGGGCTGAATTTTGGAAAAGCCCTGGCATACAGGCAAAATTTGCCGTTTGTCCCGGTAAACCACATAAAAGGCCATGTGGCCGCCGCCTATTTAGGGCATAAAGGGCCAACGCCGCCGTTTTTGGCATTTGTGGCGTCGGGAGGGCACACTTCGATAATGGAAGTTGAAACGCATACGAAATTTGCGGTCCTGGGCATGACCCGCGACGACGCGGCGGGCGAGGCATTCGACAAAACGGCGAGGGCGATGGGCCTGGGCTACCCCGGAGGGGCCGCGATGGAAAAATACGCCGCGCAGGGCGACGGCCGCAGTTTCAAAATCCCCCATGCCAAAGTGGTCGGCTCCGATCTCGATTTTTCCTTTTCAGGGGTAAAGACCCATGTCATAAACCACATAAACTCCATAAAGCAAAAAAACGGCGAACTGACCGAAAAGGACAGGCGCGACATAGCCGCCTCCTTCACCGAAAACATAGTATTTTCCATCTGTTCGCGCATAAAGCTCGCATTGGAAAAAACGAAACACAAGTCTTTGGTCTGCGCGGGGGGGGTCATGGCAAACTCCGATATAAGGGAAGCTTTGAAAAATTTATGCGGGGAAATGAATGTAAACCTCCATGTCCCCGACAAAAAATATTGCGGGGACAATGCGGCAATGATAGCCGCGCAGGGGTATTACGAATTGAAAGCGGGCAATGAAGCGGGGCTTGGCCAAAATGCATACGCCTCTGCGGATTGGGGCTGAAAAGGGCGAGTTATCCACAGTTTTTTGCGGGATAATCTGTTGATATTGTGGATAAGTCGCGAAAAAACGCGCTTTTTGCATATCAATGAGGCAAATTTGATGAAAATATTGAAAAAGGGAGAAAAAAATGACGGCAAATGACGAAAAAAGAAAACAGGCGGTGGAATCGGCCGCCGAAAAATTCGCCGGGCTTCTGTATTCGCAGCTCGAGCGGGTTGATGAAATAAACGCCGCGGGGGATTTCACCGATTACGCCAAACTCGATAAAATCATCATAGGCGTATGCAGCGGCGACGGAATCGGCCCGATGATAAGCTCGGTTTCCCGGGATGTTCTGGAATTTCTGCTCGCGGGGGAAATAAAGTCCGGCAGGGTCGAATTCAAGACGATAGAGGGGCTGACGCTCGAAAACAGGATCGCAAAAGGCAAATCGATACCCGACGACGTGCAAAAAGATCTGAAGGCTTGCCATGTCATATTGAAGGCCCCGACCGAAACCCCGCAGGCGGGGGACGGCAGGCCCAATATCGAGAGCGCGAACGTATCGATGCGCAAGGCGCTCGATTTGTTCGCCAATGTGCGCCCCGTGAAAGTCCCCGGCTTAGGCATCGACTGGACTTTTTTCAGGGAAAACACCGAAGGAGCCTATGCGGTGGGCAGCCAAGGCGTAAATGTCACCGATGATCTGTCCGTGGATTTCGCCGTGACCACCACCGAAGGGACGAACAGGATCGCCAGGCTGGCATATGAATTCGCGAAAAACAACAACAAAGACCACGTGACCATCGTGACCAAAGCGAACGTGATCAAGACCACCGACGGCAAATTTTTGAATATCTGCCAAAATATAGCCAAAGAGTATCCGGATATAAAGACCACGGACTGGATAGTGGACATCATGACGGCGGACTTGATCAACGAGAGCCGCCGGCGCGACTTCAAGGTATTTATCCTGCCCAACCTTTACGGCGACATACTGACAGACGAGGCGGCGGCGATCCAGGGAGGCGTGGGGACTGCGGGCTCGGCGAACATCGGCAAAAAATACGCGATGTTCGAGGCGATACACGGCACCGCGCCGCGCATGATCAAAGAAGGCAGGGCGAAATACGCAAATCCCTGCTCGATGCTCAGGGCGTCCGTCATGCTTTTGGAGCACATCGGATACAAGGCCGAGGCCGCGAAACTCGAGCGCGCGCTCGACATCTGCACAATCGAGGAAAAAAAGCTCGTGATGACCAACCGCGAAACGGGGGCTACCTGCGAGCAATTCGGGGATTATGTGAAAGAGACGATTTATTCGGCGAAAAATCAAATGTAAGGATTATTTTAAAATTATGACGCAAAACCAAAACGAAGCCTCCAAAAAAATATCGCCCGCGGTAAAAAACCGCTTGCCGAGATATTACCGGTACCTGTCGGATTTGCTCAGAAATGAAAAATGCAAGATATCTTCGGAAGAATTATCCAAGCTCATGGCGGTGACCGCCTCGCAGATACGCCAAGACCTCAATTGTTTCGGCGGCTTCGGGCAGCAGGGCTACGGCTATAACATAGAGCAGCTTCACGATGAGATAGGGCGCATACTCGGGGTGAAGCGCGGCTTTTCGGCGGTAGTCGCCGGGGCGGGCAATTTAGGCACCACGCTCTCAAAAAGCGGCATATTCACCAAGCGCGGAGTGGCGCTTATGGCTCTTTTTGACATAAACCCCAAAGTGATAGGCAGAAAAATAGCGGGGCTTTCGGTCATGGACATAAAGGGGGCGGCGCAATACTGCCGCGAAAACGAAGTGGACATAGCAGTCCTGACGCTGCCAAAGGACGAAACAAAGCCCGTGGCGGAAATGCTGGCCGAGGCGGGGGTCAAAGGCTTCTGGAATTTTTCGAACATGGAGTTGAAAATCGAAAAACCCGACGTCAAAGTGCAAAACATACACATGGGCGACTCATTGATGATGCTCTGCCAGCAGCTGAACAATTCATAATCTTCGCGCACCCGACAAAAATCTGATCGCCCGCTCCACTGCGTCCTTCGAATCGCCCCAAGGTTCGTTTTCGTTCCTGTAGTCGAATTTTTTGGTGAACCAAGTGACATCGGCCAAAAGTTTTTCGCAATAGCCCGCCATCAACCTGTCGCATTCGCCCGCAAATTCCGCATACCGCTTTTTTGGCATCGAGCATGAGGCCGCATAGAGCAAGTCCGCATAGTGGCCGAGGCAAAAATAGGGCTGATTCGACAGCTTTTCCCGGAATTCTTTTTCCCGCTCCCACAAATAGGCGGCGTTTTCGAGCATTTTTGTGAGCGAATGCTCAATTTTGCCGCATATGTAGCAGCTCTGCGACTGTTTTTCGAGCTTTTTGCCTTTGCCGGAATCGAATAATCCGCCATTCAACGTTTTGAGTATGCCCAGCGAGAGGTGGCTCTCGATTATGAGCGCAAGGCCGAGGCGGTTCTTCATTTCGAACATCATTCCGTAGTGGGTGCCGCAGAAACCCTTTTTGTTGGTTTCGATCCTGATGTCGGGCTCCATCATGGCCCCCCCGAGTATCGTTTCCAATTCGGTTTCCTCGAGCTTTTTGTACAGCGAGCACACCGGGCACCCCGAATACAAATCGAAAGCCTCATTTACCGGTATCGTGTATATAGTTTCGACCATATAAATATTCCTTTTAAGTTTTGAATGAATTGCGCTTCACGCCTTATCATTGTATTACAAAAACCGAAAATAGTCAAGGGTTAATTAGATTATCGTGGAAATTTTTGAATTGGGAAACAGGATAGCCATAGAAAATTTGGAAAACTTCGATTTTTCAGATATTTTCGGCTGCGGCCAATGCTTTCGCTTCAACCAAACCGGCGAAGGCGAATTCGAGGGGGTGGCCTATGGAAAATATCTGTCGGTTTCCCAAAAGGGAAACAAAATATTTTTGGATGCGAGCCCCGAAGATTTTTTTGGCATTTGGCGCGATTATTTTGACGTGGGCAGGGATTACAAAAAGATATTTGAGACTTTGAGGCGTGACGAAACATTGAAGCGGGCTTCGGATTTTTGCCCCGGGATCAGGATATTGAAGCAGGAACCATTCGAATGCCTGATTTCTTTTATCATCAGCCAAAACAACAATATCCCGAGGATAAAAAAAATAATCGAGAGCCTTTGCGAAAATTTCGGCGATAAAATCGACTGCGGCAAAAAAGCCTGTTTTTCCTTCCCGAAAGCGGAAAAAATCGCGGGTTTGGATCTGCGCGAGCTCGACGCTATAAGGTCCGGCTTTCGGGCAAAGTATATTTTGGATGCGGCAAAAAAGGTGGCTTCGGGCGAAATCGACCTCGATTCGATTTGGAAAATGGGCGTGGGGGAAGGAGCCGGGTACCTCAAGCGCATAAAAGGCGTGGGCGACAAAGTTTCCGCCTGCGCCCTGCTGTTTGCATACAACAAACTGGAAGCTTTTCCGGTCGATGTCTGGATAAAAAAGGTATTGGCGAAATATTACGGCGATATGGACTACATGGGAATTTTCGGGGAATATGCGGGGATTGCGAACGCATATCTGTTTTATTACGAAAGGGAAAAAGGAGCTGGCGGATCATGATTGCAAATAGGGATACGACGGTGGGCTATCACTGCCCGCATTGCGGGATGCCCATACTCAACAGGATAAACATATTCACCATGGAGGGAAATCTTGTCAAGATGAAATGCGTTTGCGGGGGAAGCGAACTCATGGTGCAGATACAAAAAAACCATAAGTACCAGATAACCGCCCCGTGCATAATGTGCCCAAACCCGCATACATTCGCATTGTCCTCGGCGGCATTTTTCCAAAAGGATTTATTTGCGCTGTCATGCAAATTCACAGCAGTGAACATATGCTTTATCGGCAAAGGGAACAGGGTATACAACGCCCTGAAAAAAAACGAGCAGGAGCTGATAAAAGCTTTCGGCGAATTTGAGGAATTGGACGATATGGACGACGCGGACGACTTTGGCGACGATTTTTTGTTTGACGATGACGACGAATTTTGGGACGGCGAAGACGACTTCGACGAAGAAGATTTCAGGTACGAAAAAAAAGAACCGGGTTTCATAGCGCACATAAACAAAGATTTTGACCCGGGTTCTGCGGGCGGAAAAACCGAAGAGTGGCCCATAGACGAGATAAAGGACATAAAGATAGGTTCGTATCAGGCCGCGGCGCAGATTTTGGCGCTAATATCGCATAAGCACGAACAAAAAAAGATAATATGCAAATGCAAAAAATTCGACGGAATATTGACCATATCGGCCCAAGGCGTCCGCGTGGAGTGCAAAAACTGCGGCTCATACAGGGACATAAAAACATCGGGCGCCGCCGACGCGGATTACCTCGGGGAATCGGATCGGCTGTATTTGGACTACGACGACTAACCGGTTTTAGATGAACCTTATCTAACGGCATTGTATAAACGATACCCGCCGCTGAGATTATATACATCAAATCCGTTTTGCGTCAATATACGGGCGGCAATATAACTGCGCATTCCACTATGACAATGCACATAAACAGGCTTCGATTTATCCAGTTCCCCTATTCGTTCTCTCAATGAATCCAATGGAATGTTGATAAATCCGTCTATACGCCCCTGCGCTGCTTCCTGCGGGTTACGCACATCAAGCAAAATAACGCTGCCGTTTCGAGGCAAAGCGCCCACATCATGCCAGTGAAAATTTTTCACTTTTCCTGTAAGTATATTTTCAATGGCGTAACCCGCCATGTTCACCGGGTCTTTTGCCGACGAATATGGCGGCGCATAGCATAATTCGAGTTGCGTCAAGTCGTAAGCCGTTATTTTTGCGCGTATTGCCACCGCCAGCACATCGCAACGTTTATCAACGCCGTCGAAGCCGACGATCTGCGATCCCAAGATTTTACCGTTTTCTTTTTCAAAAATCATTTTCATAGACATGGGGAGCGAACCGGGGTAATACCCCGCATGGCCCGGCAACCATAGAAAAACTTTATCATAATTCATGCCGAGCCGTTTCGCGGTTTTCTCGTTTATACCGGTAAAAGCGACGGTCATATCAAAGACTTTTATAACTGCCGACCCTTGCGTGCCTGCATATTCAGATGACGGTATGCCGCAAATATTATCGGCGGCAATCCGGGCTTGTTTATTGGCGGGACCGGCTAATGGAATCATGACTGCCTGCCCCGTAACAAAATCAATCACTTCTACTGCGTCCCCGACGGCATATATATTTTCATCAGACGTCCGCATGCGTTTGTCAACAACAATTCCGCCGCGTTCGTTTATTGTCAATCCTGCGTCTTTTGCGAGTTTGCTTTCCGGTTTGACTCCGATGGCCAAAATCAACATGTCAGTTTCCAATACGCCATTTTGCAGCTCAAGAATTAAACCGCCGTTCTTTTCCGTTATTTTCTGTACTCCGTTGTTCAGATACAATGAAACGCCTTTTTTGCGCAGATGATTATGCACGTCGCAAGCCATATCAATATCCAGAGGAGCAATAACCTGGCTGGATAATTCAACAATGCTCACATTCAGGCCCGCATCTTTCAGATTTTCCGCCATTTCAATCCCGATAAAACCTCCGCCAATGACTGCCGCGTTTTCAGGACGGTTTTTCGTTATATAATCTTTGATCCGGTCGGTATCATTCACGTTGCGCAAAGTAAATACGCGCCCTGATTCGATTCCCTCTATCGGCGGCTTGATTGGCATACCTCCGGGGGACAATATCAATTTGTCATATCTTTCAATATAGGTCTCTCCCGTTCGATTGTTTTTCACCGTTACTGTTTTTGCTTCGCGGTCAATGACCAACACTTCGCTTTGAACCCTCACGTCGACGTTATACCGCCCGCGAAAACTCTCAGGCGTTTGCAAAAGCAAATCTTCGCGGTCGTCAATTGTTCCGCTTATATAATACGGCAGACCGCAGTTGGCAAAAGAAATATATTCGCCGCGCTCAAACATAATGATTTCCGCATGTTCGTCTAATCTGCGTAAACGCGCGGCAGCCGTCGCGCCTCCGGCTACCCCGCCTATTATCAATATTTTGCTCATTTATAAATTTCCTCCATATTGTTATCCACTGACCGTATCATACGGCCAATCAAGAATACCTCCAAAACTGAGAACGTTATCATATCCCATTCCAGTAAGCAATTCAACTGCTTTTGATGCTCTTGCCCCGCTATGGCAATAGACAAGGACGGGAATATTTTTGTCAGGCAATTCGGCAGAAGCACGGCGGCCGAGTTCGTCAGCCGGAATTAATTTCGCGCCCTCTATCCGAACCTGCCCGTATTCAGCCGGAGTGCGAACGTCCAGCAGAATGTGTGGATTAGTTTCGGACATCATCTTTTGCGCTTCTTGCGGAGAGATGATGTGAATATTTGTAACAGACATGTTTTTTTACCTCCCGATTTTTAATTAGTTCCTTTCAATTATACTGCAAATTATATGGAATTTCAATGCGATTTTACAAAATTTTGATAAAATATCTATTTCACATAATCTTTTCTCACTTTGACAACCGCAGTCACAAAAAAGAATAGCGTTAATATAGCGATATACAATCCGTAATGATACCAATTTGATGTACTTTTGCCCTGTTCAACCAACTCCGCCATCGAGAGAAATGCTTTCTGCGGCAATATTTTGATAACTGTTTCTAAAATTTTGTTGCCCCTGTCGAACGAATAAAAGCTCCCTGCCAGAACAGAAGTCAGGACAACAACCGCTGAACCGACCATGTTCGCCGAATCACCTGTTTTTATCATTGATACAAGAAAAAGTGCGAACGACGTGCCCAATGCGCTGAGAATTGCCGTGAGTGCGAAAAATTCAACCGTACTAAAACCTATATCTATTCCGAACACATACCGTACAACCAGTATGATCGCCATCGTCGGAACAAGCAAAAATAGATAAGCAAACAGACTATGTGCGCACAGATACCACGAGAATGACACGGGTGAAGCCGCGACCCGGCGTATTTGTTTCTTGTCTTTATCTTCCGCAAATACAAACGTCATAGAAATGCCTTGCATCAGCACAAACATCATCAAAAATCCAAATATGTTTGTGCCTTTTTCGCGTGAACCGATTTCGCCTGCCTGAAAAGATGCCGGATCTCTGACAAGCGCGTAAAGCATATTCTTGAAATCATCGTTTTTGATTGTCTGTATTTCATATCCGCCCTGTCCGTCAAAAATTATGACAGCGTCGTATTTTCCCGCCGCCAATTCTGACATAGGCGGTTCTTTTTCAAGCGCCGTCATGTTCAGATATTGTGTGTGGGGAATAACCATATTACTTTCTGAAACCACGGCGATATGTCCGGCAATATCAGATTGTGTGTTGAAAAATACAGCGGCAGCAACCGCTCCGACCGTTAAAACGAAAAACATGATTATCCTTGTTTTATGCTCCGACAAACGTCGGAGGTTGTTGAGCAATACAGCAGTAAATACTCTCATATGTAATCCTCCCCTCTGAAAAATTTATTGCATAGTAACACGGATACCGCGCATAACAGAACAAGTATGCCGCAGACAGGCAAAAACAACGAAAAATCTTTGTCATAGATAATTTGCAGGCATACTGTCAGTATCCATTTTGCCGGCGAAGCCCAGCTTGCGGCGGCGATTGCTTTCCCAAGCCCGTTTACCGGAAAGAATATCCCCCCGAAAACGGCGGCAAGCGTAAAAATCAAGTTCAGTATCGAATTTGTAGCGCCTTCGTTTTTGATGACGCAGCAGACCGTGACGCCAAGCGATGAAAAAAAGAATATCGACAACAGCATGATGATGAATATCGACCAAGCATCGGCGCCGCCGTAATTTACCCCGACTGTTATTTTTAAGAAAATCGCAGCGATGGTGTACATAGCTGTACAAAACACGGTTGTCGCTAAAACTTTTGAAAAGTGGATATAGAACGAGCGGACGGGAGAATAGACAATCCTCATATTGGGATTTTTAATCCGTTCTTCCAAAAAACTGTTAGCGGCAAATGTTGACGCGTTGAATACGCCGTAAATCATCAGGGCAACCCCATAATAATCATAAGAAGTGATTGTATCTCCGTAACTGCCGCTTGTCAGAAATCCGAGTATCAGTATTAACAAAACCGGAAACGCAATCGCATAAGCTATCCACATGGGATTGGTCAATAGGTTAACTAAATCTATGATAAATATTTTTTTGAATTTATACATCTGTTCATTCCCCCCCTAATCCCTCAGCGATTTGCCGGTCATTTTCAAAAACACTGTTTCAAGGCTCGCGGTCTGACAGGATATATCTGTAATCTTTATGCCGCCTGATACAAGCGCGGATATTATTTTGTCAAGGTTTTCAATCTGCCTGTTTGTGGTTATGTCGATTATCCCATCATTGACCGCGATATTTTTTACGCCGTCAATTTTACGCAACTTTTGAATATCCGGCTCGTTATCATATCCTGCCGCGATACGGTAATTCCGTTCGCTTTCGATATTTGCTTTTAAGGATTCATTTGTACCCTCAGCGATGATGTTTCCAATATCCATAATTATGATGCGCGTTGATATTTCCTCGACTTCTTCCATATAGTGCGTAGTATATAGAATCGTCATACCCTGCTCGCGGAGACGCTTCACTCCCTCCAGAATATGATTGCGGGATTGCGGGTCGATTCCCACCGTCGGCTCGTCCATAATCAGAAGTTCCGGTTTGTGGGCTATTGCGCACGCGATATTCAAACGTCGCTTCATACCACCCGAAAACGTGTTGACTTTATCTTTCGCTTTGTCCGATAACCCTGTAAACTCCAATGCGAAACGGCAGCCGTCTTTGAGCGCATCGCCTTTCAAACCGTACAAGGACGCAAAAAACAATACGTTCTTTTCTGCGGTCAAATCATCGTATAACGCCAAATCCTGCGGGACAATTCCAAGATGTGATTTATATTTGAGCAAATCTTTATATATGCTTTCGCCTTTATACTGTATATTTCCGCTGTCACCCCGCAACGCTCCGGTGATGATATTTATAGTTGTACTTTTTCCTGCTCCGTTCGGACCGAGAAAGCACAGGATTTCTCCCTCGTTTACAGTAAAATCAATGCCATGAACAACTTCTTTGTCTTTATAGCTCTTTTTCAAACATTTAACGTTTATGATGTTCTGCATATGTTCCCCCTTGTATCATTTCTTCATATATTTTAAATAGCCATTCAAAACTACCTTTTTCCGCTCCGAGGACTAGTTCGATAAAATGTGCAACCGCTTTGACCTTTTTCAATAATTTTTCACTTGTCCACTTATATAATCCAGGGTCGAGCATAAACTGGGCTGCGTTAAACACAAATTCAAAACTCTCCTGCGGGTACGGCGTGTTATATACTCCCTCGTCTATGCCCTGTTTGACTATCTGCGTCATGGCAGGAGTTATGGCAATTATTGTTTCTATCAGGCTTTTCAGGTGCAATGAGCTGTTGTCTTCATGGTGCAGCTGTTCCACAATATCGTCGTTTTTTCCCGGTTGTTCAACAAGGATTTTAAAAAATTTTTCGTTGGCTGTAAGTCCCGGCATATCCGCAATCTCCTGAGAGCCGACTCTTGCGATGTTCGCCATGCGCATGATCACAGCGTCCATTACTTCTTCTTTCGATTTGAAATAGTGATAGAACGTGCCTTTGCCTATCTTAACGCCGTCCAGAATATCATTGACTGTAGTTTTTTCATAGCCTTTTGAAGTAAATAAATTCTCCGAAACGTCAAGAATTTCATTAAAGCGTTCGTCATGTTTTTTTGATACTCTCATTATATTTTACCTCCGCAATTATTGTACCGACCGTCGGTACAATATATATTATATTCATTTTGTTTTCGTTTGTCAAGGGATTTTCAACAAAAAATTGTAAATAAATTATGACTAACAATATTGTCTGTTTACCTGCGAATGGCATAAAATTAAAGAAAAGCAAAATCGGGGTTTGACAAAACCCCGATTTTATGGTATAATTTTGGCTGGGATGGCTGGACTCGAACCAGCGGAATGCAGGAGTCAAAGTCAGAAGTTGGTGGATTTACGGGGTGTTTTTGAGTGCCGTTGAGTCCCTTGTAAAACCTTTGATTCCTCAGGTAAAATCAGCCTTTTCGAGCAGAAACCCTCAAACCCCTGAATCTATGCGGATAAATTTGCGAAACAACTTTTATCAAAGTTTATTAGCAAATCCGTTGATTTTGTATGGTTTCTGTAAAATATTTATTTTGAAAATTGAGAAGTCACCGCTCTCAATTTTGCTTTAATTTTTTTATAGTTATTTATTTTTTTCTTCAAGTTCGAGTATTGATGCTTTATTTAGACCAGTTGTTTCCATTATGATCAATATGTCTACTTTGTTCTTTAAAAGCGTTTTGGCGTTTTCAATCATGCGTTCATTTATTTTTTCATTAGCGTATTCGATTTTTTCTTCCTCGAATAATCTGGCGACTTTCGTCATCTTCAACCACTCCTTCAGTTTGTTTGAATAATTTTTATCTATGAATTTGTCTGTCGCGGATAATATGCCCGCTATTATGAAACTTTGCTTGTTCTCATCTTCGACTTCTTTAACAAGATTGACCGTTGTTTCTATTAACTCCTGCTTGTCGTTTTTCGCTGTCAGAGGCAGGATTATAAATCTCATCACGTCCTCATCGGACAGCGACTCGTTCGCACGGACTTTTCTTTCAAGCTCCGCATACATTTGGTTTCCTTCAAACGCCGACAAGAATATTCATCTATATGAAAGCGAATCTTTTCAACAGCACAGAACCAGAATAAATAATATTTTGGAGCAAATCCCGTTTGCCGAAAATCCCGACGGCTGGATATGCAAAGGAACTTGCGCCGTCGGGGGATTTGAGTATTTTGGGTTTTCCGAATCGTCAGATATACTATTTACAGTGTCGGTAAGCGGCAGAGGGCTTATTGATATGTCAAAAAACGGGAAAATCGCCCACGACGGCGGCGTTACATACTGGGAATCCGAGTGTATCGGATAGAATTTATATAATTTTTTCGGGAAACGAGGACAGATATGATAAATATGAACAACAACGACGGCGGGAAAACTCTTTTTATAGGGGAACGTCAGATTTCTTTCGGCGACGGAATTGAAACGGTTCTGGAGTTCTCTGATTTATGGATCGTTCTTCTCGGCAATATTGATTATGTGAACGGTCAGCGTTCGATAGATATGTCAAAACAGCCGCTCAACAATATCTATGCCGTTGATAAAGAGTGCAATGTTCTTTGGAATATCAAGCAAATAATCCCGTCAGGTCTTTTGATGACGCCGGATGAACAATATACCGGAGCAGTAAAAATTTCGGACAATATTCTGAGAGTGACGACATTTAACTGTTTTGCGTTTGATATTGACATAAACACCCTTGAAGTGGTTGATAAGATATTTACAAAATAGCGTTTTGGAGGTAAATATAATAATGAATACAGGAGATATAATAAAATTCGGCGGGTATGATTGGCGTGTACTTGATGTTCAAGACGGCAAGGCTTTATTGCTGAGCGATAAAATAATCGAAAAGAGAGAGTATCACGACGAATACGAAGACGTCACATGGGAAACATGCGAACTGCGTAAATACCTGAACGAAGAATTTTACAATAAATTTAACGAAACAGAAAAGAGCATGATTGCCAGGACAACTATAGCGAACGATGATAATTTGTGGTTCGACATAAGCGGCGGCAACGCGACGGATGATAAAATATTTTTATTAAGCCTTGAAGAAGCAGACAAATATTTCGGAAACAGCGGGGATTATCAAAACATGAAACGATTGAACTGGGACGGCAATAAATTGTTTGCGCACGATTACGGTTATTATTTATCCAACGAATATGACAAAGACAGGGTGGCGGAATTTGAAAATAATCAAAATAAATGGAATTGTTGGTGGCTGCGGTCTCCCGGTCGCTGGTATGATTTTGCCGCGTTTGTTTCCGGCCGCGGCGCCATACACGTCGTTGGCGAGCATGTAGAATATGAATGCGCGTACTTCGGCGTTCGCCCCGCTTTGTGGGTGAATTTATGAAAGAAGTTTTAGCATGGTATAAATACCCCGAACCTAAAGGGACATATTATTTTGAAGAAGAATTGAAACACCCTGACAAAGTTACAGAGATTTTTGATTATTGTCAAATATTGCTGGCGCATATTTCAAAAGCTGGTTGGGATTTTCTTACAGATTATTACGGTTACGAAAAGCTTTTTCTGTTGAATAAAAAAAGCGGTTGGTTTGACTGTTCTGCAATTAATGAATTTATCGAATGCGTCCAGCTTGAATATGAATCTTCAAACGGAAAGGAACTTGACATGAAAAAATATATAGACTATAATGGATTTAAATACGAGTATCTGGGCAACGGCTGTAAAGCGACGGGGACAAACGGCGAAAGCTGGCAAATGTCCGGCGATATATATTTCAGATGTATCGACTGCGGTTATATGATGAACGGCGACCCGCGTGAGAGTGATAATTGTCCGTGCGGCAGTCTGTATAAAGACGCGGATTACGGCAGGCTCGGTTCAAAACATGGCGACGACGCAATAGAAGTCTATGTAAAATCAGAGGGGTAATAAAAATGAGCGGGCAAAAAGAATTATGGATTATATTACACGACGAGGAGTACAATACCATTTGGGATAAGTTTCAGGAAGAATTTCAGTTTCAGCCGCAATACGGGCAATATGCCAAACCGACATTTATTTTTAACGTGCCGGTCGATGTTTACGATATTAAGGATTCGCCAATATATAATGATGATGAAGATTTGAACGACATTATTCGGAACGGGTTTATTTTAGCTATGGACGACGACGATTTTATGTACGCGTTCGATTACAACCACACTTCATACAGATACAATCCGAGGATAAAAACAGTTATAGAATATCCGGTTTGGATAAGCATGGTAATCACCACAACAACCACGAATCAGAAAAGAGAGGAATTTCCAATGGTAGAGCAGTTGATAGCCATATTTTGCGACATAGACGAATTTTGCGTAGAGTACGAGAGGTATCTCGAAGAACATTTGCTTACAGAGAGAGTCACAAAACGCCGAAAACAACAATGGAAATGAGCTATATCATGACGATAGCGGTATTTTTCCACTTGTCAAATCAGCGGTACTTCAAATGGCACTACAAAAACTTCATCTGCGGCGACCCGCGAATAGCGGGGTTCTTCGGGAAACTCGTATCATACAATCGGTTCGTTGAACTGATGCCGAGTGTGGCTGCCCCACTAACATTATACCTCATGGGGAGGGGTAATCGATTGGTGTGAACTGCATTGATGCAAGTATGCCATGAACAGCATATGAACTTCGTTCATATTAGTTCATGTGAACTGTCGTTCACGTTCGTTACACATGGCAGATGTTCGGCAAGGTTTTCGCCGACAGGGGCTACATTTCCGCGCCTCTGTTCGCCAAACTCTACTCCAACGGCATTCAGCTCATCACCAAGCTCCGCAAAAACATGGAGGACAAACTCATGGACTTGACTGACAAAATCCTTCTCCGCAAGCGCGCCGTCATCGAATCCGTCAATGATTTCCTTAAAAATGTCTTTTGGTTAGAAAAAACGAAAATTCGGGGAATTGAGAAAAAAAGAAAAAGCCCCGAAATATATGATAAAACGGGGCTTTGCTCTTGGCTGGGATGGCTGGACTCGAACCAGCGGAATGCAGGAGTCAAAGTCCTGTGCCTTACCGGCTTGGCGACATCCCAGCGGGGATAGAAACGCCATGATATAATTATACAACGGATTTTTGCGCTTGTCAAGCTAAATTTGCCAATTTTTTTAATATTCATGAAAATTTTTAAACCCCGCCGATTTTTCGGCGGGGTTTTGCCCGGCGGCAAAATTAAGCCCATGTTAAAATAACGGAATATTAAGCTAATTTTAATAAAATGCAAAAAAATAAAATTTTTTTCTATTTTGTCTTGACATTTGCGAAAGTATGTGATATGCTTAGTTTGGCGGCGCGGAATCTATAATATGCAAAATATGGAAAATTATACATGTTTTCGCGGAACGGTTCTTGAAAATCGGGGAATGCGGCAAAAATAATTGTGAAATGCCGCAAAACACAGTCGTTTTGTGACTGGTTTGTGACTATGATGGTGTATAATCAATGATACGGAGTATAACTTGTGACTGGAAACCATAATTCATGGAGCAAGGATGTAATATTATGAAAAAGTATTTTGATTCGCTTGAATCCGAAAAAATCATAGGAAGGGTCCGCAGAAAAAGGGTTATGCAAGCGGTTCTTTTGTGCGCGGGGCTTTTTGCCGTCGCGCTTGTCTTTGTTTTGTATTCCCGCTTGGCGCTGACTCTCGAAACGGAAAATGCAGGGGCGCCTGTTTGCGGCATTGGGGAACATTCGCACGGCCCGGAGTGTTTCGGGCAAGAGCTTGCGTGCACAATGGAGGAACAGGGTGGAGAAGCCGACTTGGCGGACGAAAATGCCGCGCCCGCGCATTCGCACGGGGGCGATTGCTACGAAACCGTTATGATCTGCGAATTGCAGGAACACATACATTCAGGCGAATGCTTCGCCGAGGCGGAAACAGAAACGGAACCCGAAGAGGAACCGGAAACCGAACCGGAACCGGAAACGGAAACCGAAACGGAAACCGAGCCGGAAACCGAAACAGAGGCAGAAACGGAAACGGAAACAGAGCCGGAAACCGAAACGGAGCCGGGAATCGAACCTGAGACGGAAGCAAAAACGGAACCGACAGCCGAACCCGAAACGGAGCCTGAAACAGAAACAGAAGAAAAAACAGAAGAAGAACCGGAAACAGAGCCGAAAACAGAGCCTGAAACAGAACCCCAAACAGAACCCGAACCCGAAAAAATAATCGATGAAAAATTCGGCTTGAAAGATTTCGAAGATTTGAAATGCCCGCTTTGCGAAAATGGCGTTTTGCACGGGCACGCCATGGCATCTGCCAAAGTCGGGCAAGAAGGCCAAGTTCAGCAAGCTCCGGTGATGGCGCGAGGGCCTATGGGCCTGATGGCGCTTTCGGCGAACGACCCTTGGAACCTCGGCAATTTCATACCGGGCGAAAACGGCATTGTGATAAGGGACAAAAACAACCAGATAGTAGATCCCGCCACGGGCACGTTTTACTACGGCGACACATACACATTCACCATCCTCTTCGCCGAAAAAGCGGGCGCGGGCGGGCAGTTCGCATACAACGGCGAAGGGTATCTGGAATATGATCTGCCCGATGTGATTCAGATCGTCACCGAAATCACGGAAGCCAATCCCGGCGTGATACTCGTGGACAACGGCTCCACAATCGGCTGGTACACGATCGACGAGGACGGACACGTCAAGGTATGGTTTGCCAATGTGGACAACGAAGGCAAGCCGACCCCGGAGGGCCAAAATTTCATAGATTATTATACCAACGCGAGCTTTGTGCTGAACTTGGAAGCGGAATTCAAAGCGGGGATAGAGGACGAAATCATTTTGTTTGGGACGGACGCTTCGATCACGATAAATATAAAATACCCCGACCCCGGCATAGAAGTGAGCAAAACCATTGTCGGGTACGACGCCGGCGCGGAAACCGTGAAATACAGCGTGACCATAAGCGCGCCCGAATCCAACAAGAACGCGAATCCGTCCGTGCTGGAAGACATCGAACTGACGGACGTCGTGCGCCTGGGCGCCGCATATCTGAATGGCTCCACTGAAAACATATATTCGGAAATAAAATACGCCAAAAACGGCGGCACGGAAAATACGGTGGACATGGCCGACGTGGAATGGCGCAGCATCGATGGCCGCCTTGGCCTTTTTTACAAATTCCCCCACGACGTCACATTGGGCCCAAGCGAAAGCATCACGTTCACATATACGCTCAACATCAAAAAAATCTTTGAAAACAACGGCAATTCATCGGCGGGCTCCCCGGATGACTATGACTTCTCCCTCAACAACACCGTGACCGCCAAGAGCGGCTCATATGCAAAGACTGCTACCAGAACCCAATCGGTCAGAAAAAGGACCGTGCTTGAAGTGAACAAATCGGACAACTACCAATCCGCCTCCGCTTCGGCGATCACATATACGACAGTCATAACCGCAAGGTCGGACAATGCGGGGACAGTCGAAGTCACAGGGTTTTCCGACAAGCCGTGGATCGAAGCGATCAACAACGCCACCAAAGTGTCCATTGCAAACGCGGCTGCGGACCCGGCATACGGCTCCATAGAATACAGGGTGCTGAAGGGCGGATCGTGGAGCGGGTGGACGAATATAACCTCGCTGGCGGTATGGGATCCCGGAACGGGCAATGGCGACAACCGCGCGGGTTTTGAGTGCGTTTTCGATTCCCCGATTTTGTTGGGGCCGGGCGAAAGGATAGAAGTGCGATATACGCTGGACGTCAAAAAATTGGTCGAAAACAATTACGCGAACGCCGTGATCGGCAGCAAGCTGGGCTATGATTTCCGCATTGGAAACGAAATAACAGTTAAAAGCGACCTCCGCCCGATTCCCTGCCCTTCGCCGACAAGGCGAATAACCAAAACTTTCAACATAAAAAAAACCGGGAGAAGAATCAGCAGCAATGAAATCGAATGGACGATCGAAATGGGCGACGGAACCACGACCGAACTCAACGGGGGGACGATAACGGACACTCTGTCGGCGACGGGCGGCGGCTCCATAAACTTCCCGGATCGCTCGAAAATTACGATAAACCTATACGCTGATGCCGTAAATTTTACGCAGTATAGCGCAGATCAATTCGGGAACGCATTTAATATATCCGGAAACGTTTTCACATTCATCGTCCCCGAAGCGGGGCCGCAATATCCGCCGATATACAAAATCGAAATCAAATACACGACCCCCATTGCGATACCTGCGGGACAAGGAACATATCGCTACAGAAATACGGTGAATTACGGCAACAGATTCTACGCCGATTCCGAGTACATCAACGTCGGCCCCATAAATTTTATATCGAAAACTGCGGCAGGGCCGTATGGGAATGCGGGAAGCAGATATGTGACATGGTATTCATGGGTGGGGGACGGGCTGACAAAACTCAACGGAGGCAAAATAACGGACACATTGGATTCGAGGCTGAGTTTCCCTGCGGCGGCAAACATCACGGTGACGCTGTGGGGCGAACCGAAAGGCGCGACATGGGACACGCTGTTTTCCAACGGCACATACAACGTAACGCTGGCCGCAAGCCAATTGGCGGATTTCGCCTTCGATGCAAATGATAATACATTTGCTTTCAGCGTACCGGAAGTGGGAAGCATAAATCCCAGGGGCGGGGTATTCCCCGAGATATACCGCGTCGAAATCACGTACAACACCGCCACAACCCAAGAATTCAGGGAAGATACGCGCGTCAAGAACAAAATAGAATACGAAAAATACACGGCCGAAGCGGATATTTTGATCCCTGCGGTTTCCGGCGGCACGCCGAGCATACGCAAGACTACCTCGCACCCGAAATTGTCGGCTTCGGGCGAATATGTGATAGAGTACGAAATTGAATTCACCGTGCCCGCTTGGAACTTGGGGCAAAATATATACTTATACGATTCGATAACCCCCGCCATCAAAAACTTCGACGTTTCCCGCCTCGAAGGCTTGACTGTGGCGATAGAGGGCGAACCTGGGCTGATCTGGAAACCGATCGAGGGAAACAACAGCACAAGCAGCAGCTCTTGGTATATCGTTTTCGGCGATGCCGGCGCCACGAGGACTTCCGATTCGTCGTGGCAGTATGACACGGCTAAAACCGTCAAAGTCAGTTACGCGCTGTCCCTTGGCCTCGAACTTGCGCAGCACGGGGGGACGATCGAAGACTATCTTAAAAACGACCCGTCGGCCCGAATCACCAATTCGGCCCGCCTGTACAGGGGAAATGGCAGCTGGGGCCCGATGGTGACAGTGGACGACACTTGGCCGGTGCACAAAAGCGGGAAGATTTCGGATGGCGACGACGCGGTATTCGACTACACGGTGACCCTGAACGGCAACGGCAGCTATATGTATCAGCTGTTTAAGCCGGGAAGCGCGATTTTTACGGACACTTTTGACGATCGCCTCGAATATGTGCCGAATTCGTTCTACGCCGTTTCAAATGGCGCGACTTACGGCCCCTACAACGCAATAGCAGCCGGCAATGCGATCACGGTGGATCTGTCGGCGCTGGGAGGCAATTGGTACACGCAAACCCGCAAAGTGGAAATCCATTACCAGCTCAGGCTGAAAGACCCCAACGGAGCGGCTGAGGGCGACGTTTTCGAAAACGAGGCCCGAATCGATTCGACCACGCAGGAATGCGGTTTCTCCAACGAAACCACGGTGAAATTCGGCAAGAAAAACCCGATCGCAAAAAAAATGATGACCGACGGCACCGATGTCGCCGACGTCGAAATCGTCATAAACCCGCTTGGCAGGAGGCTGCGCCCCGAAATCGGCGACAACGCATGGTTTGTGGCGCACGACGAAATGGGAAAAACGCTGTCGTTCTTCATGAACACCATCGAGATTTTCATACAGGAAAACGGCGATTGGAGGGCCATAACGGAAACCGACAAGATAATCCCCGCCGGCGGGACTTTGCCGCTGTACACCATAACGGGGATAGATGCCCAAAATGCAGAAATCATCATCCCCGACGAAACCCCGATAAAAATCACGTACAAGGCGCGCGTCATGGCAAATCAGGGAGAATCGGCAAATCTCGAGAATACGATCGCGGTGATAGGCCACAGCGCGACTTTCAAAAAAGACAGCTATGTGGTCCAGAATTCGACAGCCAACGCCATGGCCGACAAACAGCCGCTGACGCTGTACAAACAAGACGAAGACAATACGAGCATAGGGCTGGAAGGCGCAAAATTCGAACTTTGGATGGCCATACCGGAAGGCGGCTATTACGGGACTGACGATACATACACGGGAAGCACGATGAATTTCGGAGGTTACGAATTCTATTTCGTGAAGGAGGCCGAAGAAAAGGGAAACGGCGAGTATCTGTTCGAGTCGGAATGGCTCACCCCGTCGCACAAAGCCGTATATATGATTTTGGAAAAGGAAGTGCCCGAAGACTATCAGGCGCCGGATGACCCGTACACTTTCGTCGTGCTGCACCAGATGGCCGAAACGCAGATGAATGCGCTCAAAGCGGCGCTCGGATACGAAGTGCGGCATTCCTCGACGGGCAGCGTTTATGTGGGCAACAAGCATATAGAACCAATAGACATAGAAATCAACGGCAGAAAGTCCATAACAGGGGTGAAGGAAACAGACGAAAAGTTTGGCTTCGGGCTCGTCGAAGTGGACGCCGCCGGCACAATCAAGGAAAACGGCCATGCGGACTCTGTTGAAATCACGGGCGGTGGGAATTTCAGCTTTGCGATAACCGGACTCGCAAAGGGGGATCACTACTACAAGATAACCGAAACGCCGGGAACCAGCGCTCTATGGAGCTACGACGGGACGGAATATATAATATGGGCGGAAGTGGAAAATGACGGCAACATCCTTAAGGCGGCGATACGGTATATGTACAGCTCCGCCGCCGGCTGGTCGGGCTGGATTGACTACGTCGACGATTCGTCCTGCGTCGATTTCGCCAACGTCTTCATCGGGGGCCCCAAACTCCCCGAAACAGGCGGGAAAGGATATATGCTGTTTGGCATGATGGGGCTGGCCGTGGCGCTTGGCTCCGCAGGCGCGATGGCAATCCGCAGAAAATTTAAAAATATTTTTTGAAAACACCGAAAATCCATGAATTTGTGACTGGTTTGAGACCGTGGTGCGATATAATATGGTATAAGAGGGATAAAATTTTCAAAAACACGTCGCAGACGGAAAAAAAGGAGAAGATAGCAATGTCAGACAAATCGCTCAGGTTCATGGACAAGACTCAACTTTTGAACATCATGCGCCAGCAGGAACTCGAAATAGAGCGCTTAGGCTCGGAAGTTGAGCAGCTGGTTTCGGGCAGGGAAGGGCAAATCGAGAACGTAAATTACGTATCCGAAGAGCTACTCGCCGAAAGGGATGCGCAAATAAGGGAACTCGGCGAAGAAATCATCAAAATGGCCGCCGAGAAAAACGGAAAAGCGGAAGCCGCCGCTTTGGAATTCGAAAGGCTGTCCGCCGAAAAAAGCGAACAGTCAAATCACCTGAATGCCGAACTGTCGCGGCTCGGAGCCGAAATATCGAGTTTAAACGCAGATATATCGTTGCTCAAAGCCGAAAACGAGGAGTTGGCCGCCCTCAAAGGCGACAGCGGGCAAGTCGAAGCTCTGATCGCCGAAAAGGACGAACAGATAGAGAGGCAAAACGCCAGGATCATCAGGCTGACCGTCGAAAAAGACGAGCAGGGCAGGGAAATGGAAAAGCTGACGGCGGAAAATAGCAGGCAGGGCAGGGAAATGGAAAAACTGACGGCGGAAAAAGAAGAACTGGCAAAATTATCGTCGGCCGCCGCCGAAAGCAAAAAGCAGCCCCAATTCGCGCTCGAAAATCCCGGATCGATCGCCGAAGCCTCGATTTCCGTGGCGGGAGTCATGCAGGCGGCACAGGACGCGGCGGATCTGTACCTGCAAAACATAAAAGTGCTCGAAGCCGAAAAGGCCGCCGCCGCCGAAAAAATCGAGCAGGAAGCCGAAGAGCGGGCCGCCGCGATAATCAAGGAAGCGGAGCTGCATTGCGCGGAACTCGAAGAAGCGGAGAAAAAGGCGCTGGGCGACCTCCGGAGCGCGTCGTTTTTGTATATGGATTTCATCGACAAATCGCATTCGGCGCTGCACGAAATGATAGAAAGGTACAAACTCACAAAACTCACGCAAAACGACTGACCGAATCACAAAAAACAAAAGATAGGGCAAAAAAAGGCAGGGCTCCGCCCTGGGACGACTGATGCTTTATGGATCATATTGAAACCGAACCGAGGGAAATTTTGAAACAGCCTGAAAATAGTGAAAAACCCGCCGCGCGCCGCCCCACGCTGGAACAGATCGAGCGTGAGCTCGACCGCCGGGAAAGCGGGCGCGAATTGAAGAAGGCGATATTCGACACGGCGAAAAACCTCATCGTGATAGCGGCGGCGGCCGTGCTCGTGGCGAACTTGCTGATCGGCGTGCTTTTGGTGAACAGGAGCAGCATGGTCCCGACCTTGGCTGACGGCGACGTGGTGATAGCGCTGAGATGGGCGGGCGTGAACCCGGGCGACATAGTGGCCTTCCACTACAACAACAAGATACTCCTGAAGCGCGTGATAGCGAAAGAGGGCGACTTGGTGGACATAGGCGAAGACGGAACGGTGTATGTGAACCGCGAGGCGATAGATGAGCCGTACCTCACACAAAAAAGCATAGGCGACTGCGACATAAAACTGCCGTATGAAGTCCCTGTGGGAAGCGTGTTCGTAATGGGCGACAACAGGAAGACTTCCGCAGACAGCCGCTTGCAGGAAATCGGTTCGGTGGGGCTTGAATTCATAGTGGGGAAAGTGATCCTCAGGATATGGCCCTTGGAAAAAATGGGGTTCCCGAAATAGGGATATGGCAGCGATATAAATTTGGCGCGGTTCGGCCGGGCTGCCGCCAAATGTTTATATAAAAAACGAAAACAAAAAAAGGCAGGTATTTGAAAATGAAACGCAAAATTTTATCCTTCTTGCTGGCGGCCATGATGGTGCTCCCGTTTGCAGCTGTGAACGTATTCGCAGCCGAAAGCGGCGAAAGCATAACCATACACGGCCCTTCCAACCTCAACATCGTGGGCGAGACATTCACAATCTACAAGATATTCGACCTCGAATCCTGGGACAAGCTGGGAGACAGCATCGACGACGAAAGATTCGCCTACAGGATCAACCCGGAATTCGAAGATTTTGACGCGGCGGCATTCGTGAGCTCGTATTTCGGCACGGCCCCGGCCGATCTTGCGGGCACCGAGCTCAAAGACGTGCTCGAATATTTCAGAAGAAATTCGGATCCCAGCAGCGCTTACTCTGCCATCGGCAGCGAAGAAGTGCTCGAGCAAAACGACGACTCCTGGGCCGTGCCCCTCACCGGGATGCTCCTTGACTACATAAAAGCCAAAGGAATAAGCCCCGATGTTACCGCAGTTGCAAACGCCGATCCCTTCGTAATCAGCGGGCTCGACTTGGGGTATTATTTGATTTGCAGCGAGCACTATAACCCCACCAACGGCGACTTGGACGACGAATATAAAAAAGTGACCGCAATCGCCGCGCTCAAAACAAACGAAATACCGGTGAGCCTCTACTGCAAAGCGGATGGCCCCACCATCGACAAGGATGTCTGGCACGAAAAAGCCGATTCAAGCGAAGCAGGATCCGCAGCCCATGGCTGGGGGGGATTCACAGATGTGAACATAGGGGACACGGTATACTTCAAACTCACCTCCAAAGTTCCCAATATGCGCGGCTACAGCAAATATTATATGGCCATGTACGACCTTCTGAGCGATGGCTTGAAATTCAATGACGACATAGAAGTGTACTTGGCGGATCCGGCCCTCGGCCTGACAGAAGCAAATGTGCCCGCAGCCGCGATCGCCGCAGGCGCCCAAAACGTCTCGCCCGCCTTTGCAGGCTTTGAAGCGGGATCCGGATACAACATCAAGATTGATCTGGGCGATGTAAAGGGTTGGTATCCCGACTATGTGGGTTGGGACATTATAGTCATATACTCCGCCGAGCTCAACGAAAATGCCGTGATAAGCACGGCCGTCGGCGACGAAGGAAACCCCAACAAAGTCTGGCTGGAGTACAGCAACAACCCGTACGACGTCGAAAAGTCTAAGGGCAAGACCAGGGAAAAGCGCGTGACCGTGTTCACATTCGAAATAAACGCAAAAAAAACCTTCGTGATTTCGAACGGAAACGAAACCGAACCCAAGGAAGGCGCGGTGTTCAACCTGTACAAAGCCGAAGGCTTCGCCGGGCAGTATGACAACTCCACCAACAAATTCGAAGTGGCAAGCGGAACGGCGGTGACTTTCGTCGATCTCGGACTCGGCAAATATATGCGCTCCGCCACCGCGGGCGCCACCGCAGACATCCAGACCCCGACAGGCGGATTGGTCGACTTGATCGGCCTTGAAGCGGGTGAATATTTCCTTGTCGAAACCAGCGCCCCGAAGGGATTCAATTTGCTCGAAGATCCGATCAAAATCACGATAACCTACACGGCGGACGGCAGCAAAATGACGCCTTGGGCCATAGATTCCCTCTCCCAGACATACGAAAACGACTACGACTATGTTTACGGCGAGATAAAAGGCTCCTATGATACCAAAAACCCGATTGAGATCGAAAACAAATCCGGCATAAAATTCCCCGAAACCGGCGGCATAGGCACGCTCATATTCTACGTGACCGGCGGACTTCTGACAATTGGCGCGGGATTTTTGCTTGCGGTCCGCCACCAGCTTTCAAAGAAAAAGGAGCGGGCGGAAAAATCGAAACAAATCGGCAGGGCGACGGTCTGAGTAAATTAGAAATCGCTTAAATGCAAAGCCGGTTCGGAGGTCCTCCATGAAAAAGCGCATTTTAACCACAATAGCCTTGGCGTTCCTGTTTCTTGGAGGACTCTCCGTCCTGCTGTACCCCGCTGTGAGCAATTATATAAATTCCATGAGCCAATCCCGCGTCATAGAGGGGTACAGCCTGGCCTTGGCGCAGTTGGGCGAATTCGACTACGGCGACATCCTCGAAGCGGCGCGTGAATACAACAGGCGACTTTCGGCGAATGCCGCAAGGTTTGCAATGACCGAAGAAGAGCTCGAAATATATCGGGGCATACTCGACTTTTCCGGGACGGGCGTGATCGGAACGCTCCGGATAGATGCGATAAATGTGAATTTGCCCATTTACCTCGGCACGGAGGAGGACACGCTGCAAGTCGGCATAGGGCATGTCGAAGGGTCTTCGCTCCCCATAGGGGGCCCGGGTTCCCACAGCGTTATTTCGGGCCACAGGGGGTTGCCATCATCGACGCTGCTCACCGATGCGGACAAATTGCTCGAAGGCGATGTGTTCGTGCTCAGTATACTAAATGAAACCATGTATTACGAAATCGACCAGAGGGCGATTGTGCTGCCGGAAAACCTGGATCACTTGGGAATAGACCCGAATGAGGATTATTGCACCCTTGTCACCTGCACGCCGATAGGCGTGAATACCCACAGGCTGCTTTTGCGCGGGCGCCGCATATTCCCCGAAACAGGGGAAACGGAAATCGTTTCCCCGGGCAACCGGAACTTTCGCGCGGACGCCAGGCTCGCCGGCGCCGCCGTGCAGTACGCCATCGCCGCCGTCCCCGTGCTGATCATAGCTTTTGTATTCATGCTCATAAAAAACAGTAAAATCCTGAAAGGCCAAAAAGGAAGGAATTGATATGACCGGAAATGCAAAAATCGGAAAAATAGCCGCAGTTTGGAGCGTCATAGCGGTTTTGGCGATAATATTTTCGTCAACCTTGGCATATGCCGCCGAATTGCCCGGCGGGGGAAAGCTGGCAATCGTTGCGGAATACGATAAGAATGCGCTGTCCGGAATCGACGTGGAAATATTTTTTATAGCGAAGGCAAGCATCCATGACGGCGTTCCGGAATATGCGCCGGCCGCGCGTTTCGCCGAAGCGCTGGAGGGCGAGGAATACGACCCAAACGGCATGATGGCCTCTGAAAACGCCGCCTTGACCGAAAAGCTCAAAGAATATATTTCCGAAAAATCGCTGAGCGGGACGGCGCTCGAGACAAACGGCGCCGGGGAGGCCGCATTCGAAAATTTGGAAGCCGGCGTTTATCTTGTGCTCCAAAAACCCTCCTCAAAGGCAAACAGCCTTGGCTACAATATGCAGTCGTTTGTAATTCCGGTGCCCTATCCCGAGCAATCGGGCCTGCTCAACTACATAGTGACCGCGCACCCGAAGACAGAACCAAAAAAGGGAACATTGAAACTCACGAAAGTCGTTTCGGGAGGCGCGGGGATTTCCACCGGTTTTTGGTTCACGGTGAAATTCGCTTATCCTGAAGGTTCGGCGCGCGACGGGGTCATGCTCAACGGCGCGAAAATAGAGGAAGAATTGTCTTTGCGCCTGACGGCGGGGGAAACAGCTGAATTTACGAACATTCCGTTTGGCACGCAATATGAAATAACGGAAGTGAACATCCCCGAAGGTTATGCGCTTGTGGGAATCACGGGCGGCGGAAAAGGGTCGCTTGAAGCCACGGCGCCGCTTGTGGAAGTGACGGCGGCAAACAGCCGCATCCCTCCGCCTCCTCCGCCCACGACTTCGCCGACGCCTCCGCCCCCCACCACGCAGCAACCCGCAACCAACCCTCCGCCGACGCTCTGGCCCACTACGGATCCGACCGTGCCGCCAGTCCGCCGGCCCACTTCGCCGCAGCCGACGACGCAGCCCGCCGCGCAACCGGAAACGACGGCTGAAATCGCGGAACCCGCGACGGAGCCGACGATAGATACTGCAAATGAGGAATACGAAGAAGTCGATTCGTCGGTGCCGTTGGGCAATATCGAATTTGGCGACGAGGAGAAAGAAGAGGAATATGAAGAAGAAAACATCAGGGTGCCGCTGGGCAATATACGCTTCCCGTCCGTCGAAGTGCTTGAAGAATTCGAAGAAATAGACGAAAAGGTGCCCTTAGGCAACATCGAATTTGGCGGTGGCGACGGCGGCCCGAAAGAAAACCCCAAAACGGGCGACGGCGCAATTATCGCCTTGATAGGGATAGGCTCGATGCTTTTTTGCGCCGCCCTGTCGGCTGTGCGAAAAAAGAAAAGAAATTTAAAATAACGATCCTTTCATTCCACAAATATATGAAAGGCGGCGCGGCAAATTTTTGCCGCGCCGTTTTTGCATATGCCGCCGCGATTCTAAAAGGTGAAAGTTTCGGGGTCTGCCCCTGTGCGCTTGTCTTTGTTGAGCTTAAAAATTTCCGCCATGTCGTCGTCGCTTATCGTAAAGTCGAAGATCTGCGCATTCTGGATTATCCGATCTTTGTGCACCGATTTCGGTATGTTGACAAACCCTCTCTGAAGCCCCCATTTCAAAATCAGCTGCACGGCTGTTTTTCCGTATTTTTTCGCTATGGATTTCAAAGTTTCGTCGTCCACGAGGTTACCCGCTCCTAACGGGCTCCAAGGCTCGAATATTATGCCTTTGCTTTGGGTGTATTTGACAAGTTCCATTTGTGTCAGCTCGGGGTGGCACTCCACCTGGTTCACAGCGGGGACCAAATCCGAAGCAGCGAAGATGTCGTCGAGGTGATGTATGTGGAAATTGCTCACGCCGACGGCTCTCGCCCCGCCTTCTTTGTATATCTGCTCGAGCGCTTTCCAGGATTTGACGTACTCGCCCTTGACCGGCCAATGGATCAGGTACAAATCGACATAATCCAAGCCGAGTTTTTCGAGGCTCTCTTTGAAAGCCTCGCGCTGGCGGCCGCGGCGCATATCTTCGTTCCAAAGTTTGGTGGTGACGAAGATGTCCCCGCGTTTTATCCCGCTGTCGGCGATCGCGCGGCCCACGCTTTTTTCGTTCCCGTAAACTGCCGCCGTGTCGATGTGGCGGTATCCCGCCTCGATCGCGTATTTCACCGCATTGTAGGTCTCATCGCCTTCCGCAGACTTGAAAACCCCGAGCCCGAGCAAAGGCATATCCACTCCATTGTTCAGTTTTAAAGTTGACGATAAATCCATTTTTTCCCCTTTTTTAATTCATTATTTCTTCTTTTTGCCGGTGATTATGATCACCACCACCACGATCACGACCACGGCGGCCGCGCATATGATGATGATTATCAGCATATTGTTGCTTTCGCCGTCTTTTTCGTCGGCGTTATTGTCGTCGCCTTTTTCGTCGGCGGCCTGGGTGGGCGATTCGCCCTTGACGGGCACGAACACGAAATCTTTGGCCGCTTGCTCGGAATCGAAGAAAGCGATGTACTCGACGTAGAGCTTGTCGCCCGTCTTGGCGTGGCCGCCGCTCTCCTCGTAGTACATGAAGTCGAGCCTGAATATGTCGATGAGGCCCTTCCAGTGGTCAGGGTACACATCGGGGTTTTCCACGTCGGCGGGGCGCTTGGGGTAATACTTTTCGCCCCACTCGCTCACATTGTAGATGTAGGATGTGTAGTCGCTGTTGGGCTTGATGTCGAAGGTTATCGAGGTCTCGACGCTAAGCCCCTTGCTGGGCGCGGAGTAGTGCACTTCGAAGCCCGGGGCGGCGCTTTCGTTTTTCACGCTCATCTTCATCCATTTGTACGTGTCCGCATTCACGCCGAGGTCCGCGAAGCCCACCAGCTGGATATTCGGGTCGCCCTTGCTGCCCGTGCGGTCCGGGTCGTCAGCGGCCACGTACCCGTCGATGCACTCGCACAGCAGGACATACCTGGTGCCGTCCTGCACGAGGCTGTAGTCCCCGTCACCCGCTTTTGCCGTCGCTATGTCGTCGATGTTGTCGTACTTGGAAAAGTCGATCACTATCGGGTCCGCCGCCAGGACGACGGAGTTGAGCGCCCCGATCAGAATCACCGCGAGCACCGCGATTGATATTAGTTTTTTTGCCATCTTTTTTGCCTCCTTCATTAAATCGTTTAAACTGTGTTTGGAAACGCCAGAATCCAGATCAAGTACATTATACAGCAAAATTTTTCAAACTGCAAGCGGTATAGCCGAAAATTTATACTGCATTCATAAATTATTTCAATAAATTGCCTTATGGACCGGGAAGTAAATTTTATTTAAATTTTTTGCGCCAAAGTATTGATTATTTTTCCATTATTATATATAATGTTAAAAGGGGCTTGAATCAAGAACGGGAGCGAAAAGGGGTGAAATGGTGAACGGTAAAAAATTGTTCCGGACGATAATATTTTTCATATTGTTGTTTGTTCCTACATATTTTGCCATATATAATATAGCGCTGATCTATTCGGACAAATTCACCGTCGAAAACACGACCAAAATCGAAATCATCGGCGCAAACGACCAGATATTGGCGGAATACACCGACAAAAAAGACATAAATATTTACATAAAAACCTTGGAAAACTCAAAAAAAGTCGATTCGCCGGACAGGGACCTCAAATACGAGCAGCCATTAAAAATCATATTCTTCAAAGGCGAAAAACAATTTGTCTACGGGATGTACCTGTCGCTGAACACGAACGCATGCCTCATCATGACCTCCGGCCGCGAACTCCTTTTGATGGATGAAGGCGACGCGAAAAGGATATTGAACACCCCGCTGTCCGACGGGATTTTCAAAAACAACAAAATCCCCGGCTGCGTTTTGTACGAAGGGGATCCGGGGGAAGTCGAAATTTACCCGAGCGGCGGGGAGTGGATGCTAAAAAAGCCCGATGACAATTTTTACCCGTCCACGATCCCAAACCAGCTTAAAAACTCAAACGCCGCCAAAGCCTACCAAAACAAACTCTTCGACTTGAGGTTTTCCGTCGAGCCGGATATGCTGTATATCGACGTCCAGGATTCCAAGGAAATAATTTTCAGCGATGTGTACAGCAATTTCATCGCCAATTTTTCGTGCAACGAACTAAGGGATCTGCACTATATAATTTCAGCCGAATGGTACAAGGCCGAATCCGCCGATTATTACGGGAAAGCCACCTATGTCATAGACGTAAAATATTATGCGCAGGTGAAGATCGACATATCGAAGACGGAAGCGGACCCGGGGGACATAGTGGCGATCACTGCATTCAACATGAGCGACGACGAAAACCTGGGGTTAGCCACGGACATAGGGTACGAAACCAAATTTTTGTCGGTGGGGGCACACAAAATAGCGCTGATACCGATCAGCGCGGATTTTTCGGGGAAAACCTTCAATCTGACGCTGACAAGCGACATAAACGAGCCGCTGGAGTACTCGTTGAAGATAAACGAGAAGGCGAAGCAGTCGGACAACATGGGTGCGCAGGAAGAATCGGTGAACGCGCACCTGAAATCGGGGCCGCAGGAGCAGAAGCAGTCGAAATACAACGAGATATTCATGAACAATTCGGAGGAGGGCAAAAAGCACTGGACCGAAAAATTCGCCATGCCCAAGGAGGGCGGCATACTGCTCGGGTACGGCTGGGAGATCACCACCAACATGGCCTATCCGTACATAAACAAGGGGATAAACATAGAAATAACGAAAGGTGAGCCGGTGAGGGCGTCGAATGCGGGCAAGGTGATATTCGCGGAGGAGATCCCCGAGGACGGCAAGCTGGTGGTGATAGACCACGGCATGGGGATAAAGACGTGGTACGGGCACTTGGACCAGATAGATGTGAACGTGGGCGACGGCGTGGCGAAAGGGCAGCAGCTCGGCTCGGCCGGGACTACGGGGCTCTACACCAGCAGGGGGGTAAATCTGTATTTCGCGGTATCGGTGAAAAACATATTCGTCAACCCGACCGCGGTGGTCAGCGATGGCATTCCCGGAATCGACGACGCTGCCGATCTCCTGCCCCATGATGGCGATTACCCCGCCGAAAGCGAACTGCCCGAACCTTCGGGCGAGGATTGAGACAACAGTAAAGGAGAAAAAAATGAGCAGGATAAAGGATTTGAATTTGGCCGAAACAGGCTTCGGAAAAATAGCATGGGTGAAAAGCTATATGCCTGTTTTGAATCTGATCGAAACGGAATTCGCGAAAGCAAAACCGTTTGCCGGAAAAAAAATCGCGATGTCGATCCATCTGGAAGCGAAAACGGCGTATTTGGCCCATGTTTTGCGGGCGGGGGGGGCGGAGGTTTTCGTCACCGGGTGCAATCCGCTCTCCACGAAGGACGACGTGGCCGCCTCGCTTGCAAAAGACGGCTTCGAGGTGTTCGCGGTGCACGGGGCCTCCACGGAAGAATATGAAAAAGATTTGGTTTCGGCGCTTTCGTGCCGACCCGATTTGATGATAGACGACGGCGGGGACTTCACGAAGCTTTTGCACGGGGAAAAAAAGGAACTTGCCCAAAACCTCTTCGGGGGCTGCGAGGAAACCACCACCGGGATACACCGGCTCAAACTCTTGCAAAAATCGGGCAAACTGCGCTTTCCCATGATAAATGTCAACGATGCGGACTGCAAGCACCTTTTTGACAACAGGTACGGCACGGGACAGTCCACTTTCGACGGGATCATGCACACGACAAACCTGATGATCGCGGGCCAGACGGTAGTGGTGGCGGGCTACGGCTGGTGCGGCAGGGGGATCGCCATGCGCGCAAAGGGCATGGGGGCGATAGTCGTGGTCGCCGAAATAGACCACATAAAGGCGATCGAGGCGAGAATGGACGGCTTTTCGGTGATGCCCATGGCCGAAGCTGCAAAGGTGGGCGACATTTTCGTAACTGTCACGGGTTGCAAGGACGTAATATCAAAAAAGCATTTCGGGCAAATGAAGGACGGGGCGGTGATGTGCAACGCGGGCCATTTCGACGTGGAGATAGACAAGAAAGCGCTCGAAGAGCTGGCGCTGGAAGTGGCCGAACGGAAAGAAAACATAACGGGCTACAAAATGCCGGATGGCAGGGTTTTAAACCTGCTGGCTGAGGGAAGGCTCGTAAATCTCGCGGCGGGAAACGGGCATCCGGCCGAAATCATGGATATGTCTTTTGCCTTGCAGGCCAAATCGCTGGAATACCTGGCAAATGCCGAAAAGCGCGGCATTCGTTTCGCCCCCGCGCTCTACGAAGTGCCAAAAGAGATAGACCAAAAAACCGCCGCGCTCAAGCTCGCCTCGATGGGTTCGAAAATCGACGCGCTGACTGCCGCGCAAAAAAAATACATGGGCCAAACATAAAATAAACTTCGGTTTTACATAAAAATCACGCCAAAAACACTTGACAAACCGGCATAAATGGCGTATAATTATAGTGCATAGTTCATAATTATGAATTATGCATTGTTTTGATTGTGAATTAATAAAGAAGAGGAGGAAAAACAATGGACGGAAGCAACGGCAGCCCTAACCCCGACGGGCGACACCGAAGATCCGTGGCGACGCGGATTTTTTATATGCGAAAACCAAATTGTCAGGTTTTTGCGCGTAAAAAATCCGCGCCGCCGGAAAAAACGATGTGTCCCGTCTTTTTAAGGGCTGTACCTTCCTGATTTGGCAATACCCAAAATTCAAGAAACGGAGGTACACACCAAAATGACTTATTCGAATTTCAAGACAAGCGGAAAAAACAGCAACCACGCAAAAAACCATGCCGAGGCGGCTTACCGCGACGAAATCAACGGCAGGCTGAAATTCGCCGCTTTGGCGAAAGTGGAGGAACTTTTCAAAAAGTTCGGCACCACGGCCGACGGGCTCGTCGAAGTGCTGATAGATGCATACAGGGGCAAATACGGGGAAAACAAAATCACGCGCGGCAAAAAAGTTTCCATATTCGCCCGGGTGGCCAACGCCTTCATAAACCCGTTCACCGTCATTTTGATCGTTTTGGCGGTTGTCTCGGCTTTCACCGACATAATTATCGCGGAATCCGGGCAAGCCGACCCGATGGCCGTGATCATCATCACCACGATGGTGCTGGTTTCCGGGCTGCTCCGCTTCGTGCAGGAATCCAGAAGCGGCAATGCGGCCGAAAGCCTTCTGAGGCTGGTCAAGACCACCACTGCCGTGCAGCGCGTGGAGGACGGTCGCGAAGAGATCGAGCTCGAGGACGTGGTGGTCGGGGATCTGGTGCATCTCGCCGCAGGGGATATAATCCCCGCCGACATGAGGATAATCCGGGCAAAAGACTTGTTCATAAGCCAATCGGCGCTCACCGGAGAGAGCGTCGCAGTCGAAAAAACCGCCGAACCTGTAAAAGACTTTTCCCCCAGTTCGGGAAGCCTCAACAGCGTGAGCATGACCGAATGCCCAAACCTCGCCTTCATGGGCAGCAACGTGATAAGCGGAAGCGCGCTCGGGCTTGTGATAACCACCGGGGACGACACCATGTTGGGCGGGCTCGCCAAATCCATGAGCGACGCAAAACCCATAAAGACGAGTTTCGAAAAAGGCGTGAACTCGGTTTCGTGGCTGCTCATAAGGTTCATGCTCGTCATGGTGCCCGTGGTGCTTTTCGTCAGCGGGCTTAACACGAAGGACTGGATGGGCGCGGTGTTGTTCGCGCTCTCGGTGGCCGTGGGGCTCACGCCCGAAATGCTGCCGATGATCGTCACCACTTGCCTTGCCAAGGGCGCGGTGGCCATGTCGAGGGAGAAGACGATCATAAAAAACCTGAACTCCATACAGAACCTCGGATCCATCGATATTTTGTGCACGGACAAAACGGGCACGCTCACCCAGGACAAAGTGGCGCTGCAATACCACCTGAACATACACGGGGAACACGACGTGAGGGTTCTGCGCCACGCCTTCTTGAACAGCTATTACCAGACGGGACTCAAAAACCTGATGGACATAGCCATCATCGAGCGAACCGACGAAGAAAAAGAGGAATCCCCCGAACTTCTCGGGCTCACGGATCATTTCACGAAAATCGACGAGATACCATTCGATTTTGAGCGCCGCCGCATGAGCGTGGTGGTCTCAAACGGCAAAACGCAGATGATAACAAAAGGCGCAGTCGAGGAAATGCTCGCAGTTTCCCGATATGCGGAGTACAACGGGAGAGTGGAGCCTTTGACCGATGAAATCCGGGGCTACATACGCGAAAAAGTGGATGAACTCAACGACGACGGCATGAGGGTCATCGCGGTGGCGCAGAAAACGAATCCGTCCCCGGTGGGCGCATTTTCGGCGGCGGACGAATCCGATATGGTGCTGCTTGGCTATCTGGCTTTCCTCGACCCGCCCAAGGAATCCACGGAAGACGCGATTTTGGCCCTTCAAGAGCACGGCGTGGAAGTGAAAGTGCTGACGGGGGACAACGACAAAGTGACCAAGTGCATATGCCGCCAGGTGGGCATAAAAACGGAAAAGATACTGTTAGGCTCCGATTTGGACGAAATGAGCGATGATGAACTCGGCCGCGCGGCTGAAAACGTGAACGTTTTCGCCAAGCTCTCCCCCCAGCAGAAAGCGAGGATCATCAGCGCCCTCAGAGCCAATGGGCACAGCGTGGGCTATATGGGCGACGGTATAAACGACGCGGCCGGCATGACCGCTTCCGATGTCGGCATTTCGGTGGATACCGCAGTGGACATAGCCAAGGAATCGGCGGATGTCATACTGCTCGAAAAAGACCTGATGGTGCTCGAAAAAGGCATCGTCGAAGGGCGCAAGACCTATGCGAACATGATAAAATACATAAAAATGACTGCGAGCTCGAATTTCGGGAATATGCTTTCGGTTTTGGTCGCGAGCGCGTTTTTGCCCTTTATCCCAATGCTGCCAATCCACCTGATCGTGCTCAACCTTATATACGATTTGAGCTGCACGGCGATCCCCTGGGACAATGTGGACAAAGCGTTCATCGCCGTCCCGAGGAAATGGGATGCGTCCAATATAGGCAAGTTCATGTTCTGGATCGGGCCTACGAGCTCGCTGTTCGACATCACGACGTATCTTCTCATGTATTTCGTGATATGCCCAAAAATAGTCGGCATGGGCGGCCATGCGCTGGATTTTGGCGCGAAGGCGCTTTCGCCGGAGGCGATAAGTTTCATGGCGATATTCCATGCGGGCTGGTTCGTGGAGTCTATGTGGAGCCAGACATTGGTCATACACATGATCCGCACCCCGAAACTTCCATTCATACAAAGCCACGCTTCGGCGCCGGTCACGCTTTTGACTTTCACCGGAATCGCGGCGCTGACGGCGATCCCTTTCATCGCCCCGCTGGCAAAGGCGCTCAAGCTGCACGCGCTCCCGGCGGAATATTTCGCCTGGCTTGCGCTCACGATATTTTTGTACATGGTGCTCGCCACGCTCTTCAAGAAGATATTCGTAAAAAAGTACGGCGAATTGCTGTAAAACCAAATGCAATGGCGCCAATGCATATTTTAATCATTCAAATTCAAAAGGAGGATTTATTTATGAAAACTCGTCGTTTCAAAAAGCAAGCCCTTTGCACCTGCATGACCGCAATGTTGATTTTGGCTTTATCTTTGCCCGCTTTGGCCGGTTTCGTGTTTATAGAAGCCGAATCGGGCAAAACCGACAATTTCCCCATAATTTCCAACGCGGACGCTTTCAGCGGCAAAGCCATAGAAGCCCAGACCGACGCCGACACCATCGAATACACTTTCACCGTGGAAAACGCCGGCAAATATATCATATGGGCGAGGGTGATGGGAATTGACAGCACCATGAACTCCTTTCTGTATTCGCTCGACGGCGAAATGAACGGGGCGGATTATTGGATTTTCGATTTGCCGGAGGCCGTCGACCTGTCAAATACCGACGACGCATATTATGAATCCAAATTCAGCACCGACGAACTGTACGAAAAATGGTACTGGATGCCCATAAACTACAGAGACGTCAGCGACGACCCTGCGGTGTGGCACAATACGAAAATTTTCGACATGGCGGCGGGCGAGCATACATTGGTCGTCAAGGCGCGCGAATTGTCCTCGAAAATAGACAAATTCATAATAACGGACGATTTGAGCTATTATCCAAACGCTATAGCCGGCGACCCGGAAATACCGTATCTCGAAGCGCTGGCCGCCGAAAAAGCCGCGGCGGAAGCCGCCGAAGCAGAAGCTGCCGCTGCCGCGCAGGCGGCGCAGCAGGAAGAAGCGGCGGCAGCAGCAGCAACAGAACCGCCGCCTCCTGCGGCCGCTGCCCCGCAAACCTCCGATGGCATTGTTTTCCCCGTTTTGATTTTTATCGCCTCCTTGGTTTTGTCGGCCGGATTGTCTTTTTTCCGCAAGGGCAAAAAAACATAGAAATCGGCAAAACCGCCGATAAAAAAAGCGCGCTCCCCCGGGGCGCGTTTTTTTTGCTTTCATTTCCAAAATCCAAAAATCACATGGTCATGACGGCGGCTTCGATTTTTTTGAACAAGGCCAATTCCCTTTCATGGCAGGTGAAAATAAACACTTGGGTTTTTTTCGCCATGGCGGAAATTACCTTGAGGAGGTTTTCGAGCCTGCCGGTATCCAGCCTCAAAAACGGTTCGTCGCATATGAACGGCGGAATCTCGTCTTCAAACAGCAAATCCAAAAGCGCCATCCTCAGACAAAGATAGGCCGCGTCTTTGGTTCCGGCGGAAAATTGCCCTATCGCCCGTTTTGCCGATTCCGCCGTTATTTCAAGCCCCAAACTTTTGTCTGAAACCAAGTCTTCGTACTTTCCGCCCGTTATCGTTTTGAAAATGGTCCCCGCAGATTCGCTGAGCCTCGGCGCCACGCTGTTTTTCAATTCGTTGCACGCATAAGCGAGCGTTTCTATGGCTAATTTCAAAGCGTCGTGCTTTGCGGTGAGTTCCTCTATTTTTTCGTCCAAAAAATTGATTTGGCTTTCCAAGATTACCGGGTCGGGCAATCTGGCGGGCACAGCCGCTATGTTCTTTCCTATGTCGTTTTCTTTTTCGCGCATGCTTTCGGTGGCTTTGCTCAAAAATTCCATTTCCCTGTTCAGCTGTTTTTCGTCATAGTTTGGTTTTCTCGCAGCTGCGGCGAGTTTGCGCAGCGCCTTTTCATCTACGTTTTCGAGCATCGCGTCGAGTTTTGCCTGGTGCTGGTCGTGAATTGCGCGCGTCTTTTGTATCTCGTCCGCCGCTTCGGAGGCGAGGTTCGCATATTTCAAAAAATCTTCCGGCCTTTTGTCGTCGGATTCCGGGGTGCGGTTCCACAGCAGCAACAGTCCCCTCGCAGCCGAATATATTTCGTCGAATTCTTTTTCCCCATCCAGCACTATATTTTCGTATTCGTCCAAATCGCCGCGCAATATTTCGAGCTGCGCCTCGGTGTCGGGGTAATCGTCGAGCACATAGGCAAAATCCGTCTCGTTTTTGAAATCGAACGATGTGTACAATTCCTCTATCTTTTTCTTTTTTCCCCCCTCTGCGGAAGCAAAAAGAAGCGCGCCGGCGGCAAATGGCGCCGCAGAGGCGAAAATCAAGGGATTTTCAAACATTTTGGACAAAAACAAAAACGCCGACAGCGCCGCAGAAAAAAAAATCAGCGCCGCGCAAATTATTTTCAAATTTCCGAACATGCCGGAACTTTTTTTCATCCCCGCATATTCATTGCCCACGTTTTCAATCCCGCCGGCGCGCTCTATGACCCTGAAACTTTGGTTTTTTTCCAGCGCATCGTGGTATTTTGCAAGCGACATGTCCCTCTGTTCCAAATTCGCGGTGAGCTTTGATTTTTTTTCGGAAAGCCGGCCCGCCAGTTCGGTGAGTTTGCGCGAAAAAGCCATGTCGGGTATGAAATCTTTGTGGGCGTATTTTGCCGTCACTTTTTCGGCGTTGTCCCTGAGTTTTTCGACTTGCCTTCTCATGTTTTCGATTCTTTGAAGATCCTGGCTGGCGTTGTACGCCTTGTAGTTTTCGAGTTCGTCGTTGAGCTCGTTTCTTTTGGCGTTGTTGGTCAGCATCTTTTCTTCAAGGTCTTTTATCATCCCTTCCATGCGGAGCAGTTCTTTTTGGTCGTTTACGGAATTTTCAAAGGATTTTTTGAGCCCGGCCCTCTTGCCCGCGAGATTTGCCACCGCGCCGCCGCTTCCGTCTTCGAAAAGCAGAATGTCTTTTGCGTCCTTGAGGCGCTGGAGGGTTTTTTGGGTGTTGGTATCCTCGTCGGCGGTGAACAATATGTTCTGGATCATTCCGGCGAGATTTTCCCCGCCTATTTCGCTTGTTTCAAATTGTTTCAGGAAAGCGGTTTTCGTGAAGACCTCTTCGTTCATTTTGAAAAAAAATTCCCCGGGCTCTTCATCGTTTTGAAGGGTTATGTTGGTGCTCAGGTCGATCACGCGGGTTTTTTCGCTCGCCGCTTCGGAATATTCGCGCACGATTTTGTATTTTCTGTCCCTGTAATGCACTATCATGCTGCCTGCGACTTTGTCGGTGGTCCAGGGAGTGTACAATTTTTTTTCGTTTGAGCCGACGGGTTCTTTTGCTTCGGAGTGTCCGAAAAACATATATTTTATGAAAGCGGCGAGCATCGACTTGCCGGATTCATTGGAGCCGTAAAACACGATCAGCCTGTTGTTTATGGCGAAATGCACGTTTTTCAGCATCCCGAAGCTCTCTATATCTATTCTCTCTATAAGCATAAATCCAACCTAAAAATCAATTATGTTCAAACCGATGAAAGCGTTGAAGCCGTACTGCAGCGCGAGCCGGGCCTCGTCGCGTTCCTTTGGGTTCTGGGAGTTCAGTTTGCCCTCCAATTTTCTGTAAAAAATCCCCTTGACTGTCTTGTCGTAGCGTAGGGTGTTCGCGTCGATGTACGGAGTCGCCTTGTTTTTTACTTGGATGAAATTGAATCCCGTAAATTTTTCCTCTATCGAACGCGGGTTGAAGACAAATCCGGGGCGAAGTATCCCCGTTAGCTCCACTTTCAGGGCGGTGTCGTCCCGGAAGTTCGCGGCGGCCAGCCTCACGGCGTCTATTATCTGGTTTTCGGTCACATGCTGGGATATGTCGACTTGTATGGTCTCATATTTTCTGCGCGAAAATTTTTGGCCTTTCAGCTCGCATACGCCCTTGTCTATTTCGCCGTACATCGCCCCCCTGTGCCCGGGCTCGAAAAAACCACGCCCTTCGAGGCAGCCCGGATATGAAAAGTACGTATCGCCGATTTTGAGCACGCCCGTGCCGTCGTGGAGGTGGCCTAAAGCGATATAGTCGAATTTGCTCCTGCCCACGTCCGCTTTTGTCACCGGGCAATACTGCGATTCCGGAGAGATTATGTCCCCGTGGCCCAAAAGTATGTTCACCCGGTTCTGGTTTTGGGGTTTTTTGTTGGCAAAAGGGTTGACAAGCAGATTTTTGGAAGTGAATGCGTAGCCGTAAATGTCTACGCCCAGTTCCGGTATTTCTATTTTAGTCAGATCGTTGGATTTGAAGATATGCACGTTTTCGGGCCATTTCATCAGCTTGTAGGGGCTTTTTATATGGTACGGGTCGCTGTCGCCGGGGGATATGAAAAAACGGCAGTCGGGATAGGAAGCGATCTCGCGCAGTATTACGGTCGCCGTGTCCTTGGATATGTATTCGTCGTCGAACAGATCGCCGGCTATCAAAAATATTTTCGCCCCGTAGTTTTTGGCGTACATGATCAGCGAGGCAAACGCGCTCCGAAATTCCATCCGCCGCAAATCCGCGTTGCGCGGGTCGCTCAATGCGAACGGCGAATCGAAATGCACGTCGGCGCAGTGGATTATCTTTGCCATTTTTCGCTCTCCCCCCTCACATATCGGCTTTCAGCCGCCGAATTCTTCTGCGAATTCCCTCGCCGCCTGTTCGCCTTTTTGCAGATAGATTTCCGCGCATTCGAGCCCTGTGTCCCGCTCTTCGTAAAAGGCCACGAAATAATATTCCGCGTAAAAATTAAGGTAATCGATGAAAGTGTAGTCGATTTTGTCGATTCCCACAGGCAGCCCGTTGTATTTCTGGAAAATTTCGACTGCCGTTATCGTTTTGGCCGTGCATTTGCCGGAAATTTCTTCCGGCGAGATATACCCGATAGCCGAGAGCCTTTGGTTCAGCGCCAAAACCGCATTGTTTTCCGCTTCGGCCTTTATGTTGCGGCAGTTCACGAAATTCAACTGCTCAAAAGTCTTTTTTTCCACCATCGAATACACATTCGAGATGGTTATGTCCGGTTCGACCCCTATCCCGTTGTAGCTCGAGCCGTTTGAGGACAAAACCTCGAAAGCGGTGATCGCCGCCACGTCCCCGTTTGAAAGCGATTCATAGTATTGCCCGATCCCCTTGCCGAAAGTTTTTTGCCCGATTATGACCGCCCCCGTTATATCGCGCAGCGAAAGCGCGAAAAGCTCGGCTGCGCTTGCAGTCCCGCCGTCTGCGAGTATGCAGATTTTTTTGAAGGCGACCCCGTGGCCCGAGGACTCTATGCTATCGATATCGCCGTTTTTGTCGACTTCGGAATACAGGGTGACCCCTTTTCCGGGCACGAACATATTCAAGGTTTCGAGCATGTTCATGATGCTGCCGCCGGGATTGCCGCGCAAGTCGAAGATGATGTTTTCAAATTTGTTTTCGCTGAGGTATTCCACAATGGCGTATATGTCGTAGCACATATATTCATCCAAAAAATCGTCTATTTTTATCAATGCGGTCTTGCTCGCCCCATCGGTGTAAAAAGACACCGACTGCATGAACACGGCCGCCCTGATGAGTGTGGCCGTAAAGGTTTCGCCGCCGCGCCTCACCGTCATGGTGACCGGGTCTTCGCACGCGGAAAGCAGGTGCGAAACCGCATTCAAGCCAAACCCCTCCACATTTACCGTGCCTATCTCGACGATTTCATCGCCTCCGCGAAGCCCCGCTTCGTCGGCCGGCGATTCCTCGAAAACCCTGTCCACTACAACGCTGTATTTCATGCCGTCGATCACCGTCTTTCCGCCGAGCACTATGCCGTAGCCCCAGTAGATGCCGGAAAAGAGTTCTTCGGTGGTGGTTTCGGGGTAATATCCGCCGAAAGGGTCAAAAGCGGTGAGGAGCGCATCGCCGAGATACGGCGCTATTTCGGGATAGTTGATCAGAAAATTTTTGAGCATGACCACAATCGCTTCTTCCCTGGTCAGATTATAAAGCGAAAGCTCTTCGTACAAGTCCAGCAGCTCGTCTATGCGCGGCTCTATCTCCATGATCGGTTTCCCCGGTTCATCGTATCCCAGCGCAAAAGACTGCGAGCCGATCAGAATGCAGAGCAGCGCGCATATTGCCGGCTTCGCGAAATTTTTGAATTTCATTTTTTCCATTTTTTGACTCTCTCCCCTTTTTTAATTCAAAATTGTTGCTTTGATGGAATATGAAACTGTTTCTGCGGGAATGCCGTTTATTTCCGTCGCATAGGAGGCGCACAGCTCCCCGCCTTCAAGGCTCATGGTGTTCGCAAGTTTTTTTGTGCTGAAAACGGTGGTGGCCCCATAAGCGGATCCGCCGTGATCGACCGATATCCTTTTGCCTTTTTCGAGGGTGAACCAATCGTCGAAAAAGTCCTTTTTGTGGAAAGTCACGATGCCCCTGTTTTTTTCGTTGAACAAAATTCGGACATAGGACCCATCGGTTTCCGCCGTTTCGGTTTCGCGGTATTTTATTTCGAATTGGCCGTCTTTTGCCAGGGATATATAGCCCGGGGCCTCAAAACCGTATTCCACTTTGCTCATTTTGTACATTTCGCTTTCGCAGACGTTGTTAATCATCAATATGTCCCTGATTTCTTCGTCATTTTCGTATTCGTCATATTCGTCGCCGGCGCTTTCGCCCTCTTGGCGGCCGCCTCCCGGATCCCCTTCGCCGTACAGAACGTCCTCGATGAATTCCCTGAAACTCTCAAAACTCGCAAGCTCCTCGGCATTTTCCGCGATTTCGGCGTATTTTTCCGCCGTTTCGCGGGATTCGCTTTTTTGCTTGGGGGGGGATATTTGAATCGACGGGCGGCTGTAGAAAAGGTTTTGGCCGATTTGCTCGCGGTTCGAGCGAACCGCCATTTCCTTTCGGATATTTTTGCCCATCTGCAACTCGCTCTGGTTTCCGAAACTCACGAACCTGCGGTAACTTTCGGGCATATCCTCGATATTTTCCTTGGCGAGGATCCCGCCCGGATAGCTGTTGATGAACCAAAGTTTGGATATATAGCTCGAATTATTGTATATGGCTGGTTCCACGGCAGCGCCGAAGCTGATGCCCAGGCTGCGCAGATATTCGCGGCTGGCCAAGTCCGTCCGAATTATTTTTATTTTGAAATCGAATTTATTCCCTTCCGGTTTTGCTTTACCGCCCAATTTCACGCACCCTCTCAATTAAATTTGGCCAACAGCAGCAATCTGTATATTATATCAGATTTTTTGCAAATAATCAATCGTTTTTTATGAATTTTCAAAATTTTTCTATATCTATCTTGTTCAATCCGCCTCCTATGTCAAAGCCCAAAAAATTGGAGGCGATGCGGGAAAAATTCAAAGCTTCGTCGCTTACATATATTTCGGGGGGAGCCTTTTTGCCGGGGGTGTTGGCCATCTTTCTGGCTTCGAGCTCTCCGGCGAGCGCGCGCACCGCTTCGAGCCCCACGTCGATCAGCGTCGTCTGCGCGATGGCGCCGATGGTTTTTTTTATGAAGGGGTAGTGGGTGCAGCCGAGCACCAGCGACGACAAATTCAAATGCTTGAATTCGCCCAGGTATCTCTCGGCGGCGAGTTTCGTGATTTCGTCCCCGTCCATGTTCCCGCACTCGACGAGCGGCACGAACAGCGGGCAGGCTTTGCCGTAGACCTCGCATTCGGCGTCCAATTTTGAAATGCAGCTTTCATACGCGCCTTTTTTTATCGTGGCTTCGGTGCCTATCACGCCGATTTTTTTGTTTTTTGTCTCTCCGGCGATTTTTACCGCTTTTTGGCAAGCCGACTCGACCACCCCGATTATCGGTATCTCGGGGAAAGTTTCTTTCAAATACTCCATCGCCACGGACGAAACCGTCCCGCAGGCCACGAGCGCGATTTTCACTTGCTTGCTTTCAAGGAAAGCCATGGCCTGGCGCGCGTACTTTTGGATTATCTCATAGGAGCGGCTGCCGTAGGGCACCCTGCCGGAGTCGCCGAAGTACACTATGTGCTCGCCCGGGAGAATGTTCGCCGCCTCGCGCACCGCGCAGAGGCCCCCAAGCCCCGAATCGAAAATGCCTATCGCCCTTTCGTCCATATGCGTCCCAATTTTCCCCTTTTACATCAACGCCATTTTGGCGATCTTGTCGCACAAGGCGACATATGAAATTCCGGCGGCCGCCGCTTCCTGCGGGAGCAGGCTGGTCGGGGTCATGCCGGGCAGAGTGTTCGCTTCGAGGCAGTATATGCCTCCGTCTTCGCCTAAGATGAAATCGATTCTCGAATAGCTTCCCAGCCGCAGTATTTTGTGCACCCTTAGAGCCCTTTCCTGCATCTCTTCCGCGATGCCGCCGTCCAGGTCTGCGGGGCATATCTCTTTTGTTATGCCGGGCTGGTACTTGTGCCTGTAGTCGTAAAAATCCTCGTTTGGGATTATCTCGATTGCGGGAAGCGCCGCCCCGTCGAGGATTCCGACCGAAAATTCCCGGCCTGCAATCATTTTTTCCGCCATTATCCTTTTCTCGTATTTTTTTGCGTATCCGACTGCGGCCGCATATTCCCCGATGTTTTGAACAATGGAGACACCGACGCTCGACCCGCAGCCGCAGGGTTTTATCACGAGGGGAAATTCCATGCCGGGGCTTTCGCTTTCTTTGCCTATCATCTTCCAGTCCGGCGTGAGTATTTGGCTGTGCGCCATCAATGTTTTTGCCAAATCCTTGTCCATGGCTAAAAGCGAGCCTTCGTATTTCGTGCCGGTGTACAAAATGCCAAAAGAGTCAAAGACCGCTTGCAGCTTGCCGTTTTCGCCGATGTCGCCGTGGAGCGCCAAAAACGCCAAATCCGCCTTTTGGCACAGCTCCATCGCGTTTTTGGCTATGAGCGAATTTCCGCCTCCTGAATCTCTTTTTATCTTTTCCAAATCGGGTTCGCATGGGGGCACAATATAGCTGTATCCGGTTTCCGACTTTTGGATTTCGACGCCCGTATACAAATCGACGAGGCACACCTCATATCCCGCTTGGGCGAGCGCATTGGCTATCTTGGCCCCCGACGAAAGCGACACGTCCCGCTCGGGGCTCAGCCCCCCGGCCACCACCGCGATCTTCATAAATATTTGCTCCTTTGCTCTTCCACCATTTTCATTATCGACGGGATTTCGTCTTCCATCATCTCCTTGAAATATCCGTCGTACTCATAGGTCAGGTTTTCAAACGGGCGTTCGTTTATGCCTTTTATATATCCCGCAATCAGGTCGAAATCCTTTTCGTAGCAATGCATGGAATTGGAGCGGTGGGTGTATGATCCCACCTCCACGCCGAGCTCGTGCGCCACTTTCTCCTGGAGCCGCGCCAAGGCGAAGGCGTTGTAGAAAAAAGCCTCGGCGAGGTCGTTGCTCCTAAACAAAATCTTGCAGTGCAGCTTTTTGTCGCGTATGAAATATTGTATCGATTGCATGCAGGCGGGATCGCTGTTTGCGGAATCTATCTCGAAGTCCCTTATGTTCATTATCGCCCTGCGCGAATAGGGATTGCGCCGAAGCTCGGAAATGACAAAAGGCAGCTGGTGCGCATACCTTTGGTGGTATGTGTATTCCCAGACGTTTTTGTCCGCCCCGACCATGAAATCGAGCACGCCGTCCAATATTTCCATTTCGTACTGCATGATTTCATGCGCCCCCCCGATGATCAGCCGGCTGACCCGGGGCTCGGTTGTCGGGTTTTCCACGAATACGGTCATGCTGCATTCCTTTTGCAGCTGGCCGTAATCGGGGCATTCGACTATTTCCCCTTTTTCGAAAAGTTCCTTCAAGGCGATGTGGTAAGCTTCGGGCAGGGTTTTGCCGCTCACAAAAATCTCTTTCATAATTTTTTTATCCTTTCAAAATTGCCGTTAATTTCTCAGGCTGTGGATCGGGGCGGGGATTTGCCCGCCGCGCTTTATGAATTGCCCGCAACCGAACGGGTTGACCGCCATGACCGGCCCGGAGCCCAACAGCCCGCCGAATTCCACCATGTCCCCTATGCGCTTGTTTGGGGCGGGTATTATCCTTGTCGCGGTGGTTTTGTTGTTTATCACCCCTATCGCCGCTTCGTCGGCGATGATTGCCGAAATCACATCCGCCGGGGTATCTCCGGGCACTACCACCATGTCGAGCCCCACCGAGCAGACGCAGGTCATGGCTTCGAGCTTGCTTATATCCAATGCCCCCGCCCTGACCGCTTCGACCATCCCCACATCTTCGCTCACGGGGATGAACGCCCCGCTCAGCCCGCCCACGTAGGAAGAGGCCATCGCCCCGCCTTTTTTCACCGCGTCGTTTAAAAGCGCCAGCGCGGCCGTCGAACCGTGCGCCCCGCACTGCTCCAAACCCATTTCTTTTAATATCTCCGCCACGCTGTCACCCACCGAAGGGGTGGGCGCAAGCGAAAGATCCACGATCCCGAAACTTGCGCCAAGCCTCTTCGAAGCTTCCAGGGCCACGAACTGGCCCATGCGCGTTATTTTGAATGCGGAGCGCTTTATCGTTTCGGCCACTGTGCCAAAGTCCGCCCCGCGAACCCGTTCGAGCGCGCGCTTGACTACGCCCGGCCCGCTCACGCCCACATTTATGACGCACTCCGCCTCGCCGAGGCCGTGGAACGCCCCCGCCATGAACGGGTTGTCGTCGGGCGCGTTGGCGAAAACCACGAGTTTCGCGCAGGCGATCCCCCCTTGGCCTGCGGTGAGCTCCGCGGCTTTTTTTATGGCTTCGCCCATTTTTGCCACGGCGTCCATGTTTATGCCGGCTTTCGTGGTGGCCACGTTGACCGAAGAGCAAACCCGCGAAGTCGAAGACAAGGCTTCGGGTATCGACTCTATCAGTTTTTTGCTGCCTTCGGTGAACCCCTTTTGGACCAAGGCGGAAAACCCGCCGATGAAATTCACCCCGGTCGCCAAGGCCGCATCGTCGAGAGCCTTGGCAAAAGCGGAAAAATCGGCTGAGTTTTCGCAGGCTGAGGCCACTATGGCCATCGGGGTGACGGCGATGCGCTTGTTTATTATGGGTATGCCGTATTCTTTTTCGATCTGCTCGCCCACAGCCACGAGATTTTCCGCTTTTTTCGCGATTTTGCCGTATATCTTTCGGCAGGATCCGGCCATGTCGGAATCGGCGCAGTCAAGTATCGATATGCCCATGGTCACTGTCCTGACATCCAATTTTTCTTCGCCAAGCATCTTTATCGTTTCAAATATTTCGTTTTTTCCGATCACTTTTAAATTTCCCCCAACCTGACCACACTGACCCGGGCGCTCAAACCGAGTGCATGGCCTTGAATATTTCGTCTTTTTGTATCCTCACTTCGAGCCCCATCTCCTTGCCTTTTTCCGACAGTTTTTCCGAAAGCTCGTCGAACGGGGCGCTCATGGCCGATATGTCGGCGAGCATGGACATCATGAAATAGCCCTGCATCGTAGTCTGCGAAATATCCTCTATGTTGACGAGGTTGTCGGCCAAAATTGCGCTTATGCCCGCGATTATGCCGATTTTGTCGATCCCGATTACGGTGATCACCGCTTTTGCCGATTGCATTTTGTACCCTTTCTTTTGTTTTGCCGTATTTTATCCGCTTTTTCCATTATACCGCAAAAAACCGAAAATTGCAAGGAACAAAAAGGAATAAATTTAAAACAAACTGTAAAAATAGACAAAAAGAGGTTGAATCCCAAAATGGGATTCAACCTCTTTTTGAAGTTCGGAATCAATCGCATATGAATTGTAAAGCTTACGACATACCGGGTTAACATATTTGTGGTACTTTGGGAAGATAGATAAAAAATAAAATAATTGCGGGAGTTTGAGCGATGAAAAAACGATTCGTGGCGATTATTGCGCTTTTATGCGTATGCGTCCTATACCTTCCAGCCTGCCAAATCAGTCTGCTGGAAAATATCGGGGGAACGGGAAAAACCTCGGAATCCGCCGAGAACGATCCAAGCGTCGGCGGCTCGAAGGTGCGCCGGGACGAAGACGGCCTTGTGACGATTACGATAAAAGACGGCAAGGCGCAAATCGAGTACGACCTCGAAAAATGGGACGCTTCATACAACATGGCCGACTATATTGACGGATATTCCTATCTGTTCGACGAATACGGGGAAAACATGGAGCCAAAAAAAGGGCCGTTCCCGGTCAACACATACGATGAAAGGGTCGCGGACGCGTGCATAGGCATAATATCGGGAGATGCATACTATGGATGGTATTTGGAGCCTACCGTCATATTTTTGATGGAGGACGGCCGCCTGGAACGATCGCGCGCGAGCCTTGCCATGGACAATTCGAACGAAGAACATTATTCCAATCCGTTGTATTGGCTTGGCGACATCGTCTCCCTTTCGTATGAGAACGACAAAGACGGCCAAAAAACCATTTACGCCACCGGCAAAAACGGCGCAAAATATGACACCGAGGTTTTGAATTTGATGCAGGGCATCGTGAGCAGCGGAGTTTGGGGGGGATGGACCGCGCCGCTTTTGGAAAACCCGCCGGACGGGATCGAATATTATGGATATTTGACATTTGAGAACGAAGAAAAAGCCGTGTTTGAAATAGGGGTCAAGGAAAAACAGGCGGTCGCGGGCTACAGGGGCTCTTACGCCCTCGTGCTTGCGGAAGACGACCCAAGCGGGTATATGGCCGGAAGTTTCACATTCGATTTGGAGCTGGACTGGACCGAAGGGAGCCGGAGCTTTCTCGACGGGCTGACGGCCGGGCTCAAAGGCTCATACTTTGTGGAACTGGCGGATCCGTACGCACATTCGATGTGGCTGCGGAAAAACAGCGGCGACAGCCTTTTTAGTTTGGACGGGCAAAAACAGGACGACTACATTTTTGAAATGTCATATGGCGAATATGAGTTTTACGAGCCCGACGAAGGCGAAGAGGGCGACGGGCCCAAAGGGATTTCGTGGACGGTCGAGCCTGCGTTTAGCTATGAATATGTATACTATTGCCCTGCTTGCGATCTTTTCGGCCCCGACGGCCACGGCCAGACGGGAGACGACGCGATCGATCCAAAAACGGGGAAACTCAAGCCCGATAAAGAAATCGCCAAAGGCGGCTGGGGCGGGCACGGCATTTGGACTTCGCATTGGCTGTACGACGAGGCCAACAATCTCTACGGATATCTTTTCGAATCCGAAGGAGGCGACGAATACGCGATGCACACAAAAAGCGAGCTGCTGGAATTGCACCCCTGGATGGCGGACGTCCTGCTCGCTTTCCGCAAAATCGATTCGGGCAAATTAAAAGGCGAGGAAACCGATTGGGGAGAAATTGCATACGATCTCGCCAACGCCTACCAAGGCGACAAATACGCTTTCGCCTACGGGCTCGATTTCGTCACCGATTTCATATACGGCTACGACATCTACGGGGAAAACGACCCCGCAGACAAAGTTTCCGTGCAGCTTGGCGGCAAATGGGGGGTCATCGACAGGAACGGGGAAACCTTGCTGCCCTTCGTGTTCGAGCACATATTGTTCATCGACGAAAACACGGTATTCGCCAAATACGAAGGCAAATACGGCATCATCACCGTCGCGTACGGCTGATGGCGTTTTGCGAAAGCAAAAAATATGCGGCAAAATATCATCGCGGGGCATATTTTTGTGTTATTTTGGCTTGCGGAGGACGTAAAAAATATCTCTTTGGGTATATTTTACGTTGCAGTCATTTGTCGTTTTAATTAATGAAAATCCCATACTTTTTTTATTCTCATTTCCCAAAATGTTGCATCATATCGACAAACTCGCATGAATCAACGTTTTCAATGGCAAAGCGGTCATCGAGGAAATTGTATTCGACAGTTTTCAACATGAAAATTTCTTCCGGGTGTTTCGTTCCGAAAATAAACCTGTTATACCCGATTTTGTGCAATTTGAAATCAGATAGCTCAGCTGCCCAAACTTCATAGCATGTTTCAAAAGATTCGTCACCAAGCAAATTTATGAAAATCCGCTCAAAATCTATTGAAAGGCTTGATGTTATCTTTTTTTTCGTTTCATCGTATTTTCCAAGCCAGCCACAGGCTATTGCGATATTATTTTTTGCGGGCATTATCGTAAAAGGATATTTTCTTTTTTGGAACTTGATTTTTCCGTTGTAATTCGCAAACAGTTCATTTATATGGTTGAAATCGATTTTGTTGCCGCAATCGATGCCAACATATGTCATATGTGAATGGTTTGCCAGCAAAAATGCCTGACATTCGAACCCGCAGCCAATATCGTACAGATTGTTCACGTTTAAAAAACGGCATAAACCAAAAATTCGTGCATATTGTTGATAGACGAACCATCGTTGTGCTGATTTAAATTTAACGTAAAGATCCAATGAAACTTTGTCGCCTGTTTCAAGTATTGATTTTCTTAGATTTTTTTCTAAAGCAAATAAGGCCATTTTCTTTTTCGCCTTTCTAATGGCAATATGGTTTTAGCATGATTATTCCTTTTTTGATTTTCGCGATGTTCGCTTCCGAAAAATCACCCCACTTCGGAAAGCCAAAAGAGACATCTTTGAAATCTTCCGGGACAGGGAGCCACAAGCTGCAAACCCGGGGAACGCCGAGGCTGTAAAATCTGCGCAATGATCCGGGAAATCTGATGTCGTAAATTCCTTCGATTTTATGGATTTCCGCTTCCGTCAGCCCTTCGTCAAATTTTACTCCTTTTTCCCTAAGTTGATTTAACATATCGTTTGCATTTTCTTTTTCTTTACTCATCGTTATTTGTAAAAATTGGATTTAAATATGTAATATTCAGATTGTGACGCAATATTGTGGCTTGTATTCGTTTTCATTTTTAATTTTTTGTGAACTTTCCGATTTTTGTTTTGCGGGATTTGCAACATGCAACATATAACGAAAAATAAAAAAGTTGCATGAATGCAAAATTTTTGCAAAATATTTCTGCGCCGCGCCAAAATATTTTTCTTGACAAAAAAACGGTTTTGTGGTATCATTATCACAGAGGGACTGATAACAAAATCAAGGAGGAGAGGATTAAAATGGATATTGTCGATACCGAAGAGGAAATTGTCTTTCAAAACGACGATTTCTCGACATTCGGAAAGCTCGGGGTCATAGCGATGAAGGGCTGCAAGGAAATCGGCGAAAAAATCAACCGCTATCTCATAGACTTCAGATTCGGGGCGGAAGCGGACTATTTGGTCAAGGCTTCATGCCCTCGTTTCACCACAGGCGAAGCGAAAGCCTTAATCGAGCAGTCGGTCAGGGGATATGACATTTTCATAATCTGCGACTGCTACAACCACAGCGAGACTTTCAACATATTCGACAAAACCGTCTATATGAGCCCCGACGACCATTACAGGGACCTGATACGCACGATAGCCGCGCTGAGGGGCAGCAAGGCTCGCAGGATAAACGTGATCATGCCAATGCTGTACAGCAGCAGGCAGGACAACAGGTACGACCGCGAATCGCTCGACTGCGCGATTTCGCTCCAGGAATTGGTCGATATGGGGGTGTCGAACGTGCTGACATTCGACGCGCACGAGCCCCGCGTGCAAAACGCGATACCATTGAACGGCTTTGAGACCGTGCGCCCCTCCTACCAAATGATAAAGGCGATGTACAACAATGTCGAGGACATCAAGCTCACGCGCGACCGCACCATAATCATATCCCCCGACGAGGGCGGGGTTTCGAGGTGCCTGTCCTATTCCACGGTTTTGGGGCTTGACATCGCGATGTTCTACAAAAGGAGGGACTACAGCAAATTCGAGAAAGGCAGGAGCCCGATAGTCAGCCATGATTTTTTGGGCAAGGACGAGGACGTAGCGGGCAAGGACGTGATAATAATCGACGACATACTCGCCAGCGGCGACTCCATTTTGGACGTGGCCAGGCCGCTTCGCGATATGGGCGCAAAACGGATATTCGTGTTTATCACCTTCGGGCAGTTCACCGGGGGATCCGCCATTTTCGACAAGGCCTACGAAGAAGGCGTCATAGAGAAGATATTTGTGACCAACACCACGTACAAATCCGAAGAGATAAAATCAAAGCCTTGGTTTTGCGACGTGGACATATCGAAATACCTGGCCAAGCTCATCGACGCGCTGAACTGCGACCATTCGCTGAGCAACCTTCTGACCCCGATAAACAGGATACGGGCGCTGAAAGAAGAACAAGAAAACCAGACGAGAATTAAATGAACAATAGACTTGAACAAACGATTATAATCTACCCGTAAAAGGAGGGGCAACCTATATGGCTGTATTTTTTGAACAATCGCACACCTTCGGGGAATACCTGCTCATACCCGGCTATTCTTCGACGGAATGCACGCCTGCGAACATCAGCTTGAAAACGCCGGTGGCGAAATACCGCAAAGGCGAATTGTCCGCGCTGAATCTGAACATCCCGCTGGTATCGGCCATCATGCAATCAGTCTCCGACGACAAAATGGCGATTGCTTTGGCCAGAGAAGGCGGGCTTTCGTTTATCTACTGTTCGCAGCCCATCGAGGCCCAGGCGCAGATGGTGGCAAAGGTGAAGGGCTACAAAGCCGGCTTCGTGGTGAGCACTTCCAACATTTCCCCCGAGGGCACTCTCGCGGACATTTTGGCGCTGAAGGAAAAAACGGGCCATTCGACAGTCGCGGTGACTTCGGACGGCACTCTTTCGGGCAAGTTCGTGGGCATCGTGACCGGAAGGGATTACCGGGTCAGCAGGATGGCTCCCGACACGAGAGTGGAGTCGTTCATGACGAAGTTCGACAATTTGATTTATGCCGACGAGCGGACCACGCTCAAAGAGGCCAACGACATCATATGGGAAAACAAGCTGAACTGCCTCCCGCTGATCGACGGCGCTCAGCGGCTGAAATATTTTGTTTTCCGCAAGGACTACGACACGCACAAAGAAAACGAAAACGAAATGCTGGACGAATCGAAGAGGTTCATGGTCGGAGCGGGCATAAACACGCGGGATTACCCCGATCGCATACCCGCGCTTCTGGAAGCGGGGGCGGACATGCTCTGCATCGACAGTTCGGAGGGATTCACCGAATGGCAGAGGATAACGCTCGGATATGTGCGCGAAAATTTCGGGGATGCGGTGAAGGTCGGCGCGGGCAATGTGGTTGATAAGGACGGGTTCCTCTTTTTGGCCGAAGCGGGGGCGGATTTCGTCAAGGTGGGCATCGGCCCCGGGGCGATCTGCACCACGCGGGACCAAAAAGGAATCGGCAGGGGCCAGGCCACCGCGATAATAGAGGTGGCCCGGGCCCGCGATGAATATTTCGACAAGACGGGCGTATATGTCCCCATATGCTCCGACGGCGGGATAGTGCACGACTACCACATGACCTTGGCGCTCGCGATGGGGGCGGATTTCATCATGCTTGGCAGATACTTTTCGCGCTTCGACGAGAGCCCCACCGACAAGGTGAATATCGACGGAAGCTACATGAAAGAGTACTGGGGCGAGGGCTCCAACAAGGCCAGAAACTGGCAGAGATACGATCTGGGCGGCGATTCCGGGCTGTCATTTGAAGAAGGGGTGGATGCATATGTGCCCTATGCGGGAAGCCTAAAAGACAATGTGGAGCTATCGCTTGCCAAAGTCAAATCCACCATGTGCAACTGCGGGGTGACGAGCATCCCCGAACTGCACGAAAAGGCGAAGATCACATTGGTCTCATCGGTGAGCATCGTGGAGGGCGGGGCGCACGACGTGCTGCTCAAAGACAGGAAGCCGCTGTAGGGATGGGGGATGGCATATGACAAATCTGAGACATACATCAATGGACTATATCGAATAATGTTTCAGTTTCCAATAAATTTCGCGAAAATGGTTGAAATATTTCATCGATTTTGATAAAATATAACCATAGACATTTGCCAACTCACGGGGAGTAAAATATATGAGCGAAAAAACGACGGACAACCCGCACGACACGAGGCTGAAGGAGCTATTTGGGAACAAAGAGGCGTTCATGTCGTTTCTGCACGACTGTGTGGAAGCGAAATGGGCAGACGAAATCGATGCGGATAGCCTGAGGCAGAGCCCGAAAAGCTTTATACTGCAAGATTTCAAAAAAAAAGAAGCGGACATACTGTACGAAGCAAAGCTGAAAAGTAATAGTGGGAAAGTTTTGTTCTACGTGCTTTTGGAAAACCAGAGCCGACTGGATTACCGAATGAACTATAGATTGTTACTGTACATCACCGAAATACTGAGGGACTGGTACAACCGAACGGACGTAAACGAGCGCAAGCGCAGGGGGTTCAAGTTTCCGGCGGAGGTGCCGATAGTGTTCTACACGGGGCGGGAAAAATGGACGGCGGCGACGAACATGAAAGAGTCATTTGCGGGACACGAGATTCAACAAAACTGGGACGAGGCGGCCGGGACCATCGCCATCGATATAAAAAAAGGCTATACGCCGGGCTGATGAAAGGAAAACAAAAAAATGAACATCTACATAAAAAAAGAATTCGAGCCGGACTACGAAAACTTGACGCTGGCGGCGAAAAACCAAATACCCAAGCGCACCCCGCTCTACGAGCACATCGTTTCAAACAGGGTGATGTCGGAGGTTTCCGGGGTCGAAATAAAGGGCGGGGCCACGGGGGATGCCAAGGCCGACACGATCGAGCACTACAAAACCTACAACAGGGCATTCAAGGCCTTGGGATACGACACGGTTAGCTTTGAGATATGCGCCGCCGGATATATGCCCGGCAGCGGGTCATTGGGTCGGCACAAAGAGGGCGAGATAAAGGACCGCGCCGATTTCGACAGGTATGAATGGGACAAAATCCCCGGCATATATCTGGAAAAATCGGCTTTCCACCTCGAATGCATGCGCGAGGCGATACCTCCGGGAATGAAGCTCGTCGGAGGGGTGGGCAACGGGCTGTTCGAATGCGTGCAGGACATAACGGGATTTATGGATCTGTGCTACATCCGAAGCGACGATCCCGAGCTTTTCGGCTTGCTGTTTAAAAAAGTCGGCGATATGCTGTATGCCATATGGGATCGCTTCTTGGATCTGTACGACGATATGTTCTGCGTTTACAGGTTCGGCGACGATTTGGGCTACAAGATGTCGCCCATGCTGACCCCGGACGACGTGAGGGCGCACATAGTCCCGGGCTATGCGAAAATCATCGGGCTCATAAAGCGCAAAACCGGAAAGCCGTTTCTTTTGCACTCCTGCGGGAACATATTCGAAGTGATGGACGACATGATAAACGTCGCGAAAATCGACGCGAAGCACAGTAACGAGGACGTGATCGCGCCGTTTTCCGAATGGGTCCGGCGTTATGGGGACAAAATCGCGCTTTTCGGCGGGATCGACACGGATGCGCTCTGCGACGTTTCGGGCATCGACATAGAAGGCTACGTCAAAGAAGTCGCAGGGCCGCTCATAGGAAAGCCGGGGATAGCGATCGGCAGCGGGAACTCGATAACCGACTACATCTCCCCGGAGCGATACGCGAAAATGAACGAAATGGTCCGCGCCATGCGCGGCGAGTGAAACAAGGGTCAAAAATATGAAAAAAATTTTGCTGTTTGTTTTTGGATGCGCGGCGATCGGCGCCGGCCTGTATTTTGCCGTTTTCGGCAACATTTTCAGGCTGGAAGGGTTTGCGCGCGCAGTTATGTCGGTTTTGTCCGTTGTCATGTGCGCGCTTCTCGTATACCTGCTGAGCTTTTTGCTGATTGCGGGAAAGAAGCCCAAAGAAAAAGAAGCGGATTTCGATTTTTCCATGTTCGGCTCGGGCGAAGAAAGAACGGCCGGGCTGATCGACAGGATAAACAAATACATCGCGGAGATGAAACAGCTCAACGCATATATCGCCGACGAGGGCATCTCCGGCGAGCTTTCGCAAATCGAAGAGATACTGCGCAAAATGCAGCCTCTTTTAAAAGACGAGACCATACCGGCCGGCCGGCAGGGACAGCTGGCGGAATTTTTCGAATGCTATATGCCCATAATCGTAAAAATCCTGAACAGCTACAGGCGCATCGAAAACAACAGGCTGAAAGGCGGGAACGCCGATGAAACCAAGGCGCAGATATCGAAAATAATGCCGGTCATAAAAAAAGGGTTCGAAAAGGAACTCGACAATATGTTCACCGACGAGATGGTCGATGTAACCGCCGATGTGAGGGTGATCGAATCGATGCTTTCAAAAGACGGATTGGTGGATTAGTTTTCAGTTGTCAATTGTCAGTTGTCAGAATGATGATGGCCGATATTTGCTGAAAACTGAAAGCTACCAAAGATAAGGAGGCAGAAATTGAAAGAAAAAAACAATGCGGCGCGGCTTTGGCTCACGGTTGCGGTTTTGGCGCTGATCATCGGGGCGGTGGCGATAATCGGCAACTTGGGCCAGGGCAAGGACATGACCGCCGAGCAGGCCCGAAAAAAATTGGACGAGCTGTATTTTGGAATAATGGTGAACAGGCTGCCGCTCAAACAAGACCCGGATTTTGCGGACAGCGGGGACGATGGCGAAAAAATCGCGGTTTTGCCGGATATTTCGGAATATCCGTTTATCGTGAACCCGCAAACGGACGATTTTCTGACCATATACGCCTCGCCCGACAAAACCGGATGGCTCGCCGAAGTCGGCGAAAAGTTCAACAAAAGCGGCGCGACAGCCGAAGGAAAGCCCGTATCGGTCGGAATCCGCGCCATCCCGAGCGGCCTTGGGGCAGATCTCATCTCATCCGGAAAATATACGCCCGACCTCTACGCGCCCGCAAGCGCCCTGTACGGGGATTTGCTTTTGGGCAAAGGGGTGAATTTGCGGCAGGTCGAATCGCGGATTGCGGGGAATGTGGTCGGAGTGGCGCTTGGCAAAAACAAAATAAGCGAGCTGCGCGAAAGCTACGGGGGCGAAGCGACCCTCGAAACAATAATGCAGGCTGTCCTCGACGACCGCCTTTCGCTCGGGTACGCTTCGCCCCTCTCCGACGAAAACGGATTCCATTTCATTGTGGCGCTGTTTGGGGAATTTGACGGGGAAAATCCCTTGGGCGAAGAGGCAATAGAAAATTTCCGCAAGTTCCAGGACAAAATTTTGTTTGTGGCGTATGACGAAGAGCAGTTGAAATCGGCTTTGACCGGGGGGATTTTGGATGCCGTCGTTTTGGATTTCCAATCGTATTTCGACTCGCCCGCCTTGAAGTCGTCCTATGAGTTTGTGCCCCTTGGGGGGCGCAGGGACGGCCCGGTGTATGAAATCGGGGAAATCGGATCCCTCAAAGGGCAAATCGCGCAAAAATTCGTGGAATTCTGCAAAAGCGCCGAATCCCAAAAATCGGCTTCGGACAAAGGTTTCAACAACTGGGACGATTATTCGCATATATCAGCCGTAAGCGGGGCAAAAGTCTTGCAAGCGGGCGAAATCTACAACAAGGAAAAGCACGGCTCAAGCGTGATCACCGCCGTGTTCGTGGCCGATATTTCCGGAAGCATGGAGGGTTCCCCGCTATTGAACCTCAAGGCGAGCCTTTACCGCGCCATCGACGTGATCGATTCGAATGCCAACATCGGGCTCGTGACTTTTTCGGACGGCGTGAACATCGCGGCGCCCATAGCGAAATTCGACTTCATGCAGAAATCGTGTTTTTCCAACGCGGTGAAAAACATGACTGCGGGGGGCGGGACCGCAATGTTCGACGCGATCATAGTGGCCCAGAAAATGCTTATGGAGGCAAAGGAGCGCAGCCCGAACACAAAACTTTTGCTTTTTGTGCTGACAGACGGCGAATCCAATCTGGGCCATACATTCAAAGACATCGAAAAAATGACAAAAGGGCTCAGGATACCGGTTTATACCATAGGCTACAACGCGGACATCGAAATTTTGCAGAAGTTGTCGGAAATAAACGAAGCGGCGGCGATGGACGCCGATTCGGAGAACATAATATACAGGCTGGAAAGCCTGTTCAGGTCCCAGACTTGATTTTGCCGCACGTTTACTTTGGGAAAGGAGATTGAGCTGATGATAAAAGCGAAAATAATAGCCGCCATCGCGCTTTTGGCATTTTTGGCGTGTTTCGCGGCGGCCTGCGAGGCGAAAAGCGGCGGCGGCCAAAAAAATGAAAAAATCAACTATTCCGGGTCGCTGCGGGTGTACAACGCGGGGGAATATATCGACATGGGCGTGCTCGCGGATTTCGAAAGGGAATTTTTGGTGAAAGTCGAATACAGCGAATTTGAAAGCAACGAGGAGATGTACGCCGAAATCGCCAGACACCCGGATGCCTACGATATTTTGGTGCCCTCCGACTACATGGTGGACCGCCTGATCCAGGAGGGCAAACTGGAAAAATTGGACAAGGGGAAAATAAAAAACATCGAACACGTGGACATCCAATACCGAAACCCCGCCTATGACGGGCAAAACAGCTATTCCGTGCCATATATGGTGGGCACACTGGGCATACTCTACAACAAAAAATATGCGGAGGGCGCGGAAAGCTGGAGCGTTTTGTTCGACAGGCAGCGCCGCGAAAAAATCCTGATGCTGGACTCGCAGCGGGACGTATTCGGCATTGCTCTCAAAATGCTCGGCTCCGACTTGAACTCGGGCGACGACGGGGAGCTGGCAATGGCGAAAACGCAAATTCAGGAAATGCAGTTTGTTTACGGCGAGAGCGAGACGATCCGCGACCTGATGGTGGCGGGCGAAGGGGTTTACGGCGTTGTGTATTCGGGGGACGCCAAAACCGCGATAGACAGAAACCCCGATCTGGCCTATGCGATACCAAAAGAAGGTTCGAACAAATGGCTTGACGCATTCGTGATAGTGAAAGGCGCAAAAAACATGGAAGCGGCGATGCAGTTCATCGATTTCATGTGCCGCCCCAACATAGCGGTGCGCAACATGACAAAAACGGGCTACACTTCGCCGATCAGGGGCGCATGGGGCGAATTCGGCGGCAATTCGGTGATGTTCCCCTCCGATGAGGAGCTCGGGCGCTGCGAAGCGTTTTTGTACGATGCGGAAGCCGCGAAAAAGTACGAGCGGCTTTGGGAAGAGATATATTGATGTGAAATTTTAATTCAAATTCAATCGTTTTCGCCGAAATATTTATTTCGGCGTTTGCTTTTTAGTTGTTTGTTTCCCTTTTGTATAAAGTCTGACTATATATCGTCATGCAAAAAAACAAAAATAAATTTTAAAAACCCCTTGACTTAATCGTTTTGATGTGGTATACTGATTTTAGAACGATTCGGTTTGTTCATATCGTTCTATATATTGGAGGTAAGGGTGTGGACAGTTTTTTTACCCTTCGCGCACAAAAACAGGAACATATCATAAACGCCGCGCTTGTTGTTTTCGGCCGAAATGGATACAAGAAAGCCTCGATCGCCGATATTGCCGAAGAAGCGGGCATAGCCAAAGGCATGGTGATGTATTATTTTGGCAGCAAAAAAAATCTTTATCTGTTCTTGGCGGAGCGGTGCGGAAAAATATTGATGGAAGCGGTGGAGGAAGGCGTTGACAAAGAAGTCGCGGATTTTTTCGACAAGATAAAAATGGCGACAGAGGTAAAAATAGCCATGATGAAAAAACACCCCGCAATTCTTTCGTTTTTGGCGAAGCTGTATCGCGAAACCGACAGCGAAGTTGCCGACATCCTTGAAACGCTCACGAACAAGGGTTTTGACGACCGCGACAAAATATTGATGGAAGGAACCGATGTATCGAAATTTCACGACGACATCGACCCTAAATTGCTGGATAAGTTTTTTGTGTGGGCAAGCGAAGGTTTTGCGGGAAGTTTCGCGGAAAATATCAATATGGACGACGTCGATTCTTTCGTAAAAGAATTTTATGCCCTTCTCGATTTGATGAAAAGGCATTTTTACAAAAAATGAATTTCAAAAGGAGGAAAAAACAATGGCGGCTCTGAGTTTGGAAACCGTTGGGATGTCGAAGCGATTCGGCAAGTTTACCGCCCTTGACGGTATAGACTTGAAGGTAAACGAGGGAGAGGTGTTCGGATATATCGGCCCAAACGGAGCGGGCAAGACCACGACTATCCGCGTGCTGCTCGGAATTTTGCAGGCCACGGAGGGAAGCGCGAAGGTGTTTGGCATGGATGCCTGGAAAGACGCGGTTGAGATCCACAAAAGGATCGCTTATGTGCCGGGAGATGTGAACCTGTGGCCGAATTTGACGGGAGGGGAAGTGATCGACCTGTTTGTCAGCCTTCGCGGAAAGCACGACAAGGAGCGGCGCGAAAAGCTGCTCGAGGCGTTTGAGCTCGACCCGTCGAAAAAGTGCCGCACATACTCAAAAGGCAACCGGCAGAAAGTGGCGCTTGTCGCGGCCTTCGCCTCCGAAGCCGACCTGTACATTCTCGACGAGCCGACTTCCGGGCTCGACCCTTTGATGGAGCAAGTGTTCCAGGGGTGCGTGCTCGAGTTGAAAAAAGCGGGCAAAGGCATTTTCCTTTCCAGCCACATCATGTCCGAAGTGGAGAAGCTCTGCGACAGGATCGCCATCATCCGCGAGGGCGTGATCGCCGACACCGGCACGCTCGCCGAGATGCGCCATCTCACGCGGGTCACGATGACAATCGAAACCGAAACGCCGGTAGAGGGGCTGTCGGCGCAAAAAGGCGTCCACAACGTCGCCCAACATCAGGGCGGGATTTCCTTCCAGGTCGATTCGGAGCAAATGGGAAGCGTGGTCTCATATATCGCAAAGTACAACGTCAAAAAATTCGAAAGCGCCCCGCCCACCCTTGAAGACCTGTTCATGCGGCATTACGGCGCGAACGGGGGTGCTTGACCATGCGCGGCAATTTTGAGAATACAGGAAAGCTTGTGCGCTTCATGCTCAAACGCGAAATTGTGACATCGACGGTCTGGATCGTGATCTTGGCTTTGTTTTCGGCCGCTTTGGCGCCGGCGATGAGCGGGATGTTCGACACCGACGGCAGGGCGCAGTTCGTGGCCACGCTCGACAACCCCGTGATGGTCGCCATGATGGGGCCGGTCTACGGCGCCGACAACTATACCGAAGGCGCGATGTACACGGGCATGATGCTGCTTTGGGTGGTGATCGCCGCAGCTGTCATGAACATATTTTTGGTGGTGCGGCACACGCGCGCCGACGAGGAAAAAGGCCGCGCGGAAGTGGTGCGCTCGCTTCCGGTCGGCCGATTGGCCAATTTGAACGCCGCGATGCTCACCGCATTGATCATAAATGCGGTTTTAGGTTTGTCTACGGGGCTCGGGCTCGCCGCCATGGGCGTGGCGAACATGGGTTTTGCCGGGTCGATGCTGTTTGGCGCGGCGGTCGGAGCGGGCGGGCTTGCGTTCGCGGCAGTGACCGCCCTGTTCTGCCAGCTCTCCACAAGCAGAAGCGGCGCGGCGGGCTTTTCTTTTTTGGCTCTTGGCGTTTTTTATATGCTGCGCGCGGCCGGAGATATGCAAAATAGCGAAATATTGTCCTGCATATCCCCGCTTGGGCTTGTGCTCCGCGCCCAGGCATATATCGAAAACCGCTGGTGGCCCATTTTTGTCCTGTTAACAATATCCGCCGCCATATCAGCCGCAGCGTACCGGCTCAACTCCATACGCGACCTGGACCAGGGGTTCATACCCGCGCGGCCGGGCAAAAAGCAGGCCTCGGTTTTCCTGCGCTCGAACTTCGGGCTCAGCTTCCGCCTGCTGCGCAACACCGTCATCGTGTGGGTGATCGTGATGTTTTCGCTGGGAGCTTCCTACGGGTCGATAATCGGGGACATCGGCACATTCGTGGGCGACAGCCCGGAATACTTGCAGATACTCGGGATGCCGAAAGAGCTTGTCGACACGCTCACAGGCGCCGAAAAAGAATCGATAGTCCAGACATATTTCATGTCGTTTGTGACTTCGATGATGACGCTGATCGCCATCGTCCCCCTGCTTTTGGCCGCAATGAAGCCCAGAAGCGAAGAAAAAGACCACCGCGCCGAGCATGTGCTGTCCCGCGTGGTCCCGCGTGGCAGATACCTCGCCGCCTATACTGCAATAGCTTACCTTTCGAGCGCGCTGATCCCGTGCGCGACGGCGGCGGGCATTTACGCGCCCACGGGGGCCGCGAGCCCGTTTTCGCTTGCAGATCTGTTCAAGGCGAATCTGGCTTATCTTCCCGCCCTGTGGGTGATGATAGGCATCGCCGTGTTTTTGGTCGGGGCGCTTCCGAAATTTTCCGGCGCGATATGGGGGTATTACGGGTTTGTTTGTTTTTCTTCGTTCATCGGGGAGGTCATCGGGCTGCCGGACTGGCTGCTGGGCATAGCCCCGCTAAAACACGTCTCGAAAGTTCTCCTGGTCGATATAGATTATGTTCCGCTCATCGTCATGACGGCGATTGCCATTGCATTGACTGCCGCCGGTTTCGTTTTTTACAGGAAACGCGAAATGGTGACGGCGTGATCTTCGCAAAAACAAAACAAAAAAACGGGACGGCTTTGGATCGCCGCCCCTTTTTTTGCTTGCTTTCAATTATGCCCTGTTCTTGCCTGCGCGTTTTGCCGCGATGAACGCGCCTGCCAGTGCCATGGCAAAAATGACGAATACTGCCGTGCTGTCGCCTGTCGTCGGGGCGGGGGCGACGGGTTCCGGAACGGGCGCCGGGGCGGGAGCTTCGACGGCCGCTTCGGGTTCGGGTTCAGGTTCGGGTTCTTCGACTACGGGTACGGCGGGGGCCGGCCCGAGCGTGAGCACCCCGCGGAGCGCGTGCGGCCACTGCCACTCGTTGCCGGTATCTTCGTCGGACATGATGAATGCCATCGAGGTTCTGCCCGCGTCTTCCTGGTTGTCGTTGATTTGGAAACCGATTTTGATCGTCCCGCCCTCCACTAACGGTTTGCTTCCGGGGGCAAGCGCGATGGGCATGGCGGCCTCGATCGCATATCCGCCGTCGAAAATTCTCGCGGCGAACGGTATATCCGCATAATCGCCGCCCATGCTCACAAAGTTGCCTCCGCCCGAAACCTGTTCGCCGTCCAAATCTCCGTTGGGGGCGGCGTGGATCCTTATCTGCCAATAGGGGTTTCCGTCGTTGTCGATGTCGTCGCCTCCGATGCTGTTCCAATCGATAAAGATTTCCACGGAGTCGGTTTCCCATGGGTTGCTGTGATTGTAGTTTGGAGTCGTGTCCCTCACTTCCACGTAGAAGTACAAGTTGTTTTCGTCCCATGCCACCCAGCCGGTCCCGGGCGCGCTGGGTTCGTCGCTGTCGCGTATGGCCGAAATATCGACGGGGTCCCCGTAGGCGTCGTCTCGCTGGGCATCGATGACGATTGTCGCCTTGGGGGCATTTATGTCGATGAGGGCCATTGCGGGGATTGCCAGCGCGATCATCATCGCAAGGCAAAGCGCGAAAGTCAAGATTTTTTTCATTTTTATCCTCCCAAAATATTATATGATTGTTTGGCGCAATGCGGGGCGCCACATATATTATATCACTTATTTTCACAAATGCAACAAATTTTTGCAAATTTTTCGATCAAATTTTAATCGATCGATTCATATGCGTCGATGATTTTCACGAGCTGCTTTTCGGCGGCGGGCAGGTTCTTTTCGATTATGGAGACAAACTCGCGCTTTTTGGCGTTTATCTGGTCGGCAAACTTGAAGGCCACCACCCAGTTGTCGTAAACATAGCCGAAATCGAACACGCGGCCCTCCATGATTATGTCGAGCATTTCGGAGGATTCGGCATCGCGCGAGAATTTGGTTTTGAGGTTTATATCATAGTACGCGGGCACCACGTATTCGCGCGAATAATATGAAAGCGCCTCGATTATCGCGCCCACTTTTTCGGTGTCCTGCACGGTAATGGGCACCGACATGAGCTGCGCGTGGCCGTCCACGTATTCCGCGTATTTTTCCTGCTGTTCGTCGAGTTTGGGATAGGGGATTATGCCGAAATCCACGTCCATGTCCCTAAGCTGCGGCACGATGCCTATCTGCGTGGTCATCAAAAGCCCGTGGCCTTCGGCGAATGTCGGCGGCACTTTCACGTCGTTCCAGTCCGAAAACGAAAACGTGTGATCGCCCACGCATATGTCATACGCCTTTTCAAAAGTCGAAATCGCGCGCTCGGTCAAAATATCGTAATACGGTATGTTGTTCTCGTCTTTTTTCATCACGGTGTTTCCCCCGGCGTAAAAAAAGTTGAGCTGCCCCCCTCCCAGAATCAAGCCGTACAAATCGTCTATGGTCATTTTTCCGTCGCCGTTCAAATCTTTGCTCACGTCCTTTATCAAGTCGTACATGACGTCAAAAGTCCATTTGTTCGACAGGACAGCTTCGTACAGGTTGTCAAGGGCGAATTCCTGGTGCAGGTTTTTGTTGAAGAGCACGATGTAGGCATGGTCGTTGGAACTCACCGAAAAATCGCTCAGCGCCAAAAATATCTTGTTGCCAAACGAGAGGTCGTCCGTGGCGCTCTTGCACCACCAAGGCTTTGAGAAGTCGATGTATGGTATGTTGGCCATGTTCATCAGGTATCCGCTCTGCGCGGTGGGCGCCGAATATATCTCGTGGGTCATCAGCAGGTCGTACATATCGTCGCCGGCGGCGACCGCTTTTTTGACCGCTTGATTCGGCCTGGTTTCGTCGCCCTCGTCGAGCGCTATCATCGTCATCTGTATATTCAGCAAATCCTCGACGATTATGTTCCTCTTGAAAACTGCGTCGTTGATCGGTTCGCCGATTTCCTCCTCGGCGATGATGTCCCTTGAATGGAGCGGGTACTGGTGCATCTCGTCGCCCCTCGTCAAAACCTTGAACTCGTATCCCCCGTAATTTGCGCCTTCGGGCAGTTCGAGCAAAAATTGCGGCTCTGTCGCCTCATCTTCGCCCTCCAAACCCTGCTGCGCGTCATTTGCCCCCGCCTCGTCGGTGGTTTTGGCATCGCCGGAATTGCTCGCGCACGAGGCCAAAAGACCCGATGCGGCAATTGCGGCCGCCAAAAGCAAAAACAGCAATTTTTTCATTTGTAATATTTTCCTCCTTTATTGATAGCTTCCCACTTCTTTGACAAGCGATATTATATGCCGGAAATTTTCAAGGCTCACCGCGTCGGGTATGGAGTGATCCGAGGCGAAAATATATCCGCCGTTTTGCTTCATGATCGGAAGCACCCGTTTTATCTCTTCGGAGATCGCCTCTTTGTCGTCCCACAAAACGGCGTTTATACCGCCGTGGAAGGTCATTTTGTCGCCGAACTTTTTCTTTAGGGCGATCGGGTCCACCCCCGCCTTGACCTCTAAGGGATTCAGCGCATCGAGACCGATCTCATAAAAGTGCGGCACCAAGGGGGTTATGTCCCCGCAGGAGTGAAGCCTCACGTACACTCCCCTCTCATGCGCCCAGTCTATCACTTTTTTGTGCAGGGGCTTGAGCAGCTCTATGTATTTTTGAACCGAGAAAAACAGGTTGTTTTTGTATCCCATGTCCTCGGGCCAATTGATCTCGTCGAAATGATAGCCTTCGTCCCATATCATCTCGAGCGCGGCCAGCCCCAAGTCGAGTTCGCGGTTGAACATATCCATGCACCATTCGGGATCCTCGACCAGCGCCATCAAAACCCTCTCGGTGCCCACAAACCATGAGTGGGTTATGTCGAAGCCGAACCACAGCCCCCCCACAATCCAGGCGCCCTGTTCGTCGCGGGCTTTTTTGTAATTGGCCTTCAAGTGGTTCCAGTTGATCCTGTCTTTTGACGGGGTCATCCGTTCTTTGGCTTTTTGCCAGGATTCCCTGTCCGTGACGGTGAAATCCAAAAATTCCGGGGTTCCGCCCTTGTGTTTCCAAGTTTTTTGAGTCACTCCCCAGCCGGAAGTGAAAATGACATACTCTTCCGTGTCTTCGATCACTTTGTGTTCGTATCGCGGGGAGTTGTCCGACCCCACGCCGAAAACGTGGTCCGCCCCGAAATAGTCCACCCAGCTGATGTTTTGGGGCATCCCCTCCCTGTGCCAGCGCTCGATCGTGGAACCCCACGGGCCGTCCGTTATCGGCACCCTGTCGGCCTCCTTATGTTGGTACATCCGCAAAAATCTTTCCCTCGATGTTAGTTTGTCCGCCATTTCTGTTTCCCTCCGCTTTTGTTTTTTTATGTGAATTTTTCCCGCCGCCATTTTGTGCCCGACGGCGTATCTTCGATTATTATCCCCAAGGCTTTGAGCTCTTCCCTTATTTTGTCCGCCGCCTTGAAATCCCTTGATTTTTTTGCCGCAATTCTTTTTTCGATCTGTTCGTTTATATAATCGTCCGAAATATCCGAGCCGATTGCCTCCGGCACAAACCCGAGCAGCCCGCAAAACTCGCCGTACAGCTCTTTTATGGTTTCCAGCAGTTTTTTTGAAGGCTTCGCGTCCGCTCCGGCGGTTTTTATATTCGCCTCGCGTATAAAGTCGAACAGCACGGAGATCGCATCGGCCGTGTTGAAATCGTCGCAGAGCGCGTCGATGAATTTTTCCCTGTACGCCAAAATTTCGCCGATTTGCGCCGCATCGTCCGATTTTTCGACCGAATCGGCGTTTTTTAGCAAAAAGCCTATGTTTTCGCCGAAGGTGAATATCCTGTCCAAGGCGTTTTGGGCGCTTTTGATCACTTCCTCCGAAAAGTTCACCGGGGCCCTGTAGGTCGAGGCCAATACGAAAAACCGAAGGGGCATATACCCGTACTTCTCGCCTATCTCCCGCGCGGTGAACATGACGCCCGAGGATTTGGCCATCTTCGCCCCCTCGATGTTTATGAAGCCGTTGTGCAGCCAGTATCTGGCAAATGGCTTGCCCCAGGCGCACTCGGACTGGGCGATCTCGTTTTCGTGGTGGGGGAAGCGGAGATCCCGCCCGCCGCAGTGGAAATCGATGGTTTCACCCAAATATTTTTTTGCCATCGCCGAGCACTCGATGTGCCAGCCCGGTCTGCCCTCGCCCCAGGGCGAGACCCACGAGGGCTCGCCCTCTTTTTTGGCTTTCCAAAGCGCGAAATCGAGCGGATCCCTTTTTTCCTCGACGATATCCGCATCGACCCTGTCCCCGGTTTCGAGGTCGTCCGTGTTCATATTGGAGAGCTTGCCGTAATCGGCAAAGCTCTTAGTCGAAAAGAAAACTCCGGAGTTGCCGTTTTCGTCTTTTTTGGATGCGTAGGCGTGGCCTTTTTGGATCAGCTGCCCTATGATCTCTATGATTTCGGCCATGTTCTCCGTGGCTTTTGGATGATATGTCGCCGGGCGTATTCCGAGCGCTTCGGCGTCTTTTTGGTATTCGGCCACAAACCTGTCGGCGAGCTCAACCACGGTTATGGCTTCCCTATTTGCCCTTTTTATCATCTTGTCGTCTATGTCCGTGAAGTTTTGCACATAGTTCACTTTGTATCCCATATATTCCAAAAACCGCCTGACAAAGTCGAACAAAACAAAACACCTCGCGTTGCCCGCGTGAAAATAGTCGTAGACCGTGAGCCCGCAGACATACATGGTCACTTCGCCCTCTTTTATCGGCGAAAAAATCTCCTTTTGTTTTGTGATTTCGCTGTAGACATAGATCGGTTTTTTGGCTTGCATGCTTTTTTGCCCTCCTTAAATTTATCTCTGCCCGAGAATTTCGCAGTCGCCTTTTTTTGCCATATCGATGAGCTCGCCAAGCGAGGCTGGCCGCCGCGCAAACATCATGCCCCCGCTTTGCGGATCCGCCGAATGCGCGTCCGAGCCCCCGAATTTGGCCAAGCCGTATTTAACCGCGTATCCGAGCGCGAGCCGATCCGGTTCGGCGTCCTTGTTGTGGGTGTTCGCCACCTCGACCGCGTCCGTGCATTCGGGAAAAAGCTTGGCCGGGGCCGGTATGTACGGAGCGCTCCTAAACGGGTGCGCATGGATCACGAAAGCTCCCTCTGCCCTCATATTCCCCAGCACGGTTTCGATTTGGCCGGCCATGATCCCGGGATAAGCCCTCAGCTTTTTTTCGGGGTAGTTGTATATCAAAAATTCCGCCCCGCAGTAATTGTATTCGAAGCCGAAATACACGTCGAGGCCGATTTTGTCCCCTTGGGCTTTCGCGTCCTCGTACCCTCTCATAAAAAGCGATATCTTTTCGTCCCACGAATATTTGTCGCCCCGAATCGCGGTGTTCCCGTTGAAAAAATGGTCTGTCACCACGATGGCGCAAAACCCGCCCTCTTTGGCAGCCCTTGCCATTTGAGCCCCGGTATTCGCCGCGCAGGCGCTCGCCTGGCTCGTGTGCAGGTGCGTCTCGACCCTGTATTTGTATTTTTCCATATTTCCCATAATTGTTTTCACTTTGCGGGGTTTATGTGTTTCCAGTAATTCTTGAAATAGACGAATCCCGAATAAACCGTGGCGGCGATCATGACTGCCATTGTGACGTAGCAAAAAAGGCACGGCGGAGTTCCCAAATTGTGGGTTATGACGGTATCTTCGAGCAAGATGGTCAAAACGCAGGCGATCTGCAAAATCGTCTTGAGCTTTCCGGCGAAATTTGCGGCTATGACAGTCCCCCCCGAAGTGCTCGCCAGAAGCCTTATCGAAGTCACCGCGAATTCCCGGAAGAACACTATCGTCGTCGCCCATACGGCAAGCCACCTCACAGGGGCGAACGCATCCGAGGCCGTTATGGCGATCATCGCCCCCATCACCATGAACTTGTCGGCTAAGGGATCCATGAGCTTGCCGAAATCGGTTATAAGATTCAGCCTGCGGGCCAGCAGCCCGTCTACCAGATCTGTCATGGCGGCGATGAAAAACAGGGCGGCCGCAAATATTTTGGGCCATGTCTCGCCGAGGATGTTTTCCTTCGGGAGCAAAATGAAAACCATGTAGAGCGGCACCAAAATTATCCTGAAAATCGTGAGCTTGTTTGGCAGGTTTATTTTTCCGGCGGCTTTGATTTCGCCGTTCGCGCCGCTTTCTTCGCCGTATTCCACAACGTTCTTGTTTTGATCGTCCATTTTCAGACAACTCCCCCGATATTATTTCCCGATTATACATCTATTATATTCGATATTTTTGAACGTGTCAAGACAATTTTTTTTAATTTATCCAAAACGGGCTTGAAAAATTATAATTTTGTGGTATAATTATGGTAAATCATGCAAAAATGATAATAAAACAGAATGGAGAAAAAATTTATGAAAAAATTAGCGATGATCGGCTGCGGCGGGATAGGCGGATACCACCTCGACCATTTTTTGAAATACGACGATGTCGAGCTTGTGGGGTTCTGCGACTTGATTTCCGAGAGGGCCGAGGGTTTCGTGAAAAAAAGCGGCAAAGGCAAGGCGTTCACGGATTTCCGCAAGATGTACGACGAAGTCAAGCCGGACATGGTATGCATCGGCATACCGCCGTACAAGCACGGCGAAATCGAGTTTGAGAGTTTGGAGCGCGGGATCCATATGTTCGTCGAAAAGCCGATGGCCTTGGATTTGGGCATGGCGAAGCAGATACGCGACAAGATCGCGGAAAAAAAGCTGATAACGGCGGTGGGCTTCCAGTGCAGGTACGACAATATAAACGACACGGCGAAGGATTTCGTAAAAAACAACGAGATAGTCACGGCACAGTCGACAAGGGTCGGCGGAGTCCCCGAAGTTGACTGGTGGAGGGTGAAAGCGCTGTCCGGGGGGCAGCTCGTGGAGCAGACGGTGCACAACGTGGATATTATGCTGTATCTACTGGGCGATGTGGACAGCGTGTATTCGGTCCCCACACGGGGTTTCGTCAAGCAGTCCGAATGGCCGGGCTATGACACCGACGACGCGAGCGTCAGCATATTCAATTTCAAGAGCGGCATATCCGCCACCATGATGACCGGGGCGTATTCGACCAACGGGGCATCCTGGGATTCGAAGCTCACCCTGGGCACGAGGCAGTCGAGGCTCGACTATTTCCTGCTCTCCCACGTCTCCATATACGGGCTGGCCGAGGGCGACATCGCCGAGGAGATAGCCGGGGTGGTGAAGGGCGACGGAATGCAGAAAAGAAACGAAAACGAAACCGGCATAAGGGTGCCTTCAAGCGTCGATGCGGGCACCATCTGCGACCGCACGTTTGTTGACGCGGTGATAAGCGGCGATCCCTCCAAGATCAGGTCGCCGTATGCCAACGCATACAAAACGCTCGCGGCGGTTTTGGCCTGCAACGAATCGATGAGAACGGGCCAGGCCGTCAAGGTAGCCGATTAATCGGCTTTGGCCGCCCGGCAAAAAACGAACCCGGCGCATATTTTTGCGCCGGGCTTGCCATTTTGTCAAAATATGTCCGAAGCTTTGCTGAAGATGAGCTTTTTCAGGGAGTGGTTGAAGTAGCAGAAATCGTCCCACGAAATATCGGGGTGGGGCAGGTGGTCGAGGGCGGGCATATAGCCCGGGCGGTCGAGCATCGGCGCAATGCGCATAAGCTCGGCGTCGATCGCCTCTCTCCCCCTTGCGATCTCGGTCTTGTCTATGCCGCCCATGATGCATAGCGAGGGGTATTTTTCGCGGTATTTTACAATGTCGCTGCCCGCCCTCACCTCGAAGGGCATCAGCGCGTTGATCCCGCCTTCCATGTACACGTCGATTAATTCGTCCACATTCCCGTCGGTGTCCAGCATCACCGTGTGTATATCGTGCCGCTCGGCGAACTCGCGTATCTTTTTGTAGTTTGGCACCATGAATTCGCGCATGAGCGAAGGCGAGATCAGGCAGCCCTGCTTTCCCGACATATCCTCCCATATGTGGATTATATCCACTTTGACATATGCGCAGGCTTTTTCATATATCGCAAGCCAGAAATCGGTGAGGTCGTCCATCACCATATGGACGAGCTCCGGGTCGTCGTAAAAGGCGAACATCAGATTTTCAAGCCCCATCAGTTCGCGGGGCGTGCCGAAAACGCCGTGGGGATATGAATTGAGCTGCACCGCCCCGTCGTACCTGTTTATATTTTCCGCAATTTCGGCGAAATTCGCCGCGAAGCGTTCGGGAGTCTCGGGGTCGAGCCTCTCTTTTTTGTACGCAATCCAATCGTCTATGCAATTCACCGGGAATTTGAGATATTTCGGTATGGTGGGCCCCCTGCGCGACACCTCCTGTATCACCCCGAAATGGTCGGATATGATCATTGTGTGCTCCTTTGTCTCGAGCACCTTGTGTTCAAAGGCCGGGCAGGGGCCGCAGTTAGCCGGAACCACCAAAATCCCGGCATCGAACCCAAACGGCGAAACCCAATCCGAATTGTTTTCGCCGAGCCCTTCCTTTTGCCAGCGGGCGAGCGTCTCCCCCCAGGGGCCGAAATAGAAATTGTACGGGGCGCGGTCCGCTTTTTGGCACAGGCAAGTCCTTCTGTATCGTTCTTTGTTTGTCATAACTGATTCCTTCCTTCCCGTCAATAGACCCCTACGCTGTGCGCCACGTTGTATGCGGCCACGATGTTTTCCGGCGGGGTGTTGTCCTGCAGGGCGTGCGTGGGCGCGAAACAGTATTCGTACCCGGGCATCATCGTCTCGAGTATGGCGGCGCAGTCCTTTTTTGTGTCCTCCACGCTGCCGAAGGCGAGCGGGCCTCCGGTCGATATGCAGCCGTGGAAAAAGAGCCGGCCGCCGAAGGTCTCTTTGAGATATTTCGGATCCATGTTATGCGCCTCGGGCTGCAATGTGTCAACCCCGGTGAGCCCCGCCTTTATATATTCCTCATATGCCCAGCTCGACGAGCCGCAGGTGTGCATCAAAGTGGGCAGATCGTAATGCCCGCAGAGCTCAAAAAACGGCTTTTGGCGGGACAATATGTGCTTTTTAAATATCTCCATCGAGATCAGCGGAGTGTGCTGTGTGCCCAAATCCTCGCCCATCCAGACGAAATCCAGCATTTCGTTTACCTTTTTGCCGCGCTTTTTCGCTATTTTCTCGATTGCCGAAAGCTCCCGCTCCAAAACCGCGAGCTGCTGGCCTATGAAGCGGTCGATCAGAAGAAGCCCCGCCTCGTCGTCTGTGATCAAATCGACGAAGGTCTGCTCCATAGTGCGGAAAAACCCCGCCGTGTTGATCACGCAGGCGGTCCCCGCCCCGCCCAGATGCACGGCGTAGCCATCGGTCGCATCTATCTGCGCCTCCAAGGATTCATAGTTGAAATGGTCGGGGTTCGGCATCGCCCAGCCCGCCACTTTTTCGGCATCGGCGAATTCGAGCGGGAAGTCGCAGTAGTCCCAGTACCCGCCCGCTTCATTTTCTATCCATCTGCACACATAGCCGTACATGCCGTTCACCATCCTGTCGGATCTCTCCGACACATGGAGCGCAGGGCCGGTGTACCCCGCCCCCATCCCCCGAAAATCCACGCCGAGCTCCCTGACCAGGCCCGCATGGTCGTTTTTAGCGAGGCCCAAATGCTCCATCAGGCGGCCTTGGATTATGGGGTTCGAGCTGTAGTTTATCGGCACCCTGTCGGGCTTTTCATGCCGTATCACACGGCGCACCCTCTCTTTTGAACTCGTTGTTTCCTTTGCTTTGATTATTTTGCCCATGCTCCGTCTCCTTTTTTTATGTAATAATATGCGCGTTTGGGTTATATATCGAACCTGACGCGGAGGGAGGGGTCGATCATGCGGGCGATGATGGCCGCCACCTCGCAGCGCGTGATGGTCGCGTCGGGCGCGCACTCGTGCGCACCGCCGCTGCCCTGCACAACCCCCGCACGGTACAGCAGGTAGATCGCACCCGCCTGCGGGTGCCCCGCCGGAACGTCAGGTATCGCCCCCTCGCCGATCTCGTTGATCGCAGCCAGCGCCTCCGCCGGCAATGCGTTGGCAAATATCTCCATGTACCCCGCCCTCGTCGCCGCCGCGTTCCAGTCGTACTCCCCGTCTATGATCCCGTGCTCCAGCGCGTACCCCGCGTAGCTCCCGTGCCAGTCGCCGCCCGCGGACGGCTCCAGCGTTACCTCGCCGTCGTCGTATAGCTGGCGCATGCACGCGGCCAGCTTCACCGCCTCCGCGTAGGTCAGCGTGCCGTATGGGTCGAACAGCCCGCCGGCCCTGCCGCTGACCAGGCCCAGTTCGTGCGCGTACAGCACGTCGCCGCAGTACCAGTCGTCCTCGCCTACGTCCGAAAACGGGCTCTCCGCCGCCATCGATGACCGCGGCCGCGGCGGGATGTCGGGCTTGACCTCGGGCTTGAGCCCCGGGTCGACGGTGATCGCGGAGGTGAACTTGACCGCCGCGCTGGCCACCTCGCTGTCGGCCATGCCCGGCCGCGCCGCCATCGCCTTCACCGTGATCGCTGCCGCCGCCGCTTCCACGTTGGTCAGCTCGATCGTCTGGCCGGTGCCCGGCCTCACGGGGGATTCGGGCCGCCCGCCGGGGTCGGATTTTGCCATGGCGGTCACCATGTCGAATGCGCCGTTGTAGCGTCTGCTCGCTTTGGTCGGCTCCGTTCCGTCTGTCGTGTAGTAGATTATCGCCCCGGGCGTGGCGGATTTCATCGTTATGCGTTTGCCGCCCTCTATGTCGGCTTGGCTTATCGTGGGTTTCGCCGTCTGATGTGTGCTTGCATCCACGGTGATCTCCATGGGACTGCGGCTGCTCGTTGTCGTGCCATCGCCGAATTGATCATACAAAATGGCTCCCCATACCCACAGGCTTCCGTCGCTCTTGATGGCTGCCGTGTTCTCATAACCCGCCGAGACCTGGGTCACATCGTCCATGATGCGCACTGGCGCGAGCCTGCGCTCCGTCGTGCCATCGCCCAGTTGCCCACTCCGATTAATCCCCCAAGCCCAAAGGCTTCCATCGCTCTTTACCGCAACCGTGTGGCTATAGCCCGCCGAAACCTGCGCCACATCGCCCGTGATGAAAATTGGGCTGAAACTGTTCGCCGTACTGCCGTCTCCCAGCTGCCCATAGCTGTTGCTCCCCCAGGCCCAGAGGCTTCCGTCGTTTTTTATCGCCATCGTGTGGCCGCCACCCGCCGAGACCTGCGCCACATTGTCCATGATGAAAACCGGGTTGCGCCCGTCCTCTATCGTGTCGTCCCCCAGCTGCCCGTTGTCGTTGCTCCCCCAAGCCCACAGGCTGCCGTCGCTCTTGATCGCCATCGTGTGGCCGCCACCCGCCGAGACTTGTGTCACATCGCCCATGATGAAAACCGGGCTGCGCCTATCCTCTGTCGTGCCGTCCCCCAGCTGCCCGCTCCAATTGCGTCCCCAGGCCCACAGGCTACCATCGTTTTTTACTGCCATCGTGGAGCTACCGCCCGCCGAGACCTGCGCCACATCGTCCATGACGAACACCGGGCTGAAACTGTCTGCCGTACTGCCGTCTCCCAGCTGCCCATAGCTGTTGCTCCCCCAGGCCCAGAGGCTGCCGTCGTTTTTTATCGCCATCGTGTGGCCGCTACCCGCCGAAACCTGCGCCACATCGCCCATGATGAAAACGGGCGTGTGCCTGTCCGTCGTTGTGCCGTCACCAAGCCGCCCAAATTGGTTATGCCCAAATGTCCACAAACTGCCGTCGTTTGTGATCGCCATCGTGTAGTGAAAACCCGCCGAGACCTGCGCCACTCTGTCCACGGTGATTTTCACCGGAGTGTGGCTGCTCGTAGTCGTGCCGTCACCGATCTGCCCATAGTTGTTTCGTCCCCAAACCCACAGGCTGCCGTCGCTCTTGATGGCCACTGTGTGATACCAGCCCGCCGAGGCCTGCGCCACATCGTCCATGATGAGCACCGGGCTATGCCCGTCCGTCACCGTGCCGTCGCCGAGTTGACTATGGCTGTTATACCCCCAAACCCACAGGCTGCCGTCGTTCTTTACCGCAATCGTGTGCCATCCGCCCGCCGAAACCTGCGCGACATCGCCCATGATGCGCACCGGGTTGCGCTTGTCCGTCCTCGTGCTGTCGCCCAGCTGCCCATTATTGTTGCGCCCCCATGCCCAAAGGCTGCCGTCGCCCTTGATGGCAACCGTATGACTAGCGCCCGCCGAAACTTGCGTCACTCCGTCCATGATGAACATGGGTTCGTTTCTGTCCGTTGTCGTGCCATCCCCCAATTGCCCGTTATAATTACGCCCCCACGACCATAGGCTGCCGTCGCCCTTTAACGCGAGCGTGTGGTTTTCGCCCGCCGAAACCTGCGCCACATTGTCCGTGATGAATATCGGCGTGAGCTTGCGTTCCGTCGTTCCGTCCCCCAGTTGCCCATAATCGTTATTTCCCCATATCCATAGGCTGCCGTCGCTTTTTACCGCGAGCGTGTGGTTGCGCCCCGCCGAGGCTTGCGCCACATCGCCCATGATGAAAACGGGCGTGTGCCTGTCCGTCGTCGTTCCGTCGCCAAGCTGCCCATTATCGTTGGTCCCCCAAACCCAAAGGCTACCGTCGCTTTTGATGGCAACCGTATAATTCCAGCCCGCCGAGGCTTGCGCCACATCGCCCATGATGAAAACGGGCGTGTGCCTGTCCGTCGTACTGCCGTCGCCCAACTGCCCAGCATTGTTGCGTCCCCATGCCCACAGGCTGCCGTCGCCCTTGATGGCAACCGTATGATATTCGCCTACGCTGATGATGGAATAGGCGTCGCCCATGGCGCTCACCGATGCCGGCGCGAATGCGAACAGCGTCAAAATGAGCGCGAATGCGACCATGAGGCTGACCGCCCTTTTTGCCGTTATTGGTCTTTGCATCTCTTTTCACCTCATAAATAATTATTGTAATGTTCACATATACTAATGTTCACATATACTATTCTTCTCCAATTTTTTTGCTTTCTTTTAACGCTTCTACTTCTTCTTTTGTAAGATTGAACTTCTTGGAAATAGTTTCAATATTTAAAATATCTAACAAACTTTTGGCATTTTTTATTCTTTCTTCTTTTACTTCTTTATCCACTTCCTGCTGGATAAGCCTTCCTAAAGCATTGTCCATTTTTACTGCCCCCCATATTCGGTTCATCTGATTTTCGTTCAAATATTTGCCCATGAATGCGATTGCCGATACTATGCATGTTTCCCTCTTGCCCCTGTCGCCTATCGTTTTGGCCAGCTCTACCGACTTTAACGCAAGCTCGTATTTCGGAATGTCATTTTTCATCAGGGGCAGGAAAATCAAGTTCAGCATATCGATATCGGTCAGCTCCCGCTTCTCTTTTAGTTTGCTTTCCAAATCCGAGTATATTTCGTTGCCGTTGAATTTATGCATCATCACGTTTGTCGGCGTGTATGTCAGCGATCCTATTGCAAGGCTTTCATCGACGGTTTTCACGTCGGCCGAATATATTATGACCGTTTGAACTTTTCTGCCATCGCGGTCGTATAGCAAAGAGTCGTATCTTGAAAACCTTGTCAAATCCCTTATGCTGTATGAGGTTTGAAACTCGAAATGTTCATATGTGTCATCTTCCATCAAAAATACAAAGTCTATGCTCGCTTCGGATACCTCGACGACCGGCAGCTCTACGTTTATCAGGTCCTTAATTTTGGAGGTCGATTTGATGCCATAGAAATCGAAAATTGCGCTTTTGAAAAGTCCGCTCGTATATTTGCTGATGATGTCTCTGTTATGGATCGAAATTTTTGTTTTTATTCCAATCACCGTCCCGTCTTTTTTGCAGTATGTGCTCATGGCTTATATAACCTTTCCGTTTTTCAGAAGAGGTTTGTGCTCATTTTGAGCACTAACCTCTTCTTGTTGGTGGCTTTGGTTTCACCCACGGTCGGTCAAGTCGAACCTAACGCGGAGGGAGGGGTCGATCATGCGGGCGATGATGGCCGCCACCTCGCAGCGCGTGATGGTCGCGTCGGGTGCGCACTCGTGCGCACCGCCGCTGCCCTGCACAACCCCCGCACGGTACAGCAGGGAGATCGCACCCGCCTGCGGGTGCCCCGCCCGAACGTCAGGGATCGCCCCCC